>Ga0209172_10000027_pt1 | contig 420870 bp, 415 predicted proteins | sample LarsenN4metaG_FD_184113 | JGI IMG/M metagenome (GOLD analysis project Ga0209172, IMG submission 184113) | Hot spring sediment bacterial and archeal communities from British Columbia, Canada, to study Microbial Dark Matter (Phase II) - Larsen... ... | reverse complement strand
CGGGTGACAACGTGAACCTGACGGTGGAGTTGATCGTGCCGGTGGCGTTGGAGCAGGGTTCGAAGTTCGCCATCCGTGAAGGCGGTCTCACCGTCGGCGCCGGCGTCGTCACTAAAATCATTGAATAGGTGCTGGCATGACGAAACAGAAAATCCGCATCCGTCTTAAAGCCTACGATCATCGTGTTCTTGATCAGTCGGCCAAACGTATTGTCGAAACAGCCGAGCGCAGTGGCGCCCATGTTGTTGGTCCTGTGCCCTTGCCAACCAAGACAGAACGGTTTACAATACGGCGCTCGACTTTCATAGATAAAGACTCGCACGAGCATTATGAAATTCGTACACACAATCGTTTGATCGATGTCCTCGATCCGGACTCAAAAACAATCGACATGTTGATGCGGCTTAATTTGCCCGCTGGTGTCGATATTGAAATAAAAATCTAATTGGTCGTTACTGGAGAGTAGAGACTTGAACATTATCTCTACTCTCTAATTTCGACAGCGCAAGAACAATTTTGTTCGGGACTATAAAAAATACTGCGGGTCCCACCAGGTTGTTTACTGCGCTGCCCGGAGATGATGCAGCCTAAGCCCAGGCTGACAGTCTCAATAAAATTCTTTGAAGGAGAAAATCGAGTATGTTAAAAGGGCTTATAGGGAAGAAGATTGGCATGACCCAGATCTTCGATGAGCAAGGCGTCGCGTATCCTGTGACAATCATCGAGGCTGGGCCATGTTACGTTACCCAGATTCGTCAACCCGAAAAGGATGGTTATTCAGCCATTCAACTTGGATTTGGCGAAGTCCACCCCAAGAAGTTGGCGGCCGGTGAACTGGGTCACTTGAAGGCAAAAGAACTGCCTCCAATGCGTTTCCTGCGTGAATTTCGTTCCAAAGAAATTGCGAATGTGGGCGATAAAGTGACAGTGGATGTCTTCGCTGTCGGCGAGCATGTCGATGTCGTTGGTACAAGCAAGGGTAAAGGTTTTGCCGGTGCGGTCAAACGTCACCATTTCCAGGGTGGCAAGAAGACCCACGGTCAGTCTGATCGTCACCGCGCCCCCGGTTCGCGCTCTTCGGGTACGACTCCAGGTCGGGTTTTCAAGAATTCGCGTGGTGCAGGTCATATGGGCAATGAGCGCGTTACTGTACAGGCGCTCAAGGTCGTGCTGGTGGATGCCGAGCGTAATCTCCTTGGCGTTCATGGCGCAGTGCCCGGCGGTAAAGGCGGCCTGGTTGTGATCAAGGAAGCGCGGAAGCAGTAGCCGCTGAGGAAACGGGAGCTAGATGATTATGAAAGTGGATGTTTTGAATATCGAAGGCAAGAAATTGCGCGAGGTTGAACTCCCCGCGGCGATCTTCGAAGCCCCGATTAATGTCGATTTGATGCATCAGGCGTATGTCCGCCAGATGGCGAATGCACGCCTCGGTACGCATGAGACCAAGGTGCGCGGCGAAGTCGCCGGTGGCGGCGCCAAGCCGTACAAGCAAAAGGGTACCGGTCGTGCCCGTCAGGGCTCACGCCGTGCCGCGCAATGGGTCGGTGGTGGGCGTATTCACACGCCGCATCCCCGCAGTTATGAACAGCGCATGCCGAAGAAAATGCGCCAGGCGGCGCTGCGTTCGGCGTTGTCTGCCAAGGCGGCGGAATCGGGCGTTGTTGTCGTGGAAGAAATCGCCCTTTCCGAGGCAAAGACCAGGGTCATGGCAGAAGCGCTTAGGAATCTTGTGGGTATTTCCACGGCGTTGGTGGTCCTGCCTGAGAAGGACCATGCGTACGAAACTGTAATGCGTTCCGCCGATAATCTTGAGAATGCCAAGGTCCTGCTGGCTGGCTACCTGAATATCCGTGACTTGTTCGGTTATGAGAAGCTGATCCTGCCTGTGAAGACCCTGGATGCCCTGGTGGCGACTTTAGGATAGGAGAAAGAATGTCTACGATTTATGATGTCCTTCGCCGTCCATTGGTGACTGAAAAATCAAGTTATCAATCCGGGAAATTGAACCAGTATTCCTTTATTGTGTCCGACACCGCGACTCGCACGCAGGTCAAGGATGCCATTGAAACGCTCTACGACGTGACCGTCAAGCGTGTGAATATCATCAATACCTCAGCCAAACGCGGTCGCCGCCTGCGCAGCCGCCGTTTGCTTGTCCGCAAAGCCGGCTTCAAGAAAGCTCTTGTGACTTTGGCTGAGGGTCAAACACTTCCCATATTTGAAGGGGTGCAGTAATGGCTGTTAAAAAGTATAAACCGGTAACCCCGGGCACCCGCGGAATGACCGGTCATTCCTTTGAAGAAATCACCAAATCCAAACCGGAACGTTCTCTGCTGGTTGAACTTCGCAAAAGCGGAGGGCGCAACTCCTATGGTCGTGTGACTGTTCGTCATCGCGGCGGTGGACATAAACGCTTCATCCGCCTCGTGGATTTCAAGCGCGATAAACGCAATATTCCCGCCAAAGTGGCTGCGATCGAATACGACCCGAACCGCACAGCCCGCCTTGCTCTTCTGCATTACGCTGACGGCGAGAAACGTTACATTGTCGCACCGTTGGACCTCAAGGTTGGCGATACAGTCATGGCTGGCGCGGGAGCCGAGATCCGCTCTGGGAATGCACTCCCGATCTCGAACATCCCGGTTGGGACCATGATCCACAACATTGAGGTGCGCGAGGGGCGCGGCGGTCAGATGGTGCGCTCTGCCGGTGGGGCGGCGCAGTTGCTTGCGAAAGAAGGCGATTTTGCCCAGGTCCGCATGCCCTCCGGTGAGGTGCGTCTGATCCGTCAGGTCTGCTACGCAACCATTGGTCAAGTTGGGAACCTCGACCATGGGAATGTTAAACTGGGCAAGGCAGGGCGCAGCCGTCACAAAGGCATTCGCCCGACTGTGCGCGGTTCTGCCATGACTCCGCGTGATCATCCCCATGGCGGCGGTGAGGGACGCCAGCCGATCGGTCTTCCCGGTCCGAAGAGTCCGTGGGGCAAGCCCACGCTGGGTCACAAGACCCGCCGTAACAAGAAAACCGACCAGTATATTGTGCGTCGTCGCAGTAAGACGAATCGCTAGGATATAGAGGTACGCTATGTCAAGATCATTGAAAAAGGGTCCGTTCATCGAGCCCAAACTGTTGAAGAGAATTGAAGCAATGAACCAGAAAGGTGAGAAGAAGGTGTTGCGGACGTGGAGTCGCGCCAGCGTGATCTTCCCCCAAATGGTTGGGCATACCATTGCCGTTCATGACGGACGCCGTCATGTTCCGATCTACATCACCGAGAACATGGTTGGACATCGATTGGGCGAGTTTGCCCCGACGCGCACTTTTCGCGGTCACATGGCTGCGGAGAAAGCCGCTCCAACGGCGTAGGTGTGAGGAGAGTGTATCATGCATGATATTCAGGCACACTTGCGTTTTCTTCCCATGTCTGCCCAGAAGGTTCGCCTGGTGGTTGACCTCGTACGTGGCAAGGATGCAAACGAGGCTTTGGAAATGTTACGCTTCGTGAACAAGGCTGCTGCCTTGCCGGTGCGCAAACTGCTGGCTTCCGCTGTTGCAAACGCCGAGGAGAACTTTGGCGTGAGCCGTGACGACCTGTATGTCGCCAAGATATTCGCTGATGAGGCTCCCACGCGCAAATGGCGTCGTTTTGGGGCGCGAGGTCGATTTAAACCGTTACTTCGCCGAAATTCCCATATCACTGTTGTTTTGCGCGAGCGCGGAGCATAAAAGGAGAAATCATGGGTCGTAAAGTTCATCCGATTGGTATGCGCCTTGGCATCAACCAGGGCTGGCAGGGACGCTGGTTCGCAGAGGGTTCAGCCTATCGCCAGCAGTTGCACCAGGATTTTGCCATCCGCAGTCTGTTGTTGGGGATCGATTCCAAGGGCGGCGCCGCCAAGAATGCCGAGGTTCGCAAACTACGCAAGGAATTACCTGACACGATCAAAGATGGCAAAGCCGGTATCTCCCGTGTGGAAGTTGAACGTTTCCCTGGCAAGATTCGAGTCTCAATTCATACTGCCAAACCAGGGATTTTGATTGGTCGCAAGGGCGAAGGCGTGAAGAAGATCCGCGTTGCGCTCGAAACGTTGGTCGGTAAGAAGGTCGACCTCGATATCAAGGAAATCGGCTCACCTGACACCGATGCCATGCTCGTTGCCCGCAATGTTGCCGATCAACTCGAACGCCGCATTGCCTACCGCCGCGCGATGAAACGCGCGATTCAGCAGGCAATCCGTCAGGGCGCCCAGGGCATCAAGATCATGGTCGGTGGGCGTTTGGGCGGCGCGGAAATGTCGCGCGATGTTTGGCTGCGCGATGGGCGCGTGCCTCTCCAAACCCTGCGTGCGAATGTTGATTATGCAAAGACTGAAGCCAGCACCACTTATGGTCAGCTTGGTGTAAAGGTCTGGATCTATAAAGGTGAAGCCCAGCCAGAGGCTGAGGAAAAAGTGGAGACAACGGAAGGCGTGTACGTGAGCGAATAGCCGCGGCAGCGAGTTGTCATGAAAAGAGGTAGTTAGCAATGTTGATGCCAAAACGTGTCAAGTGGCGCAAGCAGATGCGCGGTCGCATGAAAGGGAAAGCCCTGCGTGGCGCTGAAGTTTCATTCGGCGAGTTCGGTCTGCAAGCGCTGGAACCTGGCTGGGTGACTGCCCGGCAGATCGAAGCCGCGCGCAGGACCATCGTCCGCGAAATGAAGCGCCGTGGCAAGGTGTGGATTCGCATCTTCCCGGCAAAGCCGTATACCCACAAACCCCCCGAGACCCGCATGGGTTCCGGCAAGGGGAACGTGGAATACTACGTGGCAGTGGTCAAGCCCGGACGTATTATGTTTGAAGTGGGCGGTCTGGATGAAGCTACGGCCGTCCAGGCGTTGAGAAATGCCCAATATAAGTTTTCGATCAAGACCAAGGTGGTCGCACGTCATGACGCAGGAGAGCAGGCATGAAATCGGTAAAGGCCAGTGAGCTGCGCAACCTGAAGTCAGGTGAAATTGAAACCAAACTGTCGGACGCCCGCGATGAGCTGATGAAACTCCGCTTTCAGCAGGTGACCGGGCAGTTAACGGATACCAGCCGTCTGCGCATTTTGCGCCGCGAGATCGCCCGCATGGAAACCATCCTGCGCGAGCTTGCCGCGGCTGAAGTTGTGGAAGGTGAAGCATGAACAATCGTCGTCGCATGACTGGTGTCGTGACCAGCAACAAAATGACCAAGACGGTCGTGGTGGAGATCACTCGTGTGTTCCGCCATCCGTTGTACCGCAAGGTTGTACACTCCAGCAAGCGTGTCAAAGCTCACGATGAGATCGGTTGCCAGATCGGTGACCAGGTTCAGATCGTGGAATCCCGTCCGCTTTCGCGCGATAAACGCTGGGTTGTGGAAAGCGTCATCAAGAAGGAAATCCGCACGGCGGATACCGGCGTTGCCGACTTGAATGTTGAAGTGAAGGCGGAGGAATAAGCCATGATCCAGCATGAGTCTCGTCTGAAAGTCGCCGATAATTCCGGCGCGCGCGAGTTGTTGGTCATCCATGTACTTGGCGGTTCCACCCGCAAGTATGGCGGCATCGGCGATGTGGTCGTTGCATCGGTGAAATCGGCTTCCCCCCAGGGCGGGGTGAAGAAAAGCGAGAAGGTACGTGCGGTTATCGTCCGTTGTTCAAAGGAATGGCGGCGCGAGGACGGTTCGTACATCCGCTTCGATGACAACGCTGCGGTCATCCTGGATGCCGACGGCGTCAACCCCAAAGGCACTCGCATCTTCGGTCCTGTCGCAAGGGAGCTTCGTGAAAAGGGATTCATGAAGATCGTCTCCCTGGCGCCGGAAGTGCTTTAGAGGAGTATCAGGTATGAGAGTAAAGATTCGTAAAGGCGATACCGTCGAGATCATCTCGGGGCGCCTGGAAGACAAAGGTAAACGCGGCGAGGTCATTAATGTGCTGTTGGATGACAGGCGCGTGGTTGTGCAGGGCGTGAACATCCGCACGAAGCACCAGAAGCAGGTGCAGACGCAGGCGGGTCGCAACATCAACCCGGGCCGGATCCAATTCGAAGGGCCGATCGATATCTCGAATGTGATGCTGGTCTGCCCGAAATGCGGCGAGCCGACCCGTGTGGCTGTCCAGCGTGACGAAGACGGCGCCCGCCGGGTTTGCAAAAACTGCCAGGCGCTGATCGACTAGCCGCGGAGTTATGACAATGAACAAGATGCAAGAAAAATACAACCAGGAAGTGGTCCCTGCTCTGCGCAAGGCATTTGACTTGAAGAATGTCATGCAGGTCCCGCGCATCGAGAAAATCGTGGTGAATATCGGTATGGGTGAAGCCATGGATAACCCCAAGGCGCTCGAAGCGGCGGTCAATGATTTGACAATCATCACCGGGCAGAAACCGATTATGACCAAGGCGCGCAAGAGCATTGCAAATTTCAAGCTGCGTGAGGGTCGTTTGATTGGGACCAAGGTCACCCTGCGCGGCGACCGCATGTGGGCATTCCTTGATCGTTTGATGAACACCGCGCTCCCGCGCGTCCGCGATTTTCGCGGAGTTTCCGCCAATGCCTTTGACGGGCGTGGAAATTACACGCTGGGTCTGCGCGATCAATTGATCTTCCCTGAGATCGAGTACGACAAGATTGACAAACTGCGTGGCATGGAAGTCACCATCGTGACCACTGCCAAAAATGACGACCAGGCACGTGTCATGTTGCAACTGCTTGGGATGCCGTTCAGCAAGAAGGAAGCGTAAATTATGGCGAAGAAATGTATGCAATATCGCGAGGCTCGTCGTGAACACGCGAGCCAGGTACGAAATCGCTGTGTCCGTTGTGGACGGCCGCGTGGATATATCCGCCGCTTTGGCTTGTGCCGCATTTGTTTTCGTGAACTGGCATTACAGGGAAAGATCCCTGGTGTCGTGAAGTCTTCATGGTAATTGGGTGAGGTGATAGCATGACTGTTATTGATCCGATCGCTGATATGCTGACCCGCATCCGCAATGCCGTGCTGGCTGGTCACGCGTTGGTCGCAATGCCGAGTTCCAAGCTCAAGGTCGAGATTGCCAAGATCATGAAGGATGAAGGCTACCTCGAAGGCTTTGAACTGGTGGAAAGTGAAGAATCCGCGCAGAAGGTGTTGCGTTTGAAAATCAAATATGTAGGCGAGCGCCGCGCCCGTCGCCCGGTCATTTCGGGCGTCGAGCGGGTGAGCAAGCCTGGACGCCGGATTTATACCAAGAAACAGGACATTCCCTGGGTTCTTTCCGGTATTGGCGTTGCCATACTTTCAACGCCCAAGGGCGTCATGACCGGAGCTCGCGCCCGCCAACTAGGCGTGGGCGGTGAGATCCTCTGTAAAGTATGGTAGAAGGCAGGAGGTAATCAGTGTCTCGTATTGGACGTTTACCGGTGGTCATTCCGAGCGGTGTACAGGTCAATGTGCAAGGCTCGAATGTCCACGTGAAAGGGCCGAAAGGCGAAATGAAGCGGACATTTTCCCCGCTGGTTGGTATTGCGATGGAAAATGGACAGGTTGTCATCTCTCGAAATTCGGATGCCGCTGCCGAACGTGCGCTACATGGAACGACCCGGGCCGTTATCGCGAACATGATTCATGGTGTCAGTACCGGGTTCAGTGTGGTGCTTGAGGTCGAGGGCGTGGGCTATCGAGCAGAGATGGAGGGTAAGAATCTGGCTCTGTTCGTGGGTTACTCACACCCTGTTAAGGTCGAACCTCCCGCCGGCATTTCGTTCGAGGTTGATCAGAAAACCCGCCAGATCAAGGTACTTGGTTACGACAAGGAAGTGGTTGGACAGACCGCGGCTGAAATCCGCCGCGTCCGCCCGCCGGAACCGTATCATGGCAAGGGTATTCGTTATCAGGGCGAGAGGATTCGCCGCAAAGCCGGTAAAGCCGGGAAAGGAGCCAAGTAAGCATGGCTAACAAGTCTCGTGCCGTTGCGCGGACCCGCCGTCACAGCCGCGTCCGCAAAAATTTAATGGGATCAGCTGAACGTCCGCGTTTGAACGTGTTCCGCAGTCTCTCGGGGATCTATGCCCAGGTCATCGACGACCAGGCTGGCAATACGCTTGTTTCCGCCTCCACTGTCGACCGCGAGTTGCGCGAGAAGATGAAGGGTTTGAAGAAATCCGAGCAAGCAAAACTGGTCGGTCAAACCGTTGCTGAACGCGCCAAGAACAAGGGCATCCAGGCTGTTGTTTTCGACCGCGGCGGTTATCGTTATAGTGGACGCGTCAAGGCGCTTGCCGATGGCGCACGCGAAGGTGGCCTTCAATTTTAGGCTGAGTGGAGAACGAAATGGCAGAATACGAAAAAACCGAACAGCAAGAGTATGAAGGTCAGGATCAGTTTGAGGAACGCGTCATTGAGATTGCGCGTGTTGCCAAGGTGGTGAAAGGCGGTCGCCGTTTTCAATTCCGCGTGACCGTCGTCATTGGCGACAAGAAGGGCACCATCTCGATGGGCGTCGGCAAGGCAAATGCCGTGCCGGATGCAATGCGCAAGGCTTCCGAGCGCGCCCGCAAGCATATGAAGGTTGTGAATCTTGCCGGGACCACCATCCCTCACGAAGTATTGGGTAAAGTTGCCGGGGCGAAAGTAATGCTCAAGCCTGCCTCCCCCGGTACCGGCGTCATTGCCGCTGGTGGTGTGCGCGCTGTGCTGGAAGTGGCTGGCGTACGCGATATTTTGACGAAATCCCAGGGTAGCGCCAATGTATTGAACGTGGTGCAGGCGACATTTGATGCCCTGGAACAATTGAAATCCCCTCAGGAAGAAGCGGCCCGCCGCGGCAAGAGTGCCAGTGAGTTGTTGCCGTTCTGGGAGCGGAGGAAGCAACATGCCTAAGAAGGAAACCAGCGGAAAAACCATCCGCGTGACATTGGTTCGCAGTCCGATCGGTTATACCAAGGATCAGAAGGCGACCGCGCTGGCGCTTGGTCTGCGCCAGATGCATCAGACTGTTGAACATCCGGATAACCCTGCTTTGCGCGGGATGATCCAGAAAATCATTCATTTAGTTCGGGTCGAAGAGTAGGAAAGAACGATGAAACTACACGATCTTGTGCCCAATGAGGGCTCCAAAAAGAATCGCAAGCGCGTCGGGCGTGGTATTTCGGCCGGGCAGGGAAAGACTGCCGGTCGCGGTACCAAGGGTCAGGGCGCGCGCTCCGGTGAAGGCGGAAAGATCTATCGCCAGGGCGGCAACCTGCCGTTCTATCGTCGTTTGCCGTTTATGCGCGGTCAGGGGTTTACGCCGCGTGATCAAGTTACCTATAACGAGGTCAACCTGGATCAGTTGGCGGAATCCTTTAGAGCCAATGCAGAGGTGACGCCTGAAACATTGCAGGAGGCTCATTTACTCCGCGATCCGCGCAACCCCGTCGTCATCCTTGGTCGTGGAGAAATGAAAGTCGCGCTTAAAGTCCGTGCCCACCGCGTCAGCGCCAGCGCCAAGTCGAAGATCGAAGAGGCGGGCGGCAGCGTGGAATTGATCAACTAGGCACGACTTGAGAGGAAAATCCTGACATGCCTGAAAAGAAACAATCCGCCTGGCGTTTTCTGTGGAGATCGCAGGATATTCGGAAGAAACTGCTCATCACACTGGGAATCTTGATTATTTTCCGCATCGCGGCGAATGTGCCGGTTCCCGGGGTGGACCGCGAAGCGCTGGCAACCTTTTTTCAATCCCAGGGTCAGGGAGGCTTTTTAGGTTTTCTGAACCTGCTTTCCGGCGGCACCATTCAAAATTTCTCCCTCCTCTCCATGGGTGTCTATCCGTACATCACCGCCCAGATCATTTTGCAGTTGTTGATCCCGATCATCCCCGCGTTACAGCGGCGGATGCAGGAAGACCAGCGTGAAGGGCGTAAATGGATGGAGAAATGGACCTATTACCTGGCTGTTCCCATGGCGGCGCTTTCCGCCATCGGCCAGATCAATATCTTTAATTCATTTGCTCTTCAGACCATCAACAGGACGATCCTTAATTTTGGTTTTACCAAGGATACCTGGCTGGAATCGACAGCCATTCTCCTCGTAATGACCGCCGGGACAATGTTTGCCATCTGGTTGGGTGAATTGATTTCCGAATATGGTATTCGCGGGCAGGGACTCTCCCTGGTCATCTTTGCCGGTATCGTTTCGCAGATCCCAACCAATTTGGGGATCCTGTGGCTGGACGAGACGAACCGCTGGACTCTGATTGGCGCCATGCTGGTCGTGATTGTCTTGACGGTCATTGCCATTGTGTACGTCCAACAGGGACGCCGCAATGTACCCATTATGTATCCGCACAAGAGCCAGGTCTTCTATGCGATGCAGCGTGGAAAAAATGTCAAAATGCCCCAACCATACCTCCCGTTGATGGTGAATCTGGCAGGCATGATTCCGTTGATCTTTGCAGGAGCCATCCTTCAGTTTCCTGCCATTGTGGCGAGCTACTTTACTCAATCCGAAACCGCATGGGTTAGTCAAGTTTCCACAAACATTCAAAATTTCTTCAATCCGACCGGGGTTAGTTCCTGGGGATACTGGGTCCTGTATTTCCTCATGGTGGTAGGTTTCACTTATTTTTACACCACTGTGCTTTTCGAACAACAGAATTACGGAGATAATCTGAAACGTTCCGGCGCCCAAATTCCGGGTGTGCACAGCGGAGCGGCTACGCAGAAATATCTGAGCCGCATTCAAAGCCGGATCACCTTTCCCGCCGCGTTGCTTTTGGGGATTGTGGCGATCATGCCCTTCCTGTTGCAGTTGATATTGCCGGCAGCGTCGTCAAATGCGGGATTGTTCCTGGTCTCCTCCTCAGGCTTGCTTATCGTTGTTGGCGTGGTTCGCGACACATTCATGAATATCGAGGCTGAATTAAAGTTGCACGGTTATCAGGAAAAACTGCTCATCAGCTAGGAGCCTTCATGACGACCTTCATCGTCCTACTCGGTCCGCCGGGAGTTGGCAAGGGAACGCAGGCAAAAATTTTTTCCGAACGGTCAGGTCTTGCCCATATCTCATCCGGCGACCTGTTCCGGGAGAACATTAAAAACCAAACAGAATTGGGAAGACTTGCCCAGTCCTACATGACCAGAGGGGAACTGGTCCCGGACGATGTGACGATTGCCATGATACGCGACCGCATCAACCGCCCGGACTGTGCGGCTGGCGCCATTTTGGATGGTTTTCCCCGCACCCCAGCTCAGGCCGACGCGCTGGAAGTCATGTTACAGGAATTTGGCGGACAAGTCGATGTTGTGCCATTCATTTCAGGTTCGGAGGAAGTGTTGGTCGAACGATTGAGCGGGCGTTGGACCTGCCGGGCGTCCGGGCACATCTTTAACGAGAAATTCAATCCACCGAAGCAAGCCGGCGTATGCGATTTCGATGGCTCTGAACTGTACCAGCGTGACGATGACAAGGCTGAAACGGTCAAACGCCGTATTCAGGTCTATCTGGAGCAGACCTCGCCATTGATCTCCTATTATCGGGATCATGGAAAATTGATAGAAATAGATGGAATGCAATCCATTGAGCAGGTAACCCAGGCTCTTTTGGTCGCATTGAAAAAGCATTAATCATGAGTTGGGCGCGCCAAATCCATATAAAAAGCCCTGCCGAATTGCAGATCATGCGGGAGGCTGGGCGTATTAATGCGACAGTGCACGCAACTGTCAAAGAACTTTTAAAACCAGGTGTTTCCACAGCCGACCTCAACGCGGCTGCTGAGGAAGTGCTGAGGAAACATGGATGTGTATCGCCTTTCAAGGGATATGGTCATCCGCCATTTCCAACCTCGATCACCGTGAGTATCAACCAGGAACTTGTCCATGGTATTCCGAGCAAGTCACGGAAGCTGAAGAACGGCGACATCGTTTCCATTGATTGCGGCACAGTGTTCAATGGGTTTGTGGCAGACTCTGCGTTTACCGCCGGAGTAGGAGAAATATCCCGCGAAGCGCAGAAATTACTCCAGGTCACGGAGAACGCTCTCAACGCTGGCATTCAAGTCATGCGTGTTGGCAATCGGACAGGAGATGTCTCTGCGGCGATACAGAATTATGTGGAAAGCCATGGGTTCTATGTGACGCGTGAATATACAGGCCATGGCGTGGGAAGGCAGATGCATGAAGGCCCCCAGGTGCCGAATTACGGCAAACCGGGTACCGGAATGCTGTTAAAGGCAGGGATGACGATCGCCATCGAACCGATGGTGCTCGTGGGAACAGCGGAGACGCGTGTCCTGCCCGACCAGTGGACAGTGGTGTCTGCAGATGGGTCATTGACGGCGCATTTTGAGCACTCTGTAGCCGTCACCGAAGGAGAACCTCTAATCCTGACTGTCCCGTGATCCACTGCAAGGCTGCTCGAAACTGGACGAATGAAAGATGAACGTGTATAATCCAAACCTTGGCTACACGTGGAAGATGTAAGTAAGGAGTATTTCTTTTATGAAAGTATCACCGTCTATACGGAAGCGCTGCGCCAAATGCAGGGTCATTCGGCGCAAGGGCAGATTGTTCGTTATCTGCGAAAATCCAAAGCACAAACAGCGACAGGGATAGTGAACCATGGCGAGAATTGAAGGTGTTGATCTTCCCCGCAACAAGCGGGTGGAAGTTGGACTGACCTATTTGTATGGCATTGGGCCGACTCGCGCTCGCGCGATCCTTGCTCATACAAAAGTTAACCCGGATACAAGAGTGAAGGACCTCTCTGAAGCAGATGTTTCTGCCATCCGCGAGTATATTAGTAAAAACTATAAAGTCGAAGGTGATCTGCGCCGCGAAGTCCAGATGAGCATCAAACGCCTGATCGAAATCGGCTCTTATCGCGGCATGCGGCATCGCCGGAACCTGCCCGTTCGCGGACAGCGGACGCGGACAAACTCGCGCACCCGCAAGGGAACCAAGAAGACCGTCGCCGGGCGTGGACGCCGCCGTGGCGCGAAGAAATAAGAAGCTGGAGAAACTCTATGGCTCAAAGTGTACGTTCCACGCGCCGGGGTGCCGGTGCCAAAAAAGCGAAGCGCGCATTGTCCTCCGGACAGGTGCATATCTTTGCGTCGTTCAACAATACAATTATTACGGTGACTGACATGGAGGGCAACACTGTTGCCTGGGGCAGCGCCGGCTCGGTCGGTTTCAAGGGCTCCCGCAAGAGTACGCCATTTGCTGCGCGTCTTGCCGCTGAACAGGCGGTCAAAGCCGCCCAGCAACTGGGAATTCAGGAAGTCGAGCTATATGTAAAGGGACCCGGTCCGGGACGTGAAAATGCCATCCGCGCGGTGCAGGCGATGGGGTTGAAGGTCCGTTCCATTTCCGACATTACACCGGTCCCACACAACGGTTGCCGCCCGCCCAAGAAGCGCCGCGTGTAATTTGAAGCAGAGGAAAGTAATTTATGTCTAAGAATCTTAGTCCGGTTTGTAAACTTTGCCGGCGCGAAGGCGAGAAGCTTTACCTGAAAGGCGAACGCTGTTTTACACCGAAATGCGCTTTCGAGCGTCGCAGTTTCGCGCCCGGTCAGCATGGCCGCACTGGAAGTCGCAGTGGCGGCGGAAGCCGCACGGGACGCGAGTCTGATTATTTGCGCCAATTACGCGCCAAGCAGCGCGCCCGCCGCGTCTATGGCATTCTGGAGCGTCAGTTCCGTCGTTATTATGAAGTTGCCCTTCAACGCCGCGGCCTGACCGGTTTGAATTTATTGCAGATCCTTGAGTCCCGCCTGGATAATGTCGTGTTTCGCCTTGGCTTTGCTTCCAGCCGGGCACAGGCTCGCGTGATGGTGACACACGGTCACTTTACGGTTAACGGGCGTCGAACCGATGTTCCTTCCATGCTGCTCAAGGAAGGCGACACGATTTCTGTTCGTGAAGGTTCACAGGGACTGACCTATTTCAAAGGCCTCAGTGATCTGGCGGATGCTCGAACGGCTCCCGCCTGGTTGAGTCGGGACACCAAAGGATTGACTGGATCCGTCCAGCGCCTTCCCGAACGTGCGGAAATCGACGGAAGCTTGAACGAACAGCTCATCGTCGAATACTACTCACGGTAGTAGTTGGTTTTTGGAAACTGGAGAGGTACATTGCCATCCAGTGAAATTTCTTCTGTTTTTTACAGGGAGAGGTGAACCGTGACGAGTATCACGAACATGGTTATGCCGAAAATCGAGCGTGAGGCTGAGGCTCGGAACTATGGCAAGTTTGTTATCAGCCCCCTTGAGCGTGGATATGGCGTAACGCTTGGGAATGCACTGCGCCGCGTTCTGCTTTCCTCCTTGGAGGGCGCCGCGGTCTCATCCATCCGTATTGCGGATGTGCTGCATGAGTTCAGTGAAATCCCCGGCGTGCGTGAGGACGTGATCCAGGTGACATTGCAGGTGAAACAGTTGCGCCTGAAACTGGATGGCGTGGACAGCACCCGCATGCATCTGGAGGTACGCGGTGAAGGAACAGTGACCGCAGCGGATATCATTACACCTGCCGAAGTTGAGATCGTCAACCCGGAACTGTACCTGTTCACCGTGGACAACCCGAAAGCAAAATTGGATATTGAATTCACGGTCGAACGTGGACGCGGTTATTCCCCCGCCAACGAACGCAGTGGACATATGCCCATCGGTGAGCTTCCCATCGACTCGATCTTTAGCCCGGTCAAACGCGTCAATTGGGAAGTGACTTCCGCCCGTGTGGGGCAGAGCACGAACTATGACAAGTTGATTCTGGAGATCTGGACCGATGGGACGATTTCCCCGGAGCGCTCACTCAGCACTGCGGCAAAACTCATCATCGATCACCTGCGTTATATCGCTGGTGTCAGTGAAGAAACCCTGTCAATCGCCATCGAAAAGGAAGTAAGTGGAAGCCGCCTGACAAGCGAACTGGCCGACACACCCGTGGAGGCCCTCGACCTTTCGGTGCGCGTCTTCAACTCGCTCAAGCGCACCGGCATCACAACCGTCGGTGATGTGCTCGACCTGCTCGAAAAAGGCGAAACAGCGGTCATGTCCATTCGCAATTTTGGTGAAAAGAGTCTCGATGAGCTCCGCCAGAAAATGCGCGAAAAGGGCTACATGAAAGATGAAACGAATTCTGCGGAGTAATTAGCATGCGACATTCAGTATCAGGTTACAGACTTGGGCGAACCTCAGGCGCACGCCTGGCGCTTCGCCGCAATCTTATCAAACAGTTTTTTACGCATGAGCGTATCCAGACCACCAAAGCAAAGGCCGCTGCGATCCGCGGTGACGCGGAGCGTCTGATCACAATCGCACGCAACAGTGCAAATGCCAGCGACGCCGAGAAGGTCAACGCCCGCCGTCTCGTCGCCCAGAAGCTTGGAGATAATCAGATCATCAAGCGCCTTTTCGATGAGATTGCGCCCCGCTTTGCGAGTCGCAATGGCGGCTACACCCGCGTGTTGAAGCTCGGTCCTCGCATGGGCGACTCGGCCGAGATGGTGATCCTGGAATTGGTTGAAGAATAAAAGTAGTAACGGCTTCAGCCGTTTATTTAGGCAACTGCACCTGTCCTGACGGACGGTATCAAGAAAGTCGTCACTACAATGGCACGTTACCAATTGACTCTTTCCTACGACGGCACCGACTTTTTCGGGAGCCAGCGGCAGGCAAAGCGCAGAACGGTGCAGGGTGAACTCGAAGACGCCTTGCACACGCTGGGATGGACCGGGCGCTCGATCCTTATCGCCGGGCGGACGGACACCGGCGTTCACGCGACGGGACAGGTTGCCGCGTTTGACCTAGACTGGCCTCACACAGACGGTGACCTTGTCCGGGCACTCAATGCCTCATTGCCAGCCGATATGGCTGTACGGGACGTTCATGTGGTGGGTGCGAAATTTCACCCAAGATTTGATGCTTTGTCCCGCCGTTATCGTTACAAGCTGTTCTGCCAGTCCCTGCGTGACCCCATTCGAGAGCGCTTTGCCTGGAGGGTGAGCAGTGAGTTCGACGAAAATGTTCTTGTCAGTTCCGCGAAGATCTTCCTCGGTACGCACGATTTTTCCGCCTTCGGTTCCCCGACCACCCCAAAAGGCACCACCGTGCGGACTGTGACGAAGTCCGAGTGGACGCAAGTCGAAAAGGATGAATGGCACTACGAAGTACAAGCCGATGCATTCCTGTATCGGATGGTGCGTAGACTGGTGTTTGTTCAGGTCGCTGTCGCACAGGGAAAAGTTTCAGCCGAGGCAGTTGCCCATTCTTTAGCAAAACAGGCTCCGGCTGGGAAGCGAAGCGTTTATCCCGCTGGGCTTGCTCCTGCACATGGGCTGACGCTCGTCGAAGTGACGTATCCGCCTGTTGAGTCAATTGGTCAATAAGATAAAGAAACGGAGAATCAGAAAGTGTACAAGTCGTACTATCCGAAAGCAAGCGAAATCGAACGCAAATGGGTGCTTGTGGATGCCAATGGGCAGACGCTCGGACGCATTGCCACGCGTATTGCTCATGTACTTTTGGGCAAACACAAACCGACCTTCACGCCCGGCGTGGAGATGGGTGATTATGTGGTGGTGATCAACGCCGAGAAGGTGACGGCCACCGGTACCAAAACCAGCACCAAGATGGAAACCAAGATGTACCATCGCCATTCGAACTACCCCGGCGGGTACAAAGCCATCTCCCTGCGCGACCAGTTGCAGCAGCATCCCGACCGTGTGTTGCGCGCCGCCGTCTGGGGAATGCTCCCTCATAATAAAATGGGACGCGCCCTGCTCAAGCGTTTGAAGATCTATGCTGGTACAGAACACCCGCACGGCACGAACAACCCCGAGCCGTTGGCGTAACGAAAGAGGAAAGAAGATATGACTCAATATTACGAAGCAATCGGTCGCCGCAAGGAAAGCACCGCACGCGTCCGCCTGGCGAGTGGCTCCGGCAAGTTCGTTGTAAACGAGAAGGAAGCGCCCGCGTTCTTCACCCGCATGGGTGATTTGCAGGATATCCTGCGCGCCTTTGCAGCCGTTGGACAGGACTTCAGCAAGTATGACGTCACTGTCAAGGTGAACGGCGGCGGCGTGACCGGTCAGACCGAAGCGGTGCGCCTGGGACTTTCGCGCGCGCTCGTACTCTTGAACGGTGACTGGGTCTCTGCTTTGCGCAAACACGGTTTGCTAACCCGCGATGCCCGCATCAAGGAACGCAAGAAACCGGGTCTCAAGAAAGCCCGCAAGGCGCCGACTTACACCAAGCGTTAATTTTCGCTCTACAAACTTTAATACGAAATGCGTAATTCGTAGGATACAATCCACGAGTTACGTTTTTCGTTTTTAAGGAGACGGTATGGACTTTTCCCTTGTAACTTCTGTTTTTGATACACTTCACGTCACTCCACCCCCAAGGCTGGTCCTGCTCGAGGCGCGTACTCTTTCCTCCGCGCATGTACCGCCATATCCGCCCGATATGCCGGTATTGTTGACTGGCGTGGCTTCGCGCGAGCTGGCGCTCCAGGTGAAGACGGTATTGATGACAACGTATCCGCAGGAACATAGGGTGTTCGTAATTGCAGAAGAAAAAAAGAAGGAGGAAAGATTGGGAGAATTGGAGGATTACTTTTTTTCCGAGTCCACCTGCCTGTTCGTTCCTGCGCTGGGAGAAGGAACATCGTTCGAATCGTTTGTCGAAATCGTTGCCCACCTGCGCGCGCCGGATGGATGTCCGTGGGATAGAGAGCAGACACACGAAACCCTGCGTAAACACTTGCTGGAGGAATCCTACGAAGCTATTACCGCCATCGACTCGGGCGACTTCGCCGATATGCGCGAAGAGTTTGGCGATCTGTTGCTGCAGGTCGTTTTACAGTCGCAGATTGCAAATGAGGAGGGGTGGTTCAATGTCAATCAGGTGGTGCATGGCATCCACTCGAAGATCGTGCGGCGGCATCCGCACGTGTTTGGTGATGTAAAACTGGACGGCGTGGATGGCGTGCTGGCAAATTGGGAGAAATTGAAAGAGAAGGAAAGAGGGAAGAAGAAAGACGGTAAGGGATTATTGGACGGCGTGCCGGTTGCCTTGCCCGCCCTCGAGCAGGCACAGGAGTATCAAGATCGCGCCGCGCGTGTCGGTTTCGACTGGCCCGAAATTGCGGGTGTGTTAGATAAAATTTCAGAAGAGATCGCGGAGGTCAAAAACGCCACGAACGAACAGGAACTGACATCGGAATTAGGCGACCTGCTCTTCGCTCTCGTCAACCTGGCTCGCTGGAAGAAAGTGGATGCTGAGTCTGCTTTGCGAGGCACAAACGCCAAATTCAAGAAACGCTTTGCTTTTGTGGAACAAGGAGCCAAACGACAGGGTCGAAATCTATCTGATCTCTCCCTCGAAGAGATGGATAATTTCTGGAACGAAGCGAAAAGGCTTGGAATCTAGCGCTGCCTGCCGATGATCGTTCTGCCCTTTCAATGGACTTCTTGGCTTCGGTAAGACCCACATCGGTCGTTTCGCGATAGTTCTTGATGACTTCGATCTTGTTGCGGATTCGAAACGGGCACGTTTGGCGGCGGATGACCGTTTCACTCGACGCTGCGAGGGGCGGATCATTTGTTGCACGTAAACCTTGCCAGCGCTTCGTCGAAGAGGGGCCGGACACTCTCCGCCTGCGGGGTATAGATTTTCCAGGCAAAGGCGCGTCCGCCGCAGATCCACGCCGCCGCGCCGCCATGTGGCAGGACAGGGGAGGCGGAAAAAGTAATCGGGGAGAAGACGACGTTCATATCGCGTATCAGTTTCACGTCCAGAGTTCCGACGCGTGTATCTACATTCTTATCCACGATCAAATCGAGCATGAACTGAGGGTCGGCTGTGCCAGGCGCGATCTGCCAGATCATTTGAATGAACAGATTCCCGTTGGAGGCGGCAATGAATCCCCGCGAATATGTGCTGGGGTTTGCCTGATCGCTGCTGACCGCGCTGACGTCGTAAAACGCCATGTCGATGGGGTGCCCGATGCAGAACTGGTATTCACAGAAAAGCCCGGCAAGGTCGAATGGTGTGGAAGATGGCTGGGGCGTCGGGATGGGGTTCGGTGTATTCGTGGGAATTGCCGCGAGGGTCGCGGCGACGGATTGCGCGACCTGCGCATTGGAATCATTTTTTGGAGTACAGGCTGATACAATTAAAACAAGCAGGAATAAAAGGCGATAACGCATGCGTCCGATTATACAATTTTTCGGAACAAACTTTGCCGGGTTCTCGTCAATTGAGAAAGGAGAAAGAATGAAAAGACTCTTACTGTTGTTCGTTCCATTCGTGATGTTAATTTCCGCCTGTGCACCGCAGGCGGCTCCCACACAAGAATCCGTGCTGCCGACGGATGATGTTCAGCCGCCGGAATCAACCCCGACACAACTTCCTGTGGAATTGACGCCCGCCCAAATCGCCGCGGTTTCGGCTCTTGCTGACATAACGGGCTTGTCTGCCGACAAAATTTCCCTGGTCTCCACTGAAGCCGTAACGTGGCCTGACGGTTGTCTTGGCGTGCAGCGTCCGGGCATGATGTGTACGCAAGCGCTCGTGGATGGATTCAAGATCGTGCTCGAAGCCGATGGCAAGGAGTATGAATTCCATACCGATGAGGATGGCAGCGCCATTGTGCTTGTAGTAACAGGTGAAACGTCCGGGTTGGTGGAGGATGCCATCGTCGCTCAACTGGCTCAAAACCTTGATTTGGACAAGGGCGATATTTCTGTGGTGAGCAGTGAGGATGTTGAATTCAGCGATGCCTGTATGGGCGTCGCCATGCCCGATATCATGTGCGCTCAGGTGATTACCCCGGGAAGGATCATTGTCCTGGAAGCCGACGGCATTCAATACGAATACCATACCAGTATAGACGGCTCCCGGGTCCAACCGGCTACCCCTGCCTTGATTTGGAAACGTGAAGGCGGCATTGCCGGATTTTGCGATAGTATGATCGTGTTCCTTTCCGGTGAAGTGTATACGAGCAATTGCCGTGGTTCGGATGGAAAAATGGGGGTATTGTCCGCATTGCTCACGGCGGAAGAGCGGGATCAATTCGATGCCTGGATCGGTGAATTTGGTCAAGCCGAATTGGATGCATCCGACCCCGAAGGTGTTGCCGACCGCATGGTGCTCACTTTGACCTTCTTTGGGTTAAGCGACGGCAAGTTTGCCGCATCAGACGAGGAAGCCCTGTTCCTGTGGACGCAGGACTTATTCAGAAAACTAAATAGTTAAAATCAAATAGTCCCGCGATACGCGGGGCTATTTGATTGTTTTCTTAGTGGCCACTGCCTGAGGTTGGTGTGCCGTGATAAATCTCAGCGTTTTCAGGTCCTTCAACAACCAGGAAGCCAGCCAATCCACGTTGCAGCCTGGCGAGCGCATGATCGACTAGGATGAAATTGCCTGGCACCTCAAGACCAAACTCAACCATTGTGGCACCGCCGGGAGGCACAAGCGTGGTTTGGACGTCCGTAAGTGGATTCGATGTCAGGGAAGCCTGATCGTACACACGGTCGAAGATTTCACCGATTACGTGGAAGGAGGATGTGAAGTTGGGACCGCCCACGCCAAAGAAGATCCGCACAGTCTCGCCAACATTGGCTTTGAGTGGCTTCTGGGTTGTCAACGCGCCAACTGCGCCATTGAACACCAGGTATTCGGGATTTTCATTTAACAGTGCCTGGGTATCTTCTGTCAAGAGACCGGTGGAGCCAAACGCTTCCTTCGTGTAAATTTCGCCTTGCATTACATAAAATTCGCGGTCAACAGGAGGTAATCCGCCTTCAGGTTCGACAAGGATTAATCCATACATGCCGTTGGCGATATGCTGGGCGACCATTGGGGTGGCACAGTGATAGACGTACAACCCAGGGTTAAGCGCTTTGGCAGTGAACATGGTCTCTTCACCAGGAGCAGTTTGGGTCATGACAGCACCGCCGCCGGGACCCGTCACAGCATGAAAGTCCACAGAGTGGGGCATGGTGCTGTTGGTCAGGTTGCGCATGTGGACTTCGATCGTATCGCCCACGCTCACTCGATAAAACGGACCGGGCACCTTGCCATTGAATGTCCAATACTTGAAGGTCGTACCGTCTGCAAGTTGTCCTTCAATCTCCACGGCTTCCAAGTCGATGCGGACGACCTGCGGTTCGCGATCACCAATAGGGGCAGGTATTTCAGTGGGGTCACGAACGATATCAGCGCCGGATGTTGCTTCGCCGTTCACAACAACAGGTTCATTAGCTGCAATGTAATCGCCGGAAACAGCCACCGCCGGGGCGGAATCAGCAAGCGCATTGCCAGCCACATTGATTTTCCCCTCCATCCCAGCCTGACGGTGCCCCGGCAAGGTGCAGAAATATGCGAACGTGCCGCCTTTATTCGGGATAAAAGTGAGTGTCACGCTCGACCCCTTGCCAATCACATGTTCGGATGTTGCGTTGAAATCCGGGAAGGAAATATCATGCTCAACGCCGTCGCCGCTGGAGAGGGTGATCTTGACTGTATCGCCGGTATTGGCGTTCAGGACCGGATTCTCCACGCCATCGATACCACCGCCTACGCCGATATACACCATCTTTCCGCTCACCATTGCTGTGGTCAGCGCGTATTCGACCACCTTACCGTTCAACGATATATTCGACGTGTTTTCAGTTTGCGGTACGTTACCGCAGGCCCCAACCACGAACGCGATAACGAAAAACATACTTAATAGTTTAACAGAGGTCTTCATATTAACTCCTTTTAGAAATGGTTCGGATATGATTCTCCAAAACATCAAGGAACTCCTCAGGTGAAACTTGATAGGTCTCAGCCACTTCTCGAAGCGTGCAGAACTTTTGCAGAAAGCAACCAATGCAATCCGCTTTTCCGTTCAAAAAAACCGTATAGGCGTCGGGCCAGGCTTTCAACACATCTTCGACGGTCATCTCAGATTGGAGATCGATTATTGTGTCCATTTATATAAAGATACTCCGAATTGAACTTCCCCTCTTTGCGCAAGCGCAAATAAGTACGAACAAAAAAAGTACGCGAGACTCGTGCCTCGCGTACTTTTGCGCTTCTTTCTCAGCCGATTATTGATTCGCCCCCCTCTGAGATTCGCACCAATTCATGCGGCCTTCGGATCAGAACTCTCTCCCGACCTGCCTCCACCAAACCCTGCTTTTCCCACTCTGAAAGCACCCGGCTGACGGTATATAACGTTGTCCCAGACATCTCAGCCAGATCTTGCCGCGTGAAAGATAGTTCAATATCACCATTGATGGTTTTAGTGCCCATCTGCGAAGCCAGTCTGAGCATGGCGTGAGCGATGCGGCGCTCCACCTTCTCTGTGGCAAGTTCACGATAGCGCTCTTGCATTTCCTGGATATACCCTGTCATCAGTTTCATCAGGTCGAATGAGAGGTAAGGACGGGTTTGCATCATTTCCCGCAAAAAATCACTCTTGATCGCAAGCGCCGTACTGTGTTCGAGCGCCTGGGCGGTGGCTGGATAAGTGGCATTCTCCCGGACCACACCCAGCGCGCCGAACATCTGCCACTCATTGATTGTCCGCAGATTCACCTGTTGTCCAGCGGAATTCATTTGCATCAATTTGGCGCGCCCCGAAATGAGCACATAAAAATAGACCGCCGAATCGCCCTGAAAAAAGAAAAATTCACCCTCTTCAATCGAACGTTCCACTGAATTTTGAGTGAACAGTTTTAGGTCATCGTCAGTGGCATTTTGAAAGACGCTCACCCGACGCAACTGTAACGGGTCAATTGCCATACAGCAATTTTACCCTTGATTAGGAAATCATAACAAATATGACAAAAATCCTGCGATTTTGTGACAGGCACGGGTTGACATGATTGATCTGGTAAAGTATCATGATCACGCTCCCCCTACCCCCCTGGGGGGGGTAAGAGAAAGCCGACTGACTTCCTCTGAGCGGAAGAGGTAACCATGGAGAACGATAGCACTCTCAGAAGACTGAAGACCGTGGAAGGTCACTTGCGCGGCGTCATCCGCATGGTGGAGGAAGATGCCTATTGTATAGACGTGATCCGCCAGATCCAGGCAGTAGAGGCAGCATTGAACAAGGTCAGTTCGAGGATCCTTGAAGACCACCTCAATTCCTGCGTTATCACCGCTATTCAGGGTAACGACAAGAAGGAACGCGAGCGTGTTTTGAAGGAAATCACAGAAGTTTTCGAAATGTCCACAAAAGTCTGAAAATTTTAGGAGTGTTGAAATGTACAAGACAATTCTTGCTGCCTTGCTCATCTTGGCCCTTTCGGCGTGTGTCTCTGAAACGAGACCGGCCTCCGACCTTACGGTCGAGATGAATGATTTTTCCTATACCCCGTCCTCCATCACCGTAGCTGCCGGGGAGCTGGTGGAGATGAAAATCAAAAATATTGGGCAGATCGAACACGACTTTGTCGTTGAGCGGATTGACGTTTCCTCGGTCTCGACGGAGGGAAGCGGTGTGGGCGAGCACCACATGGGTGGGAACCACGAAGAATATGACCTGCACGTCTCGACCATTGCCGGGGAAACGAGCGTTTTGAAATTCATACCCAACGCGCCGGGTATCTACAAAATATTTTGTTCCGTGGATGGACATGAGGCTGCCGGCATGATTGGCGAACTCATTGTTGTCTCAAAATAACTATCATTTACCCTAGGAGAAATAACCCATGATCACAGTTACCTACTCCATCCCTGCTATCCACTGCGGACATTGCACCCACACTATCGAAATGGAAGTCGGCGAATTGCAAGGCGTCCAGTCCGTGAAGGCTGAAATCGACACGAAAAAAGTTACCATTACATTTGACGCACCCGCCAGCGAAGAAAAGATCAAATCCCTGCTGGCTGAGATCAACTATCCTGCCGAGGGGTTACTCACACTTTAGATTTTTCATGTCATGCTGAGGAGTGAAGCGACAAAGTGCTCCATCCAATGATGCCGAGTTCCTTTGCTCTGTTCAGAGTGACATTGTGAGAAGTATGGCTGATACCAAACAACTTATTCTCCCCATAACGGGCATGACCTGTGCCAACTGTGTGGCGACCGTCGAGCGAAACCTCAAGAAGCTCGACGGCGTGCAGAGCGCGGTCGTTAACCTTTCCTCTGAACGCGCCACGGTCGACTTCAACCCGTTGAAACTGCAACTCGCGGATGTCATCGCGCGCGTCAACCGCGCTGGTTACGGGGTTGCTACCGGTGAAGCGGACCTCATTATCAAGCGTCTCTCCGACGACAACGATGCACGGCGTCTCGAAAAGGTTCTTGCCGGTCTCGAAGGTGTACTGGAGGCGCAAGTGACCTATACCACCGAGAAGGCGCGTGTCAAATATATCCCCACCATCATTACCCAGGTGGAACTTCGTCGTGCGGTATCCTCCGCCGGATTTGAAGCTGTGGAACTCGGTGGGGAGGCGGAAGACGCTGAAGCCAGAGCGCGTGAACACGAAATTAACGAACAGAGACGCTTGCTTGTCATTGGCTTGATTTTTACGATTCCGTTGTTCCTGCTATCGATGGGCAAGGATTTTGGACTGTTGCCATCCTTCTTCTATACCGACATGGTTATGGAAGGGATGCGCGAAGCCCAGCCTTGGTTGGGCTGGCTGATGCTGGCGTTGGCAGTGCCGGTTCAATTCTACGTGGGTTGGCAGTATTACGTGGGTGCATACAAGGCACTCCGCAATAAATCCGCCAATATGGATGTACTCATTGTGATGGGTTCCTCTGCTGCATTTTTCTATTCACTCCCGATTACGTTTGGTCTGTTGATGGGGCATGTATATTATGAGACTGCCGCGGTCATCATCACGCTCATCAAACTGGGGAAATTCCTGGAAGCCCGCGCAAAGGGACGCACCTCTGAAGCGATCAAAAAACTCATGGGATTACGCGCCAAGACCGCGCGAGTCGTTCGCGGCGAACAGGAGGTGGAAGTGCCAGTGGACGATGTCCGCGTGGGTGACGTGGTCCTTGTCAAACCGGGCGAGAAGATCCCTGTGGATGGCGTGGTGGTCGAAGGTCGCAGCGCCATCGACGAGTCCATGCTGACCGGGGAATCGCTCCCGGTCGAAAAGAAATCGGGCGATCCAGTCATCGGCGCCACGTTGAACAAACTGGGCATGCTTAAGTTCGAAGCGACGAAAGTTGGCAGGGAGACCGCCCTCGCCCAGATCATCAAGCTTGTGGAGGATGCACAGGGAAGCAAAGCGCCGATCCAAAAGCTGGCGGATCAGGTCTCGGCAGTCTTTGTACCGATTGTCATTGTCATTGCCTTGCTGACTTTTGCGGGCTGGTATTTTTGGGGTCCAGCCTTACCGGTCAACGCCGATATTGACAATTTCACACGCGCCCTGATCAACATGGTCGCGGTGTTGGTGATCGCCTGTCCGTGTGCAATGGGACTCGCCACGCCGACCGCCATCATGGTGGGTACGGGCAAAGGCGCGGAGGCGGGGATTCTCTTCCGTAACAGTGAGGCATTGGAACGCGCGGGCAGAGTCTCTGTGGTGATTCTCGATAAGACTGGGACGATCACGAAGGGACAGCCTGCGGTGACAGATATTGTGGTGGAAAGTCAAAGGTGGAAAGAAGATGAATTGCTCCGTCTGGCAGCGTCTGTTGAAAAAGGAAGCGAACACCCGCTCGGCGAGGCGATCTGGGCGGAGGCGACTACACGTGGATTAAGTTTGGCGGAACCAGCCGGTTTTAAGGCGGAGGCCGGTCATGGGGTGCAGGCTGAGGTCGAGGGAAGAAGCGTCTTGGTCGGCAACAAGAGAATGTTCGATGCACGTGGAATCCAGTTGGGAGGATTCGAATCCGAAGTGACGCGCCTCCAATCCGAAGCCAAGACTGCCATGCTTGTGGCAGTGGATGGTCAGGTTGCAGGAATCATCGCTGTGGCGGATACCATCAAGGATGGTTCAAAGGACGCAATTGCCGATCTGCACAAGATGGGCTTGCAGGTGGCGATGATCACCGGTGACAACCATAAGACCGCTGAAGCCATTGCCAGACAGGTCGGCGTAGATACAGTGCTGGCTGAAGTGCTTCCGGAGGGAAAATCATCTGAAGTAAAGAAATTGCAGTCTGGCGAAAAAGTGGTTGCAATGGTTGGCGATGGAGTCAACGATGCGCCTGCGCTTGCACAAGCCGATGTTGGGCTTGCCATTGGCACTGGTACGGATGTGGCTATGGCTGCCGCACCTGTAACATTGATGAGCGGCGACCTGCGCGGTGTACCACGCGCGATTCATCTTTCCCGCAGGACGCTGGGAACGATCAAGCAAAACCTATTCTGGGCGTTCTTCTATAACGTGGTACTGATTCCTGCTGCTGCGCTGGGATACTTGAACCCGATGCTTGCTGCTGGAGCGATGGCATTCAGCAGTGTCTTTGTGGTGACAAATAGCCTTCGCCTGCGAAAACAGAATATATGATTTGTACACCTATATTTACTTAATATGAATTAGTATGTCTAAGAACCAGAAACCACCCGTTGACCCTGTTGTCCTGCTGGTGTTAGGAATCGTGTTTGTTGCCGTGGCTGTTGGGTTGGCTGTCTTTCAAGCCAATCCGAATTTCAATACGGCGACCAACTCCGGGGTTATGGGGCAATTGATCGTTGCTTTTATCACAGGCTTGACTACTGGCGGATTGAGTTGTCTTGCCGTGCAGGGCGGTCTGCTGGCAAGTTCGCTGGCGTACCAGGTCGAGCGGGATTACGTGGGGCAGGTGGCGCGAGGAATGGGAAAGAAATCCAAAGCCGGCCCGCCGGTTCGCCCGAATTCCGCACTTCCCATTTTTCTTTTCCTGCTCGCAAAGCTGGCGGCGTATACGCTGCTTGGCGCTTTACTGGGACTGGCTGGCTCCTATCTTACCCTCAGCCCGATGACGCGTGCTTTCCTCATGATCGCCATTGGCATCTTCATGGTGGGCAATGCCCTGCGCATGTTCAACGTCCATCCGATCTTTCGCTATTTTTCCATTGAGCCACCCAAATTCATCACACGCTACATCCGCCGTACAGCCAAAGGAACCGATACCTTCACTCCGCTGTTCCTCGGTGCGTTGACGGTCTTCATTCCCTGCGGCGTGACTCAAGCCATGATGGCGACCGCCCTGGGCGCAGGCAGTATCGTGATAGGGGCGGCACTGATGTTTGCCTTCACATTGGGGACGAGCCCGGTCTTTTTCGTCGTCGCTTATTTGACCACAGAACTTGGTGCACGACTCGAAAAATTCTTCATGCGATTTGTCGCGGTGGTTGTCCTGATTCTTGGGCTGGTGACCTTCGACGGTGGACTCAATCTGCTCGGTTCTCCGCTCTCGTTTCAAAACCTGACCCGTAGCCTGTTCCCGTCAAACAGTGGCGAATCGACGCCCGCAGCGCAACTCCCCAGTGCGGGAGAAGATGTTGTCCTCTATGTCCAGAATGACGGCTATTTTCCGCAAACGGTCAGCGCTCCCGCCGGGAAGGATTTCACGCTCAATCTGGTTACCGACAAAACCTATTCCTGTGCACGCGACTTTGTCATCCCTGAGCTGAATTTCTACGAACTGCTTCCCGATACTGGGACAGTACAAGTAAACATCCCCGCTCAGGAAAAGGGAAGTACGATGTTCTTTACTTGTTCGATGGGAATGTATACTGGAAGGATCATATTCCAGTAGTATCGTTGATAAGGAATCCCCGATGATTAAGAGAACCTATAAAGTCCCAGATATGACCTGCACCAACTGTGCCATGAAACTGGAAAGCTTGGAAGATGTGCTGGATGGCGTCAAAGAGATCAGCGCCAGTTATCACAAGCTGGAAATGGTCATCGAATACGATGAAGCCAAACTCACAAACGAACAGATTATTGCAGCCGTGAAGAAAAAGGGTTACACAGCCATCGCAGTATAACTATAAACAGACGAAGCAGGTACACAGGTGTACATTTTGAAGAGTCCATCCGTGTACCTGTTTACTTTTAAACTCAATCCCGTGTATACTTCCCTCCATGCCCCGGTATTTCACTGTTCAACAAGCAAATGAGACTCTGAAAATCATCCGCCCCATCATGGACGAAGTGCAGGCAATTCGCCAAAAGATCCTGGCAAATCAGCCTGAGGCCTGGCCTGCCATCGAAAAATCTGCGGGGAACGGCGGTAACCGTGCTTTAAGCAAAATGGTACAGGATTTCGAAAAGCTCGATCGACTCGTCCATCGCATTTTAGATACGGGCGTCCAAATCAAGGATGTCAACCTGGGATTGCTTGATTTCTCTGCATTGAAAGATGGGCGGGAGGTATTTCTATGTTGGCAACATGGAGAGGGCGATATTGCCTTCTGGCATGAAGTGGGTGCCGGATTCGCGGGCAGGCAGCCCATCGAAACATTTTAGGCGGTCAAAGGATAAACATGAAAAAAGGTATTCTCTATGGAATTGGCGCGTATACGCTTTGGGGATTTTTTCCAATTTACTGGAAATTCCTGCATCAAGTTCCGGCTTTACAGGTAATTGGGCATCGAATCGGCTGGTCCTTTGTCCTGCTGACCATCTATATCGTTCTCACCAAACAGTGGCAGGACTTCCGTTCCACGGCGCTGACCTCTGCCAGGACGATTGGCATTTATTCCATCGCCGGTGTATTACTAACGATCAATTGGCTTGTCTATGTATGGGGTGTCAATCAGGGTTTTATCGTCGAGACCAGCTTGGGCTACTTTATCAACCCCCTTCTGAGTGTGTTACTGGGAGTGCTCTTTCTGCGTGAACGGTTGCGCCTCACGCAATGGATTCCTGTCCTTATCGCCGCTATCGGCGTGATCTACCTTACTTTTGTTTACGGTCGTCTGCCTTGGATTGCCCTGTCGTTGGCGTTCTCCTTCGGCATTTATGGACTGGTCAAGAAACTTGCCCCGCTTGGCTCGCTCTTTGGGCTGACACTCGAAACTGGTATTGTCTTCCCGGCGGCATTGATCTACCTCTCCATGATGGAAATGACAGACATGGGGACATTCCTCCACGATACGGCATTCATCAACATTCTATTGATCGGCGCTGGTGTGGTGACAACCATCCCGTTGTTGATGTTTGCCTCTGCCGCGAAACAGATTCCACTGACGGTGGTCGGGTTGTTACAATACATCGCTCCAACTCTTCAATTTCTCATTGGAGTATTCATATACAAGGAACCATTCGATAAATCTCATTTGATTGGCTTTGTCATTGTCTGGGTGGCGCTCATCATTTTCTGGGTGGAGAATTATTTTGCACATCGTGTACCGGTCGAGCCTGTCCCGGAAATGGGGGAAGGATAATGAAACTTCTTTTCATCGGCGGGACCGGTATCATCAGTTCAGCATGTTCCGAACTGGCGGTTCAACGCGGACATGAATTATTTATTTTGAATCGCTCCATTTCGGTAAAGTATCCTCTCCTCAAGGGAGCGACCCACTTAAAAGGCGATATCCACGCTGGTATACCGGAACTCTCCACGCTGTTGGCTGGACACCGTTTCGACGCCGTAGTGGATTTTATTGCCTTTACCGCAGATGATATCGAGCGCAATATTTCCCTCTTCCGCGGCAAAACGAACCAATTCGTTTTTATCAGTTCTGCATCTGCCTATCAAAAACCGCCAAAGCATTATCTTGTCACCGAAGAGACGCCGCTCTCGAATCCGTTCTGGCAGTATTCGCGCGATAAGATTGCCTGCGAAGAACGGCTGATGAGAGCCCTTCGCGAAGATGGATTCCCGTCCACTATCGTTCGCCCATCGCTGACATATGGACCGGCGCAGATCCCCTTCTGTGTGGGGAGCTGGTCTCACCCGTGGACAGTCATTGACCGGATGAAACGCGGACAAAAGGTCATCATCCCTGGCGATGGTACTTCATTGTGGGTGTTGACCTGGAACGCGGATCTTGCCAAAGGATTGGTCGGTCTGTTGGGGAAGAGGGAAACGATCGGAGAGGCGTTCCACATAACGTCGGATGAAGTTCTCAGCTGGAACCAGATTTATCTCGAAGCGTATCAGGCTCTGGGCTTGGAGCCGAACGTGATTCATCTTCCGTCTGATTTCATCGCCCGGTTCGACGACCATGCGGTGGGAAGTCTGATCGGTGATAAATCCAATAGCGTTGTATTTGACAATGGCAAGATCAAACGTTTTGTCCCCGATTTTCGATGTGAAGTGAATTGGGCGGAAGGGGTGCGGCGGGCGCTTGCCTGGTTTGAGACGCATCCCGAATTCCAGACGATAGACCATGAGAAGAATGTATTGTGGGATCGAATGATTTCTGTATATGGCAGGGTTTACTCATAAAATTGTTTTCCCCGGGGCGTTTCTGATCATCCTGTGTTGATATTCTAAATTACCCCCATGATATACTCTTAAACCAAGAGGAACGATGAAGTTTGACCCGTTTCACCAGATTTTTGCCCCCCCGACATTCAAGGATGATTATGGCATTGTAATCGCAAAGTTCTTGAACGCCATTCTGGTGACTTTGATTTCCGTAATTTCCTTGTTGTTGGTGTATCGCCTGTTGACGGGGGGGAGTTTGATCAATCCGCCGGAGCAGATTCTGTCGGTCATCATCCTTATCAACATTGTCCTGTTGATTTTTGCGCGCCGCGGGTATGTTTTCCAGACGAGCATTGTCCTTGTGTTTGCGATGTGGGCGGCGATGACCTATCAAGCCTGGATTGCTGATGGTGTATATGACCTTGCAGTTGTCACCTATATCATCATCGTTTTGATGACCAGTGTCCTAACCAATTGGCGGCTGACGATGTTGGTGACGATCATGAGTATTTTGTCGGTATGGGGAATGTCGATATTTCATGTTAATGTCCCGCCTGATTTTCATGTGGATGAGCCGATGGGCATTGCCCGCGACCTGACCGTGGTCTACATTCTGGCGTTTTTGCTCATATACTACCTTGTCAGCACCCTGCGAGCATCCATGGAAAAGTCCAGCATGGAGTTTAAGGAACGCATTCTTACCGAGCAGTCCATGCGGGAACAAGGCGAGCGGTTTCGCAGGATTTTTCATGTCAGCCCGGTGGCAATCAGTATTACAACGTTGAAGGATGGAAAATTGGTCGAGGCGAACAATGCCTATTGGAAATTGACCGGGCTTGACCCCAGAACTTCAATTGGACGGACAATGGTAGATTTGGGAATTTGGGCGAACGAGGCGGAGCGTCAGAAATTCGTTGAAAAACTGACTGAGCGAAAATCTTTGCATAACTCTGCGTACGAGTTTTTAAATCGGAATGGCGAAAGGCGGGTCACAATAGCATTTTACGAATTGATCGAGCTGGGAGCAGAGCCCACCATCCTGTCTATGTTCCACGATGCAACCGAGCAGCAGGCGATACAAACGGCATTGCAGGAAAGCGAGAAAAAGTACCGGAATTTTGTCGAGCAGAGCATCGAGGGAATCTGGTTGTTGGCTTTCGATCGACCGATCCAGACCAGCCTGCCTCCTGAAGAGCAGACCATGTTGATCTACAAACATGCATACATTGCGGAATGTAATGATGCCCTGGCGCGTATGTATGGATACAATTCCAGTGAGGAAATTCGAGGAGCACGACTGCTTGATTTTGAGAAAGGCGGGGAGATAGACAAAGTTAATTTTCAAGCAACGCTGAAACTGGTGAAGGACGGTTATCGCTCAGGGAGCCGTGAAACCCGCGAGGTGACGAGGAACGGGGAAACAGTCTATTTTTTGAACAATGCGGTTGGTATCGTCAAGGATGGATTTCTGGAGGGAGTGTGGGGTACCCAACTGGACATTACCGCCTTGAAGAAAGCGGAGGAGGCTTTGCGGAGGAGCGAATCCCGCGCTCGCGCTCTTTTGGACGCTATTCCCGATATGATCTTTGAGTTGAAACGTGATGGAACGATCATCCATTTCATACCATCGGCAATGAGTGAACCGCTCATCCCGCCGGAGAAATTCATCGGCAAAACGATTGCACAGGTCTTGCCGTCTCTGGCAGATCAAACCGCTTTTGCAATCGACCGGGCGCTGGCATCGGGTCAATTGAGTGCCTTTGAATATAAATTAACCCGAGACGGAGAGGTCAGGACCTACGAAGCCAGAATTACCCCGGCTGGCCCTGACCTTGTTTTGGCTATGGTCCGTGATGTTTCCCTCACTAAATGGGCGGAGTCTGAACGTGAGAAACTCATCGATGAACTCGAAGCAAAAAATGCGGAGCTGGAACGATTTACCTACACGGTTTCACATGACTTGAAATCTCCCCTAATCACCATCCGCGGGTTTCTCGGGTTTATCCGCGAAGATGCCGAGCGTGGTAATTTGCAGCGTCTCAATACAGACATCCAGCGGATCAGCGATGCGACGAATAAAATGCAAAGACTGCTCAACGAACTGCTCGAACTTTCGCGCGTCGGCAGGCTCACTAACAAGCCTGCGTACATCCCTATGAATGTCCTTTTGAGTGATGTGTTGGAATTACTGCAGGGTCGTATTGCTTTGGGTAAAATCAAGGTCAGGATTGAAGAGGGTCTTCCTACCGTATATGGTGATCGTCAGCGCATTTCGGAGGTATTCCAAAACCTCATCGATAATGCCGCAAAGTTCATGGGTGAACAGCCAGAGCCGTGCATAGAGATCGGGGTTCAGGGCGAAATGGATGGCAGGCCTATATTCTTTGTCCGGGATAACGGAATCGGGATCGCTCCAGAATATAAAGACAGAATATTCGGTCTGTTCGATAAATTGGACTCACAAACGGAGGGGACGGGAATCGGCCTTGCCCTGGTGAAACGTATCATCGAATTTCACGGGGGCAGAATTTGGGTGGAATCGGAACTGGGAAAAGGTGCCACTTTTCTTTTTACGCTTCCCACTCAGCCCATACCTGAGAGGTGAACGGATGAATTTTCTTCAACTGGTGCCTGCCGCTCCACATTTCGATGACATGGAGAAGGCGCGTCACGCGAAACTCCTCCATCTTGCCTCCGCGGCGCTATTCTTTGGATCGGCGTTCTTGATTCTGTTCAATGTTTGGGGGAAATCCAACGGATCTTTGATGTGTTCACCAAACTCGATCCTGAAGTCGATGAGACAGGGGCGGTCTGGCAATCGTGAAACGGATCGTCGAATTCCACGGTGGCAGGATCTGGGTCCAGAGCGAGGCGGGGCAGGGGACCACGTTCTTCTTTACCTTGCCGACAGGGGAAAATGTCGAACCCGAATGAGAATAATCTGGATATAATTTATCTAAACCAAACAATTCAAGGAGAAAAAAAGATGAATTTTGCAATGTGGCGCAAAGCGTTACAAGTGATCCCTGAGGTCTCAAAGGAGGAATGGGATGGGTTGGATGTCATTTCGAAGTGGCTGATTTCGACTCGTGCGGCGGTCCTCGTAATGACCTTCATCTCGGCGGCACTCGCGGGGCTGTTTGCCTGGCGCGATGGTTCATTCGATTTCCTGCCTTGGCTGGCTCTAACCTTGGGCTTGATCCTGGCTCATGCCAGCAATAATATCTTCAACGATTACACTGACTTTGTACGCGGCGTGGACAAGGACAATTATTATCGCAATATTTACGGCGCCCAACCCATTGCCAGCGGATTGATGACCCATCGCCAGCACCTCACTTATTTTGGAGTGACAGCTTTTATCGCGTTGGCTCTCGGTCTCTATTTGATCTGGTCCACCGGTTTCACTGCAACTGCCTGGATCCTGCTGGGACTTGGCGCGTTCTTTCTTCTCTTCTACACCTGGCCCCTCAAGGGATTGGCGTTGGGCGAAGTTGCAGTGCTTATTGTCTGGGGACCCCTGATGATCGGCGGTGGGCATTATGTCCTGACCCATGAATGGAACTGGTTCGTCGTGATTGCCAGCTTGCCTTACGTGTTGGGCGTGACAACTGTCATTTTCGGCAAGCATATTGACAAATTGGATATGGATCGAAAAAAGGGCATTCACACCCTGCCGGTCGTGATTGGCGAGAAAGCCTCCCGGTATGCTGTGCTGGCAATGATGATTGCGCCATATTTCATCACACTCTATCTGGTGCTTGCAAAATTCTTCACTCCTGTACTGTTGATTGTGGTTTTCGCGATCCCCACATTCATGAAATACTACAGGGTGTTTCTGAAGCCAAAACCCGAAACCCGCCCCGAAGGTCAACCAGGCTGGCCGCTTTATTTTGTGGGATATGCCTTCTATAACAACCGTACCTTTGGCACACTTTTCATGCTTGGCTTGTTGATTGATGTTTTGCTGCGCGTCATTCCATTCACAGCGGACCTCGTAAGGCTGTATTGGAGCTGATAATCACAGGTATTAAAATGGGCAGGAAGGATTTCCTGCCCATTTTAGTTAATGAGACAAATCCCTCCGTTTGTGTCCGATTTCACAGATTGGTAGTATAATCTCGACCCGAAGAGTTTTGTTTCAAACGGCATCGTATGTATGCCGATATCTTTATCAACAAAAAGAGGAGAGACAAATGCACATCAACTTTGCAATGTGGCGTAAAGCCTCGTGGCAACTCATCAAGATGGACGACAAAAAGGAATGGGATGCCTTGGATGTTGTTTCCAAATGGCTCATCGCCACCCGATCCGCCGTCACGCTGGTGACCGTTTATTCCTGCGTTATCTCAGGATTGCTCGCCTGGCGCGACGGGAATTTTTCCTGGCTTCCGTTCATCATCCTTACCCTCGGTCTGTTCATTGCCCACGGCACGAATAACCTGCTCAATGACTATACCGATTACACGCGCGGCGTGGACAAGGACAACTACTTCCGCACCCAATACGGGGTCCATCCGCTGGTGCAGGGCTTCTTCACCAAGCCGCAACAGATCCGCTGGTTCATCGTCAGCGGCATTCTGGCAACCCTGGCGGGAGTGTACGCCCTGTTCAATACCAGTTTCAACCCGGCAGTGATCGGTTTGTTCGCCTTTGGAGCGGTTGTTCTTCTCGCCTATACTTACCCTTTCAAATATTGGGGATTGGGCGAATTAGCCATCTTCCTCATTTGGGGACCCATCATGATCGGCGGCGTATATCTCACGCTTGGTCTCATCAACGGCGGAGATACCAGCAATCTCTGGAATGTTGTGCTCGCTGGCGTCCCCTATGGACTGGGCGTTGCCAGCATCAATATCGGCAAGCATATCGACAAGCACGACGATGACAAGGCAAAGGGCGTGGGTACCTTCCCGGTGCGTGTGGGAGAGGCGTTTGCCCGCCGTGTCGATCAGGCATCGATCATTCTCATTTATGTCGTGATCGCCTATCTGGTCTTTGTACCGCGCTATTTCACCCCGGTCATGCTGATTGTTTTCCTTGCCTTCAAGCATGGTCTCAACGCGGTCAAATTACTCAATAATCCGCGCCCCGCGCAGCCGCCTGCGGGCTACCCTGCCTGGCCCACCTGGTTCTCAGCGGCGGCGTTCTTCCATAATCGTCAGTTCGGCGGGTGGCTCATCCTCGGTTTGATCGTGGACACCCTCCTGCACGTCATTCCGTTCACGGCAAAATTGATTGCGCAATATTGGTCGTAGACCAAATCATCCCGCAGGCGCTAAACCTGCAGAGCGGTTGACAATTCAATATCCTTGATTTCCAACCACGCGGGTTCGGGGTTTTCCAACACTCCGAACCCGATTTTTCCTTCGGGGGTGAATGCCGCGTATTGATTATCGATCCAGATGACCAGCCCCAGCGGCGGGTGTGGGCTCACCGGCGACTCAAACACTCGGACAGCATCCACTTCGAAAGATACCCGATTCCCGCGCCACTCAAGTCTGTATCCGTGCCATTGACATGGCTCTGCGCTGAGAGCGATTCCGTCCTCCTCGATGACGCGACTCAACATCCGCCGCGTCGCCTTGCGCGAAAAAGGGAGCGCCAACCCCGCCGGGATCAATAATGGATGAAACTTCGGTGAGCGAAATGTTTGAGCGAGAAAGCCGTGGGCAGGTTTGTCATCTCTGAAGGAGAGGTAGTTTTGTTCTGCTGCCCCAAAGAACCAGGCGGCATTCGGCGGCGCTGGCAGCCGAAACGGATTTCCTCCAAACCCCAGCGACAACCCAAATGGATCGTTCCATAGCCCGAAACCCCATGTCCCGGGCAGGGAATCACTCGAGGTCCGAGCAGACAGGCTCAGGCGTAGGTTGAGGCGATGCGGGAATTGTCGCCTTGGAAGAAGCGTGTAGTCATCAAGTTGCGCGAGACGGTAGCGATCCGCTTTTCCAGAAGGGATCGTCAAACGATAATGTGCCGAGTCGCGAGAAATCTCCTCCACCTGTGCGCCCGGCGTGGAACGCGGAATTAACTTCGTGTAAGCCATCTTCGACCCAGCGTGATCATGCCAATGCCGATCCACGCCACATTCAACCCCGCGGACGGATAGGCGCGCAGATACAGCGTGTTGATGACCAGCAGCACGCCTGCCGCGATGTTCATACCCTGATAGAGCACCGAATCGCCCTCCACCTTTTTCGTCGAAACAAGCGCATACGCCACGAGATAGAGAATTGTGCCCACCCAGCCGAGAATGTCAATGATAAGGATAATATTCATAGCACGATTATAAAAGAACCTGACGGCTTGTTTCCATCAGGTCCTTTTGGTTTTTTGTTGCCTTATGGTTTTGTAGGTGCAGGTGTTGCCGCTACCGGCGGATGTGCCCGATAGTATTTCAGATATTTCATCCCATAGTCATCGCGGGCGCGCAGCAGGTCGATGGCTTTGATGGTCAAGCCGTATTTCATCGGGTCGGTGATGGCGCAGGTTGCCCCGGCGCTGATGGCGAGGGCGAGAAATGCCTGGTTGATCACATCCCGTTCGGGCAAGCCGAAAGAGACATTGCTGGCGCCGAGGTTGATATTCACGCCAAACTCCTTGCGCACCAGTTCGATGGTGCGGAGCGTGATGGCGGATGCGTTGTGATCCGCACCGACGGTCATGACCAGCGGATCAATGACAATATCTTCAATAGGAATACCCATTTGTGTGGCGCGCTGGATGATCTTATCCGCCGCCGCGAGACGGGCTTCGGGGTCGTTGGAGATGCCCTCTTCGCCGATGGTCAAGCCGATGACGGCGGTTTTGTATTCCTTGACCAGCGGCAGCACAGCATCGAGAGTGCGATCCTCGCCGTTCGTGGAGTTGATCAGCGGTTTGCCGGGCACAAAGGGCAGGGCAGCGGCTAATGCTTTTGGGTTGGGGGAATCAAGACAGAGCGGGATATCGAACTCGCTCGCCAGCATTTTCACGACATTAGGAAGGTAATCCACATCGTCGGTGCCCGCCATGCCGACGTTCACATCCAGCAGGTCGGCGCCGGCGTCGATTTGCTTTTTGGCGAGGTCGCGCACGTAGTCGAGATTCCCCTCCTGCAGCGCGGCGGCGAGTTTTTTGCGTCCCGTTGGGTTGATCTTCTCGCCGATCATCGTGAACGGACCGTCTGTATCGATGACGGCTTTCTTGCTTTTGCTTTGCAGTATGGTTTTCATGGCTTTCTCCACCAAGGCGATTGTAAACCATCTATATGTCGTTGCGAGGAGGGCTTTTGCCCGACGAAGCAATCTTCAGTTAAACGGTTGATTCTCGTCGACAAGCTAACCCCCTTTAATGGGGAGATTGCTTCACTCCCTCCGGTCGCTCGCAACGACATTCAAGTTAGTATTCCCCAGCTTTCTCGATCACCTTATACGGGTCGACCGCGTCACGCAGACCATCGCCGATGTAGTTGACGGAGATGATCGCCAGGAAGATCATCAAGCCGGGGAAGATTGCCAGCCAGGGATATTTAGTGAAGTTCTCCTGAGCATTGCTGAGCAGGTTGCCCCACGAGGGAGTTGGAGGCTGGATGCCAAAACCCAAGAAACTCAAGCCGGACTCTTCGATGATGGCATAGCCCATTTCAAGCGTCGCTTCGACAATGATGGGACCGATGGAGTTGGGCAGGATATGACGCAGAATAATGCGTGCGTCCGAGCCGCCGAGAGCACGCGTGGCAGATACAAAGTCCAGTTCGCGGATGGTGAGGAAGCTGGCGCGCACGAGGCGGGCAAAGATCATCCACGAGAGGATGCCGATCACGAGACCGATGGTCAATACACTGTTGCGTTCGATGAGCGGAAATTCCACTTCGCGTAAGATCGCGCTGAGCAGGATGAGGACCAGCAGGGTCGGGAGCGTGAGGAACGTATCGGTGATGCGCATCAGGATGGTATCAAGCGTGCCTCCGTAATATCCGGCGAGTGCCCCCACCGGAACGCCGATGGAAATGGAAATGCCAATGACCAGCAAGCCGACAAGCAACGAAATGCGTCCGCCGTACAGTACACGTGTGAGCAGGTCGCGCCCGAGCGCATCGGTACCCATGGGATGAGACCAGGATGGCGGTTGATAGCGCTCGTCCATGTTCGAGACTTCGGGGTCGTAAGGGGAAAGGGGCGCGAAAATACACAGCGCAATCAGAATGAGGAGGATAATTGAACCTGCAATTGCGCCCGGATGCCTGCGGAAACGCTTCCAGATGCCCGCGCCGATGGAGGCGGCCTCTGTGAGTGAACCGGATGTCCCGTATTCGATCTGGGGTAGGTCGCCGAGTGTCTGGGTCATTGGTTGCTTTGGGTGTCACCCTGAGCGGCAACAAGAGGTTCCTCATGCACCATGAGAGATTCCTTGCTTCGCACAGAATAACATGAAACAGGATGATTAATCATAACGAACTCTTGGGTCAAGAAATGAATATAAAACATCCGCGAGCAGGTTGGAGAAGATAATCGCCGCCGCGCCCATGATGAGAATGGCAAGCAGGACGGGGTAATCACGATCCACAGCGGCTGTGAAATAGAGCCTGCCCATGCCGGGCCATGAGAAAAGCGTCTCGACAAAGACCGCGCCGCCGAAAATGGTGGGCAGGTCGATGGCAAGCATGGTAATGAGCGGAATCAGGGCGTTGCGCAGGGCGTGTTTATACAGCACCATCCAGTTGGGGAGTCCTTTGGCGCGGGCAGTGCGCAGATAATCTTTGTTTGCCACCTCCAGCATGGAGGAACGGAGAAAGCGCGAGTACCACGCAATCCAGCCGAGAGCGCCGGTGATCACCGGCAGGATGAGATGTTTGATGCGATCCCACACGGCAGGACCGGAAACATTTAACGAGACCATGCCTCCCGAGGGAAGAAGCGGCTCTCCTGTCCACGGATTTTTCAGCCAGGCGTAAAAGATGAGGATAAGCACCAGTCCCAGAAAAAATTCCGGGATGGCTTGTCCCGCGAACGAAAGCGTGGTGACGGTGATGTCGAATTTGGAATATTGCCGTATGGCGGAAACGATCCCTACCGGGATGGCAATAAGTACGCCGATGAAAAGCGTGATGGTCATTAACAGCACAGTATTGGGAAGTCGTTGCCCAATCTCTTCAAGCACTGGCTGGCGTGTGCGATACGAAAAGCCAAAATCGCCGCGCAGGATACCCTTACGGGTACCGAAACTTTCTTCGATACCGTCGCCGTCGGTGTCAACCCTCATCCAGTCGTTGCCGACCAGCCAGATGAGATATTGAGTCGGAAGCGGTTTGTCGAGCCCGAACTGCCGTTTGAGAATCTCGATTTTCTCCGGGCGGATCTGGCGGCTGCGACCCTGACCGGCGAGCGGTCCGCCCGGAGCGAGATTGACGAGAGCAAACAGAAAAATGCTGAGCAGGAACAACAGGACGACTGTCTGGAGCAATCGCCTTGCGATGTACGTGAACATTTAATTTGCGAGCGTCCAGTCTTTGGCGTTCCAGGTCACGAGATCGTTGATGGTGGATTGCACATTCTGCAACCGGGCGGAATGTGCATCGGCATTGACGCCGGTAAAGAGCAGGGCCTCGGGAAGTTCCGCTTCCAGAATCTCAGCCATCTTGCAGAAGTTCTCCTGCCGGGCGGCGGTATCGAGCGTATAAGACTCGTCGAGCAGCGCGTCGAACTCTTCGTTCATCCAACGCCCGTAGTTGGTCCCGTAATCGGGCGTTGCCGAAGCGGAGTGGTAATAGCTGTAGATGAAGTCGGTCGGGTCGATGCCCGCATAGCCATCGTCATAGATGTCGATGTCGAAGTTGCCATTTTGTTCGATGCCGCCGTCCTCCGATGCCGCCCACATGATACTGCCCTCCACTACGGAGAGGTTCATCTTGATACCGATCTCGGCAAGGTTTTCAGCGATGTACTGCTGGGTCAGTTCGAGCGCTTCGCCATATTCGCCATAGGTGATGAATTCCATCTCCATTTTGTAGCCGTCTTCGGCGGTACCGCAGCCGCGACATTCACGGATGCCGTCGTCGTCAGTATCGATCCAACCGGCGGCTTCGAGTTTGGCTTTCGCTCCTTCCGGGTCAAATGCCGGGCGGGGAATGTTGGTGCAGACATACGGCTCGCGGAAGAATTCCGTCCAGGCGGGCTGGGCATAGCCAAAGAAGAAATTCTTCGAAATGGTATCCACATCGATTGCCATACGGATAGCGCGACGCACTTCCACATTCGAGAGGATTGGATGCGGTGTGGCGACGGGGTCGGTCGTCCCTTTGGCCGCGAGGTTGAAGAACAGGCGAAACACCCAGCGGTTGGTGGGACTGATGCTGACCACGACGTTTGGCTTGTCCTTCAAGTCGTTGATCATCGGTTCCGGTGACCACATATCGAGATCGGCATCGCCGTTGATAAGCATCGTCTTGCGGACGGCTTCGTCGGGCACGATCTGAACCGTAATCTTTGAAATTTCAGGTTTGCCCTTTTCGTAGAAATCGGGATTGCGCTCGAAGGTCATGTGATCGCCATTGACCCATTCCTTGAGAACGTAGGGTCCATTGCTCAAAGGCGTGCGAGCGCAGTCCCAGGCGGAGAATCCCTGTGTGGCATCGCAATAATGTGCTGGCCAGATCACAATGAGTTCGCCGCCAAATTGGGTCAGATAACCGGGATAAACCGCGTTGTAGTGAACGATGACCGTATCCACATCCACTTTTTCGACATCGTCCACATAATCGATGCCGGGGATCCATGTGCCGTATGCCGGGTCGATGATGGCTTGATAGGTGAAAATCACATCGTCAGCAGTGACCGGCGTGCCATCCGACCATTTGACATCGGTGCGTAGATTCCAGGTCACATCCATCGTCCCGGTCTCTTCATCGATCACGACGCCGCCATTTTCTTCTGTGGGTAATTCCGCCGCCAATTCCGGGAACGGATTCCCATTTGCATCGAGATCAGCAAGACCGAGCATGACCAGTTCCATAACCAGCGAATCATAACCAGCGTCGGTGATCGCGGGATTGAAACTGGGCGGATCTTCCGGGATGACGATTACGATACCCTCTTCAGCCTGTTGTGTCGGTGCAGCGGGTTGACAAGCGGATAACACTAAGGCGACTATGACCGTGATGGTCAGAAAGAACAACGTACGCGTTTGAGTGGACATTGGTCCTCCTGTGAGTATTTGCCGCTTGTCTCATACTTTGGATGTCAACGCGGCGCTCTGTAAATTTGCAAACGCCGTATTATTGCACGTTTTCCCCTCGCTGATAAGGTTTTTAAGGGGTGAATTTCCGGTAAATACGGGTAAAATATTTTTATGCGTACCGTATTCTGGGAAAACAACCAACTTAAAATGATCGACCAGCGCATATTGCCTGGTCGATTCGAAGTATTGTCCTACACCGATCATGTCTCCGTCGCGCGTGCGATCAAGGATATGGTCGTCCGCGGCGCGCCCGCCATCGGAGCCGCCGCCGCCTTCGGACTTGCCCTCGCCGGATTCGAATCCGCTTCTTCATCCACCCGTGAACTGATTGCCGACCTCCAAGCCGCCGCCCACACTCTGAAGGCGGCACGCCCGACCGCTGTTAATCTCGCATGGGCAGTAGATCGCGTCCTGCTGTCCCTCTCCCAGCGGGAGAGGGGTTGGGGTGAGGGAGATGTCGATTACATCCGCCACTTTGTCCTCTCCGAAGCCCAACGCATCGCCGACGAAGATGTGGAGATTAACAAGCGCATGGGCGAACATGGCGCGGCGCTCATCAACGACGGCGATACGATCATCCATCACTGCAACACAGGCGCACTTGCCACTGTGGATTGGGGCACCGCGCTCGGAGTCATCCGCACGGCGCACGAACAGGGAAAGAAGATTCACGTCTTCGTGGATGAGACCCGCCCGCGTTTACAGGGAGCGCGGCTCACGGCGTGGGAACTGGAACAGTACGGCATTCCCTATGAAATCATCAGCGACAATACCGCCGGATATTTCCTCAAAGCCGGAAAAGTGCAAAAATGTTTTGTCGGCTCCGATCGCACCGCTGCCAACGGCGATGTGGCGAACAAGATCGGAACCTACATGCTGGCACTCGCCGCGCACGATAACGGAGTGCCGTTTTATCCGGTCGTCCCCACCTCCACCATTGACCTCTCCCTTGCGCACGGTGACCTGATCCCCATTGAGGAACGCGACCCGGAAGAAGTACTCGGCTTGGAATTTCACGGGGAACGCGTCGCACCGAAGAATGCCAAAGCGCGGAATATCGCCTTCGACGTGACCCCGAACCGCCTCGTCACAGGCATCGTCACCGAGAACGGTATCGTTTATCCGCCGTTCGAAATCAATTTACGCAAGGCGGTCCTCGGAGAACAATGATACTGTTTCAAGTCCCGCCGCCCACTCGATATGACCTGCGATTTACCATCGCTGGAATCCCGATCCGGGTGCATCCTTTGTTTTGGGTAATCTCATTTCTGTTTGGTTTCTCATCCAATAATATCCTGTACACCTTTATCTGGGTGTTGGCGATCTTTGTGTCAGTCCTTGTCCACGAATTGGGACACGCATTTGCATTCCGACGGTATGGATTGCGCTCCTCCATCGTGCTTCACTTCATGGGCGGGCTGACCGTCCCCGAATCCGTTTCATGGGGTGGTACGTGGGCAAACGTTGCGCTGAGCCCGCGTGAGGAGATTGTTGTTTCGCTTGCTGGTCCGTTTTCAGGCTTTCTCCTTGCCACACTTTTGATTGGCGGCGTGATCGTTTCGGGCGGCTCCATCGCTGTCAACTGGTTATTGGGATTCATCCCGTTGCCAGCGGTGACATCCCTTCCGTTTGGTGGTGTGATGTTGACTGTGCTTGTCGCCATTCTCGTATCCGTAAATGTCTTTTGGGGATTGATCAACTTGGTACCGGTCTACCCACTGGACGGCGGCAATGTGGCGCGTTACGCGCTCATGCAATATGACCCGTACGATGGCGTACGAAAGTCGCTCCAGTTGTCTGTCATTGCGGGCGGTATTGTTGCGCTTGTGGCATTGTTCTTCCTGAAAAGTATTTACATGTCATTTCTCTTTGGTTTCCTCGCATTCCAAAGTTATCAGACACTGCAAAACCGTTACGGCAGGTTTTGAAGAAAAGAATTTTATGCCTCCAATTTCTAGACAATACGGTTATGCCGTGATAAACTTTTGCCCGCATGATACTTGGCGTGGCGCTTAGCGCCACGCCTTTTACTGCGAGTATGAAATGTCACTGCGGGGAGCCGCGGAGCGGCGACAAAGCAATCTCCTTGCAAAAGGTGGAATTGCTTTGCCTTACAGGCTCGCAATGACGAGGTATCAATGGATATCCTTCTTACCGGCTCTGTTGCCTACGATTACCTGATGACCTTTCCCGGTCACTTCAAGGAACAAATCCTTCCCGAGCGCCTGGCTTCCATCAGCCTGTCGTTCCTCGTGGATGGCATGACCAAACAGCGCGGCGGTATCGCGCCGAACATCGCATACACAATGGCATTGCTCGGTGAAAAGCCGCGTGTGATGGCGACCGTGGGCGAAGATTTTTCGGACTATCGTGTCTGGCTCGAATCCAAAGGCGTGGATACGTCTTTGATGCAGGTGATCCCCGGCGAGTTCACCGCATCGTTCTTCGCTACGACGGATCGTGTCTCCGCGCAAATTGCCTCGTTCTACCCCGGAGCGATGGCGCACTCCGCCACCCAATCCATCAAGGAGTTAGACAAAAAACCGGACATGGTCATCGTCTCCCCGTCCGCGCCTGAGGCGATGAAGAAATTCCCTGCCGAATGCCGCGAGTTGGGCGTCCCATATCTGTATGATCCCAGCCAACAGGTCCTTCGATTGGAAGGAAGCGAACTGGCGCGTGATATGGAAGGCGCCCACTTCCTGTTCTGTAACGATTACGAGTTCGGATTGATCTCCAAAAAGACCGGCTGGAGCCTGGATCAGATTCTCGAGCACGTCAAAGTGTTGGTCATCACGCGCGGCAAGGACGGAGCAGATCTGTACATGGGCGGCGACTCCGTTCACATCCCCACCGTCCCCGAGGATGAAATCGTGGACCCCACCGGTGTGGGCGACGCCTTCCGCGGCGGATTTTTAGCGGGCTACTCGCGTGGCTTCGATTGGAAGCTGTGCGGTGAGATTGGCTCGCTGGCGGCGGTCTACTGCCTCGAGCAAAAAGGGACGCAAAGCCATCATTACACCATTCGAGAGTTTATCGAACGCTTCCGCCGCCATTTCGATGACGGCGGCAAGTTGGATTTGCTATTGAAATAATTGTTAATTGGCAACTCATTTTCCAATTACCAATCCCCAATTACCAAGTAGAAGGAGCAATACATGAGCAATTACGATATCAAAGATTTGAATCAAGCCGAGGGCGGAAGCCGCCGCATCGATTGGGCGGAGCGCGAAATGCCCGTTCTGCGTTCGATCCGCGAGCGCTTCAAGAAAGAGAAGCCTCTCAAGGGGTTGCGTATCTCGGCCTGTCTGCATGTGACCACAGAGACCGCCAATCTAATGCACACTTTGCAGGAAGGCGGCGCGGACATTGTCCTTACTGCTTCCAACCCGCTCTCCACACAGGATGATGTCGCCGCGGCGCTTGTGAATCGGTTTGAGATTCCCACCTTTGCCATCAAGGGCGAAGATAACGTCACCTACTACAAACACATCCGCGCTGCGCTGGAACACAAACCGCACATGACCATGGACGATGGCGCCGACCTCGTTTCCTCCCTCTTCTTCATCGAGATGGGTCGCTTCGAAAAACTGGAGCCATCCCTCGCTTCATGGGCACAGGGGCTCGGCGACGAGGAACGCAAGAAAATGCTCGCCAATGTCATCGGCGGCACCGAAGAGACCACCACCGGCGTCATCCGCCTCAAGGCGATGGAAAAGGATAAGGTCTTGAAATTCCCCGTCATCGCTGTGAACGATGCCATGACCAAACATTTCTTCGACAACCGCTATGGTACCGGTCAATCCACCATTGACGGCATCATCCGCGCCACGAACGTTTTGCTCGCCGGAAAGGTTTTCGTCGTGGCGGGTTACGGCTGGTGTGGACGCGGCCTTGCATCCCGCGCCCGTGGCATGGGCGCACAGGTCATCGTCACTGAAGTGGACCCAATGAAGGCGCTCGAAGCGGTCATGGATGGGTATCAAGTCATGCCGATGGCTGACGCGGCAAAGGTGGGTGATTTCTTCTGCACCGTCACCGGCGATTTGAACGTAATCGATGCCCATCACTTCGAGGTGATGAAGGACAGCGCGATTGTCTCGAACTCTGGTCACTTCAATGTGGAGATCAACATCCCCGCCCTCGAAAAGATGAGCGTGGGCAAGCCGAACCTCGTCCGCCCGTTTGTGGACCAGTACACGACCAAGGACGGACGCAAAATCAACATCCTCGGCGAGGGACGCCTCATCAACCTCGCATCCGCCGAAGGGCATCCCGCCTCCGTGATGGACATGTCTTTCGCCAACCAGGCTTTATCCGCCGAATACATGGCGAAGAACGCCGACAAACTGGAAAAGAAGGTCTATTCAGTGCCGGAGGAAATTGACAAGGAAATCGCCCGCCTCAAACTCGAAGCGATGGGCGTGAAGATTGACACCCTCACCGACGAGCAGTTGAAGTATTTGAGTAGTTGGGAAGAGGGAACGTAAGTCAGTGATCGGTGATCAGTAAGCAGTGATCAGTGAGTCAGTGAAGCCTCGCGGAGAATCGCCGCGGGGCTTTTTTCTTTGCGGCTGTATCTACGGAATGTTCTTCACCAGCCCATGCTCGCGGGCAACGGCCCGCCCCCGTTCGTAATATTCCTCGGCGCGTTTCAGGTCCCCCTGCGCGCGGAAGAGGTTGCCCAGGTCGCGCCAGCCTTCGGCGATGCCATCCCAGAAATGCAGTTGGGTATCGAGTTCGATATGCCGCTCGAAGCATTGCCGCGCCTGCTCGAACTCCTTCTGCTCGAGGAAAAGATAACCGAGGAAGATGGAAATCCTTGAGATAAAGAACAGGTCGCCAAAACGCTCGAAGGCGGCGAGACTTTCCTCCAGCAAAGAACGCGCCAGGGCTGGTTGCCCCGAATTGCTTTCCAAAATGCCCAGATGAAACGTGCTGAGCGCCGCGCACCACTCATCCCCGCTTTGACGATTGAGTTCGAGGCTCTGTTCCAACAAAGGACGGGCGGCTTCCTTGTTCTGTCCTATCTCCAACAGTCCCAGCCAATTCAACGCTTCCGCCAATGCGCTCTTTCCCGCCTCGCCCAGCGCGGCGGATTTGGCGCGGCTCTCCTCCAGCAGGGCGCGCGCGTCGGCGAAGGCGTCCTGCGTCCATTGATAGCGCCCAATGTGATTGAGGACGCGCGCCATCAGCAGGGGATGGGATTCCGCATCGGGCAGGGCACGGATTCGTTCCAGCCAGGCGCGCGCCTCGCGGTAATGTCCACCAATCTCCCAAGACCAGCCCAACGCTCCCAGCAGGCGCAAAGCCGTCTCGGTCTGCTGGCTGGAGACCGCCCACTCCAGCGCTGCGTGCAGGTTGTACTGCTCGCCCTGGAGTCGGTCTGCCCATTCCACCTGAAGCGGACCGCGAATTTCGCGCGCGCCCTGCTCGGCGAGTTGGAGAAAATACTCCAGATGCTTCTGACGCGCCTGCGCTTCTTGCCCTGAAAGTTGCAGTTGGTTCAAGACGAATTGTTGGATGACCTTCAGCATGGCAAAACGAGGCTCGCTGCGTCCATTGAAGACGCGCCGCAGGAGGTTCTTATCCGCCAGGGCGTTGACGAGGTCGGCGGCGGGCTGACCCAGCGTTTCGGCGCAGACCGCTTCCGCCGCCTGCGGTGTGAACCCGCCCGAAAACACGGAGAGAAGATTCAGCGCAGATTGTTCCGCCGCGGAGAGGGCGTGATAACTCCAGGCAATGGCGTTATTCAATGTTTTCTGACGCGCGGGAACGGCGCGCATCCCGTCGGCGGAAAGCACGAAGTCGGCGGTCATCTGTTCCAGCAGGGCTTGAGGCGACATCAGGCGGATGCGCGCCGCCAACAGTTCGATGGCGAGCGGCAGACCGTCCACTTGGGCGCAGATGGCTGCCACCGCGCCGATGTTTTCGGCGGTCAGGCGGAAGTCGGGGCGGACGGCGCGGGCGCGCTCGGCAAAGAGGGTCAGCGCCGAAAAGTTTGCCCGCCCCGCTTCGAGTTCAAGCGGCGCGCCCTCCGCAGGGACATCCAGCGCGGGGACGGGATAGAGCCACTCGCCGGGGACGCGCAGCGCCTCGCGGCTGGTGACCAGAATCTTCAAACGGGGGCAGGCAGAAAGCAGGTCAGATACGAGCCGCGCGGCTTCCTCGATGAGGTGTTCGCAGTTGTCGAAGATGAGCAAAATCCGTTTGTCCCCGATGCTGTGGATGAGTTGCTGTTCGATGGGCTGTTTACGCGCGGCGGCGAAATCCAGCGCCTGAATGACGGCAGGCTCGATCAGGGCGGGATCGTTCAACGGGGCGAGGGCGACGAAGAAGACGCCATCGGGAAACTCGGAGAGCGCGGCGCGTCCTGCCTCGACGCTGAGGCGGGTCTTGCCGATGCCGGGCGGTCCCACCAGGCTGACGAGGCGGATGCTTGCGTTTTGCAAGTAGCCCTGCAGTTCGGCGAGTTCTTTCTCGCGTCCCACCAGCGAAGTGACGGCGGCTGGCAGGTTCGAGCGCGGCGCGGCAGGCTGCCAGGGCGCGGCGGGAGTCGGCGCGGGCGCGTTCCCCAAGCCGCGGCGGGCGAAACGCAAAAAGGATTCGCGCTCCTCGGGTGCGAGATGAAAAATCTCCGCCAGGCGCACCGCCATTTGCTCGGAGGGACGGCGTTCGCCCGCTTCTACCTTGCGCAGAGTGATAGTGGAACAATGGACCTGGCGGGCGAGTTGTTCCTGTATCCAGCCCGCGGCTTTGCGCTGACGTTTCAGCCACTCGCCGAATGAGATTTCGTTTGCGTTTTCCATTTTGGAAATTGTATCGTTATTTGTATCTCCCGGCGATACCTGCTTTGCGCGCCTGACGTGTACAGTTGGGATATCGTGCGGAGAAGGCTGATGCCTCTCCCAATCCAGCTTTTAGAGAAAGAGGAGTCCATGAGAACCAAAGTTTTATCGTTTGTGCTGGCGCTGGCTTTTGTGTTGGCGGCGTGCGCCCCAGCCGCGACGCCCACCAGCGCGCCCGCGCCCAAGCCGACCGAGGCACCGGCAACAGCGGCGAACTTCCCCACTGGCAGGTTCATCAAAGAAGGCGAAACGGACTACGGTCTGGCTTTCAACGCGGACGGGACGTTCTACGTGTTCCAGGGTGAAAACATTTTCGTCCGTGCCACGTACAAGGTGGAAGGCAATACCTTCACCGAAACGTCCAACGACGGCGGCTGTGAGACGAACGTCAGTTTCACCTATGCCTTCGACGGAACGCATCTGACCTTCAACTATGTCGGCAATCCCGATGATGACAAAGACTGCACGGGCCGCCACGCGGATTTCAACGGCGTGACGTATACGCTGGCGGGGGAAGCCGCCGAACCAGCCGCGGCTGCCCTGCTCGAAATCAAAGTGGACGCGGCAGATTATTCCTACACCGCTCCCGAAACCGTAACGGCGGGCTGGGTGCGCGTCATCCTGACCAACACGGGAACGGAGCCGCATCACGTCCAGTTCCTGCGCCTGAATGACGGTGTGACGGTTCAGCAATTCGAAGAGGCATTGAAGCAAGGCGAAGGTCCCGCGCTGGCGCTGGTGAAACAGGTCGGCGGTGTGGGCGCGGTGCATCCCAGCGGGACGGCAAGCGCGGTCATCAACCTGACTGCGGGCGAATACGTCATACTGTGCTTCATCCCCTCGCCGAGCGATGGGGTGGGGCATCACGCCAAGGGGATGATCAAGCCGCTGACAGTGGAAGCAGGCGCAGGGGCCGCGAGTGAGCCGCAGGCGGATTTGAGCGTCAACTTGAAAGACTTTACCTTCGACATGCCCGCTTCCCTCCCCGCTGGCAAGACCATCATCCAAATTACCAACGAGGGTCCTGAGCCGCACGAGTTCAACATCCTGAGACTGGAAGGGAGCAAGACTGTTGCGGACGTGCTGGCCTTCCTGAGCGGCGAGGCTGGCGGACCGCCTCCCTTTGCCCCTGTGGGCGGCATGAATGGCTTGGATGTCGGCTTATCGGGGTATGCGGAATTGGACTTGACGCCAGGTAATTATTTGGCAATCTGCAATATTCCCAGTCCGAAAGGTAACGGCGCTCCGCATTTTATGCTTGGAATGGTTAAAGAGTTCACAGTCAAATGAGATGTTTGCAACTACCGATATCAACCAGAAAGAAGATAAAAATGAACAAGAACAATTTGATGGTGGTTTTGGCAGGATTGATTCTGGCTTCTCTCGTCCTTTCTGCATGTGGGTCGACGGAAAAAAACGGCTTTCCGACCGGGAAGTTCATCAAAGCTGGCGAAACGGATTATGGGCTGAAGTTCAATGACGATGGGACCTTCTCTGTGTTTCAAGGTGAGACAACCTATGTCACTGGAACTTACAAAGCCGATGACAAGATATTCACCGAAACATCCAATGATGGCGGTTGCGACTCGAACGTCAGTTTCAATTACACGTTTGACGGCTCGAAACTGACCTTCAGGTACGTCGGCGACGCCACAAAGGATGCCACCTGCTCCGGTCGTTATGCGGACTTCAACAATGTGACCTATACGCTCTCGAAGTAGCGGGTACCCCCAGCCAACAACCTCGCGGCATCATGATGCCGCGAGGTTGTTTATTTGAAAACCCCGCGCTTTTGCAATGTCTCCAAATATACCGCCTGTTTCTTTCCAATTAATTTATTCAAGCGCGGAGCCTCGAAGATGAGTTGTTTGATCTTCCGCAACGGATAGACCAGGCATTCATGACTGTCTTTCAAATCTTCATACACGACCAGGCAGACCCATGTTTCGGGCATATCCAGGATGGGATCGCGGCGTTGGGGTGAGTCTTGGAAGGTCCAGGAGAGACCGTAACGGTTGGCGGCAGAGCGGCGCTGGGTTTTGACCGCCACTTCCAACCCGTTGACCTTGAGATCCGCCTCCCACGACTTCTTTTTGCCTGTGTACACGGTATAGTCCGGCCCCTCCACCTTTACGTTTCGCGTTTCGAAGACCATCCGCACCGCTTCCTCTCCCAACTTACTGACGAAGTGATCATCGCGGATTTTTTGCCTGACATTCTGATTGCTGTCTCGATAGTTGACAGTACTGGTCACCGCATCAGCAAAAATTGCGGCGCGTTTCATGGATTCGGGTGGAAGATGAATAACCTGCGGAGTTCTAAAAGTTGCCATTCCGTTTTTTCCGGGAGGAGGAATCAGGGGATTTGATAGATCGAATAGACGTTATCGGGGGTTCGGCTGATCAATTCCAATTGTTGCAGAGTTTCGTGAAGCGCATTTTGCCTGGCGGCTGTCATTCGGTCGGGACGGGTCTCAATGAGGAAATTCAAACCTGTTTCATAGACGAGGACATGAGTATACCCCTGTGATTTCCAATATGCGATGGCCGCCTCGGGCGTTTGATAACGATACAAGTCGTGGACAAAATTGGAGACAATGGCATCGGGCTGGACCGAACGCGGCAGGTCGTAGGAGCGCGGCTCGAACAGGCTGTAAACATGCGCGTCTACAGGCAAAGCGGACATATCCTCGATAAGCGCGGAATAGGATGGGGCGATCCGCGCGATATATTGCCCGCGGGTTTGCGCGCCAAACGCCACTGCCAGCGGATTCCGTTTCAGGACGAATACCCCGTTTTCGAAAACGGTCAGCGCGAGGATGACGGCGATCATGGCGTTGACGAGAAAACTGATCCGCAACTTGGATGTGTTTAGCGTGTCGAGCGAGTCCCAGCCGAGCGCGGTGGGGATGGCAAACGCCATCAGCGCGGGGAGGAGCAGGCGTGCCTGCCACAGCGCGGAGGAATTGATCACGCCCAGCGTCCATGCGGAAAAGCTCAAGGCGGCGAAGAGGCTAATCGAAAGCAGAGACAGGCTTTGAGCGGAGTCTCGAGCCGTGCGTGAGAGGAGGATCCACACTGCGAGCGGAGCGAGAATCAGGAAAAGCGGACCGAGCCGTCCATCGAAGAAGGTCACATCCCGATGTCCGAGAATGACGTTCAGCGGAAGCATGAAAACTTGCAGGGCGTTCCATCCGATGCCGGTGCCTGCGTCGGCGTACCAGTTGCTGAGAAAATCATCCCAGTAGCGTCCGCCGAAAACGAAGGGGTAAAAGGGATTGTCCATTACGATGGCGTTGCGTGCGTACCACGGGATGGCGATGAGTAATGCAATGAGGCTGAATTGCACGGCTTGTTTGAACGCGGACTTGAATGGACGATGGAACAACAAGAGAAGCCCGCATGTCGACGGGACGACGAACGATGTGTATTTGACGCCCATTGCCAGCCCGGCGAAGATGCCCGTAACGATGAGTAATGGTGGAGAAGCGCCTAGGCGGTAGGATGTGAGCGTGTAGAGCGCGGCGACGGCGTAAAAGACAAGCGCCATGTCGGCATATGCCCAGGAGGCAAGCATGGTCAACGAAGGGATACTGACAAGCAGTAGCAGAACCTTGCGACCGATGGCAGCGTTCCAAACCTTGGCGCTCCAATGCCAGAGCAGGAGCGCAGAGAGCGTGCCCCATGCCAGATGGATGATCTGTGCGGCGCGTTCGCTCTGCATGGCAAGCGCCCAGAGATAGACATTTTCGGTGAGGTTGGGGAACCAGAAAGGAACATTGTCCAATGCGCGGATTCCGCCATCTCGCAGGATCGCGGCGGGTTGGGCGAGGTGATAGAGTAGGGCGTCGAAGGCTTCGAATGGCGGGACAAGCGTGAGCAGGAACGAGAAAGCGGCGGTCAGGACAATTGCCAATTGTGTGAGGAGTCCATACTGGCTGAAGGCAAGATGGAGGTTCATACGCAGGACGTTCAGATCGTTGCGGAGTCTCTTTGCATCGCTGGCGAGCAGGAAAAAGATGGTGAGTCCCGTTTGCAGGGTGGACAGGAACGGCGCATTGGCAAGTTGAAGCGCCGATACTCCCAAGCCAAGCAAACCGAGTATTCCCAGACCAATCCCCATGCCGAACAGAAGTCGCTCTGCTGCATCACGCGTCACACCCAGGGCATGGAGAATTCTCGTACCGATACCGTAAGAGTTGAAGAGGAGCAACGTAGCGACAAACAGTGTCCAGATGGTGTCGAGCAGTCCGGTCAACGCGCTCAGGTCTGGTTTTTGGACAACATAATAGGTGATGAGGACTATACCTGCCCAGAGAGATACGAAGATGCCTGTAAACCCACGTTTCAATTATCCTCCGCTTTTGAGGTAGATTCCTGTAGGGTCGAGTTCCTCGCGTAAAATGTGCAATTCGTTCTCGGTGACAAGTTCGGTAACCTTTAATTCGGCGACGACCTTTAGGTCCCAGCCGGTGTTGGCTTTCGCTTCTTCGACCGTCTTGCCGGGATGCAATGCAGTGAGGGTCATTTCGCCCGTCGCATCCGGCTCCATGATGCCGATGTCGGTGACGACCGCCAGCATCCCGCCGCCGCGCAGTCCCGCCTTTTCGCGGTCGCCTTTGCCGCCGATGAAACCAGCCGAGGTCATGAATTCCACTTTTTCGGGGAAGCGGCGCTTTTGGTGCGGAGTCATGATGTAACAGCGGTTCGCCCACGCCGCAATCTCCTGTGAGCCGCCGGAGCCGGGCAGCCGTACTTTGGGGTGATCGTACCCGCCGATCACCGTGGCATTGATGTTGCCATATTTATCGATTTGCGCGCCGCCCATGAAGCCCACGTCCACATTACCGCGCTGGAGGTAGTTGGCGAAGATGTCGTACATGCTCACCACCGAAAGCGCACCGCTTACAAGGGTGGGGTCACCGATGGAGAGCGGCAGGCGGGCAGGCTCCGCGCCGATGACACCGGCTTCGTAAATCATCACCAGATTCGGCGCGTGAGTCCGCTTGGCGAGGTTGCATGCCAGGTTGGGTTGTCCCACGCCGACGAAGACCACATCGCCATCGCGCAGTAAGCGTGCGGCGTTGATGATCATGAGCTCGGCGGATGAATATTTGATTTCGTTCATAGAACCTCTTTTAGAAATGACTGCATGATTTCAAACACTTCCTGCGGACGCTCCAACGGCAGGATGTGTGTTGACTTTTCGAGCGCTTCGACCCGCACTTTGGGCTGTTTCCGTTTCACGAGCTTTGCCGCGTCTTCGAGGAATGTATCTGTTTCCGCGCCGCGGATGAACAGGGTCGGTATTTCGAGCTTGGACAGGTCTCGCCAAATGTCAAAGTCGTGCATGCTTGTGCGATAAATCTGCGCTTCCCAATCAGGAGAATACACAAGCTCATAACCGCCATTCGCTTTGGGCTTGGTCATGCCTGCGATGAAAATCCGCAAGTTTTCATCGCTCATGTAGCGAAACACGTCACGGGTGCGATATCCACGATAGACGGTACCCAGGTCGTCGAAGACGCGGCGTCGTTTTTTCGCGCCACGAATCAACGGGTGGAGTCGTTCTCCCAACCCCAGCAGACGGACAGTGTGCCAGCGCAACATAAATCCGGGCACGAACAGGACCGGGTCGATCAACACCAATGCACGGAATTTGCCCGGGTCGCGCAACGCCGCTCGCAAAGTGACGATCGCGCCAATGGAATGTCCAACACCGATAACGGGAGCAACTGCATGGTCAGAAAGGAAGCGAAGCAAATCCTCCGAAAGCGGATGCCAGGTGTGGATGTCCTCCGGTTTCGATCCTTTCCACAACGGACGCAGATACATCCCAAAGACATGATATTGTGTTTTTAAAAGTGCGAACAGTGGTTTATAGCAACCGGGCGGGTAGCCATTGGCATGTAGGAAGTGCAAAGGCATTTCATCGCCGCCGAGATCGAAATGGGGAATATCCATTACCTGCTGCTTATCTCCTAATATTTTCCATAATTGATAGGCTGGCTCATCTGCTCTGGAATTTCGAGTCGCTTGTGAGTCTCTGCTCCCAATTTTTGCCAGTACTCATCGCGGTCTTTCACGCCAAGGACCCATTCATCGAGATATTGCTTGACGGTTTCAGTAGACTCACTGATCTTATCCCAGGCAAGGTAAAACTCGTTGTCGCGATCGTAATATCCCTGCGCATAACTCGGATGACAGGCAAACGGCACATGACACACCGCGCTGACGACAATGCCGGGAATCATCGTGCGGTTCGGGTCGGAGCGGATGACAGATTCGTCCACAATTTCTTCGGCGGTGAGAATAACCTTTTTCGCGGCGAAGGCAGCTTCCTTTTGCTCGCCGATGATGCCCCACAGATGCGCGTTGCCATTCGCGTCTGCGCGTTGTACATGGACGATGGCAACGTCCGGGTTGAGAGCAGGGACGGCAATTACATCCTTGCCGCCGAACGGGTCGGGGATGCGCTTGATGTTGGAGTTGGCTTTTTCCAGATCGGTCGCGCCAGTCTGGTTCATCGGGAGGAACGGCAGGCCCGAAGCGCCTGCCTGCAAGCGCGTGATCATACCGAAGTGGGAATATTCCTCCCATTCGAGTTTGCCCTGCTCGATGGCCGATCGAACGATGCGCAACGATCCGACGCCGGGGTTGCCCATGTAGGAAAAGATGACTTTCTTTGCACATCCCGCCGCGACCATCTGGTCGTAGATCAGGTCGGGGGTGGCGCGGGCGAGGGTGAGGTTCTTCTTTCCCTGGCGGATGATTTCATGTCCCGCCGCAAAGGGGATGAGGTGTGTAAACCCCGCCGCGTAGACGGTGTCGCCATCCTGCACATATTTCGCGATGGCTTCTGTGAGTGAAACGACTTTGCTCATGCTTATTTCTTTCCCTTGTCTTCTTTCGGTTTGGGTTTTAATTTTTGAAGAATGCTGAAACGTCCGCTGGATTTCACGGCTCTCTTATATTGGGCGCGGAAAATAAAGGCAATGACCAGCAGAACGGTGCTGACGCAAAAATAATTTAGTTTGGGTTCCCCCGCGGCCTCGGAAAGCAGGAAGAAGGCAAGCATGCCAATACCCACCAATAAAAAAAACGTCCCCACACGATAAATGAATTCTTTTCGGTCAAATTGAGGTTCGCCCATGATAAAAACCTGACCACGGATTGATTTCGCATGAACTTGTGAAATCTGCAGCGAAAAGGTCTACAGCTTCGGTTTTCTTGCAGAGAACAATATCCTGCGGAAGGGGTAAAAAACGGGGCTGCCCGGCATCGCCGCGCGCATCTTCTCGCGGATGGACTGTACGAACGCATCCTTGTATTTTCCTAACCGTTCGAAGTATGGAACCAGGGCAGTGCCGGAAATCCATTCTACCACCGCATCGGAATCCTCCAGTACGTGGGCGTAGATCTTTTCGAAAACGGTAATATCTTCCGCCCCGCAGTTGAAGAAGATGCGGGCATAATCGTCGATGGGGAGCACCGGCGCGTAGCGTTGGAATCCGTTCAGGATGAACCTGAACATCTCCTCACTGGCGGTTTCACGGTAAATTTGATGGGAGATATGGTTGTGATTCGACGGAACTTGCACTGCGATCTGTCCACCCGGAGCCAGCCTCCCATAAAGATAGGGAATCAACTCTGCGTGATTCTCGCTCCATTGGAGAGCGGCGTTGCTGAAGATGAGGTCCCACTCACCCGTCAGCGCAGCCTGATCTCCTTGAACGAAGACCAAATTCGGGCTTGAGAAAGAAGCGGCTCTTTCCAGCATCTGTGGAGACGAGTCGAGTCCGGTCACATGGCTGTTTGGGAATGCATCCGCCAGTTTACGCGTCAACTCCCCGGTACCGCATCCGAGGTCAACGACTCTGAGATTCGGACGAACATCCACCATCGCGAGCAAGTCGAAAAACGGCGCAGATCGTTCTGATTGAAATTTGTGATAAAGCTCTGGATTCCAAGGCATGGCAATAAATTCCCCTCTCCCTTGAGGGGAGAGGGGCTTGTTTAAGGATTGGTTACCTGCTTTTCTTCTTGACGGCTTTCTTGGCGGGCTTTTTCGCAGTCTTCTTCTTGACCGTTGCAGGTTTGACGCGAGTCTGGATCTGCTCATGCATGTAGAGCTGGACATAGTAATAGCCGCCGCCATTCTTGCCTGTGGCGCCAGAGCCTTTCCAGCCGCCGAAGGGTTGGAAGCCGGGCCATGCGCCAGTCGTCGCACCCTGCGGACGGTTGGCATACGTGACGCCCGCTTCAATGTTGTCGAAGAACCACTCGGTCTCTTTCGGTGAGCCGTAGAAGCCTGCGGTCAAACCGTAGTTGACGCTGTTGGCAATCTTCATGGCTTCATCAAGGTTGCTGACTTTGCCGACGGTGGTGATGGGCAGGAACATTTCATACTGCCACAGACGATGCTCGAACGGCAGGTCGGTGACGAAGGTCGGTTCGCAGAAATAGCCTTTATCGAACATGCCGCCGGTTTTCACGTGACCGCCGGTCAGGAAGTTGCCGCCTGCGCCGTGGATCTCTTCGGTGAAGTTCTTGAAGTCGTTGTAGGAACTCTGATTGATGACGGGGCCCAGATAGGTGACGCGCTCGGTTGGGTCGCCGATGACCAGCGCTTCGGTCTTGGCTTTGAGTTTGGCGCACAGTTCATCGTAAACGGGTTCTTCCACAAGGACGCGGGAGGCGGCGGAGCATTTCTGTCCTTGCAGACCAAACGCCGAGCGGACGATGCCGGTCGCGGCGTCTTCGAGATTGGCATTGCGCGAAACAATGGCAGGATTCTTGCCGCCGAGTTCGAGCACGATCGGGCGGACATAGTTGCGGTTGGCGAAGTCGCGGTACATCTTCATGCCCACATCGAATGAGCCGGTGAAGGTCGCGCCGTCCACTTCGGGGTTCTCGACGAGCGCCTGCCCAAGCGTAGAGCCGGGGCCGGTGACGAAGTTCACCACACCGTCCGGGAAGCCTGCGTCGCGCAGACATTCCGCATAGAGGCGCACGATCCAGGCGGTATCAGTTGCCGGCTTGATGACGACCGTATTCCCGGCCACGAGCGCCGCGCCGGTCGGTCCACCGGTCAGGGCAAAGGGGAAGTTGAACGGAGAGACCACCAGCCACACGCCGTAGGGCTTCAAGACGGAGATATTGGTGGAATCAAATCCAATGAGCGGGTCCTTGCCCATCGGCTTGATGAAACCTTCGTTCTCCTCCATCATCCGGGCAGACCAATACATAAGGTCGGCCGTCTCCTGCACGTCGCCAAGCGATTCCATGCGGTTTTTGCCGACCTCGAGGGCCATCGCCGCGCCGAGTTCGAAAATGCGCTTCTCGATGTTCGCCGCCGCCTTGCGGACGAGTTGCACACGCTTCTTCCAGGGCGTGCGGCTCCAAGCAGGGAACGCCCTGCGAGCCGCGGCGATTGCCATGTTGGCGTGAGACGCATCGCCTTTCTGCATGACTGCCAGCACCCAATCGGTGTTCACAGGCGACCGGTCTTCATACTTATTGTCCGCAAACACATCCTTGTTGTCGATGATCATCCCGTATTCCTTGCCGAGATTCGCCTTGAGCTTGGCGACTGCCTTGTCAAAACCTTTGTGCAGCGTCTCGGGCGGGTTGAACATCGTAGCGTACGTGAGTTTGAAATCAGCCATACAGCCTCCAGGTTTGGTGTATTTGGTTTGTAGTTTACAAATCATGTAGTCGGGACTACATGACGAATTGACAAATCTAGTATAGCGTAGGATTTCACCCCCGTCAAAGTGACGAAATTCCTCAGGCTGGGCGGTACAACGCGTAATCTTTTCGTAAGGATTTTTTGATATAAAAACTCTAATACATATGAAAATGAGAACCCGCCTCCTTCCAAGCCTGATTCTGTTCGCCATTTTCCTGGCTTCATGCGCCCCTGCAGCAGCCACCGAGACCGCCGCGCCCCTTGTCCCCCCGCCGACAGCCACACTACCGCCACCTGCCCCCACTCAGCCTCCGTCGGATGTAACCGAGGCGTCTGCCGAAACCGTTCCGCCGACGCCGTTTCCCATTGCCACATCGCGCGGACCCGACCTCCACGCCACCGACCCGACCACGGTCAATCTGGCATCCGGGCAACTTCAATTCGTGGAATTCTTCCGCTTCACCTGAGGCACCTGCCGCTCCATGGCGCCCATGGTTCATGGGCTCGAGGCAAAATATTTCGGCAAAATCCAATTCACTTATCTGGATGCTGATGACCCGCTCACCCGCGATTTCCAGCGTGCGCTCGGGTTTTATTACCAGCCTGAGGTCTACCTGCTGGATGGAAATGGGAATGTTTTGAAGAAATGGGTGGGCTACACGTTACAGGAGGAATTTGAAGAAGAATTTGCGAAATACGTGCAATGATCGACGGCGGTGTACGAAAGTACACCGCCGTCGTTTTTGTGATAGAAACTATTGGGATGGTCGAGTGTTTTTGCAGGAGAGAATATCTTTCTTGACACCTTGCATCAATGAATTGATAATAACGCCTGATGACTCCTATTCCCCTCGTTGTAGAAAATCTATCCTTTCGTTACCGTGACCGGCAGGGTGCGGCGATTCACGATATAAACTTTGAGGCCAGAGCCGGTGAGATTCTGCTCATTGCAGGTGCCAGTGGCTGTGGTAAAACAACTCTCATCCGTTCGATCAACGGCTTGATCCCCCGCTCCTACAAAGGAGAAATGAGCGGGCATGTGCTTGTCTTTGGCGAGGAGACCACCTCCTGGAAACTGTCTCAAATTTCACAGAAAATCGGAACAGTTTTGCAAGACCCGGAACGCCAGATCTTGGGCACAAAGGTATTGAACGAGGTGGCATTCGGGCTCGAAAATCTCACTGTGCCGCGTGAAGAGATCCTCCACCGTGTGGATGAAGCGCTGGCATTCTTGAAAATTTCCCATTTGCGCGAACGCGAAACATTTACCTTATCCGGCGGGGAGAAGCAAAAAGTGGCGCTGGCAGGCGTGCTTGCCATGCGCCCATCCATTTTGTTGCTTGATGAGCCGCTGGCGAGCCTTGACCCGGCTTCCGCGCAGGATACACTGGATACGGTTCGATTCCTCGCGGACCAGGGAATGACCGTGTTGATGGTGGAGCATCGCGTCGAGGATGTTTTGCGTATCAAGCCTGAACGCGTCATGTTCATGAGCGAGGGCGAAGTCCGTTACCTGGGGGATTTGGCGGGGCTATCTCAAGTGGTGAACTATCGTGAAGTGAAACTCCCGGCGGAGGATATTGTCGAACGCGCAAAACGGGATCCGGCCCCAGAAGAGATCTCGATCCTTCCGGGCGCGGCAGGAAGAGGGGAGAAGGAAGCGCTGGTCAAGTTCGAGAATGTCGCATTTGGGTACGACGCCGATATCGAAGTCCTGCACGGTATTAATCTCGAGATCAGGCGCGGCGATGTGATCGCAGTGTTGGGTCCCAACGGTGCTGGCAAAACGACTTTCGTCAAACACGCGATCGGTCTACTCAAACCGAAAGCGGGCCGCGTGCTGGTGAACGGACGCGATACGAAGGAATCTAGTGTTGCGCAAATTGCCAGTACGCTGGGGTATGTGTTTCAAAGCCCGAGCCACATGTTGTTTGCTCCGACGGTAAGTGAAGAATTGGCATTCGGCCCCAGGAATTTGAAACACTCCAAAGAACAGATTGAATCGGAGGTGAAAGAGGCACTGAGAATTGTGAACCTTTCTGATAAAGAACAGGACCCGCCGCTGGCGTTGTCGTTCGGCCAGCAGAAGCGCGTGAGCATTGCGGCGATCCTTGCGATGCAGTCGCGCATCCTTGTCATGGATGAGCCGACCGCTGGGCAGGATTATCAAAATTATATGAACTTCATGAATTCCATTTTGCAAATGCCGGCATTCGAAGCCATCCTGTTCATCACACATGACGTTGACCTGGCGGTCATTTATGCGAATCGTGTGTTGATGATCAACGATGGGAGGCTCGTCGCTGATGGAAAACCGCAGGATGTGCTCCGCGACTTCAACCGACTCAAAGCCAACCGTCTCGTGCCCACCTCATTGCTGGCTCTGAATCTGGAGCGACTTCCTGCAACAGGCCGGTTTATGCGGGCTGAGGCGTTGGCGCACGTTTGACTTTCAAAAAGGAGAAGCAGAATGAACAAGAGTCTATTGTCTATGCTTGTCACACTGGTCGTTATATTTGCGATCGTGGCGATTGGCATCTATTTTATCGACCCGAACCTGGAGTTTCCGGTTGACCGCGCCACCGTCCCCATGCGCATGTTGTTTGTCGGGATCGGTCTGGTCATCGCTTTTGCCGTGTATTTCTTCACGAGGGAAAATTCTGCCTGGGAAGTGGGTACCCGCCAGGTGGTGTGGATGGCAATTGGAGCGGCGTTGTATGCGGTATTTTCCTGGTTGTTCAATGGCACGGTCTTTGTGGTACCTTCCTTGAGCCAGGTCTCCCTGCGCCCCGCCATCGCAATCCCGATGTTCTTTGGGTACGCCTTTGGTCCGGTGGTCGGTTTCTTCACCGGCGCCGTGGGAAACATGTTCGGTGACGCGCTCACCGGTTTCAGTCTTTCTCCGCAGTGGAGCATTGGCAACGGTCTTGTCGGCTTTATTGCCGGTCTGCCGTTCCTGTTCTCCGATAAAAAGAAAAGCATGGACACCGTGTTGTGGGTGAGCGGCGCACTGGCGGTGTTGACGGCATTGTTGTTCTTCATGAACCGCGACCAGGCAAATATGTTGTTCTTCGATCCCGCCAACAACATCTTTGGCGACGCGACGATCTCTGTCTTCGCCGGCATCTCCATCATCATCGGCTTTGTACTCGTACTGGTGGTGCGTTATGCCTTTGGGTCGAATGAGAATGTCGCTGCGGCGGTGACATGGGGCATGCTTGGCAATATCCTGGGGCTTGGCTTTGCCGCCATTTCCGACATCTGGATCAATGGCTTCAGCTTCGCCGCCGCCATGGTTGGTGAATTCCTACCTGCGGCTGGACCGAATCTGATCTTTGCCGCGATTCTCGTGCCGTTGCTCGTCGGCGCGTATGCTTCGGTGCAGAGACAATCCGGTCGGTAAACAAATAATCCCCTCCTCACCTCTCAATGTGAGAGAGGTGAGGAGGAAAAGGATACTCATGTTAGTTGCCTGGCGGTATCGTAAACGCAGATCCATCATCCAATGGTTTGACCCGCGTGCCTGGTTAACCTTTTATGCCTGCTTTCTCTTCAGTACGCTTGCCTTTTGGGATGTGCGCTTCCTTTTATTTTTCGTTGTCATTACTTTTTTCGTTTTGATAAACTCTGGCGTGAAATGGAGGGAGATTCGCCGCGCCTTTCTATTTATCGTCGGATTCGTCCTTTTTTTTGCTTTCCTCACCTTCCTGACCGGACGAGGTGGAACAGAGGTATATGAGGAGGAGCATCTCCTGCGTGAACTCAAAGCTTCCTTCTCGATCTTTGGATGGACGCCAACCCTAAAGATCACCGTCGAACGCATCTTCTTTGCCGTGAGCCAGTTTGCGCGCATATCCAGCATTGCGATCATGACGGTCCTTCTTCCGTATTCGCTGGACCCTAGTCTGTATGGCGTGATTTTTCGAGGGCTGGGCCTCCCTGATAAGTTCGCTTATGCCATGGATTTGACCATGCGCTTCATCCCGACCTTTGCCCGCGACTTCCAACTGACCGTGGATGCCCAGCGTGCGCGTGGTTATGAGCTGGAAAAACTGAGCGGTGGCGTCGTGGAGCAGGTTCGCAAGATGGGACCAATCTTTGTGCCGGTCACCATTCATGCGATCATCGGGAGCGAAGACATCATCGACGCGATGGATTTGCGCGCCTTTGGCGTCGGTCCACGCACGTGGATCGATGTGATCGAACGCCGCACGCGAGACCGTATCCTGATCTGGTTCGGTGTCGCGATATTGGTTGTTTCGTTGGTATTGGGTCTTTTGGGGTATGGAGAATTTTGGGTCCCCGAAGCATTAATCCGCCTGGCTGGCGGATAAGAGACGGCGCACTTTCAAGTGCGCCGTTTTATTTTAGTGATGTCCGGGGAAGATCTCTCCTGCTTCGATGGGGATTTTCAAGTGGTTTTCCTGCGGCGGGAAAGTGCAGGTGGCATAATCGGTAAAGGCACAGGGTGGACTGTATGCCTTGTTGAAGTCCACGAAGACTTTCCCATTTTCGTGCGCATCGGTGTAATGATAACGCCCGGATGGATAGGTCGGTTTGCCGTTGGTCAAGTCCATGAACTGGATGAAAAGGCGATGATCGGGCAGTTCCTCGACCATCAACTCGTGTTTTTGTCCGTTCAATTCAAAAGTGACAAAGCCTTGCATGGGCTCGTCAAGGATGGCGCCAAGAATGTCGGGCATTTTGACGATTTTTGGGGTGTCATAGCGGGTGTAGGTGGCAGGGACGCGAAACTCCTCTTTAACGGGATACCACTGCCTGGGTGGAAAGAGGCGGCGCTCTTCGCGCAGATTATCCCACAGGCGAATGCCCACGCCTCTCGAACGGCGCACAACCACCATCCGCATATTGTCGAAGGTGATGAAGCTGGGTACATCCTCCTGATCTGCGTCGAGCAGCGCGGATTTGGTCTCCACGCCGTTGACCTCAATGGGCAGGTCGGAATCAACATTCAAAGTGACGTTGTTGCCGTCAAATTCGAGGACGCCGATTTTTGCAGGGGCGCGGGCAGGTAACAGGATGTCGCTATCGGGATCGGACCCAACGGTATTGACGCCTCTACGAAGCCAGAACAAGCCTGCCAAGGCAAGCCAACCGTTCTCGCGGCGCAGGTTGTTCTCCACCTCCTGCCGCCATTTTTCGATGCCGTTGATGTATTCTTCGTTTGCCATGCTGTGATTATATCCGTGCGGTTGTATTGTGTGCTTACAGTTTTGTTACGGCTTACCCCCGATAGATTTCTCCCGCCTCCACGCGGAATGGCAATGTGTTTTGCGGCGGCGCAAAAAGACAGGTGGCGTACGGCGTGAAAGCGCACGGCGGGCTGTAGGCGTAATTAAAATCCACGGATAATTTTCCATCTTCGCCGATCGGCTCAGTGTAGTAATACCGGCTGGGCGGATAGGTCTCTTTATTGCTAGTCTCGTCGCGGAACTTGATGAAGAGTTTACGATCTTTGGTCAGGCTTCCATCGAGTTTGTAGGTCTTGCCTTCGAACTTGAAAGCAACGTATCCATCGATGCGGTCTTCGACCATACCGCCGAACATGTCCGGGAATTCGTTGAATCTGGGTTCGGGATATGGCGTATAACGAGCCGCCATGCGAAATTTTTTGTTAATGGGAAACCACTTGAGCGGAGGCTGGGAATGCCGCTCCTCCCGCTGATTGTCCCAGACGCGAACGGCGAAACGTCCTGCATGTTCGTGCAGGACCATGCGGATATTGTTCCACGTAATAAAACTGGGGTTCGCGTCCTTGCTGGACCGGAGGGCGGTCTTCTGCACCAATCTGCCATTGACCTCCACCCGGACTCCCTCTGCCACCTGGAAACTGGCGCTCCTGTTCTTCCACTCGATGATGCCCAGAAACGTTGGCGCCCGTTCCGGCAGGAGGATCTCGCACATCGGGTTCGAGCCGACGAGGTTCCGACCTTCTTTCAGCCAGTACAGCCCCGCCAGCGCCAACCAGCCGTTCTCGCGGACAAGCGCGTCGTATCTCTCTGCCCGCCAGGCAAGAATCTGTTTTTCGTAATCTTTTGGAATGGTCATGTTCTTATTATAAGACTTCCGAGTTCGTTCAGAACCCGGAAGTCTTCTTGTTTTTCACACACTATTTTCTATTCTTCTAATGTCGAAATATCACCCTCGGGCAATCCCTGCGCTCGTGCCTTTAAGACACGCCGCATGATCTTGCCGGAGCGCGTCTTCGGGAGTTTATCCACGAACTTGACATCTTCGGGTCGGGCGATCGGCCCCATATGTTTGGCGACATGCTGGCGCAGTTCCTCGGCGAGTTCGGGGGTGCCGGAGAAACCTGCGCGTAGCAGAACGAACGTGTGGATGCCCTGTCCTTTGACCTCATGTGGGAGACCGATGGCCGCCGCTTCTGCCACAGCAGGATGGCTGACCAGCGCCGATTCCACTTCGGCGGTGCCGAGTCTGTGACCGGAGACCTTGATCACGTCGTCCACGCGACCGATGATCCAGAAGTAGCCATCCTTGTCACGTTTGGCAGAGTCGCCGGTGGTGTAACGACCGGGGTATTTGCTCCAATATTGGTTCACGTAACGATCCGGGTCGCCGTAGATGGTGCGCAGCATCGAGGGCCACGGGTGCTTCAAGGTGAGATAGCCCTCGGTCTCGTCCGGGACGGGATTTCCATGTTCGTCCACGATTTCCGCCTCCTGTCCGAAGAAGGGACGCGTGCCCGATCCAGGTTTGAGAGGCACAACCGGGGTGGGTGTGATCATGAACGCGCCGGTCTCGGTCTGCCACCAGGTGTCCATGATCGGGCATTTTTCCTTGCCGATGACGCGGTGGTACCACTTCCACGCTTCCGGGTTGATTGGTTCACCAACAGAACCCAGCAGCCGGAGGGAGGAAAGATCGTGCTTGTTGGGCCAGGCTTCGCCGAAGCGCATGAGTCCACGAATGGCGGTGGGGGCAGTGTAGAAGATCGTGATGCCGTAGCGTTCGATGACCTGCCACCAGCGGTTCGGGTACGGGAAGGTGGGTCCGCCTTCGAACAGCATGGAGGTCGCGCCGTTGATCATGGGACCGTAGACGATATAAGAGTGACCCGTAATCCAGCCGGGGTCTGCCGTGCACCACCAGCGGTCGTCATCGCGTATATCAAAGACGTATTTGAGTGTGGAATAGGTGCCGACCATGTAGCCGCCGTGCGTGTGCAAGATGGCTTTCGGTTTGCCTGTGGAGCCGGAGGTGTACAGGATGAAGAGCGGGTCTTCCGCGTCCATCACTTCGGTGGGACATTTGCCGTTGGCGATGGGGAGCGCGCACATGTCGTGATACCAGTGATCGCGTCCCGCCTCCATCTGGACCGGATGCCCGGTTCGTTTGACAACGATGATATTTTCCACACTTGGGCAGCGCTTGACGGCTTCATCGACCATGTTCTTGAGTTCGACGATTTTGCCGTTCTGATATGAACCGTCGCAGGTGATGACCAGCTTTGACTGGCTGTCGTCGATGCGCCCTTGCAGGGAATCGACGGAGAATCCGCCGAACACGACCGAATGGATTGCGCCGATCTTGGCGCACGCCAGCATGGCAAAGACGATCTCTGGGACGCGCCCCATGTAGATGGTGACGCGGTCGCCTTTGGTGACGCCCATGGCTTTGATGATGTTTGCCATGCGCGAGACCTCGCGGTTCATGGCGTAATAGGAGAAGGTGCGTTCGTACTTGCCATCTTCGCTTTCCCAGATGAGCGCAAGTTGATTCTTGCGATGGGTTTTGAGATGGCGGTCTATGGCATTATGGACAATGTTCGTTTTGGCACCAACGAACCATTTGAAAAACGGTTTGTTCGAATCATCGAGCACTTTGTCCCATTTCTTGAACCATTCCAGTTCATTGGCTTCGTCTGCCCAGAAGCCTTGCAGGTCTTTTTGGGCTTTTTCTGCCAGTGCATCCCAATCCTTGAGCCGCGCCTGCTCGACGACTTCGTTGGAGGGATAATAGACCTCGCCGTCCATTTGTTTTTTCTCAGCCATAAACTCGTCTCCTCGGTTGAATTGATGTCGTTGCGGGCGGTCTTTGCGAGGCAATCTCCTCTTTAAACGGAAGATTGCCTCGCCCTATCGACTCGCAATGACATGAACTTACGCACTGGTCATGAATTCCCACGTCATGGCATGGGCGATCAGGATCAGGATGCAGAGCAGGAGTCCCTCCATTTGAAGCGGTTCCAGTCCCACGATCCGGGCCAGACCCGGGAACAGGGCAAAGAACAGGACAATGCCATACAGCACCGGTACCGTCCAACTATTCCTGCTGAATGCGCCATTTGCCGCGCGGGTCAATTGAATCAACTTACTTGAGAAGGTGATTCCCGCCCCCGCCGCGATGATGAAGACACCCTGCCAGATGAGATGATTTGTCCCGCCGATCTGCGCCCCCAGGCTCATCAGCGCTGGAATCAAAAACGAAGCATACACGCCGCCTGCCATGCGTTTCTTTGCTTCGTCCTTCATCCATTCAGATTTATCCCGGACTACGTTCCACCACAAGCCGACCAGTGTAAAGCAGGTAGCCGAGAGCATCGCATAGAATGTACTGGTATCCATGCTCCTCCATCTCCTTTGGCGAGATACGATATTTTATCAGTTTTGTGGCAAAACACTCAGCCGTCAAACAGGTGACAGCCGCTTAAAGTGATCGCCACCCTGGCTACTCGATCCAATCCAGGAACTTGTGCCACGCGCCCGCCAGCGGCAGGAACCACGGCGAGCCGTTATAGAGCCCCAGTGGAGCGCCGGGGAAGTCAAACTGAGCGAATGGATGCTCCTTGATAGTCCCTGCTAACATTGCCTCCGCCACAGTGTCACCAAGGTAGGTCGCCATTGCCACGCCGTGCCCCGCATAGCCAAGCGAATAATACATCCCGTCCACCTCGCCCACGTGCGTCATCATATCAAAGGCAAAATCGAGCGTGCCGCCCCACACATATTCCACGTTCACGTTTTTCAATTGCGGGTACACCTGCACCATCTCGCGCCGTAATATTTCCGCGCTGCGGCGGATCGTGTTCGCCGTCTCTGGGAAAAACGCCGCCCGCCCGCCGAAGATCAGGCGGTTATCCCAGAGACGAAAATAATTCAAATAGTGCATCGAATCAAAGATCATGCGATTCTTTGGGCTGAGTTCATTCGCCAGTTTTTCCGGCAGGCGCTCGGTCGCGATGATGAACGACCCGATGGGGATGATTTTCTTTTGCAGTTTCTTTGTGACACTGCCCGTATAACCGGATGTCCCCACCAAAACAGACTCCGCTTTTAATGAGCCGCGTTCCGTCTGGATGTGAAACCGCGCCCCTCTACGCTGGAGGTTGTTCACCCGTGCCCGCGCATGGAGCACTGCCCCGGCTTTTTCCGCCGCGCGCGCCAGTCCGGTCACATACTGTGCCGGGTTGAGTCCGCCGCTGACCTCGTCCACGAGCGCGCCATGATAGATGCCCGAACCGATCTCGTCACGCATCTCCTTTGACGAAACGAGGCGCACGGTATGATTGAATTCCTTTGCCGTGAACTCGACTTCATCCTTAAGAGCATCGAAATGACCCGGTTTATTTGCCGCCAGCAGGTGACCGGTACGCGCAAACCCGCAGTCGATATTCTCCTCCCTGACGATCTGCTCGACCAGAGCAATCGAATCCAACGAACACCGAAATAGTCGTTTTGCCGCTTCCCGCCCATATCTCTTGATAACAGTTTGCATGCCAAGTTTTAGCCCGGTCAATACCATTCCGCCATTGCGGGAACTGGCGCCCCAGCCGATGGTCTCAGCCTCCAACACTGTCACTTTCACGCCGCGCTTTGCCAGAGTTCGCGCGGCGCTCAGACCGGTATATCCGCCTCCGATGACCGCCACATCCACTTTGTCAGGAAGCGGCGTGATCGTATTCTCCTCGCCGGGCATTTGCACTGTTGTGTGCCAATAGATTTGTTGATTAGTCATTCAGTGACCTTATGACTGTAACTGTTGCCTGCGAAACTATGCAGATGGATACACTCGAAGCGGTCTTCATTGTTTTTGTTGGCGCATGATGATGGCTTGTGTAACAGCGCCGATGATAACCAGCCCGGCGGTAATCAACACTCTGGGTGTGGGAGCAAGCCTGAACAGGGTAGTCAGGTAGAAACCACCAATGATGCTTGAAACGATGATCAACGCCCATTCGGTGAAGATACCCAGGATCAATGCTCCCAGAACGCCGCCCACGAAGAATGGTACAACGGGAATGACGAGAGCGTTTGGCACGAAATATTCCGCCATGACGTAGCCGCCTGCAAGAAAACCGGAAAGAGCAAACCCACCGCGCTCATCAACAAAGGTTAATGCAGCGGCAAGGATGCCCAATCCGGCCATGAACGCATAGTCAGCCCATCCAGGCAACCCGGCTGGAAGAAGCGGCGTCAGACGTTGACCGATCAGGAACGCCATCGCACCGGCGAAGAGAAAATTGAGTTCCCTGCCCAAGAATAGGATAACACCGCCAATGATCCCTTTGACCAAAAACATGGTTTCTCCTTTCCTGCATATGTACACGAATTATCTTTTTTTGCGCAGGAGTTCTCGGACGCTTGCCTGAAAATCCTGCGGCAGATCAGGCGACATGCGCCTCAGCGTCACAGCCGGCAAGGGATTCTTTGTGTCCTTCAATATTTGTTGGATAAAGAAGACGGTCTCGTCCGGCGATGCCTGATACAGGGTTACGAACAATTCTTTGATGTCCGATTGTAACGCGGCAGGTGATGCTTTGAGTATGGGTTCGACGATTTCGAAGATGGGGGGCAGGTTGTCAAAATCGGGCGATGAAATGAGCGGTACCAGCGCCTGGATGCCGTTCGACCACATGCGTTGGCGGGCGGGATGGAGCCACTCTTTGACCAACACGAGGAACAGGTCAGGTGTTTCTTTGCGGAGACGGGTGAGGCTGGTCGTCAGCAACGCGGCGCGGACGTTGGGGTCGCGTACAGCCTGTGTCCAGGCAGTGAGGCGGGCAAGCAGACGCTCCTCCTGCGGTGGGATACGTCCCAGCAGGAAGGCGGCAAGCAGGCGCGTTTCCAGCCAGCCTTCGTCCCAGAGCGCGTCGGCAAGTTCCAATGCCTGGATGGGTTGTTTCTCCGCAACAGGACCCAGTTCGATCTCGATCTGCCGCAGGACAACAGCGGGGGTGCGGTACGTGGGAAGGACCGACGACGGCGCGACGCCCTGACTCCGCAGTGTGCGGTTGATGTAGTGATCCAAAACTTCGCGGAGTTCGCGCAGGAACGCGGAGGGCTGGTCGAACAGGTCAGCCAATCGCGCGGTTTGTTTTTTAAGGCGGGCGAGATCGATGGCGGGCATGGGAATTACCAATTGCCAATTACGAATTGTCAAACAGTGATTCGTAATTGGCAATTGAATTAATACGCTTTTGCGAAATACACCTTCCGCTTGGAAGGTTTGCCGCAGACGACGCAGGTACCTTCGCCCTTGGGCTGGTTCAAGGGGATATTGCGCGTGGTGGCTTTGGTTTCTTCCTTGACCTTGGTCTCGCACTCGCGTGATTCGCACCAATAAGCGAACGCCCAGCCGTCCTGTACGATTCGTTTCAGGTCTTCATAGTCCTTGGGTTCATGGATGTTGGCGTCGCGGTATTCAGTGGCGCGCTTCAAGAGCGAAGCTTGGATCTCGGTCAACAGACCAGCTACAGTTGACGCGAGACCCGTCTGCGAGACGAAGGTTTTACCCTCTTTGCCGGGGCGATCACGGCGAGCCAGCGCCACGGAGCCTTTTTCCACATCCTTGGGACCGACCTCCACCCGGACAGGAACGCCGCGCATTTCCCAATCGTTGAATTTGTATCCTGAACTGACATTATCGCGGTCGTCCATTTTGACGCGGATGCCGGCGGCTTTTAGCTCAGCGAAGACACGGTCGGCGACTTCCATGACTTTGTTCTTTTCCGCATCGCTTTTGAAAATGGGCACGATGACTGCCTGAATGGGCGCGAGGCGGGGAGGCAGGATCAAGCCCTGATCGTCGCCATGCACCATGATCATCGCGCCGATGATGCGACTGGAGATCGCCCACGAGGTGGTTTCGGCATATTGCAGGGTATTCTCCTTGTTCAGAAATTGGATATCGAACGCCTTGGCAAAGTTGGTGCTGAAATAATGCGATGTGCCGGATTGCAGGGCGCGTTTATCCCACATCATGGCTTCGATGGAGGTGGTGGTGTGTGCGCCGGCGAAGCGCTCGGTCTCGCTCTTGACGCCTTTGATGACCGGGATGGCGGCTTCCTCAAGACAGAAGCGCTCGTAAATATCGAGGATGCGATACATTTCCTCGATGGCTTCCTCGGCGCTGGCGTGAGCAGTGTGACCTTCGTGCCAGTAAAACTCAGCAGTGCGCAGGAAAAGTTTCGTCCGCAATTCCCAACGCAACACAGATCCCCATTGCACAATGAGCACGGGTAGATCGCGCCACGATTTGATCCACTTGGCATACATATGCCCGATGATGGTTTCGGAGGTGGGGCGGACCGCCAGTTTTTCTTCGAGTTCCTCGCCGCCGCCATGGGTGACCACTGCCAGTTCGGGCGCGAAGCCTTCGACATGTTCTTTTTCCTTTTCAAAGAACGAGAGGGGAATCAGTGTGGGGAACGCCGCGTTGACATGCCCGGTTTTCTTGAACTCGGCATCCAGCCAGGAGGTGATATTCTCCCACAACGCCCAGCCATAGGGTTTGACGACCATGCAGCCGCGCACGGGAGCGTAATCTGCCATATCCGATCGGACGACGAGCTGGTTGTACCATTCTGCAAAATCTTCTGCACGGGTGGGTAATTTTTCTTCAGCCATTTTTCCTCAACTAGGTTTTCAGGTTTGTATGTTGACAGGTTCGCGGGTTGAAAAACATTCCAACCTTCAAGTCTGCCAACTTTCTAGCAAATTTACGGCAGTGTGGATATCCTTTGCGAACGATAATAACTCACGTTGCTGCACGGGGGTGTATCCATCCATTTGCGTGAAGACCTGATCCAGAACGGACTGCCAACCGTCCCCGATCAGGATAAGCGGCCTCCGGTGCAGAGACTCTACGATCATCATATTCCACATCAAGGCGATCTCGGTCAATGTTCCAGGACCACCGGGGAGGGCGAGCGCCGCGTCACACCCTTCAATCAGGGCTTGCAACCGTTCAAGGAGCGTTTTCTTGCGCCATTCTTCTTTCACCCAATGATTGGGCGCCACCTTGCGCCAGTTCTCGATGTCTTCACACGTCACGCCGATGACATGTCCGCCTGCCTCATACGCGCCGCGCGAGACCGCCTCCATCGTACCAATGTAGCCGCCGGTGAGGACGGTGTGCCCGCGTTGTGCGAGCAGGCGACCAAGTTCCTGCGCCTCGTTATAGGCTGTGTCGCCTTCCCTGGGTTGTGAGCCACCAAATACAGTGATGTTCATTTTCATTCTCATAGAAGGTTTCAGGTTAATGGTCAGGTTGAACCTGAAACCTTTGACCTTTTATCCTTCCACATCCCATTTTCGTGTTTTATTCACTTCGATCTTTTTCAACACTGCCTGCTCCAGGTCGATACCTGAAACGGATGCCAATTGCAGAAGATACAACGTTACATCTGCCAGTTCGCTTCCGAGTTCCTCGCGGTCCTTGATCTCTTCGGTGAACTGAAAATGCTCCAGAATTTCCGCTGCTTCAATGGAGAGCGAGACCGCAAGGTTGCGCGGTGTCTGCGGGCGTTTGCTATCTTTGGCGTACCAGCCTTTGGATTCCACGAGGCGGTGCATCTCTTCGGTGAGTTGTTTGATGTCCATAATGGCGCCAACTTTCAGTGTCGCATGAGCCGATTCCAAATCCAACAAAAAACGGCTCGCCACGTCTGGGAGCCGTCCGTTGACACGTTTAACTGAACCTCATCCAGACCAGGCAGGTAGGGTGTTGCTAGGGGACGGGAGCGGGTTCAAGCGCATAGGCGCATTATACCTGAAAAATTCTCCTGGTGCGGTTAAGCGGGTACAATTGAAAAGGAGTTTTTTACATGCCGCCTTTTCTTCAATTTGTGACCCGTCGATTCCTGGCTGTTCCGATATCGCTATTGGTAATCACAATGGTTCTGTATGGGGGGGTAATGCTTTCGCCGCCCGAGGCGCGTGCCACCCTGTATATGCCTGATAATATGCCTCCCCGGCTGACCGAAGAGCAGTATAAGAAGATCGAAGAGAATATCATCAGGCGCTATCATCTGCGCGAACCGTTTCCGGTGCAATATTATTACTGGATGAAATCACTCTTTGATGGAAAGTGGGGCTACAGCCCATCTCTGAACGAATATGTCCTGCCTTCCCTTCTCCGGCGGACGCCTGCTACTCTGGAACTGGCATTTTATTCGCTCCTGTTGCTTGTTCCGCTGGGGCTCGTCAGCGGCGTGGCGGCTGGCTGGAGGAGAAGCGGATGGTTCGACCGCGCCTTCAGAGGGCTCGCGTTCCTGGGCACATCCACGCCGCCATTCATTTTGGCCATTATTTTGCTGTCAATCTTTTATATCAACCGCGGCTGGTTCGCTCCCGGTCGCCTTGACCTTCCCTACATTCTTGAGATCTCGGAAGGAAATTTCATTTCCTACACGGGCTTTCTAACCGTCGACAGTGTGCTAAACGGGCGAACCGATATTCTGGGGAACGCACTCCGCCACCTTGCCATGCCGGTCTTCACGCTGAGCATCTATCACTGGGCGACTCTGGGACGGGTGGCGCGTGTGTCGGTATTGGGAGAGGAGAAGAAGGAATATGTTATTGCCGCGAAGGCGCGTGGGGTTGCAGAGCGCAAGGTGGTTTGGAGACATGTCTTTCGCAACACCCTCACACCCTCGCTGACAAGCATGACACTCTCCGCCACTTCCATTGTCACCGGCGTCTTCGTCTCAGAGATCATCTACGACATTAATGGGATTTCAGGTGTCATCTTGGAAGCCATGGAAGGTGTTCCCGATGCTCCTGCGGCACTCGGATTTGCAATGTATAGCGTGGTCATGGTGCTTCTGCTGATGTTCGTACTGGATGTGGCGCAAGCGATCCTCGATCCGCGCGTGCGGGAAGGTGTGTTGAAGACATGAAACGCCTTCCCCCGTATTTCCGACGCTGGCAGAATTGGATTGGATTGCTCCTTGTCCTCACCTACGTCTTCCTTGCTGTTGCCGCTCCCTACCTTTCACCGGATGACCCCAAAAAACCTGGTCCGTTCATGCGCGTGGGCAGGGCATTTGAACCCGCGCCCCTGCCTCCCGATGAAAAAGCCGTCTTGGGGATGCTACCGCTCGGCATCGATATTTATCACGCGCTGGTCTGGGGATCGCGCGACGCGCTCCGTTTTGGTCTGATTGTCACGATCAGCACGGCGTTGTTTGGCGTCATCTATGGCGCGATTTCAGGTTTTACGGAAGGACGCGTCGGCGGTTTGATGCTCCGGATCGCTGATTCCTTTCTCGCGTTTCCCCCAATCGCAGGAGTGGTCTTTCTCCAGCAGCTTTTTCTGGCGACGGTTTCCGCATTGGGCGGTTTTTATTACTCCGGAGTCATCTATTCTTATTCAGATACACAGATAAAAGCAACGTTGATCCAATCCCTGCTGGAGACCATCAACCCGCTCATGCTCAGTCTGATCGTGTTCTCGTGGATGCCGTATGCCCGGCTGGTTCATTCCATCGTCATTACCTTGAAACAGACCGATTTCATTCAGGCGGCGCGCGCGCTGGGTGGCAGCAACTTCTGGATCATCCGCAAGCACCTCCTGCGAAATTCCACGGGCCCCGCCATGGTACTGGCGGCACGTGACGTGGGCGGCGTGGTGCTTCTACAAGCCACATTGACCTTTATCGGGATCGGCGGAGATTCCATCTGGGGTGAAATGCTGGCGCTGGGACGCAATTGGATCCTCGGTCCGGGCGGCAGCATCCTCACGTATTGGTGGGTATTCCTTCCGCCTACACTGGCTGTCATGTTGTTCGGCATTGCCTGGAACCTGTTCGGCGATGGCTTGAGCGACCTTTTCATTAACCGATGAATCTTTCCGAGCGCATCGAATCATCCCTGACGCCCGAATCGTTGGCGTTGATCCGGCTGGTCAAAACGGAAGCGGAACGACTCAACCTGCCCCTGTATATCGTCGGCGGTTCTGTACGGGACCTGCTGCTTGGCTCCGTTATCAAAGATTTCGACCTCATCGTGGAAGGAGACGCGGCGCGGCTCGCGGATGCCTTGCTGCGTAAGTTTGGCGGCAAAGTACTTTTCCATGCCCGCTTCGGCACCGCTACATGGACGCTGGACGAAACCACCTCCAAACGCCTGAACATCCCCATCTTCCAATTGGCGGAATTCCCGCCATTTATTGACCTGATCTCCGCCCGTTCAGAAACCTACCCTGAACCGGGTGCGCTTCCAGCGATCAAACGCTCCACCATCGACGACGACCTGCGCCGCCGTGATTTCACCGTCAATGCCATGGCGGTTCGGTTGGATGGAAAATATTACGGCGATTTGTACGATCCTCTGGGCGGGCAAAAAGACCTTGAAAACAAACTGATCCGCATTCTTCATCCCCAATCCTTTATTGACGATCCCACACGGATGTTTCGGGCAGTCCGATACGCCGTGCGCTATCAATTTGAACTGGAATCTGTCACACAACAAGCCGCAGTGGACGCGGAAGCACGGGCGGTATTGTCACGCCTGAGCGGGGAACGCATCCGTCACGAATTTGATTTAATCTTTGAAGAAGAGAAACCGCTCGTAATACTGGTGGCGCTGGAGGATTTAAGTCTGATAAAAGTCATTCACCCTGCCCTGGAGAAGGTCAGGGCGATGGCCTTGTCTCACCTGAAAAAACCGGCGGATGAATTTGGAAAATTCGCCCTCCCTGGCATTTTATCTCTTCGACAAGCGCTGGGTTGGATTCTCTATCTGCTACACCTCCCCCAAGCGGATATCGACACCGTTGCCCGGCGTCTCGCCTTCCCGGCTTTATTGACGGACTCAATACGGGCGGCATCGTCCCTGCTTGCCGACCTGCCCTCCTTCAAAGATTGGAAGCCCAGCCAGTGGACATTCCATCTCGACGAATTGCCATCCCTTTCCGTTTATGCCGTCTGGCTGGTCACATCGGAATCCCCTCTGCATGACTATCTGACGAAATGGCAACATGTCAAACCCATCACCACCGGCGATGACTTGGTTGCACGCGGTCTCGAACCAGGACCGAAATTCAAGGACATCCTCGCCCGTCTCCGCGCTGCGCGGCTGGATGGGGAGGTGGGGTCTGATATTGAAGAAGAACAATTATTGAGGAGACTAGTACGGCAATGAAATTGGATTCCTACCTCCATTTTGCAAAACAACTCGCCTACCGCGCCGGACGGATCACGCTTGCTCATTACAACAAAGGCATCCAACATGATCTGAAATCGGATGAGACTCCCGTCACCGCGGCGGACAAGGCGGCGGAGGAATTTATTCGCGGCGAGATCGAGAAGACCTACCCGGCTCATGCCATTGTGGGGGAAGAGTACGGCGAGAAGGCAGGGGAGGGTAATCCCTTTCGCTGGTTCATTGATCCTATCGACGGGACCAAGTCCTTTATGAAAGGCGTGCCGTTCTATTCCGTGCTGATCGGTCTGGAGATCGAAGGCGTTTCGCGCGTGGGGGCGGTTTGCTTTCCGGCGCTGGATGAGCTCCTCTGCGCGGCAGACGGTCTCGGCGCGTGGTGTAACGGCAGACGCGTGCATGTTTCAGAAGTGAAGGACATGAAAAAGGCGGTTTTCGTGTATACGAGCTGGTCCGGTTTCCGCACCAAACAGCGGCTGGATGTCATCGAAAACCTTCATCGTGACTGCTTCTACGGGCGCGGCTGGGGCGATGCTTATGGCTATCACATGGTGGCGACCGGTCGCGCCGAGATCATGATTGATCCCGCCATCGCGTTGTGGGATGTGGCTCCGTTCCCGCCTATCTTCCGCGAGGCGGGCGGTTTCTTCGGTTCGTGGAGCGGCGAAGAAGGTCATACTCACGGGGAGGCGGTGGCAGTTAACGCCGCGCTCAAGCGCAAGGTCCTGAAGTTGACGCGTGGTTGAATCCGAAGTCCCCAAGCCAGGGACTTTTCTTTTCCCGTTTGTCACGATGTTGCGACATTTTGACTTGTGAAAATATTTTGAATTTTGGGCAACAGGAATATAATCAGGAATGTCCAAAATCGAGAGCCAGCCCCAGGGAGTGCGGTCATGAAACTGCCAGATACAAAAGCTGTCCGCATCAAGGAGCCAGACGTCCGTTTGCCGTATCGTCTGCGCGAGAATTTCATGTCCACGCCTGAATTGGCGTTGTATCGTGCGCTGGTCGAACTGTCGGAAGGGCGGTATGTGATTTGCCCCAAGGTTGCGTTGAACGACATTTTCTACATTGTCCGCCCCAACGAGAACGTCAATTTTTTCAACAAGATCTTCCGCAAGCACATCGATTTTTTGCTGTGCTCGCCGTCCACGTTCAAACCGGCGTTTGGCGTCGAACTGGTCAAGCCCATCGCCAAGAGCGAGACGCGCGAAACCGACCAATTTATGGAAGACCTGTTTCTCAGTGCGGGCATTCCGCTTGTGCATATCCCGACGAGCGAACGCTATCGGATCGCCGACCTGGTGGAGTTGTTCAAACTTTCGCTCGTGAAAGTAAAGGAAACAGGAGCGCTTCGCGCGTCGACGGTGTCTGATTCTGTTCCAATGTGCCCTGTCTGCGGCAGGATGATGGTCCTGCGCGTGCACCGCAATGGTTCCGAGAAGGGAAAAAAATATTACGGTTGCATAGACAGCCCCAAATGCAGCGGAGCGGTGGAAATCGGTTAGTCAGTTTGCGGCTTCATGCGTAATGCCTTTCCAGCTCGGATGCGTATTTTGCGCCCGTCGTTTCCCGGCTGCTCTTCAGCCAATCCCTGAACATGGTCTTGCCGCGCGGCGGTTCTTTGGAAACCAGCAGGTTTGCCATCAACCCATCCACTTCCTCGGGTGTAAGCACCACATCCCTCACGAACAGGCTGATGACCTGCGCCGCAAACAGTGCCAGCCGCGGCGGGACGGAAATCAAGGGGCGCCTTGCGCCGATGGTTTCGCCAACCAGTTGCACCAGTTCCTTGAACGTGTAACTGTCGGGTCCGACCGCATCAATGACGTAACTCTCCCTGCTGTACACAGCCTCCACCGCCAGGTCCGCCAAATCCTCCACATGGACGGGTTGAATCCCATACGACCCATCGCCAGGGATGAAAAACACGGGGAAGTGCCGCAGGAAAAAGGCGATGTTGTTGATAAGGACATCTTCCCCGCCGCCGTACAACACCGTGGGACGCAGGATGGCATACGACAGCCCCGACTCAATTACTGCCTTTTCATTTGCCGCCTTGCCCCAGTAATACGGCAAAGGCGAATCGGCTGAGGGATTGGCGATGCTGATATGCACAATCCGCTTCACGCCTGCTACTTTGGCGGCGTTGACCAGTTTGCGGGTGTTCTCCACTGCCCGCGGCTGGGTGTTCTCGCCCTTGTCGAACCGCACCCAATAGGTGTTGACCAGTACATCCACGCCGCGCAGTGATTGGGTCATGCTGGCTTCGTTGAAATCCAAGGGGTAGGCTTTCACCTTCCCGCCGAAAGGGTCGGGTCGGTTGGGATGACCCGTCAATGTGATGACCTCCTCGCCGCGCTCCAAAAGCCGCCTGGCGATGTACTTGCCCGAATAACTAAACGCGCCTGTCACTGCAATTTTCATTTTGTCTCCGTTCATTTCAACACACTCAAAATCTTCGTCACGTTCGACAGACCCAAACTCTCCAGCCGAATGACCGCTTTTGCCAGGCTGTCAATCGCATCGAAAAATTCCTGCAAAGCCTTCACCCGTTCATAGACGAAATTCCATTCATCGTTTTCCACCCAGTTTTCTTCCAGCCTCGTCAGCGTCTCTTTTACCGAACGCACTGCGCGGTCAAACTCTGAATTCTGCCGTTCCTGCAAAATGGAACGGACAGCGGCGTAGAAATCCGTTTCGGCGGTGTAGTAATCCTTGCGGTCGCCGAGTTTCGTGGAGCGGTGTACCAGTCCCATCCGCGCCAGCGTGCGCACCTCCGTGCTGACCGCACCTTTCGTCAAGCCTGTCCTTTCCACAATCTCATCCAGCGAGAGGGCAGTGGGGGAGAGGTACAACACGGCGAAGATGGCGCCCATCCCTTTGGGGAAGCCCCAAAAGCGGCTGATCTGGCTGAGCCCTTCGACGAAATCTTTTTTGATTTGAGTGAGTGTGGTTGCCATAATTACTCTTTTGTTTTGTATGTTTAGTAATTACTAAACGCAGTATATGCTATGAGACAGGATTTGTCAAGGCGATAAATCTGCGCGTAGGCACAATGGCTTAATAAAAAGACAACCAGTCATAACTTGCAAAAAGTGACCGTCATCTACAAAGCGAAATACACTATTGTTGAGTTTGTAGGGATTGATAAATTTCCCACCCTGCCATGCCTTTGGGCAGGGCCTGATACTTGTCGATGTAGAAATTGAAGAATTTTTGATCACTCCCAACTGTGAAAATCATTGTCACGCGTCCCGGTCGTGGACCAACGATCTTTTCCTTTGGCAGGGTTTCGATCACCTGCATGGTCTTTATGATCCAGTTTCCCAGTTCGTTCTCATCTGCAAGATCAGTGACCTGTAATGTCACGTTGAAGTCTGTTTCCATGGCACTGAATGCCTTGTGTCCGTCTTCATAGATGCAATCCTCGCCGAAAGCAAAAGCATAGGCTTGCGCGTCAGGCTGGACATCCTTGATGGCTTCCTGTAATTCCAATGTGAGATCAGTCAGATTTTGAGATGCCCACATGTACGCGCATGCCTGGGAAGCGGCTGTCGGTGTTGCGGTGGGAGTCTCGGATGGGGGAGCGGTTAACGGGGTGGCTGTCAGGGCAGGCGAACACCCGATGAGCAGAAGCAGGCACAGGCTTAGTGTGAAGCGTTTCATGAGTTCTGAATTTCCATTACAGCGGATGCCATCAAAGCCGAGGCGTGGATCAAGACTTGCTCATCAAAGTCAAATTTGGGATGGTGATGACCATAATCCAGATGTTGTTCTACATTTGCTGAGCCTACGAAGAAATAGCAACCAGGCGCCTTCTCCTGCATGAACGCCATGTCTTCTGCGCCCATCGTGGTGTAACCGGCAGTATCTAGATCGGATTCGGGGAGGACGCGCCGTGCGGCTTCCTGCACTTTGGATGCAACTGCATTGTCGTTGATGAGAGCGGGCGTGATCCGTTTGAGGGTGACATCGACCTGACACCCCATCGCTTCGCCAACGCCGCGCGCGATTTGCTCGAATCGCTTCAGGACCCGTTGCCTGACCCCGATATCGAACGTGCGGATTGTTCCCGTGAGTTCTGCTGTTTGCGGGATGACATTGAACGCCGTCCCCGAGTGGACTGTCGTCACGCTGATCACCGCTGTATCGAGCGGGGCAACATTGCGCGAAACAATGGTTTGCAGTGCGTTGATCATCTGCGCCGACGCGACAACGGGATCGACGGTCTGTTGTGGGATGGCGCCGTGCCCGCCCCTGCCCGTGATTTTGATTTTGAATTCCTCCGCGCCCGCCATGACAGGCCCGCCTGCAATGCCAAGCCAACCGAGAGGTCTTTCGTTCCAGATGTGGAGTGCAAGAGTCCGATCCACTTTGGGTGAGTCGAGTACACCGTCGCGTATCATCATCTCCGCGCCGCCCACTTCTTCACCGTTGTGACCCTCCTCGGACGGTTGGAAGCAGAATTTGATCGTGCCTGCCAGTTCGTCGCGGCGGCTGTGAAGCATTTTGGCAACGGTAAGTCCTATTGCCGTGTGACCATCGTGCCCGCAGGCATGCATGACGCCGTTGTTCTGCGAGGCATATTCCGCGCCGGTTTCTTCGGTGATGGGGAGGGCGTCCATGTCAAACCGAACGAGAAGAGTGGGTCCCGGTTTCGCTCCTTCGAGCAGACCGACCACGCCGGTTTTACCGACGCCCTTGGTCACTTCGATGCCGAGGGCTTCGAGTTCCTTTGCCACAATGCCGCCTGTGCGAATTTCGCGGAAGCCAAGTTCCGGGTGGATATGAAGGTCTCGCCGCAGGGCCTGGGTGTAGGGGAAAAGTTCCCGGGCTTGAGGGAGGAAGTCGATCATTGGGTGCTCCGTTCTTGAGTTTGAAAGTTTGAAAGTTGAAAGTTAGTGCGAACGCTACCCTGTTAGCTTTCTAGCCATATTTTACGACTCTGAACTTTTCTTCATAGCGCGGATTTTCCTCTGTGCTATCTTCGGCGCGGCGGGATTTGAGACGTTCGATCAGTTTTTCGGGATCCTGCACCTGGGTCTTGTGCTGGAGGATGGCTTGCATTTTGATGTCCCACATGTCGGTGACATCGACGGTTACGTTGGGCTGCAGGGTCAGCGAACACCAGACTTCTTTGGGCATGTGCGGCTGGAAACCTTCTTCGAGCAGTTCAGGGAAGTAGACCGGGTTGCCGGCGGCAGGGAAGACGGCATCCAGCACAACCTGCCCGGCAGCACGGTGGTCGGGGTGGTTGATGCCGTAGGCGGCGAATAAATTTTGCGGGTCGCAGGTGACGAGGATGTCGGGTTTGTGGCGGCGGATTTCGCGCACGACCTCCCGGCGCAGCTTCAGGTCAGGGACGAGGTAGCCATCTGGATGGTCGAGAATGTGAACCGCATCTGCGCCGATGAGTTTTGCTGCGGCGTACTGTTCTTCGTGGCGGATGGCGCACAGCTGTTCAGGGGTCATTTCAGGGTGTGTGGTCGGGTTGAAGCCTTTGTCGCCGCAGGTGAGCAGGAGATAGGTGATTCGATGGCCTGCACGCGCCCATTTGGCGAGTGTCGCGCCGCAGAAGAATTCGGGGTCGTCGGGATGGGCAAGGATGACGAGGATATGCTGAGGGGTGGTCCAGAGTTCGGGTTCCATGAAGCAGGCTCCGGCGGGAAAAGAGGCGTGCGCAGGTTGTTGGGTATTCTTATAAAAGTGCAGGGCGGAGCATCGCTCCGCCCGCAAGGTCAGTTGGTCTTTTGTTCGCGCGGACTTTTCTTGCCACAGGTGCATCCGCCGGTGTTGTGGCGATCGCAGGGCGCTTCCGATTTTCGCCGCAGGGCTTCGAGTTCGTCCCAGGGTTGCAAATCGGTGTGGTCGAAAGTTTCGATGACTCGCTTGCCTTCGGCATCTTCGAGCATCACCATGACTTTGTTGCTCATGGGCAGGACATCAACTACCTTTCCCTCTCCTTTGGGTGTGACCACACGCTTGTTGCGTTTAGGCAGTTGTTTGCGCGCTTCCACGTATTGCTCGTACTCATAGATAAGACAGCAACGCAGGCGTCCGCACATGCCGGTGATCTCGTTGGGCGTGAGCGAGATGCCCTGTTCTTTCGCCATCTTGATGGAAATGGGCGAGAAATCGGTCAGGAATTTGGAACAGCAGCGCGTTTCGATTCCGCAGGCGCCCATGCCGCCGATGATTTTTGCCACGTCGCGTGGACCGATCTGCCGCATTTCGATATGCGTGTTCGGATACAGGTTCTGCATGTCCCGCTTGAGGGATTTGAGATCGACCTTTTCCTCGCTCTCCGTGCTGAAGAGGAAGGCAAGACGCGAGCCGTCGTAATTGTATTCTGCGGCGACGATCTTGACGCCCTCCAAATGGAGTTCCGCAGCGCGGGCGCGGCAGTTGATCATGGCTTCGGTCTGTCTGGATTGCCAGGATTGGAGCAGGAGCAGGTCGCGCGGGGTGGCGCGTCGCTCCACGGACCTCCAGCCGCCCTCCGGTTGTGGGAGCGTTTCCTTCACGAGTTGGACAACCTCCCCGAGATGTTTCCCGCGGGAGGTATCCACGATGACATGTTCGCCGACTTCCACATCAGGAACGGCGGAGGTGTCGAAATGGTAGATTTTGCCGACTTTGGTGAATCGTACACCGATAATGGTTGGGGTCATGTGGAGAATTATACCGTAGTGTGAGGAGCGGGGCAGCGGGCAAAGCTGGTTGCTCTCTTGGTGTTTCCAGCAGTTGAGAGCGGGGTAATGACGAAAACGGTTCGACGAGAAGAGATGTCGCCCCGAAGACTTCTCCGAGGCGACACAAAAAACCACAATTGTCCGAATTTCCTGTCTTCCAATGCAAGGTCAATGGTTCCTGATACCCTTTTTCCCCTGCACCTGACTTCGCCGTCCGGGTGGAAGGTTACTTTTCTGTCAGGTCCTCCAATATGGCGCCTGAGGCATTTCTCATCACGGAGGCGATACCGTTCTCCATGGTGGCTTTTGTGGAATACATTTCGCTTTGCCCAATGACCTGGGTATTGGCGGCTTTGAGCACAAAATACGGCTGTCCATTGCTGGCAGTGCGGCGCTCGAAGTTCGAGTCCTTTCCCGCATTCTTACGGGCAGACTCAATGCCATTCATGGCACTGCGTTTATCCGAATACGGTTCACTGGTCAGGATAACCTGCCCGTTCGACGCCTTGAGGTTGAATACGAAATTTCCCTTGTCGGTCTTTCTGAGTGTGAATTTGCCGGCCATGTTGAACTCCTTTTGTGATGGATTTTGTAATACATCCTTGCATATTCCCATTATAGGCAAGATGGACGGGAATGCAACCCGTCATTGCTCACTTCCCGCCCAATTCATGCACTTTAGGCAGGAGTGACGCGTACTGCAAAAACACAGAAGAATGTCGAATCTGCCTGGGTCAAGGGCCAGTACATCGGCTGATTTTGCTTTCGAGTCAGCCGGACCAGGTGATATAATCTAGCGCATGAAACGAAGGGTCACTTTTCTGAAAGTTTTAATTACAGCTCAAGCTGCCGCTGCCATGTGTGCGCCCTCTTTGCCTGTGCCGGCTTGAGACTGATTTTGTTCTCCGGTCCCGAACCTGCCGCAGGTTCGGGACTTTTTGTTTTGCCCTCTGGCAACTTGGTATAATTCCGCCACAAATCCATCTGGAGACCGTATGACCAAAAAACTGACCGGCAATGAAATCCGCCAAACCTTCATCGACTTCTTCGTCAAACATGGACATACTGCCGTGCCCTCGATGTCGCTTGTCCCGGGCGGAGACAGCACGCTTCTTTTCACCAACTCGGGCATGGTCCAATTCAAAGACGTATTCATCGGCACCGACAAAAAACCCTACACCCGCGCCGTCGACTCGCAGAAATGCATGCGCGTGGCTGGCAAGCACAACGATCTCGAAGACGTGGGGCGTGATGACACCCATCATACCTTCTTTGAAATGCTTGGCAATTGGTCGTTTGGCGATTACTACAAAAAGGAAGCCATCGCCTGGTCGTGGCAGTTACTCACCGAAGTGTGGGGGCTGCCCAAGGATAAACTCTACGCCACCTGCTTTGAAGATGACAAAGGCAATGTTCCGCGCGACGATGAAGCCGCCAATATCTGGAAGGAACAGCCTGGCTTCGATCTTTCGCACGTGCTGTTCTTCGGGCGCAAAGAGAACTTCTGGCAGATGGCGGAGGTCGGCCCATGTGGTCCGTGTTCGGAGATACACATCGACCTCGGCGAAGAACGTGATAACCTACGCGGTCAACCGCATCGCTGTGGTGTAAACGGCGAATGCACGCGCTTCCTCGAGTTATGGAACAACGTATTCATCCAATACAACCTCTTCGATGACGGTCGCCTCGAACCCCTCCCCGCCAAACACGTCGATACCGGAATGGGCTTTGAACGCATTGTCTCTGTTTTGCAGGGCGTCGACTCGAACTACAAGACAGACCTCTTCACCGGCTCACTAAATGTGTTGCGCTCACTGACGGGTCATACCGAAGAGCAAATGTACGCGGACTTTACTCCCTACCGTGTGATCTGCGACCATGCCCGCGCGGCGGCATTTCTCATCGCTGATGGCGTCGTCCCTGGCAACGGAGGACGCAACTATGTCACCCGCATGATCATTCGACGTGCGGCGCGTTTCGGCACCAAGATCGGGCTTCACGAACCGTTCCTTGCGAAGGTGGCGGAGGCGGTTATCGCGGAATATGGCGGCTTTTACCCGGAACTGGAAAAGAATCGGATGACCATCTTCGACAACCTAACGCGGGAAGAGATCCGCTTCGCGCGTACGGTGGAGGCGGGTACCGCCCATTTGGAGAATCTACTCTCCGAGCTTAAATCCTCCAATTCTCAAATCCTTGACGGGCACAAAGCCTTCGATCTTTATGCCACCTACGGTCTTCCCTTTGAGATATCCCGCGACATCGCCCGCGAACAGGGGCTTGATGTGGACGAGTCCGGTTTCAACGATGCCAAGGAGAAGCATAGCGTTGCCTCCGGCGGCGGCAAAGCCATGGGCAGGATGGGGGGCGAAGATGCCGAATTCTATGCGGGCATCTTCAAGCAATTGCACAAGGAAAAGAAACTTGGCGATCACGGCGTGGAGTACGATCCCTACACCAGTCAGCGTGTGAAAGGTGAAGTCTTGTCGTTGGTGGTGAATGGCGAATCGGTTCAATCTGCTGCACTGGATGATGTAGTCGAGGTTGTTTTGCCGAAGACAGGCTTTTACATCGAATCCGGCGGTCAGATCTCGGACACGGGTTATCTGCGGGGGAGCGATTGGGAGATTGAAGTCACAGACATGCGGAAACCATCCGCGGGTGTGATCGTCCATGTGGGGACAGTCATCTCCGGTCAACCCAAAGTGGGTGATATTGCCATTGCCGAAGTGGATATGATCCGTCGGCATGACATCATGCGTAACCACACTGCGACTCACCTGCTCCATGCGGCATTGCACCAGGTGCTAGGTCATCATGCCCGTCAGGCGGGTTCGCTTGTCGCGCCGACACACCTGCGCTTCGACTTCACCCACCCCGAGGCGATGACTCCCGAACAGATCGAGCGCGTTGAGAAGATCGTCAACGACGCTGTTGCAGCGGACATGGAAGTATTCCCGCATTTGAAGTCTCGTGAAGATGCCATCGCAGAAGGCGCCATGGCATTGTTTGGTGAAAAATATGGTGAGATCGTCCGAACAATAACGATCTCGCCAGTCGGCTTGGATATGCCTACGGAGCAGGCGGTCGTCCATCCAACCGCGGCGGTCGAAGTGGAGCAGAAATATTCCTACGAACTGTGCGGCGGCACACATCTTGATCGCACATCGGATGTTGGCGTGTTTCTTATTGTCAGCGAAGGATCGGCAGCAGCGGGCATCCGCCGCATCGAAGCGGTGACTGGGCGCGGCGCCTATGAGTTGATTGCCAAACGCTTCAAGATGCTGAAGCAAACTGCTGGAGCGTTGAAATCCTCCATCGATGAGGTGCCGCTCAAGGTTGAGTCTTTGCAGGATGAAATTTCCGACCTCAAAAAGGAACTTGCCAACCTGCGGGCCAAACAAGCTTTTTCAACTTTTGAAACACAAATGGCAAATGTTGAGATAATTTCTGATAATGTTCCATTTCTTGCTGTAAAAATGCCTGATATTGACGTGGAAACTATGCGACTAATGGGTGACAAATTTACACAGAAATATTCGGGTGGTACGGCCATATTTGCTAATGATGAAGGAAAGGTTGTTGCAGTTGCGGGCAGGGATCTGGTTCAACGTGGTGTCAAAGCTGGGGATTTGATCGCAGCTATCGGAGGAAAAGGTGGAGGACGCCCAAATATGGCTCAGGGCAGTCTACCTCAAGGCGATGTATCAAGTGCGTCGGAAAAGATTGCGAAGGCTCTACAAGAGAAGTTGAAATAAATTTGGGGTTTTGGAGGCGAAAGCCTACAAGCGAACGACTCCAGCAGTTACGACCATGCCGCCAAAGCCATCCAGCCGGATGGCTTTTTCTTTTGCTTCGTCGCTTGCCGATAGCTTGAGCAAGCATTCATAACACTCGAATGGAAATTCCTTTTCCTGTTCCTCAAAATTCAACAAAACAATGACTTGCCTGTTGTCAAATTTCCTTACATAGCCGAGTACACCTTGGGGCAGGTTCTCCAGAAGTTCCAGCGAACCCTCCTGCAGTGCCTGTTCCTGTTTACGGATCTTCATCACGGCGCGGATGGTATTCAGTAAGGAGCCCGAATCCTTACTTTGCCTTTCCACATTGATTGAAGCAAAGTTTTCATGCACGGGGAGCCATGTCCTCTGAGCGGCTGAAAAACCTGCGTTCTTCGTTCCATCCCATTGCATGGGTGTGCGAACTTCGTCACGGTTGACAAGCATCCCAATCCGCTTGGAGAGGGATCTTGGGATGAACCAGAATTTTTGCGCGAGAGGGTCAAGAGCGGTTGCAACAGAAAATTCGGAATTGTTCATGCCAATTTCTTCGCCATAGTACAAACATGGTACGCTGCGCGCGGTCAATTGAAGCAGGGCAAGTAATTTCGCCTTGCGCATATCTCCTTTAAGCCAGTAGATGCTGCGATGCCTGTCGTGATTGCTGAATACATAGACCGGCATGAAGGGCTTGGGGTAATGCGTTTCCATCTCGCGAATCAGGACACGGAAGTAGTCTGCCGTGAATTTGAAGTTCATCATTTTGAAGTCAAAGACGAGAGTTAATCCGTTATTGGTCTCGTCACCCAAAAATTTGCGCAGGATATTCTTGCCGCCGCTCACTTCGCCGATTGATAACCTCCCGCCAAATTCCTCACAGGTGTTTCGGAATTCTTTGGCAAATTCGAAGCTCTCCGGCAGGTTGACGGTATATTTGGGATTTTGGAAGAAACCTGAAAAATCATCCTCGCTGGGGAATAGCTTGAAAGACAAGGGATTATTCCGAAACTCACGATCTTTGTAGATGTAGTTGAAAATGTCGAGTCGAAAACCATCCACGCCTTTGTCCAGCCAGAAACGGACAACATCCAGCATGGTCTGCTTGACTTCGGGATTACGGTAGTTCAGGTCGGGTTGGAAGGGAAGGAAGGATGCCCAGTAATATTGCCCGCGTTCTTCGGCATAATGCCAGCCGCTGCCGCCGGTAACGCTCATCCAGTTATTTGGCTTGTCACGCCAAAGATACCAATCCGCTTTGGGATTGCCGCGCGAGGAGCGCGATTCCTTGAACCACGGATGCTGGTCTGATGTGTGGTTCATGACCATGTCGAAGACAATCTTCATCTCCCGCCTGTGGACTTCGTCGATCAATTGCAGGGCATCGGTCATCGTGCCGTATTCGGGAGCGATGTCGGTGTAGTCCGAGATGTCGTAACCGAAATCAGCCTGGGGGGAGGAAAAGAACGGAGAGATCCAGAGGGTCTCGAATCCCAATTCGTGGAGATAATTCAGTTTCTGGATGATGCCTTGCAGATCACCAATTCCGTCGTCATTGCTGTCGTAGAATGAACGTGGGTAGATTTGGTAGATGGCGGTTTTGTGATACCAGGGGAGGGATGTCATGGGGTCTTTTCCTTGCAATGGTTGGACTGCATTATTGTAGTACATATCTCCCTCCACAGGCGGGATGACAATCGATTATCATTGCGCCCTACAAAGGAGAGAATCATGTCACGCGTATCAAAATTTCTTTTACTGACCATGCTCGTCATTTTTACACTTGCCTGTAACTTCATCGACCGGCAACTGAATCAGGTGCAGGACGCTGCGAAGACTGCTGAAGCAATCGGCACGGCCATTTCCACCGCCATCCCGGTCGAGACGCTGGAAGCTCTGCCCTCCGCGTTGCCCATGGAGACTCTGGAAGCGGTTCCCTCCGTGTTGCCTGATTTTGGAAATATGTTCGATCCGAAAGGCGAACCGGTCGCGGAATGGAAGGGGGTTCCGGTCATGCCGCAGGCGACCGCCGGGCAGGAACATGACGCCAACAATTACAGTTTCAAATTCACCGGCACGGTCAAGGAAGCCGAGGATTTTTACAACGCTGAAATGATTAAATCCGGCTGGTCTCCAATGTTCTCCATGCCGGGCGACGAGAATGGCGCGATCCTGGCTTTTCAAAAGGATACCAGCATCCTGACCATCACAATCGTTTCCATGGATGGCGATACGGTTGTCGTCCTGACCATGGCGTAGAATCACGACCCGTTCGATGAACGGACAGCGCACAGGCTGTCCGTTTTTTGATTCAGGGGGAATACGGCGGCAGGGAACATTTGTACTTGCCTAGCGTCAACTCCATAAATGAACAACATTTCTCGACCATCCGAAAGGAGGAAATATGTAACAGCGATCCTCTTGTGAACAAATGGGAACGCCGACCCGTCTGTTCGTTCCATTGCATTTCAGCCAAAACCCAATAAGGAGAAGAAGATGAACACCAAATGGAAAGCCCTTTTACTGGGGTTGTTATTTGTTTTGCTGGTTTCTGCCTGTGGGGCGGCTGCTACAGAAGCGCCGACCCAATCCCAACCACAGAATTATCATCCCGAAGAACCCGCTGCGACAGCGGCTCCCGCCGAAGCGCCGTTTTTCAGTCCAACATTTACCGCGCCAAATTCCAACCTCCCACCTTCCAATCGTGAACCGTACGACATGTTCTTTGAAGATTACGGGGTCAACCCTTCGATAGATACAGAAGATGACAACCTTTCCACATTTGCCCTCGACGTGGACACCGGTTCCTACACCATCATGCGAAACTATCTTTCGGAAGGAAATCTACCGCCACCAGACTCCGTCCGTGTGGAGGAGTACGTCAACTACTTCAATCAAAACTACCCCAACCCGCCGCGTCATCAGGCATTTGGTATCAGCATCGACGGCGCGCCCTCTCCGTTTACTGAAACTGAGCGTTACCAGATGCTGCGCATCGGCATCCAGGGTTATCAAGTCCCCGAAACCGAGCGCAAGGATGCCAACCTGGTCTTCGTGATAGACGTCTCCGGTTCGATGGACATGGATAACCGCCTTGGACTGGTTAAGCGCTCGCTGGAATTGCTTGTCGAACAACTCGATTATCGTGACACGGTCAGCATCGTAGTCTACGGAACAGACGCCCGCGTCGTTCTGGAACCGACATCTGGTTCCGATAAAGATGCGATTCTCTCCGCCATTTATAGCTTGCACCCCGAAGGCGTAACGAATGCCGAAGCAGGGATTCGTCTCGGTTACCGCATGGCAATGCACGAGTTCAAACCCGACGGCATCAACCGTGTCATCCTGTGCTCGGACGGAGTTGCCAACATGGGCAACACCGAATCAGAGATCATCCTCGATGAGATCCGCGGACACGTCGAAGAGGGCGTGACCATGACCACCATCGGCTTTGGCATGGACAATTACAACGACGTGCTTATGGAACAACTCGCTGACAATGGCAACGGTTTCTACGCCTATGTGGATGACATGCGCGAGTCCAAGCGGCTTTTCATCGATAATCTCACCAGCACCCTGCAAACCATTGCCATGGATGCCAAGGTGCAGGTGGATTTCAACCCCGAAGTCGTAATGCGCTACCGCCTGGTTGGGTTCGAGAACCGCGCCGTCGCTGACGAAGATTTCCGTGATAATTCCGTAGATGCAGGCGAGATTGGCGCGGGACATTCCGTCACAGCGCTGTATGAGGTCAAGTTGTACCCCGAAGCCTACGGCAGAGTTGCGACGGTCTACCTGCGCTGGGAAGACCCCGATACCCACTCCGTGACCGAACTCTCGCAGGATTTCTACGCCGACGAACTGGCGCGCGATTTCCGCGAAGCGGACATCTATTTTCAGCGTGCAGTTGTGGTAGCAGAATATGCCGAAATCCTCAAGCAAAGTTACTGGGCGGAAGAAAGTTCTCTCGACCACGTCTACCGCGAAGCCATGCGCATCTATGAATCCATGCCGCGTGAACGCGATATGGAAGAATTTGTCGATTTGGTGCGTCACGCTGCACGATTGTATGAATAAACAAAACGTGGAGCCGAACAAATTCCGACTCCACGTTTTGTTGTCTGTTTTTCTGCCAGGCTACTTGTACTTCCAATTCTGCGCACCCCAGCTCATGCTGCCCCAAGTGCTGAGCGTGTAGCCAGTGAGACTGTCCGCCACGCCGTAATTATCCTGAAATAAATAGAGGTAAACCTGCGGCAAGTCGTCAATTACCGCCTGTCCAATCTTGCAGTAGGCATCCTTGCGGACTTGCTGGTCGAAGCTGCTGCCAGCGGTTTCGAGCGCCGCGTCCACTTCGGGGTTCACCCAGCGGAAGTAATTTCCACCGCTGGGATTTTCCGCAGTGGGGATGCGGGTGGAGGAATATGCATCGAAGTTGTAGCCCTGTGGTTCGGTGGTGAAGCCGCGGTCAAAAATGAGCATGTCGAAGTCGCCGACCATGCGCGGGGAATTATCCTCGTATGTGCCGAAGATGATCGAAAAGTCGTAGTTCTGGATGCGCGCTTCGATGCCTACAGCTTTGAGGTTTTCCACAATGAATTCCTCGGTGAGTTGCAGCGGATCGAAAGCGGTATAGCCCTGAAGTTCGAGAGAGAGGCGGGTCCCATCCGGCGCGTACATGGCTCCCTTGGCGACGCGGATTCCGTCGTCGCCCATCACCCACCCGGCTTCATCTAAAAGCTGGTTGGCTTTTTCGACATCGTATCCGAACTTGCGCGGCAGATCGCACTGATACCAGCCATACGCAAACGGGTTGGTCGAGTCGCTGACACTGCCTCGCAGCACATCCTTCTGCAATGACTCGTAATTGATGGCGCTGGCAATCGCCTGCCGCACGCGGATGTCGCCAAGGATGGGGTGCGGCGTTGCGGCGGTCGGGTCGCCGTCGAACGGCGCGCTCAGGTTGAAATCGATTGCCATGTTCCAGATTCCGGGAATCAAATGCTGTGTGGCTTTCCCTGCTAGCAGTTTGTCGTAATCCTCTTTGAACTCGCCGGGCCACAAATGGAATTGCGCATCGCCGTTCAACATCATGGCAGTCTGCGCGGCGGGTTCAGGCACAATGCGAAACACGAGCGAATCGAGATAGGGCTTACCCTCTTCAAAGTAATTGGGGTTGCGTGTCATCGTAATACTTTCGCCCGATACCCAATTGGAAACAACGAACGGACCCGCACCAACCGGCTGACGGTTCCAATCCCAAGCGGTCATGTCTTCGGCGGCTCCGGTGGCATGACGCGGCAGCAAGCCATAGGCAAATTGATCGATATAACCGGGATATGGCTGTGAATAAGTCAACACGGCGGTGAGGTCGTCCAGCGTTTCAACCCCGGTGATGAGATCAAAGCCACCCGTGCCAGCCACCGCGCCCGAATTCGGGTTCGAGAGTACCTCCACGGTAAATTTGATGTCGTCCGATGTGATGGGTTCGCCGTCAGACCACTTGAGTCCTTCGCGCAGTTTCCAGGTCACGGTGAGGTAATCGGCCGAGAGACCGCCGTTATCGAGCGTGGGCAGGTCCTGCGCCAGCATTGGCACAAATTCGCCTTTTTCATTGATGGTGGCAAGACCGGTCATGCTGGTGGCTTCCGCGGCTTGACGGACGATGGCGGCATCGGCGAGGAAGAAGTTGAGCGTGGTCGGCTCCTCAGGCAGGATCAAGGTGACGGTCCCGCCTCCTTCGCCGCCGGTTGCTGGTTCCGTTACGGATCCGGGGTCCGCAGCTGGAGCCTCGGTCGCGCCTCCACCTCCGCAGGCGCTGAGCACGAGACTCAACAGGACGAGCAGGCTAAACAGTTTGGTTTTCATTCTCTTCTCCTTTTGGTTTATCGTACGGCAAAATTAACTTTGCCTTACTTCTCGGTATGAATCACATACGGATCAAAGGCATCGCGCAATCCGTCGCCAATGTAGTTGATCGCCATTACAGTGATGAAGATCATCAAGCCGGGGTAGAACGCGATCCACGGCGCTCGAAAGACCTGGTTCTGGGCGGTGGCCAGGATGCTGCCCCATGTCGGCGTGGGCGGTTGTACGCCAAAGCCCAGATAACTCAACCCTGATTCGGTGATGATGGCTGATGCCATCTGCAAAGTCCCGCTCACCAAAATGGGGCCAATACAATTCGGCAGAATATGCCGCAGAATGATGCGGGTATCACTTCCGCCGAGGGCACGCGTGGCAGTGATAAATTCGCGTTCGCGCAGCACGAGGAAGAGACTCCTCACAAGACGAGCGGGCCACATCCAGGAAAGGGCGGCGATGATGATAATGACCACGAAAACGCTGTTCTTCAGCCACGCGGCTTGTTGCTCGCGCAGGAAGGCTCCCAACAGGATCAGCACGAAGATGGTGGGGAAGGTGAGGAAGGCATCCGTGATGCGCATGAGGGCGGAGTCGATCAGACCGCCGTAATAGCCCGAGAGCGCGCCGACAACGACTCCGAGGGCAATCGATAGGAATGTCGAGAGCAGGCCCACCGTGAGGGAGACGCGTCCGCCGTACAGGATGCGGGTGAAGATATCGCGTCCCAGTTCATCCGTGCCAAACCAGTGCTCCGCATTCGATGTCTGGAAACTGTTCGTCGGGTTCTGCGTGGTGGGATCGTATCGGCTGAGAAAGGCGAACGTTGACTCGATCACCAGCACGGCCAGGACTGCGATGGCAATGCCGGCGAGTCGATGTTTGAAAAAGCGCCGAACAATAAGCGCCGCGACGCTTTCGCTCTGTCGGTTGCCGAGACTCAGCTCATTCATATTTCACCTGTGGGTTGAGCCAGCCATACGCAAGATCGGCGAGGATGTTGCACACGATGATAAGCACCGCCGTGATCATGACCACACTGAGCAGGACAGGATAATCGCGCCCCTTGGCAGCATCCCAAAAAAGACGTCCCATGCCGGGCCACGAGAAAATTGTTTCGACGAAGAGCGCACCCGCGAAGAGACTCGGCAAATCGAGCGCGATGAGTGTAATCAGAGGCAGGATGGCGTTGCTGAGCGCGTGTTTGTAGTGCACGACCCAGGCACGCAGTCCCTTGGCATGCGCGGTGCGGATGTAATCTTCGTGCAGAATGTCGAGCATGCTGGAGCGCAGAAAACGCGAATACCACGCGATCCAGCCCAGGCTAAGGGCAGTCACCGGAAGGACGAGATGCCAGAGACGGTCTAGCAGGTCGCCTTCCTTGCCGTAGGTGTTCATCCCCCCAACCGGGAAGAGCGGATCGCCTGTGACCGGATGCTTGAGTGTCACGTAAAAGATCACAATCAGCCCCAGCCCCAGCCAGTAGACCGGAATAGATTGACCGATGAAGGTAATCGTCGTCATGGCGTAATCGAAGAACGAGTATGGTTTGCGCGCGGAGAGGACTCCGATGGGAACGGCGAGGATCAAGGTCAATAAAAACGACGCGCCGACGAGGGTCAGTGTGTTGGGAATGCGTTCGCGGATCATCTCTGAGACTGGGCGGTGGAACTTGATCGATTCGCCCATATTCCCTGAAAACATTTCGCCGAGCCAGCGACCATACTGCACCGGGAGCGGATCGTTCAGCCCGAGTTTTTCTTCGAGCAGTTCAAGTTGTTCCTTGGTGATGTTTGGGTTACGGCGCGCCGCGGTCAGCGGTCCGCCCGGCGCGGCGCGTACCATGAGAAAGAGCAGGATGCTGATGATGAACAGGATCGGGATGGTTTGAAGGATGCGCCTCAGCGCGTAAGTCCGCATCGATATTATGCCTCGTACACGATCTGACCGTCGAACAGGGTGAGGACCGGTTTGGCGCTCATGATCTCTTCGGGGTTTACTTCAAAAAGGTCGTGCGAGAACAGGACCAGATCGGCAAGATAGCCTTCCTTGATCTGCCCCTTTTCCTGTTCTTTGAACTCGACATATGCCGCATCGCGCGTGTAGCCGAGGATGCATTCTTCGAGTGTCAATCGCTGGTCGGGGCTGTTGCCAAGCGGTTTGCGATTGAGCGCCACAAAGATGTTGACCATCGGGTCGAAGGGCGCGACCGTCCAATCGCTGCCGAGTGACAAGTGCGCGCCGGCGTTTTTCAGGTCACGCCAAGCAAAGGAATAGGGCCAACGCTCAGGGCCGGTGCGTTTAGTCCACACTATATCCTCTTCCACGCTGAACGGCGCATGGCTGGTCTGCATGGAGGCGATGACGCCCAATTCCTTGAAGCGCGGCATGTCCTCTGGCTGGCAGACTTCGATGTGTTCCACCCGGTGACGGCTGTCTCGTACCCCGTTCAATTTTTGGATCTGTTCGTAGCCATCCAGCGCCTGCCGCACGGCTCCATCGCCGCAGCAATGGACGGCAATCTGCAAGCCCATTTTGTCGCAGACGGATGCCATTTTTACAAAATGATCCAGTGTGAAGATGGGCTCTACTTTTTCGATGCGGGGGTCATCTGCATATGGTTGGAGGTTGAACGCGGTGTAGGATTCCCACACGCCGTCCATGAAAAATTTTGCCGCGCCGCCGCGCACGTAGTCCATCTGAACCTTTGCCATTTCGGCGGCTTCCCAAAGTTCCTCTTCCCTCGTCTCCGGCTTGACGTGGTACGGCACGTAGACCCGCATGTGGATCTCGCCCGCGTCTTCCAGCGCGGCATATGCCATCAATTCTTCCATGTCACCATTCATGTTATGGACGCTGGTAATACCGGCTTTGTTGAATTCATGGATGGCAAGTTTCAAGAGTTCACGTTTACGGGCTTCATCAGGGAGCGGCACCAGACCCATGACGGCATTCATGGCATCGCCTTCGCGTAGTTCGCCTGTGGCGAGTCCAGTCTCATCACGGACAATAATCCCATTAGGCATTTCGCGCCTGTCATCGTGCAGGATGCCCGCCATTTCGAGTGCCTTGGTGTTTGCCCAGCCGGTGTGACCATCGAACGCGCCGATATACACGGGACGGTCGGCGATGATCTCATCCAATTCCTGACGCGTGGAAACAATGCTGTATTTGATGCCGCGTCCAACGACCCATTGCTCGGTCCTAGTCTTCTCGGCAAATTCCAGCAACACGTTTTTCAGATCTTCTTTGGTTCGGACTTCCTGTAATTGGGCGTTGCCCATCCAGATCGAGCCCCACAGTAAATGGACATGTGTATCGATAAAGCCGGGCGTGAGGGTATGTGCCTGCCCGTCGATGAGGCGGGTATTCCTGCCAATATACGGTTCAACTCCCTGATTATCCCCAACATAGATGATTCGATTTGCTTTCACGGCAACCGCTTCCGCGTTTGGCCTGTTCTCGTCGCTGGTGAATATCTTTGCATTCTTGATGATGAATGTTGCTGGCGTGGGCATGGATTTTCCTCTGAGTGGCGTTGGGTGACAGTCCCTGCTAAAGATGCTGTCACCCAAGTAATATACATAAAGAATCGACGACGGTCAAGTATATGGACAAGATCTGACAGGTTTCCCAAACCCGCCGGGTCTTTAGTTATAATCTATTTGAATGAAAACCCAGATTATCACACTGGAATCACACGATGACCTCATTTCCGTCCGCGACCGGCTCTCGTGGGCGAAGACGCCGCGCATTTTGCTGGTATGGCCCAAGTATGAGAGGATCACACTGCGGCAAGTGGACCTGAGGGTTTTACAGCGACATGCCTCCTCACTCGGCGCGCAACTGGGATTGGTCACACGTCAACGGCGCGTAAGGGAAGATGCCGAGTCGCTGGGGATTCCGGTGTTCGAGTCTACAGGGCAGGCACAGCGCGTGGCGTGGCCCAAGCCGCGACGCAGACGTTTGCCGCGTCATACTCCAGTGAAGGGTTTGCGCGAGAAACGGAATCAACTTCCGGCTGCGGAAGAAGCGTGGCGTTCGCATCCGGCGGTGCGCGTCGGGGCGTTCGCCATGGGTGTGTTGGCGGTGCTGGTGCTGGTCGCATTGTTCATTCCGCGTGCCTCCGTCCAATTGACTCCCGTGTCGAAAACACAAAGTGTGTCGTTGCCTGTTGTTGCGAGTCCGTCGGTGGATGCAGTGTTTATCACGGGCAGTGTGCCGCTGCGCGAGAAACGTATCGTTGTGGAAGGTACGCAAACCGTGATTGTGACGGGCGAGGGTGTGATCCCACAGTCGAAGGCGAAGGGCGCGGTGGAGTTTCGCAACCTCACGCAGCAGAAAGTGACGGTTCCTGCGGGCACGGTGGTGCAGAGTGAAACAGCGCGTTTTGTAACAACCGAAGAGGGGGTTGTGGATGCGGGCGTGGGCAAGAAGCTTGTGCTTACAATTGAGGCCGTAGATGGCGGGCTGGTCGGCAATGTGGATGCGGAAACGATCAATGTCATCGAAGGCAGGCTGGGTCTGTCGCTTTCGGTAATCAACCCTGAGCCGGTCACGGGTGGGCGTGAACTTCCATCTGTGCAGGCGAGCGATGACGACCGTGCGCGTGTCAAAGAATTGGTGATGAAGATGATGGAGGAAGATGCACGTGAAAAATTGAAGGGCGAGGTTGGCCCGGGGGATATGTTGTTCGAGAAAACGATGCGGGTTTCTCAAATCCTTTTGGAGGAATATAACCTGCCTCCCGGCGCGGCTGGCACCAAGTTGACATTGTCGATGCGGGTGGAGTTTTCCGTTCACTATGCGGACGCTTCGGACCTGTCCGAGCTTGCCGCGCTTGCGATGAACGCTTCTCTGCCCTTGGGCTTTTCCCCTGCCTCCGGTTCGCTGACGATAAAGCCGGTTACAACGCCGCTGGTCGCCAGTGACGGTTCCGTGCGCTGGACGATGCGAGTGGAACGGCGAATCGTTCAGCAAGTGGATTCAACGCAGGTTACATCGCTCATCCAAGGGCGTGGAGTGCGAGCCGCCCAATCCTTGTTGGATGAGACGCTGCCCCTGGCGAACGCGCCAGTGATCACGGTTTCTCCCTCGTGGTGGCAGTGGATTCCGATTGTGCCGTTTCGTATCTCAGTGGTAACAGAATGAACGATGAATGGAAAGAAGAAAGAGTCTTTTGCGCTCTTGGCGTGCTTCGCGGTGAAAATGCCTTATGAGAATCTTGGCGGTTGACCATGGTGAAAAACGGATTGGGCTGGCGCTGAGCGACCCGACGGGAACGATTGCCAGCCCGTTGACCGTCATTAAACATGTTTCGCGATTGTTGGACGCTGCGCAAATTGCCGATGTTGTCTCACGATATGATGTAGGGTTGATCGTGATCGGTCAGTCGTTCGATGAAGAAGGACATCCAAATCTTGCCGGTCGCCGCGCTGCGAAATTTGCCGAAACCCTGAGGGGACAGACGAATGTCCCCGTCGAGTTGTTCGATGAATCGTTTAGCACGCAGGATGCCCGTGCGGCTCGCATCGAAATGGGCGTCTCGCGCAAGAAGCGCGCTGGTCACATGGACGAACTGGCGGCGGTGATGATCTTAAGATCGTATTTGGAAACAAGAAACCTCGGTGGTTGAGCAGAGGCAACGGTTTTACCCCGTATCGAAACCACCACCAATAATCATACTTTTGCTACATGGTGGCCTCGACGCGTGCTTCGCAATGAACGCTCAGCACTACTCGACCAACGGATACTTTCATGCGTAAACTACTCATCATACTTTTTTTTCTTTTTGTTTTTATCTGCCTAATTCTTGTGATTTTTATCATCCCCTCTCAAGCCGAGCGGATCTATGGCCCGCCCGCTTCATGGCTGACGTTTTCGCAGCGCATCGAGTATTCGGCGCGGTTGTTGTGGTATGACGGCTTGCTCACCCGTCCGCGGGATGTGAACGGAGCGGAGCAATCTTTTATGATCGGAATCGGTGAGCCGGTCAATTCGGTCGCCCTTCGCCTGGAAAGCGCCGGGATCATCCGTCATGCGGAATCCTTCCGCGCCTATTTGATCTACTCCGGATTGGATACGTCCATTCAGGCGGGGGAGTATCGTCTCAGCCCGACAATGTCTGCCATCGATATTGCTCACGAGTTGCAGGACGCGACCGCGACGGAAGTCCCATTTACCGTTTTGCCCGGCTGGCGGATGGAGGAAATCGCCGCTTCCCTCCCGACCTCGGGATTGTCCATCACACCGGATGAGTTTCTCGCCGCCGCGCGGGTGCCCTCCGCCGATTTCGATTTCCTGGCTGGGGCATCTTCCGTGGAGGGATTTCTCTATCCTGATTCGTATATCTTCCCGCGCAATATAACCATCAATGAATTTGTGGATGAACTTATCCGCAACTTTGCCTTGCACCTTACCCCCGATCTTACGAACGCATTCTCCCAAAAGGGACTAACAGTCTATCAAGCCGTGACTCTTGCCTCCATTGTGGAACGGGAAGCCGTGCGCGATGAAGAAAAACCGTTGATCGCTTCCGTCTATCTCAACCGCCTGAACATTGGCATGAAACTCGACGCCGACCCGACCGTCCAATATGCGCTGGGATATGACTTTGCGACGGGGAAGTGGTGGAAGAGCCCGTTGAGTTTGGATGACCTGCAATATGATTCGTACTTCAATACCTATCTCTATGCCGATCTGCCGCCCACGCCGATCTCAAACCCTAGTCTGGATTCGTTGGACGCGGTGGCATTCCCGGCGGAGACAACCTATTATTATTTCCGTGCGAGGTGTGACGGCTCAGGGTATCACATCTTTGCCGAGACGTTTGATGAGCATTTGGCGAATGGGTGCCAGTGAAATTGACGAAATGAAGAAGTCCCTTGTCTTCGCAATTGGTTTACTCAATTTTGTTTCAACCTGCGCTGGTTTTATGATCTATCTGAACTGGTACGATACTGGTGACGTGGATTTTAGCGGCTGGCAGAGAATAATAATCGCCGGAGCGGTCTGCGGTATATGGGTAGTCCATTTATGTGCTAAACCATTTCGAACCTTTGATGGGGAAATGGAAAATATGTTTCTCTTTTTTATCAGACAGGTGACGTTCAATGGGCTGGGACTAATGGGCAGTTTTGCTACGGGTTATGTATTGGAATTATTGGTTCTTGCAAAAGACCCTGCCGGGGCGTTTTTGATCATACCTGCACTCCTGATAATCCCCTTGATGACAATATTCTATTCGCTGATGATGGTCCCTTTTGCTTTGTATCTTGGGATCACAAACGGATTATTGTTCCGTTTGGCCATCGCTCATAAGCAACTGCAGGGAGGTAGGTTGAGATAATAATTTTGTTATTGTGACGCTTGAAACTTATCCCACACCTCCAGCGCGGGCTTGGGAGAACCATCCGTATTTTGTAGCCCGATATAAGCAAATGCTCCCAACGCTTGAGCATCCTGCGGGTCGCGACCGTCTTTTTTCATTTGTTCGGCATATGAATCGATGTTGAAGTCGCTGAGCAGGGTGTTGACCCAGAAGGCGAGACGCGGTCCGAGTTGGGTGTGGATGGTGTTGAGATAGGCAACCTGTCCCTCCGGCGAGCCTTGTACGGTGCCGAAGTCCAGGGAGGAGAATCCGCCCTCGGCAACGGCGACCGGTTTGTCGGTCCGTGCAAGAAGCGGGGTATAGTAGTCGGCGGGAATTTCCGCTTGAGTCCCAAAGATGAAATAGGGGTAAGTCGAAATCGCCCAGACATCCAGATTGGGTTCGAAGGCTTCGACCTGTTCCCAGTTGGGTTGACGCCGTTGGCGGTTGCCCTCCTCGGGCTGGGGGAACATATTGTTGAGGTCATCCCATTGAAAAGTGACGAAAATTAGCGTTTTGGGCGATTCGGCTTTGACGAGGGTGTAGATTTCGTTATAGAGACTGATGAAGTTTGGCGCGTCATCGGGGTGCGCGTCCATGTAGGTGTTGATCTCGGAGGCGAGACCGAGATAGCGCGGGTGAAATGACCGCACGACCCATAGCGCGTAGTTTTTGTAGGCGGCGCGGATGTTTGGGTTCGCAAAACTCGCTTCCCAGTCCTCAGGCAGACCGATGAATTCCCGGCGATTGAGTCCATTGAGCGCGTCAAGAACAAAGATGGTTTCGAGATGGTTTTGGCGTGTAAGTTTGACCTGATTGAGAATGTCGGTGCGGGTTTGTGACTCGCCTTCGACGCCATTTAGGAAATCCTCCCATGAGGCATTTTGCTGGATGAGGATAAAATCGCCGTGCCTGCTACTATCCTTGAAGGTTTGCAAGACACTTTGCAATGTCACTTCCGGCGGAGAAGGGAAGAAGCCATAGACGGTGCGACCTGAATCGAAGATTGAATTCTGCGGCGTGGGCGGAATGGACTGGTCGCTTCTGTTGCAGGCGAGGGCGGTTAAAATGAGAATAAGAAAAGCGGAGAAAGCTTTTTTCCTCGCGAATAGATACATTCCCCGCAGTACAATAAAGATTGATTTCAATGGTGAAGATAATTTTGTGACGGTCATTCAAAAGATATACAGGTGTGCCGTTGGAAAAGTTGCGGAATCACAAAAGGAACCTGCGCTGGTTGCGCAAATCCCTTTTTGTGAGCGGTTGGAATGGTTATTTCGCCGGTGTCCCGACTTTTTCGCGTTTGGAAAGAAAGAAGGCGAGGATGAGCATGCCCATGCCGAGCGCTGTCAGGATCACCCCCTCGATAATGACGGGGCGTAAAATTTGCCGCGCCACCTCCCCAACTGCCTCCTGAGCCGTTGTGAGCAGGACCGGCGGCAGGGAGTCGAGCCTTTGATTTTGAATTGTGCGTTGGATCAGCAAGCTTAGGACAGGCGACCCGATCAAGGCGATCAAAGCGCCGGTTCCGCCGGTGACAAGGAACGGAATACCCCACCACCTGAGCCAGCCCACAAGTCTGCGCACGGCGAAGATCGTCAACCCAATCAAGAACAGAAGCGGAATCAGCGGCGAAAATTTCATGATTGTGCGAACCCTGCCCAAGGTCCCGCGCAGATCGTTGGGCGTGTTGTTTTGCGTCGCGTCAACCAGGATCACCTCGTCGGGAAAACCGGCTGTCACAGCCTGGAGTTGGGATTCGAGCATGGGCAAGGCCAAGTCCAACATCTTCGCGGGAGGATTGCACAGGACAATCTCCTCACCAGTGAGGAAGCCAAGTCCCATTTGCAACAGTTGTTCGGCAGTGCAATCGGGCTGCGTGCTTAGAATCTTCTTGATTGCCTCCATGCCCGCAGGGCCGGAAAAACGGTTCTTGAGCGGGAGCAGGGAAATGGAAATTGAGTCCGATTTGCCGTTCAGGTAATCGAACGTTGAATCGAGCACAGCGTTGGTCAGCGCTTTCAATTCCTCCGGGGGCAGGAGTGAAGCAATGATCCTTTCCCAGTCTGCCTGTGTGATGACTTTCAAATAGGGGGCGGCGTTTGGGTTTTCAGCGACACTGGAAGTCAAGGCGCCTGCCAGTACCGTTGGCATTCGTTCGTACAAAGCCTGTCTCTCGAATGCCTGCTTGTAGGTGGCCGCTGAAAACGCCTTCCGTTCGACATTGAACAAAAGCAGTGAGATCACTCCCGTGACCACGAACAGAGCTGCGCAAATACCGGCAAGGATTTTTCCCAATGTTCGCATGGGCTTGTCAACCTTTACTTACAATGTCAATATAATCTTCCGTCACCGCCTCGCCGCCATCCGCGCCGAGGATGGAAAGCAATTCGTTGAGGAGGTGTGCCTTGTTGTCGGCATCCTTGCGGCTCCAGGTGCGGCTTTTCACCTCCAGGAAATTCCCCAACGGAGGCTCGGACACCGTATCGAGATTGACGTAGAACTCGGTCTCCTTGTATTTGATGAACCAACGCAGGCGGTCCTTCTCAATGGCAAATTCGGTTTTCGGCTTGAAATACTCGCGGTAGAAACGCAGGGAATTCGCGGCGGGCGCCAGGAAGCGGCTGCGCGACAACAGCACCTCATGCTCGAACTGTCCCTCCCGTTTTTGACCGAGCAATGTCAGACGGGCGCGTACATTGGAAACCTTTCCTTTGTTATCGACGAAATCGTCCTCACGATAACGCAGACGCCCCTGCGATGGATCATCGAACTCGAAATAGACATCATGCTGGCGGTAATGCCGTTCGTACAGGATGTCTATTTCGTTGCGCATCAATGCCTGGATGATGGGGTCTGTTTCCGCTATTTTGACCTTGACCTGCACCTCGAATGACTCTTCCTCCATCGACCCACCAAGTGCGATCAGCTTCGACAACACGGATTGCTCCCGGTCGATCAGGAAGGAATCGATCCGCTTTGCCAGGTCTGCGGCATGGGCAAGCAGTTCTTCCTCGTTGAGGGTGAGGAGTTTGCGGTCGCGCATCACCCATTTGCCGTTGATCATTACATCGCTCACATCGGTGGATTTGCTCGCGTAGACGATCTGTGCGTATGTATTATCCGACGAACGCCGGAAGGATGGGGAGTTATGTAATGGACTCACATCCACGAGGATCAGGTCGGCGCGTTTGCCTGTTTCAACGGAACCAGTCAAATGTCCGATGTGAAGCGCTTGTGCGCCGAGGCGGGTTGCCATGAGCAGGGCTTGCGGCGCGGGCAGGGAGGTCGGGTCGTTGGTTATTGCCTTGGCGACGAACGCGGCGAGGCGCACTTCCTCGAACATATCCAGGTCATTGTTCGAGGCGGGGCCGTCCGTACCGATGCCCACGTTCAATCCGAGTTCGAGCATTTTGGTGACCGGCGCGAAACCGGAAGCGAGTTTGAGATTCGATGACGGGTTGTGCGAAATGCCCGCGCCCGCGTGCTGAAGCGACCGGATCTCGCCCATATCCACATGCACACAATGCGCTGCAATAACTTTCGCTTCGAAGAGCCCCTGCTTCTTCACATAGGGAATGACCGGCATGCCGTGCTCGTTGCGGATGTTGTCCACTTCGAGGGCCGTCTCGGCGAGATGTGTGTGAAGCGGGATGTCGTATTCCTTGGCAAGTTCGGCGGTCTCACGCAAAATGTCCGCTGTGGTGGTGTAGGGCGCATGAGGCGCAATCGACGGAACGATGAGCGGATGCCCCTTCCATTTTTTGATGTACTCGCGCGCCTTTTCCATCGCGTCTTCATACGACGCGGCGTCGGCAGTGGGAAATTTCAGGATGGATTGTCCGCACACCCCGCGCATACCGGACTCTGCCGTGGCGGTGGCGACCGCATCTTCAAAGAAGTACATGTCGTTGAAGGTCGTTACACCGCTTCGGATCAGTTCCGCACAGGCGATGGATGTCCCAAGCCGCACGAATTCCGGGGAAACATATTCGCGCTCCACGGGCCACATGTAGCCCTGTAGCCATACGTCGAGGCGCAGATCGTCTGCGATGCCGCGCAGGAGGGTCATCGGCACGTGCGTGTGCGCGTTGACCAGACCGGGCATCAACACTTTCCCCTTGCAATCGATGGTCTCGCTTCCCGAGTATTCCTTCTTGATCTCATCTTCAAAACCGACTGCGACGATGCTTTCCCCGCTCACCGCCACCGCGCCGGGATGGTATTGATTCATCTTTTCGTCCATCGTGAGGACGTGTGCATTTACAAATAGAATATCAACCTTCTGCATTGGGTCTCCTTGTATTGCTATTTTTGTGAAACGTCCCGAAAGGTCGCCTTGAAAATTGACTGAGAGTTCGACCCTTCGGGACACTGGAAATCTCAGTGATTAATTGTAGCCAGTTTTCTCAGGGCTGGAAGGTCAAAAGGATGTCAAGAATGGTGAGATTGACACCGAAATCGGTGTCACTATGGTTGGTCAGCTCCAAATCCACGGCGGAGATGCCGGTAGATACGGCATAATCGGCCAGTGTACCTGTATAAACGCATCCCGTGTCCAGCGGCGGGAAGCGGTACGGACTGACGCCCGCGATTGCCTCCGCCAAACGAACCGAGTCTTCCTCCCAGGGTTCGCCGCCGGGGAAAATCCCCAGCGCCGCACTGTGATAGCTGATGAGCGCGTCGATGCGATGCCCTCCGAGAAATTCCATCAGTGCCCGCGTTTCCGGTTCGGAGCCTGCCGAACTGCCGCTGGAGGTGGGCAGGTAATTCCAACAGCCCGCTCGTTCCCAATCCGCCTGCCAGTTGGCAGGAAAGTTTCGGTTCAAGTCCACGCCGTTGCTGTTCAATCGCCCATATTTGTCGTGTGAGCGGGCTTCTCCGTCCGGGTTGAGGTTGCGCAGGATGTATAGTGTCACATCGCTTGGGATCACATCGGGGTATTGATTGACATAAGCGATCAATTGATTGGCGAGCGTGACCGTGTTCCATTCGTCGCCGCCGTGAATGCCTGCCACGATCATCCGTCCGTGTGCGCCGGAGCCAAATGTGTACACTTCCAATGGCAGTCCGTTCACTGAATACCCGATAACTTCCGGCTCCTGTTCGTTCGCCAGCGCAAGCGGAGTGACTGTCGGGCTGGGGAATGTTTGGGTGGGTCGAACCGGCTCAGGCGTGGAAGGAAGCGTGGCGGTATCCTGTGGATGGCTCTGTGCAGGCGTCTGCGCCGGTTCGGTTGCGATCAGTCGGGGAACGTTGTCCGCTATTGCCGGGGTGGATGCCGCCGGTTTCGGATTCATGAACGCGCCGAATTTTTGAAAATTGACCGCTGAAAAAAGGAGTAGCCCACCGACGAAGAAGCCGATGAGAAATGATCTGCCGTTGTTGTTTTTCACGGCCGCCAGTTTAGAAATACTTTCAAGGCTTTCAGGTTCTGCTCGAAATCGGTATCGCGATGGTTGGTCAGTTCCATGTCCACTGCCGCATCGACGCCATTTTCCACCGCCCAATCTGCCAGGGTGCCGGTGTAATCGCAGCCGGTGTCGATTGGCGGATAGGGATATTTTGTCACCCGGGCAAGTGCCTTCGCCAATTCCTTGGATTTTTCCTCCCACGGTACGCCGCCGGGAAAGACCCCCAACGCTGCGCTGTGGTAACTGATCACTGCCGTCAGGTTGTGCGAATTGATAAAGCTCATCACCGTTCGTGTTTCCGGCTCCGAGCCTCCGTACGCGCCGCCCGTGGTGGGGCGGTAGATCCAGCAGCCGTCACGGTCCCAGTTGGCGGTCCAATTTTCGGTGGGAAAGTTGCGGTTCAGGTCCACGCCGTTGTTGTTGACGCGTCCATCCACGCCGCGGGCGCGCGCCTCGCCGTCAGGATTCATGTTGCGGATGATGTACAGTGTCGCGTCGCTGGGGATGACTTCCGGGTGTTGGTTGATGTAGGTAATCAACTCATTGGCAAGGGCAACCGTGTTCCATTCATATCCGCCATGGATGCCTGCCACGACGAGATATTCCCTCTCGCCAACGCCAAAGGTATAGGCTTCGATGGGACGCCCCGCCAGTGAGAAACCGATGATGGTGGGGAGCGGTCCATCCGCCAGGACGAACGGCGTGGACGTTTCGAAGACGGGCGGTGTGTAATATGGATTTGGCGTCAGTGTCGGGAGCCAGTAACTGGTCGGCGGGATGGCTCGCGTCGGGGCGGGGCTTGTTGCATCCGTCGTGGTTGATTCGGCGGCGGAGGCGCGTTGTCCATTTAGGTAAAAGACTGCAAACGCCAGCAGGCAGACCACAACAAGTCCGTTGATGCCCCAAATGAGGTACACCCATGTATGCGACTGCGATTTTCGCCGTGCCATGCTAATCACCCTCCAGGGCGCGGCGGCGAAGCCAGTCGAGCGCAAGATTGACCGACCAACGCGGCAGGCTGCGCGGCGGGCCGCCGTAGGTGATGCGATGGGTCTTTTCGCCTGCCGGGGTAATGAGCGCCATCTCGGCGGCGCGTTGCTCCATGGAAACGGCGACTCCCAACGCCGCGTCGGCGTTGGCTTCGGCGCGGGCTTTACGCAGCGTGTCCATAAGGGAATTGGGACTCAGGTCCGAAAAAGAAGCGGTGTGCGGGATTTTCTGCGCGAGCAATCCGTCCAATCCGGATTCGATGGCGGTCAACGTCCAGCCGCGTTTTGCCACCGTTTTGAGGACCACATCCTCCAGCCGGTCTTCGTCCGCGCCGAAGATGACGTCGCCCAGCCGTTCGCGCACATCAGCTTCGATCTTTGCGATCATCTCGCTGGCATCCGCTTCGTTCTTTGCCTTTGCCGCGATGCGGATATCGACCACCCCGGTATGCGCGGCAAGCCCCACAGTGGGGTTGCTGAGCGTTTCAAGGTCAGCGATCTTTTCGTCGATCATACCCTCGCCCAGTCCGGCGCAGTGCAGGATGCGAATCTTGATGATTTCATTGAGGGCGAATCGTTTTTGCAGATACGGGATGATCGACTCGTGCAGGATGTATTCCATCTCATTCGGAACACCAGGCAGGGAGATGACTGCGTTGCGTTCCGTTTCGACGATGAAACAAGGCGCGGTGCCAACCGGATTGGGAACGCCGATTGCCCCCCGGGGCACATATGCCTGCCGCTTTTGATTTTCAGAGGGTTTCCGTCCGTACCGCGTAATGACAGCGACCACCTGTTCCCACAGGTCTTCGCGGAATTCCGTCTCCACGCCGACAGCTTTTGCCACCGCTTCACGCGTGGGATCGTCCACGGTGGGCCCCAGCCCGCCGGTGGTGATGACGATCTCGGCGCGCTGCATCGAATGATTGATTGCAGTAGCAATGCGTTCGACGTTATCGCCGATGGTGATGGTGCGGTACAAATCCACGCCCAGCCCGCGCAAGGCGCGTGCAATATACCGCGTGTTGGTATCGACGATCTCTCCAAGCAATATTTCCGTGCCGATAGTGATGATTTCTGCTGAAGGCATATTAAGCTCTAGGCGGCGGGCGTCAACGATTTAAACCACATTGTACTCTTGAATTAATCTGCCTTCCTCGAAGCGCGCCAGGTCAAGTATGGACACATCCACGGTGGAGAATGTACCATCCAATATTAATTCGCTCATTAATTTTCCAGAGACGGGTCCGTGCATGAAACCATGCCCCGAAAAGCCGGTGCAGACCAGAAAACCTTCCACGTTCGTTTTTCCATAAATCGGGTGTGCATCCGGTGTCACCTCGTACAACCCCGCCCAATGCGAAGCGCGGCTGGCTCGTTCCATGAGCGGCATTCGCGCGATGGCGGCTTCGAGATTGACCAGTTCGAAATCCTCGTCCACAGTTTGGTCGAACCCTGGTTTCTCGTTTTGATTGCTCATGCCAACCAGCAGCCCCTCGCCCTCACGATGAAAATACAACGACTGTGCGAAGTCGATCACAAACGGAAAATCCGCGGGGATTTCCTTCATCGGATTTGTGGTGAACATCTGCCTGCGCAATGGGATGATGGGAAGTTGAACTCCCGCCATCTGACCGACCCGCCCCGACCACGGTCCCGCCGCGTTCAAGACGAGACGCGTCTGGACTACGCCCTGAGTTGTTTCCACGGCTTCGACCTTTCCTCCGCTGACGCGTATGCCGGTTACCTCCACACCGTTGATGGCTTTAACGCCCATCTTCTGCGCGGCATTGACATATCCCATCACCACACTGTTTGGGTCCACGATGCCGTCCTTTTGGTTGAACGTTCCGGAGAGGGCATCGTCGAATTTCATCAGCGGCAGCCGCCTGCGGACCTCATCCCCGGTCAATAATTCGGTGGGAACGCCGAGGCTGTTTTGCAATGCCACATTCCGCCCGAATGTGGCGGCGTCCTTTTCGTTCGTCGCCACAAGCAGGTATCCGCACTGGCGGTAGTTGATGTCCTGCCCCATCTCCTCCTTGAACCGCTCGAACATGGGCAGGCTCTCCATCGAAAGTTTTACGTTGATCTCCGTGGAGAACTGGTAGCGCACCCCGCCCGCACACCTGCCGGTCGCGCCTGTTCCGAAGAATCCCTCTTTCTCCAGCAGGAGGATGTTCTTCACGCCGCGTTGGGCGAGATGATAGGCGGCACTGGCTCCCATCACCCCGCCGCCGATAATGACAATATCTGATATTTTTTGCAGTTCCATCGCGTTGTTTTCTTTTCTAGAATGGAATTTCCAACCCCACGCCCATTTTTCGGGCATTCATGACCGCGAGTTGCGCGGCAATGGCATCCTGCACTGCCACTCCTACGGACTTGAAATATGTAATGTCATTTTCCGTTTCCCTTCCCGGTTTCCTGCCAAGCAAGACTTCTCCCAATTCTGTGATCTGCGTCTCCGAGACCTGCCTGCTGGCGATGGGATGGATCAAATCACCAGTTTCAGCGAGCACCGCGCTGCGTGAATCCACGAACAAGCGAGAGCGCCTGATCGTTTCGGGCGGGACCTCCACCATATCCGGCGTGTACGAGCCGATGGCAGAGATATGCGCGCCGGGTTTAAGGTCTGCATCCGCGAAGACGGGCGTCAATGAAGTGGTGGCGGTGCAAATGATATCCGTATCTCTGACTGCCTCCTGCGGCGTGGAGGCGGGTCTCAGGTCTTGAGGGATGGGACCTCGTCCTGCCAGTTCTTGCGCAAAGAGCCTGGCGCGTTCCATGTCCCGGTCATATACCCATGCCTTTTCGATCGGACGCGCGGTGCAAGCCGCTTCAAGTTGTGTGCGTCCCTGCGCGCCTGCGCCGAAGATTGCCGCGATTTTGCTGTCCTTGCGAGCCAACACATCGATTGCCGCGCCACTTCCCGCGCCGGTTCGGATCGCGGTGAGGGTACCGCCTTCGAGGAGCGCAGTGGCTCGACCGGTCTCCGGCTCGAATGCAAGCACTGCCGCCTGGATGTAGGCGAGTCCGCGTTGAGGGTTCCCGGGGAAGAGGGAAACGATCTTGACCGCAAGCGCCTCCGATTCACCGCCGACGTATGCCGGCATGAATAGACTGAGTCCGTCATGCCTGGGGATGGGTAAACGCGTCCGAAGCGGTACTTCAGCCTCCCCGTTGGAGAGCGAGGCGTAGGCTTTTTTCATCGCTTCGATCACTTCGCGCATGGGTAATGCCCTCTGGACTTCCTCCGCATTAAGAATGATCATGTGCCTCCGATGTTAATTGGTTGTCTCTTGTGGGTCACAGCCTTCGGGCTTTTGCCAGTGATCTGTAATCATGGCTTCGACGTTCGGTGGTGTACAAGAAAGCCAGGGCTGGTCGGTAAGATTTGCGGCTCTCAGTCCCTGTGAGCAGGGATCGTTGACCTCTGTAAAGACGAGAACGCCACCCTCCAGTTTCCAGATGTATTCTCCCGTATCCCAATTGCAGTACGGGTCATTAAACAGATAAATGTGATCTCCTGAAATGGTATAGGAGCCAAGGCTGCGCCAGCCATTCATTGTGTAATAGATTCTAAAAATACCTTTGTTCAAGCTGAATTTCCATAAACCGCCTTCGAGAGCATAGTCCGGGCATCGTTTGCATGGAAAGGGCGTTGCCTGCCGCGGGTTGATCTTAACGTAGGTTGCATCGATGTCGGTTGCCTTCAGCGGCGGCAGGGGGGTGGTCCATGGTACGGGTGTTCGTTGGAAGAGTGCGTTCCAAATATCGGTTGGGATGCCTGGCGGTTGTGTATCCGTTGGTGTGGCGGGTGAACTGGCGGACGGAATGGCTGCGCAGGCTGGTAAAAGAACCAATAAAACAACAATCGAATACTTGATAACGTTTTTCATGACTGACAAATTATAGCAAAAAGCGCAGAGGAGCGATTTCCTCTGCGCTCATATGTGATGTTTTGTTCTATTCCATGCCCAGGTAGGCTTTTTGGATCATGGAGTTCGTTCGTAGTTTTTCAGCAGAGTCATTCAACACGATCTCGCCGGTCTGCATCACGTAGCCTCTATGGGCGATGCCCAATGCCATGAGAGCATTTTGTTCGACCAGAAGGATGGTGACACCCTCTTTGTTGATCTGTTGGATGGTGTCGAAGATGAGTTCCACCAGTACTGGCGCAAGCCCCATGGACGGTTCGTCCATCAGGAGGATATTGGGACTTGCCATGAGCGCCCGACCTGTGGCCAGCATCTGTTGTTCGCCTCCCGAAAGGGTCCCTGCAATCTGGGAACGGCGGTCCCTCAAACGCGGGAACAGGGAGAAAATTCTTTCCATGTTCCTGTTCAACTGTTCCCTGCTTTTCAGGCTGAACGCGCCCATTTCCAGATTTTCCTTCACGGTGAGTCGGGCGAACACACCCCGTCCCTCCGGGACCATGGCAATGCCTTTGTAGACAATCTCATTGGCTTTGAACTTGCCCAGGTCTTCATCGTTCAGTTTGACCCTTCCTTCGCGTGGCTTGAGCATGCCGGAGATGGTTCGAAGGGTGGTGGTCTTTCCGGCGCCGTTCCCGCCGATCAGGGTGACAATCTCACCTTTTTCCACGGTGAGGGAAACGCCCTTCAGGGCATGGATGTGCCCGTAATACGTGTGAATATGTTCAACTTCAAGGAGTGGCATGGTTATCTCTCCGTTATGCTACAGTTTTTGCCTGCCCCAAACCACTGGCAGCTCCACGGCCGAGATACGCCTCGATCACATGGGGGTCGTTTTGGATTTCGACTGGGGTCCCTTCTGCGATTTTTTCGCCGAAATCCAGCACGGTGATCTTCTCGGAAATGCTCATAACCACCCGCATCTGATGTTCGATGAGCAATATGGTGATTTCAAATTCATCGCGCAGGCGGCGGATGAAGTGCACCATCTCCTGTGTTTCACTGGGATTCATACCCGCTGTCGGCTCATCCAGAAGCAGGAGCTTGGGCCGGCTTGCCAGGGCGCGGGCAATCTCCAACCGTCGCTGGGCGCCATAGGGCAGATTCATTGCCATCATGTCGCCCTTCCCGCGCAAACCGACAAATTGCAACAGGCGCTTGGCTTCCTCAATCGACGCTTTTTCCTCTTCCCGGGTGCGCCGGTCCCGTATGATGCTACCGATCAATCCGGACTTCAGATGTGGATGCATTCCGACAAGAATATTCTCCACCGAAGTCATGTTCTTGAACAACCGGATGTTCTGGTATGTACGCGAGACACCCAAATGTGTGACCCGATCCGGGGAAAGTCCGGTGACGTTCTTACCGTCGACCAAGATCGTGCCTTCCTCCGGGGTGTAAAATCCGGTGACACAATTGAAGAAAGTCGTTTTTCCGGCGCCGTTGGGGCCAATAATGCTGTGGATCGCCTTTTCCTTGACATCCAGCTCGATCTTGCTCAGCGCATCAAGCCCGCCGAACCGCTTCGTAACTCCCTTTGCAACAAGAATGGACATTCTGTCATCTCCTCGCTACTTCGTGGTTTCCGTTGCCGCGGACTCGGCATCTGCCAACTCTTGCGCTTCTTTTTCGAGTTCTTCTTCGTGCAACTCGAGTCGGCGCCGCGCATCAGGCCACAGCCCTTCGGGTCTCGTCAGCATCATAACGACAAGCAGGGCGCCATACACGAGATAGCGGTATTCGGCAAATTCGCGTAGAAGCTCAGGGGAACCCATCAACACCAGAGAACCGACAAAAACGCCGGGAATACTGCCCATGCCCCCAATAATGATCAGGCTTAACACGTTGATGGAAACCAGGAAGTTCATACTGTGAGGATAGACCGACTGTAGTTTGGCGGCAAAGATCGTCCCCGCGATGCCCGAGAACAGCGCACCGGTGGCGAAAGCCATGAGCTTTGTAGCCACATGGTTGATGCCCATTGCTATAGCAACATCTTCATCCTCTCTCAATGCCATCCAGGTGCGTCCCATCCGCGAGTCTCTCAAACGCCAGGCGATAAACGCCACAATGCCCACTCCCAACAGGAAAAGATAATATAACTCCTGTTGTGTGTTCAGTACAAAATTCCCGATTGTTGGCTGGGCGATCAATTGGATTCCCTGGGAGCCTCCGAACCAGGGTCTCAGCCAGTCAGAAAGCGCAAGAAGGCGGACGATCTCGCCAAAGCCCAGCGTGACGATGGCAAGGTAGTCGCCGCGCATTTTCAACACCGGCAGACCAAGAATCATGCCAGAAACGACGCAGGCGATCATCGCGAAGGGGAGCGCCTGCCAATAGGTCATCGGGTCAGCGTTCAACTCCGGGGAAGTCAAAACGCCCATGGTATAGGCGCCGATTGCAAAGAATGCCACATACCCCAAGTCAAGCAATCCGGCAAAGCCAACGACAATGTTCAATCCAATCCCCATCAAGATATACATGAAGACTGTGTCCAGAATGTCGCTGAAAAAGATGCCCAGGATGGGGGGAAGTAATAGAAGAAGGACGCCAAGCCCGATCCACTTCGCATAATAGATAAGAGGACGTTCCTTGGTCTGGGCGGGTTTTACGACAGGTGCCGGTCTTCCACTGCGCCAATAATTCAGCCCTGCGATAAGCGCAAACAATAAAATGGCTCCGAGCGGTTTAAGTCCACTGTTGGCGAAGAATAACCTGACCAGCCCTGCCAGTGGGCCCCAGCGTGATGTGACCGTGATAATGAGATCGCGCATCAAACCGATGAGAAGTATCCAGGACACTCCCTGAATGATTGCCGTCGCAACTCGTTGCGGGAGGAGGACTATTCCACTTGCCAGCACACCCATTACCATGCAGATTGCAATCAGAATCAACAACCCTGGCACCAACGGCTGGTTGAATGTCAGGATATTATGCAGGATGGGGGATGAATTGACGAACATGGCCTGCAGATCAACATTTTTGCCAATCACGACGAGCGCGGCTAGGACCACCCCGCCCACAAGTCCGGTAAATAGCCCGGAAAGTATCACTTGCTGCCGGGATTGCGGGGCCGTGCGGCGGAGGAGCGAATAGGCCATTAACAGGATCGGAGCGAGAAAGATGACCTGTCCCATCGAGAAGACCCCGCTGATAATGAACCGGTCTTTAAAGGTTGCAACCATCCCGACCAGGGATAATAGCACGGACACGGCGCCGGCAATCACGCCTGCTTGCAGCGGTTGTTTCCAGGGTGAAGAGGATGGAGAATCCATGTCCTGCCTCCTAGGCCTTTGCCTGTGTTAATCGTTCACCAAGAATGCCTGATGGACGGAAAATCAAGATGAAAACAAGGATCGTGAAAGCAATTGCATCTTTCAGCTGGTATGCGGCTGGAATTCCCAGACCGTCAAGGAACAGGCTAGGCCCAACCGATTCGAGCAACCCAAGGACCATTGCACCGAGAAAGGCGCCCGGCACATTGCCAATACCACCCAACACTGCGGCGGTGAATGCTTTCAGCCCTGGGAAAAATCCCATATAAAAGTGAGCCACAGGGAACAATAGCAGGTAGAGAATTCCAGCCAACCCGGCGGCGGCGCCTCCCAGAGCGAAAGTGGTTGCGATGGTTCGGTTGACATCGATTCCCATAAGTGCTGCGACTTCCTTGTCTTCCGACACGGACCTCATGGCTTTCCCCATCTTGGTTCTTTGTACGATGGCGTAAAGGATCAACATAAGGATAATGGCTCCGATGATGGCGGCTGCCTGCGTTTTGAAAACGCGGATCCCGGCGATCATCCAAAAGCCTTTGAAGATATCCATTTCCGGGTACCCCTTCAGACCAGACCCGTAGAGTCCTCTGAAGGTGTATTGAAGGAAGAAAGATGCCCCAATGGCGGTGATCAATGGAACCAGGCGCGGAGCGTTGCGAAGGGGACGATAGGCAATACGCTCAACCAGGATCGCGATCAAGGCGGATACCCCCGCCGAGATCGCCAGGACAATCAACAAGCTAAGCACGGGAAATCTATTCCACCAGCCGAGCCGAACAAGTGCATCTGCTGCAAATGCAGCGGTAAAAGGTCCGCTCATGAAAACTTCGCTATGGGCAAAATTGATCATGCGCAAAATGCCATATACGAGCGTGTACCCCAAAGCGATGAGCGCATATACACCACCCAGCGCCAACCCGGTAATGGCAAGGTCGATCCAGGTCTCTGTGGTGTATTTTCCAAGTGCCAAAGTTTTGGCAGAACCGTAAACCACCATTACCGCGATGGCGATTCCAATGGTCCAAATGACAATATCTGTTGCAGTAATCCGCTGGCGCCAGGTTCTTAACATCTTCTACTCCTGTCGATATGCTTTTATAAAGCGAGGGGCGAAAGTTCTTTCGCCCCTCGCCAGTCTTGCTGTCAGACTTGAGGGTTACGGCCAGATGCGCTCGGGCGGATACTCGCCAACATGATATTCGTACACGGCAATCTTCGGATCGGCGCAGTCACCGGTCGGTGTGCAGGTTAAGTTGCCGGTCAACCCCGCGAAATCCTTGGTGGCGTATACGGCATCGCGTAAAGCCTGGCGGGGGATATGAAGCGTTCCATCTTCATCTTGCACTGCTACTTTTTCGATCGCAGCGAAAATGATGTTGGCGGCATCGAAAGCATGGGCATGGAAGATGCTGACAGGCTCATCCACACCAGCCAGTTCCTTGTATTTCGGCAGGAACACGGTCTGATAGTCAGCGCTGAAAGCGGCCAGGTCGGGGCTGGAAACGAATAACCCTTCCACCTGCTCGCCTGCACCCTCAACCACGTCGGGTGAGAACATGCCATCGGCGCCCATCAGGTAGACGCTCTCCAACCCGGGGACTTCCTTGGCCTGGCGGGTGATCAAGCTTCCTGCCTTGACGAAGATCGGGAGGTAGATGAATTCCGGACCGCCAGCGGCGATACTGGTGAGAACCGACTTGAAGTCGGTGGCATTCGGGTCAACAGCTTCCTGTGTGGTAATCTCACCGCCAAGTTCCTGGAAGGTCTTGGCGAAGACTGCCTGCAAGCTTTCGGCGTAGAGCGAACCATCATGAATGGTCGCGGCCTTCCTCACACCCATTTTCTCATAGGCGAACTGAGCGGCGGCGGCGCCCTGTACCTCATCGTTGTGGGCGGTGCGCAGGTAGCCAGGGTGATTGTTGGGATCACCAGCGCGGGTGAGGTCGGGAGCGGTGTTGGACGCCGAGATGATTACGAAACCAGCCTGCGAGAGCAGAGGCACAGCGACACGGGCGGCGCTGGAGCAGGAAGTTCCGAACACGGCAATGATGGTCGGATCGGCAGCCAGTTTGGTGCCGGCAGCCTGACCGCCTTCGGCGGAGCAGCCATCGTCTTCACCGGTCAGGGAAATGTCGTGACCGAGCAGTTTTCCCTTGAGGGCAATGGCGACCTCGACACCGGTGCGTGAGTCGATACCGAGGGTCTCATCCGGTCCTGAAATGACCATGGCATAGGCAAGGTGAATGGGCTCACCGGGGGCAACCGTTACACACCCAATTGCGTCAGTGCATTCGTATGGTGCGGGTCCACAAGCGGGAAGCAACATACTTACGGCCAGAAGCACTGAAAGTAATACGAGCAAACGCTTGTTCATTCTTACTCCTCCAATGTGGTTGACTGAATTACGATTCCCGCCTTAGCGGGTTTCACAAACGAGCCGACAAAGCAAAAATGTCAGTATCACCTCCTTTGAATGGAGTATTGACAAAAACCCATTTAGCAAAAAGCCGGAGAAAATCCCCTCCATGGGCTAGAAATTCTCGCGGCTCTGAAAATGGCGCACCAGTGAATAACTTGTGCAACAAATAAGCATTGTATTTATAAGTTCTAATGTTAAGTGAAATTTTGCAGGGGGTCAAGTACCATTTTATTGGACTTTCACTTTTTATCCTGGGGTGTATATAACAATTGCTCCCGAATGCGCAGGTCGGTATTTCGGATTTTCATTGCCAAATCTGCCGCGAGGTTATACATCAGGCGGTAGCCCAACTGAGGATAGGTATCGCACAGCATGATCAGCTTGTCGCGCGGGATGATCAGGAGCCGGGTATCCTTTTGTGAAGCGCAGGCGGAAGCCGAGCGCAGACCTTCATCCACAAGGGCTACTTCACCAAACGACTGACCGCGTCGGAGCGTGGCAATGACTTTATTTTCGCTTCCCAGGTCCACCGAACTCACGAGGGATGGATCTACAAAAATATCCACCTCCCCCTGAACGATCACATATAGTTCCTTGCTGCTGCTGTTTTCCTTGAAGATCAGATCGTCCTTTTGGAACGTCACTTCCTGACAGAGATTCGCCACCAATTCCAACTGGGTGGGGGTGAATTGAAAGAAAATATCGCTTTGCTTCAGGGAGTTGACAATGGAAATGGTGGACACAAGGACCTCCAGAATGTTTTTAGTGTAGCATAAACAGGGATGAAGTGCAACGATTCATCCTACGGATAGGCCTGATTCAGCCAATCGAGCGGATTCACCTGAATGCCGTTTACCCACACCTCCCAATGCAAATGAGCCCCCGTCACCCGTCCCGTGCCTCCTACCAAGCCAATTACCTGACCCTGTTCCACCATGTCGCCGACATTGACCAGTATCTGGGATTGGTGCCAGAAACCGCTGTAGACACCCCAACCGTGGTCGATGATAGTCGCGTATCCGCGTACGGTTAGCGGCGCGGCAAAGACGACCTTCCCGGGCGCGGGAGCAAAGATCTGCAAGCCCTCTCCGCCTGCAAAATCGAGACCGGTATGAAATCCCTCGGTGGTCAGGTCGCTCCCGGTGCCGTAATACGTCCTGCGGGTCCCATATCGGGAAGTGTACTCATCCGGGTAAACGGCAGGGGAAGAAAATATCCCATTCCAGAATTTTGTTGGACTGGCCGGGTTGGTGATCGCCAAGATGTTTTGGTTTTCCGGTTCTGTCACCGTCGGATCGATGGTCTCCGCAGGGACATATAATTCTTCGCTGTAATAATTCCCCGAAGTAACAAGCACCATCTGCTCAAAAGATTGTTTTGTCCCATCTGCAAGCGTTGCCTCCACCCTGAGCGGATAGACACCCGGCTCCAGCAGCGCGTGGACGCCTTGCAGAGCGATTTGCTCATTGTTGTCAGACACAAAGAAATGGAGCGGCATATCCACAAGCGTTCCCGATGCCGGAACGTTATTCTGGGTTTGCACGCGGATGACCTCGGTGCCGCCCTGCACCATTGGCAACGGTTGAATGCTCGCGCTCAAAAATGCAGACGGTAACCCCGCTGCGTTGCCGCCGCTTCCAGCCGTGGGGGAGTACAACACATCGCCGGGAAGTGTATCCCAGGTGCCGCTGATCTTGTTGATGGATGCCAGCGTCCACGGGTCGCTGTTTTGTTTGACTGCCAGTTCCAGCAGGGATTCGCCCGCCGCCGCACTCATCCGTGTGGAGAGGCTCGCCCGACCCTCCTGTGTGGGAATAATCAGGCTGACACCCACGTACAATTCAGTGGGGCTGATTAAGCGGTTCAATTTCTTCAACTGTTCATCCGGAACCTGCGTGCGCCGGGTAAGACTGCGCAATGAATCTCCAAAGGCGATGACCTCCGTTTCGAGCACGCCGGTCACCCCCTCCAGTCCGGGGATGATGATCTGTTGTCCTTGATTGAGGAAGTTTGGATCGATGGACGGGTTTGCCGTTATCAGATCATTCACCGTCACATTGAAGCGCGATGCAATGAAGGAAAGCGTGTCGCCGGGCTGAACGATATAGACAGGTCCGCTCACCTGTGCTGAGACAGGCTGGACCACGAAGCTTGACATGAGGATGAAGAGCAGCAGGAGAATGGAAAGTCGTTTATACATCCGTGAAATGCACCGTGTCACCGATTTCGAAGTCTCCCCATCGTTCGGGATGAATTTCAATCACATATTTCGCCGGTTTTTTTGAGACATACATGGGATGCCAGGATTTGGCGAGTACCTTGTCTACCACTTTCATTTCGGTGTTGACCCACAGCACGGTCAGATCAAAAGCCACAAAGAACATGTGGATGGAGGACTCAAGGCGGGAATCACGTGTCCCAACGAGGACCAACCCCTCGTCTCGCGAGAGGCGGGATCGGAACATCAGTCCGCGTAACTGCGTGAGAAAGGTGTCGCAATATTTTAATTGCAACCTTCCATTCAACTCCCGATCCCTGTTTTTGATCGCAACGCTTTTGGGCATAGTGCAGGTTCAAAAACGAGGCGTCTTGCGCCTCGTTTACGCTTTGGATTTCAGCACCTTTTCGACGCTGTTCATCAGATCCGTGGGGCTGAACGGCTTGGCGATGTAGTCGTCCACCTTGGCGATGTGCAAGCCAAGCACCCGGTCAATGCTCTGTGCCTTGGCGGTGACAACGATGACAGGGATGTTCCTGGTTTTTTCGTCGGCTTTCATCTGCTGGTATACTTCCCAACCATCCATATCGGGCATCATCAGGTCGAGCAGGACCAGATCGGGCGCTTCCTCGCGGATCATCTTCAAGCCTTCCACGCCGCCGGTTGCCCCTTTCACTTCAAATCCGCGGCGTCCCAAAATGAGCCTCATCAGGTCGATCATTTCAGGTTCGTCTTCGACACACAAAATGCATTTAAGTTTTGCGTTCATAATACTTTTTTATGTAGTTTACCACAGCATGGCCGTCCTGTGGACGGGCAAAGCCAGTCTTGTGGGATAAAGCAAAAACAATGAAGATAATCACATGGAACGTCAACGGACTGCGCGCTGTCCTGGGAAAACAGGGACTCGACTGGGCATGGCGGGAGCGCCCCGATGTGCTTTGCCTGCAGGAGATTAAATCCCGCCCCGACCAGTTGCCGGAAAGCCAGCGCGATTTTCCCGGTTACGAGGCGGTCTGGAATCCAGCCGAGCGCGCAGGATACAGTGGAGTCGCGACCCTTTTGCGGACTCCCGCTTTGGAGACCCGGTTGGGTATGGATGCGCCTCGTTTTGACACAGAAGGGCGCGTCATTTCCACGCTCCACACCGGATTCCGTTTGTTCAATATTTACTTCCCGAACGGACAACGCGGCAAAGACCGCCTCGATTACAAACTGGATTTCTATGCCCACTTGCTCGAACAGTGCGATACCCTCCACGCAAGAGGGGAGAATCTCATCATCACTGGCGATTTCAATACCGCCCATCGCCCCATCGACCTGAAAAACCCGAAACAGAACGAGAAAAACTCCGGTTTTTTGCCTGAAGAGCGTGAATGGGTGCAGAAATTCCTTGACCACGGCTTCGTGGACATTTACCGCCATTTGTACCCGGAGCGCATCCAATACACTTGGTGGACCTATATCGGTAATGCCCGCCAGCGCAACGTCGGTTGGCGGCTGGACTATTTCCTCGTTTCCGAGGCCCTGATTCCCCGGGTAAAAGATGTGGTTATCCGGGATGAAATCCATGGCTCGGACCACTGCCCGGTGGAGTTGGTCATCGAGTAAGAGCGGGGTGATTTTCTGCATCCAAGCCCCTGATTCCCTTGCGGATTGGCAATATTAGAGAAATGTATAAAGATTTCCAGCAGGCTATTCCTGCATCCCCCATGTTGGTATAATCCCGCTTGGAATTATATTTGGAGGCACAGTGAACCCTAGAAACCAATCGTTCGTAGTGACTTTATTGTTGATTGTCGCGGCAGTCACCATGGTGGTCATGGCTTTGAACCGGGAGTCAACCACGGAAAGCGCGTTAACGATCAACGAGGTCGCCCGCGATATCAAGGCAGGCCAGGTTGCCCGCGTTGTCATCAAGAATAATGGCAGTTTGCGCGTGATATACAATACCGGGGATGAGACCCAGACCCAGACCGGGGTGGAAGCTTATAAGGAAAACGACTCCACTCTCGTCCAGCAGTTGGTGAGCCTTGGTGTGACCCCTGAACAACTCTCGGCGGATAATATCAAAATCGAAGTGGAAGCCCCATCCATCTGGGATGGTGCGCTCGGCGGCTTCTTCGCCTATCTCCTGCCTGTCCTTTTGATGGCGGGCGTGTTGTGGTTTATCTTCCGCCAGGCGCAGGGATCGAACAACGCCGCCATGTCGTTCGGAAAATCCCGGGCGCGCATGTTCAGCGGCGAGCATCCGACCGTCACCTTCCAGGATGTCGCCGGGGTGGAAGAATCCAAGCAGGAATTGGCGGAGGTCGTCGAATTCCTGAAAGAGCCGCAGAAGTTCATCCAGTTGGGCGCACGCATCCCGAAGGGCGTTTTGCTCGTCGGACCTCCGGGAACCGGCAAGACTCTGCTGGCAAAAGCCGTCTCCGGCGAAGCGGGAGTCCCGTTCTTCTCCATTTCCGGCTCTGAATTTGTGGAAATGTTTGTGGGCGTAGGCGCCAGCCGCGTCCGCGACTTGTTCGATCAAGCCAAGCGGCATTCGCCCTGCATCGTCTTCGTGGATGAGATCGACGCGGTCGGTCGTCAGCGCGGAGCGGGACTGGGCGGCTCACACGATGAGCGCGAACAGACCCTCAACCAGATGCTTGTCGAAATGGACGGCTTCGACACCGACACGAATATCATCATCATCGCGGCGACCAACCGTCCCGATATTTTGGACCCGGCGTTACTGCGTCCCGGTCGCTTTGACCGCCGCGTCACGCTCGACCGCCCCGATATGAAAGGGCGCGAAGCCATCCTGAAGGTGCATGTCAAAGGGAAACCGCTGGAGCCCTCGGTTGACCTGGCTTCGCTCGCGCGCGGTACACCCGGTTTCGTAGGCGCCGACCTTGAAAACCTTGTCAACGAAGGAGCCATTCTGGCAGCGCGCCGCAACAAGAAATCCATTGGTCAGCAGGACTTGGAAGAAGCCATTGAGCGCGTCGTGATGGGACCGGAGCGTAAGTCGCGCTTGATCTCCGATGAAGAAAAACGCATCATTGCCTACCATGAGGCTGGTCACGCTGTCGCGATGAACGCCATCCCCGAAGCGGATCCCGTTCAAAAAATCACCATTGTTGGACGTGGGCAGGCTGGCGGGCTGACGTGGTATCGTCCCGAAGACGACCGCATCCTGACCTCCCGCAAGAAGATGATTGCCTCGCTGGTCGGCTTGCTCGGCGGGCGCGTCGCGGAGGAACTTGTTTTCGACGATGTGACTTCTGGCGCCTCCAACGATATTGAGCGCGTGACGCAAATGGCGCGTATGATGGTCACCCGGCTGGGTATGTCCAGCGAATTGGGTTTGATGACCTACGGCCAGAAAGAGGAATTGATCTTCCTTGGACGCGAAATCTCCGAACAGCGCGATTATTCAGAAGCCGTCGCCGAAAAGATCGACGCCGAAGTCCGCAAGTTGGTGGATGATGCCTACAAGATGACCAGGAAAATTCTCACCAAATACCGCAAAGAATTGGATGCGGTTGCCCAAAAACTCCTGGAGGTGGAAACCCTCAATCGTGAGGAGTTCGAAGCGATTTTCCCGCCGCCGTTTCCCAAGAAAAGTGGCACCCCGCAAGTCCAACCTGCATAAACAGAAAAGCCCCGCAATTTGCGGGGCTTCTTTTTTCGGCGAACCTATCCGCCGCTGGCTTCCTTGTGTTGTCGCACCAGTTCACGGCGTAGGATCTTTCCAACCGTGGTCTTGGGTAGTTCACTCCTAAACTCGTAGTGAGTGGGGACTTTGTACGGCGCGAGATGTTCTTTGCAAAACGCTTTGAGTTCCTCCACGGTAAGAGTCTCTCCCGGCTTGACGACGACCCATGCCTTGACCGTCTCACCGCGGTTCGGGTCGGGGATGCCGCCCACGCCAACTTCCAGCACTTTCGGATGTGCGGAAATCGCCTCTTCCACTTCGCGCGGCCACACCTGGAAGCCGCCCGGCTTGATGAGTTCCTTCTTGCGGTCGACAATGTAGAAATAGCCATCCTCATCCATGCGGGCGATGTCACCGGTGAACAACCACGTCTTGCCGTCCTTCATCTGGCGCAGGGTGTTTGCCGTCTCGGTGGGCATGTTGTGGTACCCCTTCATCACCTGCGGACCGTGGATGACGATCTCGCCGATCTCGCCTTGTTGCAGTTCGGTCTCGCCGTCATCAAGACTGATGATCTTCACATCCACGTCGGGAAGCGGCATGCCGATGGAGCCGGTTTTGTTTACGCCGTTGAGTGGATTGCAGTGCGTGGCGGTCGGCGCCTCGGAAAGACCGTACCCCTCGAAGACCTTGCCGCCGGTCAGCTTCTCGAACTGTTCCTTGGTCTCGCGCATCAACGGTGCGGAACCGGAGATACAAGCCTTGATGGAGGACAGATCGTATTTTCCCGCTTTCACGTCCGGGTGATTGTTGATTCCATTGTAGAGAAGGGGTACGCCGGGGAAGATGGTCGCCTTGTACTTGCTGATATTTTGCAACACATCCTTCAGATCGCGAGCGTTCGGCACCATGACCATGCTCGCACCGCCTGCCATGGCAAAGTTCATCCCTGCCACCATACCATACACATGGAAGAGCGGGATACCCATCAACACCACTTCCTTGCCTTCCTCCAGCCCGGTCATCCACGACTTGATCTGGAGCGTGTTTGCCACCACGTTACGATGCATTGCCACTGCACCCTTGGGCACACCGGTCGTCCCGCCGGAATATTGGAACAGGGCGGTATCATCGGGTGTGATCTCCACATTCGGTCTGGGTGAATTGGCGTGTTTGGCGAGCAGATCCTTCATCCAAACATCGCCGCTTTCCAGCGCGTCCACATGATGCCCCTCTTTTTTCTCCTTCAAAAGGGTGAAGAGCAGGCTGGTAAAGGGGGGCAGTGCCTCCTTGATGTTGGAGACGATGATTTTCTTGAGCTTCGACTTTTCGCGGACGGTTTTCAAAACACTGTAAAACCGCGTCAATGTGAACATGATCTCGATATTTGCATCATTGACAGGTATCAACACTTCGTCCGGCGGATAGGTCGGATTGACCGCCACCACCACACCGCCTGCTTTCAAAATCCCAAAATACGCGATCACGAACTGCGGAGTGTTCGGCATGAAGATTCCCACCCGGTCGCCTTTCTTGACGCCCATCTCTACAAGCGCGGCCGCCATATGATCGGTCAGAGCGTTCATCTCCTTGTACGAAATGACCGCTCCTTTGAAGATTGTACAGGCGCGGTCAGGGTATTTGCGCGCCGACTCCTCCAAAAAATAAAACAACGGCGCTTTCGGATATTCGATTGTCTGTGGAACCCCCTTATCGTAATGAGCAAGCCACGGACGTGCATTCATAATGCCTCCTCCTTTACCAATTTTTATCAGTATATACAAGGAGGAATCAAAAGTCAACCAACCGCCGGATGTTTTTTACAATATCTTCCACAACTCTGTCCTGGACTCGGAACCAGTTGATATTCGGATCGGATTCCTTGAACCAATTCGCCTGCCTGCGGACGAAGACCCGCGTCGCGCGTCGAATCTCAGCCTTGGCCTGCTCCTCGTTGATTTCGCCGTTGACAACCCGTATACACTCCCGATACCCGATGGCAGACAACGTCGGCAGGGAAGGGGAATAGCCTTTTGCCAGCAGACCTCTGACCTCGTCAACGAATCCATTTGCGAACATCGCTTCGATGCGTTGATCCACGCGTTCATACAATTCCACACGAGGACGTGTCAAACCGATGGTCACAAGATGATAGGGCGAATCCGATTGTCCGCGCTGCTCGGAAAATCTCCTGCCCGTGGTCAGAATCACTTCCAAGGCGCGAATGGTCCGCCTGTAGTTTCGTGCATCAATCTTTTCTGCCGCCACCGGGTCGAAACCTTTAAGTTTGTCGTGTAGCCAATAAACCCCTCTTTCCTCCTTCATTCTTTCCAATTCACTCCTTAGTCTCTCATCCGGTTCCACCTCTGGCGGAGTCCATCCTTGAGTCACCGCACGGACATATTGCCCGGTTCCTCCCACCAAAAACGGTAATTTGTTACGTGTATGAATGTCTGCAATCGTCTCACGCGCCTTCTGTTGAAAGACTGCCAGGCTCAAAATCTTGTCAGGATCGGCGATATCGATCAAATGATGCGGCACGCGCTCCCGCTCTTCGTGCGCGGGTTTGGCGGTGCCGATATCCATGCCGCGATAAAAAAGACGCGAATCGGCAGAGACAATCTCACCGTTGAGCCGTTCTGCGAGTTGGATGGCGATTTCCGTCTTGCCGACGGCAGTGGGCCCAATGATGAGGACGAGTGGCGGTTTGCTCCTCTCTCCTTGTAGGAGAGGGGGCAGGGACGAGGTCTCAGATTGCATTCTCAAAGTAAGTGACTTTCGGCGTTGACCCTGGGTTTCCCTCAATGGCAATCACATCGATTTGCCAATGGTCGATCTCATGTTCTGCGGCGTAATGCTCGGCGCACGCTACCATATGTCCCTGTTTACGCGGAGTAATGGATTCTTCTGGGAGTCCTACCTTATTTGATGTCCGTGCTTTCACTTCCACAAAGATGATGGTATCTCCCTGCCGGGCGATGACATCGATCTCGCCGTAGGGAGTGCGTGCATTTCGGGCGACGATCTCGTAACCGCGTCCAGTGAGGTAGTCCACGGCGGTATCTTCACCCCACTTGCCGATGCGCTGGTTGTGTTTCATTTCAAAAACTCTTCCAGGATCGCCATCAGCTTTTCATCGAGGCTTTGCTTGATGGGCTTGGTGTTCTGTGTCAGGCGATTGTAGTGTCCGAGCATGATTTTGGTCGTCCGCTCGATGGAATACTGTTCAGAAGCCGCGCGAGCCGCCGCGCCCATCTCTTTTTGAAGATCCCGGTTCAGGCACAAATAGGTGAGTTTGGCGGTGTAGGATGCGATATCCTCCGTCGAAAGCAGACCAGATTCTCCATCCACGACCGAATCGCCGACTCCGGGTGAATCGATGCCCATGATAGGCAGTCCTGCCGCCATCGCTTCGATCACGGTGAACGGGTGGACCTCCGTGACAGAGGCGGTGACGAACGCGTCGCACATTGCCAGGTGGGACGGCAACTTGTCATACGGGATCATTCCGGTAAAACGGACGCGGTCTTGAATGCCCAATTCGCCTGGAAGGGGTTTCAGCACTTCCTCGTGTTCTTTTTGCCCGCCGCCAATGATGAGGAGATACACATTCGGTATAACCTTAGATACTCCGGCGAAGGATTGGAGCAGGAACCCGATATTTTTTTCAGGAGCAATGCGACCGGCATAGACCAGCAGGATGTCATCTTCCTTGAAACCGAATTCGGCGCGTGGGAGAGGCTGGGCGTTGTGGAAAGGTTTCAGGTTTGCACCGTTGGGAACGACCTCAATGTGACTCTCCACACCGTATTGCCGGAGGACTTTTTTCATACCCGGTGATGGAGAGATGACCAGGTCTACAGCGCTGCAAAAATCGGGCATATATGCCTGCAACATGCTCTGGCTCACTTCCACGGGCATGAGCGGCAGACGGGCTTGTGCGTACAGGTCATAGCGTGTGTGATTGGTGAAAATGACAGGGATCTGTTTTGGTCGGCAGTAGCGCAGGGCAAGACGTCCACTGAGGAAGGGGTGGTGGACATGGACCACGTCCATCGTTTGAAGGAGTTTTTTGGCGGCGGTTTTGTATCTCAGGGAGAGGTAAAAGCCTGTATCTGCGAGAGGCAGCCCCGGGCTTCGGATGACGCGGGGTTCATTATCCTGGTAATCGAGGTCGCCGAAGGTGAAGACATATACCTCGTGACCGGACTCCTCGAGCGCCCGTTTGTTCAGGTCGATATAAGTCGTGATGCCGCTGACATACGGCTTGTAGGTGTCTGCCATCATTCCGATTCGCATGGGGCTATGCTAAGGCAAGGAGAGGAGAGTGTCAAGGCAGGAATTGTCCTCGTGATAAAATCGGATCATGCCTGTAAAATTAATTTTGCGAAACAAGGAATATGAAGTAAAGCCTGGGATGATGCTTCTGGACGCGCTCAAGAAGATCGGCGTCGTACCCGAGTCGGTGATTGCGACTCGGAACGGTGAGATGATTCTGGAAGATGAGATTCTCAAAGACGGTGATGTAATCAAACTGGTCGCGGTGATTTCGGGCGGGATGTGGTAAATGATTATTGGTGACTGGTATGGAGATTGCTCATGAAGTGCAAGAAATGCGGTGAAAAAGCCTCGGTAAACATGCGCCAGCACAAACTGGCGTTGTGCAAAGAACATTACCTCGAGTGGGTCCCTGAGCAAACCGAGCGCTTCATCAAAAAATATGAGATGTTCACGCGCGACGAGAAGATTTTGGTCGCGGTTTCGGGCGGAAAGGATTCGCTTGCACTGTGGGACATCCTTCACCGCCTCGGCTATCAGGCGGACGGGCTGTATCTCGGTTTGGGGATTGACGGGGGCATCGGTTACTCGCACGAGTCGCAGCGGCTGGCGCAGAAGTTTGCCGATGAGCGCGGTCTCAAACTCCATGTGGTGGACATCGAAAAAGAATATGGTCAGCCCATCCCCGTGCTTTCGGAAATCTCCCATCGCGGACATGGCAAGCCGTGCGCCGTGTGCGGGTTGGTGAAACGCCACGAAATGAACCGCATCGCGCGGGACCTCGGGTATGCTGTGCTGGCAACGGGACATAACCTCGACGACGAGGCGGCTGTGCTCTTCGGCAACACGTTGAACTGGTCGAGCGAATATCTTTTGAGACAAGGACCGGTGCTCCCCTCGAGCGACGGGCTGGCGCGAAAGGTCAAGCCGTTGTGCCGCTTTTACGAGCGCGAGATGACCGCCTATGCGCTGGCACGGGGGATTGAATATATTTACGAAGAGTGTCCTTACGCAGATGGGTCGCAATCCATTTATTACAAGGAACTGCTCAACCAGTTGGAAACGACTCGCCCCGGTGCCAAGCTGACGTTCTACCTGCGCTTCCTCGAAGCTCGTAAACGCGGCGACCTGTTCATCGAACAAAACATCGAGCATGCCCATTTACATGCCTGTCCCAAATGTGGACAGCCCACTTCGACCGACGATTACTGTTCCTTTTGCCGGATGATCGAAAAGGTGAACGCGGTTTCGGCGAAATAAGTTGAAAAAAGAGAATCAAGATGGATTGTTGTGTAGAGGCAGGTCTCAGACTTGCCTCTACGTGTTTTTAGAATATATGTGCTAAAATCGAAAGCGAGGTGACCAATGGCAATTTCCCTTGAAAATGCAGAGCATTATGTGTGGGGTGAGGTGTGCGATGGCTGGCATCTGCTCAAACGCGATGATATGAGCGTGATCCAGGAACGTGTCCCGGCAGGCGCGGCGGAAGTGATGCATTATCATGAAGTTGCCCGTCAATTCTTTTATGTTCTTGACGGTGAGGGAACAATGGTTTTTGATGACTGCGAAGTGATTTTGAGCAAAGGTCAGGGAATCGAAATTCCGCCGCAGGTGAAGCATCAGTTCACGAATCGATCGAATGCTGATGTACATTTTTTAGTAATATCCATCCCGACGACGAGAGGTGACCGGGTCAACGTATGACTCCTATTACCATTTCCAAACAAACTGCACGAAGATTTATTCTCGGCAAGCAGGGATTATGGCCTGGTCGCCGCTGGAAGGGCAGGAAAGGCACTGCGGAGGCGATCCGTGCATGTGAAGCGGTGCAACTGGACCCGCTGATTGTCGTAGCACGCAGTCAGGATATTGTGTTGCATAGCCGCGTGTTGGACTACAAGCCGGATTTCCTGTATCAAGCGGCGTACAAAGACCGACAGTTCTTCGATTACGGCAGCTGGCTGGCGATGTATCCCATGCCTGATTTGCCTTATTTCCGTGTGCACATGGAGCGGCGCAGTCACGAAAAGCGCGTGGAGGATTTTGTTCTGCCCAACCCGGGGTTGTTCGAGCGGGTACGCGCCGAGTTGCGGACGCGTGGACCGCTGGGGAACCGCGGTCTGGATGGGAATCATTTCGGCGCGTGGAATTATCGCGGGCGCAAGGATACGTCGCTGGCGTTGTTCGATATGTGGCTTTCGGGGGAGGTCATGATCCATCACCGTGATGGCTTCGAGCGCGTCTATGATTTTCGCGAGAACATCGCGCCTGAACAATATGATTATGTGGCGGCTGAAAAAGCGGCGGAATATTTCTTTGCGCGAAAGGCGGTCTCTTTCCACGGGTTGTTGCGCGAAGCGGGGATGAGAATCGCTCTGGAGTACGACATGCGACGCAAATACGGACGCGAGGAAACGCGTCAGTTGCTTCAGGGTTGGATCGAGTCGGGGATGTTGAGTCAGGTTCAAGTCGAGGGCGGACGCGAAACATTCCTTTGTTTGGCGGAAGATGTTCCGATGTTGGAAGCCCTTACAAATGGGAAGACGCCCAAGGGATGGAATCCAAAAGAGACATCTACACTGGAAGAAGTCACGTTCCTTGCACCGCTGGATATTGTCAGCGCGCGCGGACGGGCGAAGAAAGTGTTCGATTTTGAATACAAATGGGAGGTATACACACCGGTGCATTTGCGCCGTTGGGGGTATTATGTGTTGCCGGTTCTTTATGGTGACGACCTGGTGGCGCGGCTCGACCCGAAGCTTGACCGTTCCTCGATGACTCTGGAGATTAAGGGTTTCTGGCATGAGGACGACGCGCCGGTGAGGAATGCGGGTTTTGCGAGCGCGTTGGCAAAAGGCTTGATCCGTTTTGCCAATTTTCTGGAAGCGAAAAGAATAAAAATGAGTGCACTTCGACCGACTGCGCTGCGGCAGGAAGTGCGGCGGCTGATCAAACCAACGGGCTTGGTTTCATGATGGTTTACAGGGGGGTGATTTTTACCGGATTGAAAAAGTTTACAAATACTAGATTTTAACTAGACAAAAACTGTGCATCATGTTATATTATAGCAGTCCGATTGAACGGACAGTTGTTTGCATGGAATTGTGAAACTGGAAGGTGAAAACTCGAATGATGGCAAATCTTGTTCAGCTAAAATTCAACGACCCTGCTCCTGACTTGGAACTGCAGGATGTGGACGGTGCCCCTGTGAGGCTCTCCTCGTTTTGGATGCGGCAGGTGCTCATTCTGGCATTTACGCGTCATTTTGGCTGCCCACAATGCAAGGAAATGGTCGATCAGCTGGTGAAAGTCTTGCCGGAGTTTATGGCGAAGAATCTCGGGCTGGTCATCGTTACGCAGGGCACGCCAGAGGAGGCAAAAGTCTTTTGCGCCGAACGCGCTCCCGGTGTAACGTGCCTTGCTGACCCCGAGCGTAAGGCCTATCAGGCGTATGGGTTGGAGCGGGCGAATGTGTGGCAATCCTTCCTTTCGCTCAATGTCTGGCGTTCGAACCGCCGCTTGAAAAAGGAGCGCGGTTGGAACACTGACCTGCCTCCCAAAGGGCAGGATGCGCTGCAAATGGCGGGAACATTCGTCATTGCTCCCGATGGACGCATTCGTTTGCCGTATTACTACGACAATATCGCCGACCACCCGGATATCGATCTGCTCTTGCACGGCGTGATGGGTATGGATTGGAACAAACCTTTCATTGGACCGGTTGTGCCCTGATTATGAAAAATATTCTTCTTGCTTTTTATCTCGCTCTCAAGGAAGTTTTCCGAAACAAAGGACGTTTCCTGCTGGTCAGTCTGGTGATTGCACTGATCACGTTGTTGGTCTTGTTCATCGCCGCGCTTGGTGAGGGGCTTGCCAATGGCAACCGTCAATATATTGCCAATCTGGATGCGCAATTGATTGTTTTCCTGGAAAAGTCGGATTTCATTATTCCCTCCAGTCGATTGGAGACGAATACTGCGCGCACGGTTCGCCGCGTGGACGGGGTGGCGGATGCCGGTCCGATTTACACGTCCAACACGGAGATTGTCTCTCTTCAAGAGCCGCTGAAAGTTTCCATGCTGGGAGCCGAGCCGGGCCGCCCAGGGATGCCGGAGATTCTTGAAGGGCGGGAGTTCCGCGGCGGAGAGGCGCGCGAAACGGTGATTGACCGTGGTGTTGCGATCCGCTCAGGTATCAAGGTTGGCGACGAGATCGAGATCCGCTCCACGCAAGGGACGGACGACCAGTTTTTTACACTCGAAGTTGTTGGTTTGGTGGATGGACAATCCTACGCCTTCCAACCAACCATTTTTGTGCCGGTTACAACCTGGGAGAAGATCCGCCCGCAATCCGAAGCGGACTTGAATAGCGATACGCCATATCCGAATATCATCGCGGTGAAATTGGAAGATCCCGGTCAAATCGAACTGGTCAAGGCGCGCCTGCTGGCCAATGTGCCGAACATCGAAGTGGCTGATATTGACACCACCATCAACAACGTTCCCGGCTATTCCGCCCAGCAAGGGACGGTTCAGACTCAGGGATTTTTCACCCTGTTGATCGGCGTGCTGGTCATCGGTGGGTTCTTCCAAATTCAAATTTTGCAGAAGGTGCCGCAGATCGGGGTGCTGAAAGCCATCGGTTCGTCGAACGGGGTAGTGGGTTGGGCGGCGGTCATTCAAATCGTCGTGGTGACAGCCATCGGCGTCGCGATTGGAGGCGGGCTGACGTACGTGTTCTCGCTCTTTTTGCCGGCGACGATCCCGTTTGTGTTCGATGGGGTCCGTTCGATTGCGGCGGTCATCCTGCTGCTGTTGATCGGTCCATTCGGCGGGTTGGTTTCGATTATTTACGCGGTTCGAATCGAGCCGCTCAAAGCGTTGCGGTTGGGGTAGGTGCGTGATGTCGAATGTTGCTCTTGAAGTCAAAGACCTGGTCAAATCCTTTTCACTGGATGGTGCGACCATCCATGCCGTGGACAATGTCTCGTTCCAGGTGAAGTCTGGTGAGTTTGTGGCGTTGGTTGGTCCCAGCGGTTCCGGCAAGACCACGATGCTCTCCATCCTTGCCGCATTGCTGGCGCCCACCAGCGGGCAGGTCTTGATCGATGGGCAGGACCTGGCTCAGATGGACGAAAAACGCCGCGTGAAACTGCGCCGCGAGAAGATCGGGTTTACATTCCAGTCGAACAACCTGATTCCATTTCTGACTGCGCAGGAAAATGTGGAATTCATGCTACGCCTGAATGGTCAGGCGAACAAGGCGGGGCGTATGCGCTCGGCGGAAATCCTTGCCCGGCTCGGTCTCAATGACCGGCTGCACAACCTGCCTGCCCAACTCTCCGGCGGACAGCAGCAACGCGTTGCCATTGCCCGTGCGCTCATCCACAATCCCGCCGTGGTGCTGGCAGACGAACCGACCGCCTCCCTCGACACCGAACGCGCCTTCCAGGTGGTGGAAACCTTTGCGAGACTGGTGCATGAAAACAACCGCGCGGGAATCATGGTCACCCATGATCTGCGGATGTGCCAATATGTGGACAGGGTGTTGCAAATGCAGGACGGTAAACTGGTGCGGGTCTATGAGACAAAAGACGAGATCATGGGGCTGGCGATGGAAACAGTGAAGCATTGAGAAAACATCCGAAGTCTCGCAGGCTTCGGATGTCTCTTTATAACAAGGTTTATCGTTGAATGATTTCAGGAGCGAAATTCAGCCTTCGAGATGTTCATCCCAAAATGATGTCTTTAGTTGCCATGAAAGAACTTATCCATGGGCGGAGCGATGTTTTCGGGAATATCCTCGCCCCACGCGCTGCCGTCGATGACTTCGCCGGTCTGCTTTCCTTCCGAGTCCAGTTTGAAGTAGACCGGAATGGCATCGAAGGCAAAATTCTGCACCCTGCCGTCGTCCCACTCCCATTCATCCACATCCAGTTTGATGATGTATGTGCCATCGTAGGCATTCATCATCAAAGGGTCTTTCGACTTGATCCATTTATCGATTGCCTGACAGGGCGGACACCACTTCGCGTCGAATTCGACCACGGGCATCCGCCCCTGTGAAGTGGCTTTTTGCGCCTCTTCTTTGAGCATGGCTTGCAGGTCGCCATCTCCGGGGTGGAGGCGGACAATGGTAAAACCGGTTGTCTCTTCCGGTTCCTCTGCCGGGGGCAGGGGACCTGTCTCGACAGGCTTGTCTGTCGGGATCGCTGGTTGCGTTGGCATTGCTTCCTGCGCCGGGGAAAGGATGTTACACGCCATGACAATCACCGGCAAGAACAAAAACACAATCCTTTTATTCATTTTCATCTCCCATGATTGACATCCCTGCTCCCGGCACGCGGATTGGGATGAGTTTTCCAACGACTGGAGCCTTGCACCCGTTTCCACTGCAAGACATATATGTGACTTTAACGGTCTCATCCACCCATTCGTTCCCGGGAGGAAGTTGGACGGGCAGGCTCAAGGTCACTATCCCGGCTGGATAAACGAGCAATTCCATCGGCTCAAAATCCGGGATTTCCGAGGGAACACATTCGAGTAACCCGCCCAATGACCTCATCTGGCTATTTGCTGACAACTCAAGCAGTGTGGGGCGGCCAAGTCCTTCCACGCCGGTGAGGGGGATGTCCTTGCTGTACAGATGATGCCCATTTGGCGGTATGAACGTTGCCAAGAGAAAATGGTTCCCATCCGTGTTGGCTTCGAGGCGAATGGAGACTTCCACATCATTTTCAGTGAATGTCGCCAGCAACAGGGCATCGTTTTTCTGTTTTATACAGGCAGAAATGAGCACACTCAACGCGAAAGTAAGCAGACACTTAACTCCCAGTTTCATGAGATCATTATAAAACAGGACCTCCGAAGGATGAACTCCCTCGGAGGTCTCATGAAATACTCCGGCTATCTTCACTCGATTTCTTCCGGCACTAGATCCTTTGCAGCTTGTCTGCTCGAAACCTGCCGCGCATAATTAATCAGGAAGACCGATCCGATAATAATGGCAGACGCAACTGCAATCCGGGCATTCAATTCCTCCCCAGCCAAAAGCCAGCCGAGAAAGACCGCCACAACCGGATTGACGTACGCGTAAGTCGAAAACAGGGATACCGGCGCATTCTGCAACAACCAACCATAGGATACGAAGCCGACGAGCGACCCAAACGTAATGAGGTAGATGAGTCCCAACCAGGAGCGCATCGAGACATCCCCGAAGCTGAATCCGTTTAATTCGCCGGTCGCCACGCTGACGATGAACAACGCAACGGAGCCGACCAGCATTTGCATGGCTGTGGAGAGCAGCGTGGACTTGGGCATATCCGCGCCGCGGGCGTAGATTGACCCCATCGACCAGAGTACCGGGGCGATCAACAGGAGTGTGATGCCAAACTTGTCGAAGGAATGTCCCGCGCCCATGATCTCCGCCGGACCCACCAGCAGGAACACGCCGCTGAAACCGATCAAAAGTCCCAGAATCGAGAGCAGAGTGGGTCTATTCCCACCTGAGCGCATGGATTCGAACAACACCAGCCAAAATGGCGATGTGGTGATGAGTAGAGCCGCAATGCCCGAGGGCACACTTTTCTCAGCCAGCCCGACCAATCCATTCCCCCCAAGCAGCAGAAACGTCCCGACGATGGCTGTGGATTTCCAGTTGGATCTTGTCGGCAGCGGGTCGCCTGCCATGCGCCGCCAGAAAAACAGGATCGCGCCGGAAATCAGGAATCTCAGCGACGCGTGCATAAACGGCGGGATGGTCTCCACTGCAAATCGAATAGCCAGATATGTGGAACCCCAGACAATATACAAAGCAATCAAAGCAGTCCAAAGTTTTGTTTTCATTCTTCTCCAATAGATGTTCTCTCCGGCGGAGAGGGGCGTCCGAGGACAAGAGGTGGTGAAATCCAGCCTTACAATCGATTCACTTGTGCCGACTCATAGGCCAGCAGCGCCATCTTGCGCGGTGTGCCATACCGATACTTTCCAAATTCACCCACTTTGCGTATTACGCGATGGCACGGGATCAAGACTGCAATGGGATTATGCCCAACCGCAGCGCCCACAGCTCTGGATGCAGTCGGTTGCCCAATCCTTTCGGCGAGTCCTTCATAGGTGGTCACTGCCCCGATAGGAATGGTGAGCAAAGCCTCCCACACCTTCAATTGAAAGTTTGTCCCGCGCAGGTGAATATTCAACCTGCCGCGTGAATTCAGGTCGAAGATCGGCTCGATTAATGGAGCTGTGGCTTTGTGATCTTCGATCAAGCGGGCGTTTTTCCAATTGGCAACTAAATTGTCGATGGCGTCGCCTTCGCTTTGTTGGATAAAGCCCAAGTGGCAGATTCCACGCTCGGTAACGGCGACCAGACATTTCCCGAAGGGCGAAGCGTGTAATCCATAGCGGATGGTTACTCCTTCGCCGTGTGATTTATATTCGCCGGGCGAAACTGCCTCTGTTGTCACGAAGAGGTCGTGTAGCCGCCCCAGGCTGGAGAGTCCCACCTGATGGGTGGTATCCAACAGATTTTCCGAACGGTTGAGCAGTCCTTTGGCGCCTTCCTTGGTCAGAAACTGTAAAAAGCGCTTCGGGCTGACCCCTGCCCAGCGTGTGAACAGGCGTTGGAAATGATACTCGCTCAGTCCAATACTTGCCGCCAGTTCTTCGAGGCTGGGCTGGTCTTTGTAATGGGTTTCAAGGTACAGGATCGCCTGTTCGATACGCAGGTAATCCTCTGAAAGTTGATTGAGGTTTGTGTTCATAGCGTCTCCTTGTGAACCAATTCTATGAACAAGATTTGTCCTTGTCGACCCGATTCTTGCTATGTTCCCCTCTCCTGATGGGAGAGGGATGGGGTAAGGGTGAACTTGATAAAACTCGCCAATCTTATCATGCCTTACTCCCACCATGCGCCCCTTGTTCCTCGACCAGTTATTGGATAAGATATATCCATATTCGTTTTGGAGGTTTTCATGCAATCTGCTCATTCCATTCAGGATTATATTGACGTGGTCAGGCAGGGGATCGAAAAGAAATTTGGTTCCGGGAAACCGAAAAAAGTGGTGATCGTGGGAGCGGGTCTCGCGGGACTGGCGGCTGGATTCGAACTGAAGCGCGCCGGACATGCCCCGATCATCCTCGAAGCGCAACAGCGCGTCGGCGGGCGCGTGTACACCCTGCGCGCTCCCTTCACCGATGGGCTGTACGCCGAAGTCGGCGCGATGCGTATCCCGCGTGTGCATACTCTGACGATGGAATACATCGAAAAGTTCGGGCTGAAGACCAACGATTTCACGATGGATAATCCAAACGCATATTATTACATGGGCGGCAGAAAGGTCCGGGCCCACGAGGCGGCGAAGGATCCGTCCCTGCTGGGATTCGACGTGGCACCGAACGAAAAAGGGAAGACCGCCAGTCAGATGTACATGAAAGCCATTCAGCCGCTGATCGACCTGATCCAGCGCGATGGCGAGGAAGGTTGGGAGGAAATTGTCGCGGACTATGACCAATATTCCACGCGTGAATTTTTGGAATTGAACGGCTGGTCGGAAGGCATGATCGAAATGTTCGGTCTGCTGGCGAATCAGGAGTCGGTCATGAACTCCTCCTTCCTTGAGTTGTTCCGGGAGGATTCGGGGAACTATTACACGAACATGATCGAAATCCAGGGCGGCACCGACCGGCTTCCGTACGCTTTTCTCCCCGAATTGAAAGACAATATCCGCTTTGGCGCGAAGATGATCGCCATCGACCAATCACCCGATGACGTGACCATCCATTATCAAACGCTGGCAGGAAAGTTCACGGAGACGGGCGATTATGCCATTATTACCGTCCCCTTTCCGGTCCTGCGCCATGTGGAAGTACTCAAACCGTTCACGCGTGCCAAACAGCGTGCCATCCGACAATTACATTACGACGCTTCGGCGAAGATCCTTTTCCAGTGCAAACGCCGCTTCTGGGAAGAAGATGACGGCATCTTTGGCGGAGGCACACTTACCGACCTGCCGATCCGCAATTTGTATTATCCCGATCATGGAAGGGAGACCGGTCGCGGCGTGATCCTGGCCAGTTACACCTGGTCAGAGGATGCCCAGCGCTGGGGTTCCCTCAAACCGGACGATCGCATCATCCAGGCGCTGGACGATGTCGCGGAGATCCATCCGCAGGTCACAAAGGAATTTGAGGTGGGCGCCTCCTGGATGTGGCACGACGACGAATTTGCAGGCGGCGCCTTTGCATTGTTCGACCCCGGACAGCAGACACTGTTGCACGATGAGATTATCAAACCGGAGGGACGCATCCATTTTGCAGGGGAACATGCCTCGCTCTATCATGCATGGATTCAAGGGGCGTTCGAGTCGGGTCTGCGTGCGGCGACGGCGATTCATCAAGCCCCGTAAACATTTAGGACCTGGCAGGTTTTTGGAAACCTGCCAGGTCCTTTGTAGTCGATGCCCCGCCAATGCCGTGTGTTGCGGAGTTTTGAACCTGCTTTCGCAGGTGGGTCCCGACCCAGAAACGCCGCCTTGGCTCAGGCCTATCGCGTTATTTCTATAGGAGTTAGAGACCCGTTTAGTGAGTGTTGGCCCAAAACGGAAGGTGCAACATCACGCACACAGCAGGGACACAATTTTTATACCATAAACATTCGTGCAAGGGTAGAGATAAATTAATTACGAAAAGTTAATCTTGGTTGCGTTCCCGATTGATTTGTGCTACTCTTGACTTGCTCGAAGATCAACTTTCACAAGGAGAGTTCCATGGCTACCGTTCCAGGGATCGATGTTTCTTATTGGAATGCGGGGATCGATTGGCCAAAAGTCCGTGCGACAGGTCAGCGGTTTGTTTTCGTCAAGGCGACTGAAGCGGATTATTACCGCGATCCCACCTTCGACGACAACTGGTTTGGCGCGAAGTCCGCGGGACTTCTACGAGGTGCCTATCATTTCTTCCGCTGCAACGTGGATGCAAAGAAACAGGCGGATTATTTCGTCAATTATGTGAAATCATTCAATGACGAGGGTGAATTGCCTCCTGTGCTCGATCTTGAAACTCACGATAATCAGAAAAAAGAAAAGATCATTCCCGCAGTGAAGGTTTGGCTCGACCGAGTCGAATCTGCGTTCGGGCGAAAGCCCATCATCTATTCCGGCCAGTATTTTCTTCAGGATTATTTTTCCGAAGCAGGCGGTGGGCCGCCTTCATGGGCAAAAGATTACCCGCTTTGGCTGGCGCAATATCCCAATCAATATACACCAGGTATGCAACCGTTCCTGCCGACCGGCTGGTTCAAATGGACGCTCTGGCAATACAGTAAACGCGGCTCGGTCAACGGCATTAACGCCGATGTGGATCTCGACCTTTTCAATGGTACGCTGGAGGAGTTGTATAAATTCGCAGGCGCAAAACCGGCGGGTACCACACCCGAAACACCCAAAAAGCACAAAGTGGTTGCAGGCGATACATTCGAGACCATTGCGATCAAATATGGAATCACCGTCCGCGAATTGGTCAGCGCCAACCCTCAATTGCTCAAGTCAGGCGATCAATTGACCATTCCCACGCCGGTGGCGATCCCAGCCGAAAACGGGGGCGCGACGACCGCTCCGCGCACCTATACCGTAAAGTCGGGGGATACGTTATCATCCATTGCCGTCAAATTTGGGACAACCGTTGCAAAGATTGCTTCGGCAAACAATATCAAGAATGTCAACCTGATATCCGTTGGACAGGTGCTTGTCATTCCGTAATCTGATATGAAAAAAACATCCCCGCTACGCGTCACGCGGCGGGGATGTTTGCTTCCGTCATGGATTACGGATAGATTCGCTTGATCGTGCGCGGGAAGGGAATGGCCTCGCGGATGTGTTCAATGCCGCACATCCAGGCGGTGACGCGTTCGGTGCCCATGCCAAAGCCCGAGTGCGGGACTGATCCGTATTTTCGCAGTTCCAGATACCACTTGAATGCTTCCTCTGGCAGACCTTCCTTGCGGATGCGCGCCAGCAATTTGTCCGGGTCGCTCATGCGCTCGGAGCCGCCGCAGATTTCGCCGTAGCCTTCGGGCGCGAGCAAATCCACCGACTTGCAGACTTCGGGGCGACCGGGCCACGGCTCCATGTAAAACGCCTTCACCGCGGACGGATAGCCATACACGAACACCGGCTTATCGTGCAGTTTGGTCAGTTCCACTTCGTGCGGCGCGCCGAAATCCATGCCCCATTCGAATTTGAGCAGTTCCTTGCGCTCAGGATCGGCCTCTTTTTCGTAGAGATCAATCAGGTATTTCGCCGCATCATCGTAGGACATACGCGGGAAGGGCGCGACGACCTTTTCAAGCTGGGAAGTGTCGCGCCCAAGGAATTTCAATTCAGCGGCACAATCCTTCAACACGGATTGCGCGATGTGGGTAATTAGCCCCTCTTCGATCTCCATCAATTGATCTAGATCACAGAACGCGATCTCAGGTTCAAGCATCCAGAACTCAGTCAGATGGCGACGCGTCTTGGACTTCTCCGCCCGGAAGGTGGGACCATAGCAGTAGACTTTCCCAAAGGCGAAGATGTTGGCTTCATTGTAGAGTTGCCCCGTTTGGGCGAGGTAGGCAAAGCCTTCATCGAAGTAGGGCGTCTCGAAGAGAGTGGTCGTCCCTTCGGCGGCGGCAGGAGTGAGGATGGGCGTGTCGAGGTTGAAAAAGCCCTGACCATCGAGATATTCGCGCACCGCTTTCATGACGCGTACACGTACGCGCAGGATCGCCCATTGACTCTGCATCCGAATCCACAGGTGACGATTGTCGAGCGCAAAGTCCACGCCATGATCTTTGAGCGCCATTGGGTAGTCCAGCGCCGCCTCCTGCACGATCTCGATTTGCCTCACGCCGATTTCATATCCGCCGGGGATGCCGGGAGCGCGCTTGTCCTCGCGAACAGAGCCTGTAATAATGACCGACGACTCTTGCGGCAGATGAGAGACCCGATCGAAGACTTCGGGGTCGAGGTCGCCTTTGAAGGCGACGCATTGAATGAAGCCCGAGCCGTCGCGCACGAGCAGGAAACACAATTTGCCCTTATCCGTGCGGTTATAGACCCAGCCTTTGATGACGACATCCTGCCCGACGTAATTTGATATTTTTGAAACGCTGATGTATTCAGCCATGTACGGGATCCTTTTATGTGGAGATTATGCCCATTATAGCAGAGACACTTCCCTCTAACCTTCCTCTGACGCCACGTTAATCTTTATCCGACAGCGCGTGATTAATATTTTCTCCGAAACGGCAATTATTTCGGAGGAAGTATGAATTTGAACAACTACACCCAAAAATCGCAGGAAGCGATTCTCAACGCGCAGCATCTGGCGCAGGACTACCACCATCAGGCAATCGAGCCTGTTCATTTATTGTTGGCATTGCTCAATCAGGAGGAGGGCATCGTCCCAGCCATCGTCAGCAAGGTGGCGGGGAGCGCCGACGCGCTGCGGAACGAACTGGTCCGCGAATTGGAACGCCGTCCCAAGATTCACGGATCGAATGCCGAGGTGGGGCTGGCGCAGCCGACCGCGGACGTTCTGCGCGCCGCCGAGCGGTATGCCAAAGGGATGCAGGATGACTACGTCTCGACCGAACACATCTTGCTCGGCTTGACCGAATCCATCGAGGGCAAACGTCTCGCCTCTTTCGGTTTGACGAAGGATGCGATTCTTTCCGCCCTGAAAACGGTTCGCGGCTCCCAGAGAGTGACCTCCCCGAATCCCGAATCCACCTACCAGGCGCTCGAACGCTACGGGCGCGACCTGACCGCCTACGCGCGTCAGGGCAAACTCGACCCTGTGATCGGGCGCGATGAGGAGATTCGCCGCGTCGTCCAGATTTTGACGCGCCGCACCAAGAACAATCCCGCGCTGGTGGGCGAGCCTGGCGTCGGCAAGACCGCCATCGTCGAGGGGTTGGCGCAGCGCATCGTCAAGGGCGACGTGCCAGAAGGTCTGAAAAAGAAGCGGCTGGTTCAACTCGACATGGGCGCGCTCATCGCGGGCGCGAAGTATCGCGGCGAGTTCGAGGAACGTCTCAAAGCCGTCCTCAAGGAAGTGACCGACGCGCAGGGCGAAATCATCCTGTTCATTGACGAGATGCACACCGTCGTCGGCGCGGGCAAAGCCGAAGGCGCCATGGACGCGGGCAATATGCTCAAGCCCATGCTGGCGCGCGGCGAACTGCACATGATCGGCGCAACCACGCTGGACGAATATCGCAAGAATATCGAGAAAGACCCCGCGCTGGAACGGCGCTTCCAGCCTGTGATGGTGGGCGAGCCGAGCGTGGAGGATACGATTTCGATTCTGCGCGGACTCAAGGAACGTTACGAAGTGCATCACGGCGTGCGCATCACTGACCCCGCCGTGATCGCCGCCGCGACTCTCTCGCACCGCTACATCGCCGACCGTCACCTGCCCGACAAAGCCATTGACCTGATTGACGAAGCCGCCGCCCGCTTGCGTACGGAGATCGACTCCAAGCCGCAGGCGTTGGATGAGGTGGACCGCGCCATCATGCAGTTGGAGATCGAGCGCGAGGCATTGAAGAAGGAAAAGGACAAGGCGTCGAAGGAGCGGCTTGCCAGCCTTGAAAAGGAACTCGCCGATTTGCGCGAGAAGTCGAAGGGTCTCTCCGCGCGCTGGCAGACTGAAAAGCAGGCGATTGCCGAACTCCGCGCGCTGAAAGAGAAACTCGAACAGACTCGCGTCGAGATCGAACGCGCCGAGCGTGAAGCGAACCTGGAACGGGCGGCGCGGCTGAAATACGGCGAACTGCGTGAACTCGAGCAGAAGATTCAAACCGCCGAAGCCCGCCTGAAGACCATGCAGAGCGAAGGCGCGCTGCTCAAAGAGGAAGTGGACGCGGAGGAAATCGCCGCCATCGTGGCGCGCTGGACGGGCATCCCCGTTTCGCGCCTGCTCGAAGGCGAGACGCAGAAATTGATTCACATGGAGGAGCGGCTGCATCAGCGCGTCGTCGGTCAGGACGAAGCGGTGAACGTGGTCTCGAAAGCCGTGCGCCGCGCCCGCGCAGGTCTGCAAGACCCGAACCGCCCGATTGGTTCGTTCATCTTTTTGGGACCGACGGGCGTCGGCAAGACCGAACTTGCCCGCGCCCTGGCGGAATTCCTGTTCGATGACGACCACGCCATGATCCGCATTGACATGAGCGAGTATCAGGAAAAGCACACGGTCAGCCGTCTCATCGGCGCGCCGCCTGGCTACGTCGGTTATGAGGAGGGCGGGCAGTTGACCGAAGCCGTCCGCCGCAGACCGTACAGCGTGGTGCTGTTCGACGAAATCGAAAAGGCGCATCACGAAGTCTTCAACGTCCTGCTGCAACTGCTCGACGACGGTCGCCTCACCGACGGTCAGGGGCGCACCGTGGACTTCCGCAATACGGTCGTCATCATGACCAGCAATCTGGGAAATGAATTGTGGCAAGGCGAACGTGACACTGTTACACGTGACACGGTAACACGGATGCTACAAAAGCACTTCCGTCCCGAATTCCTCAACCGCATTGACGAGATGGTCATCTTCCATCCGTTGAGCCGCGAACACCTGACAGGCATCGTAGACATCCAACTGCGCCGCGTCAGTCAACTACTGGCGGACAAGGGCTATCGGCTTGAGGTCAGCGAAGCCGCGCGCAAATATCTCGCGGAGGTCGGCTACGATCCCGACTTTGGCGCGCGTCCGCTCAAACGCGCCATCCAGCGCGAACTGCAAGACCCGCTCGCGCTCAAGATTCTGGCGGGCGAATTCCGCGAGGGCGATGTGATTCAGGTGGATAGGGGTAAAACTGAATTGACATTTTCCGCTGCCGCGCAGGGAGAGGTAGTGGAAGGAGAGGTGGTGGCGTAAAGCAAAACGTCCCGAAGGCTTTGTTCCTTCGGGACGTTTCTTACTTCTTTCGTTCTTCCAAACCTTTGACCATCAACTCCTTCGCCACATTCGGGTCGGCTTTACCTTTGGTCGCGCGGGCGACCTGCCCCATGAACCATTGGAACAACGCTTCTTTGCCTGCATTGTACTCGTCCACTTCTTTGGGGTTGTCGTTCAATATCTTCGTCACGATCTCTTGGATGGCATTTACATCGGTCAACTGCAAGAGATTCTTTTCTTTCACGATCTGCGCGGGGTCTCCGCCGTTCTTGAAGAGTTCAGTCAGCACGGTCTTGCCTGCGCTCGCGCCGATGGTCTTATCGGTCACCATGTCAATCAGTTTGGCGAGCGTTTCGGGCGCGAGGGTCACATCGTCAATGCTCAAACCTGAGTCGTTCAGGTAACGCATGAACTCGCCTGCGATCCACGAGTGTACGGTCTTGGCGGGGCTTTTCGCTTTGGCAGCGACTCGCTCGAAGTAGTCGGCGAGAGTCCGCTCGGAGGTGAGGAAACGCGCCTCGGACGGAGCCAAGCCGAAGTCCGAAATGAAGCGGGCGGTTTTAGCTTCGGGCAGTTCGGGGAGTCGAGTCCGAATCGATTCAATCCATTCATCCGAAAGTTGAAGCGGAGGCAGGTCGGGCTCTGGGAAGTAGCGGTAGTCGTGCGCCTCTTCTTTGGACCTCTGGCTGGTCGTCACACCCCGAACATCATCCCAGCCGAGAGTTTCCTGAACGACCGCGCCGCCCGATTCGTAAATTTGAATCTGACGTTCGATTTCATAGGCAATGGCGCGGGTGAGGGCGCGAAAACTGTTGAGGTTTTTGATTTCGGTGCGCGTGCGGAGTTCATCGCTGCCGACGGGTCGGACGGAAACGTTCGCCTCAAAGCGCAGGACGCCTTTTTCCATGTCGCCCGAGTTGACGCCGAGGTAGCGCAAGATGGCGCGGACTTTCGTGGCGTAGTCGAGCGCGGCTTCGGCGGAACGCATATCGGGCTCGGAGACGATTTCGAGAAGTGGGACGCCCGCGCGGTTGAAGTCCACGAGGGCGTAGTTTTTTTCGTGGAAGAGTTTGGCGGTGTCCTCTTCGATGTGAACGCGGCGGACCCTCACCCTCATCCCCCGCCCTTCCCCCTCAGGGGGAAGGGAGTTGTTCCCCTCTCGCTTTGGGAGAGGGGTTAGAGGGGAGGGGTTGACCTCCAGCCAGCCGTTTTCGCAAATGGGCAATTCGTATTGCGAGATCTGATAGCCCTTGGGCAGGTCGGGGTAGTAATAGTTTTTGCGCGCAAAGGTGTTGTGTTTGTTGACCGAGCAGTTCAACGCGAGACCGACCAGCGCAGCGAGTTCGATGGCTTTCCGGTTGGCGACAGGCAGCGCGCCAGGCAAACCCGTGCAAACGGGGCAGATGTTGGTGTTCGGTTCGGGCGCGGAGGCGTAGTCTGCGGAACAGCCGCAGAACATTTTGGAGTTGGTGATGAGTTCGGCGTGGATTTCGAGTCCGATGACGGGTTCGTAGGTTGGTCTCATAGTCTGATGGTCTGGTAGTCTGTTAGTCTGATAGTCTGATAGTCTGATGGTCTGATAGTCTGTTAGTCCGATGGTCTGATGGTCTGGCTGTTGGACAGTAATTGGTAATTGGTAATTGGTAATTGACCGCCGACCGCAGACGGACGACCGTTTATAATGCGGTCTGCGGTCGGTCGTCCACGGTCATAGGTTCGGAGTTTGTTTGTGCCAGTCTGTCACTTGCTGGTAGGCATGAGCAGCTTGGAACAGGGTTGCCTCGTCCAAGTGTTTGCCGATGAGTTGCATCCCGACGGGCAGGTTGTTGGAAAAGCCGCAGGGCAAGGCAATGGCAGGGACGCCAGCAGGGTTGGTCGCAACAACATAAATATCCGAGAGATACATTTCGAGCGGGTCGCTGGTCTTTTCGCCGAGTTTGAAGGCGGTGGTGGGACAGGTGGGGGCGAGGAGAAGGTCCACTTTGGAAAAAGCAGACTCAAAGTCACGGCGAAGAAGCGTGCGGACTTTTTGCGCCTTCAAGTAATACGCGTCGTAATATCCCGCCGAGAGGGCATACGCGCCCAGCATGATCCTGCGCTTGACCTCATCGCCGAATCCTTCGCGGCGGGTTTGGAGGTAGATGTCAATCACGTCCTTTGCGCCCTCCGAAACGGAGAGACCGAAGCGCGTGCCATCCATGCGGGCGAGGTTGGCGCTGGCTTCGGCAAAGAGCAGCAGATAGTAAACGGGCAAGCCGTATTTGGTGTGAGGGAGCGAGACTTCGTGAATCTCCATGCCGAGTTTTTCGTAGGTGCGAATCGCTTCCTGCAGCGCAGACTCGACTCCCGCCTCCATGCCTGCGACGAAGTATTCCTTCGGGATGCCGAGTTTCATTCCCTTGACGGGCTGGTTGATATGTTGTGTGTAATTAGGGACTGGGAATTGGTAGGTGGTGCTATCGTGCGGGTCGTGACCAGCGATGTGTTCGAGGACGGTGGCGCAATCGTAAGCATCCCGCGCCATGGGACCAATGCAATCGAACGAAGAGACAAGCGCGATAAGCCCGTAGCGCGAGACGCGTCCATAGGTTGGTTTGATGCCTGTGACGTTGCAAAACCCTGCAGGCATGCGGACCGACCCGCCCGTATCTTCGCCGATGGTGAATGCCGCGAGACTTGCCGCCATGGCTGCCGCCGCGCCTCCGCTCGAACCGCCAGGGACGCGCTCCAAGTCCCAGGGGTTGTGGGTGTTGAAGAAGGCGGAGTTCTCGCACGAAGACCCCATGCCGAATTCGTCCATGTTGGTCTTGCCGAGGAGGACGGCGCCTGCCTCTGCGAGTTTATCGGTGACAGTGGCGTTGTATTGGGGGACGTAGTTTTCGAGAATCTTCGACGAGCAGGTGGTACGGACGCCGCGCGTGGAGATGCAATCCTTCATCGAGAAGGGAATGCCCGTCAGCGGGGTAACGTTCTCTCCTTTGGCGATGCGCTCGTCGGCTTTCTGCGCCTGCTCGAGGGCAAGTTCTTCCGAGACCGTGACGTAGGACCTGACCTTCGGGTCAATTTCGCGGATGCGCTGAAGAAACGCCCGAGTCAACTCGACAGAGGAAACCTGCCTGGCGATTAGTAACTGGTGAATTTCTCGAATTGTGAGTGAGTGGAGTTGCATGGCAAAGGGTAATTGGTAATTGGATATTGGTAATTAGAGTCTGAAGAATGAGATGATTGATTGGTCAAGTAACTGGTGCAAAATCGCCCAATTACTATTTACCAACTACCAATCTCTATTCCTCTCCCAGAACCGTCGGCACTTTGATATAGCCGCGCTCCGATTGCGGCGCGTTCTTGAGGAATTCTTCGCGGCTCATCGAATGTTGCACAACATCCTCGCGCAGCACGTTTTCGGCGTTGGCAATGTCCGAGGCGGGCGGGACGTTCGTCGTATCCACTTCGTTGAGCATGTTGAAGTAGTCAATGATGGAGGAGAACTGTCCGCTGAAGGTTTGCGCTTCCTCTTCGGAGATGCCGAGGCGGACGAGGAAGGCGATGTGTTTGACGGTTTTGGTATCAATGGTTGTCATAAGAGCCTCTAAACACAAAGGACACAAAGTTCACAAAGAGTTAAAAGAGTTTTACTTCGTGCCCCTTGTGCTCTTCGTGTTTAAATCAACGAATCTGAATATGCAACTCTTTCAACTGCCTCGGCTCGACTTCCGACGGCGCATCCGCCATTACATCGCGCCCTGTCTGATTCTTCGGGAAGGCGATCACTTCGCGGATGTTGGGCTCGTCCGCCAGCAGCATCACGAGGCGGTCAATGCCAGGCGCCATGCCGCCATGCGGCGGCGCGCCATATTCGAACGCCTCCAGCATGTGACCGAACTTCGCTTTGATGGCTTCGTCCGAATGCCCGAGCATCTGGAAAATCTTATTCTGAATATCGCGGCGATGGATGCGAATCGAACCCGATGCCATTTCGTAGCCGTTGCACACCATGTCATACGCATCCGACAAAATCGAGCCGGGATCGGTGTCGAACTTATCCAGGTCCGCCAGTTGCGGCATGGTAAACGGATGATGCTCAGCATCCCAGCGCTGCTCTTCCTCATTCCATGCAAACATTGGGAAATCCACAATCCACGCAAACGCCATCACGTCCTTGTCGGCGAGGTTCAACTGGTCGCGCAAAATCAAACGCAGACCGCCCAACACCTTGTTGACGACTGCGCGCTCGTCCGCCGCAAACAGGATGAGATCGCCGACTCCCGCGCCCGTTCTTGATTTGACCGCCGCGACTTCCTCTTCCGTCACAAACTTCGCGGCGCTTCCCTTCACGCCCTCGCCTGTCACCGCCAAAGTCGCCAGTCCCTTCGCCCCAAGCCCCTTCGCCGACTCGGTCAACGCATCCACTTCCTTGCGCGACATATCCGCCGCTTTCGGTGCGACAATGCACTTGACCACGCCGCCCGTCTCCAGCGCGGACTTGAAGACTTTGAACCCGCTATTCGCAAACACATCGCTGACGTCGGTCAACTCCATGCCGAAACGCAGGTCGGGCTTGTCGGTGCCGTATTTTTCCATCGCCTCGCGATACGAAAGTTTCGGCCACGGAACAGACTTGATTTTCTTGTGCGGCGCAACGGCGGGAATCATCGCGTTGTACAGCCCTTCGACCAACTCCAACACGTCGTCGCGATGCACGAAGGACATTTCGAGATCGAGTTGTGTAAATTCGGGCTGACGGTCGCCGCGCAGGTCTTCGTCGCGGAAACAGCGCGCAATCTGGAAGTACTTGTCCATGCCCGCTACCATTAGCAATTGCTTCAACTGCTGGGGCGACTGCGGCAGGGCATAAAACTGCCCTGGGTAGAGGCGCGACGGCACGATGTAGTCGCGCGCACCTTCGGGCGTGGCTTTGAACAGGATGGGCGTTTCGATCTCGATGAAGCCTTTCTGGTCGAGATAATCGCGCATGAACTTGACGACTTTATGGCGCAGAATCATGTTGCGGGTCATGCGCTCACGGCGCAAATCGAGATAGCGGTATTTCAACCGTGTATTTTCGTCGGGCAGGTCGTTATCCGTGTTGACCATGAAGGGCGGCGTCCTGGATTGATTCAGAGCGGCGATGGATTTAGCAATTACTTCAATTTCACCCGTTGCCATGTTAGGATTCTCGTTCCCTGCGGGGCGTCTCTGTACCAGCCCTTCGACTTGCAGCACCCATTCGAAGCGCACATCCGCTGCGACATCCAGCGTTTCCTTGGATAGATCAGGATTGATGGTGATTTGAACATGCCCTGACCGGTCTCGTAAATCAATGAAGACCACCCCGCCGTGGTCGCGGCGGCGGTTGACCCAGCCTGCCAGTATGACGGTCTGCCCCGCGTGACCGGCTCGTAATTCTCCGCAAGTATGTGTTCTGTACATGATGCCTCTCATTCCTGTCATTGCAATGTGGACAACCCGAAGCAATCCGCTCGTTGCCCTTTGAGCTCATCGCAATGACATGTTGTGATGTAGATAAAATAAATCGCCCTTCGCGTGTGCGTTGGGCGATTTGATTTGACCTGTCTCTATCCATCAACTAGCAAAGCTTCGCCCAACGATAGGTCGTATCGTCATTGTCATTATTATTGTTATTATAGGCGGGGCTGTGCTTGTTTTTCATAATAGCGGCATTATAGCACAGAGTTAACTTTCAAGGGCAGATTCCTGCAGGTTAGAGGGTATCTATATTACCTGTGCACCAATAAGATGGCGGGCGGCAATGCTTTGTGCCTCGCGAGTGATCTCCATGTCGAGCATTGTTCGTATGCTTTGGTCGTTTGGGCGCAGGCGTCAAGCCTGAAAATGGCGGGAAGCATACGGTCCGAGAGGAGATGCGCAGTCGAGGAGGACAATGCCAGGTCCAATGAAAATCCGGGTGCAATTTTGTCTCACGTTTGATTTGCGATATCGTATATTTTTATTGTCGATATCCATTTCACTCTACAGGAGATTGCCATGAGTTACAAATTGTTGTTTGCACTGTCTGCCATCGTTGCCGTGATTTTTGGACTAGGGTTCATGATCGTTCCCGACCGGGCGCTCCCGTTGTTTGGAACCACCGAACAGTATGCTTCCACAATGTTTGCCGCCCGCTTCTTTGGTTTTGCGGCCTTTGCGTTTGGTCTGGTTCTCTGGTTCGCCAAGGACGCTTCAGACCCGAAGGTTCAGCGGAATCTCGGCGTGGCAAACCTGATCGTTTCCGTCGTCGGGCTGGTCATGACGCTCTACGGAACCATGGCGGGCAACGCTGTCATCCGGACGAACGCATGGGCACCGATTGTGCTCTTCGTTCTGGGCGGTCTCGGATACGCCTTCATGATTTTCATCAAGCCAAGGATGATCCAATAATAGTCGAGGAACGGCAATTGAACGCCCGTCGCAAAAACGACGGGCGTCTTGTTTACTCCAAAATTTGGTCGCTGATCTCATCTAGCTTTGCCACTTCCGCTTCTGTCAGCCTCCAGCCGAGGGCGCCGGCGTTTTGTTGTGCCTGCTCGGCATTCTTCGCTCCCGGAATTGGGAGGGCACCCTTGCAGATGACCCAGTTCAATGCCACCTGTGCATTCGACTTGCCGCCATGGTCCTGACCAATCTCGGTCATTTTTTTGATGAGCGGCTGAATTTTGGGGAGCAGGGTAATGTAGCTCCCGGCGCGTGAACCGGGCGGAGGGTTGCTTGGACTGTATTTTCCAGAAAGGAGTCCCTTTTCGATCGGGCTGTAGGCAATAAGACGGATGCCGAGTTCCTTGCACCGCGCCAGGGTGCCGTTCTTTTCCACGGTGCGGTTTAGCAGGCTATAGTGGACCTGATTCGACGCCAGCGGTATGTTGTGGCGCGCCAGTGCAGAATAAGCCGCCAGCATGCGCGTCTGACCGAAATTCGAGACCCCCACTGTCCGAGTCGTTCCACTTTTCACGCATTCGACCATGCCTTCCATCAGCCCATCCGTGCTAAGGGTGACACTGGGCCAGTGGACTTGATAAAGATCCACACTTTCCACGCCCAGACGCGCCAAGCTGCCCCTCAAGGCTTTCGGCAGTGCGCCTTTTGTAAATCTCCATGGCCAAGGAAAGAACTTGGTGGCGATCAAAACGGGTTGCTCCGTATCCTTCAGAAACCGCCCAAGCAGCCTTTCGGAAAGCCCGTTTCCGTACAGTTCGGCGGTATCCACGAACCGGATACCTTCATTCAACGAAGCCTCAAAGGCAAGTTTCACATCCTCGACACTGTATCCGTGCCCGTATTGCCAGACGATACGGTCTCCCCATTGCCATGCCCCCAGCCCCATCTCGATCGCGTGCAAAAATCTGGTTTCGCTGCTGATGTCGGTCAAGGTTGTATCCTCCGGGAAGAACGGCTGGATTGTATCTTAAAATATGACAGTATCATAGCCAGTCGGCATAATTCGGGTTAAAATTCAGCCCGCTCATTATTCCGGAACTAATGGAATGTCAATCTTGTCCCAAACCCCTCCACGAAACGAGAGGGGGGTTGATGTTCCCTGAGTTCCGGGGAGGTTTTTGTGAAATCCGACTTTCATTCATGGAGCTTCGAAACCGCCTCCGAACTAAGCCGGAGGCTGGGTTTGACCTTTTCCAATTTATCTCTGCTGACGCGTGCGCTGACCCACCGTTCCTATGTCAATGAGAATCCCAATGTCATGGAGGACAATGAACGCCTTGAATTTCTCGGCGATGCCGTCCTGGACTTCATCGTCGGCGCGTGGGTGTATCACCGTTTCCCTGAAATGCCCGAAGGCGAGCTGACCAAGATCCGCTCCGCCATCGTCCGCAACGACCAGCTTGCCGAGTTCGCCCGGGAACTGGACTTAGGGAAGGCCCTGCGGTTGGGGCGCGGCGAGGCATCCTCCGGCGGCTCCGACCGGGATGGGTTGCTGGGGTCCGCCTTCGAGGCGCTGATTGGCGCCTTGTATCTGGATTCAGGTTTGGGGGCGGTGGAGGCGTTCGTGCATCCCATGCTGGATCAAGCGCAGGAATATATCCTGGAGGAGATCCAGGACCCGAAAAGCCGCTTGCAGGAGTGGGCGCAGTCGGAGAAATTGGGGACGCCGCAATATGTGACCGTCTCGTCGAAGGGACCCGACCACGCCAAGGAGTTCGAAGTGGAGGTTCGTATTCAGGGAGTCATGTACGGCAGGGGACATGGCTCCAGCAAGCAGGTGGCCGCGCGCATCGCCGCGCAGACCGCGCTCGAAGCGCTGGGAATCACATTTAAGTAAATCATTCTGGGATCAATAAACCAATATGCCTCTTCGTCTTAAATCGCTGGAATTGCAGGGCTACAAAACATTTGCGTCGAAAACGGTCTTTGAATTTGCGAGCGGCATTACTGCCATCGTCGGACCGAATGGCTCCGGCAAATCGAATGTCGCCGACGCTTTGCGCTGGGTGCTGGGGGAACAATCATACGCGTTGTTGCGCGGCAAAAAGACCGAGGATATGATCTTCAATGGCTCCGAACATCGCGCCCGGGCCAGTATGGCGTCGGCGCAAATCCTGTTTGACAATTCCAATGGCTGGCTTCCCGTGGATTTCACCGAAGTTACCATGACGCGCCGCGCCTATCGCGATGGTCACAACGATTATCTGCTTAACGACCAACAGGTACGCCTGCGCGACCTGAATGAATTGCTCGCCGCCTCCGGTCTGGCGGACCGGACGTATACCATCCTTGGTCAGGGGCTGGTGGACGCCTCGCTGGCATTGAAAGCAGAAGATCGCCGCCGCCTGTTCGAGGAGGCGGCTGGAGTGGGGCTATACCGCACCCGTCGTGAAGAAGCCCTAAAGCGGCTCGAAAATACCACGCGCAATCTCGAACGCGTGCTCGACATTATGTCTGAATTGGAGCCGCGCTTGCGAAGTTTGGAGCGGCAGGCGAAGCGCGCCATCGAATATTCCCGCGCACAAGCCGATCTCAAGATCATCCTGCGTGAGTGGTATGGCTATCACTGGCACCGCGCCCAGCGGGAATTGACCGATGCGCGTGAAGTTGTCAAAGCGCAGGAGGCTCGCGTGCAGGAGGCGCGCGAGACGCACGCGAAGGCGCAGGCGGAGTACACCGCCTTCCGTGAACGACTCAGTGGCTTGCGTGCTCAACTCAATACGTGGCATCGTCAATCCGCAGAGTTGCACAACCAGCGCGAAGAAGTCAGCCGCGAACTGGCTGTTTTGGAGGAGCGCCGCCGCTCATTGTTGGCGACCCAGTCCTCCGTGTTGTCGGACAAGGAACGCGCCTCCGATGAAGAGAAATTAGTGCGCGAACGCCTCGAGGAAGCCGAGAGAGAGGTCACGCGCTTGCAGGCGGAATATGACGAAGCGCAACGCCAGTACGCAAGCGCACAGCAAGCCATGCAGACGCGGCAGGCCGAGCGTGCCTCGCTGGAGGAAAAACTCGCCATTGCCCGCGCTCAGATCGAAAAATGGAGTGCCCAACTGGTCGAAACCCAGGCGCGCCTGGATGAATTGAAATTGCGCCTGGAATCCCTGCAAACCCGGCTGGATGCCGCAGACAAAGCCATTGAAACAGCCGAGTCTGTCTCGCGCGAAGCGGAGATGACGTATTCCCGCGCACGCGAGAAACGAGAAACCGCCGAATTGGAACTGAAGGATGCGCAAGAAAAAGAGGCAGGACGAAAGAAAGAGGTTGAGACTCTCGAATTCGAACGGCGCGCCAAAAACGAAGAACGCGCCCAACGGCTCGCCGAATATACACGTTTCAAAACACAACTTGAAGTTCTTGAACAAGCCGAACAATCGTTGACGGGCTATGCCGAGGGGGCGCGTTTCCTGCTGGATGCTATGCGCCAGTCGCGGCTCAGAGGCGCGCGGGGCGCATTGAGCGCGGCATTGGATGTCCCTGCCGAGTTGGAGATGGCAGTCTCCGCCGCGCTGGGAGACACCCTTGATGCCATTCTGCTCGAAGCAAACGATATCGAAGAGGCCCTGCGGTTGCTCGAGTCGGATGAAGCCGGACGCGCCGTCCTGCTTCCGCTGGAGGGGAACAGCCGCCAGACTCTCTCGAAACCCGATGACGAAAATTGCATTGGTGTCGCCTCCGAACTTGTCCACGCGCCAGATGACCTGCAGAACGCCGTTCATGTCATGCTTGGGCAGACGCTTGTCGTTCGCGACCGGGATACGGCGCGGCGGTTTGTTCGGGAATTACCGACTCATGCCCGCGTGGTGACCTTGCGGGGGGAAGTCTTTCGCGGCGACGGTTTGATCATCGCCGGGAAGACCGCCTCTTCCTCCGCCCTGAGCCGCCCCCGTCAAAAGCGCGAATTGACCGGGGCCCTGTCCGCGTTGAACGCGCAGATCGAGTCGTTGAACAGCGAAGTCGATTCGCTTTCCGCGCGCATCGCCAATGCGCAACAGGAGTTGGTCCAAGCCGAGGGCGCGACGCGCGAAGCGCGCCTCCGTTTGGATGAGGCGCTGGGGTCTGAACAGCAGGCTGGATTGGAGTCTGAGGCGGCGCGTCGTCAGTTGGAATGGCAGAAGAGTCAGCGAGTCCAGTTGAAAGCGGAAGCGGATGAAGCGGTTGCATTCCGGCAAAACTTGTTCCAGACGCAGTCCGAGATCAATTCGCAATCAGCAGGCATGCAGGAGGAAGCGCGCGCCATTTCGGCGCAGTTAGCCGGGATGGATATTGCGGAAACGCAGGGACAGGCGACCTATTGGAGCACGCGAATGGCGGTGGTCGAACGTGCCTTGGGCGATGCGAATGCAAGGAAAGAGGAAAGAAGGAAGGATACCGAGCGGTTTGATACCAGGCGTTTTGAATTGACGACGCGTTTGAGTGAAGCGGAAACATCCTTGAGCAACCTGGATGCAGACAAGGCTTCGATGCGCGAGCGCGAAAGCATTTTGCACAGACAGATCGAAGAATTGAATGTGTTCATCGAACCGGCTGAAAAAGACCTGGAGACCGCCGAACAGGAGGAGGCGCGTTTGCAGGAAACAGAAGCCAATGCCCAGCGCGCGCTGGCAACGGCGGAACGTCTGTTTGGTCAGGTCCAATTGGAGCAGCTGCGAAAGCAGGAGGCGTTGGATAATCTCCGCCAGAAGATCATGGATGATTTTGGTCTGGTGATGTTTGAGTACGCGGCAGATGTTTCCGGTCCGGTGCCTTTGCCGTTCGAAGGGATGGTCGAGGAATTGCCCGTGGTGACGGAGGTTTCTCCCGATCTGGAAGCCCAATTGATACAAAACCGGACTCAAGTCCGACGGATGGGACCAATCAACCCGGAAGCAAAGCAGGAATTCGAGAGGGAATCCGAGCGGTACGCGTTCATGCGAACGCAGGTGGATGACCTGAAGAAAGCCGAAGAGGATTTGAAACACGTCATCGCTGAGTTGGACGAGTTAACCAAGCAGGAATTCTCGAAAACGTTTGATGCAGTGGACAAACAATTCCGCGCCATGTTCACGCGGTTGTTTGGCGGCGGCTCAGCCCGGCTCTCATTGACGGATCCGGACAATCTGGTGGAGACTGGCATCGAGATCGAAGCCCGCCTGCCCGGTCGCCGCGAACAGGGATTGGCGCTGCTCTCCGGCGGCGAGCGCAGTCTGACGGCTGTGGCGCTGGTGTTTGCGCTGCTCAAGGTGTCGCCCACCCCTGTCTGCGTGATGGATGAAGTGGATGCGATGCTCGATGAAGCCAATGTCGGGCGCTTCCGTGACTTGCTGCAGGAGTTGAGCAAGGATACCCAATTCATCGTCATTACGCACAACCGCAATACCGTGCAAGCCGCAGACATCATTTATGGCATCACGATGGGGCGCGATTCGGCCAGTCAGGTGATCAGTCTGCGGCTGGATCAGGTGACGGATGAAATGCTGAAGCGGGGGTAGGGAAGGTCTGATTGTTGGCGGTGTTTAGGGTGGATGAGAAGTTGGGAATTGTGCAATGAAAAATCGCCCGGCTCGTGCGAGCGGGCGATTTTGCTTCCTTATGCACTCCTTGTTACGGAGTGGGCGTGTTCAATTGTTGCGGTTCGGTGGGAATCCGATCCTGCCAGATGTCATAGGTCGTGATGGATGCGGACTCTTTGATCGCGGCAAGCCACTCAGTGAAGGCTGTCTCACGTTTCTGCTCGTACTGACTGTCGGTCAGGGGCAGATCCGCTTTGCCAAGCACTTGGATGATGTGATAGCCAAACTGAGAGCGAACGACCTCGCCAATTTCGCCAACCGGCTGGCTGAAAGCGGCTTCTTCGAATTCAGCGACCATCGTGCCTCTTCCGAACCATCCCAGGTCGCCACCATTCGCGCCGGAACCAGTATCCTTTGAATATTTCCGCGCGGTGGCGGCAAAGTCGTTTCCGTTCTTCAACAGGGAGTAGACAACTCCTGCCAGAGAAGGATCTTCAACGAGGATATGTCGCGCCCAAACCTGCTCGTCGGTGCGGGGGGTATCAGCAGTGACCGCCTCGAGCAACTTTTTGCGGATCAGTTGGAATTCGTAGATGGAGCGAAGGGTCTCTTCTTCGATACCATAGGATTTGAGATTCTCTATCGACTTGTTGAATTCGGATTGGAAGCCCTCCAGGGTGTAGGGCGTGGGAGTCGCTGTCGCCAGTTCCGGCACAAAAGTGGGGGTGGGGGGCGCGGCAGTGGCGGTCGGTGTCGATGTCATCGCGGGGTCAGGTGTGTTTGTGGGGGTGACCGTGTAAACAGGGGTCTTTGTCGGGGTGGCGGTGGATGGGTACAGGGTCAATTGTGCGGATGACATGGTCGGGAAAGTGATATCCGTCGGGGTGATGGTGGGGGATGGGGTCCCATTCGGGAAAAATGAATAACTTTCCTGAATGGACGCCTCCACTTCCTCCGCCGAGACTGTGATTCCCAATTTCTTTGCCTCCTGCCGGATGATGAGTTCCTCGATCATCTGATCCAAGACCTGCTGACCGATGATGGACGGAGTGCCCAGGTTCATCAGGATCTCCTGCTGTTGCTGGGAGGTATCCATGCCGAAACTTTGCTGGTAAAGGAGATAGGTCTGGTACAAGTTCAATTCGCGCACGCGTTCGAGTTTCACGCGTTGCTGCCACTGACCGGTGGTAATTACCTCGCCGTTAACCTCGGCAACCGGCTCACGCAGTGCAAACACATTCAATTTCAGATAACCGTACACGATCAACAAGACCGCTGCCGCGATGCCGGTCACCGCGACAGCAGTAATGATTCTGGTCTGGGTCGCTTCCCGTTGCTGGCGGGCAATATGTTTTTTAGTGACAATTTTTGGGGTATGACTTTGATTGGCCATTCAATTCCTCCATGACGCAAAGACGGGGTCCCGCGCCTCGCGGGACCCCGCGCTTGAGTCTACGGACTTAGCGTGATTCTTCCCAGTGCTTGCCGGTGTAGGGAAGCAGGGCGATGAAGCGGGCTTGTTTGACGGCTTCAGCCACCGCACGCTGATGTTTCGCACATGCGCCGGTCTGGCGGCGCGGGCGGATCTTGCCTTCTTCGGTGACATACTTCCTGAGCAAATCGGTTTTCTTGTAGTCGATTGTCAGGGTCTTATCAGCGCAGAATTGGCAGAATTTGGGCTTGGCAAAGAAGCGGCGTTCACCACCGCCAGACTCTTCGCCTGCCTCGTTGTTTCTTCGATCGTCAGCCATTTGTTACTCCAATTTTTCTTGTGGAAGACCTTTCGGTCTGATGATTTAAAATGGAAATTCATCCTCGTTGGCGGTCATCTCATTTTCGTCAGAGACGATGTCGTTCGCTTGCTGGGTATGATTGTTGTGATCGCGGCGTTCGCCGAGCATCATCATCTCGTTCGCAACGACTTCAACGCTGGTGTGTTTCACACCTTCCTTATCGTCCCAGCGGCGGGTCTGCAGACGTCCTTCGATGTAGACCTGTTGCCCCTTGGTAAGATACTGCTTGCAGATCTCGGCCAGGTTGCCCCATGCGACCACGTTGAACCATTCCGTTTCGTTGTGGCGCTCGCCGTCCACGGTATTCCATGAGCGGCTGACCGCCACAGTAAAAGTGGTGACGGGCCTCCCGGATGGGGTGTAGCGCATTTCGGGTTCGCGTCCCAGATGACCGATAATTTGTACTTTATTAAGTCCTCGGCTCATATCCATCTCCTTGATAATAAAAGGACCGAGATTCACATACGGTATGGTTCTTACATGGCGACCAGCATGTGGCGCAGGACAGTTTCGAGATAGCGGATGTTGCGTTCCAGACCGCTGGCGGACTTCGGATCGAGCGTGATGTTCAGGAGAACATACTGTCCGTCGCGCTGTTTGCGGATCGGGTAGGAGAGACGGCGGCGTCCCCACACATCAACCTTATCCACGCTTCCACCTGTCTCCGTGACCCAGCCCTGGACGCGGTCGATCGCGCCTTTAAAAGCTGTTTCATCCAGATCAGGCTGGACGATGCAAACCAATTCGTATTTGCGCATGAGGGTTTTCCTCCTTTCCATGGGATTGTTCCTGTTCAAACCGTGGGTTTGCCGGGAACGGAAAGGCACGTAAGACGTACCTGCCTGCCCCGCACGTTACACAAAACACTTGAAGGAGCGTGCGAGGTTTCAAGCGGGCGCAAGTTTATCACAGTTCTCGAAATTGGGGAGGGTTATAATCCGTAAAAAAGACCTTCGAGGTCTGGAACCGAGGCGTATCCATGTTTGATCTCCCCAACGATGAAATTCTACCCCTCTCAAAAGAGCATGTTTTCTACACCTGGTCGGCGCAGGCAAAAGTGAATCCCATTGCAGTGTTGCGCGCCAAAGGGGTCTATTTTTGGGATGTGAACGACAAGCGCTACCTTGACTTTAATTCCATGACCATGTGTGTCAACATCGGTCATGGCGATGAGCGTGTGATCAAAGCCATACAGGAGCAGGCGGCGGAACTCCCCTACGCTGCTCCGGGAATGACCACCCGGATCCGTGCGCTGGCAAGCAAAGCTGTGGCGGATATAACCCCGCATCAAGCCCTGACGAAGGTACTGTTCACACTTGGCGGGGCGGACGCCAATGAGAATGCCATGAAACTGGCACGCGGCTATACTGGGCGACACAAGATCCTGACGCGCTACCGTTCTTATCATGGGGCGACCGCCGGTGCAATGGCGGCGACCGGCGACCCGCGCCGCGTCGTCTGGGAACCGAACCTGATGACCGGCATCGTACATTTTCTCGACCCTTACCGCTACCGTTCCACCTTCCACCGCACGAACCCGGATATTTCGGAGGAGGAGTTCGCGCGCGATTACGTCAATCACCTGGAAGAGATCATCCGCTATGAGGGGCCGGAGACCATCGCGGCGATTCTAATGGAATCGGTAACCGGTACGAACGGCATCATTATCCCACCGCAAGGATATATGCAGGGTGTGCGCGCCCTGTGCGATAAATATGGCATCGTGATGATCGCCGACGAAGTCATGAGCGGATTTGGTCGCACGGGCAAATGGTTTGCGGTCGAACATTGGGATGTGGTTCCGGATATTATGACCATGGCAAAGGGGTTAACGTCCGCATATGCGCCGCTCGGAGCGGTGGCGATGAAGCCGGAGATCGCCGCGGCGTTCAATGACACCCCCTTTGAAAGCGGACTCACGTACACTTCGCATCCTGTTTCCCTTGCGGCGGCAGTGGCAAACATCAACGTGATGAGGGAGGATAAGCTTGTCGAGCACGCGGCAGGCATGGGCTCGGTGTTGAAACGTATGCTCACCGATTTGGGCGAGGCGCATCCATCCGTGGGGGAAGTCCGTAATATCGGTCTGTTCGGTATCATCGAACTGGTCAAGAACCGCGAGACAAAAGAACCGATGACGCCATGGAATGGATCGTCGCCCGAAATGGTCGCGATGAGGAAGTACTGTCTGGATAACGGTTTATTCCTGTACACACACTGGCATACTGTATTGATTATCCCGCCTTTGATCATCACAGAAAAGCAGTTGAAAGATGGCTTTGATGTATTGGATAAGGCTTTGGAAGTGACGGACAAGGCAGTGAAATGATGCCAGCCTCCGGCGAAAACCCGGAGTCTCTCTTTATCTTGCCTGACGGATAGGAGCCACGCATAGGTGTTGATTTACTGCTTAATTGCGAACCTTAATGTTTGTTACAGCCTGTATGGAAAATCCTCTTGATGACTATATAATATCATCCTCAATAATGTCGTTTTCTTTTGAGCGGCTGTGATGAGTCAGATTTATTTTTTTTCAATCGATGAGCGGGGTACAGGGTGCGATTTTTCTTGTAAGGGTGCTGTAAGTAATCCATGACCTTTGTATCTTGAGGGTAGCTTTATCCTCTTTTATACTGATGTAGACAGGTGTGTTTTTGTCAGATGTTACAAAGGAGTAACGATGAACAGTAACCGTTTTTTCAGTATTTGCATGGTGCTGGCGCTGGTGGTGACATCGTTTGCAGTGTCGCAACCGGTTGCTGCACAGGGATCAGCTAGGTTCACCGCGCGTATCAATCCGGGCGCGCAGACCGCCCCCGGAGAGGTGGTGGTGGCTTTTGCCGATTCAGAGGGGAAGAATCTAGTCGAAAAGATCGAGCAGGCTGTCGAAACAGCGAACACCACTGATGGTGAGGTAGCGCGCCTGAGCCTGGATGGCAACGCCGTGATTCGCGTGGATGGCGACCCCGCCGCCGCCGCCGCCGAACTGAACGATCAGCCGGGTGTGCTGTATGCCGAACCGAACTACATTTACTCGGTCCCAAAGCAACAGGGGACAGATGACGGCTTTAGTCCATCATCTGAGTATGTCTATCAACAGGTCACGCCCTCTTCCGGCACGAACTGGAAGAGCGTCATGGCTGTTCCGAGTTCGACCATTCAAGGTATGGTCGCGTTGGGAACCTATCCGACGGATACCTATCTCACGTCCAACCAGGGTTGGTTTGCGGTGGGCGCCGATATTGTGTGGCCCAATGCCACTAAAAGCGCCAATATTTGTGAGGTCGATACTGGCGTAGATTCCAATCATCCTGATTTGAAATCCAAGAGTGGCAAGACTACTGTATACAATATCATCAAGGGATATGACTTTGTCAACGCGGATGCTTCACCTGATGATGACAACGGACATGGCACGCATGTCGCGGGCATCATGGTCGCGGTTAAGAACAACAAGATCGGTATCTCCGGTATTTCCACAGGCAAAGTAGTCGCGGTGAAAGCCCTGGATGCGCAAGGCGTCGGTACGAACTTCGACATTGCCGAAGCGATCAAATATTGCGCGAATCGCACCGACATCCGCGTGATCAACCTGAGCCTTGGCGGACCGGATGACTCGACCGCCATTTATAACGCGGTCATGTATGCCACAGCCACAAAAGGCAAATTAGTGGTTGCCGCGGCCGGGAATGAAAACTCCACAACCCCGGTATATCCCGCCGGTTATGCTGACGAAGTGACCTTCCCGGATTTCCCGGAAAACAGCATTCTCTCGGTGGGCGCGACGGGCATCCCCGAAGGCGAGGAAATCCGCTATGAATGCCGGTGGACTCAATCGAACTATGGGGATTGGGTGAACGTTTCCGCCCCGGGTTTGGAAATTTACTCCACCACACCCTATGATATACCGTTTTACCAGAACTATTATGGCGCCATCAACACGCGCTATGATTACATGAGCGGCACATCCATGGCGGCGGCGTTCGTTTCGGCGGCGGCGGCGCGCAGGATGGGATACAAACCATCCGAGACCAATGTTCAGGTGGGCACGGCGATCCTCGATACGGGCGATCCGCTGGATGATACCTGCACGGTGAACGAAATGTTGCAGGCGAAGAAGGTCAACGTTGCTACTCTGATGGACCGCGCTGGGGTACGTGCAAGCGTCTTTGATGCCGCGAGCGGCGTTCCTCTTAATGGTGCCCAGGTATCTGTGACCTATCTCGACGCTGGCACTGCGGCGTCCAAAGTTTCGACGATCACCCCGAACGCTTACAAGGAAGTCCTTGGCGTCGATCTCGATCCGAACCGCCTGTTCACCTACTACTTCCCGGTAACGGACATCCTTGATATTCCCACCAAGGACAAGAACGGTAATACCATCTTCAACTATGTCCCGAAGGTCAATAAATCAGGTTATACGACAAGCTACCAGCCTGCCTTCCAGCAGGACTCTCTGGCGACCCTCACACCGGGCACTTTTGCTGTGATCACCAATGGCGCAGTTCCGCCCAAGAGTGCTGACTTTAATGTAGTGTTGGGATGGCATAAATGGCAGCAGGCTGGCTATGAAGAAGCTGTCAATGCGCAAGACCTGGACTTGTACGTTTGGTTACCTGACAAGAACGGAGTCCTGCCAACCCCCGGACAGCCTGATAATTTCATTGTTGGTTATGGCGGTGACGCTTTTGGCGCTGCTGTAGGCGACCCCTATGGGACCCTGGTTGCCTTCCCCTATGCACGTCTCAAACGGGAAGGCGGTTATCTGGATGGTGGCCCGACTATTGAAATGAGCACGATTCTGAGACGCGCAGCGAACGCTCCATACGTCCCGGCTCCCTCGCTCCCGGTAAATAACGCAGTTCCGTACTATACCGGTGCCTATACCATCATGGTTACAGATTACGGTCAGATCATCGATCATGACGGCGATGGCTGTGGCGATAATTACGGCTATAACTATAATTCAAGCTATACGCCCGGCGCTGAATGTGCGGGTAAGACTGCCGGCATTCCGCTCCTTGGCGCCTATTTCACACCGTACATCTATGTCTGGAAGGATGGCGCCGTCAAATTCTTCATTGACGGCTCGAACAATTTCGGTCCCTTCCCGGCGAACGCAGACTGCAACGAACACTGGTGGAAAGCGTTTGAGATCAAGACTATCGAGACCGATACCGCTCCTACCTATAACACCGTATTCTCACCGGATCCCACTACTTGCGATGACGGTGCACAACCGAATTTCATCCCCTACGTCGGCTATTCCGACATTCCCGGCGACCGCATCACGATCAGCGGACTTGGAAAATAACATCTCGACAAACCGCTCCATCGGGGAGTCCGCAGGTGCCTGCGGACTCCCTTTGATTTCCGTGATGGGAGTAAAATACTCTTCATGAGTTCCGATATGGAAAACAAACCGCCTGTTGACCGCACCACGCTGTTCCCAATTCTACTCGGTGTATTCTCCCTGTTTGGCATCCTGCTTGTATTCATGATTGGACGGTACAATGCTAACCGCCCCGCCGTGCCCGTCCCGGCCACCGCCACGCCCTTCAAATATCAATTGATCGGAACGGAACCGGGCATTTCCACAGCCGAAACCATTGACCCGAATTTCACAGAAAACCCCGCCGGTTCGCCCCAGCCGGGACTGGTCGTCACCGCGCTACAGGGACAAATCTCCTCGTCCAACTTGACATCCGGTCCATCCTCCGGCACGAACGTTGCCAGAACGAAGACCTCATCCTCGGTGAACCAGACCGCAGTGGGGAGCGGCACAGATCCCATCATCGTTTTAAATCCCGGAACCAAATCTGCCACCCCGCCGTTGGTGGTCATCGAGCGGACTCACACACCCACACGGACACCCGGTCCTACAATCACGAAAACCCCCTCTCGCACCCAAAATTCCACGCCAACGACGGGGCAGGTGGTCACCAGCACACCCTCACGCACGCGTACGAGTATTCCCACTGGCGCGACCCAGGTCCCGCTCGTCCCGGGTACCTACGACGACTCCCATCCCTTGATTGCCTATGATGGCTGGTCCCCCGTGACCGACCCATCCGCGTATCAAAGCACGATACACGTTTCCAACACTGCGGGTTCCACAGCGACGTTCAGTTTTGTCGGGCAGCAGATTCGCATCACATTCATGGGTGGAGGCAGTCTCGGCACCATCCGTATCAATATCGGCGGCTTGAACTTTGACCTCGATCAATCGAATGGCACCGAAGAATGGGTCTCAGCTTTGCTCACACAGGGAACCTACACGGTGACCATCACCCATTCAAGCGGCGGGTCGGTCAACATCGACTCCATCATCATCCCCGATTTCACCACCACCGCCACGCCTCCCACTCCCACCTCAACTACCGCTCCGGGTGGAGTAGATTGACCGCATCGGCGGGTGGAGTAGATTGACCGCATCGGCGCGCATGAAATACGCGCGGTACGCGGCGGTCTCCTCGAGCACTCCCTTCACGGCGAGGTACAACTCCTTCTGGAGATATGGATTCGCTTCCCCATTCCCCCTCGATAAAAGCAACGCATCCCCCTCACCGGTCACTGTCACGTGCCCCCCAGCCGCCAGCCACTCCAAGCCGATCCGCACGGCGCTTTCGCGTGCCGCCATCGCGGAGGCAAGCTCCTGCAATGTGACCTTGCCGCGCCGCTGATTCAACACATATTTACACAACCCGGCCAGATGAGATAGAAACTCATCAGGTTTTTCCTCCGCAGGCGGGATACCAAACACATAAACGATTTTCGGTTGGACAATTTCCAACGCCTTGTGTAGTTCGGCGGGGGAGGGAGGAATGGTGTAGATGGAAAACTCATCCGATGGGTGTAGTTCAAAACGCGACACACCAACAGACTTATCGGGTCCCTCCGCCCAGATGAGGGTGGAAGGCTGGAGATTCAACAGAGAGGGTTGCAGGCGCATATCCCGCACTTCCAGTTTGGGTTTGTGAATTTCGACGGGCTTTTCTTCGGCGAGGCGATACTCCTCGAACGTCAGGCTGACCTGTCTCTGTCCGCGGTAGGCGGAGGCGCGCAGGGCATAGGCGATGTCGAGTTTGGCGCCGGTTTCCGGCAGGTCTTCCCCGGCGCCGCCCCACCAGAGGAGACTTTGCACATTGCCGCGTTCGTCTTCCACGGTCAACCGCAGATGCTCTTTCGTCTTTCCGATTTCGGTTGCTGATTTGAGCGTCACATTTCGTGTCGCCAAAATCAACTCCGGATTTCCCGCGCCGAAGGGCGCCAGCATTTCCAGCGCGTCTGCCAGTTCGAGATTGATTTCGTGCAATTCCAGCCACGCGTCAATTTGAAGCGTTGGCTCCTCGCGGACGATCTCGCCCAGTTGGCGTTCGATGGCTTTGCCCAGTCCGCGGCGGAAGGCGGGCAGGTTTTCTTTGGGGAGGGAAAGTCCTGCCGCCATGGGATGACCGCCAAAGCCGAGGAGCAAGTCTTTTTGTGCGGCGATGGCTTCGGTAATGTGCAGTCCCTCCACCGAGCGGGCGGAGCCGCGCAGGATGCCGTCTTCGCCTTCGGTGAGGAGCAGGGCGGGTTTGTGGTAACGCTCGACGAGGCGGTTGGCGACGATGCCCACCACGCCGCCGGGCCAATTGGGATGCGACAACACAATGACGGGTTCGCTCAACAGGCTGGGGTTCTCGCGCAACTGCGCCTCCGCCGCTTCCGTGACCTGACTGGTCAACAGCCTGCGCTGGGCGTTGAGACCCTCGATTTGCGCGGCAAGGACGCGGGCTCTGGAAGCGTTGTTGGTAATTAGTAATTCGACGGCGGGGTTGGCGTCACTCAAGCGTCCAAGTGCGTTCAGGCGCGGCGCGAAGGTAAAGCCGATGGTTTCCTCGGTGAGGGTTTCGAGACTTGCGCCCGCCAGTTCTGCCATCACCTTCAAGCCAAGCCGTTTCGTCTCGCGCAGTTTTCGAATTCCCTTTTGCGCCAGTGAGCGCGTCTCGCCTTTCAACAGCGCCACATCTGCAATCAACCCCAGCGCCACCAAATCGAGCAGTTCTTGACTTTCGACCTTTGACTTTTGACCCGCGAGCAGCGCCTCCGCCAGCTTATATGCCACACCGACGCCTGCCAGGTTTTTCAGCGGATGATTTTCGGAAAGTAATTTGGGGTTGATGATGGCTTTTGCATTGGGGAGTGTTTCGCCGGGGTCGTGATGGTCGGTGACGATGACCTCCACGCCGCGCGAGTTGCAGTAGTCAATGGCTTCGTGGGCGGTGATACCGGTATCGCAGGTGAGGAGCAGGCGGACACCGCCATCCAGGATTGGTTCGAGACTCTCGATGTGAACGCCATGGTTTTCTTTGCCGCGAACCGGGATGTAGTACACCACGTCTGCGCCGAGGGCTTGAAGGGTTTGGACGAGCAGGGTGGTGGCGGTTTGCCCGTCCACATCGAAGTCGCCCCAGACGCAGATTCTCTCTTGTTTGCGTATAGCCGCTTTGATTGTCTCTGTTGCCTTTTCTGTCTCAGGAAATGGCACAGATGGACTTTCATCGGGATGTAGAAACGCGCGCGCGGCGTCAGGTGTGTGAATCCCGCGCCAGACGAGAGTCTGCGCGATGAGGGGAGGCAGGTTCAGGTCCGCGAAAGAAGCGGGGATGTGAATCGGTGAGGGGTCGAGCCAGCGGGTCATAAAAATAGAGCCATGTTTGGGGTGGCTCTATTGTAGCAGTTACTTGTCCTGGTCTGGGAAAAATATCTCTTCGATCTTTATCCCAAACAACTGGGCGATCTTGAATGCCAGCGGCAGGCTGGGGTCGTATTTGCCCGTCTCGATGGCGTTGACGGTCTGCCGGGAGACGTTGAGTTTTTCGGCAAGGTCAGCCTGTGACCAATTCCGCTCAGCGCGCAGGACCTTGAGGTTGTTTTTCATTGATACCTCTTGTTGAAGTAGCCAAGACTCAAACCCCAGAGCGCAAACATCATCGGAAGAACCCAGATGGTGGGGAAATCGGGAAAGCCAACATTTTCGAGAAAGCCATAACCGAATGTGATCAAGCCGGTGACGATGGCTGAAAACGTCACCGCCTGGAGTTGAATTCGCTGAATCAATTCGTCGCTGTCGCGCATGGCGCGCAGGATGGCAGCGAGTACAAAGACAATCGGGATGACAGGGACAAGCGCAAGAGCGATTTGCAGAGGCTTGGAAAGTTCCAGCCGTTCGAGTAACGAAGTGGTGAGAATCAGGACGAGCACATACGCACCCATCGAGAGAGCGAATTCCCGGTAATATCGTTTTAAAATTTGATTTTGATTCATTGAATTTCTCCTTTCAAACGTTTTCCGTGTTTGTTCGGTTTACCGGCTGCCGCGATAGTTTGGGATGACCGTGTTCAACACCAGTCCCACTGCCGCGCCAATGACCAGCCAGAGCGCCATGTTGCCGGTCGCCGCGCCGATCCCTGCTCCGATGGATATTCCAATCGCGATCCATGTTCCTGAATTTTTCGATTTCATGATTTTTCTCCTGTAAAGTTTGCTTGACTTTCCGGAGTATAAAATACCCTTGACATATTGTCAAGGGTATTTGACATTAAGTTTCTGTATTTACAACGGCTCGAACCTCGCCGTGAAGTGGCGGAGTAATTCTGGGGCATAGGTAAATTTGTAGCCGCGCAACCCGCTTGCTCTTGATTTGATTTTACAGAGCGTATCTGCCACATAATCGAAATGACTCTGTGTGTAGACGCGCCGAGGGATGGTCAGGCGGAGGAGTTCAAGGGCGGGATAATGCCAGGTATTGTCTTCGGGGTCGAGGCAGGCGAACATGACCGAACCGATCTCCACGCCGCGGATGCCGCCTTCGCGATAGAGCTCGACTCCCAGTGACTGTGCAGGGAATTCGTAATTGGGGATGTGCGGCAGGAGTTGATTTGCGACAACGTACACGGCGTGTCCGCCCGCGGGTTGGATGGTGGGAATACCTGCGTCGTTGAGTCGCTGAGCGAGATACGCGGTCTGCGCGATGCGATAGGCGAGGTAGTTTTCGTCCAAGCCTTCGTACAAGCCGACTGCCATCGCGTCGAGGTCGCGACCGGCCAGTCCGCCGTAGGTGGGGAATCCCTCGCGCAGAATCAGTTCGTTTTTGATGTTTTGGAACAATATCTCATCGTTCACGCACAGCAAGCCGCCGATATTGACAATGGCATCCTTCTTTGCGGACATGCACATGCCGTCGGCGAGCGAGAACATCTCACGGGCGATGTCTTTGACGGAGACATGCTTATAGCCGGGTTCGCGCTGTTGGATGAAGTAGCAGTTTTCGGCGTAGCGCGCCGCGTCGATAAAGAACGGGATTCCCGCCTCGTGGTAGACCTCCGCCACCGCTTTGAGATTTTCCATCGAGACGGGCTGTCCGCCTCCCGCGTTGTTCGTGACGGTGATCATCCCGAACGGAATCTTTTCACGCCCATACTTTGCGATAAAGGCTTTGAGTTTGGCAATATCCATGTTGCCCTTGAAGGGATGCGGATTCGCCGGGTCGGCGGCTTCGTCAATGACCAGGTTCGCGGGGCGGCCGCCGCGCGCGCGGATGTTGGCGTCGGTGGTATCGAAGTGCATGTTGCTCGGCACCCACAGGTTCGGCTTGACCAGGCACGCGGACAAAATGTTTTCGGCAGCGCGTCCCTGATGGGTGGGGACGAAGTATTTGAAACCGAAGATGTCCTCGACCGCGGCTTTGAGCCGATGATACGAGCGCGCGCCCGCATAGGATTCGTCGCCGCGCATGAGCGCTGCCCACTGCTCCTGACTCATCGCGCCGGTGCCGGAGTCAGTCAGCAGGTCGATGAAGATGTCTTCGGCTTTGAGGGCAAAGAGGTTGTAGCCCGCCTCTTTGAGTTTGGTCTCGCGCTCCTCACGCGAAATGAGGCGGATGGGTTCGGTCACTTTGATGCGGAATGGTTCGGGGGGATAGGTTGTAGTCATTTGGGCTCCTTGAATTTGAGTATGCGTCAAATTTGGGTAGCGAGCCTGGCGTGTGCATCCCCTTGAGCCATTCGGTCTCCAATGACAAGACCATTCTACAACCAACCTCTGTTTCGGGGCTGTAACAAATGTCATGAAAATTGGTGAAAATAAAAACAGATGTTTTTCTCGGGTAATTTTTGCTGACAGATCAACGCTATCTGCCATATCTCTTCTTCTCATGTAGTGGTATATTAACGGCTTGTTAACAAACTTTTCAGGCAGAGTTCACAAGAGGTTAGTATGTTCGGTTTTTTCAAACGCCGAGAAGAAGTCTTTAGCAAATTGATTGAGGAGCAGGCTTCCCTTTCGTATGAAGGCTTGAAATTATTGGTCAAATACCTAGAGACACAGGATTCCGATATTGCCGAGGATCTGGCGCTCAAGGAGAAGGAGGCGGATGAAGTGCGCCGCATCCTGATCGACGAATTGAACCATTCTTTTGTCACGCCGTTCGACCGGGAAGATATTTTTGCGCTCTCACGTTCCATCGACGATGTGGTGGATTACGCCGATAGTACGGTCAGCGAGATGGTGACGCTCAATGTCAAGGCAACACAGTACATGCAGAGAATGGCGACCTTGCTCAAGGATGCCGCCTACGAGATTTATCAAGGCGTGTTACGTCTTCACAAACATCCCAATGTTGCCATTGACCATGCCCAGCGCGCCAAGGCACTGGAAAACCGGGTGGAAGCTGTCTATCGCGAAGCGTTGGCTGACCTATTCAGCGGACCCGAAGACATCCACCATGTGGTGGAAATGTTGAAATTGCGCGAGGTCTATCGTCATCTGTCCAACGCCGCCGACCGGGGAGATGAAGCTGCCAATATCATCGCGGATGTTGTCGTCAAGAAGATGTAATGTTTTGCCATCACACTGACAGGTTCATTTTATGACGCAAGAACTTCTTATTGTTATCGGGTTGGCTCTGCTATTCGATTTCCTGAATGGGATGCGCGATTCGTCCAACATCGTGGCGACCATGATCTCTTCGCGTGCTTTCCACCCGCAGACGGCGCTGGCAATCACGGCGGTGGCTGAATTTTTCAGTCCGTTCCTGTTCGGGGTGGTGGTGGCAAGAACCATCGGCGATCAGGTCGTTCAATCCACGGCGTTGAATTTGGAGACCATCGCGGCATGTCTGGTCGGCGCAATCTTGTGGAACACGATCACGTGGTATTTTGGCTTTCCTGGCAGTTCCTCGCACGCGTTGATCGGCGGACTGGTGGGCGCCGTCATCATGCGGGCGGGTGTGGAAGCAATCAAGCTCGGTGGCTTGTACAAAGTGCTCATTGCCCTGTTCGTCTCGCCGCCGGTTGGGTTCGTGTTCGCTTTTTTGATCACGCGGTTGATCTATTTCCTTGTCCGCAATGCGACACCACGGGTAAACGATGTTTTCAGCAATGGACAGTTCTTCACCGCGCTGGCGCTGGCGTTCAGCCACGGCACGAATGACTCGCAAAAAGTAATGGGCATCATCACGCTGAGTCTGGTTATTGGAGGTGTCCTGCCATCGTTCCAAGTTCCCATGTGGGTGGTCGCCGCGAGTGCAACAGGCATTGCTGTCGGGACGATTTTTGCAGGCTGGCGACTCATCCGCACCCTTGGGGGGAAGTTCTACAAGATACGACCGCTTCACAGTTTTTCCACGCAGTTGACCTCCGCTATTGTGATCCTCAGCGCCTCCCTGGTCGGCGTGCCGGTCAGCACCTCACAGGTGGTGAGTTCAGCGATCATCGGTGTTGGCTCGTCCGAGCGATTGAGCAAGGTGCGCTGGAGCGTGGCGGGTGACATCGCTGTTTCATGGATGATCACCATCCCAGCGAGCGGATTATTGGCTGCGGGCGTGTACTGGTTGATCATGAACTTCGTGAAATAATTCATAGCCTGCCTACGGTATAATGCCTTTGCAAGACAAATCTAACCGCCAAAGGATTTGCTGTGACAAAAATATTTTTTGCTACAGATATTCACGGTTCGGATATTTGCTGGAACAAATTTCTCAACGCGGGGAAATTCTACGGCGTGGATGTCCTCATCCTCGGCGGCGATATGACGGGCAAGGCGGTTGTCCCGTTCATCCATCAGGGCGGAAACAACTACAAGGTTACATTGCTCGAGCAGGAATTTTCCATTACAAACGAAGATGAACTGACGGATATGAAGAAACGCGTGCGCAGCCGCGGCTATTATCCGTACTTGACGACCCCCGATGAAATTGCCGAACTCGAAAAAGACCGGGAACGCGTCCACCGGATTTTTGTGCAGGAGGTGTTGAAAGTGGTCCAGCAGTGGATGGATCTTGCCGACAAAAAACTGGATGGCACCGACATGAAGGTCTATTGCTCGCCCGGCAACGACGATATGGATGAAGTGGACGAGATCGTTCGTTCTTCCCGACGCGTGCTCCTGGTCGAAGGGCTGGTCACTCCCCTCGACTCGCACCACGAAATGATTGCCTCCGGCTGGAGCAACCGGACGCCATGGGATACGCACCGGGAGGAGGACGAGGATCAGCTCAAAGTCCGGTATGAAGCGATGATTTCCAAGCTCAAGGACCCGCGTAACGCGGTCTTCAATATCCATGTGCCTCCGTATAAATCCGGGCTGGACGAGGCTCCCGAACTGGATAAGGATCTGCGCCCCGTGCTGGCAGGCCAGGCACTCAAGCCGGTCGGTTCGACCGCGTTACGGGAGGTCATCGAGAAATATCAGCCGCTCCTCAGCCTGCATGGGCACATCCACGAAGGGCGCGGGGCGACGCGCATTGGTAGGACGTTGTGCATCAACCCCGGTTCAATGTATGAGCAGGGCGCGCTGCTGGGCGCTATCGTGGCGTTGGGGAAGAACAAGATTGAAAATTATGTGTTGACCACGGGATAACTCTCCCGCCGTTTTGGTGTTTAGGCACATAACAGGAAAGTTTGCGATTCGCCAGGAAAATTCAAAAGAGGAGAAATCTTATGACTAACTTGTTTGTTCGTAAGGCGACCGGTCTAGTACGTTCATGGTCGGTCTTTGATGCTTTCGTGTATGCATTCTTTTCGATCAATCTCATCACCCTTGGTCTATACAGTTTCAGTCAGATGTACTACTTCGAAGGTGGGATGATCAATGCATTGGTCATCAGCGCGATATTCATCTTCTTTGAAGTGGTTGTTTATGCCGGGTTGATTGCCGTTATGCCGCGCTCCGGCGGCGACTATGTGTGGCAGAGCCGTATCCTTGGCGGCGCGGTAGGCTTCATCCTGGCGGTGACCGGCTGGTGGTTCATCCTGTGGCTGTGGGTGCCGTTGTATGGCGATATGTTCCGCCATATCGTGCTGGTGCCATTGTTGGGCATCCTTGGTGCAAAGGATGTCGCGCTCTGGTTTGCAGGCACGGAAAACGGGTCGTTTGTGGCGTCGCTCATCACGCTTGCCATTGTGAGTGTGTTCATCGCTCTGGGCATGAAGACTTATGCCCGTATTCAGAAATTCTCCTTCTACGGCGGCATGTTGGGGTTGTTGATCGTTATCGTGTTATTCCTCACCGGTTCCAACGCGGCGTTCAAATCTGGCTTGGATGCGAATGCCACGGCGTTGTTTGGCGCGCAGCCCGGCGTGTATGACGCTACCGTTCAATTGGGAACCGATGCCGGCGCGATCACACCATTCAGCGGAGGCGCACTGTTGGCGATCTTTCTCGTAATGCCTTACATGGTTTTCTTCAATTTGTGGCCCAACTGGGGCGCCACCCTGTATGGCGAGGTGCGCGGCGCAACCGATTTCAAACGAAATGTAACCGGCATGGGGTGGGCGCTTGGCGCGACAACCCTGCTGGGGATTCTGCTGTTGTATTCCATCGGCCGGACCATCGGCTGGGATTTTTATGTGCAAGCTGGCGCAGCATGGTGGAATTATGTTTGGGGCTATACAGATGTAGCCCCCGCCCTGCCGGTCTGGCCCTACCCGGCGTTGTTTGCAGCATTCCTGACCTCCAACAAGCTAATTCAATTCGTGGTTGTTGCTTTGATGAGTCTCTGGTGGTTTGGTTGGTGCGGGACGGTGTTCCTCTCCTCGACGCGCGTCATCTTCGCCGCGGCGTTCGACCGCCTGCTTCCTGAAAAGGTTGCCGAAGTGGACGGACGCACCGGGACACCCATCAATGCACTGCTGTTGATGGTGGTTCCGTCGATCATTGTAGCGTTTATGTTCTCTTATAACATCGCCAGTTTCCAGTCATTGACGTTGTGTTCCACGCTTGTCATCGCGGTTACATACCTCGGCACGACCATCTCGGCGATCATCCTGCCATACGTTAAACCGGACTTGTACAAGGCGTCGCCCATTGCCAAATACAACATCCTTGGCATTCCACTCATCACAGTAGCGGGTGTTATTTTTGGCGGATTCCTCGTCTTCCTGCTATATCAATGGATTCTCGACCCGAATGCGTTGTATGGTATTGGCATCAAGAACACGAGTTCCGTGATCTACATGCTGTCCATGTACGTGCTGGCGGCGATCATCTACTTTGGCTTCAAGTCCTACCGCAAACGCAGCGGCATCGATATGGACAAGGTCCAAGCGGAGATTCCCGCAGAATAACAGCGATTGGATAGAAAGACCCTTCCTCACATGACGGAAGGGTGAATATTTCATGGACATCTTCACCGATTTGATCAACGAGACGAACCGTCTCATTGATGCTGCCAATCAGAACAAGATCACCCTGCGTGTGTTCGGCGGGCTGGCAATCTTCTGGCATAGTCGGTCGGATCTGCGGTTCTTCAAACGCGATTCGCCGGATATTGATTTTGTCGTGCCTCAGGAAGACCGGCATAAACTCGAACCATTCTTTCGGGAGGCGGGCTATTTGCCCGATAAGCAGTTTAACCTGCTCAATGGGGCGCAGAGGCAGATTTATTACCGTGACCAGGCGGAGGAACTCCGGGTGGATATCCTGGTCGGCGACTTTGAGATGTGCCATAAGATCCCGCTCCATGATCGGCTCCAAATCGACCCGGTCACGATCCCGCTTACAGAGCTGCTGCTCTCGAAGGCGCAGATCGTGCAATTAAATCACAAGGACGCGCTCGACATCATCTCCCTGCTTCTCAATAACGATCTGGGAGACGATGCGGATGGAAAGATCAGCCTGGAGCGAATCGAGTCCCTCTGCGCGCAGGACTGGGGGCTTTACAAGACAACCTCCATCAACCTGGAAAGGATCATGGAATTGCTTGCAGATACCAGATTGAATCTTACGGCTGAAGAAAGAATCATCATCCTGGAACGGATTCGCGGGATTCAAAAGACCTTTGCGAAAATGCCAAAATCCCTTGCCTGGCAGATGCGCGACAAGGTGGGTACGCGTATCCGTTGGTATGAAGAAGTCGAGGAGGTGAACCGTTAAGAAAACCTTTGCAAATGGTTAACCTTGTTTGAGTCGTTCAGTATATAATCGACAAATGGATTGCCGCCCGGCTTTCCAACTACATTCCAAAGGAGAGAGAATGAAGACCAGAAAGAACCTGTTCCGTCTGTTTTCGTTGTTGCTTCTTGCCAGCATGGTACTCGCCGCCTGTGGACCTGCTGCAACAGAGGCGCCCGCCCCGACCGAGGCACCCGCGACAGAGCCTCCGGCTGCGACCGAGCCTCCCGCTCCCGCGACCGAACCGCCCGCCGCCGACCCGATGGCAGCTTTGTATGAGGCCGCCAAGGCTGAGGGCATGTTGACCACGATTGCCCTTCCGCATGACTGGTGCAACTATGGGGCCGTGATCGAGGGATTCAAAGCCAAATATCCTGGAATTGAAGTGAATGAACTGGACCCTGGCGCTGGTTCGGGAGAAGAGTTGGAAGCGATCCGTGCGAACAAGGATAACCCCGGCCCACAAGCCCCGGACGTGATCGATGTCGGTCTCGCTTTTGGACCCACAGCCAAAGAGGAAGGTCTCATTCAACCGTACAAGGTGGCAACCTGGGATGAGATTCCTGATGATGCCAAGGACCCCGATGGGTATTGGTACGGCGATTATTATGGCGTCCTTTCGCTCTCCGTTAACCAATCGGTGGTGGCGAATGTCCCCGCAGAATATGCCGATCTACTCAAGCCTGAGTACAATGGACAGGTTGCCCTGTCGGGTGATCCCCTGACATCCAACGCCGCTGCTCTCTCCGTTTGGGCCGCTGGACTCGCTACTGGCGCCACCGGTGAAGATGCCGCCCGGGCTGGACTTGAGTTCTTCAAACAGCTCAATGAAGCTGGTAACTTCGTACCGATTGATGGAGATTCCCGCACAGTTGGTATCGGCGAGACCCCCATTATGATTGATTGGTCATACAATTCGATCCTCAATGATGTAAATCTTGCCGGTAACCCCGATCTGGAAACAGTTGTACCGACTAAAGGTAGTATTGCTGGTGTATATGTTCAGGCAATCAGCGCCTATGCTCCTCATCCCAACGCTGCTAAATTATGGATGGAGTACCTCTATTCGGATGAAGGTCAGTTAGGCTGGGCCTCCGGTTTCTGCTATCCAATCCGCTTCAATGCGATGGTAGCCGCTGACAAGATCCCACAGGACATGTTGGCGCAATTGCCCAGCACAGAAGGCGCATATTTCCCGACAATCGAAGAGATCAATGCCGCCAAGGCGGTTATTACCGAAGGCTGGCCTACAGTGGTCGGTGTCGAAGTCAAGGCTCAACCCTGATCTCCGATGAATTCATCGATCGGTACAGATACCCGATCAAACAACAAAATCGTGGGGGGCGCGAGGCGCCCCTCACGATTCCAGATTGGACCCTGGTTGGGTGTCCTTCCGTTTTTTATTTTCTCCGCCATGTTCCTGATCGGACCAACCCTGATCCTTGGCTACCGAAGCTTGGAAGGGACGGACGGAGCGTTGACGCTTGATAACTATCGTCAACTCACCAGCGAGTCGGTACTCAGCGCCTATGGCATGTCCATCCGCATCAGTCTGACGACCGCCATCCTCGGTGGACTGATCGGCTTTCTCATCGCGTGGGCGGTCTCAATTGGAGGACTTCCGCGTCCTTTCCGGTCACTGACCACTACTTTTTCGGGGGTCGCTTCGAATTTCGCCGGTGTCCCGCTCGCGGCGGCTTACATTTTTACCCTTGGTCGTGTCGGTGTGGTCACAGCCCTGTTCAAACTTCTTGGGGTGGACTTGTACAGGAGTGGATTCAGTCTTTACTCTTTCCTGGGATTGACTCTGGTTTATCTGTATTTCCAGATCCCATTGATGGTTCTCGTGATTCTGCCAGCTCTCGACGGACTCAAGCGTGAATGGAGGGAGGCGGCTGAGAATCTGGGAGCCACCCCGAATCAATATTGGCGTGACATCGCCTTTCCGGTGCTGACTCCCTCGATCCTGGGGACAATGATCCTGCTTTTTGGCAATGCCTTTGGCGCCCACGCCACGGCATATGCCCTGACTGGCGGACTCTTCAATCTGGCGACTCTTCTCATTGGGCAACAAATCTCCGGCGATGTTCTGCACAATCCCGGGCTGGGATATGCGGTCGCCATGGGGATGGTGGTCATCATGGCTCTTTCCATTCTTGTTTACTCTATTCTTCAGCGTCGCTCTGAAAGGTGGTTGCGATGACTACCTCTGTCGCTTCCGTACAGGTAAAGACCTCAGCCAGAAAGCAGAAGCTGTGGGCGTGGGTGGTATTTGTGGTGGGAGCCCTTTACTTCCTGCTGCCGCTTGCCGCCACGTTCTATTGGTCTCTGCGGGCGGAAAAAGACAAGCTTGGTTTCGAGGCGTATCGAAGGTTGTTTGCTGATGTAAATTTTCTGCCGGCCTTCAGCGAGTCGATTGTCAATGCCCTTGCTGCAATCCTGCTTAGTCTTCTCCTCATTGTGCCAACCGCCTATTGGGTCACATTGCGTTTGCCAAAACTCCGTCCCGTTGTCGAATTCATCACATTGCTGCCGTTCGTGATCCCGGCGGTTGTGTTGGTGTTTGGACTGATCCGCCTCTATAGCCGCCCTCCGCTATTATTGACCGCCACATACGACAGTTCACGGGTTGTCCTCATTTGTGTGTATGCCGCGTTGTCTTTCCCATATGTTTTCCGTTCGGTGGACAATGGGCTTCGGGCGATGGATGTCCGCGCGTTAACGGAGGCAGCCCAGAGTTTGGGCGCGAACTGGTTTACCATCCTTTTTCGCGTCATCTTCCCGAACCTGCGGGTGGCCTTGCTTTCGGGCGCTCTCCTGACCTTTGCCATCGTGATCGGTGAATTAACCATTGCGCTGTTCATGGCGCAACACACCCTCGGCCCTTACATGGCAAACCTGACACGCAGCAAGGTCTATGAACCATCAGCAATGGCCATTGTGGCTTTTGCCCTCACTTGGATGGCGCTTGGACTGATTCAACTTGTTGGCAGGGGACAACAGGGACAAATCACGGGCGGTCACTAGACCCTATAACAGGCATTGTCATGGCATATCTTATCCTTTCCAATATTTCAAAGCAGTTCGGAGATACCTATGCCGTTCGGGATTTCAATCTCGAAGTGCAGAAGGGCGAATTCGTGTCCTTCCTTGGACCATCGGGATGTGGAAAAACGACCACGCTCCGCATGGTGGCGGGTTTTGAATCTCCAACGAATGGCACGATCACGCTGGATGGCGTCGATATTACAGACAAGGCTCCCAATCAGCGAAACATGGGGATGATCTTTCAGTCCTATGCCTTGTTCCCCAACATGACCGTTACACAAAACATTGCATTCGGACTGCGCGTTCGCAATATGAGCAAGGCGGATGTAAAAGAGCGTGTAAGGGAAATGGTCAGTTTGGTGAATTTGGAAAAGCATGTGGATAAATACCCATTTCAACTTTCAGGCGGGCAACAACAGCGCGTCGCGCTGGCGCGCGCGCTCGCCATTCGCCCGGGTGTCCTCCTGCTCGATGAGCCTCTTTCCGCCTTGGATGCAAAGATTCGCGTCAGCTTGCGGGCGCAGATTCGAGAGATCCAAAAGAAACTTGGAATCACCGCCATCTTTGTCACACATGACCAGGAGGAGGCATTATCCATTTCTGATCGCATTGTCGTCATGTATGAGGGGAATGTGGAGCAGGTCGGTACGCCGTTTGATATCTACAATTTCCCCAAAACCCATTTTGTGGCCACATTCGTCGGCTCGTTAAACACAGCTGCGGCGGAGGTCCTCGACCCGGCAAAGGGACTCCTCCGCATGGACGGCGTGCAATTCTTCACCGCCGCGAAGATGGATGGACTGACAAAAGGCGACAAGGTACGTATCGCCATCCGTCCGGAGCGTTTCAGTTTTGCCTCAGAGGTGAAAAAAGCCAACATTGTCGATTGCGTGATCGAGAACATTACCTTTCTTGGCTCGGTCGTCCGCGTTCACATCTTAATTGGAAATTCGAAGTTCACCATGGATACCTTTAACTATCCCTCGCTGGAACTTCCAAAGATTGGCGCCAGGGAGCAAGTCACCTGCTCGAAGGAAGCTGTCCTCATTCTTGGTGCCGCCGAAGGATGAGCATACGCTTCTTAACCACGCCGGTGGTTGATTCCATTTAAGATGCATAATCGTCGAAGGGGGGGCAATGCACATACCAGTACCAATCGCAAGTAGACTCGTTGACGTGTAAAACATGTTTCCCTGTCTACTTGTCTACTTAATAGGAGACGCATGAAATCTCAGGCAGAAATCGTTGTCGTCGGCGGGGGAATCTATGGGGTAAGTGTTGCGTATCATTTATTCAAGATGGGGAAGCGCGATATTGTCCTGCTGGAAAAGGGTGAGATCGCCAGCGGAGAGTCGTCCCATGCGGCGGGCGTGGTGACGCAGTTTGCCACATCCAAGACGATGATGCAGTTCCGTAAATATTCCATTGAACTATGGAGCGAACTTGGGTTCTTCAATCATGTCGGGAGTTTGAGAGTCGCGTCGAGCCGGGAACAGCTCAAGGAGTTGGAGCGAAGCGTGAGTCGGGCAAGAGCCATCGGCATGGATGTGGAGATCATCTCCCCATCGGAAGCGGTCAAGATCATGCCGCAGATTACGGATAAAGATTTATACGGCGCAATCTATCTTCCGCGCGATGGACATCTTTCGCCCTACGACACCACGACGGGTATGGCTCGCCTTATTAAAGAGATGGGCGTGGATGTGAATACCCACACGCGCGTGACAGGCATCGAGCTTTCACCGAAGGGCGAGATACAGGCGGTCATCACCGATAAAGGCACGATCAAAACAAACCTGATCGTCAACGCTGCAGGGATGTGGGCGCCGCGGCTTGCCGCGATGGTGGGTGTGCCTCTGCCGACCACTCCGGTCGATCATCAACATATCACTGTCAAAGCCGTGCCGGGACATGAGTTTCCAAAGAATACGCCCTGTCTGCGCGACCCGGATAACTTGGTCTACATGCGCGAAGAACAGGGCGGATTGGTCATCGGCGGCTATGAGCCGAATCCATTGGCGCGCTGGATTGACGGCACGCCTTGGGAACACAGCAATGCCACCCTGCCGCCGGATTACGACCGTTTCGAAATGTTGCTCGAGGGTGCGATTCGCCGCATCCCGTTTTTAAAGGACGCTGGGATTATCGACATCACCTGTCACCCAGGGGCATACACGCCCGATTGTCAGCCCATGCTCGGACCTCTCCCCGGTGTGCATGGCATGTGGATGCTGGCGGGTATGTCGCTGAACGGGTACGGCGGCGCGGGTGGCATGGGCAAACTGTTGGCAGAATGGATCATTGAAGGTGAAGCGCCGATGGATGTGTACGCCTACAAGGCCACGCGCTTCGGAAATTATTTCACCGATCCGCTGTATGCCGCTGAGCGCACGCGCGAGGGCGTGAAATATTATTATGCTTTGCGTTTCCCGAACGATGAAAATGAATGGGCGCGTCCACATCAGGTCAGTCCTGTTTATCATCGCACGCAGGAGTTGGGAGCGGTCTTCGGCGAAAAATTCGGCTGGGAACGTGTGCTGTATTTCGAGCCGGGCAAGAAGTGGCGAAGAGCCGGTGCGGATCAGCGTGCCTGGGGCTGGAACAAACCTCCGTACTTTGACCGTGTAGGCGAGGAGCATCGAGCGACGCGTGAGCGCGTCGCGCTCTTCGACCTGACTTCGTTCGGTAAGATCGAAGTAACCGGCGCTGACGCGTTGGCTCTGTTGCAACGTGTGACCGATTCAAATATTGATAAACCCGCTGGCAGTACCATCTACACCCAGTTTCTGAACACGCGTGGCGGCGTCGAAGCAGATGTCACCGTCTCACGTTTGAGCGATGATGTATTCTGGGTCATCACCGGTTCCGGGTTTATCGGCAATGACCTGGCGTGGTTGCAGATGCATATGCTGGACGAAAAGGACGTCACCCTGCGCGACATCACGTTGGACTATGCCTGTCTGGCGCTATGGGGACCTCAGGCGAGATCCGTTCTTTCGAAGGTGACGCCGGATCCCGTTTCGAATGAAGCGTTCCCATATCTGGCAGGGAGGTTCATCACAATCAACGGCGCACGTCTGTGGGCGCAGCGTGTCAGTTATGTCGGTGAGTTGGGCTGGGAGTTGTACCTCCCCAATAACCGCGCGTCCATGATCTGGGATCTGTTGATGGGTGCCGGAAAAGAATTCAACATGGAAGTCGGCGGCTACAAAGTGCTGGACTCCCTGCGACTGGAAAAAGGCTACCGCTATTACACAACCGATGTGACCCAGTTGGAGACGCCCTTTGAAGGCGGGCTGGGTTTCTGTGTCCACTTTGATAAAGGCGATTTCATCGGCAGGGAGCCCCTGCTGGAGAAGAAGCAGAAGGGATTTGCGACAAAACTGTGTACCCTCGTCTTGGATGGCGAAGATTTTACGCAAATCTACGGCGGTGAGGCGATTTACCACGAAGGCAGGGTCATTACCCGCGTCCGCAGCGGCGGATATGGTTATACTGTAAAGAGGAATATCCTGCTGGCGTATTTGCCCGTTGAATTGTCCAAGCCCGGCTCGCGTGTGGAAGTGGAACTGCTCGAAGGCAGGTTCATCGCGGAAGTGACAGCCTCTGTGTTGTATGATCCGAAAGGCGAGAAACTGAGAGCGTAAATCTTTTGCCGATTGGTACTGATTTTTAGTTTCTCTCTGTGAAAGTTTGTGATATTGTACCCAAAGGGTAAATCTACGACTCCAGGTTTTGAGTTGTATAATACTTGAATGATAAAGTCTCCTCCTGAATATGTCGGCTTTGGGATGCTCACTCCGGTTGAGATCATGGTGCTGGAGAAGCTTCCCAAACATAACACGGGCGCGATCGTGACCGAGGTTAATGAGTTTGTGTTCGACGATGCCGCCATTGTGGCGTGCCTGCTGCGCCAGTGGGGAGTGACCTCCGGAATGATCGGCACTGCCGTGGGGGACGATCCGCGAGGGCGCGCGCTGGCCTCGCAATTGAAGGAATGGGGAGTGCAGGGGGAAGTACGGTTCACGAAGGAGTACAAGACACCGCTCGAAGTGAATGTCTCCGACCGCAAAGGCGCGCGTACGTACTTCTGGCAACGCACACCGGAAATATTGAAAACACTCGATACGGCAGATTTATCCTTGATAGAAGGCGCCAGGATCTTTTACGCCGACTGGTATGATGGCGACCATATCCTGCGCGCCATGGATGAAGCCAATCGGCTCAACGTTCCTGTGTTCGTAAACCTGGAGCATGGACACAAAGACCCGGAGATCATGCGGCAATATGCCAGACGCGCAACATTCTGCCAGGCAGTGACCGATGCCGCGCAACTCGGCGGCAAACGCGCATTGGTGGGTACGGCGCGAAAATTGCTGAAGTCGGGCATCCGAACCGCCATTATTACGCTGGCAAAAGGTGGATGCCTTGTCGCGCAGGCGGATCAAATCGTGCGTGTGTTTGCTCCGCATGTCAAAGCCGTGGATGCCTGTGGCGCAGGGGCCACGTTCTCTGCCGGGTTCATCTACGGTTACCTCAAGAATTGGAATTTGGAAAAATCCGCCCGGTTCGCGACCGCCGCGGCTTCACTCAAAGTCACCCGCCCCGGTTTGCAAATGTTCCCGCTGGAACAAATACAGGAGTTGGCAGAAAAACTCAAAGTGGAACACTGGGTGTTCAAAAATGATCAATTTGAGATCATAGACAGGATCCTTGACCTGCCGCGGCAGGTGGCAGCCCAGGGCAAGCGGGCGCAAAAGAAACTTTTGAAAGAACTGCGACTTCCTGCGAAACCCGATGCTTCCAAGATCAACCATCCACATGCAAGGACGAAACGCAAGGTCATTTAACGAATAGGAATACGAGGATGTGATCATGTCATTTGCAGAGCTTCTTACGCAGGAACAAGTCGAACGTATCCACGACGCGTCGCTTGAAATTTTGGAACAAGTGGGCTTGAAGGTCCGCTACAAACCCGCGCGGGAGTTGTTCGAGAGGCACGGCTGCATCACATCCACCGACAGCGAGATCGTAAAATTTCCTCGCGTAGTGGTGGAGAAGTATCGCAAAATGACGCCGCCCACATTTACCTTTCGTGGACGCGATCCCAAATTTGACAAAACGATTCCACAGGACAGCCCGGTCATCGTCACAGCCAGTTCGGCGCCTGATATCATCGATCCGATCACGGGCAAAGAGCGACGCGCCGAGTCCGGGGATATTGCCCGTATCGCTCATCTTATCAATGAACTCCCCGGCTACGACATATTCTCCATTTCCACGCTGGCGGAAGACGCGCCCAAAGACCAGTTCACCATCTCGCGGGTGTATCCTGCCCTCAAGTATTGTCTCAAGCCGATCCGCGCCACGACAACCGATCACAAAGACACGCTTTCTGTAATGGAGATGGTGTACATCGTCGCGGGCGGGAAGGAAGCCTACAAGGAACATCCCTTTCTCACACATCATTACTGCCCCACCGTTTCACCGCTGACAATGGATGTGCTCTCCACCGAAAATGTGATGTTCTTTGCAGAGGAAGGACTGCCTGTCTACCCGACCATCGTGCCCAATGCCGGGCTGACATCACCCATGTCCATGGCGGGAACATTGGTGCAGGGCAATGCCGAATATCTGGCGACGTGCGTTTTGATGCAGATGGTCAGGGAAGGCACACCGACCATCTATGCCACGCTGGCGACGGTCGCCGATATGCGTTCCGGTGCGTATACCTCCGGAGCCATCGAATGCGGCATGTTGCACATGGCATTTGCCCAGATCGCACGTCACTACAATGTCCCATGCGGCGGGTATATCGGTTTGACCAATTCAAAATTGAACGACGCGCAGTCCGGTTATGAAACGGGCATGTCGGGCATGGGCGGCATCCTCAGCGGCATGGATATGTTCAACATCGGCGGTCTCATCGACGCCCTCAAGACCTTCGATTTTGCAAAAGCTGTCATCGATGATGAAGTGGCCCTCATGCTCAAGCGCGTCAAACGCGGCATCTCATTTAGTAACGAAGACCTTGGTGTTGACTTGATCAAACAAATCGGCCCCGGCGGTTCTTACATCACCGCCAAACATACCATCAGCCGTATGAAGACCGAAGCGGTGATGACCAAGATTGCCGACCGTGATGCGCGCACCATCTGGGAGAAAAAAGGCTCCACCGATACCCACACGCGCGCCATGAAACGCGTCAAGGAGATTATGTCGAGTAACACTACCCCCTTGCTTTCCCCTGAAGTGGATGCAAAATTACGCGCCGCCTTTCCGGGGCTGGTGGCGGGCGAATTATTACCGATCGATTAATATGTCACGCAAAACCCGCATCCTCCTTGGACTTTTCATCCTGATCCTCTCCCTTTCCCTTTTGGTGTGGGCATTGCTCCCTGCGCGGCATGAGACTCGCATTCAGCCAATCGCGCCATCGGACTTGCAACTGCCGACTCCATCTTCGCTTCAGATTCAGCCGATATTTGTCTCATGAGGCAGACGCGTTATCCCACCCCCAGGTATTTACCGCTCCTCGCCGCGGCAACAATCTTGCTGCTGGTCGCTCTCGCTTGCGGGGCGGGTTCGAACGCTCCTGCGCCCTCTGTGTCCGCGACAGAAATCGTGCCGAATGAACCGGTGTCCACCTCGCCTTCTCCCTCCGAGCCGGTGGGGCCTGCTCCGACCGCCCAACCCGCGATCCCCGAGAGGCGTTTTCTCACCCTTGAATTTCCTCCACAAATCCGGGCAGGCGACTCCGACCGCGTCCGTTTGACCTTGGAGGTCGATGAACAGGGCAATATCACCCCAACAGCGGTGGTCGGCGGCAATATTGTGACAGGCGAAGTGATTGAAATTCCGAATTTATATGAGACCCATCGTGTCATTGTGGAAGCAAAGTTCGATATCGCCGGTCTTGAGGTCTCGCCGCCGGAACTTATTAGTCAAGGGCTTGAGCTGGGGCAGGCGGTGACGTTCATTTGGAGCGTCCGCCCGAGGGAGGTGGGGGTCTATCGCGGTACGATCTGGCTTTATTTACGCTTCGTGGATAAAGTCAGTGGCGAGGAAAGCCGGAAAACGGTAGCAGCCCAGGACGTGGATATCGAGGCGGTGAATCTCCTTGGTCTTTCCGCTAGTCTGGCGCGGACGCTCGGCGTGGGAGGATCTGTGATCGGGACCATCATCGGTTTCCCATTCTTTGAGGATATCGTCAAATTTATTTTCGGGAGGCGAAAGCGCCGTAATTCATAAAATATGACGAAAATCACCTGAAAAATTGACATGCGTTCAATCGTGCTTGATTGTTCTTTATGGTACAATTTCGCCGCTTGTAATCCTGTTTTTGTGTACAAGTTAGATTTCTTTCGCCGGAGAAGCTATGAGTCAGTGGATTTACGTTGGTTTGTTCTTTATTGTTGGGTTGATCATCCCAATCGGCGCCATCGGAGCCGCATGGATCCTGGCGCCCAAAAGACCCAATCCCATCAAGCAGACAACTTATGAGTGCGGCATCGAAACGGTAGGCGATAGCTGGGTGCAGTTCAAGGCCCAGTATTACATTTTTGCGTTGGTATTTCTGGTGTTCGATGTCGAAACGGTCTTCCTTTTCCCGTGGGCGGTGAAACTCGGGCAACTCGGCTTGTTTGCTGTTGTGGAAGGCATCATCTTCATTCTCATCCTTGTTGCCGGGTTGGTATACACATGGCGCAAGGGGATGCTGGAGTGGGCGTAAATCTGATTTAAGAATGGGAGAAGGCTGATTGGACTCAATCCATTCAGCCTTTTCTTTGTGTAATGACCTCACCCCAACCCTCTCCTGAAGGGAGAGGAGGTTAAGGAGAAGTTATGAGTTTTTGGAATGATCCCCTCAAAGTAGCCGCAGATTGGTTGCTGGGCGTCTTCACAGGATGGGGCATGCCCGAAATGGCCGCGAATATATTGATTGGCTTTCTCGGAGTTTTGCTTCTTATCACTGTGTTGATGGTGCTCGATATTTTCCTGGTGTGGATCGAACGCAAGGTGGTAGCGCGTTTTCAGGATCGTCTTGGACCCAACCGTGTGGGCCCCTTTGGTTTGATCCAGCCGTTTGCTGACATCATCAAGCTGATTATCAAGGAAGACACCACTCCCGGCGGCGCGGATAAGGTGGTGTACAACATTGCTCCGATGCTTTCAATGATGTCGGTGCTGATCTTGTGGGCAATCGTGCCGCTGGCCCCCACCATACTCGGCGTGGATTTGAACATCGGCGCGTTGTATCTGATTGCCGCAGGTGCGATTGGTACGCTCTCCATTATTATGGCGGGCTGGTCATCGAACAATAAGTTCGCCTTGATCGGCGCCTTCCGCCAGGTGGCGGTGATGGTCTCGTTCGAAGTGCCGATGCTGACCATGCTGTTGATCCCGACCATTTTTGCGGGCTCGATGGGGATGAGTACGATCATCGAGAAGCAGGATGTTTGGTATGTTTTCCTTGCGCCGTTGGCGGCGGTGATCTTCCTGATCGCGGCAATTGCCGAGTTGGGGCGTGCTCCTTTCGACATGGCGGAAGGCGAATCGGAACTGGTCTCCGGCTTCAACATCGAATATTCCGGCATGAAATTTGGCATGTTCTACGCCGGTGAACTTCTGCATGCGTTCACCTTTGGCGGTTTCCTTGCGATTTTGTTTTTCGGCGGGTACCGCTTCTTTGGACTGGAGCAGGTCAGCCCGTTCCTTGCCATCGCAGTGATTGTATTCAAAGCCTTCATTGGCTATTGGATCATCATGTGGGTCAAGTATACGCTTTTGCGTATCCGCATCGATCACATGCTGGCGTTCAACTGGAAGTTCCTGACGCCTCTGGCATTCTCGCTCCTGATGGTGGTCGCGTTGATGAATGCGCTTCTTGCCAACGCCCCGATCTGGCTCTACATTTCAGGCATGTTCCTGTCGAATGTGGCGGTCGCATGGGCGGCGCTTGAGATCGCCCGCTCTGTCAGCCGCCGCGAACGAGAGAAGGTGGAAGGACCGAAGCAGGTTGTGGAGGTCGGTCATTAGTAATTGGTGAGTAGTAATTACCATTTACGAATTACCAAGAGGTTTTCTATGACAGGTGAACAAATCGTTTTTCTCGTTGTGGCTTTGTTTACGCTCGGTTCCGGCTTCATGGTCGTGACCACACGGAATTTGGTCCACGCCGCGTTGTGGCTGGTGTCCACATTGTTTGGTGTAGCGGTGACATATGCCGTACTGGATGCGGCGTTTCTTGCGGTTGTACAAGTTGTCGTGTATATCGGCGCCATCGCGATCCTGTTTATCTTTGCGGTCATGTTGACTCGCAAGGACGTGCGCGATCAGGGTCCGCAGATGAACAAGAACTGGTGGTTCGGCGCGTTGCTGGCAGTGATGACCTTCGGCGGGTTGTATTTCCTGCTTCAGGGTTGGAGTGGTCTGTCGAAAACGGCAGCAGCCATCCCTGCCGGGTTCGATGCGGTGGCTGAGTTGGGTAATGAGTTGGTTTCGCCCGCGGCGTACGTCCTGCCCTTTGAAGTCGCTTCCGTCCTTTTGGTGGCGGCGCTGGTGGGCGCCGTTTATGTTGCGTTCAACCCCCGGTCTGGGAAATAGGAGGCGCACAGCATGGTTCCACTTTCCTGGTATCTCATTTTTGCGGCGGCGCTTTTCAGCCTTGGCTTGTTTGGTGTGCTGTCACGCCGCAACGCGGTCGCTATCCTGCTTGGCATCGAATTGATGCTCAACGCGGTGAATATCAACCTCGCTGCCTTCTGGCGTTACGGCAACGTAATGGACATGGCAGGACAGGTCTTTGCAATTATCGTCTTTGCCGTCGCCGCCGCGGAAGTATCTGTGGGTCTGGCGTTGGTGATCTCTGTATATCGTCGCCGCAACACCGTTGTAGCCGACGAAATCGACATGATGAAGTGGTAGGGACTTATGACGACTGAGACATTGATCTGGCTTATTCCACTCCCTCCCGTGCTGGCGTTCTTTTTAATTGTGCTGCTCACGAACAAGAGCAAATGGCTCAGCCATACTGTTGGTGTTGGCGCGGCGTTCTTATCGTGGCTGGCAAGCATGATTGTCTTTTTCCGGGCGGTCAGCGTGGAGCATTTGGGCGAGCATCCTTTTGAGTCATCCATTAATTGGCTGCCAACCGGAAACTCATGGTTCGAGATCGGCGTATTGATCGACCCGGTTGGCGCGGCGGTCTTGTTCTTTGTATCCATCACGATCTTCATGATCTTCCTGTACAGCGTTGGCTATCACAACTTCGGCCAACCGGCTGGCGATCATGATCGCGCTGGGTTACCGCCTCATGGCGCGACGGTCGAGGAGCACGGACATAAGCACGTGGTACCGTCGGTCGAGCCGATGTACTCGCGCTTCTTTGCCTTCCTTGGGTTGTTTGCTTTTGGTATGTATGTGCTGGTGGTCTCCGATAATCTGCTGACCATGTTCGTGGGTTGGGAGATCATGGGCTTGTGTTCGTATCTGTTGATTGGCTTCTGGTACGGAAAAGAATCGGCGCGCAACGCTGCCATCAAAGCCTTCATGACCACCCGCGTCGGCGACGTGTTCATGCTGTTGGGCATTGCCTTCCTCTATTCTGCGACTGGCACATTGACTTTCCGTGAAATCTTTACCGAAGAAACACTGCACATGCTCGCCGGGCATACGACCTTCTTCGGTATGACCGTCTCTGGGTTTATCGCTTTGCTTCTCTTCATCGGTACGATCGGCAAATCGGCGCAGTGGCCCCTGCACGTCTGGCTTCCCGACGCGATGGAAGGTCCGACGCCCGTTAGCGCCATGATCCATGCGGCGACGATGGTGTCCGCGGGTGTCTATGCGGTCATCCGCATGTTCCCGCTCCTCACGGCGGATATGCACGGTCACGGCTTGACAGTCACCATGTCCATCGTGGCGTTCATCGGCGCGTTCACGGCGCTATTCGCCGCCACCATCGCGGTGGCTCAGAACGACATCAAGCGCGTCCTCGCCTACTCGACCATCTCGCAACTCGGCTACATGATCGCCGCCATCGGCATCGGCGCGTATGTTGCCGCCGCATTCCACCTCATCACGCACGCCTTCTTCAAGGCTCTGCTCTTCCTCGGCTCCGGCTCGGTCATTCACGGCATGGAGCACGGCGTCCTGCACACGGGCAACCACAAGGTTGACCCGCAGGACATGTACAACATGGGCGGTCTGCGCAAGAAGATGCCCATCACCTTCTGGACCTTCCTGATCGGCGGCTTTGCCCTCTCCGGCTTCCCGCTCGTCACGGCTGGTTTCTGGTCGAAGGACGAGATCCTTGCTGACGCCTTCGGTCATGGTCATTGGGCGGTCTTCATCACACTGGCAGTCGCCGCCTTCCTGACCGCCTTCTACACCATGCGCCAGATCACCCTGACCTTCCTCGGCGAACCCCGAACGGAAGAGGCAAAACACGCCCAGGAGACTCCCTGGACAATGACGACGCCTCTCGTCGTCCTCTCGTTCTTTGCTGTGACCTATGGCTGGGTTGGCATCCCCGAGCATTTCCCACTCCTCGGCGGACTCGTCCCGAACTGGTTCCATGATTTTGTCGGTCACACACTGGCGGAGGTTCCCGAAACGCCTGAATTCAGCTGGATACCGTTGCTGACATCGCTCGTGGTTGCCCTTGGTGGTCTGACCCTCGGCTGGCTGTATTACCGCAATGTCAAATCTGTCAGCGAGGACAAACTGCAGATCCCGCTTCTCAAGAACAAGTATTACTTCGACGAGGCGTACGACTTCCTGTTTGTCAAACCCGCCTACTGGTTTGCCGAAAATGTCGTCTACAAACTGCTCGATCAGCGCTTGATCGACGGCATCCTGCACATCTCCGGTCCCACGACGGGCGGCATCGGCAAGTTCGTCCGTGAAAAATTCGACCTGCCGTTTATCAACGAGCTGGTTGGTGACGGCTCTGCCAATGTGACTTATTGGTTTGGCGGCAAATTACGCGCTGTTCAAACGGGTCGTGTCCAGCAGTATCTGATGCTCGCGTTGGTGACCTTCATTGTTATCGGCGTAGCGTTGTATTTCTTCGTATTGAGTTAGTGGGACTGGCGTTTAAGCCAGTCGACATGGCGATAGGAGTTTTGATATGTTGTCCATGGTGAATTCAACAAGGCAAATTTTGCCTATAGTTGGAATGCTTTTTGTCGCAACCTTGTTTGTAGGTTGTGGACAGGTTGCTCCTGTGCCAACGGCTACGACGGGAATAACGCCTAGCCTCCTGCCTTCTGCCCATTCCAGCCTTTCGGTCGCCCTATCGCCTGTCACCACGATTACCCAAACAGCCACGGCCGTATCCCTGCCCATGTGCACACCTTTGCCTGTTACATATATCCTCGTGATAGATGAAGCTGCATATCACAGCGACGCAGGCATAGAGTTGGGTGCAATATGATGTCATTGATGAAAAGAACACAAACGGAAACCTCCACCACAAAGCGGCGTGGATACCGCTTTTGGCTGATTTGCATCGCCATCATCTTGGGATTGCCATTTTTGCTATATTACGGTTACTGCTGGGGCTTGTGGGGGCGAAACAGCCTGCTGTTACAGTACGTTTTTCAGTGTAATTGCCCGCCTGCCAGCGAGGAGGCGCGCTACCCTGAATATGTGAATGTGATTGTCCCTGCATGCCGGTACGTCAGTTCAATCCTCTCACCAACAGGGAGATTTTTGTACGTCCGTGAGAAAAATGACAATGTTGATTCAGCCTTTTTGCTGGATTTATATACTATAGACAGAATCGAGATAAATGATAGTCTGCTATCGACTTTTTTAACGGATGACTTATGGTTTGTCGAGAGCGGTCTTGAAGATGAAATCATTGATCGAACAAATGGAATAATTTATTCAATCCAAACATTCAGGTTTTGGCGGGAAAACGCTTATATAAATGGGGAGCCGAATCTCGAATTACTAGTTGTTTCTTTAGAACAAGCTGAACGAGTCTTCTTTACACAACGATACAACGACACAGTGGTTGTTCTAATGTCTGATTTCACAGCAAACCCCAACCGAGGTTTTACTTTTAGCCGCTCAGATATCCCAATGGGAGAGTTTAATAGCCGAGTTGAACAATTCTTACAGGAAAACAATATTGTCTATCAAACCATCCGTGAAGATTTTCCTACTGAGGTGATTTCCCCCAACGGAAGACTGGTAGCGCGTAATAAAGGGATTTATCTAGTTGCTACAGGCCAGAAGGTTATCGAGGGTATCTCTTCGGTAAGAGTTAGAGGGTGGACGAACGATGGGCGCAGTGTGATATACACTCCTTATTTCGGAGGTCCGTGCCTATTTAGGATAGGCATCCCCTTGGGTGATGATACTACGTGCTTTATAAGAGTATCTCAGCCCGTGCTTCTACTCAAAGTGCCAGAAGAATATTTGACCCCTACGGAGACGCCTTAATCAGTGTGGTAATTGAAACAAGGCAAAACAACTAAGAACAATCGGGAAATCTTCCTGATTGCAAACTAAAAACTTGAGGTAACGCATGTTTACAGTAAATTCAAGAGCAAGAATTGTTCACATAACACTGATTGTAATGTTCCTGTTCGGCGCGGCGGTGCCCACCACGGCACTGGCAAAGCCATCTGTGATACAGAATGATTTGGCTAATTCGTCAGATGAAGCAGAAAACCTTGTAAAGACCATCGAGAACACAAGGGATGAAAATGCTTTGCAAACGTCTACTGTGTTACTGGCATGTGATCCGGGTAGTTTTACATTTCCAGCATTTGGTCCAGTTTGCTCGGGCGCAAGCCCTGCCACTTCACTAACAGAAGAGTTTGATGTCACCGGAAGGATACCTTATTTAGGCGGAGGTGATGTAAAGTTCAAAATACAATGTGAAGGTGTGGATTGTGTACCGCAGAATATATATTATGCAGCATCCATGGACGTTACATTTAGTGATCCATGGGGTACTCCGCATGACTGGAATGCAAGTCTGACCAATGAAATGCACTTCACAACGACTACGAGCGAGGGGATATCAAACACTAAGTGCGGGGTCAACGTAGCATCCGGGGAGTGCCATCTTGAAATATCGGGAGTCATACCGGCTGAAATTATTTCTGAAAACTCTGATGACTGGATTAATCATTATTTTACTATTCATGCATACGTGTCATCCCCATTATCTTGGGTTGATTATGACATACATACTGATGTACAGGTTTCTTTGAGTCCTATAGTAGACCCTCCTACAGGTGGCTGTCCAGGGGTAACCTTATCTCCCATCGTGCAGGCGGTGCAGGCGAAAGTTGACCCACAAGAGTATTGTGGGAACAACTATGTTGATCTCATTAGTTTACCTCCAGGTCAAGCTGCATTTGAGAAATTTCAAAGTCTTGCCGAAATTGCTATTAATCCTGGCTCGCACGAGATTGATTTTGCGACTATGGGTTGGGATCCCTATGATAGCGAAAAAGGTGACAGCCCCGGTATAATTCTTCTCCGGGGTGTACAATCCGTCTACACGGCGGTTCATGAAAACCCAGAAAACTATCCCGGGGGAGTACGTGTAAGAATTCTATTGGGACTTGAAAACTACTTCGCAACATCTTTATTGGATCAGCGTGTGTATGTTTTGAAAGAATTGGCTGAACTGGGCATTCCACAGGAGGAGACCAATTGGTTGGTAGAAGTAGCATCCTATCGTGACGGTTCGCAGCTCTCCGGAAAGCATAGTCATGTCAAGATGATGATCGTAGATGGAGAGCATGTGATAGCTGGTGGTTATAACATGCACTACAATTACTTGGACGAAAATCCCGTTCACGATATGGGTATTCAGGTTAGCGGTCCAATTGCTTCTCACGCTTTGAAGGTCTTTGATGATTTATGGTTGGGGGCTTCGCGTTGTCGGGCATATACTTTGATCTGGTGTTCGGATGAAGAAACAATTACAGATGTATCTCATAATACGGCAATACCCACCCCTACCCCCACTGGAAACGATATTGTTTTTTTCTCTCTTTCGGGATGATTTGAATAAAACTGCTGACGATGCAATTGAGGCCGCTATTAACGCGGCTAATGACAAAGTTAACATTCTTCAAAATCGGTTCATGAACGAATTGTTTTTTGACCCTCCACAATTTGCGAGAGCAATCCTAAATGTCCTTCAGAAAGAAGATGCTCAAGTTCATGTCAAGATTCTCGCAACCTCTGGGACTGATGTTGCTGGGCTTTCTGACACTTATATAAATGTAATTGGAATGTGTATGCTTAAGCTTCAGCTTTTATCAGAAGATCCATCAAGGCTCCAATTTCTAGAAACTAGACTGTCCACTGCCAATAATTCGATTCATACCAAGGCACTATCAATTGACGATGCTTTTGTTGTCGTTGGAAGCCAAAACTTTGATTGGAGTGCTTGGGGAGATGACAGTTTCCTAGGCGACTTATCGGAATACAGCTTGGCTGTTGACAGCATAGATGTTGCCGCTGAGTTCAACGCAAAGTTTGATACAGAATCGAATAACGTTAATTCTTATCCCCTGATTTGTTATAATCTCATCTATCCGGGGACGTTGCCTTTACCATTACAGACCGTGATCGATCAAGCTTCTGCTGGCTCAACTATTTTCATCCCTGCGGGTGTCTACACAGAATCGGTCACGATTAACAAGCCATTGGTCTTGGTAGGTGCAAACCCGAGTCAAACCATCATCCGGCCTGATGGGAACGAACCTGCATTTCAGGTTACGTCGAGTGATGTAATTCTCGCGAATATGAAGATCAGCGGCGGTGATGGATATGGGATCGAGTTGTTTGACAGTTCGCCGAGTAGCCTAAAAAATATCCAGATTAATCGCGTCGTTTTCGAGAACAATGCGCAGGGAGGAATATTGGCTCAGGGTCTGATAACAGGTAGTCCAATGGACTATGCCATCGAAAACAATACCTTCATCGGCGGGGCTGATGGGATTACGATCAACATGATCGAGACTCAGTCTGAAACTTCCGTTGTTCGGGACAACATCTTCTCTGGTCAGTCCAATGCGCCCATTCATATCCTTTCCACAGATGACAGCAACATCGAATACAGTTACAACCTGTTCGATGACTGCGGATTGGGCGCTTGCGTTACAAACTGGGTTCAGGGAAGTGTCAGTGCAGTGTCAAGTGAACATGATAACTTGTTCGATCTTGATCCGCTCTTCGCTAGCCCAGAGGATGGCGCGTATCAATTGTCAACAGGTTCACCCGCGATTGACGCTGGCGACCCCGAATTGTTTCATGATTTTTTCTTCGACGGTGACGATGACGGCTTCATAAGGATTGACATGGGAGCCTTTGAGTATGCGCCGATAGAAAACGTCGCTCCTGTTGTCAATGCTGGAGAAGATCAAACTGTTAGCGTTGGTGAGAACGTTGATATCAACGCGACCTACTCTGACGCTGACAATACAGAGAACCACTCTGCCAGGATTGATTGGGGTGATGGAACGATTGAAGATGTGCCAGTGAATATGACCGGTCCCGGCACAGGAGATGTCACCGGTGAACATTCTTATTCCAGTCCCGACGACTACACTGTGGAAGTTTGCGTCATAGATCTCTATGGAGCGGTGGGCTGTGATTCGATCCTCGTTACGGTGAATAGTGGTTTCCCCTCCACTGGTATTTTGGACAACTTCAACCGCGCAAGCGGCTCCATCGGCAGTGACTGGTCTGGGAACACTTCTGGCTACAACATCGCCTCCAACCAACTGACAGTGGATTACAGCGGTTCCAACTCCGACATCTACTGGAGCAATGAACCCTTCGGCGCAAACCAGGAAGCCTACGTCACGCTGACCGATGTGGATGGGAACGCATGGGAGCACGACTTGCTGCTCAAAGCGCAAAGTAACAACACCTGGGGCGATGGCGTTCTCGAAGTGTTGTATGACCCGTCAGGTCAACGCGTCCAGGTCTGGACGTACGAGTGGCCCGCTGAATGGGTGCAACATGGCGCGGACATCCCGGTCACATTTGTGGATGGGGATCATTTCGGCGCCCGCGCCCTTGCAGATGGCACGGTCGAAGTCTATCGCAACGGAGAACTGCTGGCGACGCGCGACATCACCTCCTGGTCGCATTATGCCGATGGCGGATACATTGGTCTGTGGTTCATCGGCGCGGAGAATGCCGTTCTGGATGACTTCGGCGGCGGGACTGTTCTCAGCGGGATGCAATCCATGAGCATGGGCGGCACGATTGAAAGTCAAGACGCAGAAACGAGCCTGACACCGGAACAATTGAATGTAACCCTGACCGATACTGGACTCTTCTGGCAGGGAGTCCCAATCGGGTCGAACCAGAAAGCATCTGTTACATTTGCTCAACTCAACAAAAATGTCAATGCAATCCTCAAACCGCAAAGCAACGGCGCATGGGGTGACGGAGTTGTCCAGGTGTTGTACGATGTGTCTGGCGGACGCATCCAGGTGTGGATGTATGACACGCAGAAAGGCTGGATGCATATCGGCAAAGATGTTCCGGCGAAGTTCACGGCAGGCGATACATTTACTATTCACATTTCCGCCGACAATACGCTTGAAATCTCTCGTAATGGAAAGGTGATCGCGAAACGTACGCTACCATAGAGTAGAAAAATTCTGAAACGACCTGTTAGCTTGTTCCGTATAATGAAATATTCAATATTCTACGGAACGGCGTGAACAAGGATAACAAGGTATATCTTATGGACTATATCAATACTCACCTGCTCTCAACCACCCTGTTCTTCCCGCTTCTCGCGGGATTTCTAATGCTCTTCCTGCCGAAGGACGAGGCGAAACTTCACAAGTGGTTTGCCCTGGGCGCGAGCCTCGTTCCCCTCGTGCTGTCGCTGGTGGCGTGGTTTAACTTCCGCCCGTCGCAAGCCGGTTACCAGTTCGAAGAGATGTACGCCTGGTACGCGGCGATCGGCTCGTCCTTGCACCTCGGCGTGGATGGTCTCTCGCTTTCGATGGTCCTGCTGACGACGCTCCTCACCCCGATCGCCATCCTTGCTTCGTTCGGCATCAACGACCGCACCAAAGCCTACATGATGCTGTTCCTCTTCCTCGAGACGGGCATGCTCGGCGTGTTCATGGCGATTGACCTGCTGATCTTCTTCGTGTTCTGGGAGATCGGTCTGGTCCCGATGTACTTCCTCATCAACCAGTGGGGGAGCGCCAACCGCAACTATGCCTCGCTCAAGTTCATGATCTACACCATGGGCGGTTCGCTTGGTCTTCTGCTTGCGGTCCAGTTGCTGGGTGTGTTGTTCAAGACCTACGATTTGCAAGTCATCACAGAGCAGTGGTCAACTTACACAGCGGCGATTGGCGGCATTCCTGCCAGCACATTCAAAGCGGTTGCCTTCTGGGCGTTCGTCATTGCGTTTGCGGTCAAGGTTCCGTTGTGGCCCTTCCACACATGGCTTCCCGACGCGCACACTGAAGCCCCGACCGCCGGCTCGATGATTCTGGCAGGTGTTCTGCTGAAGTTAGGCGCTTACGGTTTCCTGCGCCTGGTCCTGCCGCTGTACCCTGATGAAGCGAAGTATTTCGCTGGCGCGCTGGCGTTCCTGGCGGTGGCGGCGATTGTCTTCGGCGCGTTCGGCTCCTACGCCCAAACGGATTTCAAACGTCTCGTGGCGTATTCATCGGTAAACCATATGGGCTTCGTCGTCCTCGGTATAGCGGCAGCAGCTTTCGCCGTGGGGACGAACGATGCCCGTATCGCCTTGAACGGAGCCATCCTGCAGATGTTCAATCATGGACTTTCGGCGGCTGGGATGTTCTTCCTGGTCGGCGTCATCTACGAACGGACTCACACCCGTAACCTGGATGATTTCGGCGGATTGTTCCCGCTCGTCCCGGTCTATGGTGGGATTTTGATCTTTACCAGCATGGCCTCCCTTGGCTTGCCGGGACTCAACGGTTTTATTTCCGAATTTCTGGTGGTACGGGGCGCGTTTGGAGTGGGCGTCAATTCGGTGTCGGTGATGACGGTTTACACCGCTGTTTCGATGCTTGGCTTGCTCTTCACAGGCGCGTATATTTTGAAGGGAATTAAGAAAGTGTTGCATGGCCCCATGAATGAACAGTGGGCGCACGGCGAACACAAGTTGACCGAGATCAACGCCCGCGAGGTCATTGTCATGATCCCGTTGATGGCATTGATCTTGTGGATCGGTTTGTATCCGGCATGGATATTGAACGTGATCAACCGAGCCGTGGTCATGCTCTTCTAAGAGGTGGATGATGAATTTTCCTGTATTGAGTGTCATCACATTTACACCAATCGTTGCGGCGTTGGTTATTCTGTTGCTGCCTGCGCAACGGAAGAATGAAGCGCGTGCCGTGGCGCTTGCCTCCGCGACCTTTGCCCTGATCCTTTCGATCTGGGTTTACTTTGCCTACGACCAGACAGCAGCAGGTTACCAATTTGTCGAAAAATATAGCTGGCTCCCGGCGCTTGGCATCGCTCTGCACTTCGGTGTGGATGGCATGAGCACACCGCTCGTCCTGTTGACGGGTGTGGTCATGTTCACCGGGGTTCTGATCTCTTGGGGCGACGATGATAAGCATGTCATGGCGGGGATCCAGGATCGACCACGCGAATTCTTTGCCTTCCTGTTCCTGCTGGCGGGCGGTGTGTTCGGTGTGTTCGTTTCGCTTGACCTGTTCATGCTGTTCTTCTTCTACGAGATTGCAGTTTTTCCAATGTATCTACTCATTGCGATTTGGGGCTGGGTACAGACGCGTGAATATGCTGCCATGAAACTGACCTTGTATCTTTTCGTCGGTTCGGTGGTCTCCTTGGTTGGTGTGCTGGTCATGTACTGGCAGCAGTATCAAAATACGGGTGTTCTCTCGTTCGACATGCTCCAAATGGAAAAGGCTGGTTTCTCACAGGCTTTCCAAAATATCTGGTTCCTGCCGGTCTTCCTTGGTTTTGCGGTATTGGGCGGCATTTGGCCCTTCCACAACTGGTCGCCGGATGGTCACGTGGCGGCACCGACGGCTGTTTCCATGTTCCATGCAGGTGTGTTGATGAAGTTAGGTGCGTTCGCAGCGCTCCGCGTGGGTATCATGCTCCTGCCGCAGGGCGCCCAGACCTGGTCCTGGCTGATCATGGCTTTTGCAGCCATCGCTGTGGTGTATGGAGCCTACATCGCATTTGTTCAACCGGACCTGAAATACATGATCGGTTTCTCCTCCGTCTCGCACATGGGCTTGGTCATGCTCGGTTTCTCCACGCTGAATCAGCAGGGATTGACGGGCGCCGGTGTGCAGATGTTCTCGCACGGTGTAATGACAGCTCTCTTCTTTGCCGTCACCGGTATGATCTACGACCGTTCGCATACTCGCCAGATCCCTGAACTGGGAGGCATGAGCAAGGTCATGCCGTTTGCCGCGATTGGTTTTATCATCGGCGGTCTGGTTTCGATGGGCATGCCTGGGTTCTCTGGTTTCGTGGCGGAGTTCCCGATCTTCATGGGTGTGTGGGGCAGCCGCTGGCTGGTTGCGGTAATTGCCAGTATTTCCATCATTATCACGGCAGCGTATATCATGCGTAACATCCGGCAAGTGTTCTTCGGTGAAATACCCGAAAAGCTTGCGGGTCACGTCGGCGATATTACAGTTCTGGATAAGGTCGCCATTGTTACGCTTTGTGTGTTGATGGTCGGGCTGGGACTTTTCCCCGGCTTGATGGTCCCGATGGTGGAGACGGGCGTCCAGAACATACTTCGCCTGCTGGGAGGTGCATAATGTTTACTCCGACGATGTTCGCTTCCATCCTCCCCGAGATCCTGATCCTCATCCTCGGCATCCTCGTGCTGGTGGTTGAGCCGTTTTGGAAGGAAGAACGCCGCCGCAATGTGGGCTGGCTCACCGCGGGCGGACTGCTTGCCGCGATGGTCATCAGCCTGCTCTTTGGACAGCCCGGCGAACCGGTCATGACGCTCGGCGGCATGATCCGCTTCGATTGGCTGGGATTCTTCTTCAAACTGTTCTTCATGTTTGCAGGGGCGGCAACGGCTCTTCTTTTGATGGATAACGAGAAAGTGGGGCGGCGTGGCGAAGCATATCTTTTGTTCCTCGCATCGCTCATCGGCATGAACCTGATGGCTTCTTCCGCCAATCTGGTCATGCTCTACCTTGCCATTGAAACGACATCCATCCCGCTGTACATCCTGTCCGGTTTCATGCTTGGCGACGATAAATCGACCGAAGCCGGGTTTAAGTACCTGCTCTTCGGTGCATTGACCTCCACGGTCATGCTCTATGGCTTCAGCCTTGTCTTTGGCTTCACCGGCACAACGGCTATTTACCAGCTTGCCGGAATGCTCAAGACTGGAACACTTTCTGCCATCGGTGCATTTGGTGTGCTGGCTCTCATCCTTGTTGGCATTGGCTTCAAGGTCTCCATTGTGCCATTTCACTTCTGGGCGCCGGATGTGTACGAGGGCGCGCCGACTCCCGTTTCGGGATTTTTGTCCACCGCTTCGAAAGCCGCGGGATTTGCTGTGCTCGTGCGCCTGTTCTTCGTGGCGTTCCCTGACTATGGCGGTTCCTGGACAGCCATCCTGGCGGTCATCGCTGCCATTACCATGACGATTGGTAACTTGCTGACCCTGCAGCAGACGAATATCAAGCGCCTGCTTGCCTATTCCTCTGTGGCTCACGCGGGTTATACCTTGATCGGCGCGGTGGCACTTTCGCAGTTGGGCGCTGCGAGCGTAGTGTTCTACCTGGCAGCATATATTGCCACAAACCTGCTCGCCTTCGGTATCGTCATGGCGTTCAGCCGGGTGACGGGACTCGAAGACATCAGGGACTATGCCGGGATGAGCCGCCGCTCGCCCTGGCTGGGGTTGATGATGCTGGCGGCCTTTCTGTCGCTGGCGGGGATGCCTCCGTTCGGTGGCTTTGTCGCGAAGGTGTTCGTCTTTGCGGCAGGTGTACAGGCTGGTTATGTCTGGTTGGTCATTGTGGGTATTATCAACTCCATCATCGGTGTGTATTACTACCTGAACGTGATGAAATTCGTGTATCTATATCGTATGCCGAACCAGGATGAGGAAAACCATCCGGTGCAGTTGACCCGTCCGTACGCGATTGCGCTGGCAGTGCTTGCCATCGGTGTGGTTTTGCTCGGTACCGCATTTGCACCGTGGTTTAGCTGGTCGAACGCGGCGGCGTTGAATCTGTTTTGATTATGGAGACAGGCTGAGGCGTGGAAGGAAACGGATGTACGTCATCCAAATCCTGCGATTTGACATTCACTCAACCTGTCAGTTATAATCGTGCAACATGACACAATCGGAACAAAAAGGCAGAAGCATCCTGACCACTCTGTTGATCGTGATGGTCGGACAGGTAGGGTGCTTGACGCTGGTCATCATCCTGGCTTCTGTGTTTGGCGGGTTGTGGTTGGATAAAACGTTCGATACAAAGCCGGTTTTTACACTGGCTTTGTTGTTTGCTGGAATTCCCGTGTCGGTGCTCGTGATGCTCGCAGTGGCGCGCCGGACGCTGGCGCGGTTGAAAGATAAAGCAGAGAACGAATCGAAATCTTCGTCGTAGGAGGCGGACTTTGGAACAAGTGAAACGTAGACCCTGGCGTCGTTGGGTCGTGCTGGTGCTGATGATCGTAGGTTTTTGGCTGGGCAGTATTTTTGTCCCGGTCCAGCCCGAGATTACGGTGGCGGCAGAGAAATTGATCGAAGAACCGATTATCGAGAATTTTCTCGGTCTCGGCCCATTTTATTTGGTGAATACGCTTCCCACACTGGCGGTAACGATTGTCTTGCTGGTAATTATTGCGTATGCCACCAATCGCTCGCTCAAAAAGAGCGCGCAAACCGATCTTGTGCCGCGCGGCATCGGCAACCTGATGGAAGCCGTCTTGGAAATGCTCTACAACCTGACCGAGGGATCGGCGGGGAAATATGCCAGGATGATCTTCCCTTGGTTTGCGACCATCATGATCTATGTGTTGTTTGCCAACTTGCTCAAGCTCATCCCGGGTTTTGAGTCAATTGGTGTATTGCACCATGCTCATGGTGAAGGACACGCCAAGGAACTTCTTGCTGGCAACTGGTACCTGCTCACTCATGAAGAAGGCGAATACATTCTTGCTCCGTTCTTTCGCGGTATTTCTGTAGATTTGAACTTCACTGTTTCTCTGGCGTTGATTGCGGTGGTGATGATCCAGGTGATCGGTTTCCGCGCGCAGGGATTGGGTTATCTGAGTAAGTTCTTCAATACCCGCCGCATGTTCAAGGTGCCGTTCTTTGGCGCCATGGACTTTTTGGTCGGCTTGCTGGAGTTGATCTCGGAACTTTCCAAGATCCTCTCGTTTGCTTTCCGTCTATTCGGCAATATGTTCGCCGGGATCGTGTTGGTCGCGATCGTGGCGGGTTTGCTGGGCAAGTTCTCGATTTTGCCGGCGATGATCATGATGTTCGAGTTGTTTGTCGGTGTCATCCAGGCGTTTGTGTTCGGTATGTTGACGATGGTCTTCATGGCGCAAGCCACCCAGGGGCACGGCGAACACGAAGAGCATACAGAAGCGCACGCAGAAGCGCACGAAATTTAAATATAAAAACAATAGGAAAAACCTAAGGAGGCTTGTAATATGGAAGGAAATATTTTGGATGCGATGCGCTATGTAGGCGCAGGACTGGCGATGATCGGTGCTGCGGGCGCCGGTGTGGGGATCGGTCTGAGTGTGCAGGGCGCGCTCACGGGTATGGCTCGCAACCCGGATACCTACGGTAATCTGTTGACCAACATGATCCTCGGCATCGCGTTCTCTGAAGCGATCGCCATTTACTGTCTGGTCATTGCATTCCTGATGCTCTTCAAAGTCGTGTAGTTGAACAGGAGCAACCAATGGAAGCACTTGGTATTAATCTCGGTCTGCTCATTGTTCAGATCATTGCGTTCTTTATCGTATTCCTCACATTGAACGCCTGGGTCTACCAGCCGATGCTGAACATGATGGAAACCCGCAAGCAGAAAATCGCGCAGGGTCTGGAAGATGCCCGTGTTGCTGCAGAGGCACGTGCCGATGCTGAAAAACAGGCTTCGAAGATCATTGCCGATGCGCAAGCGGAAGCCAGCAGGATCGTCCGTGAAGCCACGGACCGCGCCGCCGCTGCCGGTAAGGATGTGAAAGCCGCCGCTGAAGCGGAAGCCGCCAAGGCGCGCGATACCGCCATGGCAGAAGCTGAAGTAGAACGCAACCGCATCCTGGGTGACTTGCGCGGTCAGGTCGCGGCATTGGCTGTGGCTGCCGCCAACAAGCTGGTCGGTGAGGCGCTTGATGAGAAGAAGCAGCATGCTTTGCTCGATGAATTCTTCTCCGGTGTGAAATCCGGCAAGGTGGTTGTTCTCGACGACGCAAACTTCAGGGGCGACTCCGCTGAGGTGACCTCCGCGCTCCCGTTGAGCAAGGATGAAGAAGCCGCCGTGAAGAAGGATATCCTCTCGAAGGTGGGAGCACAGGCTGTTTCTTTCCGCGTTGACCCGTCCATTTTGGGTGGGCTTGTCATCAAAGTCGGCGACAGGGTCCTTGATGGATCGGTCGCCGGCAAACTCGAAGGTCTTCGCCAGAGCCTGAAATAACTTTGCTCGAAGAGAGATGAGAAGGTTTGAGTGAGATTCTCAAGCCTTCTTTTCGTTTAAGATGATGAATTTCACGATAAAGATAAATTAGACCTTGATTGTAAACAACTTTTAACTTACAATTGCCGCCAATGTAATTCAAAAACCGATCCGCGTTTTGAGGCTAAAACCAAATGAATGAGAACCGTATTCAACAGGTCCTTGAGGTTGAAAGACAAGCGCAGGAGATCCATGATAAAGCGGTAAGTGACGCTCAACAATTGCCTGTGCAGGCAGAGCGGGAGGCCCAAGCCATTATCGAAAAGGCGCGGGCAGAGGCTCAAGAGGAGGCGCGCAGACTTGTCTCCGAGGCTCAAGCGGAGGATGAAGTTGCTCGCATCCTTGCCCAGGCGGAGGATAAAAACCGTCAGGTCGAAACGCTAGCAAAGAGTAACTTCGAGCGGGCAGTGAATTACATTCTTGATCGTGTTGTGGGAAAAGAGTAATTATGTCTGCGGGTGGGGTCTCTGGATACGCAGCGATCAGCGCACGGGTGCGGGCAATGTACTCCTCGCTCCTCACAGGGCAGGATTTCCTGCGGCTGAGCGAAGCGCCCGACTTCCAATCCCTGATTGGATTACTCAAGCAAACAGCTTATGGTCCTTACCTTGAAAGCCTCAAGGATAAGGACCTTACCCCACGGAAAGTCGATCTGCAGATCAAAGGGCGGTTGGCAGACTCCTATAATAGTGTAATTCATATCGCTCCCGAACAGACACGTCCCCTCTTAAAACAATTGTATAGATATTTTGAAGTTGGCAATCTCAAGGCAATCCTGCGCGGTATCGTCACCGATCCCAACTGGGAGCATGTCCGCGAGATATTGTTCCCAATGGGTTCCATGTCTGTTTTACCGGCGCAAGCCATGGTGGAGTCGGGGGCCATTGCTTCGGCAGTTGAACTGCTGAATAACACCGTCTATGAAGAGCCGCTTAACTTTGCCATGAAACGCTACAGCACCGAGCAAAATCTCTTCACACTCGAAGTAGCGCTTGACCTTTTCTACTGGCGTCAGTTGTGGCAATATGCCAAACGGCTACAGGGGCTGGACCGGGACCAGGCATTACGCCTGATCGGCTCCCTGATGGACATGAACAATATGATGTGGGTCATTCGTTATCGTGTCTATCATGACCTATCCGAAGAGGAACTGATCAATTACACACTGCCATTTGGATTTCACGTACGCGATGAGGATATCCGTGCCATTGCCGCCGGTGTGGATATTGCCTCGGTGGTCGAGCGTGTTTACCCCGGTGTTTCGGATGTGGAGGCGTTTCTTGATGAGCCCCGCAGCGGCTTGCCTCAACTGGAAATTCGCCTCAAACGACAAGTGCTCCAGCAGTGCCTGGCTGCTTTCACCGGTAATCCATTTCATATAGGCATTCCCATTGCCTTCCTGCTCCTGAGCGATCTTGAAATACAAGACCTGACGGTGCTGATCGAAGCCAAATCTTCGAAAATGCCCGAAGAAGAATTTCGACTCTATTTGCTAAGAATGGAAACAACGAAGATATAAAAGAGTTGATGATCGCAGCGCCATAGCATAAAGAGAAGTAGATCACCCTTTCGATAGATCGGAGCTTGATAACATGTTCTTTCCAAAAGCGATGACAGAGCTCGAGCTGATCGTCCCAGCCAAAGACCTGCTGGCAGTGACCAGGATTTTAAGCCGCTATGGTGTCTTTCACCAGACCGACAGCGCCTCGTATACCGGGGTGGCAACTGGTTCCGCCAACACATGGCAGGAGACCGCCTCTCAGTATGCCGCGCTTGAACGCCGCATTCAAGTCATCTTGCAGACATTATCCTTGGATGAAGGAGAGCCTCCGGCTGCTGATTCTCGCCACGATGCCATGATCGAGGTGGACAAACTGCGTGAAGAGGTGGAGCGCATCGAGGAACAGGTCAAATCTGCTAGTGAACGATTGAACTCCGAAAAGAAACACTTGGAACAACTTGAGAGTGTGCTGCATCAACTCGAACCCGTAGAAGACCTTGAGATTGACATTGCCACTCTGCGTAATTCACGTTACACCTACTCGATGTTGGGGCTGATTCCTGCCGCAAACATTGACCGATTGCAGACCAGCCTTGCCCGCGTTCCGAATGTTTTTCTCACGCTTCGTTCCGACTCAGCCAAGCCTGTGGTCTGGCTTGCTGGCCCCCAATCCAACGCTGACGTGTTGAACCGCGCCGCCAAAAGCGCCTATCTTGATCCGCTGGCTTTGCCCGAGGGATATGAAGGCACACCGGCGAAAATCATCGATTCCCTGCATAAATCCATTGAACAAGCAAAACAAAAGATAGAAGAGTTGCAACACACATTGACAAATTTTGCCAACGAGCACGGAGAGGAACTGCGTGACCTGCTCTATCAGGTACACACCAGCCGCGTGCTTTCAGATGCCATCGTCCGCTATGGGCAACTCAAACACACCTATGTGATCACGGGCTGGGTGCCGGTGGATGACTTGCCGGAACTATCTACCCGTCTCAAGAATGCCTCGCGCGAGATCCTCATCGAAACTCTGCCCACCTCACGCTATGGGCACAATCAACACGTGCCTGTGGCGTTGTTCAACAACAAATACCTGAAACCGTTCCAAATGTTGGTGAATACCTACTCCCGTCCGCGTTACGGTGAACTGGATCCGACCCTGTTGATGGCGATTACGTTCCCTGTGCTGTACGGGGCGATGTTTGGTGACCTTGGTCAGGGACTGGTGTTGTTCGTGCTGGGTTTGCTTATGCACAACAAAATTTTTATGAAGGGAATGCAAAGCTTGGGATTGCTGATCGCCTACTGCGGATTTTCTGCGGCGGTCTTCGGGGTGCTGTATGGAAGTGTGTTTGGCTTCGAGGGTGAGCATTTCTCGCATACCTTCGGGTTTGAATTCCATCCGGTATGGATCAGCCCAATCGAGGATACCTTGCCCGTGCTGGGGATTGCCATCGATGTGGGTATTGTACTGTTGGTCGTTGGTTATCTATTGGCAATTTTCAACCAGGTCCGTTCACGAGAGTGGGCGCATCTGGTCTTCGGGCACACCGGGATCGTAGGCTTTCTGCTCTATTTGTCTTTTCTGGGTTTGCTGGGTATGGCGGTCGCGGCGTTGAAATTGCCGATCGTTCCGAAGATTGCGGTTGCCATCAGCAGTTTGCCGCTCCCATTCCCGGTACTGGCACTGGTCTTCGGGCTGGCAATCATGTTCTCGGAAGTGCTCATCAACCTGATGGAAGGTCATCGCCCGGTGATCGAGGCACATGGCATTGGCGGTTTTATCATGTACCTCGTGCAGGCATTCATGGATTTGTTCGAGACGCTGATCAGCCAGTTGAGCAATACGCTGTCCTTTGTGCGTGTGGGAGCGTTTGCCGTGGCGCATGGAGGCGTCAGCATGGCGATCTTTGCCCTTGCCGGGGAGGAGCCGGGGTTTAAGTTCTGGCTCACCATCCTTCTTGGTAATATCTTTATCATCGGTTTTGAAGGTTTAATTGTGGGAATCCAGACCATGCGTCTCAACTACTACGAATTTTTGGGCAAGTTCTTCACAGGCGGCGGCATGCGCTTCGACCCGCTTACCATCACCCCTGCCAAAGAGGAGGGATAATTCGTGGCTTTTGAGAAGAAATCGATTTGTGTATTCCTTTGCTGTCAGGCATGACAAAAATCAACACAATAAGGAGAGATAAAACATGTTTGTACTTTTTGCTGTTCTGGTTGCTTTGATCCCGGTTATTCCCGCCGTTGTGTATTTGCTTCAGAATGGAAAGCAAAGCCCTGCCAAGGCGCTTTCCCGACTGGTGACCAGTTTCAACACTTTCAATTTTCTGCTTGGCATGATGGCGGCAGGAATGATCATGGTCTGGCTGGCTTCACCATCTGAAGTGCTTGCCGCAGGGATGGCGCAGGAGGGCGGCGGAGCGGATCCGTACATTACACTGGCGGCGGCGCTCTCCACGGGACTGGCATCCATCGGCGCTGGTATCGCAGTGGGTGGTTCGGGCGCGGCGGCAGTCGGTGCTACAGCAGAGAAACCAGAATCCTTCGGCCGCTCTCTGATCTTCGTGGGTCTTTCAGAAGGTATCGCGATCTACGGTCTGATGATCTCTTTCATTATCCTCGGTCGATAGGTATTCCATGAAGGTCCTTGTCATCGGTCATCCGGATGCGGTGCTGGGATTTTCGCTGGCTGGTGTTCACGGTCAGGCGGTGACGACTGCCGATGAAGCCAACGCGGCATTGGACTCAGCTCTTACTTCTTCCAGCGATAACGGCATCATCCTGGTTACGCAAGATGTGGCGAAATTGATCCAGTCGCGGGTGGAGGACTTGAAACTGCACAGCACCATCCCATTGGTAGTGGAGATTCCCTCTCCGGAAGGCATCTCGCCGGATGCGCCGACCTTGAGCGAAGTTGTCCTTCGGGCGATCGGCATCAAGCTATGATTCTTTGCCTGCGCGTTCGTCGGCGCAGGGGAAACGGATTTGGTATCGAGTTATGAAACCAGAAGATGAGAACATTGAGGCATTATCGCGTGCCATTCTCAGGGATGCGCGTGCTGAGGCGGAGGAATTGCAGGAAGAGGCCCGGGTAAAGGCGGAAGCCATTCGTCAGCGCGCCCAGGCGGAGGCGGAGGCGGAGCGGAAAGTCATCCTGGATAAAGCAAAACAGGACGCGGAACGTCTGCGTAGTCAGGCAATAGCTTCGGCGCAGCTGAAGGCGCGCACGCTGCAATTGGAGCATCGCGAAAAATTGTTGGACAAGGTGTTCGATACGGCGCGAGAAAGACTTTCCACGATCCAAAAACGGGCGGATTATGACAAGCTTGCCGCCCAACTGCTCAAGGAGGCGGTCACCCAATTGAACGCGGAGACAGCCGAAGTTCGTGCGGATGAGGTGACAGAGCGTTTCCTCAAGTCGTCGGTGGCGGAGAAAGTGTCCAGGGAGTTGAATGCGAAGATCACATTTGGCAAGCCACTCGAATCGGGCACCGGGTTGGTGGTGGATGCCGCCGGCGGGCGTTTGCATTATGACAATACGCTGGAGTCGCGCCTGACCCGCCTGCAAAATTCCCTGCGTTCGGCGGTGTATCAGGTTTTGATGGGAGAGAAGTTATGAGCGAGCAAATCGCAACGGTAACATGGATTAATGGTCCTGTGGTTCGTGCGCGGGGTTCGCGTCACGTCAGTATGTTGGAGCTGGTCGAGGTCGGCGAGGAGCGGTTGGTTGGTGAAGTGATCGGTCTGAACGGTGACATTATCACCGCGCAGGTCTATGAAGAGACATCCGGTATGCGTCCCGGCGCGCCGATGTACGGAACAGGGTTGCCGCTTTCGGTGGAGCTGGGTCCTGGTCTATTGAAAAGCATCTTTGACGGGGTGCAGCGCCCGCTTCCGTTGATTGAAATGCAATCGGGTTCGTTCATCGGGCGCGGGATGAGGCTTGATCCGCTCTATCGCAAGGATCGCTGGAAGTTCACACCCGTGGCAAAAGTTGGGGATGCGGTGAACGGCGGCATGATCATCGCGACGGTGATGGAAACCGACACTTTTGAGCATCGCATCATGGTTCCGCCGGATCTTTCCGGGACCTTGACCTGGCTCGCCTCGTCAGGCGAATACACACTGGAAGATGTCATTGCCAAAGTGAAAGTCGGGAGCGAGGAAAAAGAATTGACCATGCTTCAGCGTTGGCCCGTACGCCGACCGCGACCGTACAAATCGCGCCTGGGTGTGAACACACCGTTGATTACCGGGCAACGCGTGTTAGATACCTTCTTTCCAGTGGCAAAGGGAGGCGCAGCAGGCATCCCCGGTCCATTCGGTTCGGGCAAGACCGTGACCCAGCACAGCATTGCCAAATGGGCGGACGCGCAGGTGATCGTCTATATCGGATGCGGCGAGCGCGGCAACGAGATGACCGAGGTGTTGCAGGAATTTCCGCACCTAACCGACCCGCGTAGTGGTCGTCCATTGATGGAACGCACGGTGTTGATCGCCAATACGTCGAACATGCCAGTGGCCGCGCGCGAGGCGAGTATTTACACAGGCATTACCATTGCAGAGTATTACCGCGACATGGGCTACCACGTCGCCTTGATGGCGGATTCCACTTCACGCTGGGCGGAGGCGCTACGCGAAGTATCCGGTCGCTTGGAGGAGATGCCCGCGGAGGAAGGGTATCCCGCTTATCTCGCTGGTCGTCTTGCGGAATTTTATGAACGTGCCGGTTATGTGGAAACATTCAACGGTAAATCCGGTTCTGTGACCATCGTTGGTGCGGTCTCGCCTCCAGGCGGCGACTTCTCCGAGCCGGTGACACAGCACACGAAGCGTTTCATTCGCTGCTTCTGGGCGCTCGATAAATCGCTGGCATCAGCTCGTCACTTTCCATCCATCAACTGGCTGGATAGCTACAGCGAATATCTTGAAGATGTGGCGGGCTGGTGGCAAAAACAGGTCGGCACTGATTGGCTGCGGATGCGTAACCGCGCTATGGAAATCTTGAGCGAAGAAGCGCGCCTTTCCCAGATTGTAAAACTCGTCGGCCCGGATGCACTTCCGGACGAGGAGCGTTTGGTGTTGGAGACGGCCCGTTTGCTGCGCGAAGGTTTCCTCCAGCAAAATGCCATGGACAAGGTCGATGCGTATTCATCGCTCCAGAAACAGGTACGCATGTTGGAATTGATCCTGCGTTTCCATGAACGCGCGCTGCGTATCGTCAAGCATGGCGCGCCAATTTTGCTGATCCATGAACTTCCGGTGGTGGATACCTTGATCCGTATGAAGACCAACATTCCGAACGAGGAACTGGAAAAGATGGACGACATCCAAAAGCAAATCGACGAGCAGATGAGTCGATTAGATTCGGAGTACAGATGAGCAATGTGATTGTTCAAGGTGGGCAGGAAGTCCTTGGGGTGGGGCGCATTGACGGTCCCATCCTGGTTGTAGAAGGCGCGGCGAACGTCAGTTACGATGAAGTGGTTGAGATTCGCGACTCGCAGAATCGTCTGCGCCGCGGACGTGTGCTCGAAGTAGGTGAAAAGAATGCGGTCATTCAGGTCTTTGCCGGTTCGACCGGACTCTCCATCGATGGGACGCGCGTTCGCTTTTTGGGCGACACCTTGCGCATCCCGGTGGCGGAGGAAATGCTCGGGCGCGTCTTCGACGGCTTGGGCAACCCCATTGACGGAGGTCCGCTTCCGCTCACCGATACGTATGCAGACGTAAATGGGCAGCCAATTAATCCGACGGCGCGGGTTTATCCGCGCGATTACATTCAGACGGGTATTTCCGCCATCGACGGCATGAACACTCTTCTGCGTGGACAAAAACTCCCGATCTTCTCCGGCGCAGGTATGCCACACGACCAGCTTGCGGCACAGATTGTGCGCCAGGCAACCTTGGGCGCGCCTGCAGGGGAGAAGCCCAAAGAGACAGAGTCATTCGCCATCGTATTCGCGGCGATGGGCGTCAAACATGACGTGGCGGACTTTTTTCGCAAATCGTTCATGGAGAGCGGCGCACTCACGCGTGTGGCGATGTTCCTGAACCTGGCAGATGATCCTCCGGTGGAACGTCTGGTCACGCCGCGCGCCGCATTAACGCTTGCGGAGTACCTCGCCTACGAGCGCGGGATGCACGTGCTGGTCATTCTCACTGATATGACCAACTATTGCGAAGCATTGCGCCAGATTTCGAACATACGCGGTGAAGTGCCGAGCCGCAAGGGGTATCCCGGTTATCTCTACAGCGACCTGGCTTCGTTGTATGAGCGTACGGGACGCATCCGCACCAGCGAGGGATCGATTACACAGATCCCCATCCTCACAATGCCCAACGATGACATCACGCATCCCGTCCCCGACCTGACCGGGTATATCACCGAAGGGCAGATTACCCTCGGACGAGACCTCGACCAGAAAGGCATCTATCCACCGATTGCCGTGTTGCCGAGCCTCTCCCGTTTGATGAAGGATGGCATCGGGCAGGGACGTACGCGCAGTGACCATCCACGATGGGGTGCGCAATTGTATGCCGCCTATGCTCATATGCAAGACGTGCGCGCGCTGGCATCGGTCATTGGTGAGGAGGAATTGGGTGATGTGGATCGTAAATATTTGGAGTTTGGCCGTGCCTTTGAGCGCGAATTCGTCAATCAGTCCCTGACCGAGAATCGTACCATTGAGCAAACTCTGGAAATTGGCTGGCGTCTGCTTTCCATGCTGCCGAGGGAGGAACTGACCCGCGTCACGCTTGACGAAATCAAGACCTATTACAAAGGTGAATAGTCATGCCGACGATCAATGTCGCGCCGACCCGTACTAATCTCATCCGCATCAAGAAAGAACTGCGCTTTGCCAAGGAAGGGTATGAGATCCTTGACCGTAAGCGCGAAGTGTTGACCACGGAACTGGTTCGGGTGGCAAAAGAAGCGGATGCAGTCCAAAAGGAGGTATGGAGACTGTTGGAGGTCGCCTATGACGCGTTGGAAAAAGCCCGTCTCACCATGGGCAGTGACAATGTGGAATGGGCGGCTCTGGCGGCGAGCAAAACCGTGGATGTCCATCTGAAATTGCGCGGTATCATGGGTGTTGCCATCCCCGAAATCTCGGCGCGCGGTGAACCGCTCAAGCTGCTATACAGCTTGAGCGGAACCAACGCCGCACTCGACGAAGCTGCAGCGGCATTCCGGGAAGTGGTCATAAAAGCCCCTCAACTTTCCCAATTGGCAACAACGGTCTGGAGGCTCGCTGGCGAACTGCGCAAGACACAACGACGGGTGAATGCATTGCAGCATATCTTCATTCCCCAATATGAAGAGACTGTTGCGTTCATCGTCAGTTCGCTCGAAGAGCGCGAACGCGAAGAGACGTTCCGCCTGAAATGGCTCAAGACAAAAATGGCCAGGACTCAGACATAGCGCTTCTCGAAAAATTCATTATAATCAACGCATACCGCACTATACGTTGACGCCAATATCGCAACAAGGAGACAAGTATGAAGATCGGTGTATTGGGCACAGGGACAGTTGGACAGACCATCGCTTCAAAACTGGTGCATCTCGGGCACGAAGTCATGATGGGCGCTCGCGACGCCGCCAATCCCAAGGCGGTGGAGTGGGCGAATAAGGAAAATCATGATGCGATCCAGAAACATGCGTTATTTGGTACGTTCGCCAATGCGGCTGAGTTCGGTGAAATAATTTTCAACTGCACGTTGGGCACAGCTTCTCTGGACGCATTGACGCTGGCCGGCGCGTCGAACCTGAAGGGTAAGATCCTGATCGACACATCTAATCCACTTGATTATTCAACCGATAGTTGGTCCCTGACCGTTTGCAATACGGATTCTCTTGGCGAACAGATTCAACGCCAGTTCCCCGATACATTTGTTGTCAAATCCCTGAACACCATCAATGCTGATGTGATGGTCAATCCGACCAGGCTGGCAGAGATGACCGATGTGTTCGTTAGCGGTAATGACCCGGATGCCAAAGCGATGGTCATCAAGATTTTGCGCGAATGGTTTGGCTGGAAGCATATCATCGACCTTGGCGATATCACCACATCTCGCGGCGTCGAAATGTATGTCATCCTCTGGCGCAGTTTCCGCAAGGTGGTTTCCTCTTATCAGTTCAATATCAAGCTGGTCCGCTCAGCCCAATAGTATTAATTTCGTTCCCGTCTATTTGGACGTTTAGACGAGAGAGGGTTTTGGCGATAGAATCGCCGAAACCTTTTTGTTTATGAAAACACTTCAACAACTCTTCGCTGAATTTCCATTCGCACACCCCGCCGGTTTGCCAGCCATTAAGATCACAGGCATCGCCATCGATAGCCGTGCTGTTAAACCCGGGTATCTCTTCGTTGCCATGCAAGGCGGCACGGTGGATGGTCACACCTACATCCAAAAAGCGATTGACAATGGTGCGGTTGCCATTGCAGGGGAAAAGGAAATGAATGGACTCTCCGTCCCGTATGTTCGACTTGAAAATACGCGTCGTTCCCTTACGTGGATGGCTGGTTCATTTTACGATTGGCCTGCCCGCAAGCTGACGGTGATCGGTGTCACCGGCACTGACGGCAAGACCACCACAACAAACCTGCTCTACAAAATATTGCTTGCCGCGAACATCAAAGCCGGGATGATCTCCACAGTCAACGCGGTAATCGGCAATGAGGTGCTTGATACCGGTTTTCATGTCACCACGCCGGATGCACATGATGTTCAACGCTATCTTGCCATGATGGCGGACGCTGGACTGACGCATGTTGTACTCGAAACGACCTCTCACGGCTGGTCGCAACACCGTGTGGATGCTTGTGAGTTTGACATTGGCGTTCTTACCAACATTACACATGAACATATGAACGAGCATGGTTCCTTTGAAAACTACCGCGCCGCCAAGGCGAGGTTATTTTCGAGCCTGGAGAACACCTTGCCAAAGCCGCAAGGCAATCCACGATTGGCGGTGATCAACCGCGATGACCCGAAGTCTTTCGACTTTCTGAACGATTTCATCAAAGTGAAAAAGGTCAATTACGGGCTGGGGGAGGATGCGAATGTACGCGCGACAAATATTGAATATAGCCCATCAGGAATTCACTTCACGGCAGAGAATAAGGATTTTCGTGTAGACATAATGAGCAGGTTGGTCGGGGGGTATAACGTATCAAACTGTCTCGCGGCACTTACGGCGGCTGTATATGGTTTGGGAATCAGTCCTGAAATTGCCGCCCAAGGCATCGCCGCTTTGGAAGGAATCCCAGGTCGAATGGAGCGTATTGACATGGGACAAAACTTCACTGCCATTGTCGATTTTGCCCACACGCCAAACGCTCTCAAAGTGACTTTGGAGGCTGCGCGGACCATGACGAAAGGTCGTGTCATCTCTATCTTTGGTTCCGCCGGTTTGCGTGACAAGGAGAAACGTCGCATGATGGCAGAGACCTCTGCTGATCTTGCTGATCTCACGATCCTGACTGCTGAAGATCCACGCACCGAATCACTGGAGGGGATCTTGGATGAAATGGCGGCAGGTGCGAGGTCAAGAGGGGGAATCGAAGGTAAAACTTTTTGGCGGGTGGCGGACCGGGGCGAAGCTATCCGTTTCGCCTTGAAATTGGCGCGTCCAGGGGATATTGTCCTGTCCTGTGGCAAGGGGCATGAACAATCAATGTGCTTTGGCGTGACCGAATATTTATGGGATGATCGCACGGCAATGCGTGCCGCTCTGGCGGAGTATTTGGGTATCGAGGGTCCGAAGATGCCATATTTGCCATCGCAGGATAAGTCTGAATCAGCCTGGTTGATAGGCGAATGATACTCACAATGGTGCTCTAATGAAAAAGAGCGAGAGTATTTCAGCGACCTAATAATTGGGCAGGATTGCTCGAATGAATCTTGAATTATTTGGAGAAATGAAATGACAAATTGGGTATTGCCCGTTATTTTGTCCGGCAAATACGTAAGGCTGGAACCGATGACCAATGCCCATATTCCAGCACTGGCGGAGATCGGTGTTGGTCACGCGTTTTGGGATTTCATGGTGTACGGAAAAATGGAAACCAAAGAGGATATGCGGGGCTGGGTACAGGAAATCCTCTCTCGTGCCGAAAATGGAACTGATGTGCCATTCGTCGTCATTCATCTTGCCTCGGGAAGGGTGGCTGGCGCGACGCGCTATCTGAATATCAACCCGGTTGACCGTGGACTTGAAATCGGCGGCACGTGGTATGGACTGGAATTTCAGCGTACTTCGGTGAACACAGAATGTAAGTATTTATTATTGCGTCATGCCTTTGAAACGCTAGGATGTATCCGTGTCCAGTTGAAAACGGACCTGCGTAATGAACGTTCGCAGAAGGCCATCGAGCGGATAGGTGGAGTAAAGGAGGGTATCCTGCGCAACCACATGATTTTACCCAATGGATATATTCGGCACTCGGTGTTTTATTCCATTATTGATTCGGAGTGGGAAGGGGTAAAGAATCGGCTGGAGAAGATGCTAGAGGTGTAATTTCAAGGCGGGAAAACAATGCCTTGCAAAGCGTAATAGATATATGTAATTATTCCTGTGAGAATGGCTATTATGATTTCGAGCGCCAAACCAGTAAGGATCTTTTCGCGATATTTTTTCAATGCTTGATTTCTAGATCCATAAATCAGGGAACCAAAGAAGGCAATCGCAACAACAAGCAGCGCCCAATTTGTTATTCTCCCAAAAATAAGATACCCAAAGACTAAACCGGAAAGCATGAGAGCTAGGAAAACGATCACCATGTTTTTGATTGCATCACGAGTTTGCCATTTTGTCTCTCTTGCTTTAATAAGATCCAATGGCGTTTTTGCTTTGGGACCGGATTCTTTTAGGATTTTTCTCTCGTCTTCTATTGCCCTGATATGAAGTAGATGCTTTCCTGCGATATTAGCCAGATGTATCAACCCATCTTTTGTTTCTTCGTATGACCTTCCCAATGCGCTGCTTGCAATTAATATCCCGATGGGTTCTCCGATGTCAGGGTTATGTGGCAGGCGAACACCAAACAGCGAACCGAGGGCCTTCTTTTGATTGTCGCTGTACGCTTTGATGTTATGTTCATATAAACTGTAGTCCTCAACGTGCAAATAGCCTCTTGAATATTTGTAATTTTGAGTATCTTTTCCCAGGAATAAATGCCCCGCAAGTCCTTCATCATATTCAATGATCTCCCCGGCATCAAAGAGCCTTATATTACTTGCCACTCGTCTTAGTTTTTTTATTGAAGCATCATCTTCGTATATTGCCACGCCTTGGAGCCCAAAATAGTTTTTGGCGGATTCGATGATTTCTTTTAATACACTTGTCTTGTCAAGCGTTGCCCCTATTTTTATTTCAATGTCTTTGAAGGAGAGGGTCTCGGCAATGTGAAGGGTATATGCGGCTCGATTTGCAAGGACCTGAAATAATTCGACCTGTTCTCTTGAGTAATTAGGATTTGCCTCAAGATGCATCCAAATCACCCCTGTAGCTTTGCCACTTGGAAGAAGCATTGGCAGACATACGAGTGCACGGATGGTGTTAATGTCAGTTTGCTTGTTGATCTCAATATATGTTCCATTCTCTCTTATGTATTGATTTCCTAATATGTCGTTGAACTTGGAGGGGTCTTCCTGATATGATTTGGTATCCGGAATGATTACCGGTTTTCTGTTCTTGATGCACCAGAATGTATGTCCCATGGAATCTGGCGCATAGGGTCTCGACCCTTCTTTTAGGTGACGGGGTGGATTATTTGTTTTGCCAATGAAAAACGACTTGTTGTCCTTGACTGAAAAAACAGAGACATACTTTGCTTTCGATATTTGACGCACTATTTCAGCGACATTATCGAGAAAGGTCTGAATATCATCGAAGGTGGAATTTTCCTCGTAAAGGAAATTGGATAGATGATAAAGGTCTTTCAGCAGGTTTTGATCAAGCTCCTTGCTGATTGCTATGGACGCAAAACTCGCCAGATCCCTTAATGCGTTAATATGCTCCTCTGTAAACGCAAAAGGATCCTCGTGTTCAACATTGATTACCCCAAAAACCTGTCCGTCGGCACTCAAAATCGGAAGCGCAATGTCGGAATTTGTCGGCAGTTTTTTGATCTTCCCATCCTCTTCGTATTTGTATAGAAACTCGAAATATTCCCTTCGTGCCTCTGCGCTTATTTCTTTGTAATTTCCGTTTTGAATGTGTTCAAGTAGTTGGATTTCTCTTTTTTCATACGCTATGGTTGTGATCCCTTTCTCTTTGATGTCAGCATTAAAGGGGGATAATAAAAAGCCGGGTAAATTTCTCTTTGTAAGAGGGTCCGGGAATGAGACCATGCGGTTCAGTCGCTCGATGTATTCGTTTCCATGATGTCGGGACCACGCCGCTTCGAATCTTAGGTAAGTCGCCGCGCGATCGGGCAGGTTGGGCATGACGATGTAACTGAAAAGCCCATTTACCAGTTTGCAGGCTTGCTCTGCCAGTTTTTCAAGAGTTTCTTTTAGACTCTTGCTCCGATCCAGCGCGTCAAGCGCCAATACAAGCTTTTCATGGGCTTCGTGTCTTTCCGCGTATCGGATGGCCGTGGCTGCTTGATTTGCTATCCGTTCAAGTGCGACCTCGTTCACGTTTTCATAGTTAAATTGATTGGGCTCATAGCCATCCAGGGTAATCAATCCGATGGGGAGTCCTGCATGGATGAGTGGCAGGACGATCCATGATTTCACTCTTGGAGTCTTGCTTTCCTTGTTGAATAAATGCTTGATGTCTTCATCAGTTTCCGGATTGGGAAAGACCCGCCTTGTGATTTTTCCGGAGAGAATTGTGGTGATAAGCTCGTCGTTGATTGTGGGTTCCAGCAAATCCCATTGTATATTTTCCGGTGAATTTGTGAATAAAAGTTTTCGTAGAAATCCCTGATTATTTTTGCTTTCCTTGAGCAGCGATATTGTAATATTGTCATACGATGTTATTTTTTCAAGTTGATAGGCTATAATCGCCGCAACGCTTCTTATGTTTGCGGATTTGTTCAGTTCGTGAGATAAGTCGGTCCTTTCCCGACGTTCCCTGCTCTTCTTTAGTGCAGCTGTGATATACCCCAGGAGGACCTCCCGATTGTATTCATATTGGAAAAAGGCAAAGCACCCGCTGCTTAACACATCCCCTGCTTTTATGTTATCCTGTTTATCTTCATCTTCGACAACAACTATTGTTTCGGAGAACTTGTTGCGCGTTTTTGATTCGTAAAGGGTTTTTCTCCATAGTTCATTGTCGTCTCTTAATGAATTTAAATGGACAATGATGATATTGAATTCATGTTTGCTGTCCAGCGTCAATTTTGCACTCGGAAAATCTTCGCACACCGTACAACTAAAACCATAATAATTCTGAAGTTGATCGATGGTCTCTTCGAACTCCTCCCGGATGGAATTTTTTGTTCTCAAAATTAAGATCGAGTTTTGGGTGTTATCCATGATGGTTTCACTCGCCATGATTTTTTCAGGCATGACAGAACAATGGAAGGTCTAGTATTATGAACTTTGATGTGTTTTTGGGAGAACAAAATGAGGAGATTGCCCTCTGTAAAGAAAAGACTATAATTTGTGTCCAAATTATAGTCTTTGGGGAATATTAACACAAGGTTAGGCGTAAATAATTGTGGAACGATTCCGCCATGTCATTTTGAAGACGCGGCGGGATTGTCATTTGACGAGGTCAATTTTCGGCTTAGGCTTGAATCGCACTTCCATCTGAAATGGGAACGGTAAAGTAGAACGATGTGCCTTGACGGAATTCACTTTCAAACCAGATTTTTCCACCCTGAAGTTCGACAAGGTTTTTTGTGATACTCAATCCCAAACCGGTACCAGGGGACTCGCGTACTTTATCGTCCGCCGAGCGAAAGAATTTGCTGAAAAGTCTTTCCTGATCCTCGAGTGTCATGCCAAGACCGTTATCCTGCACTTTAACTTGGATCATGCCACCGGCGCGGATGGCTCGCACGACGATTGTGCCGCCTTCAGGTGTGTACTTATTGGCGTTGCTCACCAGATTAGTGAGGATTTGCGCGAGGCGATTACGATCACACCAGGCTTTCGGAAGCTCCTTTGGTATGTCGACAGTGACGGTTTGCTCCTTTTGCGTGATCTGCGTGCGAGTGAGGGTGACCACTTCGTCGATGACATCCCACACGGGTACTTCGCGCGGTTCGAGACGCAGATTCCCGCTTTCGATGCGCGAAATGTCTGCCAGATCCGAGACCAGCGTTGCCATGCGGTTGACATTGTTGCGGATCGTCGTCAGGAAACTAGACTGATTCTCGTTGAGTTGACCGGTCGCGCCCGAAAGCATCAAGTCGCTGTAGCCTTTGATGGAGGTCATTGGCAGTTTGAGTTCGTGCGAGACAAGCGACACAAATTCGGACTTCGATTTGTTCGCCGCCACGGCTTCATCGCGGGCTTCCGCCAGTTCGCGGGTGCGTTGCGCGACTTTATCCTCAAGACTTGTATACAGTTCGCTAAGATTTTCTGCCATCGAATTGAAGTTTTCGCTTAGAACCGTAATCTCATCCCGAAAGATCAGGTAGTTCGTATTCACTTTTTGGTTCAAGTCTCCCTTGCTCATGTTCACGCTGGCTTGCGTTAATTGCGCCAGTGGACGGGTGAACGCCAGGAATGCCGCGATCCAGAACCACAACGCTGTGACGCCAAAGATGCTTGTGACCGTGATCAACACCACCTGGATGTTTCGGCTTACGGAAAACAACGATTCGACAGGTTGCGCCACGATTACCGAACCTTGCCGGACGTTCGAAATGACAAGCGGATGCCCCAGCAGGCGATATTCCATGCCATTGCTGTATGCCGCCGTCATGGAGGGAGTCTCTGTGCTGTCTAACCAGCCGGAATTGATCAAGGCTTCATACCCGGCGGTAGGGTCAATTGTTGAGGTGATGACGGCATTGTCCTTGACAACCGCAACGTCAGTGTTGATGATCCTGCCGATGTTCGCGATGTAAGCTTGATCCATGTAGAAGGCGGTCAGTATCACGCCTGTGACGTTGCGGCTGAGAGGATCGTAGACCGGCGCCGCGCCAATAATCTGCGAATTTTGCGGCGCAATCGCCACCCCGCTGACCGCCTGTTGTTCGCTCAATGCCCTCAAGATTAACTCCTCACGGATACGATTGGCATCCTCGCTGACCTGCAGCCTGCGTGCGACGGTTGGACCGCCATAAAAATATGCCTGATCACCGGGTTGGAAATCCGCCTTATACAACGAAAGCTCCTGCAATTCCAGTGTGTTTTTGTTCGATACGAGAAGTTCGGTATACGTTTCCAGGTCGATGAACGCGCCCTCCACCTCGGGGCGGGTCGAAAGCAATGCCGCATGGTTGCGCGCCAACGTCTCTGAGTTGGCAATCAACGCGCCGACCGAATCGGCGATGTCAGCGAGACGGCGGTCTACCTCCTGTTCGATTCTTTCGTTGATGATGCGGTTTGTCAGCGGCGAAAGCACCACCACCAGCAGAAGGATCGTCACTGCCAGCGGGAAAACCAGTTTCGCCTGGATGTTCAGGTAACGTTCCCGAAAGAGTTTGCGGATGGAATCGAGCATGGCTATCGACCGGATTTTCGCCTCATGGAAAAGGCGACAAGCGATACAAGCAGGACGATCCCTGCCGCGACGACCCATAACACAACCGGGGACATCGCTTCATTCCCAGCCGGAAACTGATTCTGCTCGACCGGCGCCATCACCATGAAATCGGGATTCAACGACGGCGCGGGAATGCTGTTGTTGACCGGAGTTAAGCCGTTTTTTAAATAATAGACGACCGCGTCGGCATCCTCGGCGGTCAACGCGGAATAAGCGTACCAAGGCATGAGGATCAGACGTCTGCCGTCCTTTCCGACACCGGAGACCAGAGAGCGTTTGATCTCCTCTTCGGTCCATGAACCGATGCCGGTCTCCTCGTCAGGAGTGATATTCCCGCCATAGACGATGCCCCACGGGCCCTCATACGGCTGACGACCCGCAAGGTACTTGTCCATTTGTGGCGCGCCGGTGACGGGGTCAACTGGGGTATGACAGTCGGTGCATCCCATCACATTATTGACGAGGTACGCGCCGCGTGCGGATTTGTCAGAGGCAGGCGGGGCGGTGATGCCGGTTTGAAACGGCGGGGTGGGAAGACCTTCGGTGGAGACTGTCTTTTCGGGGACGTTGTTGCTCACGGCGTTGACTGAATGCAGATAGGCGATCACCGCATCAAGGTCGGAATCTGCCATGCCGCTGTACACGTGGTAGGGCATGACCGGGAACAGGACCTTCCCATCGTGGTCGATGCCGGTTTTGATGGCGATCTTAATCTGTTCGTCGGTCCATGAGCCGATGCCGGTCTCCTCATCGGGAGTGATGTTGAGGCTGAAGACCTGACCCGCGGGGCCGAGGTCGAAGAGACGCCCACCTGCAAGCAATTTGTCGGTGTCGTGGGCATCAAGTTCGTCAAAGGCAATGGTCTGGATTTGTTCGAGAGTCAGGTTTTGGGGAGGCTGGTTATATTCCGCTTTGAGAGGGGTATGGCAGGAGGTGCACCCGGCGATGGTGGCAATGTATTTTCCGTGCGCGACCGGGTCGTCCTGTAGTTTGCTGTCTGCACCGGCGGAACCGGTAAACACCGAAGCGAAAAGGAGCGTCAGAACAAATGCCAGAAAACTAACAAGTACTTTTTTCATCGCCTACCGCCTTATTTGGACTGAGTTGGTCTATTTTATGGTGAAATTATACAGTGACATCCCTTTGTAAAAGCATTCAAATTTGATAACAAAATAGCCCATCGGTGGTGGGATGGGCTGTCGATGGCGGAATCAGCTTCAGGTTTCGATGGGAAGCGTCTGTTTTGGGGAGGAGAGGCGGCTGAGCAGGAACAGTCCGAATGTGGAGGTCAGCCCGATGGCGAGTCCTCCGATCCAAATGGCGACCGGGGCAATGCTGTCGTTGAGAAATCCGCCGACGAGCGGGGAGAGCGTGCGGGCGAGACCCCAGCCAAGCCAGTAGATGCTCATGTAACGTCCTCGCATGTCTTCGGGGGCACGGTCGGCAACGTATTTGCTGGCGGTGGGGACGAGGGTGAGTTCGCCGAAGGTGAGGATGACCATGCTTAGCCAGAAACCCCAGAAGCTGCTCATGAGCGCGACGCTGCCCGCGCCGATCGCGTAGAAAAACATGCCGACGGTGAGGACGGGAAGCGTAGGATGTTTGCGGGTGACAAGTGTGACGAAGTATTGAATGAAGACGCACATCAGCGCGTTGGTGGTAGGAATCCAGCCGTACAGGTCTTCGGGGATGCCGAAATTGGTCTTGGCGTAGACGGGCATGAGAATCCACAGCATAGTGGGCGCGACCAACCCAAGGCTGACGATGAAGACGAATGCCATGTAGGGCTTGTCCTGCAGGACGCGGACAAAGCCGCCTTTTTGCGGGACGGCATGTTCCATCTTTTTCGCGGTTTTGTTGAGTGTTTCCCGCGCCAGAAAGAACAACAACAGGCTGTAGGTGAGAAAGCCGATCGATGCGCCGTAGAACGCGAGGTTGTAGGATGTGGCGGCGAGAAACCCTCCCACAGCGGGACCCAGGGCAAAGGCGGCGTTGTTGGCGATGCGGTTGATGGCGTACGCGTCGGTCCGCTTTTCGGAGGGGACTATGTCTGCAAGCATCGCGTCGGCCCCGACCTGATACATGGGATTCGACAGCCCAATCATGACCATCAGCCCGACGAACTGCGGGTACGTTTCGGCATGCATAAGCAGGTAATAAGCGATACCGGTCATGGTGAGGCTGAAGTTCATCACACCTTTACGCCCGACTTTATCTGCCAGCGAGCCTGCAATCAGGGAGGCGAAGAGACCTGTCCCGGCGTTGATGGAAATGAGCGCGGCGACTGAACTGAGCGGCATGTCCAGTTTTCCGCTGACATAGATGAGCATGAAAGGCCAGATCATGCTCCCGCCCGCAGTAGCGATGACGATGCCCGCAATCATCAGCCAGTATTGGCGCGGGTATTCGTTGTAGAGGTTTCTCAGGGTGGAAAGGAAATTCATGGCTGGGGGAGTCTATCACGAAAGACCCGCCCCGGTAATTTGCAGGCGATTTTGCCTTATTTGATTGTCACCCAGTAGGTCCCCGGGGTTTCCGGCGCAGAGAGCCGCAGGGTGTAGATTTCACCGTCTGACGGGTCGAAGGCAAAGAAGGAGGTGGTGATCATGCCATTCGGGCAGATGGCGGGACGATCCGCATCTGCGAAGCCCGGCGCTGTTGCCCCGGAAGCATCCAGAATGTTCATCTGTACGCAGGCTTGACCGTCATTCTCGATTGTGATGGTGACTGGGGCGCCGCCCGGTGAAGAGAAGTCCCAATTATGGGCTTCGGATGTGTTTTCCAACCTGCCGGTGCCGACCATGCGGATGACCAGCGTTCCACATCCGGTCGTCATCAGTCCGTCGCCTCCATCCGGGACAGGCAGGGCACACTCGCTTAGTTGTGTAGAGTCACCTTGGTCTTTGAGCACCGGTGAGCCTGATGACGAGCCCGACAGGCTGTATATGGCAAAGATGATAGTCAAAGGGATGACCGGTAAAAGCGAAGCATAAATCGCCCCGGTCTTGGACTTATCCTTTAGCAGCCGTATTCCAAGGCTGGACAGGATGCAGATAACCGGAAAGGAGATCACGCCGACAATCAGGAGTTGATCGAGTATCCCGATACTTTCACCCAGGGGAGAGTCGTAAAAAATGATGAACATTCCCGCCGGGCAAAGGCACAAGATGCCTGCGGCGAACCAGATCAGTCCGAGAATGTGGAACCAATCAATTTTTCTTTTCGTTTCATTGCCCATGTTGTACCTTGGAGAATGTGGGCTGTCAAAAAGGTCTAGTGAACGTATATCTCTTGACGATATTGCTTTTCGCTGGTGAGCGGAATTTTGCTTGAAATATGTTCCTGTGGTGAACCTATTGCGTGACGTTCATACGCCGCTTGAAAAACGGCAGCCCTGTCGCCGGGTTCACGCTGTGAGTATTGAGCAGTCTCATCGCCTCGCTCTTCTGACAACCCAGACGACTACAACCATGGAAACAAGGTCAATAACGAGTAACGCCCACTTAAGGAATGAAAATGGGAAGGATACAGATTTTGAAAGTTCGATACCAAGAGCCATTAACTGGGTGAACAAGAAAATACCTGCATGGGACATAACAATGAAACGCCGCCCGCCTAACTTTTTGCTTCTTTCTCTCTTTTGTTGGATATATGTCTCATAACCCAGCCCAATGGGTCGCGTCTCTAATTTCTCGCGGATATAAATTGCCAAGTTTTGAATAGCTCTGTCATTCTGTACCCATCCAATTGCAAGAAATGCAGCGAGTGGTGGATAAATCAAGGCGACTAAATCGGTCGCCAATCCAAAGCTCAGAAACACCCCTGCAAGCGTTAGTGTGATGGAAATTAGTTGCTGCCGCAGTTCTATCCTTTTGAGAATCTCGTTTCTTAGTGAGTTATATTCCAACTCGACACCCTGAGGAGTGTTTGTTGGTTTGTCAGATTTGTTCCTCATATTCTCTTTCTTGTAATTGCCGGATGAACATTATCGAAGAAGGAGTGGGACTGCGCAAATAGTCATTGACCGTGTAATGTTCGGATTATAGCCGTTCAAAAACAGCGGGTCAACGGAGACAAAAAACAGACGGAGCCCTGCGCTCCGTCTGTACACTTTCTACAATCTATCTTCGTCCCCCGCGGTCTCCTCCGCGGCGATCACCGCCACGTCCGCCATTGCGGTCCCCGCCGCGCCCGCGTCCACCCCCGCCACCGCCGGGTTTGCGCTGATCTTTCTCGCGCGCCTCCTCGGCGGTCCAGCCTTCGAGCACAGCCTGTCGGGAAAGCCTGATCTTGCCTTGTGGGTCGATGTCGGTCACCATCACGGTGATCTCATCGCCCATGCCGACCACATCCTCGACCTTGTTCACGCGCTCGGTGTCGAGTTGCGAGATGTGGACAAGTCCATCCACGCCAGGGAGGATTTCCACGAAGGCGCCAAAGTCCGCGATGCGCACAACTTTACCGGTGTAGATATTTCCGATTACGGCGCTTTCACCCAGCGCGGCGACCCGTTCATAAGCAATCTTGCCGCCCTCGCCATCGGTCGCGGCGATATACACCGTGCCGTCTTCCTGCACGTCGATGGTCGCGCCGGTCTCTTCCTGCAGGGCGCGAATGTTCTTGCCGCCCGGTCCAATCAGCGCTCCAATCTTATCCACCGGAATTTTCACCGTGAGGATGCGCGGAGCATGTGGTTTCATTTCTGCACGCGGCTCGGGCAGGACCTCCAGCATCTTTTCCAGAATGAACGCTCGTGCGATGCGTGCCTGTTCGAGCGCTTCTTTCATCATCTGCGCGCTTAAGCCGCTGATTTTGATATCCATTTGCAAAGCCGTAATACCCGCCGCCGTGCCTGCCACCTTGAAATCCATATCACCGAGATGGTCTTCGGTGCCCTGGATGTCGGTCAAAATTTTATAGCGACCGGTATTGTCGGTAATAAGTCCCATCGCCACGCCTGAAACAGGCGCCTTAATCGGCACCCCTGCGTCCATGAGGGCAAGGGTCGAACCACAGACCGAACCCATCGAAGTCGAGCCATTGGAGGACAACGCCTCGGACACGACTCGGATGGTGTATGGGAACGACTCTTCCGCCGGGATGACCGGTTCCAGCGCGCGCTCTGCCAACGCTCCATGCCCGACCTCGCGCCTGCTCTGTCCACGGAGAGGCTTCGCCTCCCCTGTGGAATATGGCGGGAAGTTGTAGTGGTGCATGTACCGCTTGTCCTTGATGGGGCTGAGGTTGTCGAGTTCCTGCGCTTCACCCAGGGTGGCAAGCGTGGCAATCGAAAGTATCTGCGTCTCGCCGCGTGTGAACAAACCTGACCCGTGCGCCCGCGGGGATAGCCCCACCTCGCACCAAATCGGGCGGATGTCGGTCGGCGTTCGCCCGTCGGGACGTTTGCCCATGCTCAGGATGCGTTCTCTCACGACCGCCTGTTCTGCCAATTCGAACGCCTCACGGAACATATTGACTGGCATGGCATCGGCAGGGTTGCCTCCCTCCGGGACGGTGCAAAATTCCGCTTCCGCTTCCTTCTTGATGTTCGTCATGCCGGTGTAGAATTCGTTCTTGGTTAGCGGCTTGTCGAGCAGCGCGTTCATTGGTCCGCTCACTCGGTCGAAAACCTTCTTCTTGATCTCTTCCGTCGGGACAAAGAATTCCACTTCACGCTTGGGCTTGCCCACTTCCTCGCGCATTTGCAGCTGCAGGTCGATCAGCGGCTGCAGGGATTTGTGTCCCAGCTCGAGCGCGGCGACCATCACATCTTCAGGGATTTCATTTGCACCGCATTCCACCATCAGGATGGCGTCACGTGTCCCTGCGATGCGCAGATCAAGATCGGATTCGTCCATTTCCTTGTAGGTTGGGTTGATGACGAATTCGCCGTTGACGCGCCCCACGCGCACCGCGCCGACCGGTCCATTCCACGGAATGTCCGAGATCATGATCGCGGCGGAGGCGGCGTTGATTGCCAGAATATCCAGCGGGTTTTCACCATCGGACGAGAGCGTGAACATGATGACCTGCACTTCATTACGCATGCCATCCTGGAACAGCGGGCGCAGGGGGCGGTCGGTCAATCGAGCGACGAGAATTGCCTCGGTGCCGGGGCGACCCTCCCGTCGGAAGAACGAACCGGGAATGCGTCCGCCAGCATAGAGCCTTTCTTCGTATTCGACAGAGAGCGGGAAGAAATCGATGCCTTCACGCACATCGCCCATCGTTGCCGCGGCGAAGACGATGGATTCGGGCGTGCCAAAGGTCACTGCGCCGCCCGCCTGACCAGCCAGTTTGCCGGTCTCGAACGTGACGACGTTCTTCCCAATCGTGGTTGAGTATTTCTTTGATTCGGGTTGCATATTTAATTGTCTCCTGGGGTAGGGGCGGATCGCAATCCGCCCTTACGTAAATATTCCGCCTCGAGTCAGGGACTGAAGAGTGGGAATGACGCTGGTCATTCGCGCTATTCAATTCCTGACGGCGGATACGGGTAGGGGCGACCGGCCGGTCGCCCCTACGGGTTGGCGTGCTACTTTATTTGTGGCGCAGGTTCAAGCTCTCGGTGACGCCCAGATAACGCTGGTAATCCGCTTTGCGAAGGTAGGTCAACAATCGGCGGCGTTGTCCTACGAGCTTGAGCAAGCCACGGCGGCAGGACTCATCTTTTTTGTTGGCGCGCAGATGTTCGGTCAACTGCTGGATACGACCGGTCAGGATCGCGATCTGCACTTCTGGGGAGCCGGTATCGCTGTCGTGGCGGTGGTAATCCGAGATGAGTTTGCTCTTCACTTCTTTCTGTAAAGGCATGACGTTTGCTTCCTTTCTCTAGAATTATGCAGGTCTCCATGCTTATAGCCCATTCCCCGAAGGGATGAACCATTCAGCAGGACCAGTCACGGGCAGGAATTATACCAGAGAATTTTCCCCATTTCCGGGGATTTGCTGAAGCTCGGCTCGGGTACAATCCAGGCATGTCCAAGCCTTATGTTATTCCTCTTTCCGAGATCCGCCGTGAGCATGTGGTGGTGAATTCACGTTTCATTGCCACGCTTGCGCCGGTTTTCAGCGTGGAGGAGGCGCGGATGTTCATTGCTCGTATCAAAGAGGAATTCTCTGACGCGACGCATAATGTCCCGGCATACATTATCGGTGGCGGGAATACGGTCACTGAATTTTGTTCGGACGATGGCGAGCCTACAGGCACCTCGGGCAAACCCGCGTTGGCCGTTTTGCGCGGCAGCGGGCTGGGGGATGTGGCTGTGGTGGTCACCCGCTATTTCGGCGGAACATTGCTTGGCACGGGAGGGTTGGTGAGGGCGTATACTGAATCGACTCAATCGGTGGTTAACGCGGTGGGGCGCGGACGACGCGTCCCAGTGCATGTGGCGTTGCTGGCGATTCCGTACAACCTGCTGGAACGGGTGCGATTAATGGCAACGCGTCACAATGGAGAAGTGTGCGGCGAAGATTTTGGAGGGGATGTCACAATGACCCTGCAATTCCCGGTCGAATCATTTGATGGATTTCAAAATGCATTACGCGAACTCTCTGCCGGGAAGTTGATGGCAGAGGTGATCGAAACGAAGGAAGCGATCATAGCACTGTAAGGTGAATTGGCTGGTTATTCTCGCAAATTAGTATTTCCGATTCCCAAAAGATTCGTTTAGGTCGGTGTGGAGGGTTTCCGCTTCGTATGCTTTGTCGGTGACGGGACTGAGACGTTTTGCCATGCTTTTTGTGATGAGCGGAATGGGTTTGCGCCCGTAAAAGTGCTTGTGATACAGGATGTTTGCCCCGGACTCATCCCATGCCCAATTCAGGCGGGTGTAGCGCGATGCGTCGATGGGACGCGTGTAGCCGGTCAGTACTTTGAGTTTGTGGATGCTGACGTAATGCTCGAAGTACGTCATCACCAGTTCGCGCAGGTTCTTGTAGACAGGTTCCCGGAAGCCCAGGTTAATGTAGTTGGTCTTTGCCAGCGCGCCCCATCGTCCTTCGATACGATAGAGCGCAAGGACGTGATCGTCGTCCACACCGGGATCAGGCACGATGTCGATGAGAAGCGGCTTGAATCCGATGCGCCACAGGCAGAGTGCGGCGAGAAATCCGCCGTCGAGACAATGCCCCTGGTTATCCAGCATCACATTCAGTGGAGAGCGGTCGCGCGCCTCGCCTTTGTAGGTGATGCTGTTTAAGTATTCCTGAATGGCAAAAGGGGTGTTGAGACTGTCGAATTTCCTGCGAAGGTTTTTGGGGAGGCGGGATGCAAATTCAGCGATGAAGTCCATGGTTTTTTGGGTGCATTATATCGCATCAAAATGGTGAAGACTACATTGATGCCCGAAAGAAAAATGCATCCTCGAGGACAGGTGCGATGAAGGTCAGCCTGGTTCGTCGTCTGAAAGCGATGAGCAGGATAAAAATTCTATTTTTCATGGAAGTTTGTCCTTTCTGAAACTCTTCTCGTGATATTTTTTCAGATGAGTGGGCAGGTGAAAAGAACTTATTTTCGCCCGGGGGGGTTATACAATCGACAATCCGCGAAATGTTGCAGTGGATTGCCGTATTCACTGTAAACGTGGCGGATTCTTTGGAATCACACTTAAGGTTCAGTGCAGGTATACAACATGTTTCGTGTCAAGGCTTTCACATGTCCACTACATCCAAAGATCGTCTCTCCCCGTTGACAAAACTTGCCTATGGCGTAGGAGACATCGGTTTCAGCCTCACCGATACTACGCTGGGTGTACTGTTCTTAATCTTCCTCCTGGATGTGGTCGGGCTGGATCCCGCCAAAGCCGCGTTGGCGATATTCATCGGAAAGTCCTGGGATTACATTAATGACCCGATTTTTGGATATATTGCCGACCGCACTCGTACCCGCTGGGGACGGCGTCGCCCGTACCTGCTTTTCGGTTTTATCCCCTTTGGACTGGCTTTTGCGATGATGTGGTACCGTCCGCCATTTGAAGGTCAGTGGGCGTTAACAGCATATTACGCCTTTGCCTACTTTGTCTACGATGCCATGTACACTATCGTTACGATGCCGTATGCTGCGCTCACTCCCGAGCTGACCCAGGATTACGATGAACGGACATCGCTTACCAGTTATCGCATGGTGTTTTCATTGATCGGCGGGTTAATCGCCTTTGTGGTGCCGCTCATGCTCATCGGGACCCTTGAGCCCGGTAACGCAGACCGGGTCATGATGATGGGGGTGGTCTTCGGCACGGTGAGCGCATTGCCCCTCCTGCTCACCTTTTTAGGGACGCGTGAAAAGGAGGAGTACGCCTCCCTGCCACAGCCGGGGTTGAAAGATCAATTCCGGGCTGTGCGCGGCAACCGTCCCTTTTGGTTCGCGGCGGGCATCTTCCTGTTTACGTGGACGGCAGTCGAAATCATCCAGAATATGCTTCTGCTTTTCTTGAAATACCGAATGAAACTCGAGTCTGAATCAGACCTAGTGGCTGGGGCGGTGTTTATCACTGCCATTTTTGTCCTGCCGTTCTGGGTGTGGGTCTCGATGAAAACAGACAAACGCCAGGCTTACATTTATGGCATGTTGTTCTTTATTGCGATCATGGTCACGATGGGATTCATAAATCCGTCCCTTGGATTCTCGGTCGTGATTGCCATGGCATGTTTTGCCGGCATCGGCGTCTCGGCGGTGCATGTCCTGACATGGGCGATGATTCCTGACGCCGTAGAAGTGGATGAATTGGAGTCAGGCGCACGTCATGAAGGTATGTTCTATGCCCTGGTAACTCTCTTCCGTAAGATAGCCTCCTCCATTGCCATCCCCATGACAGCATTGATCCTGGGGTGGAGCGGCTACGTTTCCAATTCGACGCAGCAACCGGAGTCGGCTGTATGGGCAATCCGGATGCTGATCGGTCCGATTGCCTCGTTATTCCTGTTGGCAGGCACCCTGTTTGCAAGGTTCTACCCGCTCTCGCGTGAGGCTCATGCAGAGACGCGAAACAAAATTGCGGCAAGGCGGGAAGCACCTGCTGATTAAACAACAGCCCGGCTTGCAATTGCAAGCCGGGCTGAGTTTTCATTCCTTTCGTCCATCCCACGTGGACCATTTCCGTCCGTCACGTCCGAGCATCGCATCCGCTTCTGCTGGTCCCCACGAACCAGGCTCATAGAACGCGAGTGGTTGGCTCCTGTCCGGAGAGTCCCATGCTGAAATGATGGGATCGATGATCCCCCAGGCGGTCTCCACCTCGTCGGCGCGCGTGAACAGGGACGCGTCGCCGGTGATCGTATCCAGCAGGAGGCGTTCATAGGCTTCGGGAATTGCCGTCTTCCCGAAAGAGTCCGCGTAATGAAATTCCATATCCACGGAGCGCAATTGGGATGCGGTATCCGGCACTTTGGCTTCGAAGCGCCAGTGTACCCCTTCATCAGGTTGAAGGTACAACACCAGCATGTTTGGTGTGATGTGTTCCTTGGCGTTGGGGAAGAGCAGGTGTGGGGGCTCCTTGAACTCGATGGTGATCTGTGACAGTTTTTCCTTCAACTTCTTGCCGGAGCGTAAATAGAAAGGGACTCCCTGCCAGCGCCAATTGTCGATCTGGAGTTTGACCGCGGCATACGTCGGGGTGGTTGATTCCGTTTGGACGCCTTCCTCCTGGCGATAGCCTTGATACTGTGCCCTCACCGTATTTTGGATGACATCCGCTTCTTTCATCGGCCGGATGGAACTCAACACCTTGACCTTTTCATTGCGCAGAGCGGTTGCGTCGAAGGAAGCGGGCGGTTCCATTGCCACCAGTGTCATCAATTGCAGGAGATGATTCTGGAACATGTCCCTCAACACACCAACGCCATCGTAGAAACGAGCGCGATGCTCCACGCCGACCTGCTCTGCTACTGTGATTTCCACGTGGTCGATATAATTACGGTTCCACAGAGGTTCAAAAATCGTATTGGCAAAGCGTGTAACCAAAATATTTTGTACGGTTTCCTTGCCAAGATAATGATCGATCCGATAGATTTGCCTCTCATTCAAGGTCTTGTGAATCTGTTCGTTCAGGCTGCGCGCCGACGCGTAATCGGTGCCGAACGGTTTCTCGATGACCACGCGCCGCCAGCCATTGGATTCGTCCAGTTGTCCAGTCAGTCCCAACAAGTCAACGATATTCGGGAACACCCCTGGCGGTGTTGCCATGTAGTAGATGCGATTGCCGAAGCCTTCTTCCCATTTGGAGAGAAATCCGCTCAAGTTCTTGAAATCAGCAAGGTCGGTGTACCTTCCCTGCTGGTAGGCAAGTGTGGGGGCAAAAGCCGCCCACTCGTCCGGTTTGAATTCGAACGACGCGAATTGCTTTACACCTTCTTCGAGATGCGCCCGGAACTGATCGTCGCTAAAAGCGGTGTTGCCATAACCGACGATGCGAAACTGTTTGGGCATGCGTCCTTTGCGGCACAAATTGAAGAGCGAAGGTACGAGTTTTCTCTGCGCCAGATCGCCAGAGGCGCCAAAGATCACAATTGAAGTTGGTAAACCGTTATCCATAAAACCTGCTTTTTGCCACAAAGCTCTCTAATTCTTTGTGCATTCTGCGGCTCCATTATTCAGCCTTCTTAATCGCATGTCCACCGAACTGATTACGCAGCGCAGCCAACATGCGGGCAGTGTAATTTTCCTCGTCGCGGCTGGCAAAACGCATTTGCAGCGCCAACGTGATGACCGGCGCGGGCACATCGAGGTCGATGGACTCGAATACCGTCCAGCGTCCCTCCCCCGAGTCAGCGACCCACGGCTTGACGTCCTTGAGTTGTGCATCCTCATCCAATGCGTTGGCGGCGAGGTCCAACAACCATGAACGAACTACACTCCCATGCTGCCAGATGTGCGAAACCTGCGCCAGGTCGAGCCCAAATTCTTTTTTCGCTTTCAAGATGCTGAATCCCTCGGCGAAGGCTTGCATCATGCCATATTCGATGCCGTTGTGAACCATCTTGACGAAATGACCCGCACCGTGCGGACCAACCACCCCCCAGCCTTTGTCCACCGCAGGAGCGAGCGTCTCGAAAATGGGGCGCATCTTCTCCGCAACCTCGGGCTTGCCTCCGATCATCAGGCTGTACCCTTCGCTGATGCCCCAAATGCCGCCGCTGGTGCCGCAGTCCACGAATTCGATGCCTTTTGCCTCAAGCAACGCGGCATGACGGGCGTCATCTTTGTAGTTCGAGTTGCCGCCGTCGATAACGATGTCGCCCTTGCGTAGCAGACTCGATAAATGGCTGATCGTGTCATCGGTCGCCTTCCCGGCAGGGATCATCACCCACGCGATGCGCGGTGAATTCAACCTGCCAACCGCTTCTTCCAGAGAATGTGCGCCTTCGATACCAAGTCTTTCGGCTTCTTCGACGGTTGCGCGGGTGCGCGCATACCCAACCACGCGATGTCCCCCGCGCACAAGACGCGTCGCCATGTTCATTCCCATCTTGCCCAAACCGATCATTGCTAAATCCATAATTCTCTCTCCTGTTGAAATTATCCTTCACAGAATTTCACTACGAAATGATTCGGCAACTGGCTTGCCGCGTCCTCGTCTACCAGCCAGATCAATCGTCCATCTTTCGGGTCGATGCGCTGGGCAGGATATAGTCCCGGATTATATCTGTCGCCGAGCACTTCTGCCAAAGTGGCGGCTTTCTTTTCGCCGGTTGCCATAAAAACGACTGTATGCGCCAGATTGAACACAGTGGATGTGAGAGTCACACGGGTGGCGGGGCGGTCTTGATACTCCGCCGTAACCGGCATGGCAGGCTCAGTTGCATCCAGGTCCAGGGGGGAGCCGGGGAACAACGATGCTGTGTGTCCGTCTTCACCCATGCCGAGGTAGACCAAGTCGAATCGGGGAAACTCGAGCGGCGGGAAGGCGAAGTCCTTTAGGGTGAGGGAATAGTCTCTCGAAGCCTCCGCAGGTCCCAGTTCCCCTTTGACGCGGTGGATGTTCGAAGCCGGGATGGGAACGCGACTCAACAACAAGTTCCATGCCTGCCCGTAATTGCTGCCCGGGTCATCCGGCGGGACACAGCGCTCGTCGCCCCAGAACACATGGACCTTGCTCCAATCAACTTTTTCCTTGAAGCCACCGGCAAGAAGTTGGAAAAGGCGGGACGGGGTACTGCCGCCATTGAGCGCCACTAAAAAACGACCATGTTCGGCAATTGCCTCGGCGGCTCTTTCCGTGAAAAGATGCGCCGCATCCTTGCTCAGGGTTTCCAAATCTTTGAAGATGCGAATTTCAGGTTTCATACGTGTTTCCATTCCATGTGCCGTGTAAGGGTTCGGCGGGCAGCTTGCTCGATTTCTGCCAGCATATGTGCATGGCTATTGCCTTTTATCACTTCGCCGAAAGTGACACGCGGAGTCAGCCCGAAGATTTCCCTGCCGCTGAGCATTTGCCGGGCGAGTTGATACAGGAAGGCAAGCCGCTGTTTGTCAGGTCTGGCTCTGCGGAACCAGGTGATGGGGTGGCGGAAAGCTTTTGGCGAGATGACGCCACTGGTGATGGTGACGAGAATTTGCAAACCGGGGACGTGTTGCAGGAAGATTTCTAGACTGCGAGACCAGTGATCGAACTCGCTATCGGGGTGCGGCATGAATTCCGGGTCGGCTTCGATGCCGCCGCGCGGGAAGATGAGCAGGGAGCCGCCGCGGTTAAGATGACGGATCGATTCACGAATGACTGTCATGCGTCCCACCGTGTTCGAAGGGTCGGGCGCGTAAATGGCGTGTTCACTGACATGCGGCAGGTGCTCAAAGAAGGGAATATCACCGACAATTGCCTTGTAATCCGGGCGGTTGACATGCGCTGAAATGACGACCGAATCGACATTTGCGGGATGGTTGGATGCAATGACCAATGGTCCCGAGTCGGGGATATTTTCCCCGCCGCGCGATTCGTGATTTTTGACGAAGCGCGGCAGGACCCAGCGCGCGCCACCGGGAAGTCCTCCTTCAGCAGCCGCGCGGTCAAGACCGATTCCCACTTCCGCGGCGGCTTGGATGGCTTTGCCAAAGATGGCGCGGACAACGCTTTTCGTCCAGTTTTTTTGCGGGAGAGCAAGGGCTTTGGTCAATTCGTAGATGAGGGTATCTTTAAGGATTTGAATGTCGTTGCGGGGCGATTTCATGGTTGTTTTTGATAAAGGAGCCACGCGGAAACCCGATTGCGTTTGTCGTCGTGCCCGTCACGGCGGGAGAGGAGAGTCAACCGGGTGGCGATATGGCTTAGGTCCGCCTCATCAAGCCCAGTCCCGGAAGGAGGCGTGCCCAATTTCAGGAATCCATAGAGGAGCCAGAATCCACCTGGGGCAAGGATACGATCCAATTCATCCAGATATTTTTCCTGATCTTCTTTGGAAAAGCCATGAAAACACCCGATGTCGAGGGCGAGGTCGAATGGACCGTGAATCCTCGTGAGTTTTGTCGCGTCCCGGATGAAAAGCTCGGCTTTAACACCCGTCCGCTTGATCTTTTGTCTTGCCAGTTTGATGGCGCGTGGGGCGAAATCGACGCCGGTCACCTGCCAGCCGGCTTTTGCGAGCGTGATGACATTCGTGCCCGTGCCGCAGCCGATATCGATGGCGCGGCCGGGTGGGTGTTTTTCAATGAATTCGATCAATTCCGGAGGACTGATGCCCGTATCCCAGGGCGGCTGGCTGAAGTACCAATATTGAAACAGGATGCGTCGGAACAGGGTTTGCACTTTGTCAGGTTTAAATGTCACAGGGGGAAGGTGACGGTTCTTACTTTGACAATTCAAATGAGTTCTTTTACAATCATGCGACTGACAACCATCCCAACTGTTTAGGAAGGGCTTTTTCATGAAAGAGTATACCACCGAGTTTCTTCGCAACGTCGCGCTGGTGTCGCATGGAGGCGCTGGCAAGACAATGTTGGCGGAGGCATTTTTGCACGCAACGGGGGCTACCACCCGCCTTGGCAAGGTTGAGGACGGGACGACGGTTTCGGACTATGACGATGAGGAAAACCGTCGAAAGATCTCCATCTATTCAAGTGTACTTCCAGTCGAATATCGCGATTACAAGATAAACGTCATCGACGCGCCCGGTTACACCGATTTTGTAGGGGAGGCGGTTTCCGCCCTGAGTGTAGCTGACGGCGCGATTATTTTAGTGGATGCGGTCGCGGGTATCGAGGTGGGTACCGAGATTGCATGGCGTTACGCCGATCAGTTCAATCTGCCGCGTTTCATTGTCATCAATAAGATGGACCGCGACAACGCCGATTTCGAGAAAACATATTCCGCAGTGGATGAATTCGTGAGAGCCCATGGCAAGCGCGCCATTAAGGTCCATTTGCCGATCGGCGAGAAACAGAACTTCAAGGGTGTGGTCGATATTATCGGCATGAAAGCCTACATGGGTGACGGCAAGACAACCGCTGAAATTCCTGCTGAGTTAAAAGAAGCGGCGGAAGCGGCGCACTTTACGATGGTGGAAGCCGCGGCGGAAGGCGAAGATGAACTGATGGAGAAATATCTCGAAAACGGCTCTCTCACCGACGCTGAAATGGTGCGCGGTCTTGAAGATGTGGTCTACGCCGGGCAGTTTGTCCCGGTGTTCTGCGCCGCGGGCGCTCGCGAGATCGGCATCATCGCGCTGCTCAACGACATCATTGACCTCCTGCCGTCGCCGGTGAATGGCCCCAAGCGTTCGGCGCAGGGCAAGGACGGTGTGGAGGAACTCAAGCCCACAGACTCTGGCCCATTGGCGGCGTATGTCTGGAAAACGACTGCCGACCCGTTTGTCGGCAAGATGACCTATTTCCGCGTGCTCTCCGGCTCGATCCAGGCGGATGCGCATGTCTGGAATCAGAACAAGGGTGCAGATGAACGTATGGCGGGTTTGCACTTCCAGCGCGGCAAGGAAGGTATCCCGGCGAAGGTTGTCCATGCGGGCGATATCGCCGCGGTCTCCAAATTGACCGTTTCCGCCACCGGCGACACCTTCTGCGATAAGGGGCATCCCCTGACCGTGGAAAAGCCGAAATTCCCCGCCGCGCTATATCGTGTGGCGGTCACCCCCAAGACCCAGGCTGATGCCGCCAAGATTTCCCCAACGCTTACCCGCCTGTGTGAGGAGGATATGACCCTCACCTGGTACAACGACCCGATCACACACGAAACGGTTCTGCAGGGTATGGGCGACCAGCATATTGATGTTGCCATCAGCCGCGCGCAGTCCAAATTCCAGGTGGGGTTGAACACACAACAACCGAAGATACCCTATCGCGAAGGCATCACCCGCAAAGCGACCGCTCAATACCGCCATAAGAAACAAACCGGCGGCGCAGGTCAGTTCGGTGAAGTGCATCTGCGCATCGAACCGCTTCCCGATGTAGATTTCGAGTTCACCGATGAACTTGTTGGTATGAATCTCTCCCGCTCTTACCTTCCGCCCATCGAGAAGGGGATCAAGGCAACCATGGAACGCGGAGCGTTCGCCGGGTATCCGATGAGCAATGTGAAGGTCATCGTCTACGATGGCAAGGAACACGAAGTGGACTCCAAGCCGGTGGCATTCGAAATCGCCGGGCGCGAAGCCTTCAAACTGGCTGTGCAAAATGCTGGGCCGGTTCTGTTCGAGCCGATCATGAACGTGCGCGTCACTGTCCCGGATGCGAACATGGGCGATGTGATGAGTGACCTCAATACCCGCCGTGGACGCGTGCAGGGCACGGAAGCCGAACATGGCCATACAACCATTGTGGCGCATGTGCCAATGGCGGAAATGACGCGCTATACCACCCAACTCCGTTCGATCACAGGCGGACGCGGTTACTTCACGATGGAATTTGACCATTACGATATTGTCCCAACCAATATCGCGCAGCCCATTATCGAAGCGCACAAGAAGGAAATGGAAGCAAAGAAGGAAGAGTAGGCTGGTTTTTGGCAAATGATAAAAGTCCCAAAGCGATTGCTTTGGGACTTTTTGTATGCCTGCTTGCCTGTATATCCTTCCTCACTTCATTTCGGCGCAAAAAGAATATCCTCCACCGGCGTCTTCATCTGGATGCGCCTGCCGCTGATCTTCATCAGGTCGGCCAGTGATCTTTTTTTTGTGCCATCCCAAAGTACGAGATTGTCTCTTTGCTTTGCCATGTACTCGCCAAGTTTGCCGAATTCGGCATACCCGTCAAAGAAATTCACCAGACGGCGGAAAAGTTTGGGCAGGAGCAAAATATCCTCCTCCAGGGTGCGGATATCGTATAACGTAAAATCCGAAGTGCGGTCGATGGACCAGATGCCGCGTTTGGTCTTGCGAGCGCGCGCCACCACAGCGCGGATCTTCTCTGCGAAGACGCGGTCAGTGGTGGTATAGAAGGTGGGGTACACCAATCCTTCACGGGCGAGATCGAAATTGAGCGACTCTTCGATAGGCAGGGTGTCGGAGTCCATCACAGCGCCGTCGGTGAGTTTCGCTGATTTGGGAAAGAGATAGCTCACGGGGCGTCCGAAGCGGTCCGTCGAGGCGGAGGCGATAAATCCGGGCTTGCCATCGTTCGCGTCCACGATCTGGGTCAGGCTCAGGCTATATGTCACCGACGTGATCCCCAACTTTTCCAGCAAGGACTCGAGCGCCGCGAGAGCAAACGTGCGCGGTTGATGATATCCTTCGTAATGAGTCTCCATTGCGTCTATCGACTCTACGCGCAGTTGTTTCTTTTTAGCGGCTTTATCCGACTCGCTTGTCCATTGGAAGAAATCCCAGTTTTCCGGGTTGTTTGCCTGAAACCGGATCGAGTCTCCATCGGGTTGAAACCCCTTAACGTGAAATGTCCCTGCGATTACTTTATATTGCGCCATGACAGCCTCCTTGTTATCGCCATTATAGGGGGTTTCACGGGCAAAAGCAATCATCCTGGAGTACAATCGAAATATGCCTACTGTCCGTTTCCCCCACATTATGAAATATTATATAAATGACCAAAGTGAAATTACCGTCCCCGGCGCGACCGTTGCCGAGATGATCCAGAATGTCATCGAAGGGTATCCGTCGGTGAAGTTTCACCTTGTCGATGCAGACGGCAGACTGCGCCGGCATTTCAATATTTTTGTCAACGGTACGCACATCCGCGACCTGAAAGGATTGGAAACGCCCTTGCAGGAGGAAGATAAGGTCATCCTGATGGCTTCTGCCGCCGGAGGGTGAATTTATTAACTTGACATTTCAGGTAAGAACAGTAAAATAGCGGACATCTAGTCAATAATCATGAAAACAACTATCTATTGCTTGTGTATAGGGCGGGGCTCGTAGCCACCGCCTGAGAAGACCTTCCGCAGTCAACGGATATCAGACGGTTGGACGACCCCCGCTTGCAGACTTTTTGCAATGTGTGGCGTTTGTTCGCCGTCTTTTTATTTATCTGTTGACTGCTTTTGTTTTTAAGAAGGAAACCATGACTTTACTTGGCTATCAGTTAGTTCAACCGGAAACAGACCCGGAAACCGATCTCTCTTCCTTTGTAGGGAATACACCGCTTCTTCCGCTTCGCCGACTCAGCCGGGGCTTGTCTCCGCGTGTCAAAATTTTTGCCAAAGCCGAATGGTTTAACCCAGGTGGCTCCGTCAAGGACAGACCTGCCATCAACATCATCCGCACCGCGCTGGCGAACGGAGATTTAGGCAATGGCAAGCGTCTGCTCGATTCCACTTCCGGCAATATGGGCATCTCATACGCCACCTTTGGCGCGGCGCTGGGTGTTCCCGTTACTTTGGCACTGCCAGCCTCCGCCAGCCTTGAACGGATTGCCATCCTGCGGGCGCTCGGCGCAGAGTTGATCCTCACGGATCCGCTCGAAGGCTCGGATGGCGCAATCCTGACGGCGCGCAAACTTGCCGCGGAATATCCCGATTTGTATTGGTATGCCAATCAATACAACAACCCTGCCAATTGGCAGGCGCATTACAAATCCACCGGACCGGAGATCCTTTGCCAAACCAATGAGCAGATCACTCATTTCGTGGCAGGCTTGGGCACCTCCGGCACCCTGATGGGAACAGGGCGCTATCTCAAGGAACAACTGCCGCATGTGAAAATTATCGCTTTTCAACCGGATGCCTCCTTCCACGGCTTGGAGGGGCTCAAGCATATGCCCACTGCCATCAAGCCTGGAATTTACGACGAGTCGTTTGCCGATGACAACCTCGAAATTCGCACGGAGGCGGCGTATGAGATGGTCAAGCGGCTGGCGCGGGAGGAAGGTTTGTTTGTGGGCATTTCCTCCGGCGCGGCGGCGGTCGCGGCACTACACGTAGCCAGCAAGCTGGATGAAGGCGTGGTGGTCACATTATTTCCGGACGCAGGCTACAAATACTTGAGCGACAAAAGTTTGTGGGAGGGCAAGTAATGCTGGTAGTTTCACGTCAGTTGATTGAGCGGATTAGTGAGCACGTGCAGAAAGCATACCCGGAAGAAGGGGCGGGATTCCTGATTGGCGATGAAGGTGAAGTGAAAGAGATCCTGGCATTGCCGAATGCGCGGGAGGATGCGGCGCGGCATAACCGTTTCTTGATTACGCCCGAGGAGTATCTCAAAGCCGAATTAACGGCGGACAGCCTCGGGCTGAGTCTGATCGGGGTTTTTCATTCGCATCCCGATTGCCCGAACGTTCCATCCGAATATGACCGGGAATGGGCGCAGCCATTCTTTTCCTACATCATTACACGCGTGGATAACGGCAAGGCGGTCAGTCATCGCTCGTGGCGGCTGGTGGAGGATCGGTCGAAGTACGACGAAGAAGAAATACAGATTTTCTAGCATTCAAAGCTGGAAGAATTTGAGGAGTAAAAAATGTCATCGCAAACCCTGCAAAAATTGGATCACTCTGCATTGAAAACCAATCAGATCATTATTATTTCCCTGAATATTCTGGCATTCATTTTGAACCTGCCGGTAATCGCGGCGTTCGTTGCCCTGATGATGGGGCTGGGCTCGGTGCTAAAAGTGCCGGGCTTTGGATTTGTATATAAGTCCTTGCTCAAGCCGCGCGGCTGGATGAAACCCGATGTGTTGGACGATAATCCTGAACCCCATCGCTTTGCGCAGACCCTGGGTTTCTTGTTCATGACTAGCGGATCGGTCGCCCTGTTTACTGGCTTCGCCACCCTGGGCTGGGTTCTCATCTGGGTTGTGGTCGCGTTAGCGGCGCTGAACGCGTTTGGCGGATTCTGTGTGGGGTGTGCGGTTTATTATTGGCTGGCGCGCTTCGGTCTGCCAGGCTTTGGGAAACAGCCTCCTACAGGGACAATCCCCGGTATGAAGCCGAAAGCGGGTGCAAGTGTATGACCTCTGACATCCTGTTGCGTTTTGGATTGGCGGTCGTTATCATTGGATTCGGAGTCTTTGTGTACAGGCGCATCAATCAGCGCTTGTTATTAAGGGCACAGAATAATGTGTTGTCTTTGTCTGGTAAGTTTCCGGATAGACCGGTGATTGTTTACTTCACCACCCCGGATTGCGCGCCCTGCAAGACCATTCAGCGCCCGGTTCTGAATAAAATCTCCAGCCTGATGGGTGATAAACTTGAGGTAATCGAGATCGATGCCACCCAACACCCTGATTTGGCAAAGCGATGGGGTGTGATGAGCGTGCCTACGACCTTTCTGCTTGATGCCTATGGCGAGGCTCGCTATGTCAATAACGGTGTGGCACGTATGGAGAAGTTGATGGAGCAGTTGCAGACCTTGTAAATACAACCTTTGTTGGTCGAATAGTTCATATTTTCGGGTGTATCGAGACTGAAATGCGAGCTGGATTTGTACACGTCCTATTCGACCACTTAATGAAACAGAAAACTAGTTTAGGAGAAATAATCACATGCCTGTGTTACGAATTCCGACCCCGCTGCGCGCCTACACCAGCGGAAAAAGCGAAGTAAGTGTCAGTGGATCGAACGTTGGGGAGGCGCTTGCAGATTTGACGGCACAATTCCCAATGATCAGACCGCATCTTTTCAACGAAGCCAATGAGTTGCGTCCGTTTGTAAACCTGTTCATTGGCGAGAACAACATCAAGGATCTGCAGGGCGTGAACACCCCGATTAGGGACGGTGACAAGCTGGTTTTGATCCCATCCATTGCTGGTGGATGTCATTGCGAGAAGCGGCAGAGCAGCAACAAAGTAGTTTCCCAATTCGAGAAGATTGATTTACGGCGTGCGCCTGCAACAACATTTGTAACGGGAGGCTGACATGTTACCCGAGCTATCGCGTGAAGAGATTCTGCGCTATTCGCGCCACTTGCTTATCCCCGAAGTGGGTTTGGAGGGTCAGCGCAGGCTGAAGGCTTCGTCCGCGCTCATCGTGGGCACAGGCGGACTGGGTTCGCCGGTCGCGCTCTATCTTGCCGCGGCGGGTATTGGTCGCATCGGGCTGGTGGATTACGATGTGGTCGATTCATCGAACTTGCAACGGCAGGTGATTCATGGCACCTCTACTGTTGGCAAACTCAAAGTGGAAAGCGCCAAAGCCAAATTGCTTGATTTGAATCCCGACATTCAAGTGGATGTGTATAACGAACCGTACACATCCGAAAATGCCCTGCGTATTGCCAGGGACTACGACATTATTCTCGACGGTACCGATAACTTCCCAACCCGTTATCTGACCAATGATGTGGCGGTCTTTCTTGGCAAGCCGAATGTGTATGCATCCATTTATCGCTTCGATGGACAGGTGAGTGTGTTCTACGCCGAGGAGGGTCCGTGCTACCGTTGCCTCTTCCCCGAGCCGCCCCCGCCGGGACTCGTCCCTTCGTGCGCGGAGGGTGGTGTGTTGGGAGTTCTGCCTGGTACGATTGGCACACTCCAGGCAACGGAAGCGCTGAAGGTTTTGCTTGGCATCGGCGAACCGTTGATTGGCAAACTTTTGCTTTACAACGCGCTGGATATGTCCTTTGATGTTGTGAAGTTGAAGAAAAACCCCAATTGCCGCGTATGTGGTCCGAATGCTGATATCACAGAGTTGATTGATTATGAGGAGTTTTGCGGTGTTCCGAGTCATGACCACGAAGAAGGTTCTGCGGGCGCGGGCTTCGATATCACAGCCTCTGAACTCTCCGAGCGGATAAAGCATAATCATCTAAAATTGCTGGATGTACGTGAGCCGCATGAACTGGAGATTTCCGCTTTGCCCAACGCGGTCAATATCCCGCTGGGGCAGTTGGCGGGCAGGCTTAGTGAATTGGATTCCGCCGAAGAGATGGTCGTGTTCTGCAAAGGCGGAACGCGATCCGCACGGGCGCTGGAGTTGCTGGCAAGCGCCGGGTTCAAGAAGGTCAAGAACCTCAAAGGCGGTATCAATGCTTGGGCAAAAGAAGTGGACCCGAAACTGCCGGTGTATTAATGTAAGTATAGGGGAAGAATACATCCCTCGCTAATCGGCGGGGGATGTTGCTATTTAACTGCTTATAAAGTGCTGAGTCTTGTTGAGAGGCAATCCGCGGAATCGAAAATGTTGGGAATTTTGCTCTGCTGAAGACTAATGCAATTATCTGCTGGTAAAATACCCCCATTCCGACCAAAGGAGAGAGAATGACGGGTTTGCCTATTTCAAATCAGAAACGGGTGTTTGATAGTATTCTGGGCGCGATGGGAAATACGCCGTTGGTGAGGCTGGGACGAATTGCGAAGGACCTGCCTGTGCCTCTGTACGCAAAACTGGAATTCATGAATCCAGGGGGGTCGGTCAAGGATCGGGTGGGAGCATTCATCATCGAACAGGCTGAAAAACGCGGAGAAATTAAACCGGGTGGGACAATTGTTGAGGCGACGTCGGGTAATACCGGAGTGGGACTTGCTATTGCTGCGGCGCTGAAGGGGTATAAGACCATTTTCGTCATGCCTGACAAGATGAGCAATGAAAAGATTTTGCTCCTGCGTGCATACGGGGCAAAGGTCGTTATCACTCCCACGGCAGTCGCGCCGGAGGATCCGCGTTCTTATTATGAGGTGGCAAAACGTTTTGCGCGCGAAACGCCGAATGCGATATTGGCGAACCAGTACCACAATCCTGATAACCCGAAAACGCACGAGCTGAGTACCGGCCCCGAGTTGTGGGAGCAGACCGATGGACGCGTGACCGATGTCATCATCGGCATGGGTACCGGCGGGACGATCTCCGGAGTTGGTCGCTATCTCAAGTCCAAGAATCCAAACATCAAGATCGTGGGCGTGGATATCGAGGGGTCGATCCTAACGGAAATTTGGCAGAACAAAGGAAAGATTCCCCAAGGTGCGTACCCGAAAACGTATAAAGTCGAAGGAATTGGTGAGGACTTTTTACCCTCCGCCACCGACCTGAGCGTGGTGGACTGGATCGAACGTGCGGGTGACAAAGAGTCCTTTTTATGGGCGCGGCAACTGGTGAAACAGGAGGGGATTTTTGCTGGTGGCTCATCCGGCTCCGCGTTGGCGGGCGCGATCAAGTATTGCCGTAAATTGTCCGGCGACCGGCTGGCGGTGGTGATCTTCCCCGATTCCGGCTCGCGCTATCTTTCGAAGTTCTACGATGACAAGTGGATGCGCGAGTTCGGTTTCCTGTCCATGGAATTCGGCGAAATGAGCCTGGGCGACCTGTTGATTGCCAAGCCGAATAAAACATTGTTCACTGCCACCATTGGCGACTCGATTCGCAAGGTGGTGACTGTGATGCACCAGAACGCGGTCTCGCAGATGCCTGTGGTCGGTGCAGATGGAACACTGGTCGGTCTGATCGAGGAAGTGGATTTGCTTAATCATATGCTCGAAAAACATGAACACAGTCAGGATGAGATGATCGATGCGCTGGTACAAAACGCTGGTGCAGTCTTCCCCCCGGAGACTTCTCTGGAAGACGCGATGCCATCCCTGACAGCCGGGTATGCCCTGATCGTGGTGGAAAACAGCCGTCCGATTGGGATCCTGACCAAGATCGATGTGTTGGATTACGTAGCTGGAAAAATCTAACGGTCTCTTTTCTTAGAACAAATATTCTGTTATACTGTCTCCAAGGTTGGCATGTATCAACCAATTTATCCGTATGGAGGCTGAAATGAATTTTGGTTCTGTCAATTGGTGGGCTATCGTTACCTGTGTGGCTGCCAGTATGGTCATCGGCGCTGTCTGGTTTGGTCCCAAGACATTTTTTCCCATTTGGTGGAAAGCCATCGGCAAATCGGATGGCGATGACCCGGGCGACTCGACTATCGGAATGAGTCTGACTTGGGGATTGATCATATTCTCTTCCTTTGTTCAGGCGGTGTTCATGTCCGTCTTCGTCGATTTCTTGGGAAACCTATCAGGTGGTACGTCGCTTCTTTCGGGCGCGATGGCAGGGTTTTTGCTATGGCTTGGTTTCGTTGCGCCCTCAAGTTTAACAAATAAATTATTTGCCGATCGCCTGAAGGCCTGGGCGCTTGAAGCAGGCAATCATCTTGTTACGTTTGTCGTAATGGGCGCGATTGCAGGCGCGTGGCGATAGTTTGGGAAGTGACTGTCACCTGACTCACGCTTCATCCCGGTAGTGTGTTGCCAAAGTGACAGTCACTCCATCTGTGGAGGAGACAATGGGTTACGATGATGCGCAAGCATGGAAGGATGTGAATGAGAACTTTCCTAACATGTCGATCCGTTATGTTTTCATTCTCAAGAAGGGACCAACTTGGAGCCCAGATGAAACGCCGGAGATCGAAGCCTTGCAAGCAGCACATCTGGCAAACTATCGCCGCTTGCAGGAGATTGGAAAACTTGTTGTGACAGGTCCGTTTCTGGACTCATTCGCTGAGAGTGGCGACGTGCGCGGCATGGGCGTCTTGCGAGCGGATTCCTTTGAAGAGGCGCATGCGTTAATCAGTACCGACCCGATGGTCAAGGTGAATCGCCTGGTATTCGAGTTGCATGCCTGGATGATCGATAAGGATATATTGGCATGAATCGTTAACGTAGAAAATCTTGACTTGTGGGGGAGAGCGATTAAAATAGAACATACGTTCTAAAAGGAGGACGTATGTCGGCAAACAATCGTCAATTCTCTCTTGCTTTGGAAGCATTGGCTGAACTCAACACGAAGACATCGTCGCCTCTTCCTAAGCCGATTCCTGCCGCGCCGACTCTGAGCGAGGTCCTCACCGAACTTGGACCGCTCCCGCGCGAAGCGCTTTTCCTTGGTGTCGCGCCGGATGGTTTGCCGGTGTTGTTAAATCTCCACGATCCTGTCCCTGGTCCCATGTTGATTGTTGCGGACCCTGGCACAGGAAAGACCCAATTCCTGCAAACCATTGCTCATGCGGTGACGAAGACCCACGAGCCCGATGATGTGCAATTCGGGGTTATTACCGCGCATGAAGACGAGTGGCAGAGTATGGAGGCTGCGCATCATCTGGTTGGTATCTTTCCGTCCCAGCATACCGCCGCGCAGGATTTCCTGCTCTCTCTGGCCTCCTGGGCACACTCGAACAAGAATACGCGGCAGTCGGTTCTGTTGCTGGTCGATGATATTGAATCGGCGGCAAGCCTTGATTTCGACGCGCTGCAGAACCTGCGCTGGCTTCTCCTGCGAGGCCCCGCACGCCGGGTTTGGCCGATCATCACAATGAATGCAAATCGCTATGGGCAGGTCCTTTCGTGGCTTCAGTTCTTCCGTACGCGCATCTTTGGACGCGTTATGAACGAATCCGTTGCTGTGGCAGTCGGCGGCGACGAGGCGTCAGCGTTGGATTCGCTTCAGCCGGGGATCCAATTTTCCCTGCGCGAGAACGGAAGCTGGCTCCGATTCTGGCTCCCGAGTTTATAGTCCGGCAATCCAGTTTGTGCTACAATCGAGGTGTACGTTGCATGAAGAATGGCGGTCCGGCAATCAGAGGGAATTTTCTTCAGCCTCGCCGGTTGTTGGCGGGGCGCTTCTTGGCACCTGGGTGTCTGTGATCCCTGTAGTCATGCACAATTGATCCGTCTCGCTCCGGGGGAAGCTTCGCTTCCGGGGCCCACACTCAGGAGAAGAGAATTTCTATGGAAGCAAAACTCTATGTCGGAAATTTGCCTTTCAGCACTGGCGATGCAGATCTGCAGGAGCTATTTGCGAAGGCAGGTACGGTGAAATCCGCACAGGTGATCAAGGACCGCGCAAGTGGTCGCTCCAAAGGTTTTGGCTTTGTGGAGATGTCATCGGCGGATGAGGCGCAGAGCGCCATTACGATGTTCCATGGCAAGGATTTCAATGGACGTCCGCTCACCGTGAATCTCGCCCGTCCGCGCGAGGAGCGCCCCGGCGGCAATCGCAGACCGAGCGGCGGTGGCGATCGCAGAAACAGCTACTAAGCCATCGGTCTTTTCCAGGTTTGAGCCAAATGGGCGGTGCCAACCATTTGGCTCATTTTTATTTTCTGCCTGTTGTGAAACGGCAATCCAAATTTGCGTTATCGACTGGTAAGATACAGGTATGAATAGCAACCTGTTGATCCGTGATTATCGTGCAGATGATTTCGACGCCGTGACCATTCTGTGGCGGGTCTCGCGCGAGAAGTCGCTCCCTGACTTCCAGACCGAAAAGGGACATTTCTTTTTTGAAGACCAAGATTACTTCCGCGATCATGTGCTGAAGGAAAATCGGGTCTGGGTGGCGACCCTGAACGACCGACCTGTTGCCCTGCTGGCAATGAACGGGGATTTCATCGACCAGTTATACGTGCATCCCGATTACTGGCGGTGCGGAATTGGTCAGGCGCTGCTTGATTTTGCCAGGGAAAACTCGCCGGAACATTTGTGGTTGTATACCCTCCAGGTCAATGTCAATGCCCGGGCATTTTACGAGAAGAACGGATTTATAGCGGAAAAATTTGGGGTCAGCCCGCCGCCCGAAAGCGAGCCAGACGTGGAATATCACTGGCGACCCGCCCATTAACGATTTGAGCCCTGACAGTTTTCCACGTACAATTGCGGTATGACAGTCTCCCTTCGTCCCACTTATCTTGAGGTCGATTTACCGCAACTTAAAAAGAATATCGAAGCCATTCGTGCACATGTCGCCCCGGCAAAAGTGATGCCAATGGTTAAGGCGAACGCGTACGGTCACGGCATCGACGGCGTTGCGCCCTATCTTGAGCCGGTTGTGGATTATTTCGGCGTAGCCCTTCTCGAAGAAGGAATCCATCTGCGTGAATTGGGGATCACAAAGCCAATCCTGGTGGCAGGCGGAACATTACCCTCCCAGGTACCCCATTTTGCCGTCTATGATCTGACGTTGACAGGCTCCTCGGTGGAATTGCTGGACGCCGCCGAGGAAGTTTCTCGTTTAACGGGGAAGCGCATCAAGACTCACCTGAAGTTTGATACCGGCATGGAACGCGTCGGCATCCATGAGTACGAGGCGGGTGAATTCATCGAATATTCCTTGAGACTTAAACATATTCATGTCGAAGGGATCTATACCCACCTTGCTAATTCGGAAATGCCTGATCTGGTCCATGCGCGGTTGCAGTTGGAGCGGTTTCAGGAAGTCTTGAGCATTTATGAGAGAAGAAGCGAACCGCACCCGCCTCTGCGGCACATGGCAAACTCCGGGGCGATTCTGCAATTCCCTGAAAGTTATTTCGACATGGTGCGTCCCGGGATCATGCTTTACGGGGTGTATCCGCGCGAAGCGGCGCGTACCATCGAGGTGGCTCCGGCGTTGACTTGGAAATCGCGGGTGGCATACTCGAAACGGACCCAGCCGGGGCGTCCCGTCAGTTATGGGTCGTTGTGGCAGTCTGAGGTGGAGACGAGAATCGTCACCATCCCATGCGGCTACGCGGATGGTTACTTCCGCAGGATGACGAACCGGGCGCAGGTCATCATCAATGGGAGAAAATATCCACAGGTGGGGCGCATTTGTATGGATCAGTTCATGGTGAATGTGGGCAATGACGAGGCAACGGTGGGAGATGAAGTTGTGTTGTTGGGTGAGGCGAACGGCGAGCGGATTACCGCCGAGGATCTCGCCGCATGGATGGGCACGAACGAATATGAGGTGCTTACCGATATCAGCGCCCGTGTCCCGCGCGTATTTCTTAAGGAGTAATGGTAGAATGGTTCGATTTTGTTTCCGAGGTGAATGTTGAGAAAATTAATTGAAAAATATGACATGATGCTCTTGATTGCCGGGGTGATTGTTTTGCTGGATCAATGGACGAAGTGGCTGGTCCGCACGAATATTCCCACAAGTGCGTCCTGGCTGCCGGATTCACTGGAGTGGCTGAATCCGTACGCGCGGATTGTGAACTGGTACAACACCGGAGCGGCATTTGGCATGTTTCAGGGCGGGAGTATGGTCTTCACCGTGCTGGCATTCATTGTGATTGGCGCGATCATTTACTATTTTCCTCAAGTGGAAAAAAGCGACTGGACTCTTCGCGTGGCGATGAGCATGCAGCTGGCTGGCGCGCTCGGCAACTTGATCGACCGATTGATGCAAGACGGGCGCGTGACGGATTTTATTTCTGTGGGCAATTTTCCGGTATTCAATGTTGCCGACTCGAGTATTACGGTTGGAACGATCATTTTGCTGATTGGCGTTTATTTACAGGAACGTGCCGCCATAAAAGAGAAGAAGGCGGCTGAATCCCAAACCGCAGGTGAAACGCGCAGTGAGTGATCGTCTGCTGCATTTTCGTTTTGATAAAGAGACTCCTGAACGCCTCGACAAATATCTGGTTGGGCTGTTGCAGGAGTTTTCGCGTTCACGCATCCAGGGGTTGATCGAAGACGGTTTTGTCGATGTGAACGGTCATGCGGCTAGGAAGGCGGGGCAAACACTGGAGCGCGGATCCACTGTAACGGTGCGAATCCCGCCACCCGCGCCGACGGGTTTGATCGCTGAGGATATTCCGCTCGATGTTGTCTTCGAAAATGGTGATTTGCTTGTAGTCAACAAACCCGCCGGAATGGTGGTGCATCCCGCTGCCGGTCACTCTTCGGGGACGCTGGTCAACGCCGTGTTGGGGTACGACCCGGAGATCGAAGGGATAGGCGGCGAGGAACGCCCGGGCATCGTTCACCGGCTCGACAAGGAGACCTCCGGTTTGATCCTGCTGGCGAAGAATGAACGCGCCCATCGTTGGCTACAGGACCAGTTCCGCCTGCGGAAAGTGGAGAAGACCTATCTTGCCCTCGTCGACGGCAAACCGCCCACGCCATCCGGTCGGGTGGAAGCGTACATCGGGCGCGACCCGAAACAACGCAAACAGATGGCAATCGTCTCCGAAAAAAAAGGACGCGAAGCCATTTCAGAATACAAAACGCTCGAAAGCTTCAATAAACATACTTTGCTGGAATTCCATCCATTAACAGGGCGTACACATCAAATTCGTTTGCATTGCGCCTTTCTGGGTTGTCCCATCGTGGGCGACGCGGTGTATGGGCGTAAAACATCCACGTTGGGGCTCAACCGTCACTTTTTGCATGCGGCGAAATTAAAGATCGCCCTGCCGAATGAAAAACAATCCAGAACTTTCGAAGCAGCGCTGCCTGATGAGTTGACTGCTGTTTTGGATTTGTTGCGAAAAGGAGTCTGATTATGGAGTTTGTGGATCTTCGTTCCGATACCGTCACCCAGCCCACGCCTGAAATGCGTGAAGCGATGGCAACAGCCGAAGTGGGCGACGATGTCTACGGCGACGACCCGACAGTCAATCGCCTTGAAGCATTGGCGGCAGAGATGCTTGGCAAGGAAGCCGCGATCTTCGTGCCCTCGGGTACGATGGGAAACCTGCTTGCCTTGCTTGTCCACTGTCAGCGCGGGGATGAAGCCATTGTCGGAGATCACTCCCACATTTACCTGAATGAGGCTGGCGGGATGGCGGCATTGGGTGGAATTCAACCGTGCCCAATTCCGAACCGGGATGATGGGACTCTCGCGTTGGAGGACATCCTCGCCTCCATTCGGACCGAGGACGTACACCACCCCATTACGCGTCTCATCTGCCTGGAGAATACGCAGAATGTCTGTGGCGGCGTTCCTTTGACTGTGGAATATACCCGGCGAGTAGGGGAACTGGCGCGGAGAAATAACCTGTCCCTTCACATTGATGGCGCACGCATTTTCAATTCGGCTGTTGCACAAAATGTTTCAGTGAAGGACCTTGTTGAACCAGCGGATTCGGTCATGTTCTGCCTCAGCAAAGGACTTGCCTCTCCGGTCGGTTCGATGCTGGTGGGAACGCACAAATTCATCGCGCGGGCGCGTCACCTGCGCAAGATGCTGGGCGGTGGGATGCGTCAGGCGGGAATCCTTGCCGCGGCGGGCATCATTTCCCTGGAACAAATGACGAAGCGGCTCGGAGAGGATCATGCCCGGGCAAAGGCACTGGCGGATGGTCTGAGGCAGGTCAAAGGTGTGGAGGTGGATGCGGGTTCCCCATCCACGAACATGGTGTATTTCAACCTTTTGGATGAGGTCACTTTGAGCGTGGATCAAATTATTGATAAAATGAAAAAACGCGGCGTGCTGGTGGATTGGGCGGCACCGCGGCGTTTTCGCCTTGTCACCCATTATTGGGTGGATGATGCCGGAGTGGAAAAAGCCATTTCGGCATTCCGTGAGGTACTGGGTTGAAAATGAGCAGGCAACACCTGCTCATTTTTTTTGCCAGTGACTGGCATCGGGTTCGATCTGGTTGCGTCCGCGCTCCTTGGCGGTGTACAAACGCCGGTCTGCCAGGTCTATGAGGCGGTAGATCTCATCCGCTTCATGAGGAAAAACTGCGATGCCTTGACTGACAGTCGGCACCGGGACAGTTTTCTTTTCGCGATCCTCCACCCGGAGGGACATCATGGTCTCACCGACACGTTGCGCAACCTGCATGGCTTGTTCGCCGGTGGCACCGGGAAGAGCAATAATAAATTCTTCGCCGCCCCAGCGTCCCACTGTGTCCGTCTGTTTGATATGACGTTTGATCGCGGCACAAAGTGTGTTTAGAATTTTGTCTCCCACCAGGTGCCCGTACGTATCGTTGTATTGCTTAAAGTAATCGATGTCCAGCATGATCAGGCCGAGCGATGAGCCTGTTGATGCACATTCCTCTGCCTGTTCGGACAACTTCTTCAGGAAGTACCCATGATTGTAAACGCCTGTCATGCTGTCGAGGCGTGCCTGCTCTTCGACTTGCGAATGTCTGATTGTGTTATCCAGGGCGAGGGTGATATGCTGGGCGAGATTGGAGAGCAATTCCATATCCGCCAGATCGAAGGCGTTCGGGCTATATGACCCCAGTGCGATGATGCCGGTCACATTCGCGGCTTTCAACGGGACACCCATCCAGGACAGGCTGGTCCTTTCCTTGCCAATGATGAATCGTTGTACACCCTCCAATTGCACTTCCTCTCTGAGGTCGGGCAGGAATAATTCTTTCTGGTTTTTTATCACCCAGCCGGAGAGTGTGCCTTCCAGAGGGACACGCATTCCATTGAAGTATTCTCCATCATCGTAAAAAAGATCAAGGTGAATCTCGTTGTTTTTGACAATACCCACGAAATATGTGTCTGCCTCCAGAGCGTTTTGAATAGTAGCGTTGACCAGTGAGATTGTCTGCTCTGTGTCCAATGTCATCATGATCTGTCGGCTGACCTTGTTGATCGTTTCAAGTCTATGAATGTGTTGCTGGGTTGTGTTCTGAATGCGAAAAAACGCCTCCGAAACGATGATGGAGACGAGAAACGGTGTGACGAGTTCGAGGAGTTGTTCAACATAATCTTTTATGGGCAATTCACCCAGCAGACTGATTGCCAGACTGATGAGAAGGGTAAAATATGCCCGGACGCGCCCTGACGATGTTGCCACAGCCACGATCCCAAAGACGATCAATAAGTGTGCACTTTCCCTGACGTGGTCGGGAAGAACGTAATTTAACAAACCAAGCCCCACACCGCTGAAGATGGAATTCACCCAGCCGTATGTTTTTTGGAAATTGGCGGTCTTGGTGATTAACATGGTATTGACAATGATGTAGCCAATCGCCATCAAGCCAAATATGACAAGGGTATCATTGCGGGCGGGTCCGTTGAGCAAATTGTCGGCGATTACGCCTGCAAGCACGATCACGGATGAAACGGTCAAAGGCAGGATGAAGCGCCGTATTTCATACGGGGCAAATGAGGTGGTGGGTTTCCGGTTTTTCATGTGATGTGTTTTTCCCCTTCGATGAACTCACTGTATGGAAGCCTGGACAGCGCCTCGACGATCTCCGGGTCGAACAGAATGTTGGACTGTTCACGCAGATATTGGATCGCTTCTTCCGGGGACGATTTTTTTCTGTATGTGCGTTTGCTCGTCAGTGCATCGAACACATCCACAACAGCAAAGATGCGGGCCTGAATGGGAATATCCTTCCCGCTCAGCCCGACCGGATAGCCGCTTCCATCCCAGCGTTCATGATGATAGCGGATGACCGAAAGCGTATCCTGCAGGAATGGGATCCCCTCGACGATGCGAGCGCCAATATCCGGATGGACTCTCATGATCTTCCATTCGTTATCTGTCAGTTTACCTGGCTTGTGAAGGATGGTATCGCTGATGCCGATCTTGCCAATATCATGTAAAAGGGCGCCTCTTTCCAATGCCTTGAGTTGTGAGCCGCTCAATCCGACCGCTTCCCCCAATAGGCAGGCAAGTTTACTCACCCTTGTGCTGTGTCCTTCCGTCTCCCGGTCGCGTGCATCCAAAGCGGACATGAGGGCTGTCAGTGTGCGGTCGTAAGTGATTTCCAATTCTGCGTAGGCGGCTTCAAGTTGTTTTGCCTGCTGGCGCAATTCGGATAAAAGGATCGAGCGTTCCAGCGCAATGGCAGCCTGGTTCGCCAATGTCTGGAGATTGGCGAAATTCTGCCCGCGACTTTCAGGGATATTGATCCATAGCGCCCCATAGGTGCGGCTCCGTGTTTGAAGCGGGTAACTGACAAGCGACCCGGTTTCCACTGAAACAATGATGCTCTGACCAGATTGAATTGCCTGGTTGATGATCTCTGTTGGATGCTTCTTGCGTCTGTGCAATCCGTTCGCATCGATCTCGACATCCGCTTGTATCTGCCCCTCCCGCGTCAAAAGAACAATGCCGGTTTCCTTTGCGTTTGTCACCTTGTGCGCCGCTTGCGCAATCAATTCTGCGGCATTGCCCAACTCTTCCGTCTGCAGGACATCCACACTCAATTGATACAACATGGATGTAATATTGAGGGTGTTCCGAAGTTCCTGGTATAGCCACGAACTTTCGATGGATGCCGCGGCTTGTGACGATAACAGATCTGCCAGCGATTCATCATTCTCTGAAAAAAATATTCCCTCCTGCTTTCCGAAGGCAAGGATGGTGCCAATGCTTAAACGGTGCAGGCGGATGGGGATGGCGAGGACACTTCTCAGGCTGGTGTTGTCGATCTCCATTTTTCTGGCGGTGGTATATTTTCGCAGATCGCGCACCCGGAACGGTTTGGTCGCGTTGAGCGCCGCCTGCATCAATGGCTCATTGGATGAGTTGTTATTGAGCGACGTCAGGAGAATCGGAGCATCTCCTGCTGACGCGGTGCGTGAGAAATTTCCCTGCTGATCGAGTAGTGTGACAAAAACAAACCGCGCCGCGAGGGTCTTTCGCGCGATCACCGCGACTTCCTGTACCGCGGCTTGCGGGTCGAGCAGGGTTGTGAGCGATATACCAGCCTGGATAAGTTCTGTCAGTCGTTGGTGATAACTGGAACGTTCCCATGCGCGCATTAATTCCGACGCCACACCCTCCACGATTGCGGCATCGGCTCCGCTGAAGGCGTATTCCTTGTCTGAGCATATCTCCAGGATACCCTGCACGTGCCCGTGTTGGATGATCGGCACGTTTATGACGGAGAGTGTGGTCTCGTTGTTCAAGGGAATAAAATCGGGATCGAGCCGGGTATCATTGACAATCTGCGTTTTTTTCAGGCGGATCACCCTGCCGAGAAGCCCCTTTGCCGCACCCTGGCGATACCCCGGAGGAATGATATGGCTTGAACTGCCAGCCGCGGCAAGTACGACAAGTTCATCCTTATCCGATTCGTACATCATCAAGGCTGCCATGGAACAATCCATGGCTTTTTCGAGCGTGTTTACTGCCAGTTGCGCTGCTACCGGTGGATCAAGCTCGGCTTCGAGTTGCTGGCTGAGTTCGTTCAGAAATGTCAGTTGTGTGGTACGTTTTTTTTCTGCGGAGAGTTGTCGCGTGAGTGACGCGACCTGTTCGTTCAATGCCTTGACATCAGTACCGGGATCGAAAACATAAACCGACTCCGAATCCGCCTCTTTCTTGTCCGCATGTTGCGCGGCAGAGCCCTTGACCGGGCGGAGCGAGAGATACAAACCGTACGTGGTCAGGGCGGTGATGATGCCGCTGAGGAGAAATCCGACCTCTCTGGCGCGCGAACCGGAATTTTCGAGCAGGAAAAAGACCCCGGCAAAGGTGAACGCCTGTATGGCAAGCAGAGTCCCGTTGGAGCGGCGTCCCAAAAAGGATTTTTTCGAGACGCGGTTTGTCAAAGCGATGTACAAAAAAATGGCGGCGATGAAAAGAATGATCCCCAGGGCGATATTTCCCCACGGCGGAAGGGTGTGCAGGATGAAACTGAATAATGTGGGTATGAATACAATTCCCTGTGCGATGAGCGAAATGCCCCCAACAAGTATCAGGGAAAGCTTGGGGAATAAGGATGACCGCATATTAACCATGAAAATAGCGCAAAAAGTGCTTGTCGGATACTAATGCATGACCAGCCGAAATCTTGAGGGTTACATTACATACTTGAAAGTATAAATCTGATATAATTTTTTGCCGCAAGGGAAATCCAGGGGCATTGTCCCTTATCTTACTAGATAAAGAAGAAATCCACTATGACCAAGTTTGTTACACTCGAACAAATTGACCAATCCGCGGATGCGGTGCGCATGCGCACCTCTTACAAACCGCGCGTCGGGATCATTCTCGGCTCGGGACTGAACGCCCTGGCTGATTCCGTCCAAAAAGCGGATTCCATCCCCTACAGTGATCTCCCCAATTGGCCCGTTTCGACAGTTTTCGGGCACGCCGGGCGGCTTGTGATTGGCGAATTGGAGGGGCAGTCTGTCCTAATTATGCAAGGACGTGTCCATTTTTACGAAGGCTACAGTATGTCGCAGGTCACCCTGCCGGTTCGTGTGATGCAGCGATTGGGGCTTGAGATGCTGTTCGTGACCAACGCGGCGGGCGGAGTGAATCCCGATTTTGTTCCCGGCGACGTGATGTTGATTACCGATAATCTTAACATGATGGGGATGACCGGCGCGAATCCGCTCATGGGTCCGAACATCGATGCGCTGGGTCCGCGTTTCCCGGATATGAGCCGCGCCTATGACCGCGACCTCATGGCACTCGCGCGAAAAGTCGCTGGTGAGAGCGGCATCGCATTACGGGAAGGTGTCTATTGCGGGCTGAGCGGCCCGTCGTTCGAAAGTCCGGCCGACCTGCGTTTCCTGCGGCTGGCTGGCGCTGATGCCGTGGGCATGTCCACAGTGCCTGAGGTGATCGTGGCGCGGCATGGCGGTATGCGCGTGCTCGGTTTTTCGGGGATCAGCAACAAGGCGAATCTGGATGGTTCCACCGTTACAACACACGAAGAGGTCATTGAAGCGGGAAAGATCATCACTCCGAAAGTCGAAACCCTGATCCGCGGCGTATTGCGTTCCCTGTAAAGATCCGGTCCACATGGGCATTGTCTATCGCAATCTTGCGACGTACGAATACCTGATTTATATTGCCCTGGCAATCATCGGGTTATTTGCGTTTCGCCGGATGTGGCGTGCATGGCGCGAATGGCGGGATTCAGTGTACGGACTCGAGCGCGAATTTGCCCTGCGGAGATTGGGACAGGCGACCGCATTCGCATTCCTCATCCTTGGACTGGTGTTTGCCGAATTTTTCATCGCCACATTCGTCGCGCCGACCCTGCCTGCCTCCGATATTTTATCGACCCCTACCCTTGATTTGCTCGCAGTCCCTGCCGGGACGTTATCTCCCGGTGACGCGACCCAGGGAGCATTATCCCCGGTGACCCAGGAAGTCCCCAGCGGGATGAGCGGATGCGAACCGGAAAGGTTGATCATCACCTCTCCCAAATCCGGCGAAACGATCAGTGGAACGATCACTTTGATTGGGACGGCAAATGTTCCTAATTTTGGATTTTATAAATACGAAGTTGCTCCACTTGGCACCGCGAATTGGGCAACCATTTCGGCAGGTGACAAGATCGTGAAAAACGACAAACTGGGCGATTGGGATACAACTGCCCTGCCCAATGGCGATTATTTCCTGCAACTTGTGATTATTGATAATGTGGGTGTGACGCTGGAGCCGTGTGTGATTGCTGTACGGATTTTGAATCAGTGACGAAAATTTGGAGGGTATGTGATTCAGTTTGAAATTCGACCTGCCGTGGCGACTGATATCCCGCGCTTGATCGCGTTGGATCATTCCAGTGCCAGCGATTATGTCTGGCAGTTGGAATTGCGACGGGAACAGGCGCAGGTCGCGGCGAATTTTCGGGAGGTCCGTTTGCCGCGTACGGTGGATGTGATGTATCCGCGCGACCCATCCGCATTGGGCAATGAATGGATGCGCCGCGATGCGGTACTGGTCGCAGTGCAGAAAGATGTACCGGTCGGTTACCTGTGTGCGATGGAAGACCAGTCCTCGGCGGTGGCGTGGGTGACAGACATGGTGGTCGCGCCGGAGGTGAGACGCAAAGGCGCCGCGTCCGCTCTTTTGACGGCGGCACAGGACTGGGCGCAGGAAAGAGGCATCCGCCGCCTGATTCTGGAGATGATGTCCAAGAATCAGGGCGGAATCCGCCTTGCACAAAAGTTCGGTTATGAATTCTGCGGGTATAATGACCAGTATTACCCAACTCAGGACGTGGCTTTGTTCTTTGGGAGAGCATTAAAGTAGTTCTGGAAGGATTGCATGTTTAACGGTTGGACAGATGGTTTATTGGCGGGGCTACAAACGATCAACAACATACTGACAGCGGGTATTGCGATCACCGCCTTCTCGCTGTTCATGTATGCTTTATCCTTTAATTTGCGCGACCGGGTGGCGCGCTCGTTTGCCATTATTTTGTTGTGTGTGGTCGTAGTCTTTACAACCGAGGCGTTGCAGAACAAGAGTGTTCCCGATTGGGGGATCGAACTGCTGTTGCGCCTGCAGTGGATCGGAATCATCTTTTTACCTCCATCGTATTTACACCTTTCCGATGCCGTGCTTGTCACTGCCGGGCGCCCCTCGCGCGGGCGCAGGCGGATCGCGGTGCGCCTCATGTATGTCGTATCGGTCGTTTTCCTGGTGTTGCTGGCGATGGGATACCTTGTCGGCGCGCTCGTGCCGGATGGGAAACCTGCGCCGCATTTACAGCGCACTGTGCTGACCAATCTCTTTACGATTTACTACATCGGCATCATGGCATGGGCGGGATATAACTTTGCGCGTGCCTTTTCGCGTATGCTGACGCGATCGGGGCGCAGACGGATGTTGTACCTGATGGCTGGCGCGACCGCCCCGGCACTCGGTTCATACCCCTACCTTTTGTTTGGTTCCGGCATCGCATCGCAGTACCCGCTTTTATTCTGGAGCGCGGCGCTTGTCATCAACCTGCTGGTGGCGGTATTAGTCATCGTTATGGCGTACGCAGTGGCATTCTTCGGCGTTTCCTGGCCGGATCGCGTGGTGAAAAGCCGACTCTTCAAATGGCTCTTGCGCGGACCCGTGACTGCCTCGCTGGCATTGACCATGATGACCCTTGTTCGCCGCGCCGGAGTGTTTTTCGGCGGCGAACCGTATTCGGGATTTGTTCCCCTGGCGGTGGTGGTGACGGTATTGTTCTTTGAACATGCCATTACCCTTTTCACACCGATCTGGGAGCGATTCCTGTTTTTCGGACGCGACCGCGGCGAACTTCAACTCCTGCAAAACATCGAGGAGCGCCTGTTAACCCGGGGCGACCTCCAGCAGTTTCTTGAAACAGTGCTGGCGGCGGTGCGCGACCATCTGCAGTCGCCTTGTGCGTTCGTCGCCGCGCTGGATGGAGATGAACTTTCCCTCAGCGTGGTTGCCGGAAATCGCGCCCTGCTTGAGAATGAGAATCTGGGAGAGGCATTGCAGACGCTGGATCGCAAGAATGGCAATGGGCGGCATGAATATCTCTGGGGTAACTTTTGGATATTGCCTCTCCGCCAGCGAAAGATGAACGGAGACCGCGACGAGATCCCGCCGCTGCTCGGGTTGCTGGGTATCGCGCGAAAAACGGACCGCCCGATGGACAGGGAGCAGCGCGATGCACTCTGGCTTTTGGCGGATCGTGCCGCGTTGGCGTTGGAAGACCGTCAATTACAGCAGCGGGTTTTTCGTTCGTTGGAAGACCTCCAGCCGCAGATCGACATGCTGCAACGAATTCGCGCCGCGGGTCGGTATGATTCGCGCGCCTCGTTGTTGACCGAGCCCCTGCCGGAGGAATCCGATTTGGCGGACTGGGTCAAAGATGCATTGACTCATTACTGGGGCGGGCCGAAGCTCACGAACAGTCCGTTGATGAAATTGCGAATCGTGCAATCACTGGCAGATGAATATGAGGGAAACGCTGCCAATGCCCTGCGTGCATTGCTTCGCAGAGCGGTGGATCAGGTGAAGCCGGAAGGGGATCGAAGATTTACGAGCGAATGGATTTTGTACAACATCCTGGAAATGAAATTCATCGAGGGGCGCAAAGTGCGCGAGGTGGCGGGCCGGCTTGCCATGTCGGAAGCCGATCTTTACCGCAAACAGCGCGTCGCCGTGGAGGCAGTCGCGCGCGCCATCCTCGAAATGGAACAGAATGGAGAAACAAAGTAGGAGGATTTTATGAGTGCCAAGGACAACTCAAAGCGCAAGTACGATGATGCGATCCCTGCCACTGACGAGGGCTGGTGGCAGGCGTTGCTGGCGGATGAACACCGATACGCGCCGCCGCATCCACAACATGGCAATGTTTTGAAGCCCAAACCGCCACAACCGGAGAAAGCGGTTGAATCTCCAAAGCCGGTGGCGGAACCTGTCCATGCGGATTGGGAGATGGTCAAGGAGTTGTATTCCCAGGATCGTATCATTGAGATGAAGGTGATGGGTCACAACCGCGGTGGATTGCTCGTGGAAGGGGAGGGACTGTCGGGCTTTGTTCCCTTCTCGCACCTGATCGAACTGGCGGGAAAGGAGCACAACATCAACCGCGACTTGAGTCTCGAGAGCTACATGGGGAGGACGTTGAGTGTCAAAGTGATCGAGTGCGTGCCTGAAGATGGTCGCGTCGTATTTTCGGAACGCGCCGCGTTGGCGGAGCCCGGTAAACGCGCTGAACTCTTTCACAGCCTTTCCACCGGAGATCGAGCGCGCGGTACTGTCACCAACATCACGGATTTCGGTGTGTTCGTTGACCTTGGCGGTGTGGAAGGGCTGATACATATCTCCGAACTTTCCTGGGGACGGGTTTCCCACCCGAACCAGATTGTTCAGCTTGGGCAGGAAATCGACGTTCAGGTACTGGATATTTCCGCAGAGCGTTGTCGCGTCGCGCTCAGTTTGAAACGATTGATCCCAAATCCGTGGGATCGCGCAATGACCGATTTTGCGGAGGGTACTGTCCTTTCTGCTACGATCACCAGCGTGTTGTCATACGGCGCGTTTGCGCGCATCGATGCGGGCGTGGAGGGATTGATCCACGCTTCGGAGATGCCGCTGGAACCGAATCGTTCGCCGCGTGAATTCCTCAGGGAAGGTCAACGCGTGCAAGTGCGCGTCCTGCATGTCGATCCTGCCCATCAACGAATGGGATTGAGCCTGAAGACCGCGGATTAATGCCCACCCCACCCAGATCACGGCATCGATACGAATCGGACACGCGCAACGACTGGCTCGACCGCCTTGCGCGTTTCAACCAACATTTCGGCCGCTACGTTCGAGATGCGGCGGGGGTGTTGTTGATTGCGCTGGCAGTCATGACTGTTCTTGCGCTTGGCGGCTACACCGAGGGAGCGTTGTTGACTCGATGGGCTGGTTGGTTATCCCCCCGGTTTGGATGGGGTTCGTATCTTGTGGCCCTCGCAATTGGATATTGCGGATTGATCCTTCTCCGTCGTGATGGATTTACCGTCAAGTGGGGGAGACTCTTTGCGATTGAGTTTGCCGCTCTTCTTACCCTGGGTCTGTTCGCCGCTCTCGGAGGGAATAATCTCACCGAAGCGGAAGCCGGCGCATACGGTGGGCGTATCGGTTGGGGGTTGTTGCGCTTGTTCTGGGAATTGGGAAAAATCTGGGGGACGCTTTTGTTGTTCGTTTTGTGGCTGCTGGCGGTGATGACCGGCTTCGGCGTGTGGGCGCTCATCGAACGCTGGCTGTTGAAACTCGCAGGCGAGACTCCGCCTGTGGAGATCACGATCCACCCCATCGTCCCGGATGAAGCGCCTGCCGAAAAAACGGAGTCAGCGCGCCCGTCGCGGAAAAAGCCTGCGAACCCGCTTCCGCCCGAATTCAGGAAATCCCTCAAAGTGGCAGACCAGAAGGACAAGAAGCCCGCCGCGCCGCGCGAGCGTGACGAGCGCCTGCCCTCACTGAACATCCTGCTTGCCGACCAGAACGCGCGTCCCGATGAACGCACCATCAATCAGACTGCCGGTATGATCGAAAAAACGCTCGCCGAGTTTGGAATCGTGGCAACCGTGATTGGTTTCCGTGTGGGGCCAACTGTAACGCAGTTTGCTGTGCAGCCCGGTTTTATGAAGCGCGCGGGAGCAACGGAGGAGGAGGCGCAACAGATCAAGGTGCGTGTGGCTCAGATCGCCTCCCTGCAAAAGGATCTAGCGCTGGCGCTTTCTGCAGAGCGGCTGCGCATTGAAGCGCCTGTGCCGGGCAAACCGTATGTCGGAATCGAAGTGCCGAATACGCATACATCGGTCGTGCGGATGCGTTCCATTTTGGAGACGGAGGCGTTCCACAAGGTGGGCGCGCCCCTGGCGATGGCGTTGGGACGTGACGTCTCGGGTCAACCGGTGGTGGCGGACCTGGCGCGCATGCCGCACTTGTTGATCGCTGGAGCAACCGGCTCTGGAAAATCGGTCTGTATTACATCCATTGCGGCGTGTCTGGCGATGAACAACCCGCCGGAAGATTTGCGCATGGTGATGATCGACTCGAAGATGGTCGAGTTGTTGCGTTTCAACGGTTTGCCGCATCTGTACGGTAAGGTCGAGACGAATATCGAGCGAATTCTCGGTGTGCTCCGGTGGGTGGTTGTCGAAATGGAGCATCGTTATCGTTTATTGGAGGGGGCGCACGCCCGCGATCTGGAGACCTATAACCGCCGCCTCTCCCGTAAGAAGGAAGGACAACCACTCCCGCGTATTGTGGTGTTAATCGATGAATTGGCTGACTTGATGATGTCCGCCCCCGACCAGACAGAACACAACCTTGTGCGTCTGGCGCAAATGGCGCGCGCCACCGGCATCCATCTGATCGTTGCCACTCAACGCCCTTCCACGGATGTGGTCACCGGCTTGATTAAGGCAAACTTCCCGTCGCGGCTGGCGTTTGCGGTCGCCTCCGGCGTGGATAGCCGCGTGATTCTGGATACGACCGGAGCCGAAAGTCTGCTTGGGCGCGGCGACATGCTCTTCCTGAATCCCGAAGTTGGCAACCCGGTCCGCGCGCAGGGTGTGATGATTACCGATATGGAAATCGAGCGTATCATTTCTCATTGGCAGAAACATGCGGATGATGTGAAGGAGGATCCGCCTTGGGAGAAACTGCTGACCGAACCGGATGAGAATGAGGATGAGGGGTTGATCGAACAGGCGGTTGCGATTGTACGACAGAGCCAGCGCGCATCCGCATCCCTCTTGCAACGCCGCCTGCGGATCGGGTATCCGCGTGCAGCGCGTCTTCTCGACCAGTTGGAGGAGATGGGTGTGGTGGGACCCTCGCAGGGCGGCGGCAAGGAACGCGATGTATTGATGGGACCGCTTGATGAAGATGACGAAGAAAACGAAGACGAATGATCGGGTAATCGTGGATTGCAACGCCGGGTTGTGATCCATTTTGCTGTTATGATTGCGTGACCAGACTGCCAAGAGGTGTTTGATGGAAAAAACAAACAGTGAGACATCCTCGAAGAGGACGTTCACTGATTACCTACGTTTGTGGTTCAAATGGGTGCTGGATCCCCTCGGTGGGTTCTTCAACCGCCTGGGACTGACCCCCAATATGATGACCATGCTCGGTCTGCTCGGCAATACGGCTGGAGCGCTCTTTCTGGCGCGTGGCGAAATGTTGGCGGGCGGTATCCTGGTTTTAGTCATGACTCCCATCGACGCGTTGGATGGAACGATGGCACGCCTGCGCGGCGAGTCGAGCGATTTCGGCGCCTTTGTTGATTCAGTATCAGACCGCTACTCCGAGCTGATCATTTATGGCGGTCTATTGTATTACTTCCTAACCCAGGGTGATCCGGTGGGCGGGATGCTGGTCTTTGGCGCAGCGGCAGGATCGGTGCTCGTCTCCTACGTCAAGGCGCGCGCCGAAGGTCTGGGATATGAAGCGAAGGTCGGTCTGTTGACGCGCGCGGAACGATATATTGTTCTTGCGCCCTCTCTTGTTTTCAATCAACTGTACATCGGCTTGGGGATCATTGCAGTTTTTGCCAACATCACAGCATTGCAGCGTATTTGGCATGTCCGGCGGCGCGCACACGAGAAAGCGAGATCGGGGTAGCTCAGATGATAACCATTCAGTTTGACGGTATTCATTTCTTTTTATTTGGTGCAGACCGGGTGTTGGGTTTTTACGGCATCCTCATCGTGATCGGTGCAGTCTTGGGTGCTAGGCTTGCCACTCGTGAAGCGAAATGGCGTGGGCATAACCCCGAGATCGTTTGGGATTTGCTGATCTATCTAATGATCGGCGGGATCATTGGCGCGCGGCTGTGGCATATTCTCACGCCTTCGCCGTCGACAGGCATCACCCCGGCGTGGTATTTCACGCATCCGCTCGACGCGATTGCCGTCTGGAAGGGCGGCTTGGGCATCCCCGGAGCTGTGATTGGCGGTGCAATCGTTCTTTACTTCTATTCACGCAAAATGGGGCTGGTCTTTTCCGAGTGGGCGGATATCATCGCACCATGCCTCGCCCTGGGACAGGCGGTGGGCCGTTGGGGAAATTACTTCAACCAGGAACTTTACGGCGCGCCGACAAACCTGCCGTGGAAGATTTTCATTGAACCTGCCCATCGATTGACAGGTTACATGAATGTTGAGTATTACCACCCGTTATTTTTATATGAGTCGATCTGGAATTTCGCAAATATGCTTTTCCTTTTGTGGATTTCCCGTCGACTGGTGGACCGGCTAAAGAGCGGCGACATTTTCCTCGTATACCTGATCACGTACCCGGTCGGACGCTTCCTCCTTGACTTTTTGCGACTCGATGCTTCGATGGTCGGCGGACTCAACATCAATCAGACCGTCATGGCTGTAGTGGCTCTTTGCTCGACTGGCGCATTATATTTGCGTCATCGTAAGGTCAATCCGTCCTGATCGATGATATGATTTTCAGGGTGACCGTTGTCTTATTGACCATAAGATTGTCTATGCTATGCTCTAAATCAGGCAGACTGGTATTTTATGATCGAAACAAACGACCTGAGTAAACAGTACAACAATGACTTTTGGGCTGTGGACGGTGTGACATTGAATGTGCAGCCGGGTCAGATTCTTGCTCTGCTTGGGCAGAACGGCGCCGGTAAAACCACGACCGTCCGTATGTTGACCGCGTTATTGAGTCCCACACGTGGTTGGGCCCGCGTTGCCGGGTACGATGTAACGAAGAATCCGCAGGAGATCCGCTCCAGTGTGGGAGTATTGACGGAACAGCATGGACTGTACATGCGGATGACCGGTATCGAATATCTCGATTTCTTCGGCAAGGTGTACGGACTATCCCCTGTTGCGCGAAAGACCCGAAGCGAATATCTGCTGGAGTATTTTGGTCTTGCGGAGGCGGCAAAACGTCGTTCGGGTGAGTATTCCAAGGGGATGAAACAGAAATTGGCATTGGCGCGGGCATTGATCCATGACCCGTCCGTATTACTGCTGGATGAACCTACCTCCGCCATGGACCCGGAATCGTCTCGTCTCGTGCGGGATGAGATTGCCCGTTTGCGCTCCTCCCAACGGACAATCATCATTTGCACCCATAATCTTGCGGAAGCCGAGTCGTTGGCAGACTACATTGCCATCATCTATCGCGGGAGAATATTATTGAAAGGTACATTGGATGAATTGAAACGTGCAGTGCTGGGGCCGGTTGAGTTCGAGGCGAAGTTTGCCGAACCTTTTGATGTCGGTGAACTGGAATTACCCGAAGGGGCGGCTCTCGTTTCTCGAAGCGGGACCAGTTTACGGTTCCGCGTGGAAGCGCCGCAGATGGTTAATCCTAGGATCGTGCATGCGCTGACATCCCGCAAGGCTCCGCTGGTTTCGTTCCAGGAAGTCCCGCGAAAATTGGAGCAGGTGTATCTCAAGACCATGGCGGAGGCGCAAGGGGTGACGTATGCGGCGTAATCTTGAAGCGATTTGGCTGGTGGCGCGACGCGAGTTTACAGATCAATTCCGCGATTGGCGCATTGTTGTGCCGATGATACTGCTGGTGACGTTGTTTCCGTTCATTGCGGACGATACCACGCGGCAGGCGGTCAACTTTATGAATCGTTTTGGCGGCGATCTGATCCTGGACAATCTGGTGCCGTTTGCGGTGTTGGTGATTGGTTTTTTCCCTTTGTCGTTCACGTTGGTTGTAGCGCTTGAGTCCTTTGTGGGGGAGAAGGAGAGGGGCACCATCGAACCCCTTCTGAGTTCGCCGCTGGAGGACAGCCACATGTATTTGGGAAAATTGCTGGTCGGTATCACAACTCCCTTGGTTTTCAGTTATGGTTCCATTGCCATTTACCTGTTTTTGATTTCGCGCCGCCCGGTTGAGTTCCCCAGTCTTTATATGCTGGCGTTGATTTTCCTGCTGACGTTTGCTCATGCGGTGCTCATGGTAAGTTCTGCAATCGTCATTTCCGTTCAAGCGACGACCATTCGCGCCGCGAACCTGCTTGCTTCATTTGTGGTGGTGCCGGTGGCATTTCTGTTGCAGGGTGAAACGATCCTCATCTTCTGGGGGAATGAGGATGTGTTGTGGTTTGCAATCCTTGCAGTAACCCTGCTGGCTGGTTTGTTGGTGCGGCTGGGGCTGGCACACTTTCGCCGGGAGTACCTGTTGGGGCGCGAAATCGATACCCTGAATTTCAAATTGATCTGGCGCAAGTTCAAGGAGCGGTTTGTAGGCGGCGCTCATTCCGTGGTGGAATGGTATACGAGGGAGCTTCCCGTTACATTCCGCGAGTTAAAGCGACCCTTGATGATTGTTACCGGACTGGCGCTAGTCACCGTCATCGCAAGTTATTTATGGGTGGTCTTCAATGTTCCACATTACGTGAACCTGACTCCTGAAATCAAGAATGATATCCGCACGCAATTGTCGGAAAATATCACCCGGCTCAGTTCATTGGGAGAGGAACTTCCTGCACATTTGGTCTTTTACAATAATGCGCGTGTTATGGTTATATCCTTGTTGCTGGGATTGATTTCCTTTGGCACACTCGGAATGACCGTTTTCCTAGGAAATATGGGATTGATTGGCGGCGTATTGGGTGCGGCGAATTTGGTAGGGTATTCACCGCTGCTCACCTTTGCGACGGGTATCCTGCCACATGGCATTTTCGAATTGACCGCCATCTTCCTTGCTACTGCCGCCATGTTGAAGGCGGGCGCCCTGCTCGTTACTCCGCAGCCGGAAAAAAGCCTGGGAGAAACCTTCCTGCTGTCCCTGGCGGATTGGTTCCGGGTCTTCCTTGGGCTTGTCCTGCCTCTTCTTGCAGTTGCAGCTTTAATCGAAATTTATGTCACCCCTGAATTGATCAAACTGGCATTTCCATTTTTGTAGAAGAGGATCCGTGCCAAAAGTCATCATACTTGGTTCATCCAACGCTGTTCCCTCCAAAGACCATGAGAACACTCATCTGGTTGTTGTCGGCGAGGAGCGAACCATTCTCGTGGATTGCGTGAGTAACCCGGTAATCCGGCTGGAACAAGCAGGCGTGGATTTCAACGATCTGACCGATATTGTCATTACACATTTCCACCCCGATCATGTCTCAGGCGTACCTCTACTCCTGATGGATATGTGGCTGATGGGGCGGACAAAACCGATCAACATCTACGGTCTTCATTACACCATGGATCGCCTCGAAGATCTCATGGGTTTCTACGGCTGGTCGGAGTGGCCTGATTTCTTCCCGGTGGGGTTCTATCGTCTGCCCGAAGCGGAAATGGCGCATGTGCTGGATTCGCGCGAATTTAAAATCAACTCATCACCTGTTCATCACATGATTCCCACCATCGGACTTCGTGTAGAATGTAAAATAACCACGAAGGTTCTGGCATATTCCTGTGACACCGAACCCTGCGAGCAGACCGTCCGGCTTGCAGGCGGGGCAGATATCCTCATCCATGAAGCAGGAGGCGCCTCTTTCGGACATTCCTCCGCCGAACAAGCCGGGGAGATTGCCGCCAAAGCCGAAGTCGGAAAACTCTACCTCATCCATTACCCAACAGGACGATTTGCAAAAGGCGATATTGCCGCCGAAGCCCGAAAGACCTACAAGGGCGATATTATCGTTGCCACTGATTTCATGACGATTGAGATTTAAATAAACCCTCTCCTGTCGGGAGAGGGAAAAGAGGGATGGCAATTTACCAGCCGTTGATATACGGCTCCCATTCACGATACTCGTTCAAATGTCTGCCGAAAATATACGCCGCGCTGGCCGGCGGCTCCTTCGGAACATGGAGCAGGTGCATATGCACCTCTTCGATCTTTCGACCACCCTTGCGGTGATTGCAGTGTGGGCACGCTGCCACCACGTTCGTCCAGACGTGTTCTCCGCCCATGTGGCGTGGAATCACATGATCCACCGTCAAACCGCCGTCGCGCCTGCCGCAATACTGACAGGTATAATTGTCACGACGGAACACCTCCCGCCGGGTCAACTTGACGCGCGGACGCGGACGATGAACCTGCGCCTCCAGTCGAATGACGGAAGGCCGCGGGAGCAGTTCCTTGACCGTTCGAATGTGACCGCGTCCATTAACGACCATGTCGGCTTTCCCCGCAAGCAACAAACCGACGGCCCGCCGCGTGGTACAAACATTGATCGGTTCGAAATTGGCGTTGAGCACCAGCACCGGCTCGTGCATACTCTGCCTCCACAACAGGCAGGATTATACTGCTGAATGTTTGAATTCGTAAAATAGGCTTTTGGTATGCCATGAAACTGAAATAGGAGTTTCCATGAAGGTTTTGATTGCAGGCGGTTCCGGTTTCATCGGTTCCGCGCTTGCCCAGTCCATGCGAAAAGATGGACATCAAGTAATCGTTCTCACCCGTCAGACGCCAAAGACACCCGGTCAATTGCGCTGGGATGGAAAAACAACCGGAGGTTGGGCGCATCTCATCAACGAGGTGGATGCCGTGGTGAATTTGGCCGGATTTGGTCTGGATCACTGGCCATGGACCGCGAGCCAAAAGAAAAGGTTCTTCGATTCCCGCATCCTCCCTGGCTTGGCGCTTGCCTCCGCCATAAAGGACGCTTCGCGCCGCCCACGCGTATTCCTGCAAACATCGGGCATTAACCGTTATGGCTTGCGCGGCGCAGGCATCGCAGACGAATCCACGCCCCCCGCCGAAGATTTCCTCGCACAACTCACCGTTCATTGGGAAGCCGCGACGCAACTGGTTGAAGAACTTGGCGTCCGCCGCGTCATCACCCGGAATGCAGTCGTACTTTCCAGCCGCGGTGGATTGTTCCCATTGATGGCACTGCCTGCACGGCTTTTCTTTGGCGGCAGGTTTGGTAATGGAACTCAAGCCATGCCGTGGATTCACCTTGCCGATCAAGTCGGGGCGATTCGCTTTTTGCTCGAGAATGAAAACACGCATGGCGCTTATAATCTCATTGCCCCCGCCCAAACATCGAATGCGGATTTCATGAAAACAGTGGCGAAAGTGCTACGCCGCCCTTACTGGTTCCATGTCCCAGCATTTTTGCTGAGATTGGTCCTGGGCGAGATGAGTGTGCTGCTCACGGAAGGCAGGTATTCCCAGCCAAAACGTTTGCTTGAAGCTGGGTACCGTTTCCAATTTGAGACGCTCGAAGGTGCCCTGCAGGAAATTTTCAAATAGATCGATCAGGAGATGACATGAGAAAGATAATCCTTTTGTCCATTTTGTTTCTTGCAGGCTGCATCCCGCCGGGAGCGCCATTGGAAACGCCTTTGCCAACTGCATACATCGACCCCTCCTACCCTACGATGGAGGCGGCGCCCGTCACCTCTCTGCAGGTTTCTAGTGGCATTGAGGTCCGCGTGGATCGCGCCTGGCGCGACGGCAAGGAGGTCTCCACGGAGGTTTGCTTCACGTTGCTGGATACCTCTGATTGGTCGGTGTGGAGCGCCAGTCTGCAATATGCCGGCGGAACGATCACCGATTTCGGTTCAACCCTCCTCAGTTTGCAGGAGGCGACAAACGGTCAAACCGGCTTGCGTTGTGACACTCTCTCCTTCTTCAATATCCCGCCCGACGCCGATCTTTCCACCGTGGTGATCACTGTCGATTCCATCGCAGCCACCCCGCGCCCTGAGGATTATTGCTTGATCTACATGCCCAAAATTCAACAGGCGCTCGATGAACGCGGCATCGCCGTTACGCTGGGTTGTACGGATGTCAACGGGGTGCAGACCATGCAAATCTTAAGCAAACCCGATACCATGTCGCAGGAAGAGGCGGAAGCCATCGTTTACAGCGATGAGTTTTATACCATTAAAGGCCCCTGGTCCTTTACCTTCAATCTTGGGCAGTGACGGATTCCGCAAATTGCCAATTTGCACTACTTTGTTTATAATGGGTGCATGTTTAGTTTGAAATCCATTTCCAGCTACTACTATTACACCCCCTTGTAAACCATGCGGAGGTGTGTACGGAACGCGCCCTCACCATCCGCGGGCGCGTTTTTGTTTGCAAATTTTCAGGAGTAATGGCGCGGGACTCCACAGGAGGTTCATGATGAATATTGATGAGCAAGTTGAATTATTGATGCAAGGCACCGAATACGGTGACGAAGATCTCAAAAAGGCGATGACCAATGAACTTCGCCAGCGTTTGATGGACGCGGAAAAAGAGGGACGCCCCCTGCGAGTTTACTGTGGATATGACCCCACCTCGACCGACCTTCACCTGGGTCACACCATTACCATGCGAAAACTTCGCCAATTCCAGGATCTTGGACATGAGGTGACCTTCCTGATCGGGAGCTATACTGCGCTGGTGGGTGACCCCTCGGATAAAAATAAAGCGCGTCCTATCCTGACCGAGGAGCAGGTTGCCCATAACGCGCAGACATACGCCGAACAGGCGTTTCGCGTGCTCGACCAGAGTAAGACGAAGATACGCTATAACGGTGAATGGTTAAGCAAGCTCTCGTTGGTCGATTTGATTCGCCTGGGACAAAATTTCACCGTACAGCAATTCTTGGCGCGTGAGAATTTTGCGAACCGCTTGGAAAAAGGTGAGGCCATTTACCTGCACGAGACCTTTTATGCTTTGATGCAAGGCTATGATGCGGTTGCCATGCAGACCGATGTGCAGGTGGGTGGCACCGACCAGCTGTTCAACATCATCGTTGCTGGACGCAAGTTGCAGGAGGCGCTGGGACAGAGACCGCTGGTCGGTATCATCACTGGTATCCTGCCGGGCACTGATGGCGTTCAGCGCATGTCGAAATCGACGGGGAACATCGTTCCCATCAATACCGGTGCAGAGGATATGTACGGCAAATTGATGTCCATCCCGGATATGGCGATGGTTAAATACCTTCGGCTCGCCTCCCGCTGGACTCCGCACGAGATCGATGTCTTTGAAAGGGATTTGGCGTCTGGTGCACTGCATCCACGCGATGCCAAGATGAAGATGTCCTTTGAGATCACGAGTATCTTTTATGGAGATGCCGAGGCTCAAAAGAGTCAAGATGCATTTATCAAGACTTTCCAGCAGAAGGAAGTGCCGGATGAAATGCCTGAATATGAATTGAAATCTGGGCAGACGGTGCTGGACGTCGTACTCGACGCGAAGATGGCAGTGAGCAAAAGCGAGGCCCGCCGCCTTTTCGATCAGAAAGGTGTACGGTTGGATGGAGAGACCATCGAGCGCGGGGACGTTCCCTTTCCTCATCCTGGCGTGCTTCAGGTTGGGAAGAGGAAATTCCTGCGAGTAAAATAGTGTCTTGCAAGTTTTTATAAGCTACAAAGAATAACCGACTCTGTAAAAACAGGTCGGTTATTCTTTCTATACGTCCAGTCAAAATTGCCGATGGTAGTCTCATTTTCAGCCTATTCATCCGGCTCAGTCTCTTCGATCATCTTTAGAAATACTTCGAGAATGTTCGGGTCGATTTGCTTTCCCGATATTTCCTTGAGATACTCGATTACTTTTTCACGGGGCCAGGCGTTTCGGTATGGACGGTCCGACAACAGGGCATCCCAAATATCAACGATAGAGAAGATTCGTGCAGCAAGAGGGATTTGAGTCCCTTTGAGCCCACGCGGATAACCGCTTCCATCCCAGTGTTCGTGATGACAGTATGGAATGTCCAGGGCGTCGCGCAGGTATTCGATGGGGGCAAGCAGGTTATAGGCATAAATGGGGTGCAGGCGCATTTCGCCCCATTCCAGTTCGGTCAGGGGGCCTGTCTTTTTTAGAATGTTATCCGGGACGCCCATTTTGCCAATATCGTGCAGGAGAACACCGCGTCGGATGTTCACGAGCTCGCTTTCTTTGATACCCATGTATTTTGCCAGCCTTAGCGTGAGCTCGGTCACCCGCCGGGTGTGACCTTCCGTTTCTCGGTCGCGCAATTCCAGTGCGCGCGCCCATCCCTCCAGGGTGGTGTCATATGCCTGGATCAATTCCTGGTTCGAACGTTGCAGATTCTCGAACAGGTGTGAATTGTCGATGGCTATGGCAGCCTGACCGGCCAACGTATACAGGAAATCCATCCAATCGGGAGTGGGCGACAATGATGAACGATGAAAGACCTCAAATACTCCCTTGATCTGTCCTTTGACGATCAGGGGGATGCCAATATATGTAACGAAACCTTCCCGTTTGATCAGCGCCTCGTTCCGGGTTTCCGGCGCGTTTTGCAGATCTGTGACATGGAAGGTTTGTTGCCGCATGATGACTTGTCCGGCAAGTCCTTCGCCGATTCGCATTTGCGGGCGTGTCGGGGACGTGGTACGGAAGCCGCTGCCGATCAGGTACGTGAGGCTCTGGAGGTCAGGGTGGTAGAGGGCGATATCGACCGCATCCACATTGAGGTGGCTGAGGGTTTGATCCATCAAAATGTTCAGAGTCAGGCGCAGGTCGAAGGATGATGCGATGGCAGAGTCTATGTCACGCAGGGTTGTCAATCTGCGGACCTGTCTCCGGCTTTGTTCGTAGAGTTGACTCCGATGAATTGCATTGCCGGTTATCTCTGCTAGTATTCCAAGCAGGTTCATTCTCTCGTCGATCTGTCGACTGGCATCGGTGGAGATCATCAGTACGCCCACCGGGCCGCCAGTCGATTGTATGGGAATGCATATACCTGCCAATCCGGGCATGATGCTCTCCCGATTTTCTTCGAACAATAATGGATCTTGTTTGAGGTTTGGGGAGATATAGTTTTTTCCTGTGGTGAAGGTATGACCAACGATTCCCTGATAGGGTAAGAGGGAGGTCTGCTTGAGTTTGGCTTCTGCTCCGCTGGCAATTTGTTGTTTTAACATGTTGCTGGAATGATCATAGAGCCAGATGGAGCCGTGATGTGTGTTAACCAGTTCCAGGGCCTCATTAAGCAGAATTGGGAGCATTTCATCTAGCGATTGCGCCATGCGCAATGAGCTCGATAACCGGTTGATAGTTTCAAGCTCGGTTATACGGCGTTGAGTCTCGTCGTATAACCGGCTGTTTTCGATGGCTGTCGCGGCGTGAGTCGCCAACATTTCCAGCAGGACCTGTTCTTCCGTGCCATAGGCATTGGGCTTGTAGCACTGGGCCGAGATTACTCCAATGACCCTGCCACTTGTCTTCATAGGCACGCCGATGACAGACTGGACATGTATTGGTAAGCCGAAATGTTCCGCATCGTTTTGCTCGATCTCCGCCGGATTGGACCAAATGACGCTTTGCCCAAGGTCGATCACCTTGCTGGTCAAACCGCCTCTTTCCATCGACTTTTTTTCAGGCTGGTAACGATGACCGGTCTCCACGATGTATACGAAATTGATTTCACCGGAGGGGCGATCTTGCAGGGCGATGACGAAAACGTCACAAGGCATCAACTGGCTTGCTGATTCATGAATCGCGGAATACACCTGCTCGGTATCCTGGCTAAAGCGGATGATATCCTGACTAATGCGATGCAGGACGGCACGACGCTCAGATGCCTGCAAGGCTTCCTGATAGAGGCGTGCATTTGCAAGTGCGATCGATGCGTGATTTGCGATCGCCATACTGATCTCCACGTCCCGTTCGGTAAAGTAGGATGGTGTCTTGTTGTCCAGAGTGATTAGACCGATCGAAACCCCTTTTGAGACCAGTGGGATAAGGAGGAAAGACCTGATATGATCCAGCCCTCTGACCATCACGTATCTGTCATCGTTCCTGACATCGTCAATCAAAATCGCTTCCTGGGTATGGATCACCTGTTGATTCAACGGAAAATTCTTTATGGGAACCACCCCGCTTTCCGCAAACAGGGAGGGGTCAAAACCAACAGCCGCCGCCACACGCAGGTGGTCATTTTCAATAAGCTGGATGCTCCCCGAATCGGCTCCGAGGAGTTTGATGAGTTGGTCGAGAATGGTGTACAGGACCTCCGAAAGGTCAAGGGATGATGCCGCTGCACGCACAAGATTTAGGATGGCTGCCTCCCGTTCGAACTGCTCGCGTTGTGATGCAAAGAGCCTTGCATTCTGGATGGCAACAGCGGCTGAGTTGGCAAAGGTCTGTATTAGTGTAGCGTCACGTTCTGAAAAGGCATTGACCTTACGGCTGTCAAGATTGATGAACCCGATCACACTATCTTGCGAGATCATGGGGACGCCCATCCAGCCGTGGATATGCTTGGATATCTCCCGGATTTCGAAACGCGGGTCTGTTTGGGCGTCTGCCATGATGAGGGCTTTACGGTTCAAGGCGAGGTCGCGCCATTTTGCCGTTTTGAAGAATTTAGTGCCAATGATATTCGCATCTTCACGAAAACCTCTTGCCGCCACGATTTCCATTTCATCCTGACCGGACTCAAGGAATATCGAGGCACTATCATAGGGCAAAAGCTGGAACAGGGAGTCCAGTATGGTGTTGTAAAGGTCTTCAATCTTGAGCGTCGTAGATAATGCGGCTGTCACTTCGCGCAGGATTTCGGCCTGTTTGCGGCGTCCAAATTCCGACTCGTATAGACGCGCGTTTTCAATAGCAATGGCAGCTTGTTGGGCGAGGCGGCTGGAGAATTCCAATTCCGCCAATCCAAATTCCTGCCCTTCGCCGATTCGCCAGACAGCAAGCAGGCCGGTCAACTGCTCGTTGAAGAGGATTGGCACACCCATAATGTGCTCGAGCGGAATCTCATCAGTCCCCTTAATGATGATGGCACGCGGATCTTTGGATGTATCGTTTACAAACTCTCCTGTTTTTTGTCGGGCTATATTACCGAGAATGCCAATGCCGATGGTGAGTGGATCGTTCTTGATCTCGTCCGCGTCTTCCCCGATTACTGCAATGGCATTCAAACTTGCACCTGTTTTTTCATCCACTAAATAGACAGCGCAGGTCTCGGCGTGAAGCAGTTCCTTGGCATAGGTAGCAATCCGCTCAAGAACAATATCTAATTTAAGTGTGGCGGAAATATCACGTCCCACTTCGGCGATTGCCGCTGCTTCCTGTGCCTGCCTTTTTGTTTCCTGGAAAAGCCGACCGGATTCGATGCAGATGGATGCCTGATTGGCAATACTGACAAGGAAATTCAGTTCCGTTTCGTTGAACAACCCTTCGTCCCTGCGCCTCCAGGCATTGATTACCCCAATTGGTTTTCCACGTAATATCAAGGGTGATGACATTAAAGTATCGACTTTTGAGTCTTCCTCGGGCGTGCCTGGAACAATGGTCTTACGGGCATCTTTGGTCATGTCGTTGACAATTTCAGCCTTGCCATTTAGGAAGACCTGCCCTGTGATTCCTTCGCCAACTTTTCGTGTGTGTGACAAAATCTCTTTGCGGTACATTCCGTGCGCAGTGACAGGTTTGAGGGTGTCTTTGTCGTGAAGCAGGTAAATGGCGACATTATTTGCTTTTAATAATTCCATTGTCTGCCGTGAGATCTTCTCAAGGGCTGGAATGACGTCGCGTGTGGTCGCGATTTCGTTGGCGACCTCTGCAAGGGTTTCGATAATTTTGGAACGGCGGTTCTGTTCTTCAAACAGACGGGCTTTTTCTATGGCGATAGCCGCCTGGTTTCCAAATGTCTGTGCCAGGGAGGCGTGCTCTTCTGTGAAAAAGTCAGGCGTACGACTGTCGAGATTCAAAATCCCAATCAACTTCCCTTGAGTCAGCAGGGGAATCCCCAGCCAGCCGTGAATATACGATGTCTCATCAAATTTTCTAAAACGATCATCTTTTTGAACGTCTGGGAGGATCAATGGTCTATGGGTCAGGTCATCACCCCATTTGTCGATATTAGCAGGGTATCGTCTGCCGATCAGCGAATCTGGGATCCTCCGTCCGGCGACAATTTCATAATAGTCCTGCTGTGCCAGTTCAATGGATGCGCTGTCGTAGGGAATCAATTTTTCGAGAGATCCCAGTATCACATCAAACAGGTCGTCAAGATCGACGGCTGACGTGAGTGCCAGGGTCGCCTCCCTCAGGATTTCGGCGTTCTCTCGGCGAACAAGTTCGGATTCGTAAAGTTTGGCATTCTCAAATGCTATGGCGGCAGAACTTGCCAATGCTGCAAGAATACTTTCGTCCTTTTGGCTGTATGCGTCTTTTTTGGATGTCTCAATGTTAATAACACCGATAGTCTGTCCTCTTGAGATCAATGGAACACATAGTTCGGACTGGATGTTTTTCAGAATCTCGATATAGCGTGGGTCTTTTGATACATCACCCGAACGCACAGGTTTTCCCTGTTGAAGCACCCACCCGATGATGCCCCTTCCTGGCTGGAAAATACCCTCGAGATACGCCATTAACCCTTTTTGGTATTCTCCCTGGTCTTTTCCAACGCGACTTAATGCCAGGGGAATCAATTTCTGCTTGGAATGATCCAATATGCCAACCAGGCAATATTCATAACCGAGAAATTGCTCCAGTATCGAAATCAGGTTTTCGGCAATTGTTTGGGGTTCCAGACTCTGGGTGAGGAGCTTGGTTGTTTGATAAAGCGTTTCCAGTTCCTTGGAGCGTTGCTGTTCCTCCTTGAAGAGACGCAAACGTTCCAACGCTGTACCAAGACCGCTTGCAATCGTTGTGAGCAACCCTTCATCGTTTTCATTGAAGGCATCCGGATCGTAACTTTCCACATTTATCGCCCCGATGACGCGCTGGTTTACCCGTATGGGCACTGAAATTTCCGATTGTATATTCGGGGCTATCTCGATGTATCCTGGCACATCGTGTACATTCCTCAAACGAATGATTTTTCCAAGCTGCACCGCCTGCCCTGTAACGCCCTCTGTGACTGGAAAACCGCTCTGCCATTGGGACACATCCGCTCCAATGTAGGATGGATGCGGCCTCAGGAACCTGCCATCCTCGCTTAAGAGCAGAATGCCGCATACTTCCGGGTAAATCTTTCCGATGATTTTTGTGACTTTTTCGATGATCTCGTCTTCGGAGTAACTCTCTGTGCCGGCGGCTGTTGCCGCCTGCAAGACCTCCAGTTCATTCAACCTCCTCTGGAGGGCCGCTTCGTTATCCTTTTCTCTGGTAATGTCGAGCAATATCCCCTGCCAGTACAAGGGTTTCCCATTCTCGTCCCGGATGAGGTGAGAATCCTCTTTAAGCCAGATTATCCTGCCGTCTTGACGGATGAAGCGATACTCCTCCTGAAAAGGCTCACCGGTTTCATGTGTTTTTTTGTCCAGCAAAAGGATACGCTCACGATCCTCAGGATGGATGGAATTTTCCCAAATTCCGGTCTGGGACATCCACGCTTCCACAGAATAACCGGTCAAATCTTCCACACGCGGGCTAATGTAAAGAGTGGATTCGGAATCGTCAACGGAATCCAGAAAGACAACCGCTGGAGTCTGCTCGACCAGGGTCTGATATTTGACCTCAGCTTCCCGTAGCGCCGCCTGCTCACGTTCCAGTTGATTCTGTGCAATGGCATTGGCAATTACTACGGGCAGACGGTGGAGGTAATCGCTCTGCTTGACCAAGTAATCCGCCGCGCCAGCTTTGAGTGCAGAGACCGCCGCTTCCTGATCCCCCTGCCCTGTCACCAGGACGACCGCCGGGGCAGATGGGCGTTCCCGCACCTTCTTCAGCAGATCCATGCCGGAACCGTCGGGGAGGCGGAGGTCCACCAGAATCAGGTCGATGCCGGGATCCGTATCGAGCAGGCGCAGGGCATCCCGGATCGTTTCTGCGTGAACTAACTCGAACTTGTGCTGGGCATTGTCCTCCAGTGTCCGTCGGGTCAATTCAACGTGCGCTATTTCGTCTTCGACATACAAAATCTTCATGACAAAGTCCATTAAGCCAAAAGGGTGGCACACCCGCTGTCACGGAAAGGACAATCTTTGATTCCATTATATAACAAAGGGCCCATGTGCCAAACTGATAATTGTCACAACGTAAAAACAAAAAACGCCTTGCGGCGTTGATGGATGCTGCTTGAAATTGAATGAGAGGCGTCGAGGGGATTCGAACCCCTGAATAAGGGTTTTGCAGACCCTTGCCTTACCACTTGGCCACGACGCCATCTGGAAAAACAAGAGCGGGCGATGGGATTCGAACCCACGACCTTCTCCTTGGCAAGGAGACGTACTACCACTGTACTACGCCCGCAATTCTTGGCTACCTTCCAGCCGAGAGTGCCGAGACCCAGGATCGAACTGGGGACACCGCGATTTTCAGTCGCGTGCTCTACCAACTGAGCTATCTCGGCCAGATTATTTTGTTGTTAAGCGTTCGTGATTTTACTGTGGGATAGAGGGATTGTCAAGCAATGGATCAAGTAGACTTCCCAAGCCCTGGCGGCTTGGGAAGTCAAACCGCCTCTCTCTTGACCTCAACCTGCTTCCACACTACAATCTCCGCCTACTCTGACGCGGTATATCGTTACGAAGATCCTGGAGGGCAACAACCCTTGCACCTGATGCAAGTGCAGGTGGGCAACCTTCTCTTCATGGTATAAATTGCTTTTGGCTGACACCCTCGCAATGATGAAAGATTAATTATGTTTGAAAACCTAACCTCCCGACTCAATCAAGTATTCGACCAACTCCGTCGACGCGGCAAACTTACCGAAGCGGACGTGGACGCGGCGATGCGCGAAGTGCGCCTTGCCCTTCTCGAAGCAGATGTCCATTTCAGCGTTGTCAAATCATTTATTGCCCGCGTGCGCGAACGCGCCATCGGCGCGGAGGTATCGAAGGCGCTGGCGCCAGGTCAGCAGGTCATCAAGATCGTCAACGAAGAATTGATTGCTACGCTGGGTGAACCGGCACCGTTAAACTTCCGTGGACCCAAGCCACATGTCATTATGCTGGTCGGTTTGCAGGGTTCCGGTAAAACAACCCATGCGGGTAAGATTGCCAAGCTGCTGCGCTCGAAAGGGGAGCGGGTCATGCTCGTTGCCGGCGACCCGTACCGCCCGGCCGCGGTCCAGCAGTTGCAGCAACTTGGCGAGCGGATCGACGTCCCGGTTGAGGCAGATTTGAATGTTAAACCGCCAGAGCTTGTCAGGCGGGCTTTCGAAAAAGCCGAAAAGGGTGGATATGGCGTCATGATCGTGGATACAGCCGGTCGGTCGCAGTTGGATGCCCAGTTGATGGACGAGTTAAAAGCCGTCGTGGCAAAGGTCCCGCCGGTGGAGACGCTGCTCGTGGTCGATTCCATGATCGGTCAAGAAGCGTTGAACATTGCGCAGGGCTTCCGTGACAACGTCTCGATCACGGGTCTCGTGATGACCAAAATGGACGGTGACTCGCGCGGCGGCGCGGCGATCTCCATCCGCTCGGTGACCGGGGTGCCGATCAAGTTTATCGGTACGGGCGAAAAACTCGACGCGCTCGAAGCATACGACCCGGCGCGTTTGTCATCGCGCATTCTGGGCATGGGTGACATGATCGGCTTGATCGAAAAAGCGGAAGCCGCTTTCGATCAACAGACTGCGCAAAAGACCGCTGAACGCATGATGAAGGGACAATTCACGCTCGAAGACTGGCTCGACCAGATGAAGCAGATGAAGAAAATGGGCCCGTTGGCGCAGATCATGGACATGCTGCCCGGGCAGTTGGGACAGGCGGCGCGTCAGATTGACCCGAAAGAAATCGACAGGAATTTCAAGCAATCCGAAGCCATCATCAATTCGATGACCGTGAAGGAACGCCGCGACCCTGATATTTTGAACGCCTCCCGCCGGCGACGCATCGCGGCTGGTTCCGGCATGGAGGTGCAGGACGTGAACCGTCTGATCAAGCAATTCCGCGAAGCGCAGAAGATGATGAAGATGTTGCAAAAGACGGGTGGAAAGGGATTGGGAAGGTTATTCGGATAATTTTGCAGGTCGCGTTTGACACGCAACCTTTTTAGGGATGCACAATTTATGGGCAAGCTTGGCCGGGGAGTCTCGAGTCGCAAACTTGCACGTCGCGCAGGTAATTCATCCAGCGTATAATATCCGCCTCCGTCGGCTCGTAGCGGAAGGCGACCTGTACGAGATAAAAACTGTCATTGCCCTCGATCGCCTTCATGTACGTGTATTCCATCTTTTGAGTCGAAGGGTTCAGAGGACAATACAACTGCCAAAGTGGGAAGCTTTGTCAGCAGGTTCTCGTTTTCGAGACCGGTCTCAGGTTGGGTTGTTGCAGTTTGAGGTTGTGAAAGGAATTCAGTCGGCATGGCAGGAATGGTGACGATCGTTTGAGGGGTCGCGGTTGCCAGGCTGGGCATGTACATTGATGAACAAGCGAGAATAAAAAGGCTGGACAGAAGAATGGTACTGATTGTCGAGACAGAATTTTTCATGGGAATTGTCTCCGGAGATGCAGGATGCCCTATTATGCCATACTCATCCGGCAATTCTCCCTCCTCCCTTCACGCCCAATTCATAACCGAATCCTAGACTCCGGGTACAACAAAAGGAGTACACATGAACGACAAAATTGGTTTACATATCTCTCGGCTTTGATCTTACTTGCAGCGGTTACAGCACTGCCTTCTTTGCCTTTCCGCGCGGGTATTGCCCAGGGATCGCCCATCACTAAGGAGATTATTCTGTGCGTGTGGAGGCTGTGAATATTGCTCCCTCGCGTCTGAGGGAGGTGTTGTCGAATTTGATTGGGAACGCGCGCGGAAAGCGAAATGGGGAAGGGCACGAAAATATGTTTTGCCCTCCCTTGCTAAATTCTCTGGTAAAATATGCGCCTGTCCACAGGACAGCTTCGCTAGTGATTTCAGCCCGCATGCGTCCTTTCACGCACCTCTCTATGCCTGTCTGAAACACAAAACATTCTAAGGAGATAAGCAAGATGGTTCGTTTACGTTTACGTCGTATTGGTCTCAAAGGCCAACCCACGTACCGCGTTGTGGCTGCCGATAAGGAAAGCCCACGCGATGGTCGTTTTTTGGAAATTCTCGGTGTGTACAATCCCCGCACCACGCCTGCGACAATCCATTTGAAGGAAGACCGCGTCTTTCACTGGATGAAGAACGGCGCTCTGCCGACTGAATCAGTGGCGCAGGTTTTCAAGGCTGCCGGCACGCTGGATCGCTGGGAGCGCTTCAAGAAGGGCGAGTCTGTGGATGTGCTCGTGAAGGAAGCCGCTGAGGCGGAAGCCAAGCGCGGCGCATCGGTCAAGACAACCAAGTAGTTTTTGCTGTCATTGCGAGGGCCCACAGGGTGACGAAGCAATTTCTTGTTTACAGAAGATTGCTTTGGACGAAAACATTGCCCTCGCAATGACATAAGGCATTATATGAAAGAACTTATCGAATATATCGCCAAATCATTGGTGGATCATCCCGAAGAAGTGCAAGTGCGTGAGAGCGGCGGTGGGTCACGTGTCCGCATCGAATTGAGTGTCTCGAAGGATGACATGGGGCGCGTGATCGGGAAAGGTGGCAAAGTTGCCAATTCCATCCGCACACTTTTGCGAGTGGCGGCGGAACGGGAAGGCAAGCAAGCCACACTTGATGTGGTCGAGCCAGAGTAATGGCTGATACGAAAAAGATTTCAGGCTCGCCCAATGGCGAGCCTGTGTATTTGACGGTCGGTTTTTTGCGACGTCCTCATGGGGTGCAGGGTGAGATTGTCATGGACCTCCATACCGATTTCCCCGAGCGCATGAAACGCGGGAGAAAACTTTTCATCGGCGAAGATCATCAACCGATAACCCTTACCAGCGTACGCCCTCACGGATCGGGATTGCTTGTAAAATTCAAAGGTGTTGAAACGCCTGAAGATGCAGGCGTATTCCGCAATCAATGGGTCTATGTGCAAGCCAAGGATACGCCGCCGTTACCCGCTGGTCAGGTCTATCAACATGAGTTATTTGGCTTCCGCGTTGTGGACGAGGATGGCAACCTGCTGGGTGAATTGGTGGAAATTATCGAGACAGGTGCAAATGATGTCTATGTAGTGCGGAATGATTCAGGGAAGGAAACCCTTTTACCTGCCATCCCCTCGGTCATTCTGGATTTGGATGCTGATCGCCGTTTAATGAAGATTCATCTGCTCGAAGGGCTGTAGGGCAAAAATTGATTTTGCCCTACGAGATTTTATGGACGATAAAAAATACTGGATCGGTTTCAATCTTATCAAAGGCATCGGCGCGGTTCGTATGCAGGGGTTGATCGCGCATTTCGGCGATCTTGAGTCCGCGTGGATGGCTGCGCCTGCTGATTTGGCGGGAGCAGGTTTGGGGTTGAAGTTGATCGAACGGGTCGTCCAAGCGCGCGAAAATGTCGATTTGGATAAAGTCTGGGAGAGGATCGAAAAACAGGGTATCAAAATTCTGACGTGGCAGGATGAAACGTATCCGCAGCGTTTAAGAGAAATCGAACAGCCGCCGCCGGTGTTATATCTCCGCGGGGAATATCTGCCCGATGATTTGTTTGCCGTGTCGATTGTGGGGACGAGGCGCGTTACACCCTATGGAAGACAGATCACGGAAGAGCTGGCGTCCTTCCTGGCTGCGAATGGCATGACCGTCGTTAGTGGGTTGGCGCGCGGGGTGGATGCTATTGCACATCAATCCGCGTTGAAAGCCGGTGGACGAACAATTGGTGTATTGGGTTCAGGTGTGGATAAAATCTATCCTCCCGAGCATCGAACGCTCGCAGAACAAATGATGGAGCGCGGCGCGATCATCAGCGACTATGCCCCGGGTACGCCGCCGGATGCTTCAAATTTTCCGCCTCGCAATCGCATTATCTCGGCGTTGTCGCTGGCGGTGGTGGTTGTGGAGGCAGGCGAGACCAGCGGCGCGTTGATCACTGCTGAATTCGCCGCCGAGCAGGGACGGGAGGTCTTTGCCGTGCCTGGTAGTATACTTGCGCCTCAAAGCAAGGGAACGAACAAGTTGATCCAACGCGGGGCGCTGCCGCTGTTGAGCGTTGATGATCTCATGCAGGCGTTGGATATCACGCGCGTGGGTGAACAGAAAGCTGCGCGCCGAATTATTCCTGCCGATACGACTGAAGCAAAGTTACTGAGTGTGCTTGGCAATGAGCCTCTGCATGTGGATGAGATCCGTAGTCAGTCTGAATTGCCTATTGAGAAAGTGTCCGCCACTCTCGCCTTGATGGAATTAAAAGGCATGGTCCGTCAGGTGGGAGGCATGAATTATGTCGCTGTCCGTGAAGTACAATCTGACTATTCGGTATAAGGAATCATGGAACATACATACGCCGTCATTATGGCTGGAGGCGGAGGGACTCGTCTCTGGCCCGTCTCGAGAAAGGAAAGACCGAAACAATTATTGCCTTTGCTTGGCAAGGAGACCTTGTTTCAAAGCACGGTGGCGCGGCTGGAAACGCTGTTTCCGCCGGAAAGGATCCTCGTCGTGACGGTGGCAGAACAGGCGCGCGAGATGCGTAAGCAGGTCCCCTCCATCCCGGAGGAGAATTATTTGATCGAACCTGCCCCACGCGGTACGGCATCTGTGGTAGCATTGGCGGCTGCCGTGGTCAAGAAGCGAGACCCGCAGGCGCTCATGGCGATCCAGACCTCGGATCATTTCATTCGGAACGTCGATCTGTTCCGTTATTTGATCAGCACGGCATTCGATGTTGCGGATAAAGGTTACCTGGTTACCCTGGGTATTACACCGACTTTCCCCTCCACGGGGTATGGTTATATCCAGCAGGGCGAACCACTGGTTGGTGATTACAAATACCCGGTGTACGAGGTCAAGCGCTTCAAGGAAAAGCCGGATGAAGCCACCGCACAGCAATTGTTGCGCGGCGGCGATCATTCATGGAACAGTGGAATGTTCGTCTGGCATGTCGACACGATCCTGGCTGAGGTTGAGAGGCAGATGCCTGAACTTTTTAAAGCAGTGACCAGAATCTCGTCCGCCTGGGATGCACCGAACCGTAAGGAGATCATCGAAGAGGTCTGGCATGGGTTGAAGAGTCAGACTGTCGACTACGGTATTATGGAAAAAGCGGAAAAGGTTGCCGTCCTGCCTGCGGGCGGACTGGGCTGGAGCGATGTCGGTTCATGGGATTCGCTCTTCGAAGTCTTGTTGCCTGATATGAATGGCAATGTGTCGACGAATGCCCAACATCTCGGTCTTGATACCCATAATACCCTCGTGTATTGCGGCGATGACCAACGCTTGGTCGTGACAATCGGTCTGGATGATATTGTTATTGTCGACGCCGGAGATGTCCTGATGATCTGTAAAGTGGATCAATCCCAGAAAGTGCGCGATGTGGTGGCGCATTTGAAAAAACACCACCAGGAAAAATATTTGTGAAATTCCCCTCACCTGTCCAGCGGACGCCCTCTACTATGGGGGGAGGGCAAGGGTGAGGGAGGAGTGTACATGGAAGCATATTGCATGAAGTGCAAGTCCAAACGTGAGATGCAGAATCCCGTCGCGAGTTTCAACGCGAAAGGTTCTCCTATCACGATTGGCGCTTGCCCGATTTGTGGGACAAAACTTTATAAAATGGGTCGTACTGAGGCTCATGAAGGGATGGCGCCTCCGCCGAAATCGGAGAAGGTTGTCAAACGCGATGGCAAATTGGTCATTGTCGAGTCGCCTGCCAAGGCAAAGACAGTCGGTCGTTTTCTCGGCAGGGGGTACACGGTCCGCGCTTCGGTGGGGCATGTGCGTGATTTGTTGAAGTCGCAGCTTTCTGTGGACGTGGAAAACAATTACGCGCCGAAGTATCGCGTGCCAAACGAGAAGAAGGAAGTTGTCAAAGAGATCAAAAAGCTCGCCCAAAAGGCGGAGGAAGTCTACCTCGCGACCGATCCTGACCGTGAGGGTGAATCCATTTCGTGGCATTTGCTCGAAGCGGCGGAGATCGACCCGGATCGCGCCAAGCGCGTGGTCTTCCATGAAATCACGGAGCCTGCCATCAAGGAAGCGTTCGAGCATCCGCGTCACATCAATATGGATTTAGTGGATGCCCAGCAGGCGCGTCGTATTTTGGACCGCTTGGTCGGTTACGGTATCAGCCCGATTCTGTGGGAGAAGGTGCGCGGACGCCTGTCAGCAGGGCGCGTGCAATCGGTGGCGCTCAGGCTCATCGTCGAGCGGGAGCGTGAAATCGAGGAGTTCGTTCCGGTTGAATACTGGTCCATTCATGGCGAGTTCAAGCCGGATGGATTGAAGTCCTTTTTCACGGCAAAACTGGCGAAGATCGATGATAACGATCCAGTGCTGCCAAACGAAGAGACGGTCAAACCGATCCTTGTGGATATGGAGACTGCCGCGTATTCGATTACCAAGGTCAAACGCGGCGAGCGCAGACGAAAACCTGCCGCTCCGTTCACGACTTCCACGTTGCAACAAGAAGCTTCCCGCAAACTGGGATTTACTGCCAAACGGACGATGGCGCTCGCGCAGGGATTGTATGAAGGTCAGGATGTAGGCAATGGCGGGACGACTGGTCTGATCACTTACATGCGAACCGACTCGACCAATGTCTCTGCAATCGCCCAGAACGAAGCCCGGGAGTACATTCAGGGAAAGTATGGTGCGGACTTTCTGCCATCCGAGCCGCCGCAATATCGTACGCGTTCTGCCAACGCGCAGGAGGCGCACGAAGCGATTCGCCCCACGTCTGTGATGCGCGAACCGGAGTCGGTCAAGGAATATCTCGAACCTGCCATGTACAAACTCTACCGCTTGATTTGGCAGCGGTTCATCGCCTCGCAGATGGAAGCGGCAGTGTACGACACCCTGCAAGTGGAAGTGACTGGCAAAACCAGCGCTCACGAATACCTCTTGCGCGCCTCCGGTTCGGCAGTCAAGTTTGCGGGTTTTTTGGTCGTGTACGAAGAAGCCAAAAATGAAGATGTGAAGATCGAGGACGAAGAAGAGAACGTGAAGATTCCCGCAGGCATTGCAGAGGGGCAGAAGCAGGAGCTCATCCGTTTGATCCCGGAACAGCATTTCACCCAGCCGCCGCCGCGTTACTCTGAAGCGTCGTTGGTGCAGGCGTTGGAGGAGGACGGCATTGGTCGTCCATCCACATACGCCCCGACCATCTCCACGATCCAACAGCGCGGCTACGTGGTGCGTGAAGAGAAGAAGCTCGTGCCGACTGAAATTGGCATGCAGGTCAATGACCTGATGGTGCAGTATTTTCCGGATATTGTGGACTATCAATTCACGGCGCGTATGGAGGAGGACCTCGACATGATCGCCAATGGACAGGCGGAATGGACGGAGGTCATCCACGAGTTCTATCATCCGTTTGCGGAAGATTTGAAAAAGGCGCAGGCGGAGATGCCGGTCACCAAAAGCGAACCGGAAAAGATCGGCCGCATCTGCCCGGAGGACGGCGGCGAGCTGGTCATCCGTTATGGACGCTTTGGAAAATTCATTTCGTGTGCCAACTTCCCAACCTGCCGTTACACCGAACCGTGGCTCGAAAAGATCGGTATCTTGTGCCCCAAGGATGGCGGCGAACTGGTCGAACGCAAAACCCGCAAGGGGCGCACTTTTTATGGCTGCGTGAATTACCCGAACTGCGATTTCACTTCGTGGAAGAAGCCGCTTAAGCGGCCATGCCCGAAATGTAGTGGCCTGCTCGTATACGCGAACAGACGCGAAGCGCAATGCACGAATTGTCAGGAGACCTTCCTGCTTGAAACGATCATCCCTGAAGCTGTTGAATAGGAGAATCCATGTACTTTGCCCCTTTGCCTTATCTTGACCCCGGCTCGGGAAGTTTTCTGATCCAACTGCTGTTGGCGGCCCTGCTTGGACTGGGTGTGGCGGTCCGCGCCTCGTGGACGAAGATAAAAGGATGGTTTGGAATCAAGCCGAAGAACGACAACGAAGACGATGACGACGAAGCAAAATAACGGACAGACCGAGCGATCCGGCATACAACTCACCGCCTCCTTCCGGGACCCGAATGGGTTCCTGTTTTCCCGGGGCGGAGCGCTCTACCGACAGGTCAACCGCAAGTACGCGCGTGAATATGCGCGATTGATGGAATCCGGCTTATACGCGAAACTGGTAAAAGCCGGATTGTTGATTCCGCATGAGGAAGTGAACCAGGCTCCGGCTGAGTCGGAGACGGCCCTGAAAGTCATCCAGCCGGAGCGTGTACCGTTCATCTCGTACCCATACGAATGGTCGTTCAGTCAATTGAAGGATGCCGCGCTGGCTACGTTGTCCATCCAGCGGCGCGCGTTGAAACTGGATATGTCGCTAAAGGATGCCAGCGCCTATAATATCCAGTTCGTGCGCGGCAAAGCGACATTGATCGACACGCTCTCGTTCGAGATGTACAACGAAGGACAGCCCTGGATGGCATATCGTCAGTTCTGCCAGCATTTTCTGGCGCCGCTGGCTTTGATGGCGTTAAAAGATGTGCGCCTAAGCCAGCTGTTGCGCGTGTACATCGACGGTGTGCCGCTTGATCTGGCGAGTGAATTGTTGCCATGGAGAACGCGATTCAGTTTTGGGTTGGCAACGCACATTCATTTGCATGCAAAGGCGCAACTGCATTATGCAGGCGAAGAGGTTAAACCGCGCCGCGGAACGATGGGCAGGCAGGCGATGATCGGACTGATCGACAGCCTCGAGGCGGCCATCCGCAAATTGGAGTGGAAGCCTGGCGGTACGGAGTGGGGCAATTACTACGACATCACAAATTATTCGGATGCTGCGTTCGAGCATAAAAAGGAATTGATCGGCGCGTGGACGGAACGACTGAAGCCCGCAATGATCTGGGATCTCGGCGGGAATACCGGCGTTTTCAGCCGCGTGGCGGGTAAGAGCGGGGCGCATGTGGTTTCGTGGGATATCGACCCGACCGCTGTGGAAATCAACTATCGTCAGGTGAAGGACGAGAAAAATGAAAACCTTCTGCCGCTTCTCCTTGACCTGACCAATCCCAGCCCGGCGCTTGGCTGGGCGAACCGGGAGCGTGATTCGTTTGGCGAACGCGGTCCTGCGGACATAACGCTGGCGCTGGCGGTTATCCATCATCTGGCGATCTCGAACAATGTCCCGCTGCCGCGACTGGCGGATTTTTTTGCCGAGACCGGGAAGTGGCTGATCATCGAGTTTGTCCCCAAGAGCGACAGCCAGGTGAAGAAGCTGCTCGCCTCACGCGAGGATATTTTCCCGAACTACACGCGCGAAGGCTTCGAAACCGCGTTTCGGAAACGGTTCAAATTCCACGAGGCAGCCGAGGTGCGCGAATCGGAACGTGTCATGTACTTGATGGAGAGATTATAGTCTGCCCTGTATCGAACATCCCGAAGGTTGGTCAGCCTTCGGGATGTTGCGTCTTGACACGCTGTTGGTACTTTGGATGGTTGTTTTCATCAGGGGATGGTATATAATTGAATAGAACTCCTCAAACAAAAAGGAATAAGCCATGGAAGCAGTAATTGCGATCATCAGGAACCTTCTCAAGAACAACAGGGTAACGCTTGTGTTGGGTGTGATATTAGGCTTGGCGCTTGGTCTGATCGTTGGCTGGTGGTGGTGGCCCGTGCAGTGGACGGACGGGACTCCCGAAGTCATGCGCGCTGACTTGCAACAGGATTATCTGCGCATGACGATCGACTCTCTTAATCGTACGGGCGACGTGGACAAAGCCATCGAACGTTGGGAGAACATGGGGGAGGCGGGTCCCACCGCATACGCCGCCATTCAGACTGATCCTGGCTATCTCAACCCGCTGGACATCCAGCAATTTGGCAACTTCATCCAATCGGCGACTGGCCAGCCGATCCTCGTCACCGCGCCGGAGGAGGCTTCCCCGCTGGGTCAGTATGTGTTGTGGGGGGCGGGGCTTGTGGTTCTCATCCTAGTGGCGGTTGGTGGTATGTACTTGTACCGTCTTCTTCGCAAGAATACCGGCCCGGTGACTGCGGTCATGCAGGCGGCGGAAGCCAGCCGCAGGGCGGAGAAGACCAACTTCGAGGAGTTGGGACTCGCGCCGCCGATCACCCAGACGATGACCACTTATGTGCTGGGTGATGACCTGTATGACGAGTCATTTAGCATCGACACGAGCGGCGGCGAATTCCTCGGCGAGTATGGCGTTGGCGTTTCGGATACGGTCGGCGTTGGCGAGCCAAAGAAGGTTTCTGCGCTGGAAATCTGGTTGTTTGACAAGAACGATATCAAGACCGCCACGAAAGTGTTGATGTCGGAACATGCTTACAATGACCCGAACACACGTGCCCGGCTTGAACCGAAGGGCGAACTGGTGGTCGTCAAGCAGGGGGAACAGGTGCTGCTCGAAACTGCGACCCTGCAGCTCCTTGCCACCGTCGTGGACATGGATTATGGCATGGGCGCCATGCCTCCGAAGAGTTTCTTCGAGCGCATCACTCTGGAACTCGCAATCTGGCCCCGTGCAGGGAAGTAAATTTAGGCTGGAAATAAAACAGACCCGCCAAACGGCGGGTTTGTTTTTGTTTTGCGTTTAGGGACTTCACGCCTCGACGGGTTTTGCCATTATGCAAGCGATTCTTCGCCGTTTCGCGGCTTAAAATGGCATGGACTACTCGATCTTCAAGACCTTGAATTTCATCTTCCCGCTGGGAGTTTGCGCCTCGACCACATCCCCGACCTTATGACCCATCAACGCGGAGCCGATGGGGGATTCGTTCGAGATCTTCCCGTTGCGCGGATCAGCTTCCTTAGCGCCGACCACGTGGAAGGTTTCCGGGTCAAACCCCTCCTCCTGAATGGTGACTATCGCTCCGACCTCCACAACGTCGCTTTGTTTCTTTTCGATGATGACCGCGTTGCGGAGAATGGCTTCCAATTCCATGATGCGACCTTCGAGAAACGCCTGATCCTCCTTGGCTTTGTGGTAATCGGCGTTTTCTGAGAGATCGCCCATCTGAATGGCGGCGCGGAGACGTTGTGCCAGTTCCTCCCGGCGCGGACCGATAAGGTCGGCAAGTTCAGCCTTGAGTCTGGCTTCCCCTTCGGGCGTGAGATACTGGATGGGTTGGGTCATTCGTTACCTCTTATTGTTGGTTCTCAATCGTAGAGCGGGATCATCCTCGCTGACCAGCTACGGTTTTTCGTTTGGGTCGAATAGTTTACCATGTTCTTCGATGGCGAAGCGGTCGGTCATGCCTGCAATGTAATCGCAGATTGTCCGTTCCAGACCGCGTTTCTCGATGAAGAATTGGACGTGGTCGGGGAGCATGGTCGGTTCAGAGCAGTAGGCAGTGAACAGGTCCGAGATGAGCCGCTCAGCTTTGACCTGCATCCGCACCACGCGGTAATTGCGGTACAGGTTTTTATACAGGAAGTCCTTCAGTTCCCGGTTGCGGCGCTGCATCTCTTCGCTGTAGCCGATAACGTTGTATTTCAGTTTCTGAATATCCAGCGCGGACTTGACGCGGCTTTCCTTGAGGCGTTTGTCGGTCGCTTCGACCATGTCGGTGACCATGATTCCGACCAACTGGCGGATCATGCGATGACGTTCGATATCATTGAGATTGGGCCCGCGCCAGTGGTAGGTTTCACGCAGGATCTCCCACAGGGCGATGCCTTCGAGCATGTGCGGGGTGATCATCCCGGAGCGAAGTCCATCGTCGAGGTCGTGCGTCGTGTAGGCAAGCTCATCGGCGACGTTGGCGATCTGTGTTTCGAGGTTGCCGCGCAGTTCGGGGTTATAGTCGCGCGCGTCGGAGATGTCGTACTCCGATTCGTGTTTGACCATGCCTTCGCGCACCTCCCAGGTGAGGTTCAGCCCGGGGAATTCGGGGTAGCGTTGTTCGAGTTCGGTGACGATGCGCAGGGACTGCTTGTTGTGGTCGAAGCCGCCAAAGTCTTTCATCAGCCGGGCAAGGACCACTTCGCCGGAGTGGCCGAAGGGGGAGTGACCGAGGTCGTGAGCAAGGCAAATGCTCTCGACGAGGTCTTCGTTTCCGCCGAGGGCGCGAGCCAGCGTCCGCCCGATCTGGGCAACTTCCAGCGTGTGGGTGAGGCGGGTGCGGAAGTAGTCGCCTTCGTAGTTGATGAAGACCTGAGTCTTGTATTCCAGTCGGCGAAAGGCAGTGGTATGGAGGATGCGGTCGCGATCGCGCTGAAAGGAGGTGCGGTAGTCCGGTTCGTTATCCAGGTAGGCGCGTCCCTTGGTGTCCTTGCTGCGCATGCCGTAGGGAGCGAGACTCTTGTCTTCGATCTCTTCGAGTTGCTGACGGGTAAAGTACATGATCGACCTTTCAGAACAAGATGTCATTGCGAGCCTTCGGGAAGCAATCTTGTTGCACAGGGAGATTACTTCGACGACAAACGCCGTCTCGCAATGACATGGATGTTGTGGGGCGAGAGGGGGTCGAACCCTCACGGTATTGCTACCGACAGATTTTAAGTCTGTTGCGTCTGCCGATTCCGCCATCGCCCCGGCAGGAAGTATTTTACCTTAAATCGAAATGACTGTTATAGGGAAACCCTATCTTACGGGGAGTTCTACTTCGAAATACTCTCCAGCCTTGACGCGTTATCTTTGTTCAGCAGGCAGCGGCTCCACAGGTCCTTGATGATGAACGGAAGATACAAAATCAAAAATGTCACGATGCCCAGACCTTCCATGTACAGGATATAAATGGGCCACTCGGGCAGCAGATCGAGCAGGGAGGCGGTGGGGGGCTTGTGGTTGATCATCAAGTAATTGCTGCCGATGGCGTTGTTCAGGAAATAGATGGGGATCATGTACAGGTTCATCCAGACGGCGACTCTCAGCATGGACTTCCACGTCGGGCGGAAGCCTTCGACAGCGGTCATGTAGATGGCGGAGGTGACAATCAGTCCGTGCGAGATGAAGGTCTGGAAGAAGCGAAAATGCGGATAGCCGTAAACCCCCAAGTCAGGCGTGGCGAGCGCCTGGATTGCCCCGCCGATACCCATGAAGTACATGAACTCATAAATGCGGTAGCTCTTTGTCACCAGCATCCACGCGCCGAGCCAGACGAGGATACTGCATACTTGCAGCGGCAGCATGGTTTGGATGGTCCATTTGCCGGCGGAATAATTCCACCAATGCCAGGCGATCTCATTTCCCCACAGGATCAACGCCAGCGTCCAGCGGATGGCGCTTTTGGTCGAGTCCGAGGCGTATTTGAAGCGGAGCAAAAGCAGGTTGAGCAGAACCAGACATCCCAGCGCGGCGAGATGCGCGGTTCCAAGAAAGTGGAAGGCGGGACCTTTCCAATCCCCGGCGAAGAATTGATCCATAATGGCTCCTCAGGATGCAGTCGCCCCGAAAGTTTTATATGATTCGAGCCTGCCGCTCGAACCTTCGGGATGATGTGGAATGACCGGAATTTTACAACAGACCGAAAGTATACAGCAACATCATATAATTGCCGCATGACAGATTTCAAACAATATTTTCTGCTCGACCCGGAAATTCACTTCCTCAACCACGGTTCATTCGGGGCTACGCCGAAACCCGTCATGGACGCGTACCAGCGCTGGCAGATGCGGCTCGAACGACAGCCGGTGTTGTTTCTGGGTCGCGAGTACGATGCGCTTTTAAGAGAATCCCGGCAGGCACTGGGGGAATTCCTCCACGCCGACGCGGACGACCTCGCCTACATCCCCAACGCCACCCACGGCGTGAACATCATCGCCCGTTCGATGGACCTCCAACCCGGTGACGAGATTCTCACCACCGACCACGAATACGGCGCATGTGATTTTGCTTGGGAATACGTCTGCGGCAAAACTGGGGCAAATTACCTCCACCGGTCCATCCCTTTGCCGCCCGGCTCGGAGGAGGAAATCGTGGAGCAATTCTGGACGGGCGTCACGCCGCGGACGAAGGTAGTCTATCTCAGTCATATCACCTCGCCGACCGCGCTCCGCCTGCCCGTGGAGCAAATCTGCCGCCGCGCCGGGGAAGCGGGCATCCTCAGCCTCGTGGACGCGGCTCATTCGCCCGGTCAGATTCCTCTCGACCTCCAGTCCCTTGGCGCGGATGTGGTTTTCGGCAATTGCCACAAGTGGATGCTTGCCCCGAAAGGCGCGGGCTTTCTGTATGTTCGCCGCGAGGTGCAACACCTGATTGAGCCGTTGATCGTCAGTTGGGGATACCATGCCATGCCCGAGACGACAACCGGCTCCCGTTTCATCGACCTTTTGCAATGGACGGGCACCAAGGACCCCGCCGCGGCGCTCGCTGTCCCTGCCGCGCTTGCGTTCATGCACGAACATCATTGGGAGGAGGTGCGCTCTGAGTGTCGCCGCCTGCTTCGCGAAGCCGTCGAACGGGTTTGCGATCTCACCGGACTGCCCCCGGTCTATCCGCTCGATTCGGATTTTTACAGTCAGATGGGAGTCGCACCGCTCCCGCCCTGCAATACAGCTATCCTCAAATCCCGGTTGTACGATGAATACTGGGTCGAGGTCCCGTTGACCCAGTGGCGTGACCGTCAATTCGTGCGTATCTCGATCCAGGCATACAACACCCGTGAAGATGTGGATGCGCTCGTGGATGCGTTACACTCTCTTTTGCCTCAGGTGAGGTTGTAGGATATGTTCCGCTTCCGCCTGTACGGAAGGCTGATTCTGTTTACAATTGCCCGCCCACTCTTCCGGCGCGTCCGCTTTCGTGTAGAGATGTAGGCGAATCGTAGGTTTTTCGCTGGAACAAACGCCGGAAGGAGGCCGTTATACTTAAACGGTGTCAAACCATCCCGGCGCGAGAGGCGAATGCATCTCGTTTCGCCGCGCGTTCGGGAAATCAATCCTGAGGTGTTATGACCTTCACACGCAAATCCCTCTCCGTGCTCTTGCTTGTCTTCCTTCTGCTGACCTCCTGCGGGGGAGGACAGGCAGCCGCCGAGCCTACCATCGACGCGAATGCCATCGCTGAAACCATTGCCGCATCCTTTTTCCAAACGCAGACCGCCCTGGTCCCGCCTGCCACGCAGACCTTCACCTCCACGGTGCCTCCTCTTGTAACTGACACCGCCATCGTGTTGCCAACCATCCCAGTGGCTTCCCCCACCACGCAGGTCATCTATTATGCTCCCTCCGCCACCCCAACCCTCAATTTGACGTTGACGCGTACGCCCACCGGCACTCTGCCGACTGCAACCGTTGACCCAACCAAGCTGGCATATGGATGCAATAACCTGTTGTTGATCGCGGACGTGACCATTCCCGCAGGGACGGTGATGAAGCCCAATCAGCAGTTTACAAAGACCTGGAAGGTTGCCAACACCGGCACATGTGATTGGGTGTATCTCTATCATCCTGTCCTGTTCAGCGGCGATGGGATGAACGCAAAAGTGCCGAATCTCGGCAAGGTCATCCCGCCGGGGAAATGGACGCAGATCGACGTTGTGTTGACCGCGCCAAAAAACCCGGGAACATATACCGGTTATTGGCGGTTTGCCGACCAGAACGGTAATATGTTTGGTTCCACGTTGACCGTTTCCATCGTTGTCAGCGCGCCGACCAATACCCCCAAGCCGACTTCAACCTCGACCACCGCCCCTCCGACGACAGCGGCTCCCACCGGCACGTTTACGCAGGAACCCACGGCGACGCCGGAAACGCCTACAGCCACTCCCTAGCGGGCACTCTGGAAATTTACCTTTCACCGCAGAAAATACAGATCAGATGGTTTTCTGCGGTGAATTTCGATTCGAGGAACGCTCACTGGAAGCCGGACCTTCTTTGCTTTCAGTGAGGAAACAACCGATGCAGACATGCCGTGAAGGGAATCGAGGATTGTTCGTTTTCTCTCCATGAATGAGGCTTGCCAGCCAGCCACCCTTGAGACGGTATAATACACAAATAAATTGACGGGCTTTCGATTTGAAATAACAGCCCGAATCAGGAGACTATGAATATCACACTTGCACTCGGCGGCGGCGGGGCGAAGGGAAATTCGCACATTGGCGTTATCCGCCGTCTCGAAAAAGAGGGCTATAAGATCGATGCAGTTGCAGGGACCAGCTTCGGCGGTATTGTCGCGGTCTTTTATGCGGCAGGCTATTCCAGTGACCAGATCGAGAACCTGTTCTCCAGCCTCGATCAGGCAAGTCTATACGGACACTCGCCGGACCAGGGACCATCTCTGCTGGGGCTGGCAGGCGCTGCGAAATGGTTGAAGGAGGTATTTGGCGAGAAAACATTTGCCGACCTCAAACTTCCCTGCGCGGTTACAGCTGTCGATTTGAAAAGCGGAAACGAGGTCACACTGTCCAAGGGCAGGGTTGTGGATGCCCTCCTTGCAACGGTGGCGGTGCCGGGCGTCCTGCCGCATGTTACCATGGGTGAGTGGGAACTAGTCGACGGCGGTGTGTTGAACCCCGTCCCGGTTTCGGTGGCGCGCTCGCTTGCGCCGAAATTACCTGTGGTGGCAGTCGTGCTGACCGAGCCGCTGGGCGTGCCTGCCCGGACGTGGACCCTGCCGGTTCCAAATATCATCCCTCACGCGCTGATAAGCCGCCTGGCACGTGTCAGTTATGCCCGGGCGTTCGATATCTTCCTACGCTCGCTCGATATTGTGGATCGCGCCATCGCCGAATATCGTCTCGAAGTCGACAAACCGGACGTCATCATCCGCCCTCGGGTGAATGGTATCAACATCTTCGACAAGGTGGATGTGCGCGCGGTCGCCAGGCTCGGAGAAGAAGCGACCGAGATGATCCTGCCTGAGTTGAAAAAATCGTTTACGTGGCAGAGCCGTCTGCGGCGCGCCCTTGGAGTTGAATTATGAGCAAAGACTTGAGAAAATATTCACAGGAGACCTACGTGCGCCTCGCCCTCGGCGCGGCGATCCTATTGTTGGTCGTAGGGGTCGGGTTGATCTGGATTTTCTATGGAGGCGGCGCGGCAGGCATGGGGTTGACCTGTCTGCTTGCGGGGTTTGCGCCGGTAATCCTCATCCTCCTCGTCTTTGTTGCCATGGATTGGATTCTCAGACATGCCAGACCCAAATAACACCACATTGACCACCTTCGAAGGTTGGACTCTGCGCGTGCGGGAGACGACGCATCGCCCGCCCCGCCTGCTGGTCCTGCTCCACGGATTCACCGGTGACGAAAACTCGATGTGGGTCTTTGCGCGCGACATGCCCTCCCGGTATTGGATGGTCGCCCCGCGTGCGCCTCACATCACCGATCCGTACGGTTATTCATGGCGCCCGGTTCTTTCCGGGACTTTCGGCAGACCCACCCTCGATCAGCTTCGACCCTCCGCCGAGGCGTTGATCCGCTTCATCGACGCGTATTCAGCATCGGTCGGGGTCGAGGCGGGTACCTTCGACGTGATGGGATTCAGTCAAGGGGCGGCGATGTGCAACCTGTTGGCGTTCCTGTATCCGCACCGCATCCACAAGACGGGCATCCTGGCTGGGTTCGTCCCGAGTGGGTTAGAAGAACTGGTCACACAACGTCCATTGAGAGGCAAGGAATTCTTCGTCACGCATGGCACAAAGGACGAGATGGTGACGATTGACCGGGCACGCGCTTCAATCTCGCTGCTTGAACAGGCGGGCGCGCGTGTGACCTATTGCGAGGACGAAGTTGGACATAAGGTCAGTGTGACCTGCTTGCGCGGGTTGCGCGAATTCTTTGCAGATTAATCGTCTCTCACTAAGCTGTTGACGCTCATTTTGTTTGCAGGTATCCTTACACATCTCCTGTCATTGTGGGCATGATGAAACAATCTCGACGCTCAACGGGAGGTTGCTTTGTCGGGAGAAACCCATCCTCACAATTGACATTTGCAGGTGAATGAATGAATCGAAGAGTAACCCGTCGTGATTTTCTCAAACTGGCCGGAATGGGGTTGGGCGCGTTGGCGTTTACCCCACCAAAAGCGTTTGATTTTGAGGAGTTGTCCCGTCCCAAGCGCCTGCCCCAATTCCTGAACAGTGACATCATTGGTCGTGTTGTCGATCCCGATATCGATCTGCGGAACCGCCCGACCAATGATCCCAATTTGAATACTTCCATTGCCAAGCTGCCCGCGGATACGCTCGTCGAGTGGAACAGACAGGTGGTGGGTAATGTGATTGGCGGATTATCCAACCAGCGGTATGTGGAGACGCCGCAAGGCTACATCTACGCCTCTGTCCTTCAGCCGACGCGTAACCTGCCCAATGCCCCCATCACGGAGATTCCCGCCGGGCAGAAGGGGTTCTGGGCGGAAGTAACCGTCCCGTATGTCAACCTGGCGCATGAGGGTAATATCGCCTCTCCGTGGTTGCAGGATCACATCGCTTATAACTTTCCGCCGCGTTTGTACTATAGTCAGGTGGTGTGGATCGATCAGATTCGCACGAGCAATGGCTTTGTGGAATATCGCTGGAACGAAGATGCCGGTCACGGTTATGGTTATGGCGCGTATGGCGAATTCTTCTGGGGGGACGCTGTGGGCTTTAAGGTCCTGACCGAAGAGGACGTGGCGCCTATCAGTCCGGATATCGATCCCAACGATAAGAAGATTTTGGTTGACCTGGACTATCAGACCCTTTCCTGCTATGAAGGAAATACAGAAGTCTATTTCTGTCAGATCTCCAGCGGACTTAAATACGACCCGGCGACTGGGCAGGTCAGCAGTAAACTTGCCACTCCGGTGGGCAACTTGTTGACCCATTGGAAGATTATCTCTTTGAATATGACCGCCGGGAGTTTTCAGTCCGGATATTCCACGCCGGCGGTGCCGTGGTCCACAATGATCAGCGGCGACGGGATCGCCATCCACGGCGCGTTCTGGCATAATGCTTTTGGCGAGAAGCGGTCGCACGGTTGTATCAATGTCACGCCTGAAGATTCAAAGTGGATCTTCCGTTGGACGACGCCTTATGTTTCCCTCGCACAAAGTGAGGTGCGCGTTTCCCTTCCCGACCACGGGACGATTGTAGTCTCCTCGGAAATAACTTTTTAGAACAAGGTCATTAGGAATAAATTATGGATTTCGCAAATGTAACCCTTGGGCTGGCATTTCTGGCTGGTCTGGCGTCGTTTCTTTCGCCGTGTGTCTTTTCGCTTGTCCCGGCGTACATTGGTTATCTGGGCGGACGAGCCGCGGGCGGGGAAGGAGACGAACGCAACCGGTTGGTCACCTTCACACACGGACTGGCATTCGTGCTGGGCTTCAGTGTGGTATTCATCACATTGGGCGTGGCTACATCCGCGTTCGGCAGATTGTTGTTCGATCTGCGCGGCATCCTTGAAAAAGTCGGCGGGATTGTCGTCATCATCTTCGGCTTGCACATGATCGGGATTTTTCGTATCCCGTTCCTCGAGTATGACACTCGTGTCCAAAAATTGCCGGACCAGAAGTGGGGCTACCTTTCCTCCGCACTGATGGGCGTCTTTTTTTCGGCTGGTTGGGCGCCCTGCGTGGGCCCAGTACTCGGGGCAATCCTCACATTTGCGCTGAATGGCGGCTCGATTTCCACAGGTGTATCCCTGCTTTCCGCCTATTCTGCCGGGCTTGCCATTCCATTTCTGGTTGCCGCTCTTGGGATTGGCTGGGTTTCGGTGACGTTACGAAAATATGGCAAGTTAATGCATTATGTGGAGATTGGTATGGGCGTCATTCTGGTGATCGTTGGTTTCCTGCTCTTTTCCGGGATTTTTGCGCTCATCGCGCAGCGCGGTCAATTCTTCTATTATGATTTTGGTTTATAGTCTTGGTCCAGATAATGCTTACTGTTACACTTTACACTCGAAGAGATTGCCACCTTTGCGACACGGCGAAGGCTGACTTGAAATCGTTGATGGAAAAATACCCGCATCGCCTCGTGGAGGTGGATATCGATTCGGACCCTGCTCTGAAAAAAGCGTATGGCGAATCAGTCCCTGTGATCGAAGCGGGACCATACAAATTATCCGCCCCGTTCGATAAACAAAAATTGATGATGACCCTAGGCGCAGCAAGCGACCGCCGTGGTCAGCTGGATAAACTCGGGCGGGAGGATCACCGGGACCGCGTCCGCCGCGGGCAGGAGATCAGCGGCGGTGACCGGGTCATGTTCTGGATTTCCCGGCATTATCTGGCGGTTGTCAATTTCTTCATCCTCCTGTACATGGGGCTGCCTGTGCTGGCTCCGGTGTTGATGAAGGTGGGCGCGACGGCCCCTGCCAACCTTATTTACACCATGTACAAACCATTGTGTCACCAGTTTGGATTCCGGTCGTTCTTCCTTTTTGGCGAGCAGGCTTATTATCCCCTGGCCGAAGCGCATGTGGATGAGGTTCTGACCTTCGATCAAGCAACAGGTATTCAAAACCTTCGGTCTCCTGCCAGCCCCGCACGGTTCGATGCTCGTGAATTTGTTGGCAACGAAGCTGTCGGTTACAAAATGGCACTCTGTGAAAGAGATATTGCCATTTACGGCGCGATCTTCCTATTTGGCGTCGTTTATGCCGCGACGGGTCGCCGCGTCAAGCCGTTGCATTGGATTCTGTGGGTCGTAATCGGGATGGGTCCAATCGGGTTGGATGGTTTCTCCCAACTCTTCAGCCAGATGGAATGGTCCTGGCTGGTCGGTATTCTCCCCTATCGGGAGAGTACCCCGTTCCTGCGCGTGTTGACCGGCGCCGTCTTCGGGTTGATGACTGCATGGTTTGCCTACCCCTACATGGAAGAGTCCATGTCTGAGACGCGTCAGTTCTTTGTGAAAAAATTTGCCTCAGTGGCGGACCGCATCTCATAATATGTCTTAATGATTGCCCCGGCGGACTGGATGTTCTGAGTCCATCGTCAACTCCTCGGGACAATCTTTTCACGATTGAGTTTCATGCCATTTATTCATACTCACGGTCTCCGATATTTTCAATTCGACACCCTTCATACCCGCCATGCGGTATTTACCCGGCACGGCGGCGTCAGCCCGGCACCATGGGGGTCCCTCAACGTGGGCGGAACGGTTGGGGATGACCTCGAACGCGTACGGGAAAACCGTCTCCTTTCCTTTCGCGCTCTCGGATGCAAACCCGAATCCATCTTTGACGTGTGGCAGGTTCACAGTGCAGATGTAGTCTGTGCCCGCGCCCCGCGCCCGGCTGGTGAGTCCTACCGGCAGGCGGATATCATCCTGACTGACAAACCCGATGTTACGCTCTTCATGCGATTCGCCGATTGCGTTCCCATCTTTTTCTATGACCCGCGAAAAGCAGTGGTCGGGGTGGCGCACGCCGGGTGGATGGGCACCCTGCGCGATGTCGCGACTGTAACCGTCCACACCATGCGAAAACAATACGACTCAAACCCCACTGACATCATTGCCTGTATCGGTCCATCCATCGGACCGGATCATTATGAAATCGGCGCGGATGTCATCCTTCAAGTCATACAGAAATTTGGCGACGAATCGGAGCAGGTACTTCGATCAAACAACGGCAAGATCCACTTTGACCTGTGGAGGACAAACCAACTCCTGCTTGAACGCGCGGGCGTGGGAAAGATCGAAGTTGCCGGAATCTGTACCGCCTGCCATACCGAAGATTGGTTCTCTCACCGCGCCGAAAAAGGACGCACCGGACGTTTTGGGGCGTTGATCTCCTTGCAATGATTTCCCCTGCCTGTGCCGGGGTGGGCAGAATACGGCAGGGTTATAATAAACTCATGAACAACCTCGTCGCGTCCATCCGTGAACGATACCAACATACCCTCGATCAAATTGCCAGCGCTGCCCGCAAGAGCAACCGTGATCCCAAAGAGATTCGACTGGTGGTTGTCACCAAGTCACAGCCTCTTGATGTTGTACAATCTGCCATCGAAGCGGGCGCGCGTATCCTTGGCGAAAACTACCCTGAGGAAGGCGTCATGAAAATTCAATCTCTTGCGCCGCAAAGTGGGGTAGAATGGCATATGATCGGTCATGTGCAGAGCCGCAAAGCCCGCCTTGTGGCTGATCACTTTGCACTTTTACATTCCCTCGACAGCCTCAAACTCGCCCAGCGTCTCGATCGTTTCGCCTCCGAAGCCAATCGAGTGCTGCCTGTCCTGCTCGAATTTAATGTGGGCGGCGAAAAGACCAAATCTGGGTGGGACGCCTCGGACGAATCCCGATGGAGCCGGTTTCTTCCTGAGATCGACACCTTGCTGGAATTGCCCCATCTGCGCGTTCATGGGTTGATGACAATGCCGCCGCTCGAAACCAACCCGGAAGATGCCCGACGCTTCTTCCAACGCTTGAGGCTGTTACGTGACCATCTAGCGGCGCAATTCCCCCAGGCAGACTGGCGCGAGCTCTCGATGGGCACGAGCGCGGATTATGCCGTGGCGGTGGAGGAGGGCGCGACCCTCGTCAGGGTGGGCACCGCAATCGTTGGTGCACGCAAGTACAAGTTGGAGAGTGAAGCGTGATTGGTTTGCTTATCCAGGTGATAAACCTCTTCTCGCAGATTCTGATCCTGGTTATCTTTTTGTACGCAATCTTTTCTTATTTTCTGGACCCCTATCACCCCGTGCGTCGTGGGGTGAGCAATTTCGTGGAACCGATGCTTTCCCCGATCCGCCGGGTGATTCCGCCGGTGGGCGCACTGGATTTCAGCCCGTTGATCTTGATTGTCCTGATCCAACTGGCGACGCGGTTGATCGTCGCTCTACTACTCTAGTTGAGGTGAGACATGGCTGATCGAAAATTCAATCTGCATGATGGTAAAAAAGGCGCCGCCCTTGCGGTGCGCGTGACACCTCGCGCCAGCCGCAACGAAGTGGCTGAAGTACTCGACGACGGCACAATCAAGGTGCGCATCGCCGCCCAACCCGCGGATGATGAAGCCAACGCGGCGTTGCTCGATTTTATGTCGGAGATATTGGGCGTGCCAAAATCGCGACTGGACATTGTGGCGGGTCTGACGGGGCGCGATAAATTGATCTCGGTGATCGACATGGATGCGGAAACCGCCCACCAGCGTATTGTTGCTCATCTCGGTTGAGCGATCTTTTCCGAACGGAAAATCGCTGGACGAATTGACTCGTCCAGCGATTTTGATTCTGCTGATTGAATTTTGGAGGGTGGACTCCCTAGTTGGCGGGGCCATACAGATTTCGGTACACGCTGAAAATCTCATAAATGTACCGGATGTAGTCCCGCGTCTCTTGAAAACGGATGATCTCCAACAGCAGGTCTGGGTCATCGCCAGCCAGTTTCAGCCAGACCAGCGCGTTCCCAGGGCCGGCATTGTACGCCGCAAGCGATGCATACAGGCTGCCATCCATCAAATCCCTGTTCTTGTCGAGGTAATACGAGCCGAACCGTACGCTGACAATGGGACGGTAGAGATCATCCGGGTCAAAGCGAAGGGGCCAGTTCAACTCGTTAGCGATCTGCCCGCCCGTGGAGGGGATGATCTGCATCAGCCCGTGCGCGCCAGCCGTGGATTTTACGAAGCCCTCGAACAGACTCTCCTGCCGGATGACGCTGAACATGAATAACGGATCGATGCCGTACTTCTGGGACTCCTCGATGATCAGGTCATGATAGTACAAGCCATAGCGAAGGTGATTGAAATAAATCGGTGCGGTCAGTGAGGCGGATTGGCTATCCTTCCCGGCTAGGGTAAGCACCTGCCGCGCGGCAAAAATGGCAGTGCGATACAAACCGATACCGAGCAGATGATTTGCCAGCCTGAAATTATCCGTAGGACTGGCGCTGATCGACTCTCGTAGCGACTCGAATTCAAGCCGCGCCTCGTCGTACATGCCCAATTCCCACAACTCGGTGCCACGGATGAAACGTGCATCCTGCGCCAGTGCCCCGGGCCCGGACAAATCAGTATCTGCGGGCAGTTCAAAAGTGATACGCATCCAGGCCTCGGCGTCCCGGCGTTCCTTTTCCAGATCGGGATTCAAGTTGGCAGTATCGGGCGGCGCAAAGGGATCGACTTCAAGGATGAGGTCGCGGGCACGCAAGCTGTAGTATTCGCTGGTGTCGATGGCTTGACCTTCCCGCCACGCGTCCGTTGCCGCAGCCTCATCTCCCAGTTTCTGGTGGGATTTTCCGATCCACAACTGGGCGCGGGCGCGATCTTCCGGCTGGACGGCAAGCACCAGGTCGCGTTGGAACGCCGACAGAGCGCCTTGATAATCCCCAAGACGGTAACGTGAGATTCCCGCCAGAAACAGAGCGGTGACTGCCTCCTCAGTGGAAGGATACTCGTTGGCAACACGCTCCCACGTCCGCGCGGCTTCCTCAAGGTTGTTGTTTCGCTCCAGCACACGAGCCGCGTCCAGCAGGACACCCGGCGCGCCTGCCGACCCGGGAATTGCCGCCGCTAGATCAAGCAGGGTCTGCGCCGCGGCGGGATAATCTCCCAATACCGTCCATTGAAGATATGCCTTGTCCTCCCATGCATCGACCCACTTTGGGTGCGACGGATAGTTCTCGATAAAATAGTTGTAGCCTTGGATCGCCTCCTGCGTTTGTTGCATTTCACGCAAAGTGGCAGCGCGATAATAGTGAGCGGTCCCATCGCTGGCGGGGTTTTCGGCGATGTATCGATCCAGCGCGACCAGTGCCACGTCGTATTGCCCGGCATAATAATCCACCAGACCGCGGTCCAAAAAACTGACGGGGTAATCCACGCCAACCAGTTCGACCAATGAAAGATACGAATAGTATGAAAGAGGGTAATTCTCCACGGCGTGCAAATAACGGGCGTTGGCTTCGTCTCTCTGTCCAAGTTCGATGTAGGTGTTGCCTGCCAGGTAATCCATCTGTGCCTTGATATAGTCGTTCGTGGTGGCATTGAAGACCTGACCATACAGAGTCAGTGCCCCGGCATAGTCACCGAACGCGGCCCGAGCGTTGGCAATCTTGATCTGTAGAAGCAAACCATCGTCTAAGCGGGAGGCGGTGAGGGCCGCGTTATACGCCTTCAATGCGTTGGCATAATCCTTTACTTCATTGAACGCGTCGCCGCGATATTCCTGCACGTAAGCATCCAACACTCCCGGCACACGTTCCATGTAGGTGTTGTATGCCTCCGCGGCTTGCTGAAATTCCTTCAACCCGATGTACGCCTGCCCCATCAGAAACGGCGCACGTGCTGAATAGGTTGACTCAGGGTAATCAATGGTCAGCCTGGTAAGCGTTTCGATGGCGAGTTGGTAATTCCCATCAGCCAGTTCAGTCTGCCCGAGCCCCCAGAGCGCGGCGGCTTTCAGCGAGTCGTCAGTCGAGTCGTTGTACGCCGCGAGATATTGTTCCCGCGCCATTTCATAGTCTCCAAAGAAAAGGGCCTTGTCACCCGATTCGATGCGGACAACAGGCACGGGGGTGGGCAGGGGTGTTGCTGTCGGTGAAGCGGTGGGTGAGGGGCTGGGTCCGGCGGTGATGGTCGGGGTGGGTGTCGGTCCCGGCGTCGGAAACATCTGGCACGCGGAGAGGATCAGGATGAGCGACAGCCCGATCCATTTTTTGTGTGATCTCATGCGATTTTTATACTGGATGATAAAAGGGGTGTCAATGAAACTTTTTATTCTATTCTCAGGAAAGGACTTCCACGTTCATTCCCAGCCGGAGGTTGCCTCCGTTTAGCGGAATGACATTCTGCCCGAAGATCGCTCCGAGCTCATGTTTGCGATATTTGCCGAGCGTTTTGAGCGGTTCTTTGCTGCGTTCAAGCGTGACTTTGTCGATGGTTGTGACTTCGCATCGGGCGCACGGCTTGACGACAGCTAATTTAACGGCCCCAACTCGGATTTGGTTCCACGTATCTTCAGCGAATGGCTCGCAGCCTTTGACCACGATATTTGGGCGGAAACGGTTCATCGGTACGGGGCTTTCGAGCCGGGAATTTAAGTCCGCCAGTGACTCTTCTGAAATGAGCAGAATGGGATACCCGTCTGCAAAGCCGGTATGGTCATCGGGGTTGACCGCATATTTCTCGTTGACCAGGCGCTTGAAACCATCGGCAACATGGACCAATCTCACCGATACGCCGAGCCAATCCGAGAACCACTGTGCAGCCTTCTCCCCCTGGTCAATAGCCGCCACGCCTTTGCTTTTCCAAATGTTGACCGGGTGGCTTGTGCCTGTAGTTTGAATGTCAATCTGTATCGAATCAAACGCTGGTGCAGAGAGTTCCAGCACTCCGTCCTTCAATGTTGGCGTAACCAGCGCCAGCCGTGGATATTCACGTTGTGTGAGAAATTCGCCTTCGGGGGTGGTGACCATCATACGGCGGTCATGTTGCAATCCCATGCGCTCCACCAGCGACGACTCAAGTTCGAATCCGCGGCAGGCTTTGATGGGATAGTAAATGAGGGAAGATATTGTGGGCATGGGTGTAATTGTATCAAACACCCTCGCCGAGCTTGCGTTCGGATATTTCGGTACGTTGACTTATTTTATCCAAAACCGGCCATTGAGATAAAGCAAGCTTTGGATACAATCTTCTTCTTGCTACTCTTTGCTTTGCAGTGCTTTTTCTGCTATTTTCTTGAATGCTACTGAAACGCCTCTTACGGGATTAATAAAGGATGCTATGGCAACATCTGCAATATCGGGCAGGGTGTCAAGTAGAAAATTGAACCATTTTCGGACGGTTCTTTCATCTGCGTTGTCACTTTTTCGCGCCTCGGTTTCAAGCGCTTCCACTGCCTTCTGGGCGTCGACTTTGTCGATTCCTTCCGGTAACTCCTTGATATATTTGTAAAGACTGGAGAATGCCTGGGAAATTTCATCGTTTTCGTTATGACTTGCGTCATTGACGATATTTTGGGTATTTCCCATCTTTACGTGGTGTGAATTTGTGATTGAAATTTCCTGCTTATTATTAATGTTTTTCGCCATGATCGACTCCTATTTTGAAGCCCTGCCAATATTTTGCGTTGCGCCCTGTACAGCATTTATAACTCTCCCAACGGACACACCACTTGACCCGGTGACGTTTATATTTTGGGAATTGTTGATATTGTTTATTATGACCTGCTCCAATTCCTTGGTTAATAGTCCTTTCTCGTCAAGAAAATCCCTGGTTTCGTCCAGCATTACATAGTAGGATGAGTCGAAAAATGTTTTCAGGTCGATTTCGTCGTATGAATTAGTTACAAATCGGCTGATGTAAGAAATGACGCTGAATTGGTTCTGAATCCAATCCAGCCCCCATCCCCAGATGGTCATAGGACCACTGATTACAAAATCCACAATATCATGCCACCTATAATTCCCTCGAACGCGGGAAGTGTAATGAATAACGACATACTTGCCCGCAATCGCATAATGGATGAAATGACTGATCCGGCTTCCTCGCCTGGAATTGTACGTAATTTGCAGAAAGGCACGGCTGTCACTGGGTAAGTCCTTGTCTTTGACGTAAACAGGATTAAGCACTTCCACCTTGTCGGCCGCATAGCGGGTCTTAAATTGATTCGCCAGTTTTGTCCTCAGTTCATCCACCAGGGCGGCAATGTCCTTATCCTCCCAATCCGCTTTGACGGGAACCGGGATGGATATTTTATTGAATTCATATCCGTATCGAATGAATAGACGGTTTTTCTTGAAATCGTCCGACGCATCGACCTCACGTTTCCTATCTGTGTTGAAGATATAGACCATGAGACCCATTAAGAGTCCAAACACCCCAATTGGAGCGACACAGCTTAACGTGGACAACAAACCTGATAAAAGGTTTGAAAAGGTATCATCCCGATATGCAAATGATAGTGAAAGGGGAAGGAGGAAGGTTCCAACACACAGGCTGGACACCCAGAAATAAAGCCCAATTAGTATTAGCCACTTAAAAATCCTGGAAACAGACGGTACGTTCATGGTTGGCCTCCTTGTCGGGAAACATTGCTATCAGTGTACAACTTTTAGAGGCCAAATTCAATCAGCAAAATATTTGTATAGATAAATTTTACTGACCCGAAAATTTTGCTCTTGTATCCACTGCCACATAACCTCTTTGCAGGACCCGCAAAGGATTAATTTCAATTTCTTCGATGATTTCGTTTTCAAGAGCCAGCCGCGATAATTTGACAAGGACATCGATCACGGACTCTTCGTCGGCAGGGGGGATGTGGCGAAAGCCTTTCAACTTCCTCCCAGCCCATGTCTTTCGGATCATTCTCAACGCCTCCGTCTGAGTCAGCGGAGCCAGAGCGAAAGCCACATCTTTGAGTCCTTCCACCTCCACGCCGCCTGAGCCGAACATCATCAACGGTCCGAATTGTGGATCGCGTACCATGCCAACGATGACTTCCTGCCCTTGTGGGACCTGCCTTTGGATGTGGACTCCATCAATGCGCGCCTCTGGTCTCGCGGCTTTGACGCGTTTCATAATTTGCGTGTAGGCAATATCAAGGGCCTCAGGGTTTTGGATATTTAGGATCACACCACCGACATCCGATTTGTGCAAAATATCGGGTGAAGCAACCTTCATCACAACTGGATAACCAAGTTCCTCGGCAATTGATTTTGCTTCGTGTAGTTCGCTTGCCAGTTTGATTGGCGCTGTTTGTATTTGGTACTGTGTGAGGAGTGCATCAAGATTTGTTACAGCGATGCTCAGGCGCGGAGGTTGTAAAATTTCCCCATGTCCCTGTGATTTCGCGACTAGATATTCAGCGCGCTTCACCAACGCGGATAAGGCTGAGGCGGCGCGTTCCGGGAAAGGATAGGTAACGACGCTTGCGATTCTGAACCTTCGTTGTGCTTCCTCCACCAATGTTGACCCCATCAACGAAACCACCACCGGTTTTTCGAATTGACGAATAACTTCGACCAGTTTTTCTGCCACACCTTCCGCTTTGAACATCGGCGGCGGAGGAAGAATGACCATCGCCGCGTCAACGTTTTCATCTTCGAGCAGTGACTTCAGGCATGCGGCATACTGTTCCGGTGATGCGGAGGCGAGCATGTCAACGGGGTTGTTTATACTCGCGGCGGCGGGGAGGGTGGCGGTCAACGCCTCTCGTGTGGATTCGCTCAATCGGGCAAGAGTCAGCCCGTGATGTTCGAGTGAATCGGCGGCGATGACGCCGGGTCCACCTGCGTTGGTTAATACTCCGATTTTTCCGCCTTTGGGAAGCGGACAGTTTTCCAATGCCTGAGCCCAGTCAAAGAGTTGTTCGGTCGTATCGGCTCGCAGGATTCCCGCTTTTTCAAAGGCTGCATCGAAGGCGGTGTCTGAGGCGGACAAGGCTCCGGTGTGCGAGGCGGCGGCTTTTTGCCCTGATTCGAAGCGACCAACTTTGAGCGCAAGAACCGGCTTACAGCGCGTTACTTCACGGGCAACCTGCACGAAGCGCCGCCCGTCCGAAACGGATTCCATGTACAGCACAATAACGCACGTGTGTTCGTCTGCCGTCAGCATGGGGAGCATGTCTGTCTCGTTGACGTCCGCCTGGTTGCCAAGGCTGACAAGTTGCGAAAAACCGAAACCCTGCATGCGTGACCAGTCCACGATTGCGGCACAAAACGCGCCCGATTGAGAGATAAAACCAATGTTGCCCTGTGCAGGCATGGGCGGCTGAAGAAAGGTGGTGTCGAGCGGAAGATGTGTATCGATGGTGCCGATACAGTTGGGTCCCAGCAATCTCACACCGTGTGTACGCGCGATTTCGATACATTGTTTTTCCAGCGCTGCGCCCTCCGTGCTTGCCTCCCGAAACCCTGACGAGACGATGATTGCAGCGTGAATACCACGCCTGCCGCACTCCTCTATGGCTGCCGGCGTTGCGTTCGGCGGGACGATGAGAATTGCCAGATCGACCGGATCGGGCACCTGGCTGAGTTGTGTGTGGATTTTGTACCCAAACAATTCGCCCGGCTTTTGTCCCACAAAGTGGATCGCGCCTCGATACCCGTTTTGTACAAGGTTGCGTGCCACGCCATAGCCTAATTTCTCCGCCGATGTCGATGCGCCGATGACCACAACACCTTTTGGCTGGAAGAAGGGGATGAGAGATAGATTCATGTTAATGCAATTCTATCCTTGATTTGTTACAATGGAAAATAATGGTTTGGGGTGGAAGGAGGTGCGCATGTTCGACGCAAAGACCGTTGCCGACATCATTACGGCCGCACGGGGTTGTCTGGGATTGGCCATTATTTGGCTGGGATTCACACAAGGCGAAGCGGCGCTTCCTGCCGTAATCATCCTCATGTTACTCGATTGGACAGGCGATTTCATCGATGGTGGTATCGCACGGCGTAGCCGACATCCACGCCGCACACGCATCGGCGACAGCGACATTTTCGTCGACTCCTTTATGTCCGTTTGCCTGGGGATTTACCTGGTCAGCGCGGGGTTGGCTGGATTGAGTTTGGGGCTCTGCTATCTCCTTGGCTGGATGCTGATCCTTTGGCGTTTCGGCTTGGAGAAGAATCTGCTCATGCTTGCCCAAGCTCCCATCTACCTCTGGTTTATTATTGTCGCTTTGCAGCTGAATTCTGAGATGGGGCGGTGGCTGGTGGTCTGGGTGCTGGCTGCCTTGGCAATCAACTGGCGCCGTTTTTCGCGGGATACTGTTCCAACCTTCATCCGCGTGGTGGGTTCCATGCTTCGAAAAGGTCACCGGTAAAAGGCATCAAGAGCAAGATTGTCCAGCAGGAGAAATTTTTACGTAAAGCCGCACAGGGAGGAATACCCGAGATTTTACAGACGTCTCTGGTCGTCGGTCAAACGGCTGTTGAATTGGATCGGCTACGAGCGCTTGCCTGAATTCGCAAAAGTCGCCCTGTCTGTAGCGCAGTCGGCAGGGCATGTATCCATGCAGAGCGGGGCGTACCCAATCCCTGCCGATGGATGCGGCGTCATGAGCGTGATGAGCGCGAATCTCTGGCATGACTGGCCCCGCTTCAAGGATTTGGAAAAGCGCCTCGAAGCGTTCGCAGCCCTGGCTGAGTCCGAACGAACGGACTTGCTTCTGCTCCAGGAGGTGGCACGGATCCCATCCTTCCACGCGGATGAATGGCTGGCAGAGCGTCTCAAGATGGCATATGTCTATTCGCGCGCCAACGGCTCGCAACGGCTCGGGTTTGAAGAGGGATTGGGAGTATACAGTCGTTTCCCCTTGAAACGATTGCCGTACATTCGGCAGATGGGTCAGGCGCACAATCCGTTTTCGCGGCGGCTGGCATTAGGTGTGGAAGTGGATACCCCATGCGGAGAGATCATGGCATTCTCAACGCACCTTGGTTTGGCACGCAAACAGAACGCAAAGCAACTGCGCGAATTGCATGGTTGGGTGGGTGATGTATCCGCAGGGCGTTCCGCCGTCATTGCCGGCGACTTCAATGCTCCCGAACATACCCACCAGATCAGGCATGTCCGCTCCACTTGGTTGGATACTTTTCGTGAAATTCACACTCATGGACATGCTCCCACATATGAGATCCGCTGGCCGTGGGGCGGCGTGTTCATCAGCCATCGATTGGATTATATTTTCCTGCAGCCGGGTAAGCCTTCGTGGCAGGTCGTGGAGGTCAGGCACCTCGATGCCCCCGATGGATCGCACTCTGATCATCGCGCAGTGTTGGCGCGATTGGCGCCGAGCCATTTTATGCCACAGGTCGATCAATGATCGCAAATCCGAAATTACCTCACCAATGTTCCCAATGCACGATTTCTTCCAATGACCTGCGTCCGCCTTTTTTCGGCGCAGCGGACAATTTCTCTTCGTCAGCAGGGTACCCGAAAGACAGCGCAATGCGCAAGTGCCACTCAGATGGGAATTTCAGAATTTCGCGCGCTCTCTCCGCCTCATAGATCGAAGCCGGGACCGAACCGACTCCCAACTCCCAGGCGGCGAGTTGCATGAACGCCGCGGCTTGACCGGCGTCAAACATGATCTGGAATTTGACGGTTGGATCGGGCGTGAGGATGGCAACTCCCAACGCGGCGCCCGCGAGATGACCTGCCCACTGTCCGCACTCGGAGAGCGCCTTGAGAATGGATTTATCGCGAATGGCGATGAACTGCCACCCCTGCTCATTTTTCGACGACTGCGACCGGCGTCCGGCATTCAAAATGGCATGGACAACTTCGTCAGGCAAGGCTTTATCTTGAAATTTACGGATAGCACGCTTTAGGCGGATGGCATCGGATACATTCATTTTCTTCTTTTCTCCTTCTCCACGAGACTCTTCGCGGCAAATTACTCCAACTTTCCATTTTCTGCTCGATTATATCCGCCTGCCGCTTGGCACTACCAGAACGGGACGATAGTCAATAGGCAGGCGAGGTCAAAATTGGGATAATTTGGATGAAAAACAAACCGTCTCGCAGGTCTCACGCCTCAAGTTTGACCGTAAAAGAAGACCTGCAGGTGTTATTCCTCACCAAGGAGATTTGCCCATGACCCTGCCTGCCGAATCAACGTTACTTGCTGAATTTACCTATGAACTTCGACCTGTAGAACGCGGATACGCCAACCGCACACTCTACATCAACCTCGATTCCAATACCATTCAGGAAAAGCCGGTCACCCAGCAGATGAAGGATTTATTCACCGGCGGGCGCGGTTTCGCGCTTAAATTGCTCTGGGATGCAGTCACGCCGGACACCAAGTGGAATGACAATCGGAATGAACTCGTCATTGCCAATGGCCCCATTTGCGGCATCACGGCGTATCCCGGCAGTGGAAAAGCCACGGTTGTGACGCTCAGCCCGCTTACGGAGAATGTCATCGATAGCAATGTCGGCGGGTATTTCGCGCCATTCCTCAAGTTCTCCGGTTTCGACGCGCTGGAGATCCAGGGCAAGGCGAAAGAGGATGTCCTCATCTTCATCGATGGAGACAATGGTCGGGTCACGATCGAACCGTATTCCTTTGAGCCGGAAGATTCTCATTTAATTGGTAACATGCTCACGGCTCATTTTGGCGGCGACGAAAAAGGCAAGCGCGGCGTTTCAGTCCTGTCTGCCGGTCAAGCTGCCGAGCATACGCGTATCGCGGCAATCAACTCCACGTGGTATGATGTCCGCCGCAAAGAGGCTCGCCTCAAACAGGCGGGGCGCGGCGGTGCGGGACGCGTCTTCCGTGACAAGCACATCGCAGCTATCGTTTGCCGTTTTAGCGACATGAGCGGAGATAAGAACGGCGTTGCGGATATGGCGCTCATCCGCAAAGCAGGACAGCGCATTAATAAAGAGATTGCCGAATTGGACGATTCGCAAAATCAAATGCGCAAGATTGGCACTGCCAATATCGTGGACGTGATGGATCACTTCGACCTTTTGCCCACGCACAACTTCCGTTTCGGGTCGCATCCCGAGGCTCACAAAATTGACTCGAAAGTCTGGAAGGAAAAATTTACGCAGGGCATGCCGGATGGATGTTGGCTGGGGTGTACGATGTCCTGCTCGCATGGCGTGGACCATTTCCCGGTTCAAACCGGACCGTATGCCGGGACCTGCGTTCTCGTCGATGGCCCTGAATACGAGAACGCCGCCGGTCTCGGCTCGAACATCGGCAATTTCGATGCACAGAAGGTGCTTGAACTCAACTTTTACTGCGACACCTATGGTATCGATACCATTTCGGTCGCAAACTGCATCGCCTTTGCGATGGAATGCTACGAAGAAGGTCTCATCACCAAAGAGCACACTGGCGGACTTGAACTGAACTTTGGCAATGGCGCCGCGGCGCTCGAATTGCTCCACCAAATGGCGCGCGGCGAAGGTTTTGGAGTCATCGTTGGTCAGGGCGTGCGCTACATGAAGGAATACTTCGCCCGTGAATTCGGCGCGGACCCGATTTTCATGCAAGATATCGGCATGGAGATCAAGGGCATGGAAATCTCCGAGTACATGACCAAGGAATCACTTGCCCAACAGGGCGGTTACGGACTGGCGACAAAAGGTCCGCAACATGATGAGGCGTGGCTGATCTTCATGGATCAGGTCCACAACCTCCTGCCGACCTTCGAGATGAAAGCCGAAGCCTTGCACTACTTCCCAATGTGGCGCACATGGTTCAGCCTGCATGGATTGTGCAAATTACCGTGGAACGACATCTCTCCCGCCAACAACAAGCAGACCGCCGAGCCTGCAAAAGTCCCTGAGCACGTTGAAAACTACACATGGATTCACCAGGGCGTGACCGGCAAACCAACCAAGGTCGAAGACCTCCTGCTTCAATCCGAGCGGGTCTACAACTTCCAAAAAGTCTTTGCCCTGCGGATGGGACGTGTCGGACGTCGGCATGATTACCCGCCCTACCGTGCCATGGGACCTGTCACCAAACTCGAATACGAGTCGCGGCAGGAACGCTACGACGACCAACTCAGAAAACTGGTGGGTATCGATCCAACGAACATGACCACCGAAGAAAAAATGAAGGAACTCCGCAAGTATCGCGAAGCCCAATACGAATCCCTCATGGATGCCGTTTACGAACGCCGCGGCTGGGACAGGAACAGCATCCCCACCGTCGAAAAACTCCGCTCGCTCGGAATGGATCTGCCCGAATTGATTGAAGTGGTGGAAGAGGCCAGGAAGAAAGTGTAAACCCGTAACCGAGAATTTCGCGAAAGAAAACTTGGACATAAAGCCGACTCCATATCCGCGAGTCGGCTTGTTCTTTCCCTTTTATCCTTGCTTTCACCCTTCCAGTTATAATTACCCTAATGGACGGACCTCAACCTACCTTCAGACCATTCGGCATCTCCGCTCTCATCCTTGTCGTCATCGGCTGGGGCGGCTTGTATTTTTTGGTCACTCAGACCTACCCCTACGTCTGGCCCCGTTGGGGATTCTTCGTGCTTGCCTTCATGGCGCTCACTGGGGCAGTCCTCCCCATCGTGTATTTCCTGCACCGACGCTTCCCCGACGAAAAGCCCGCTGAGGCGCACGTCATCACCCGTCAGGCGTTGTGGTTCGGTGTTTATGGAGCGACCCTTGCCTGGTTGCAGCTCGGACGCCTTGTCACGATCTATGTCATCCTCGGACTGGCAGGCGGGCTCATCGCCATCGAATACTTCATCCGTTTGCGTGAAAAAGCGCACTGGAAGCCTCCCGTTTCCGACGATGACCAATCTTCGTGACCTTCCCTCTGTCGAAAAACTATTGGGCGCTGCAGATCATCTCATCCGAGAGTTTGGTCGTCCGCTGACACTGGATGCGATTCGAACGACCCTTGATGAAGCCCGTGCACGCTTCACGACCCAGCCGGAGGCTGGCCTCCCCTCGATGAGCGACATCCTCGCCCAAGCCAGATCCCATCTCACTGCATGGACGAGCCCGACTCTGTTGCCGGTCATCAACGCCACTGGAGTCATCCTCCACACCAATTTGGGACGCGCTCCGTTATCGAACGCGACCATCCAGGCAATGAACGCGGTTGCCGCGCACTATTCCACGCTCGAATATGACTTGGAAAAAGGTCAACGTGGTTCACGTTTTGCCCATGCCGAAACTGTACTGCAAAAACTGACTGGCGCCGAAGCCGCGGTCATCGTCAATAACAACGCCTCTGCTGTGTTGCTTGTCCTCTCGGCTTTGGCGAACAAAAAGCGGGTTGTTATTTCCCGCTCCCAACTTGTCGAAATCGGCGGAGGCTTCCGCGTGCCAGAGGTGATGAAGCAATCCGGCGCGAAACTCGTCGAAATCGGGACGACCAACAAAGTCCGTTTATCCGATTATCAATCCGCTCTCGAAGAATCGACCGCACTTGTCATGCGTGCCCATCGCAGTAACTTCAAGATCGTCGGTTTTACTGAAGAACCCGAACTCAAAGAGATTGTGGATGTTGCTCACAAAGCCAATGTCATTGTGGTGGATGATCTTGGATCCGGCGCGTTGCTTGATACCGCCCAATATGGCTTTGTCCATGAGCCGACCGTGCAGGAGTCTCTGGCGGCAGGTGTGGATCTGGTTTGCTTCTCCGGCGACAAATTGCTCGGCGGTCCGCAGGCGGGGATCATCCTCGGCAGGAGGGATTTGATCGACAGGATTAAGAAACATCCACTGGCGCGCGCCGTGAGAGCGGATAAGACTTGTTTGGCTGGAATCACGGCTACCTTGCTCCACTATCTCAGGAATGAGGCGGAGCGGGAAATCCCCATCTGGAGGATGATGTCCTTAACGCCTGAGCAGGTCAAAATCCGGGCAGAGGCGTGGCGGGAGGTATTGGGCGTAGGTGATGTCATTAAGTCTGAATCCACAGCGGGTGGCGGCAGCCTTCCAGATGAATCCGTATCCACGTTTGTGTTGGCGTTAACTGTCAAATCCCCCGATAAATTTCTGAAAAAACTCCGAGAGGCAAATCCTCCCGTCATCGCTCGAACGGAGAGTGACAGAGTCTTGCTTGACCCGCGTACGGTTTTAGATGATGAATTGTTTTTGGCTGTTTTGAAAAAGGTGCTGCATGCTTACCGTTGACATTCCCATCAAAGACCCAAAGAAACCGCCTGTCTTGAAATTCCCTGAGCGGTGCGTGAACTGCGGTAAACCAAAAGAGACCTCCATGTCTTTGAGGTTGAATATGGGTGCGCAGAAGCGCGGTCAGATGGTGACGCTGGATCTGTCTGTGCCGTTGTGTGGTGTCTGCGAGAAGAAAGAGCAAAAGATTGGAAACGTTACCTGGATCCCTTTCTTCGTCAGCGGAATTTTGATCTGCGTCATCGTTTTTATTCCAACCTGGTTGCTTACTCCGCAAGGGCCGACTCTGCAAACCTTGAACTTTGATCTGGTTGTTGGGGCATTCACCGGCCTGGTCGCAGGATTGATCGGTGGAACGCTGGTAGAATTTGGGTTGAAGTTTGCGTTTGCCTACATTTATGGACGGTTACTATGGAGCCGTCCACTCACGGTTGTGAGTGTATTCACCGATGCGGAGAATTTGATCGGGTTTTCAACCAAGTTTACAGAAGGCAGAAAGTCCATATTGTTCATGTTTGAGAATGATGAGATTGCGCGGGAATTCACCGCCCTCAACCTACAGGAGAAATCATGAAGTCTGACCTTGACGCGCTCATGCAAGCCCGTAACCTGGATGTCATTCTTGTGATCGGCCACGCCGAACATAATCCACCCATGTATTATTTTGTCGGCGGCGGGCATGTAAGTCATGCCACCTTGATCAAAAAACGCGGCGAGGAAGCCGTGCTGTTCCACAATGATATGGAACGGGATGAAGCCGCAAAAAGCGGGTTGAAGCTGATGCCCTACAGTAACTACGATTTCGAGGAACTCTTCAAGAAGGCGGATCGGAATTCCCTGCTTGCCAGCGCCATGCGCATGGAAGCGATGTTCAAAGACCTTGGAATCGAGGCAGGACGTGTGGGAGTCTATGGCAATTACGATATTAGCTCAACATTTGGGGTGTTGAACCATTTGCAAAAGATCATGCCCGCCGTCGAATTTGTCGGGGAGTCGCGCGAAGACTCGGTCTTTATGCGCGCGATGGAGACGAAAGACGAAGCCGATGTGGCGCGTATTCGCAGAATGGGGAAGATCACGACCGCGGTCGTGGCGCAGGTCAGAGACTATCTCACTTCCTGTGATGTGCGCGACGACGAGGTCCTACTCAAGGAAGATGGAACTCCATTGACTGTTGGCGATGTCCACGCGAAGATCCGTTTGTGGGTGGCAGAGCGAGGTGCGGAGCTGCCCGAAGGTTTCATCTTTGCCGTCGGGCGCGACGCGGGTGTCCCGCACTCGACCGGAAACCCCGCCGACCTGATGAGACTCGGTCGAACCATCGTGTTCGACATTTACCCGGCAGAGGCTGGTGGAGGGTATTTCTACGATTTCACGCGGACGTGGAGTCTGGGATACGCCACACCGGAGGCGCAAGAATTATATGACCAGGTCAAAGAGATCTTCGATAAACTGGGTGAGAACTTTGACTTGAACGCGCCATTCAAGAATTACCAGCGTATGACCTGCGAATATTTCGAGTCGAAAGGGCACAAGTCGCCACTCAATACCAAGGCGCCCACCGAAGGATACGTCCACAGTTTGGGTCATGGCGTCGGGCTGAACATCCATGAGCGACCATTCAGCGGGCTGATGGTTGGGGAGGATCACCGTCTCACACCAGGTGTTGTAATCACCTCTGAACCGGGATTGTATTACCCTGAGAAAGGCATGGGATTCCGCATCGAAGATACGCTTTGGGTCCGACCGGATGGGCGTATCGAGACACTGGCTGAATATCCATATGATTTTGTATTGCCGATGAAGAAGTGGAAGAAGGAGTAGCATGTGTTGAGATACGACAACATCTAGACCCCGGCACAACAATCCCACCGCTCCCATGACATGAAGATTTTATGAGCGACCTAAAACCTGCCCGTATCCTTGCCATCGAAACCTCCTGTGATGAAACGGCCTGTGCCATCCTTGAAAATGGGCGCGCGCTTCTTGCCTCCACGGTCGCATCGCAGATAGACATCCACGCGCGTTATGGCGGCGTATTCCCGGAAGTGGCTTCGCGCCAGCATGTGTTGAGCATTATCCCTGTCGTGGAACAGGCACTCGCCCAATCCAACCTCACGTTGAAGGATATCGATGCGTTGGCAGTGACGCGTGGTCCCGGCTTGGCGGGGTCCCTGGTTGTAGGCATGAACATGGCAAAGGGTTTGGCGCTTGGCCTGGGTTTACCGCTTGTCGGCGTGAATCATCTCGAAGGGCATATTTATTCACCGTGGGTGTACAACGCGGGTGAAGGCGCTCCCCCGGAGCCGCAATTCCCATTGATGGCGCTGCTCGTTTCGGGTGGACATACTGAACTGGACCTCATGACCGATCATCTGACATACAAACGCCTCGGCTCCACGCTGGATGATGCAGCTGGTGAGGCGTTCGACAAGGTAGCGCGGCTGCTGGGACTCCCGTATCCGGGCGGACCGTCGATTCAAAAAGCCGCCGAAAGCGGCGACCCGACGCGTTTCAAATTCCCACGCGCCCGGCTTGAGAACCCATACGATTTCTCGTTCAGCGGACTCAAGACCGCGGTTTTGTATGAAGTCAACGCGCTGAAGAAGAAGTCGAATACCCTGCCTGTCGAAGACCTTGCTGCCTCCTTCCAGGCGACTGTGGTGGATACATTATTCCAGAAGACCATGCAAGCCGCACGGGATCACCATGCGAAGGAAATTTTAGTAGCAGGGGGTGTCTCTGCCAACCGTGCCCTGCGGCAGGCGTTCCTTAACCAATCCGAAATCAGGGTTCATATTCCGGCATTCTCGCTATGTACTGATAATGCCGCCATGATTGCCGCAGCGGGATATTATCGCTATGCGCTCGGTTATGTTTCCCCGTTGGATATGGATGTCCAACCAACGTGGTCTTTGTCATAACGAACAAATTAAAAACCCAAACCGCCCTTGGCTTGCCCGAGCCGCAGACGGTTTGTAAAGGAGAATGCAATAGTCATTATATACGGGGACATAAATGGAGGCTGAACGCATCCTAAAAGAAAAATTAGAGATTTTTGTGGAAATTAACTTGCGGAGAGCAGTTCTTCAAGTGAAAGAGGACCTTCACGCAGGATTCTGATATTTTCTCCCGTGCAATCCACCAGCGTGGATGGCGTACCACCCGGTGTTTTGCCTCCATCGATAATCAGTGGAATCCGTCCGTTGAGCTGGGCGAAGACATCTTCCGCCGTGGAAGGACTCGGCTGGCCGGAAATATTTGCTGAGGTCACTGCCATTGGTCCGGCCGCGCGGAGCAGGGCGCGCGTTACTGCATGGTCGGGGATGCGCACGCCGACTGTGTCGGTGGCAGAAACGGATTCGGGGAGAGTCGGCTTTTTGGGGACGAGCACAGTCAGCGGTCCAGGCCAGAAGCGGGTGGCGAGCCTGTGTGCAATGGCTGGGATGTCCACCCCAACTTTTTCCAAGTCGCTTTCATCTGCGATCAAAACGGGGATCGCTTTTTCGGCCGGTCGATCCTTCGCTGTGTAGATCGATTCCACCGCCCGACCGTCAAATGCCAGCGCGCCAACACCATAGACGGTATCCGTTGGAAAGGCAACCAATCCGCCGTTTTTCAAGATGTCGAGCGCCCGCTGGAGCGCGTCGGGTGACTCTGCAGAAACAATGATCGTCTTCATAATCGGATTTCGAGCAGCCGATCACGCCCGGTCAGGTCTTTGTGTAAATGGATCTCGGCTTGTGAGAACATATCGTAGGCAAGGTTGAGAGCCAGAATGCCGCGTGTGGCTTCGATCTCGAGCAGGATCAAGCCGTTGGGCGCGAGCCATTCAGGCGCGATCTTCATCAGTCTGCGAAAGGGGTCGAGCCCGTCTGCGCCGCCATCGAGGGCTAGCGTCGGCTCACGACCAAAGATCGGTAAACCGTGCAACGTTTCGGTTGGGATGTAAGGCAGGTTGGCGCAGATCAGGTCACAATGTTCCTCTGTGGATAACGGATATGGAGGATATGGGAGAATATCGCATTGGACGAAATCGATGCGTTGCAACACTTTGAACTTGCAAGCATTCTCTCTCGCTACCTCCAATGCCGCAAGGGAAATGTCGGTGGCAAGGATGTGTACATCGGGGACGTTGACTGCAATGGATACCGCGATGGCGCCCGAACCGGTGCCCACATCCGCCACGGTCCGGCGGACGGTTGATTCCTGCAACCGGGCGATGGCTTTCTCGACGAGCAATTCCGTTTCAGGACGCGGGATCAAGACATCGGGCGTGATATTCAATTCCAGACCGAAGAATTCCCAATGACCCAATACGTAGGGAAATGGTTCGCCTGTTTCCAAGCGCTTCAACGAATCATCCAGCCTTTTTCGTTGTTCGGCAGTCAGTGTCAGTTCGGGATGAGCCATGACCCACGTACGCGGTTTGCCTATAATGTCTGCAAGCAGGACGGATGCATCGAGGGCGGGGGTATCACTGATTAGGGTGAGACGATTTGTGATGCTGGAAAGAAGCGATGACATGTTATTCATCCTTGATTGCCAGCAAGGATAGATATTCGAATACGATGTTCGCTGCCAGAATGGAAGTGATTTCTCCATGATCGAACGGCGGCGAAACTTCCACCAGGTCGAAACCGATCAGGTCCAAACCGTGCAGTCCGCGCACAAGTTGGAGCAGTTGGTAACTGGTCAGACCGCCGACCTCCGGCGTGCCGGTTCCGGGAGCAAAGGCAGGATCGGCTGAGTCTATGTCCACTGTGACGTAGACCGGTCCCTTCATGCGCTTATGTACTTCCTGAAGAATTTCATCCACACCCTTTTGCACGACCTCATGGATGGTGATTGTCCGCGCGCCGAGCGCAGCGGCATCGGCGTAATCATTCTCGCCGCTGACTGGCCCACGGATGCCGATCTGTACGTATTCGCCTTTTCGGATCAGTCCTTCCTGCAGGGCGTAGCGGAAAGGTGTCCCGTGGCTGTAGGGTACGGCTTCGAATTCTGATTCCCAGGTATCGATGTGCGCGTCAAGATGAACGAGGGAAACGGGTCCATATTTCTTTGCGTGGGCTCGCAGCAGCGGAAGCGCGATGGAATGGTCGCCGCCCAGGGTGATGAGCTTCGCACCCGCCTCGATGATTCCGCTTGCCATGTTTGTAATGGCGGTCATTGTATGCTCGATGGAGGTGGGAATGACCGAAACGTCCCCGTAATCCACAACGTTAAGCTTCTTGAGCGGCGCGACATTGAGGGTCGAGTTGTGTCCCCAGATCATTAGCGACGCCTCCCGGATCTTGCGCGGACCAAAGCGTGTTCCAGTCCGATACGATGTACCGCTGTCGAACGGCACACCCATGATGACAACATCCACATTTTTCAACTCGCGCGATGCAGGCAGGCGCATAAAAGACGGAATGCCCATGAAGGGTTGCAGTCCAGCTCCGAATGCGGGATTGTCGTTCATGTTCTCTCCAATGAAAAGGGCGCAACCAGTGCGCCCTAAAAATTTATTCTTCCTCGTCGAAGCCGCTACTAGCTAGTCGGTCTGCCTCATCACGTGTGGATAGTTCTTCGATGAACTGATCGATTGCGCCATCCATGACGGCAGGCAGGTTGTAATTCGACAAGCCGATGCGGTGGTCTGTCACGCGGTTTTGTGGATAATTGTACGTGCGGATCTTTTCGGATCGTTCGCCCGTTCCTACTTGTGAACGGCGATCCGCCTCCAATTCGGCGCGGCGCTTTTCCTCCTCCATTTCGTAGAGGCGGGCGCGCAAAATACTCAACGCACGCAATTTGTTTTGCAATTGCGAACGCTCATCCTGGCAGGTGACGACCATACCAGTGGGCTTGTGATACAACCGCACAGCGGTCGAGTTCTTCTGCACGTTCTGCCCGCCCGCGCCAGAGGAACGATACACTTCGATCTCAATGTCGCTTTCGGGGATCTCAATCTCCACATCATCCACTTCTGCCATCACCGCGACCGTCGCTGTGGAGGTGTGAATCCGTCCCTGCGCCTCAGTGGCTGGCACGCGCTGAACGCGATGCACACCCGATTCATACTTCAGCTTCGAGTAAGCTCCCTTGCCTCGCACTTCGAAGATGATTTCCTTGTATCCTCCCACGCCGATGGCGTTTTCCGAAAGGATTTCAGATTTCCAGCGCTGATTGTCTGCATAGCGGGTGTACATGCGGAACAGATCTGCGGCGAAGATGGCGGCCTCGTCGCCGCCCGCCCCAGCGCGGATTTCCACGATCACATTCTTATCGTCGCGCGGATCTTTCGGAACCAGCAATCCTTTGATCTCTTTTTCCAGGGATTCGATCTTCGGGGTGAGTTCTGCCACATCTGCCTGCGCCAATGCAACGAGATCCGCGTCCTTTTCGGACTCGAGAATTGCCCTGGCTTCCTCTAGGCTTTTCATCGCCTGGCGATACTCCTTTGCCTTGGCAACGATCTCTTCCAACCCCACACGTTCCTTGTTGATTTCGGCGGCGCGTTGATAGTTACTGCCGACCTCGAGCAGTTCGTTACCCAATTGTTCGTAACGGTCTTCAATTCCTTTGAGTTTGTCGAGCATACATACCTTTTGCTGGAACGGGCATTCTCCCGCTTCAGAATGACGAAATAAATGCGCGGTCACTGCTCCGCGCGGCAGGAATTATATCATTTTTCCCAAAGGCAAGACTACGGGCACGTTTCTGGGAAAGGAGCCACCTCCTCCTTTGCATATGGTCTGCCCACATCGGCAATCAGGCTGACATCTCTGCGCAGGCGAAGGCTGGTGCCGAAATATAAATTCGAGATCAAGCGGAAGGTGTTTACCGGAGTGATTGTCGGGTAGAGTGAGGCGTTTCCTCCATTGGGAAAATGGAATGCCATGAGGTTGTTGAATCTCCGTTCAGGAATCACGTAGCCATGATCGCCCTGCAAAACAATGACAGGAGGAATCTCACTATTGCTGATAATCTCGTTCAGGATTTTTGTCATCCTGGAGTTCAAATATTTGATGTTATTAATATACCCCTCCACTTCCAGATCAGGATTGCTTGGGGTGCCGGTTTCAGTGTTGTAATAGCGGCTGTCGGTGTTGAGCGACCCATCCGGGAGAAAGATGTACGGGGTGTGTGGCGACATGATATGAGCATAAACGAACTTTGGTCCAGGGATCGATTCTGCAATTCTGGGCAATTCATCCAGTGTGTAGTTTACCATCTGGTAATGGTTGTAATATCTTCGGGCGGCCAATGCGCTGTCCTCGACGAACGGGTACACAGCGGTATTTCTCAGGAAGATATATTCAAAGGGTGTGATTATTGGCTCCGAAGGATCATCTTTTGTCGATTCCTTCTTCATCGTCAGATAGTAATCCGCGTCTGCCCATTGATCCCATTGGTACCCCGTCTGAAAGCCTACGATGGCGTACCCCCTTTCCTCGAAACTGTTTCTGACGGGGTTATGAATCAGCGCCTCATACAGCGGGGCGGCATTCTTGTCACCTACACCTGTATTGGGAATTGCCCGCCATAAGTAATCCATGCTGAATGTGGAGGACATGGAAAGCAGGGTGTGTTTGTACGTAGTGCGGCTGCATTCTGCAACGTAAAACCCCATTTCCTCCAGATTATTCAAAAACTCGGAATTGTCGAAGCCGAGTTCTCTCAGCGTGTCCGCGCGGCTGTAACCGTCGAGTACGATCAGGTAGACATCGGGGTATTGATTTGGGTTGCCGTTAGCGGGGGCTGAGATGGCCGCGGAGGCGCTTTGGGATGCCTCATCTGCAACAGGGGTGGAAATGGGCTGGTCTACGGCCTTTGTTATTCCAGAAACATGGACTGCAATCTGAAGGACTGGGATCAGGATTAAGATCAACGCAATGGTATTAATCGTGCTTGTCCAATCGCCGGCATGGATACCCTCTTGGCTGATCCAACGGATGATGAAGATCACTAGGGCAATCGAGAGTAGATACAAGGCAATTTGGATGATCCGGTTGAGGTCCGGGTCGAAGCGATCTGTCAGGAGACGCGCAATGTGCCCATAAGCGAAGAAAAACAAAAGGACCACAGTTGTCGCCAATGATGAGCGAGTCCAATCCCTCAAAAAAAGTCGGAACGTGCCGACGAGCAGGCAGGCTCCGAAAAGCGACAACAGAAGCGGTCTGACCACGACGCTTCCGTCCACCTCGCGGATATTGGTTGATAACAACGTCAGGCTGGGATAGACCGAAAAAATGAAAACGAAAAACGGCAGTCTTGCAAAAATGCCCTTGTTCATGAAATTAAACATTCATAAACAGCGAGAGCACCATCGAGAGCACCAGTATGATGGAAAATATGGCGAACAAGATTTGTGCCAGGCTGGGCTTTTGCGCCGCGGCATTTTTTGATTGTTTGTTGTTCCTGAAATTTTTGTCCTTCATTCCTTACTCGCATTCATAACATATGATTGGAAAAGGCGATTTCCATTGCCTTCTCAAGTTCTTCAATTGTTACAGGTTTCGTCACATAGGCGTCCGCACCCAGCGCCAGGGCTTTATCCACTGTGATGTCGGCGGCTTCTGAGGAAAGCATGACAATCGGAATATCCTTCGATTCGGGTCTCCGGCGCAGGAATTCGACCATATCCAGTCCCGAAACCTCCGGCATGTTGATGTCCAGGACGAGTAATTCCGGTCGTTGTCCACTGAGGAGTCTTTGAACCGCCAGGCGGACATTGTGGAACGAAGTCACGTCGCAGTCGAGCATCTTCAGCATCAATCCCACGGCGCGCGTCATCTCTTCATCGTCGTCAACAACCCAGATTCGTTTCATTCCAAATGTTCCTTGATGGATCGAGCCGCATCCGTGGAGACTACCGCCTGGAGTTCCTCCAGCGAAGCGTCCCTAATCTTATCCACAGAACCGAAATGTTTCAAGAGGGCTTTCCGCCGCGCCGGGCCAATGCCCGGGATCGAATCCAGGATCGACGCCATGCCCAGTTTCTGTCGTTTTCTGCGGTGTGCAGTGATCCCATAGCGGTGCGCCTCGTCGCGGATGCGCTGAACGAGATATAACCCCTGGGAATGGCGCGGCAACAGCAGCGAATCCGACCTGTGTGGGAAGAAGATTTCCTCTTGTTGCTTAGCGAGTCCAACCACCGGAACTTTATCCGCCAACTCAAATTTTTCAAGGACTTGGACGGCACGTCCCAATTGACCCTTGCCGCCATCGATGATGACGAGGTCCGGCAGGAAGGAAAACGACGCGTCCGGTTTGGATCCGGGGGCTGATCCCGTTTCCTGTGCCGCCCGCCACCGTCGGAAGCGCCGCGTGAGCATCTCCTCCATCGAGGCGAAATCATCCGGCGCGCCGACCACGCTCTCGATATTGAACTTGCGATAGAGTTTCTTGTCCGGTACGCCTTGCGTGAAGACCACCATCGCGCCGATGATGGCTGTCCCTTGCGTGTTCGAGATGTCGTAACATTCGATGCGGTTGGGCGGTTCCTTCAAGTGCAGCGCCTGCTGTAGCTCTGACAGTGCCTGTTCCTGTTTGTGAGTGTCTGCCTGCCACTGTGCCCGCAGTGCGGAGAGGGTCTCGGTGGCGTTTTCGGTTGCCATTTGCACCAGTTCGCGCGGTTGTCCCTCCCTGGGAACGAAAAACTCCACCTTCTCACCGCCGCGTTTCGATCTCAGCCATTGACCGATAATCTTTCTTTCCTCGATCTCCTGAGGCAGCATGACCTGTTCAGGGATGGTGGCGGCTTCGGTATAGAACTGCGTAATGAATTGTTCCATCACCTCGGCGTCGGCGGCATCCTCCGTCCCTTCGAGGATGAAGTATTCGCGCCCAATCAGTTTGCCGCCGCGGATGAAAAATACCTGTACGCAGGCTTCCCCGTCGCTGCGCGCCATGGCGAGCACATCCGAATCCTTGTAATCAGACGCAAAGACGATCTTTTGCCGCTCGATGATGGATTGAATGGCTTTCAGTTGGTCACGGAGAGCGGCGGCTTTCTCGAAGCGAAGTTCCTCTGAAGCCTTTTCCATTTCTGTTTGCAGGCGTGTGACGATCCCCTCGCTGTGTCCACTCAGGAAATCCATCATATCGGAGATCATTTGGCGGTATCCCGCCTGGGTGACGGCTCCGATACAGGGAGCGGTACACAGTTTGATGTCGTAGTAAAGACACGCCCGTTTGTCCGTGCCGGTGATCTCGCGGTCACAGGTCAGGTAGGGAAAGACTTTCCGTAGCACATCCAGCGTCTGATAGACTGCCCACGCGGAGGTGTAGGGACCGAAGTAGTGCGCGCCGTCCTCCGTCATTTGGCGCGTGACGGTGACTTTGGGGTACGGTTCATTCCAGTGAATTTTGATGTAGGGATAGCGTTTGTCATCCTTGAGCCGGACGTTGTATTTGGGGCGATGTTTCTTGATGAGGTTCATTTCGAGGATGAACGCCTCGAGTTCCGAACCGACAACAATCCACTCGATATCCGCAATTTCGCGCACGAGACGGCGCGTCTTGTTATCATGGCTGGCATCCGCGTGGAAATAGGACCTCACGCGATTCTTCAGGTTGATTGCCTTGCCGACGTAAATGATTGTCCCATCGTTGTTCTTCATCAGGTAACAACCGGGTTTCAGGGGGAGTGTGGCAAGGATGCTTTGGAGTTTCTCTGAGATTTCCATTGGCGGTGATTTTAACACGGTGTCATAACACTTTCATCAGATTGACTCATCTATTATTAAGGCTACAATGAATGGAAATCTTTTCAAGAGAGTGGAACGATGAATGGCCAGCCGGTCTCACAGTGGGATTGGGAATGGAGTTCTTGAACCCTCGGTTAACGAAATCTTCAAACAAATTCAACAAGGGCTGTGAGCCGTTCCCGACCATTGAAAGACAAAACCGCCCCAAGCGCAGTCTCCTGGGGCGGTTTTGTCTTATTGATAAGCTTTTATTCTACTGGAGGTATTCTGTTGGGGCCAATCAGGATGGGGAAATCGGCGAAATACCAGCCATATTCATATGCTTGGGACGCGCCACATTCCCCGGCAATCGGTTCGATGATTCCGTCCTTATCGGCATCCACTCCATATTCAAGGTTATTCGTAATCACGGACAACCGCTCGATAATCGGTTTCATTTCCGGACCAAACGGAGTATCGTTCAATTCCTGCGCCAGAGGCAGGACTTCCTTCGTCCACCCATCCATATTTTGGATGCAGATTTGCATGTTTGCGCTGAAATTTCGAATATTGGGCGTGGAATCCTCCGCCTCGGCAGAATATTTTGCATGTAAAGCGGTTTCCTGGATGTATCCGAGCCGATCCCCGTTTTGAAGACTGCCGAACCCATCTCCATCGGCATTGTCGAGAATGCCATCCCCGTCATAGTCTCGGTATAAGCCGCTTTGATCGCCGACAATCAGGTTGATGACTTCCTCGGTTCGCTTTCGGACTGTGGCCTCGTCTCCGTTTTCGTACGCTTTCACCATGTACACGAAGTTTGGATCGTTTTGTACATCGCCATTGACGGAATAGTTGATATACCGCCCGCTGTAATAAAAGAGGCCGACCATCAGCGCCTCTTCATTCGGCGCGCCAGGGAATGAGACCATGACATGGCGGACGTGAACGAGCGCCTTGGGGGGAAAGGTCGAGGAATAAACGACCTCTCCGGTTGGCACATTGATTGAAACATCGTCGCGTTCTCTTGTGACCTGTACCTGATTAAAGCCATCGAGCAGATTTTCATGGTTCGGATCGGTGAATACCAATTGCCCGATACCGCTGGCATCGAAGATGATCTGTCCAATATCTTTCACGATCGTACCATCATCACTGATGAGCCATGCTTCATAATGCGTGCCAGTTTCAGGTCCGGCAGTTCCAGTATCTAGCGTGATCGAGACCTTGTCCATGATGTCGCTGACATCAGAGAAACGCATCCTGCCAACGGGAACATTGGGGTCGGGTGTGGCTGTCGGCGTGTTTGTGTCGATTGGGAAGACAACCCGGAAGAGGAAGAATCCCAAAACGAGAAAGATGGTGCCTTCCACGGCGAGTCGTATCCACCGGCGTGAGGGAGGGTCTTCCGGTCTGGGTTTTTCCCCTTGGGCGGCTTGCGTCGCCGCCTGACGGGCAAGTTCTGCGATATGCAATGTTCCGGGGGAGACGGTCTGACCGTTGAATATTGCTAAAAACTCGTTTGCCAGCTCGCCGGCGCTGTTATAACGAAGGGATGGATCCTTGGCGAGGGCGCGGTCCAGCAGTGCTTGTAAATCTGGTGAAATTCCCTTGATGACCGGTGGCGGCTCGTTGATATGTTTCATCAACATGCCAAACGTGGTATCTGCCTGAAAGGGAACGCCTCCCGCCAGCATTTCATACAGCATGATACCGAGGGAGTAGATGTCGGTGCGTTTGTCCACTTTTTCGCCGCGCGACTGCTCCGGGCTCATGTAGGCAGGCGTCCCTGAGACGGAACCAGTCGTCGTGTGCATGGTGGAGTCAAGCAGGCGGACCAGTCCGAAGTCGGTGAGGGTCGGTTCCACATCCGGTGGGAGCGGTTCATTCAACGTGATCTGTTTGGTGGGGGAACTCAGCAGGACGTTCGCCGGTTTGATGTCCCTGTGGATCATACCCTTGCTGTGGGCGTAGTCGAGCGCGCTGGCAATGCCGGTCAGTAGTTGTGCGACAATACCGATGGGGAGCCGCTGTTTGTGCTCGTGTAACGATTTGAGGTAGGCGGCAAGCGAAGGTCCGTTGATGTATTCCATCGTCAGACAGGGGGTCTCGTCAACCACGGTGTAGTCCATCATTTGGACAATATTGGGGTGTTTGAGCTCTGCTATAACCTCCGCTTCACGCTGGAAACGGGCAAGTTGATCCGAGTCTCGCTCGAGCAAGCCTCTCATTACTTTCACAGCGACCAGCCCAAAAGACTCGTGCGTGCCCGTATATACTTCAGCCATACCCCCGCGGGCAATCAGGTCATTGATATGAACCTTGCCAAGCGTTTTTCCTGCCCAATCTGCCATATGAGAAATTATAACCGAGATGTGAGAACATGCCGTGTATAATTTCGAAATTGTAATAAGAGGTTAATGTGAAGGAATCATTGGAAGTCCAAGCAGGAAGTATTTTGCAGGAGCGCAAGCTCAAACTGGCTTTGGCAGAATCCTGCACAGGCGGGTTGGTGGGAGATCGAATCACGAACGTTTCCGGCTCCTCCGCGTATTTTTTAGGAGGTGTGGTCGCGTATGCGTACGAGGCAAAGGTTGCCTTGCTGGGAGTCTCCTGGGAAACATTGAATTCCAAGGGCGCGGTCAGCCGCGAGACGGTGCTGGAGATGGCACACGGGGCGCGGAAAGCCCTGGGGGCGGACATTGCCGTTTCAATCTCAGGGATAGCGGGTCCCGGTGGTGGGACAGCGGATAAACCTGTCGGGACAACCTGGGTCGGGCTGGTCGCTGCCGACGGAGAATGGGCAAAACGATTCCATTTCTCCGGGGGGCGCGAGCAGAATAAATCCTCCGCTGCGGATGCGGCGTTGCAGATGTTGCTCGATTATTTGCTGGGGAATCTAAAAGAGTAAGGCGAGATATTCTCCCGCCTTATCGTCTACGCCTGTGCAAAAGTGTCAATCAACAATTTGAAGTTCCCGCCCACGGGGTACAAGATGGGACAGGTGCAACCGCGCTTCTTGTACTCCTCCACTTTGGCTTTTGCCTCGGCGGGTGTCCCGGAAGCGGTGATGTGATGAACCAAGTCCTCGGGCACGAGATGCTTCGCTTTGTTGATCTGCTCCTTGGTGGCGGGCCAACCCAAAATGGACTGGATCTCGTGGATCACCTCCTGTGAGACACGTGATGCCTTGGCGATGTGCGGCTGCTGGGCAAGATACTGGCAAAGCAGCCCCTTTGTGTAATCGATGGCTTTATCGTGATCCTCGTCCACCGAGCATACGATGAGCTGCGGGCGGTCGAAATCATCCATTTTGCGCCCTGATTTTTTCAACCCTTTGTCGAGCAGTTCCAGCGCGTTATCGTTGTACTCTGGAGGGACACAGTAGTTCAGTACCGCGCCATCCGCGATTTCGCCGGTCATTTCCATCATCTGATCCCCGGTCGCGCCGATCATAATTGGGACATGGCGCGGTTCGCGCCGACCATGTACCACATCCAATTCGATGCCGTCCACATGATGAAATTCGCCGTGGAATGTGACCCGCTCCATATTCAATAGACGGCGAAGCACTTCGACCGTCTCGCGCATGGCAAGGAGAGGTTTCCTGCGATCGATTCCCACGTTTTTTGCCAGCGGGTCCCACCAGGCGCCGATGCCGCAGATGACGCGATTCGGGGCGAGATCGTCCAGGGTCAGGAATGTCGCGGCGAGCAGACCGATGTTACGCGTCCAGTTGTTAATCACCCCCGATCCCACCTTGATGCGTTTGGTCACCGCTGCGTACGCCGCCATCGGAACGATGGCATCACGCACCAGGCGCGATTCCGCCTGCCACACGGCTTCAAAGCCTTTTTCCTCCGCGTACCGGGCGTACTCCAACCCATCCCGCAAATCGTGAGAGTCCTGCAGGTACAACGCGACGCGTTCGGTCATGGCATTCTCCTATTCTGTTTAGAAGGTGATGGTTTTTTCCAACTCTCTAATTATCTCAAGGTCTTCCGGCAAGTCAAGGTCCAGCCCCAGTGAAGGCAGGTTGACCACCTCCAATCTGGCGCCCGCCGCCCTGACGCGTTCACAGTGGCGTTGGAAGGAATTTTCCCCAAAATCGTATTCGATCAAGCCCGAGGGCGAAATGAGCAAGGCATTCGTACCTTTCTGATGTCTGTCCGGGGCAATGACCACCACTGGCGGATTTACGGCGCGGTCGATCAGTTCGCGGATATCTTCCGGCGAGATCAATGGCAGATCGGCAGGAAGGACCAACACACCGCGCGTTGCGTAGACCTGTGCAATCACAGTAGCGCGTTTCAGCGCTGTGTTCAATTGCGGCTGACCGTCTTCGAGCACTGTCCGCGCGCCATGATTGCGTGCAATCGTCAGCGCATGTGGATCACGGCTGATAACCAGCACTTGCTCGATCTCTTTCAAACCGGTGAGTGTATCAATGGTATGTCTTAACAGGGATTGGTTGAGTTCCGTTCGTTCGTCTTCCGTTAGTGTTCCAGCGAGACGCGACTTGCCGCGTCGCAACGGTTTTACAGGGACAATCGCCCAAAGTGTCATACGTCCACTCCAATAAAGTTCAGTACATCCCTCGCGAGTTGTTTTCTGTCATCATGACTCTTCATCAGCGTATTGGTTACAAGAGTCCGCATATTCAAACCCCTTACACGTTCTTCGAGTTGCGAATCAACTCTGTCCAACACAAACCCGGACGTCAGTCCGCGATAATGATTAGCCACTGCCAATGCTGATGGCTCGATGCCGAGTTCGTTGAACATTTTTGCCGCGGGTCCTTTCACGGTTTGCCCGCCGATGATGGGGGATATGGCTGTAACCGATTTTCCCTCACCCTTTCGACCCTCCCCCGACAGGAGAAGGGGGTGGTCGAGGGGAATCACCTTCAAAATTGGATCGATGCTCACCCAGGGATTCGACGGGCAGATGATCACCGCATCCGCAGACTGGAGCGCCTCACGCGCGCCGGGAGCTGGCTCCGCTATCTCAGCGCCCTCGAACCGGAAGCCTTTGACGCGCGGCTCGCAGCGTCGATGTACGAAATATTCCTGAAACGCCAGTTCACCATCGTCCGTTTCGACGATGGTTCGCACTGGCTGATCCGACATAGGCAGGACGGTATGTTCCACACCCCATGCCCTGCAGAAATCTTTGGTAATTTGGGATAAGGTTTGTCCCTCGCGCAGCCTCCTTGTCCGTTCCAAATGGGTACCAAGGTCCTGGTCGCCCAGGTTGAACCAACCGGGGCCTCCCAACCTGAACGCGTTCTGAATGACATTCCAGGTTTCGTTCACGCGTCCCCAACCCGTTTCGGGATTTGCCAGCCCGGCTAATGTGTAACAAACCGTGTCCATGTCGGGGCAGATATATAAACCGTAATGTTCAAAATCATCGCCGGTGTTGACGATAACCGTGAGTTCTTCCGGGGAAAGGATTTGGGCGAGTCCGTGGACAAGTTTCGCACCGCCGACTCCGCCAGCCAATGCGACGATTTTCATGAGAAGATCGTTATCTCTTGAATGGATTTTCTTTCTCTTGCATCAGGAATCTCCATTGGGTACCCAATAAAAAACATGGCTTGTGGTTCCCATGTTTCAGGTAATTTCAACGTGCGGAGAATCACATCTTGCACAAACAAGGGCCAACATGCCCACACACCGCCCAGCCCCTCGGTGTGGGCGGCAAGCAGAAGCTGCAATCCTGCCGCGGCAACGGATTGGATTGCCATCGTCCGCTCGGCTTGCTGGCGTTTCTCGTCAGGGTATACATCTATTTCGCTCATATCGAGACAGAGCAAAATGGAAGTGGGCGCGGAGGTAATTCGCTCTTTCGAGCGTTTGATCTGGGTTTGTATTTTTTCAGGGGGAAGACCATCGCGAGTCAGGTCGCGTTCAAACTCAATTGCCATGGCATCTGCAAGGTATTGCCTGACGGATGGGTCGGTCAATACCGCGAATCGCCACGGCTGGCGGTTGTGCGCGGAGGGGGCAAAGGTTGCGGTGGTGAGGATTCTTTGGATAACGGACTCAGACACCGGGTCTGGTTTGAAACGCCGGATTGAGCGGCGAGTCCGTAAAAAATGGTGCAGGTCAATCGTGTTCGTCGAAGTGTGTTGGCTTGATCCGGAAAATGATCCGCCGTTGTCCCGGGCGGTGGGTCCAGGGTTTGTCATCGTATCGAATGGATAATTTGTTGATGTGCTCATCTGCGCCTTTTGTTGTGTAGCTTACAACTTCGCCGCGAATGCCGAGATAGCGATAGCGATTATTGGGGTCTTGAATGGCCATCGCCACCTGCGGACGAGCCTTCATGTTCCTGTCCTTGACGCGTCCCTCATTGGTATTGATAAGGATGTGTTCACCATCAATATCAAACCATACAGGCGTGACTTGTGGTGAACCATCGGGCATGATGGTCGCCAAATACAGCAGGGCTTTTGTATTTTCGTTGAGCAGGTCGAGAAAATCTTTGGGAAAGGTCATCTTGTTGCCAGCGGGTTTGATATGAAAAGTGTTGCCATTTCTCTGTTGAAATTCCGGATGATCTGAACGTCTGCGTTTGTGCATCCAAGCAGTAGTTTGATCTCCGCATCGCGCTTAATCCTATCAAATGTGCATAAGATTCCTGTTAGCGTTTTTGATTCGAGTGAGCCAAACCAGACATCAACCCCATCGCCATCGCCTGCGGATGTCCCTTCAAGATAGCCATAATCAAGCGGATAGATGAGTTCAGGGCAGCGTGGGTGTGGTTTTCCTTTGGGACGGTCAAGAACGGTCGGGTTGGTCTGGAGCAGATCCATCATCTGTTGCCAAAATAGAGTGTCAGGTTCCATGTCCATATTCAGGCTCCGGGTCTTAACGGAAGAGGTCTTGTTCTTTGGGACGAATCAATTCATTCAAGGCTGCCTCACGCAATTCATATGGAAAACCGCGCACATGGATAACCGGCGTTCCCTCCGCGGCCTGCCCCATCATGAGCGAAGCCGCCGCGGCGAGTTCGTCGGCTGCACCAATCTGAGTGACGCGCAAAGTGTAGCCAAAAAGATCGGGATGACCGCGCAGATCGACCATTCCCGGCAGTCCCGCGATGCCGATGGCAATTCCAACTGTCCCATTACGCCATGCGCGTCCGTGCGAATCGATGATTAGGATACCAATCCTTTTTCCGGTTTTAACTTGGATTTCATCCCGCATCTTCCTCGCCGACCGGTCCGGATCCGTTGGAAGAAGCAACACCCACTCCTCGACGGAGTCGCCCGCCCCCGCCACGTTCGAGTGGTCGATGCCTGCATTCGCGCAGACGAAACCAAGCCGGTGCTCGACAATGATCGCACCCGGTCGAGTACGCAGGACTTCATTACTTTCCTGCAACATCAATTCGACCACGCGCGGGTCCTTCTCCGTTTGTTTTGCGAGTTCGATGGCGCGTGCGGACGGAGTGACCGTCACCAAATTGATTGCACGCCCCTCCGCTTTGCTGACGATTTTCTGCGCAAGGACGAGAATGTCGTCATCTTCAAGTGTAATTCGGGAATCTTGCAAAGATGCAACAATAATATCCGCCAAGTTGTCATCTCGGCGGATAAGGGGGATGTTAATCAGCGGCGTGAGTATGAGCGATGACACTTTATTCTTTGCGCGGAACACCCGTGATCTTGATGCCCGAGTGTTTGGAGCCATACTGTTTGTTGATGTTAATGAGCACACTGGTCAATCCTTCGACCACAACCGAGTTTTCAATGGGACCCGCATCCCAGCCGGTCAGCCCGGCGGCTTCGACCAGGGTTAACGCCTCGGCGCGTGCATCCTTGCTGGAGCCAGTGACCAGGACGTCACAGTCGATATCCTCATCGGTCAGCAAGTGTTCGTGCGATATGGTCTGGAAGGCGGCCACGACCTCCACACCTGCGCCAAGAATCTCTTTTGCCTCCTGCGCCGCGGAACCGGCAGGAGGCATCTGCACCTTGGTCACTTTGGGCGGTACGAGCGGCGCGGTGACATCGATCAGGATTTTCCCCTGGAGTACATTCTTCACACTTTCCAGCGTGTCGCGATGGGCGGCATACGGTACGGTCAACACCACGATATTCGCCTGTTCCGCAGCTTCCCGATTGCTCATTCCCACCACGGATGTGGAGCCTTCCAGCAGTTCCATGATCTCCGATGCCGCAGTCACGGCTCTTTCAGAGGAACGCGACCCGATCAACACACGGTAACCAGCCTTTGCCCAGCGATAGGCAAGTCCTTTGCCTTCCTTGCCTGTGCCGCCGAGCACGGCGATGGCCACCATCAACGGTTTTTTCTCTTCCATGAAATTCTCCTCTACAAAACCTTTGCTACTTCCTTGTTGTATCTTTCCCAGACCTTTGGCGCGATCTCACGGGCTTGAGCCGAGATTTCCTTTTCGTCAAGTGTCAGCAATGTACGGTCTTTCATCAGAATTTTTCCCGCCACAATGGTTGTGGTGACCATGCTTTGCTGGACGCCAAAGATAATATGCCACGGCAGGTTGCCGGCAGTCAAAGGGGTGTTGGGCTGATAGTCCACAAAAATGATATCAGCGAACGCGCCGGGGACAAACTGCCCGATGGGCGCGGATGGAAAGAAGACATTCGCCAGCGCGGCATTGTTGTAGACCGCCATCTGTTGAACATCATACCCGTTCATGCGGCGCGGGTCACGGTGGTGGACCTTGTGAAGAAGATATGCGGCTTTCCATTCCTCCCACATGGCGTTGGAGAAGCCATCATTTCCAAGACAAACCCTGACCCCGGCGCGCATCATCGATTCGACTGGCGCCACGCCAACGCCGTTGTTCATGTTCGAACGCGGCTGGTGCGAGAGCCATGTTCCGGTTTCGACGAGCAATTGGATCTCGCGCGCATCGAAGTGGACTCCGTGCGCGGTGATGGTTTTTGGCCCAAGGATGCCATGCCTGTGCAGGCGGTCGATCACGCGCAGCCCGGTCTTGCCGAGGCTGTCATATTCGTCTGATTCATGCTCGGCGGTGTGGATGTGAAAACCCACATCGTCTGGCACAGATTGGCGGCACAACGCCAAGGATGAGTCTGAAAGTGTAAGGCTGGCGTGCAGACCGAATGTCCCGGCAAGAAGCGGGCTTTTCGTCCGCTTGAGGAAGCGGAGGTTTTCCTCGATGCCGGTTTTCATCTTCGCTTCGCCGTCACGGTCGGTTACTTCATAGCACAAGACTGCCCGCAGCCCGGCTCTCTCAACTTCTTCCGCGATAATGTCGAGTGAGCCATCGATGGCGTTGGGCGAGGCGTGGTGGTCGATGAGAGTCGTCGTACCATGTTTGATCGCGTCTACAAGACAGGGAAGCACCGAATATCGGATGCTTTCCGCGTCGAGCGAGCGGTCAAGGGGCCACCATAATTTTTTGAGGATCTCAGGGAAGTCCTTGGGTGCGGGGCCGGGGATTACCATGCCGCGCGCATAGGCGCCATAGAAGTGTGTGTGGGCGCAGATATTGCCAGGCATGACGTATTGCCCGCGCGCATCCAGTTTTTCTTCGCCTGAATATTTGACACTCAGGTCTGTTGTGGATCCAATCTCCTTGATGCGGTCATTCTCGATCAGAAGAGCGCCGTTTTCAAGAACACGATTCTCCGATTCCCACGTAATGAGGGTTGCATTGATGATGAGCATGTCAGCCTACGCCAAATTGGTTTGGGTGTGGTAATTTCATACCGTTTGCGCCGATCTCTTCGATGGCGTAGAATGCCGCCTCGCGTACTTCGGGGTCTTCGCCATACACGGCGTTGTACAGTGCGCCGATAACTCCCTCGTTTGCCGAGCGTTTGAGATAGGGCAGGGCAGCCAGGCGTTGTTCCGTGTCGCCCATTTTGAAGGCGGTCAGCAGGAGATCGGTCGCCGGTCCGCCGCGCGGGATGCCGACGCCCTGTTTTCCGGCAAATTCGATCAGCCACGCGGACTCTGAAGGTGCGGGAAGTTTGCGCGGTACACGCGGGTCAATGACTGCCATTTGCTCGAGATATTGCGCCGCGAGATTACGCACCGCCCATTGGTCGTCCTCCACCTGCATATGCTGGAGTATCTCGGTTGCCCAAGGCTGCCGGACATGAGCAAGTCCGTGCACCACGGCGCGGCGCAGCATGATGTCGGCAAGGGTCGCGCCCTCCTTGAGCATGGCATGTCCCTCGGTCGGATCGTTCGCCATGGCTTCTGCAGCGGCGCGCCGGAGTTCTTCGTCGCCCTGGAGAAGGGCGCGTGCAACCGTTTCGATGGATTTCTCCGTACCAATGGCAACCAATGCCAGACAGGCTGCACGCCTCACCGCCCCCACCGGAGCCTGCAATATTTCTTCGAGCATGTCCACCGCCTTGGCGTCTTTCAAGGCGCCGCTGCCCAACGCCGCGAGTGGAAGGAGATCGAAAGAGCGCGAACCGAGCAATTGCCGGAAGAGGGCCGCCGCGCCCGGGTCATTGCTGGTTACGAATGCCGCCATAGCCTGTCCGCGAAGCGCCAGCGGCTGTCCCTCCGCCTGCAGGATGTTCAGCAAACTGGCAAAAACCTTGCCGCGCCATGCGGCTTCCCTGGGAGCATCGCGGAGCCAGCGCGCGACAGTAAACACCTGTGTGTGCAGCGGAAGGTCGGATTCTTTCAACAGAATGTCCACCACAGCGGTCGCATCACCGCGTGCCGCGAGATAACGAAGGGAAAGGGTCTTTCCGTTCCATTCCGGCTGAGCGAGCAGAGTCGTGTCGGCATCATTGTCGCCGATTGCCTGGCCTGCCAGATACCCATTAAGGACGGGATGCAGGAAGCGCATCCTGTTGTTCGGATGCGAGATGAGCAAACCGCTTTCCACCATCTTGCTCAACAAGCCAAAGGTGGGAACAACCTCCCCTGCCTTCGATTTTTTGATGCGTATCTTTTGCGAATCGGTGGGAGGAACCGGTTTTCCATCCGGCGATTCTGAAGCGGTTTCCGCGCTTTCAATGGATTTGTCGTCCACAATATCGTACTGTTTTACCCATGCACGCGCCTTGCGCGGGTCAAAGATCGGTTGTGCTGTGAGGATTACCTGCATCGCCAGCAATTCCAGCGCCGCGACGGGGGTCCCGCTCGGAGCGACCCGGCGAACATGGGTGGCAATGGCATCCAACACGCGCGGCCCCAGACTGTCACCGGCGTACGCGCCCCAGACTTTCAGAGTCAACTCAAAGGGAGTCAGACCCGTGTTGTCGGTCATCAGCCAGGAATTGAGCAGGATGGGATCCATCTGCACGGCATGCGATTGCGCCCAAGCCTCCATCGCGACCGTTTGCGACCACAACTCACCCCACTGCTGGATGAAACGCGCGTTCTGTTTGGCGTCCCATGCCGCAATGGCGAGCGGATTGAAGCCGAGACCGAGAAGGCCGTTCAAATGACCAACGCAGGCAGTGGTCACAATTTTCGATTTCGGATATGCCTGCATCAGGCTCTTAAACCACTCCACGACCTGTCCCTGCCCTTCGGGGTCGAGTTCATCAAAACCATCAACCAACAACAACGCTTGTCCATTCTTGAAAGTCTGCTGAATGAACCCCGGAAGCCGCCCCAGATCGAACATGGGCGCATGTTCACTGGCCGCGTGTATGACGATATTGACAGGGTCTTTTGACGGATCGTGAGGGAGCTGCAAATCTGCGACGTGATAAAGATACGGCACCGCGTCCATTTCCCCGCTCGTCTCCAGCCGGACCTTGAGGTTGGCAGCCATCGAAGCGAGATGAGCGAGGGCGACAGTCTTTCCCATGCCCGCCGCGCCGACGATGACGAGATTCGTCCCGCCTGCAACGGCATCTGATAGACTCAAAGTCGGCGCATGATAGACAGCGGCAAGTTCGGGCCAGGCAGGCATATAGGGCAGGGTCTGCGAGATCACATCCTCCTGCAGCCCCACCACGCCCGGCTCCACGCGCGCTGGAGGGGCCATCAGGCGCGGCTCTTGTATGATTTCGCCCAGCGCAAATAAAGGCGCGGCGAGGTGCATACCCTGTGCGCGTCGCAACGTGATGCGGCGGTGATTGTCCTCCAACCCGCTTGTGCGCCGAACTTGCGCGGCCTCGCGCTGCTCCCTCATATTCTCGCGAATCTGGTTGAGTAGCGGACGGATTTTCCCCATCAAGTAATAGAATGCGATCCCAGTTACGAAACCGACGAAGAAGGCAAACGGATAGATATGAAAGTCAATTTGCATACAGAATCCGTCCGCAGGTAGGGCAATGAAATAGTTGACTGGTCGAACGTGCGTTTTGTTGTTGCGAGGATGTCAATGTGGTGCCGCACGCCGCGCAGGAGTTGTCGTTGATGGTTGTAACGGCGATGCCGCGTCTTTGCTGGCGGAGCTGGTCGTAGATTCCAACCATCTGAGCGGCGAGATTGCTCATGACGGCTTTGCGTTCGGCGTCGAGCCGTTCGCGTTCTTTGTGAAGAGATTCGCTTTCCCTGGTGAGGTCGCGACTTTGATCGCCCCTGCTGGCGCGTACACGTTCCAATTCAGAACGCGCGGATTGCATCTCGGACTCCGCGGCTTCCATTACAAGCATGGCTTCCAGTTCGCGCTCTTCAAGTGTCTCGAGGTAGCGTTTCAACGAAGCGACATCCTTTTGCAGATCCTGTAATTCTTTGGGGTTATGAACAAGTCCACCGTACAGACTGGCTTCGGTCTGTTCGATCTTGATGCGCTGTTTCTCGACCTCCGCCTCTGTGAGTTTTACTGCACGCTCCGCATCCTTGAATTTCTTTTCAGAGAGGTTATATCGTTCAATTGAAGCCCTGAGTTCGATATCGTTCTCCAGGGCTTCCTGAATTGCCTTCAGACGGGCCTGGATCTGATCGATCTGGCTGTCCACTTGTTGAAGACGATACAATCCCAGCGCCGCGCTCATGGTTTGGTTATTATATACGAACTCCCTTACTGGGTGGGCAGATTATAGAAATTGTAAACAGTCTGCGATAATTGCGCGAAAAGCGCCGAGACCGGGTCCCACACGGTTTGCACGGGGTGATAGGCGTAGATCACCAGAACATAATTCCCGCCGGGTGTGTAAACGATGGCGGAGTCGCTGATATTCTTGATGACCAGCGTGGATGGTTCGCTGATCCAACCGTGTTTATGGGCGACCTGTGTCCCCTCGGGGACGCCCGCTTCGATCAGAACCCCGATCTTATCCAATGCCAAAAAGTTGATCATCTGCTGACAGATTTGGCTGGTGATCTTGTCGGGAAACGCCGCGATCAAGGCGCCGCCTCCGGTTGTGGCACACTGGTAAATATCAGCGAGCAACATGCCTGCATCCGAAGTGGTGGTCTGGTTGAAGACATCGGGGTCGGTAGTGACATCCGTGCGGGAGTTGGCAGGCGTCGTAATGCGCTGGAGCAGAGGGCAGGGTGATTCGGGGCTGCAGAAGAAGCCGGCAATGAAAGTATTCTCCAACCCAATCCTTCTCATATCATCCGTCACTACGAGCGGGCCGCGGAACGGGTCCAGCCGCTCCATCAGCCGATCCGCAGGCGGGTTTTCGGACTTGCGAATCATGTCGAGAATCAGGCTGGTGGATTGCTCGTCCAGCGCGGCGGTCCCGTATTTGATGAAATACGAGACCATGATAGGGATCTTGACCGTACTGGAAGCCGTGAAGGACACATCAGGATTCACGGAAATTGGCTGACCCTTATCCATGGCAAAGTGGATTTCCTGTCCATTTTGCAGGTCGAGCAGGTATAGACCAATCACGCCATCAAAACCTGCTCCTGTGATGTTTTGCTGGAGGAGGATTTCGAGATTTTCCATGGTAGGACGCGCCGCCGCGCTGCGTTGAAACGAGAGGACGACCGTGCGATTGGTGGGCGAGCGGAGCGTTTCTTCGATCAGGCGGACAGCGCGTTCGATGTCCAATGTCCTGCCCGGGATGCCCGGCAGGAATGTCGTGCCGCCGGGGACAGGTTGTGCTGGGGTGGGGGGCTCGTCATAGCGTGGGGCGATCTCGTTTTGGAGATAGGCGATCAAACGGTCTTCCGCAATTGTGGCGCTTAACGGGATTTCTACAGGGGTTGGGTCACGATTCCATAGATAGTCCCAGAATCCCCCCCAGAAAGAGCCGCCGGTCCGTTCCAGGTCTGCCGCGGCAATCATGCTGTCCAGGTCCAATTCAAAGCCGACGACCGATGGATCGATGTGAATAACCGCCTCACCGTATTGCACTTCGATGGGGGATGAATAGACTTGCAGGACGCGTTCAGACGCCACCTGCGGATTCACACCGCCGACCGATACGCCTGCAATCTTCATTCCGGCAGGGTAATTATTGCGCTGGCGGCTAAACCCGATCAGGGAAATGATGGTCAGCACGATGGCGATGGATAGGATTGCGATGGAAATGCCCCGCAGAATGGGGATGGAACGTCGATTCCTCACAGAACCTCCGAAAATATGACAAACATCGTGAAAAAGTATAACACACTCATTTTTCCGTTTGTGCTAGAATAAATTGACCGTTTGTGCGGTTTGCACCATAAAATTTTCTCTGAGGATGGGAACATGCTCCGCTCCTTTTTGATTTATCTCTCCAAGGCTGCCTGGGCGCAGAAACTGGTCACAAGCTGGGGGGTCGCGTGGAAGGCGGCATCGCGTTTCGTTGCCGGGGAGCGCATCGAAGACGCCATTCGCGCCGTGCGGGAATTAAATGGCAAGGGCATCAATGCAACACTCGACCATCTGGGGGAGCATACTTCCACGGTGGAGGAAGCCAACAAGGCTACTGACGATATCTTGACAGTATTAACTGAAATCGATAAAGCGGGGGTGAGAGCGAATGTATCCATCAAATTAACCCAGATCGGCATGGGGTTGGACGAGGAGATCTGTCGCCAAAATCTGGTCCGCATTTTGGAGCTGGCAAGCCGGCATGATAACTTTGTGCGCATCGATATTGAAGATACGCCTTATACCGATGTGACGATCTCGACCTATAACGCCATGCTGGAGCGCGGCTTCACCACCCGGCAGGTGGGTATGGCGGTGCAATCATATCTCTACCGCGCCGAAGAGGATACCCGCAAACTTCTTGACAAGGGAACCCGCTTCCGCCTGGTCAAAGGTGCGTATAAAGAACCCGCCGACAAGGCCTACCCCAAGAAGTCGGATGTGGATGCGAACTATGACCTGCTGGCAAAGATCATGATTGACGCTGCGCTCAAGAGCGAACAGAATACCCTCAGTGAAGACGGGCGCATCCCGCCAATTCCCGCCATTGCTTCACACGATGAGAAGCGCATTGCCTTTGCCAGACAATATGCCGAGAAGGTTGGTTTGCCAAAGTCCGCCATTGAATTCCAGATGCTCTACGGCATCCGCCGCGAATTGCAGGAACAACTTGTGAAAGAAGGCTTTCCTGTGCGTGTGTATGTCCCGTTTGGCACACACTGGTATCCATATTTCATGCGTCGGCTTGCAGAACGCCCTGCCAATATCTGGTTTTTCGTTTCCAATTTTTTTCGCAAATAATTCATACGGGCGGGTCCAGTTACCCGCCCGTACGTTTATAATGGGGGTATGTCATCACCTCTCGCCCTTGTCACCGGCGCGGCACACAGACTGGGGAAAGCCTTTGCATTGACTCTTGCGCGTTTAGGATACGATATCATCCTTCATTATCATCGCTCGTCCGACGCGGCGTTTCTGACCAAGGCGGAGATTGAATCGCTTTCGAGACGCGTCGCCTTAGCCCAAGCTGACCTCACCGATCCCGGGCAGATCCATTCCCTGCTTTCCGCTTTCGATTCCCTCGATGTTCTCGTCAATTCTGCCGCCTTCATGCCCAACGGAACCGTGGATGTACTCTCCCTCGAAGACTGGGATACATCCCTCGACTTGAACCTGCGGGCTCCATTCCTTCTTGCGCAGGAATGTGCAAAAAAAATGACCCGTGGCGGGCTGATTGTCAATATCACGGATATAGGCGCGCAAAAGGTATGGAGTCGTTATCCGTCCTACACCATCAGCAAAGTTGCGCTCGAATCGTTGACAAAGATTCTTGCCCGCGCCCTCGCGCCGGGAATTCGTGTTAATGCCATTGCGCCGGGTTTTGTCCTGCAATCGGACATTGTCCCGGCGGAGGAGTGGAAGCGGTTGATTAATCGGATTCCGCTCAAACGTCCCGCGCGAACCGAAGAAATATCTTCCGCGCTCGAATTTTTGTTAGCGAATGAGTATATTACGGGCCAAACGATCGTCGTGGATGGGGGGTATTCTTTGATATAACTTTTTATTGAATGGATGATGACTGGTTTCCCTGCCAAAGGAGGCTTTAATGTCTGAGCTTGACGAACTTGCCGACAAGTTGAAATCCGAAGGGGAAAAATTTTTTTCCCTGTTTGCCGGCCTGACCGACGACCAATGGAATGCAGAGGTCTACACCGAAGGCGAAACATGGACCATCCGCAATGTGCTCGCTCACTTTGTCACCTCTGAGCGCGGATTGGTCAAACTCTTCGAGCAGATCCGGTTGGGCGGCACAGGCTCCTCCGACGATTTCTCGATCGACCGCTATAATGCCAGCATGCAGGCAAGGACCAAAGGACTGTCTCCCCAAGAATTGCTCGAGCAATTCAAGGAAGTGCGCGACACCTCCATCGCGTGGACGTTATCGCTTTCTGAAGCGGACCTTGAAAAACAAGGCAGACATCCCTTCCTCGGCATGACTTCGATTCGCGAAATGATTAAAATGTTATACCTGCATAATCAGCTCCATTATCGGGATATGAAGAAAGTGTTGCAACAATAAATACAAAGGATACGAAGTACGCGAAGGAAAAGCCAAAGAGAGACCTTTTGTTATTTAAAATTGTCCGATTTTGATGCCCTTCTGTTCTTCGTGGTTAAACAATGAATCTCCCGCCATTCAAACTTGAACGTTACTTTGCCAAATACGAATTCAACACTGAGTTCCTGTTGTGCTCCTCCGATTGTGAATCCATGTCCATCGCGGATTTGCTGGCGCTTGAGCCCGGCGCCGCGGAAAAATTCCAGCGTATCTGGCTCGGATATACCGAATCGCAAGGAAGCCCCGCGTTGCGACAGGAAATAGCCAAGGTCTACGAAACCATCCAGCCGGAAGAAATCCTCGTTCATAGTGGGGCGGAGGAAGCCATCTTCCTGTTCATGCAAGTTACCCTGGAGAGGGGCGACCATATCATCGTCCACACGCCATGCTATCAATCCCTGCGGGATGTAGCGAAAAGCATCGGTTGTGATGTCAGTCCGTGGCGGGCACGTGAAGAAAATGGCTGGGCACTTGATCTGGATGAACTCCGTCACCTCATGCGGACCAACACCAAAGTCATTGTTGTCAATACGCCGCACAATCCAACCGGTTATCTCATGTCCCGCGCCGATTTCGATGATCTGAATAAATTTGCGCAGGAAAGGAAGATAATCCTGTTTTCCGATGAGGTCTATCGCGAATCGGAATATGACCTCGCGGCGCGCCTCCCTGCCGGATGCGATTACGGTGATCATGCTGTCTCGTTAGGCGTCACCTCCAAAACCTATGGGCTTGCCGGTTTGCGCATTGGCTGGGTCGCCACGAAGAACAAAAAGATCTGCGAGAAGATGGCGTCACTCAAGGATTACACCACCATCTGTAACTCCGCGCCGAGTGAATTTCTTGCGGAGGTAGGCATACGTCATCGGCAGGAACTCGCCGAACGAAACCTCGGAATCATCCAATCCAATCTCTCCGTCATTGACGACCTCTTCGCTCGTCATTCTTCACTCTTCACCTGGAATCGTCCCACAGCTGGCTCAATGGGTTTCCCGCGCCTGCTCAAAGGAAACGTGGAAGATTTTTGTGATGATCTCGTCAAGAAATCTGGTGTGTTGCTCCTGCCCGGTTCGATGTACGACGATTCACATAACCACTTCCGCTTAGGATTGGGGAGGAAGAATCTTCCGCAAGCGGTCGAACGGTTGGATAATTTTGTTTCCTCTTTTTTCTTTCACCCCTCTCACAGTCTTTAGTTCCCACCCTCAAATTATTGACAATCAATCGGAAAATCAAAATTGAAAAACCTCCTCCGCCTTGCCCGTCCCATGACCCTGCTCCTCGCCGCACTGACCTACTTCCTCGGCGCGAGCATCGCCGATTACCTCGGCAAGACCCTCCAGCCCGATTTCTTCTGGCTGGGACTCCTCGGCGTTCTTCTCTCTCAAACGAGCATGAATCTCCTCGCTGAAGTTTTCCGCCTTGATGTGGAACCTCTTCAGGAGAACGAAACGCGCAGAGAGCGGCAGTCCTTGCGCAATAATGCCCTGTATGTGTCGATTGGTTCACTCGCAGCCGTTGCGTTGATTGCTTACCTTCTCAACCAGATATCGTCGCTTTCCCCGCAAACCTTTCTCCTTCTGCTCCTCTCTCTTCTGTTCATTCTTGCTTACTCAATTCCGCCCTTCAGGTTTGTCAATCGTGGTTTCGGCGAATTCATCCTCGCCGCGCATATTGCCTATGTGATCCCCTCACTGGCATTTGTGTTACAGGCGGACGAGACCCATCGCTTTCTCATGCTGACCATCCCGCTGACTTTTCTGGGGCTGGCTTATTTCATCGCGATGGATTTCCCCTCCTTTGCCTCCGACCAAAAATATGGACGTGTCACGTTTCTCACGCGTCTTGGCTGGGAACGCGTTGTGCCACTGCACAATATCTTTCTCATATTTGCGTACATTTTTCTGTCACTCTCTCCGACCTTCGGTTTATTGTTTTCGTTGATTTGGCCTGCCTTCCTTACGCTTCCCTTTGCCCTCTTCCAGCTCTACCAACTCCGCAACATCTCCCTTGGAGCCCGGGTCAACTGGACTCTCCTCGCCGCCACCGCCCTCGCCGTCTTTGGACTCACCGCCTATTTCATCACTATGGCTTTCTGGCTTCGCTAACCGGATACCTGGAGCTTGCCGCACTATATGCCCGAATTCTTGACCCTCCTCCCTCCAGATGCCGCGCGGGACTTGATGCTTTCGCATCTTTCTGCGCCGGAAATTGATTCCGAATGGATCGACGTTCCATCCTCTTTGAACCGAATCCTTGCCGAAGACATCCGCGCGCCCCATCCATTGCCCGACTTCCAGCGCTCCACTGTGGATGGATACGCCGTCCGCGCCAGCGACACACACGGCGCCTCCGACTCCCTGCCCGCTTACTTGACACTCATTGGCGAAGTCCCCATGGGAGACGCGCCCGTCTTCGAGATTGAACCAGGGCAATGCGCGTTGATCCACACCGGAGGCATGGTGCCGAATGGCGCGGATGCGGTTGTGATGCTGGAGTACACGCAGGTCGTCGCCTCATCGGGACTCAGACCTGACGACACTGTGAGAAAAGAAATCGAAATCTCCCGCGCAGTTGCCGATGGCGAGAATATGATCCGCATTGGGGAGGATGTGGCGCAGGGGCAACTTGTCCTCCCCAAGGGAACGCGCATCCGTCCGGCGGAACTCGGTGGGCTTATGGCATTGGGCATTCTGTCCGTACGTGTGGCAAAAAAAATACGGGTAGGATTGCTCTCGACCGGCGATGAGGTGATCGACCCGGGTCAGTCACCGCGACCGGGGCAGGTCCGCGATATCAACTCGTATACGCTTGGCGCGCTCGTCGAAAAAAGCGGAGGTGTGGCAAAACGCTATGGGATCATCCGTGACCAGTTTCAGGCGTTGAAAGACGCGGCGGCGCAGGCGTTATCTGATTGTGACGCGGTCATTATCACGGCTGGTTCCTCCGCCTCCACCCGCGACATGACCGCCGACGTCATCCGCTCGCTGGGAGAGCCGGGGGTCCTCGTTCATGGCATCAACACGCGTCCCGGCAAGCCGACCATCCTCGGCGTGTGTAACGGCAGGGCGGTGATTGGCTTGCCTGGCAATCCGGTCAGCGCCCTGGTGAATGGGTACCTGTTCGTTGCGCCTGTGATTGAAAAGTTGTTGGGTGTGTTGCCGGCGCCAAAGGCAACCGTGATGGCAAAGTTAACCGTGAACCTCCCTTCACAAGCTGGCCGTGAGGATTGGTGGCCTGTCAAGCTTCTCTCCTCCCCCGTTAGCAGAGAGGGCGGTGATCTTTTTGCGGCAGAGCCAATTTTCGGCAAATCGAACCTCATCTTTACACTTGCTGCTGCTGATGGGTTGTTGCGCATTCCTCCCGACGCCACAGGACTCAGCGCAGGCGAGATCGTCGAAGTGTTTTTGATGTAGCCTTACCTGCAGTTCACCAAATATCCCTGACTGTAAATCCGTTCGGATACGGATCGCTGGGATCAACGACAAATTGATTGATGGCAGTGATCCACGCGGTGCCGCCGATGGTGGGGACAACCGCCGCGTAGGGTCCGACTTTGGTCTCTTCGACGAGCCGACCAGTAAAAATGGTTCCCAAAATTCCTTCGTGGCGAAAATCTTGATTCAAACCAAGTTGTCCGCGTGCGTAGAGTGTTGCCATCTTCGCGCATGTGCCGGTGCCGCACGGTGAGCGGTCAATGACGCCTGTCCATGTAGCAGGTTTTTCCCAGTCGAGTACCCCCGTCGAAACTGTGACGACATTTTTTCGGTGCGCGTTCGGGTTTGTCGGCGGCGCAGAAAGTTGCCCAATGGTGGGACCGGTGATCCCGGGGTTGTCGGGATGCGCCACAGGATATTGTTCGGCAGTGGCAGTCTTTACCATTTCGGTGATGCGTGTGATATCCCTGCCTTCGTCGGGTGTGAGTTGCAAACCAAACTGTGCCGCGTCGGCGATCATGTAAAACATGCCGCCCCAGGCGACATCCACAGTGGCGGTGCCGAGCTTGGGAACTTCCACTTTGACGTCAAGGTGCACTGCAAATGCCGGAACATTTTTAAATGTGACCTGAGTGACCTTGCCATCCTTGCATTCTGCACGAATGCCGATCAACCCGGCAGGCGCTTCGAGTACGAACTCGGTCACTGGTTCCGTCATCGGAAGCATTCCAGTCTCGAGCAGGGTTGTCGCTACACAAATGGTGTTGGTTCCAGACATGGGCGGATACTCAACCTGTTCCATGATGATGAAACCCGCATCGGCATCGGGGTGAGTGGGTGGCAGGATGATATTGGCACACAAGGCGGGATACCCGCGTGGTTCGCGCAATATGCGTAGGCGGATGTCGTCGTGATGTTTTTCGAAGTATTTCATCTTCTCGAACATCGACTTGCCGGGGACATCAAGAATTCCGCCCGTGATGACGCGCCCCGGCTCGCCGCAGGCATGCAGATCAACGGCAGTGATCATGTTGATGAGGCGCATAAGTTCTCCTGAAGGGTGAAGGCGGAGGAATAAGGATGAACGGGAATGGTACATCCCAAGGAGTTATTATTGCCAAGGCAACTTTGCCAAATCTACATTTCCTCCGCTGAGGATGACGCCAACTTTCAAGCCGCGCAGGTCGATCTTCTTTTCCCAGAGTACGCCGACCGCCACTGCCGCGGATGGCTCGATAATGATCTTGGCGCGCTCCCAGATGAATTTCATGGCATCGATGATGCCCTGCTCGCTGACTGTGACAATCTGTTCGACATTCTGGCGGATGATGGGAAAGGTGAGTGTTCCCAGCGATGTAAGCAGACCATCGGCGATGGTATTGGGGTTTACAGATGGAACGATCCTGCCTTCGTTCATCGAACGATGGGCATCATCAGCCATTTCAGGCTCGCCTGCAATGATGCGGATCCCGGCTCTGAATCCCTTCGCTGCAATGGATGTCCCGCTCAACAGCCCGCCGCCGCCGACGGGGGTGATAATGACGTCCAGGTCAGGTACGGAGTCCAGTAATTCAAGGGTGGCGGTTCCCTGTCCGGCAATGACGCGTTCGTCGTTGTAGGGGTGGATGATGTTTGCGCCGGTCTCTGCGACAACTTTGGCGAGGGTCGATTCGCGGGCTTCCAGAGTCGGTTCGCAAAAGGTAATGACCCCGCCGTAGCCCGCGACCGCATTTTTTTTGACTTGTGGCGCGTTGTTTGGCATGACAATATATGCCGGAATACCGCGCATCCGTGCGGCGAGCGCAAGCGCCTGTGCATGATTCCCCGACGAGTGAGTACAGACTCCATTTGGCGCTTCTTCTGCGCTGAGCGAATAAACCGCATTGCATGCCCCGCGGAATTTGAACGCACCAACCTTTTGCAGATTTTCGCACTTGAGAAAAACCTGCGAGCCAACGCGTCGATTCAAGTTTTCATTTGTGAAGACAGGTGTGCGATGGATGTAGGGTGCAATCCGTTCGGCAGCTTGTTTGATGTCGGCGAGTGTGACAGCCATGCGTCTCCTTAACTTTTTGTTGCCAGGGGGCGTAATTTCACCCGACGTACTCTCTTGTTGAATGAGGGTGCCTTGTCATTGTTTCATTTTTCTTCTCGGCAACAGATTGTTGATTAATACCCTCTTTCAAAATCAACCCGATATTTCAATGGTTTACCTTCGATGAAAAGTTTGTAATTCTCGATGAATAATTCTGTTATGTCTTCAGGGTAACTCATCGCCGAGGTGTGGAAGGTAAGGAACAAATTTGGTGTCGTCCAGAATGGGTGCTCCTCCGGAAGCGGTTCTTGGACCGTGACGTCCAGCACGGCGCCCGCAATCTTGTTTTGTTCGAGTGCCTCCACCAAAGCGGACTCGTCCACCGCGTTCCCGCGCCCAACGTTTATAAAGACCGCATGAGATGACAGGGCGTCGAGTAGTTCTGCGTTCACAATCTGATTTGTTTCCTCGGTCCGTGGAAGAACACTGACAAGATAATCCAACCCACCCACAAAGTCGAGCAAGTTGTTGCCGTGATAATACTTGTCCACATGAGGGCACCCCTCACTTTCGCGGGTGAAGCCTCTGACTATCATGCCGAAATGTTTTGCTGTTTTTGCAAGGTGTGAACCAATTGAGCCCACCCCAAGCAGACCGATGGTCCTGCCGCGTAGAAGTCCACCATCGAGATGGTCCCATTTCCTGGCTTGCTGCGCTTGGATGCGCTCCTGAATCCTTTTCTTGAAGAACAGCATGTACCCGAATACAAATTCGGACATCGAGCTGCCAAACACGCCTCGCGCGTTGGTGAGCACATAGTCACGCCGTTGTGTGGGATCGACCAAAGGCTCAACCCCTGCATAGATGGACTGTACCCATTTCAAATCTGGAAGATGAGGAAGCGCCTCCCGGACCATTCTTGGTTCGCCGAGGACGATGTCACATTCAGCGGGGCTGGTGACAATCTCCAAATAGGGCAAATCTGCTTGTCCGATTCGCCGGGTATATTCATCCATGTTATGGGCAAGGATAAGGAGCTTCGACATGAGGCAATTATAACCATGCTGGAAGATCCATTAAGCAGACAGAGCCATGCATTCTTGTGCACGGCTCTGTCTTTGACCTGATGACTGTTAGCGGCGGATCAAGCCAACCAGGAAGAGCAGGACGACTGCGCCGCCGATCGCGACCAACAGGCTGGGAAGGTTGAAACCAGTGACGCCCTGCGCGCCAAATTGATTCATAATCCAGCCGCCGATGAAGGCGCCCGCAATGCCAACCACAATGTTGGCAATGGCGCCCATTTTCTTGTTCTTCCCCATGATGATACTTGCAATCCATCCGGCGAACGCGCCAAAGATTATCCAGAGAAGCCAGCCCATAGTTACCTCCAGTTCATGATGAAGTTTGATCGTTTCCAGCGGGCAATTCCCGCTTTAATATATAACGAAGATTGCTGATGAAAGTTACGCATTCGATTGCGAAACCTATCTCCTAATCGTCGCATCCCGCTCTGGACCCACGCCTATCCACTTTACCGGGATCCCCGCCGCTTCTTCAATCATCTTTACGTAATTCTGCGCGTTTGCAGGTAATGCTTCAAACGAACGCGCCTGACCGATGTCCTCCTTCCATCCAGGAACAGTTTTGTAGATGGGCTCGACTTTTTCCAAGCCATAGGAATCCACATCAGCATAGCGGACCGGGTTACAGCTCAATTCATAGCGTGTGCAAACCTGAATTTCATCCAAGCCGCTCAACACATCCAATTTCGTCAGGCAGAGTTCGGTCACACCGCTAATCTGCACGGCGGTTTTCACGACCTCCAAGTCCAGCCAACCTACGCGGCGGACGCGTCCTGTGGTGGCGGCGACTTCGCCGAACTTTTTGTACACTTCGCTGTCGGTTGCCTTGATCTCGGTAGGCAACGGACCTGCGCCGACGCGCGTAGTATATGCCTTTGTCACACCGACCACATTTGTGATGTAACGCGGTGGGATGCCCAGCCCTGCCGAGGCGGCAGAGGGAATCGTCGTCGACGCGGTCACAAACGGATAAGTGCCCCAGTCTGTATCGAGAAAGGTTCCCATCGCCTGTTCGAGTAGGAAGTTTTTATTTGCCTTCAAGCCATCCTGCACGAGCGAGAATAGCTCACGAATGTACGGTTTCAATTTCAAATAATATTCGCGATAGGCATCGCGCACTTCTTCATACTTCAGGGCCTGTCCCCCCAATGCCACGATAATCTTGTTCTTCAACTCCAATTGCACCTGTAGACGCGACTCGAACATGTTGCTGGCAAAATCCGTCCAGCGGATACCGTTGTAACTGACCTTGTCCGCAAACACAGGGCCAATGCCGCGCCGCGTCGTACCGGTTGCGCCTGCGCCTTTGGCTTCCTCGTACAACCCATCCAGAATTTTGTGGTATGGCATGATCAAATGCGAGCGCGGCGAGATCCACAAGCGGCCTTCCACACCTACGCCTGCCTTGTTCAGCATTTCGATCTCTTCGATCAGCACCGCCGGGTCAATGACCACACCGCCACCAATCAGTCCAACAGTATTGCGTGCAAAGATTCCCGATGGCACCAAATGGATCTTGAACGTACCGAACTGATTGATGACGGTATGCCCGGCATTGTTCCCGCCGTTAAAACGTGCCACGTAATCCGCCTGCTCGGCGAGAAAATCGACGGCTTTGCCTTTCCCTTCATCGCCCCATTGTGAGCCGATCACGGCTGTGACTGTCATAAGACCTCCGGTTTTTTAGAAGTGGGGGAGGGATTCGCGCCATTCCCAATCCCCGACTTTCGTACTTTGAATTTCGCGCGTTTCCTGTCTCGACCACACGCCTCTTCCGCGCCTGCGCTTGCTCCCGCTTCGACGCGTCCGCGTGGGTCAGGCTTTTTCAGCGGGGTCAGGCCGAAGTCCCGCGTGAAGCGCATATGAGTCAGACTGAGAATGTGTGTAGACATCGTCACGCATTATAATTCGTGCGATTGAAATCCAGAGGAGATTGCCATGAAAATCCTGCCTGATGTGGCGTTGACATACGATGACGTGTTGCTTGTCCCGCAATATTCCAATGTCGATTCGCGGCGTATATTGTCCACAAAAACCCGCCTGACGAAGAAGATCGAGTTGCAAATTCCCATTGTTTCCGCCAACATGGATGTGGTGACCGAAAGTGAAATGGCGATCACCATGGCGCGCGAAGGCGGCATCGGAATGATCCACCGTTTTATGACCATTGCCGAACAAGCACGTCAAATTGCGCGGGTGAAGAAGGCAGAGTCGTTTGTCGTGGACAATCCCATTACGATGACCGAATCACATACAGTTGGCGATGTAAAACGTGTGGTGGAGGAGACCGGTACGGGCGGTATTTTGATTGTCGACAAGAATCAAAGATTGATCGGCATCATTTCCACACGCGACCTCTTGTTTGAAGATAACGAAAGCAAACCTGTGACCGAGATCATGACGCGGGAGGTACACACTGCGGCGCCGGGAACGACTCTGAAAGAAGCAGAACGGTTGTTACATGAGTATCGCGTGGAAAAATTACCGCTGGTGAATAAGGATGGAAAGATTGCCGGACTGGTGACTTTGAAGGATATCATGAAGATTACACAATTTCCGAAAGCCACGAAGGACTCGAAAGGACGGCTGGCAGTCGGTGCGGCAGTGGGGGTACGCGATAAGGAGATGCGCCGCGTGGAATCCGCGCTTCACGCGGGTGCAGATTGCATCGTGGTGGATATTGCCCACGGTGACTCGCATCTTGAAATTGAGATGATCAGGAATATCCGCAAATATTTCCCGGAGACGCAAATCATCGGCGGGAACGTTGCCACCGCGGATGGGACGAAGCGCCTGATCGATGCTGGTGTGGATGCGGTGAAAGTGGGCGTGGGTCCCGGTTCGATCTGCATTACGAGGCAGGTTGCCGGTCACGGTGTGCCGCAATTGACCGCGATTATCGAATGCGCCGAGGCGGCGCGCCCTGCCGGCGTGCCCGTCATCGCCGATGGCGGAATCCGTCACCCCGGCGATGTGGCAAAGGCGTTGGCGGCTGGCGCGCAGACGGTAATGATCGGCTCCCTGCTGGCGGGTACGGACGAAAGTCCCGGTATGATCATGACCCGCCGCGGACACAAATACAAAGCGTCGCGTGGTATGGCGTCGCTCGAAGCGAATATCGAGCGCAACAAACGCGAAGGTAACGACCTGACCCAGGAGGAGATTGAGGACTATGTTGCCGAGGGCGTGGAAGCGGCGGTCCCTTATCGCGGCAAGGCACGCGAGGTGCTCACCCAACTGGTCGGTGGATTACAATCGGGGATGAGTTACAGCGGCGCACACTCGATTGAGGAATTACAACAGAAAGCCATTTTTGTGCGAATGACCGGCGCAGGACTGAAAGAGTCCGGCCCACATGATGTGGAGGTCCTTGGCTAGCAAGTTTCAAAGCTTTCCGACTCGAACCTTCCACCCTGAGACTATTTCAACAGAATTGGAGATCATGATGACAGATCAAACAACAGCCTGGATTGAGAAAGATAAAAAACAATTGCATCCGGTGTATCATCCGAAGTCACATGCCAATCCATTGGTGGTGGAGCGTGGCGAAGGGGTATGGTTGTACACCGCGGATGGGCAGAAGATACTCGATGGCATGGCCGGGCTATGGAACGTCAATGCCGGATATGGACGCGAAGAACTTGCCAAAGCCGCCTATGATCAGATGAAAGAGCTGGCGTTCACATCCAATTTTTCCGGCATGACCAATCTGCCCTCCATCAAACTGGCGGAGAAGCTGGCAGGCTTTGCCTATGAAGGATTGAATACCACCTTCTTCACATCCGGGGGGTCTGAGTCGAACGACTCCGCTTTCAAGACCGCCCGTTATTACTGGAAGCGCAAAGGCAAACCAGGAAAGTATAAGGTCATTGCGCGCAAAGGTTCCTATCACGGCGTGACGCTTACCGCGACCTTTGCCACTGGGCTGGAAAAGTATCACGCCATGTTCGGTCCTGCTCCGGAGGGATTCGTTCACATCCCGGCGCCAAACCCATATCGCTATGAAGGGGAGCTCAAACCGGGCGAGACGATTGGTCAAGCCGCGGCTCGGGCGCTCGAGGAGGCGATCCTGCACGAAGGAGCGGATACTGTCGCGGCGTTTATCGCGGAGCCGGTCATGGGTGTAGGCGGTGTCATTGTCCCGCCTGCGGATTACTTCCCGTTAGTGCGGGCAATTTGCGATAAGTATGGTGTCCTCTTCATTGCGGACGAAGTCATCACGGGTTTTGGTCGAACCGGAGAGTGGTTTGCCCTCAAACATTGGGGTGTCAAACCGGATATCCTGTCGTTCGCCAAAGCCATCACAAGCGGCTACGCCCAATTGGGCGGAATCCAAATCTCGGACGAGATCCGCGAGACGATGGAAACTGCCACGGAGTCGGAAGCGTTCATGCATGGGTATACCTATTCCGGTCATGCCATGGCGTGTGCGGTGGGGCTGAAGAATCTGGAAATCATGGAACGGGAGAATTATCCCGCCCGCGCGAAGGAACTGGGCAAGCGTTTGTTCGATGGTCTGAAAACGCTGACAGAATTTCCGTTCGTCGGCGATGTGCGCGGATTGGGTTTGGTTTATGGAGTGGAGATTGTCTCTAACAAGGAGACGAAAGCCGCCGACCCCGCCACGGCGATGCGCATCTTCAAGGCCGCCCAGGAACGCGGCTTGCGTTCCCGTCCGCTTGGGAATACGCTGGCATTCGCGCCCCCATTATCAATCAATGAGGAGGAAGTGGACGAGATCATTAAGCGGCTTGGCGCAGCCATGGATAGTGTGAGTGTTAATTGAGGAAACGGCAAATGGTAATTCGTATTATGTATTTCGTATTGCATACTATGTAAAGCCGAAATCATAGATCTGAAATCGTCATGTCTGTCTACCTTCACGATATTCCCCTCGCTCAAGCCCAGGCGCGATTAAGAGAAGCGTTGCAGGGTGCCAATCTTTGGCGTGTTCTCGGGACGGAAACGATACCACTCGATGAGAATGCCTTGGGGCGCGTCACCGCGGAACCGATCTGGGCGAAAGTTTCTTCTCCGCATTACCACGCCTCCGCCATGGACGGTTTTGCTGTGCGTGCAGTGTCCACAAATGGCGCGATGCCCTCCACGCCGGTGAGATTGTGGATCGGGCCCGAAGCGCAATATGTCGATACAGGTGATCCATTGCCGGAATGGGCGAACGCGGTCATCCCCATCGAGAATGTCGAATCGCTGGACGAGAATGACCAGATCACGAAAGAGATCCGTTCACCGAAATCCATTCGCATCCGCGCCGCAGTCGCGCCATGGAGTCATGTCCGTCCGCTGGGAGAAGATATTGTCGCAACACAACTGGTCCTGCCGGCCGGCCACATCCTCAAGCCTGTCGATCTGGGTGCAATTGCCGCTTCCGGTTATCAGGAAATAAAAGTGTCACGGAAACCGAAAGTGGCGATCCTTCCGACTGGGACGGAGCTTGTTCCAATCGGCAGCACGCTCAAGGCAGGAGACATTCTCGAATACAACTCACTCGTCCTCGCGGCACAGGTCAAGGCGATGGGAGGCGAGCCGAAGCGCTTCCCAATTACAAAGGATGATTTTGACTTGATTTGTCAGCGTGTAGCCGATGCCGCCAGGGACCATGACCTTGTCTTGCTCAATGCCGGTTCCTCTGCTGGCGCGGAAGATTTCTCTGCGCGGGTTGTGGAAAAACTTGGGACGCTCCTCGTTCATGGTGTCGCCGTTCGACCGGGGCACCCTGTGATTTTTGGAATGGTGAAACGGGAATCAGAGTCCGGGAATCAGAATTCGGAAAACTGGAAACCTGAAACCAGAAAGTTGATACCCATCATAGGTGTTCCCGGCTACCCGGTCTCCGCTGCGCTGACCATCGATATCTTCGTTGAGCCTCTCATCGCAAAATGGCTGGGAAGAAGACCGAAAGAATTACCCGCAGAAACAGCCATCCTGACCCGCAAACTTGTTTCACCTGCGGGCGATGATGATTTTGTGCGGGTTGTTGTTGGCAGGGTGGGAGAGAAACTTCTTGCCGCGCCGTTGTCACGAGGAGCGGGTGTGATCACATCACTGGTTCAGGCCGACGGCCTGGCGTTGATCCCCAGCGGCACACAGGGATTTGAAGCGGGCGAGAAAATCCAGGTTCGTCTGTATCGAAGCAGAGCTGAAATCGAGAAGACCATCTTTTGTATCGGCTCCCATGATCTCACACTCGATCTCATGGCACAGTTTCTTGCCGAGCATGATCGACGGCTTGCCTCCGCCAATGTCGGTTCGCAGGGCGGATTGGTCGCGCTTCGACGCGGGGAAGCTCATCTCGCAGGTTCGCATTTACTCAATCCCGAGACAGGCGAATACAATCTTTCCTATATTCGTCAGTACATGCCGAATATCCCTGTGAAAGTTGTGGCATTGGTCGGGCGCGAACAGGGATTAATAGTGAAGAAGGGAAACCCAAAGGGAATTAAGAGCTTGAGAGACCTCGCCAGATCCGAGGTCCAGTTTGTGAACCGCCAGCGCGGCGCAGGTACGCGCGTTCTGCTCGATTATCATTTGAATTTGATGACAATACCCCAAAGTTCTATTGTGGGGTATTCCCAGGAAGAGTATACTCATCTCGGCGTTGCAGCGGCTGTTGCGTCCGGTCGCGCCGACTGCGGGCTGGGAATTGCCGCCGCCGCGCAGGCGCTGGATCTGGATTTTGTCCCGTTATTCCAGGAACGATATGACCTGGTGATCCCAAAGGAATATGCGGAAAGCGACCTGCTCGCGCCTCTTTTCGGACTGTTGGCTGATGCGGCATTCCGAAAAGCCGTTTCTCGACAGATTGGTTACGATGTGTCTGTAATGGGCACAGTGATTTTGGAGGACTAGATGTCTGAAGCACTTATCATAGACGATAATCGCTCGACGGCGGATGCGTTAAATCAGATGCTCACTGTACTGGGGCAAAAGGCACGTGTGGCATACGGTTCCAGCGCCGCCATGGCGATCCTGGGGACTGGTTTCACCCCGAAATTCGTCTGCCTTGATATCAACATGCCCGGTGTGGATGGCACGGAGGTGCTTGCCTACCTTCGCCGCGAGCCGCGTTTGAAGCCAATTCCGGTGTTTGTGATCACGTCCGATGACCAGCCTGAAACTCGCAACAAGGTGATGAAACTCGGCGCCTCCGCCATGATTATCAAGCCTGCCACGATCGATGCGCTGGAGACTGCCTTGAAAAAGGTGAAAATCTTGTAACGGGGAACCCCGTGCAAAGCCCCGCCGCCACTGATAAAGTGGCGGTTCTCTTGTCAACTCAGATATAAAAGGTGTGAATGATGAAAAAATTCAGTTTTCTGATTTTGCTGGGTGTCCTTGTTCTTGCGGCGTGCGGAGGCGGCTCATCCTCCAACTCGACCCCGATTCCTCTGGCGACTGTCCCTGCGGAATATGCAGGGAGGATGAATCCGTTCGATGTGAGCGCGGCGGTTGATGGCGCGAACGTGTTCAAGACGAATTGTGCAACGTGTCATGGCGAGACTGGAAAAGGGGATGGGGTGGCAAGTCAATCTCTCGATCCGAAACCAGCCGACCTGATGGAGCTGAGCCGGAGAGTGGACGATGATTATCTATTCTGGCGCATCAGCGAGGGCAAACCAGGGACATCCATGGTGGCATGGAAGGGTATTCTGACCGAAGAGCAAATCTGGCAGGCGGTCACTTTTATCCGCACTTTGAAGTAAGTTGTTTCCTCGAAGGTCCTGATTTTTCTCATGCGGGGTTTAGGCCCGAATCGCACGGGAGGAGTATAATGGGCGGCTGACAAGGAGACCAACTCATGCCCATCCCTGCCGGGATTCCCGCTCCCGAATTTGAACTATTTGACGATGCCAATACCCTGCGGAAGCTTTCCGATTTCCGCGGGGAAAATGTAGTATTGTACTTTTACCCTGCCGACGATACCCCGGGGTGCACAAAGGAGGCCTGTAATTTCAGGGACGACTATTCCGCCTATGAAAAGGCTGGTGTGGTCATTCTGGGGGTCAGCCCAGACACGGTGGCTTCCCATGTAAAGTTCAAGAAAAAATTCCAGCTGCCTTTTCCGTTGCTGGCAGATGAAGGTCATAAGGTCTGCGACCTCTATCAGGTTTGGGGGCCGAAGAAGTTTATGGGAAAGGCCTATGAAGGCGTATTGCGGACGACCTTTCTGATCGATGGTAACGGAATCATCCAGAAGGTGTTTGAAAGTGTGCGTCTGGCAGAGCATAGTGCGGAAGTGCTGGCGGCGCTGGGCGTTGCCGGTTAAGCGGAAGCAGATTCAAGTCCCGCGCGAAGCGGGATTTTGTCCGTCAAATTTAGTGACAAATATAGGAAAATTTGGTAAATTAGGCTGTTGTTGTATCCTGGGAGGGATACTCCGGACATTTTTTCAGGAGAGAGCGTATGCGACATTTTGTGGTAGTGGGAATATTGGTCATTGCAATGGCTGTTCTCACATACATTGGACTGGACAGCGCAGGGTTAATGCCCGTGCAAGCCAGCGCACAATCAGTGCCTATCGATCGGATGTGGAATGAGCAAGTCATTGCCATGTCCTTTCTTTTTGCCCTGATTGTGGTGCCAATGGTCTATAGCCTTGTTGTCTTCCGGCGCAAAAAGGGCGACACGACGGATGCCCAGCACATCGAGGGAAATACCAACCTCGAAATTACCTGGACTATCCTGCCGTTGTTCGCGGTGGTGGCTTTTGCGTATTTGGGTGGAAATTCCCTTGCGCAGACCCTGCGCGCCGATCCCGAAGCCACGGTCATTAAGGTGACGGGCAGGCAGTGGTCGTGGAGTTTTGAGTACCCGGAGTATGGCGTTACTTCGCCTGAATTACGAGTGCCGGTGGGGAAGCAGTTGCATTTGCAGATGACCTCGACGGACGTCATCCATTCGTTTTGGGTGCCTGAGTTTCGTGTCAAACAGGACCTCGTGCCTGGGCGCGTGACCGAAATGCGGATCACACCGACGATGGAGGGAAGCTGGAAAGTGCGCTGCGCCGAAATCTGCGGCGCTTCTCATTATGCCATGGAGACGCCGGTGATCGTCATGTCGCAAGCGGAGTTTGACGCTTGGATGGCTGAGCAGGTTGCACTTGCTGCGGAAGCGGCGGCTACGCCCGAAGGGCGCGGTCAGGCGCTGGTCAATGCCAGCGGATGTACGGCCTGTCACGCGATCAACGGCGTAGGCGGAAACGTGGGTCCGACATGGAACGGCGTTTTCGGGCATGAGGTCGAACTGGCGGACGGTTCCGTTGTGCTGGCCGATGAAGCGTACCTTGCCGAGTCCATCAAGGCGCCGCAGGCAAAGATCGTGGCTGGCTATGAGACTCAACTCATGCCTGCCTACGGTTTTACAGATGAACAGATCGCTGATATTGTAGCGTTTATCAAGACGCTTCGATAATCTGTGGAGGAGAAGTTATGATGAAATCGAGATCCGTTGGAAGCGGTTTGCTGCTTCTTTTGGTAGGTGGGGTGATCGGCTACGGAGTCGGCTTGGGGTTGGACTTCGTAGTAACGGGGGTGCTGAATTTCTCCGGTTCGGTGGCTGGCTTGTTTGCTTTGCTGGCATCGGTGACCGCCTTTTTCTTTGGTGTGTACGGCTATCGCGGCATCACGCGCGGGCTGGTCTGGCAGGTGCTGGGAACGATCCTTGGCGGGTTGTTCGTCACTGCCATTCGCTTCCTCATGGGGTTGCGCGGCACAGAATTATTTGGCACCTTCTTCTTTAGTGAACCTGCCTGGGTGTTTGGCGCGTTGGTGGGGGCGGTTTCCTTCCTGTTTGGCGTCGGCGTGATGGATGATTGGGTGAAATGGGCACGCGGTATCGATACCCCCGAACATCACGAGGACAAACCGGGTTGGGAGAAATATCTGGGCGTTTCACTTGACCACAAGGTGATCGGTGTCCAATACACGATCACAGCGCTGGTCCTGATCAGTGTGGGCGGCTTGTTTGCTCTCATCTTCCGCACAGAACTGGCGGCTTCCCAATTACAGTTCCTGACGACGACTTTCAAATTATTCAATCAGACCGGCCCTCAGATTTATAACGCGCTCATGTCCCTGCATGGCATGATCATGATCGTGTCGATCCTGCTGGGCATTTCGGGCATCATCAACTATGTGGTACCTCTGCTTCTAGGCGCGCATGACATGGCATTCCCTCGTATGAATGCCTTCGCCTTTTGGGTGGCTGTCCCTGCTTCGGTGCTGTTGTTGATGAGCCTAATCCTTGGCGGGTTTGAAACCGGCTGGACGGGGTATCCGCCGCTTTCCTCACGCGGTCCTGTGGGCGTGCAGATGTTCTTTCTCGGCGTATTCGTTGCAGGTTGGTCGTCCATCCTCGGCGCACTCAATGTCATTGCTACGGTGATGCGGATGCGCGCCAAGGGTATGACTGCCATGCGCCTTCCCATCCTCGCCTGGGCATCAGTCGCCACTTCCATTATCGCGCTGACCGCCACACAGTTGATCGGTCTCTCCTTTCAATTGGTGATGTTCCAGCGTCTATTTGGAATGGGTTTCTTCGACCCCACCAAGGGTGGTAACCCCGTTCTCTTCCAGCATTTGTTCTGGTTCTATTCGCATCCTGCCGTGTATGTGTTCGTTCTCCCCGGCTTGGGTGTGATCTCTGAATTGCTGCCGGTCTTTGTCCGTAAGCCGTTGTTCGGCTACCGCTGGGTGGCGATGTCATCGCTTGGCATCGCGCTCGTCGGCTTCATCGTATGGGCGCACCATATGTTCACCTCCGGCATGAACGAATACCTGCGTGTACCGTTCATGTACAGTACCCTGCTGGTGGCTGTACCGACCGGCGTTAAATTCTTTTCATGGGTCGCGACCATCTGGGGTGGGAAGATTTCAACGCCAACGCCGATGCTTTTTGTGCTCGGAGCCATCATTGTCTTCTTGATGGGCGGTCTTTCCGGACCTCCGAACGCCACCGTTTCCGTGGATCTGCATCTGCACGACACATATTTCATCGTTGGTCACTTCCATGACACGATCTTTGGAGGCTTTGTCTTCCCATTCTTTGCGGCGTTGTATTACTGGTTTCCCAAAGCCACCGGTCGCCGTATGAACGAGTTCTGGGGTAAGGTGCATTTTTGGCTGATGACGCCTTCGTTTCTCATCCTGACCTTTGGTATGATGCGCATTGGTCTGCTGGGCATGCGCCGCCGCATTGCGGACTACGATCCCGCCCTCGGGTTCGATACCACGCACCTCATCCTTACCATCTGTGGCTTTGCGATTGCCCTCTCGGTGTTGATCTTCTTGATCAATTTCTTCCATAGCATGAAACACGGCGAGAAAGCAGAAGGCAATCTGTGGGCTTCGCGCTCTCCTGAATGGCAAGTGCCTTCACCAATGGCGGCGCACAATTATGAAGTTCCCTTTGAAGTGGTTGGTGAACCTTATGATTATGGTCTCCCCGGCTCGAAATACATCGAATTTGCCCCAGCACAAGGCAAGAAACACTAAATAGGGGAGGAGCAAAATGACACATACTGAAGACAAGAAGAGCATGTTGAGCCAGGGCATTTATATCTTTGTGTACCTGGCACTGTTGACCGGGCTTGAGTTTTTTGTGGCTGTGACCTTCAAATCCGTCGTGTTGCTGGTTGTGGTAGCGCTCGTCAAGGCGGCACTGGTTGTGTATTACTATATGCACGTCTACAAACTCAACGTTGATGGAGAAGGCGACCATGACTCGTACGAGTATAAATCCGGTACCAACCGGCTGGGGCTGTGGCTGTTCCTGATTTCGGATTCGTTCGTCTTTGGCGGTTTGATGGTCATGCGTATCAACCTGCTGGGGTTGACCCACCCGAACCTGAACCAACTCCTTGGGTTGGGTGTGACCTCGGTCCTTCTCGTCTCGTCCTTTTTCATGAATCGTGGCGAGACCATGATCAAGAACGGTGACCGCCAGGGGTTTCTCAACAACACCCTGATTACATTTGTTCTGGGCTTTCTCTTCCTGATTGGCGTCGTCTTTGTGGAATGGCGGATCGCCGCTCATGAGGGGCTCGTTGCCAGTTTTGGCGATCCGGCAAAAGGTCCGGTGGGAGGCGTGTTCTACATGATGACCGGCATGCATGCCTTTCATGTGTTGACAGGGTTGATCTTCCTTGCTATCGTCTGGCTGAACGGACGCAAAGGTCTCTATGACCAGAAGAGTTATCCTGTCGAAGCCGCCGCAGTCTACTGGCATTTCGTCGATGTGGTCTGGATCTTTTTCTATCCCGCGTTGTACCTGATCGGGACTGTTATCGTGTAAGATCTGGTACTGGATTTTGAATTCTGGTATAAGTGAATAGTAGTGCAGCCATCGGGGCGACCAGCAGGTCGCCCCGATTTCGAGTGCAAGAAGGATACAGTATTACAATAAGGAAAGATGAATATGGACAGAAAAACTCTCAGTGTGGGGATCGGAATACTCCTGGTAATCATCTCCGCCGCTGTAATCACCTTCCTTTTTGGTCGCCCCGATACACTGCGTGGCACCAGTTACGATGAACCATATCCGGCAGCTCCTGATTTCAGCCTGACCCGTGCCAGCGGAGAGGTTTTTCGTCTTTCGGAGCAACGCGGCAAGGTGGTCCTGCTCTTCTTTGGTTATACCTCCTGCCCGGATATTTGCCCGACAACGCTGGCTGAAATGAAACAAACCCTTGACCGGTTAAGTCCCGATAACCTTGAGCATGTGCAAGTAGTCTTTGTCACTGTAGATCCCAAACGAGATACCCCGGAACGTATTCAGGAATATGTAAATCACTTCAATGCATCGTTCATTGGCTTGAGCGGTTCTGAACAGGAACTGGCAAAAATCTGGAACGATTACGGCATCTACCGCCAGGAAGTGCCGGGCGTATCTGCCGCGGGCTATACCGTTGACCATACGGCGCGCGTTATGTTGATCGACCGGGACGGCAACCTGCGCGTTTCGTTTGGTTTCGATACACCTGTCGATGATATAGTCCACGATCTGCAACTCATCCTCAAGAAGGATTAAATGTTCTCTGCGAATAGCGCTGTCCGAAGAATTTTGGTGTCACTCCTGATCGGCATGCTGATCGGTGTGGCAGTCGGTGAGATTCCCTTTATTTTCATGCGGGAAACCGCCCGCCCGCCCAAGACGGTCGAGATCGTCATTCCGCTTGGTACCGCAGACCGCGTGGCGTTGGGAGAAAAGCCTCCTACGATCCCCGAGAATATGATCTTTGTGGTGGGCGATTTGTTGGTCGTCAAGAACGAAGATTCAGTCGATCATAAACTGGGTCCGTTGTGGATTCCTGCAAACTCCTCCGCCCAACTTCCTCTTGGTCAAAAAGAGAATCTTGCCTATGAATGCAGTTTCCAGCCCGGAAAATATCTCGGGCTTGATGTGCGTGAACCACTCACAGTGAGTACCCGTCTGTATGGAATTCTGTATGCGGGCATCCCGATGGGTATTTTGATTGCCCTGTATAGTTTTGCGTTTCCAACAAAGAAAAAAGAAAATGCTTCTGCTTAAAATGTTCACGCGCAAGTGGATCCTTGCCACGTTATTTGTCCTTGCAGGCACGGCGCTATGCATCCGATTAGGTATCTGGCAACTGGATCGACTCGAACAGCGCCGGGCTTTCAACTCGCACTACGAAGCCTCTCGCGCAATGCCGTCTTTGGATTTAAACTCGGAACTGCCCGGGAATCTGACCAATATGGAATGGCGCTCCGTGCTGGTTATCGGGGAATATGACTTCGAGAATCAAGTCGCCTTGCGGAATCAATACTACGGTGATCAGTACGGATACCATTTATTGACACCGCTTCGTTTTGAAGGGAAGGCTGTTTTCGTTGACCGCGGCTTCATCCCCGCTGACGGCAACTCCGCGCCTGCGGATTGGCGTAAATACGATGAGCCCGGCGCGGTGACGGTCACAGGGCAGATTCGGCTTGGGCAGACGAAACCAGCCTTCGGCGGAGTCGCCGACGCGCTGCCCGAAAACGGAACGCGGCTCGAGATTTGGAATAATGCTGATATAGCGCGCATCGCCTCCCAGATGCCTTATCCCATCCTGCCTGTTCTGATCCAACCCGATGTCGATGCGAGTGATACGGAGTTTCCCATCCCATACCAGCCGACCATCGAGTTGACAGAAGGGTCGCATTTTGGGTATGCTTTGCAGTGGTTCACCTTCGCTACAATTTTGTTTGTTGGGTATCCGTTCTTTTTGCAAAAACAGGAAGCGCACGCGATATGAAGTATTCGTTGAAATCATCCTTTGCGAGATGGGTGTTGGCATTATTCTTTGCCGTGCTGGCATTGACAGTTATGGGGCGTATCGTTGCGGACACCGGAGCAATAGCGTATTGCAACGGCTTTCCGTTTTGTTTTCCCACCCATCCGCTAGGCTGGATGAAACAGGCGCACATCCTGTTGGCAGGGTTTGCGTCCATTGTGATGTTGGTTGTGTTTCGCAAGGCGTGGCGCGAGCAACGCGAGCAGAGAATTCTGCCGCCATTGACAACCATTCTTGGTGTGATGTTCCTGGGGCAGGCGTTGGTTGGTGCGGTGCAGGTGACACAGTCTTATCCGCTCCATTTGGTATACCTGCACCAGATTACGACCATTACATTGTGGATTTCGCTGATTCTGCTGGTATATGCCTCAGGAGTTTTGGGCGTTGATTACCCGGACGCGCCGAAATTAAATTTCCGCCAGCGGATGAAGGATTTCTTTGCGCTTTCCAAGCCTTTGATTGTAGGTTTGTTGCTTATCACCACCTATGGCGGGCTTGTTATCGGTGGGAAAGCCTGGCCACCCTTTTCTTTAACCGTTTGGACGTTGATCGGCGGTGCACTCGCCGCAGGCGGATCAAGCGCGTTGAACCAGTATATTGACCGCGAACTGGATAAGAATATGCAGCGCACTGCGAAACGTCCCTTGGCGGATGGGCGGTTGACCGACGCGGAGGGTCTGTCCTTTGGTATAGCGCTCTCGCTCATCAGTTATTACCTGCTGGCTTGTTTCGTGAACGGACTCGCCGCGCTGCTTTCGCTGGCTGGGATCATCTATTACGTGATCCTCTACAGTCTGTGGCTCAAAAAAGCGACCGTGCAGAATATCGTGATCGGCGGAGGAGCGGGGGCAATCCCTCCGATGGTGGGCTACGCCGCGGCGACCGGTACCCTCGATTGGACGGCATGGATCCTCTTCGCCATCATCTTCATGTGGACGCCTCCACATTTTTGGGCGTTGGCGATCGTCCGGCAAAAGGATTATGAGCGGGCAGGTGTTCCCATGCTGCCTGTCGTACGCGGTGAAATGGAAACGCGCAAGCAGATCCTCATTTACACGGTCGAATTGGTTGCAGTGACGTTATTGCTTCCAATTTTGAATCTTGCAGGAAATGTATATCTGGTCGCATCCCTGATTCTGGGGGGGGCGTTACTGTACGCCGCCTGGGCGGTTTGGAAGGAAGGGGGGAATAAGGTAGCCTGGCGCATGTACAAGTGGTCAAGTTCTTACCTGGTGTTTATTTTCGTGGCGATCATGCTCGATGCTGTGTTGCGGTAGACAATTTTAGGTTTGAATAATAAGGATATACAGCCAGCCCAAACATGATGAGATAAGGCACGCTGTATCGAAGAAGGGGAGCGGCATTGCTGACGAGAAGCAGGATCGAGATCGCGATGGGTAAGATCACTGCAATTTCTTTTCTGGGCCTTCCATCCCGAGCGCCCAAGCGGATCAGTTCATATACTGGTATCAGAAGAAGTGAGAGATCATGGAAATGCAGATGAGGGACCGCGAATATTGCCAGAGTTATCGTCAATCCGAGCCGCCCATCCTGCAAATCCCTTTTTCGTGACCAGAGAACGCATAGGATAATAATAGCAACCCCATAGAAAATCCAGCCGGCCATGCGGAGGATGCCGGCATTTAGTGGATGGGTACGCAGGAGCAGACCGATTAAATTTAGCATCGCTTCCTGATGGGTTCCGTACCAATTTCCGCCTGCGGTGAGGAGCAGCACATCGATAAATTCCCTTGTCCCGAACGCGCCAAGGAGGAAAACGCTGAGTGTCGCCAGTATTCCGGCGCTAAAGAGAAAACCCAGAAATACTTTACGATAACGAATTACCATCGGTATTGCAAGCATCAGCGAAATATGAGGCCGGGTAGTTGTCAGGCTTAAGCCTACACCGGCAAGCATATCTCTTTTCGAGAGTAGACCATATACCCAGATGGAGGCGCCGAGAAAAACAAGGGCAGTATCCTGTCCATTTTGCAGACTGACGAAGACGGGCAGGAAGAGGAACGCACCTATGCCTGACAACAGAATTGAATTCCGATCGATTCCCGCTTGCTTCAAACCCAGACCGAGAATGACAATACCGGCGATAAACAGACAAATTATGAGCAAATCCCAGCGACAGAAGGAACCGACATAGTCTGTGCTCACAATCAATTTCAAAATCGGTACGATGTAAGGCAGATGGTTGAAAGGCAATACCTGTCCGGGTACAAGGGCAAATCCCACCTGCTCTTCTTCGTAATTCTGTTGCAAATCCAGGTTGTAGACGTGAGAAATTCCATATTCCTGCGCGATCCGGCCTGCACTGTAGAAATGGATGAAATCCGCCCCGGTGCGTTCGGCGCGGCTGTTGATCAACCTGACCCATATCCCCGCGTAAGAAATGATCAGGGAAAGGATGCTGGTGAAAAGGGCAATGCGGCGGAGGGTCAATCTCCCCAAGTTTTGCATGGCGCTATTATGACATGAAGCGCATCGATTTGCCCACCATTTCCCCGGGTCAAGTTTGAGACCATGTTACAATTTTGTAAGCCAATAACGGATGCTAAAAATGAAACCGATCCATCGCGGTGAATGGGCAAGCCTCATTCTTATTTTGTCGATTTTCCTTGGCGTATTCATGCGCTTCAACCCAACCATGCTGGCGGGATTTCCAATCAACGATGGGGGCATGTTCGCGATTATGGTAGATGACCTGAAAGCTAGCCGTTATGTTCTCCCCAACTTCACCACGTACAATCACCTCAATATCCCGTTTGCATATCCACCGCTGGGATTCTATCTTGGCAGGATCGTGTCCGACCTCTTTGGCATCAGCGCGGTCGAAGCGTTACGCTGGATACCGCCGTTCTTTGCATCGCTCTCCATCGCCGCTTTTTATTGGCTCGCTCTGCGATTGTTGAAGAACAAATATTACGCCGCAGTCTCGACCTTATTTTTTGCCATGATGCCGCGCGCACTTTCGTGGTTTGTGATGGGCGGCGGATTGACGCGTAGCCCTGGTCAATTTTTCATGTTGCTGGCGTTGGCGACCATCATCCGCCTTTACGAAGAGAATCGACGCAGCGATATTTTCTGGGCGGGTCTTTTGAGTGGACTTGCCGTGTTGAGTCACCCTGAAGCTGCGGTGCATACAGCTTTCTCGGCAGTCTTTCTCTGGCTCATGCTCTCGCGTAAACGCGATACATTCATCAATTCTGTCGGTGTTGGGATTGTTGTATTGATTGTCACTGCGCCGTGGTGGGGGACAGTTATTCATTATCACGGTATCGAGCCATTGTTGAACGCTGCGGCTACCGGACAAAAAGCCCTCGCTGTTCTCCACCTTGTTTTCTTTACTTTTACGGAGGAACCGTACGCGACATTCATTGCTTTGTTGGGATTGATCGGGATTGTACATCGCCTCACCCGCAGGGACTATCTGCTCCCGTTATGGATGGCGCTTCCATTCTTTGTGGAGGGACGCAGTGCCCCGGGACCCGCCGCGATTCCGCTGGCGATGCTCGCCGCTGTCGGCTTGGTGGATGTCGTTTTAGCGGCGATCCAGAAACCGGCTGAGCCTGAAGCGGAGTACGTCTCATCCACCGAACGGAATGTGTTTATCTATCTCATTTTGTATCTCACCTTTTCGACGTATCAATTTGGCTACGGACTTTCCAGCGCGACGTTGTATTCGCCCGACCGGGAGGCGATGGCATGGGTACGGGAGAACACGTCGAGCGAGGCGCGTTTCCTTGTGTTGACCGGCACGACCTCTGTCTCGTGCGACTCGGTGCTGGAATGGTTCCCAGCGTTGACTGGCAGGCAGAGTATCTTTACCGTGCAGGGCAGGGAATGGACGGAAGGTCCGAATTTCAACAACTTTATTCTTTCCACGTATCCCGCGCAGAGGTGTTTATCTTCTGGTAACCCCACCTGTTTGGATTCGGCGGTGAACCGCGCCTCGTACGATTACATCTATCTTTCCAAGACCCTGCGCGTGAACAATTGCACGCCGCTTGACTTGCCCAGGACGTTCCCGTTTTTTGTCGCGAGCATGAAGTCAGAGGACGGTTTCGATGCCGTCTACGAAACAGCCGATGTGATCGTGTGGAAAAGAAAATGAAACAGATGCAACGCGGAATTCATTCCGCTTGCCTGCGGGTGAGTATCGCCGCTGTATCGTCCTCGTAAGCGACATCCCATTCACCTGTTCCGGAAAGCGCGTCAACCAGTGGGGCATTTTGGCGGATGATCACCCAGGTAACATCATACTTTGCAAGGACGTCCTCCCAGCCGGGAGCGAGCGCGATGACGCGTTCATATTCCTTTGTCAACTCCTCCCCATAGATGTGCGTGTGACCGTCCATGAAGATTTGCTGTCGGGGCCAAAGTTTCAAGAGCAAATATCCGCCCCAATCGAATTCATTGAACATGCGCCCGGATTGCGGATGACCCTGGAGCCATGTCGCAGCCTCTACAGGAAAGAAACGACCATCGAGGTTGTTTCCGCGGCCCTCCGGGTCGATGGTCTTACCTGAATGGAGCAATATTCCTACGGCAAGAACGACAGCAGCCATCCAGACCCATCCGTTGGCTGTGGAGTTTATCTTTGACAGGTGGTTTTCGATGCGCATGATGCGGCTTTGCGGATGTTCAGCCTGTATCCATTGCGCCATTGTTTTTGCGGCAATCGGCGCGGCAACGATGGCGAACAGCGGGATCATTCGGCTGGTGTAAAGGGAGACGCCCGTAAAGAATGAGACCAGCAGGATTTCACCCCACGATGATTTTTCCCCTCTGCGTGCAAAACCCACAATGACAAGCAAAAGGATGATAATGTAGGACCAGGTCTCCGGCATGTGGAAATTCGCCGATTGATATTCGGGGATTTTCGATGTAATGTACGAGTTGCTTCCCAGAGATGCAATTGCTCCCCAAATATGAAACCCGGATGGGGAAATAATGGGGGCAAGAAGGGACAGCAGGCCGCCGATTATCAAGGTTTTGGCTTTGTTTGACTGGAACCAGGCTTTTGACGGCCGATCAAGAAAGTCCCCGAGGAGGTAGATTCCCCATATGCCGACGCCGATCACGAACATGCCGTGCAGATTGACCCATACCAACATGAGGAACGGTAACAGCCATTTTGCATAATTCCTGCTATCGCCAGTCCGTTCCAGGACGTAAATCCATATCGCTGTCAAAACATACGTGAAGATGTGCGGACGCGGCAGGACGTGAATCTGAGTCGCTCCCATTGCCAGGGCGGTGAAAAACAGGGATGCAAACAGATTGTTCGATCTGGAGATCGAATCCCGGAAGACGACCATCCAGACCAGCATCACAATCAGCGCCGTGAGCAGGACGACACCGTTCAGTCCCAGCCAATTGTACATTCCAGCCAGGATCACCTGCGACAACCACTCGTGCGGGATGCTGGGGAATCCCACTGTGCGGAAGGAATACACGTCCGTTGTTTCGACGTGACGCGTTTGTAGGATGACATTTCCGTTCAGCAGGTGGCGCGGCAGGTCGCCGTCGAAATTCAAGATCCTGGGTCCGCTGGCGGCGATTCCCCAAAAAATCGCCGCGAATAAAATGTATTCGATACGGGGGAGAAAAAAGCCGATTAATTTCATAGGGACATTATAATGGCATGAAATCGCATCCATCATGGCGGATTCAAATGTCGAACCTTTTTGATAATTGGAAACGGCTTTCACCGGAGTGGCGGTTTGCTCTCACGGCATTTCTCGTTGCACGCGTCGCGCTCAGCCTTTGGTCGTTGGTCGTATACTCGGTCTTTCCTGTTTCCCTGCAAAATTATGATTTCTTTGGCGAACCAATCCTGACCGTGTTCAATCTAAAGACCAGCGAACGATATGTCTATTCCCGGCAGGTGGATGGAAAAACACTTACTTTTCGTATGATTGACCAGGACCATGTGTTCGATGACCAGACGGGCAGTATCTGGTCGATTGATAGCGGGAAAGCCCTTCAAGGTGAGCATGTCGGAAGATTTTTGAAACCCTCTTCACAGACCAGCGAGGATATTTTTCCGTATTTGGGAATGCCGCCGGAAAGAAATGTCCTGCTCTCCCTGTGGCAGCGATTCGACGCAAACTGGTATCTTAAGATCGCAGCGCGCGGCTACGAGGGCTCGGATGGAAGCACAGTGTATTTTCCTGTCTATCCAATATTGATTGGGATATTGTCGTTTGTTTTTCCTCCCATGTTCGCCGCCATGTTGATCTCGAATCTGTCGTTGATTGGCGTCCTTGTATTGATGTATCGACTCATTTCAGGCCTTGCCGATGAATCGACCACCCGGCGCGCGTTGGTCTATTTCCTGATATTTCCCACCTCTTTCTTTTTGACAGCCGCCTATACCGAATCTTTGTTTCTGTTATTCGCTTTGGGATCGCTGTACGCCGCGTCATGCCGTCATTGGGCCTGGGCAGTGATGTGGGGAACATTCGCGGCGCTGACGCGTTTACAGGGTGTCCTCCTGGTCATCCCATTAGCGTATATGCTTTGGCGGGAGTCTAGGGGGGTGCCTTTGAAAAAAATGATGATGCGCGCTTTGCTTTTGACATGTATTCCCGCAGGGACGCTGGCATTTCTCGCTTTTGCGAATCTATCTTTGATCAATACCTATCGGGAGACTTTACACGCCAAATTCGTCCTTCCCTGGGATAATATCCGAGCGGCGACCTCCCTGCTGATGCGCGGCGGCGGAGGCATCGTCGATGCCTTGAATCTAATTGTGACCCTCGGCTTGCTTGCAATGACGTATTTCGTTTGGAGGAAATTGCCGCTGGAATATGCGTTATTTTCCCTGTTGATGCTGGTCGCGCCGATGTTCCGCATGACGACCACGCAGCCACTTGTCAGCATGTCGCGGTATGCGCTGGCGGTGTTTCCAGTGTTCATTGTTCTGGGAATGTGGGGAGGGAAGCGCTGGGTGAATCGAGTCGTCGTTTATACGTCATTACTATTGCAGCTTTACCTGAGCGCCCAATTTATCCTCTGGGGTTGGGTGGCATAAGAAGAGCGTCCCGAAGGTTTCCTCGATTTTCTTGTCTTTTCGCTCAAACCTATGGGACGATTTGGGATTAAACAAAAAGAGCAGCTTTGTTTCAAGTCGCTCTTTTTGTTCGTGTGAGATTTATTCGCCCAGGTAGTCGCGCAGCTTCCGGCGGATGGACGGGTGCCGCAGGCGGCTTAATGCCTGTGCTTCGATCTGGCGGACGCGTTCGCGCGTAACACCCATCTTGCGACCAACTTCTTCGAGCGTGTACGCCTGCCCGTCGAGCAGACCATAGCGCAACTGCAAAATGCGAACCTCGCGCGGCGGCAGTCCATTCAGCACTTCGCCGAGATGTTCCTTCAGGAGGTTATAGGTCGCGGTGTCGTCGGGCGGGGGCGCTTCGTCGTCCTCGATGAAGTCGCCGAGCACCGAATCTTCCTCGTCGTCGGTCGGCGTTTCCAGCGAAAGCGGACGACGCGCCACCTGGATCATGTTCTCCACCTTTTTGGGCGGCACATCCAGCGCTTCAGCGAGTTCTTCCACGCTGGGTTCACGCCCGAGACGCTGGGTTAACTGGTGCTGGACGCGCAGGAGTTTGTTGATCTGGTCGCCCATGTGGACGGGCACGCGGATGGTGCGTCCCTGGTCGGCAATGGCGCGAGTGACTGCCTGGCGGATCCACCACGTGGCATAGGTCGAGAATTTATGTCCACGACGGTAATCGAATTTCTTGGTGGCGCGGATCAGGCCGATGTTACCTTCCTGAATGAGATCAAGGAAGGGGACACCGCGCCCCATGTATTTCTTTGCAACTGAAATAACCAGACGGGAATTTGCAGTAATCAGATGTTCGCGTGCCGCCCAGCCATCCTCAATCAGCTTACGCAGTTCCGTGCGGCGGCGGGGGCTGGCATTGCCTTTTGCCAGTTCTTCGCGCGCCATACGCCCGCGTTCGATGCGCTGGGCAAGTTCCACTTCTTCGGTAGCCGTCAACAGCGGGACGCGGCTGACTTCCTTGAGGTATAGACCAATCGTATCGTCGGTGTCGATGTTCGCGAGATAATCGTCGAGAGAGATATCAACTTCAGGCTCTGCTTCGGTTGCCTCCACGGCGACCAGTTCATCCTCGGTTGGTTCCGCGGTGGTGGCGTCCTCAACGAATGGAATACCCGCGCTTAACAAAGCCGAAAAGGCTTCTTCGAGCTGTTCGACATCTTGTTCCGCTTCCGGAAAGAAATGCAGAATATCATCAAGTGTGACGTAGGATTTTTGCCGCCCCAGTTCGATCAATCGGGCTATGGCCGGGAATTCTTCCTCATCGTCAATTAGTATCTTGTCAACATCCATTCGTTTACAGGTCCATTTTCTTTTTTAATCAGAATACACGTTTTTCGTGTAAATTACAATACTTTTCCGTTGCTGTTTTAAGACGCATGAAAACGGGAAATGTTACGGCTGAGGAGTTGCTGTTTCTGTGGCGGCAGCCTCAGGCGTGGGGGATGGAACCGGGGTTTCCGTGGCGGTCGGGCTTGGAGTCGGCGTTTCCAAATAGGGAGGGGTGGTGAGCATGTTTAATAGGGCATCCAGGGCATCTTTGCTGGCGATGAGAATCTCGCCGTCTTCGTTTCGGACGTAATATCCGCTTCCTGATGGTGTGATAACACCGATGTCTACTTTTCGTTCCACGCCGCTCGTGAACTTCACAAAAAGCACATACTCGGGGGCTTCCAAACCAAGGATATCCAGATCGATGTCCGAAAGCCGATCCTGAATGCGGATGGTGGTAACCTGACTTGCCGCCGCTTCGGCCATCCCCTGATCTGCCGCGGCTTCGTCAGGCTGGATCAACTTCCAGACATTTTCTGTGTCACGTGACACTTCGACGGTTCCGCCCGTTTTTGCTTCGATGCGGATGCTTGTTGGAAGCCCATCCGTCGCATCAAACAGGTAGGAGATTTCGCTGGTCGGTTCCTGCGCGGTGATGTCATCCGCAGCAGGCTCTTCCGTCTGCGGGCGGTTTTGTAGATAGTAATATGCTCCTATTGCCACTAGAAATAGGATGAGAATTATGACTGTGGATCGACGCATTCTTTTATCCCTGTCGTCTGCGTGCCAGCCAGGTGGTGATGCCAGCCAGAACAACCAAACCCGGCAGGACGATCACCGAACCGAGTAGGATGATAATCCAGCGAGTTGGGTCCGGGGCGATGAACGTGCGCGTTGTGGGGGTGTAGGGCGTGACGCTAATCGAATCTTCCTGGAATGCGGCCCAGTCCAGCGAATTGACGATCATATTGCCGTTTCCATACGCATCGAAACCTTCATCGGTTGCGAACACCGAATTGCCGAACACGACGACGCGCCCATTGGTGGAAATATTCTCTCCCGAAGCCGCCATGACGAGAGGTCCTGCCAGGTCCTCGGGGTCGAGAGAGATCTGACTGCCTTCCGCAGTGGTAAAGTTCTTTTCACCCCACGAATTCGGGGAGGTCAGGATCAACTCGGTCGCAGTGATGCCATCCACCGGCTCGACGCTGATGCTCCTCGCCTGGGGCATGATTACAATATAATTTTGAGTCAGGTTCTGCGTGATGGGATGCTGATTGTAGGAAGCCGAGACGGCGTACAACGGTTGCTGGCTGCCAAGGTCGATGATGATGTCGTTGTTGAGGGTGATGCCCCATTCGCTGGAAAGGTATTCTGCAAGGGGATCGCTTGCATCGCCAAAATCTGTGACAAGAACCGGGTTTTCCATCACGATCAATGACCCGCCTGTGTTCACATACTCTTTGAGAAGGGATACTTCCTGTTCGGAGACGGGCTTCATTGGGCCAGCAATCACAATCGTCAGGGCATCTTCGGGGATTTTGTTCTCGACCAGCAGATTGAGACTCTTGACGGTGTAGTTTTTATTCTCCAAATCCTGCTTTACCCGAGACATGCTGACCTGTCCGGATTCGATGGAGGCCTCTCCATGTCCGGAGAGGAAATAGATGACCCGCGGCTCGGGGTTGATGAGGCGGTACAGGGCTTTGGTGATCTCAGTTTCGGATGCGAAGGACGCAAACTCTCTGCGTTCTCCCATCACCAGCATGATCTTTCCATCGCCGGTGATACCCGCGTCTTTTGCTGCCACCGGGTCTGTGTCTGGATCGATGAATTGATAGTCGAACTTGCCGTTGCTTCCGGCTTTGAATTTCCCCAGTAGTTCGTTCGCGCTTTCGGTGCCGAGGTTGACTGAATAGAAGGCAATTGCGTTGACGGGCTCCTGCAATTGTTCGAGTGCCTGAATGGTCTCAGGGGCAAGTGTATTCTGTTTGTCCTCGGTTACATCCCAGGTCTTTGGGTTTTGGTAAACAAGCATGTTTACAACGATCAGGATACCTAAAAAGGCGGCAGTCATGACGACTGTGTTGCTTCCATAGCGCGCTTGTCTGCCAGTGAGCGCGCGGCGGACTTTGTCCGGCTCCAGCAGAAGATAAATGGCAAGTGCAAGGACGACCACGCCGCCGCTGATGATCAGTCCCCGGTTGAGGGTTTCCGGTGTGACGCCGCTGAATAAGCCGACATTCAACAAGCCACGGGTTAAAAGGAAAAACCCGGCAGTGATACAGGCAAGCACCGCAACAATCAGCGCGATGAAGGTAAAACGATGCCAGGTCGGTTGTTGCTTTTTTGACATTATCGCCATCTCCGCATTTCGACCGCGACCGTGCCTGTGAATAGACCCAGAGCGATCAGGCTGATGTAATAGACCAAATCAGAAAGATTGATGATCCCCTGGTTTAACGAGTCCAGAAAATGAGCCGACATATCGATATATCGAAAAATGTCGCCTCCGCTTCCCTGCACCAGGTTGGCTGGGAGCGCCATCATGAACCAAATCAGGAAGAACAAGCCGAACGTGGTAAAGAAAGCGGCAAACTGGTTGGTAAAAACGGCTGAGATCCCGACGCCAAGTGCCAGGAATGATGCCGCGACCAGAACTACACCAAGGTATGCCGAAAGGGTCAGCCTCAGGTCGATGCCGGGGTCGACAAAAGAATTCAACAGGATTGGGTAGATCGCTGTCACAGCCAGAATGGTGAGGATCAGCAGCATACCTCCCAACCATTTGCCGGCGACCAATTCAAAGTCCCGCACGGGAGCGGTGAGCATGAGCTCCAGGGTTCCCATGCGCGCCTCCTCCGAGATCAAACGCATGGTCAATGCGGGTGTGGTAAACACCAACAGGAACGTGAACAGCCAAGTGATCGGTGTGATATCGGGGGTCGGTGCGCCGCCAAAAAGCGCCTGTTGGGATGTGACCCGCACGATGTAGACAAAGTAAATGCCTATCGAAAAAAGGATGATGAACGCCACTACGAAGGCAATCGGGCTGATGAAATAATGGTCGTATTCGCGTTTTGCAATGGTCCAGATGTTTCGCATGATGTACCTCAGGAGGTTTTCTTTTCAGAGGTGTTATTGTCGCTTGTGAGTTCAAGGAAGATCTCTTCCAGGCTCATGCCGATGGGACGCATCTCGATCAATTCGTATCCCGCCTGGATGATGGCTTTCGCCACTTGTGGTCGGATATCCTGACCGGACGAGAACTCGAATTCGACCGAGTCATCCTGCTTTGCCTCCACGTTGCGGGTGCCTTTTACTTTTTTGATCGTCTCGCTGAGCCCATCAGAGTCGCCGCGAACGCGCAAAACCACGCGCTGCGACCCTACCAGCCGAGATTGTAGATTCTCAGGCGTATCCTCGGCAACGATGCTGCCTTTGTTGATGATGAGCACCCGGTCGCACATATTTTGCGCCTCCGAGAGAATGTGGGTGGACAAAAGCACCGTGCGATCCTTGCCGATCTCTTTAATGACGTTGCGAATTTCCACCACTTGGGCAGGATCCAGACCGATGGTCGGTTCATCGAGGATCAGCACTTCGGGGCGGTGAATCAATGCCTGTGCCAGTCCCACGCGTTGGCGCATACCTTTGGAAAAATTTCCAATGTAACTGTTGGCACGATCCTGCAGGTTGACCTGTTCGAGGGTTTCGTAGGCACGGTCTTCCGATTGGGGAATGCGACGCAAATCCGCCATGAACTTGAGGTATTCCAGCGCGGTCATGTCGTTATAAAGCGGAACAGTTTCCGGTAAATATCCGACACGCCTGCGGACCTCCAGCGACTCATCCACCACATCGTAACCCGCCACAGTGGCTTTTCCATCTGTGGGGGGCATGTAACCGGTGAGTATTCGCATGGTGGTTGTCTTGCCTGCGCCATTGGGACCGAGGAAACCGACGATTTCTCCCTGATTGGCGTCGAAACTGATGCTGTGGAGGGCGCGGCGCGCGCCATAATCCTTAATGAGCCCTTCGACCTGGATCATTGATGCTCCTTTGTTGGGAATGATGTACAGACAAACAAAAGGCACGCCTGCCGGTGGGCAAACCGTGCCAATTCGCTTATCGAGAATACTATACAGAAATTCAAAATCAAAGTCAAGCGGCTTGTGAAGTTCTAATCAAACGCTAATTTTCACCGTAAGAAGAAATACCACACGCCGGCCGCTCCGACACCGCACAGCAACAGGATGAGCAACCCTGCCAAGGCAATCATCCAGCCGCTCGTCGATTCAACCTCTATCGAGGCGGCGGGAGCAGGAGTCGGCTGGCGCGACGCGGGACGCGGGGAATTTATCTCAAACGACGCAGCCTGATTTGTGGAATTTTCCATCCCTTCCAGGAAATCGGGCACGCCATTTCGGTTGGCGTCAAAACCACCCATCGCCTGCTCAAATTTTGCACGAATTTCCGGTGGGAGTTCATCCAAGCTGTTGTATTCCTTGCCGTCGGCAATAATTTTGGTCGCCGAGACCACCTTGGTTGCCATGCCCTCGAACGCGTCGGGTGTGCCGTCCTTGTTCCTGTCTTCAAAAAAAGCATTCATATTCTGGAGTATGTCCGGCGTTCCATTTCTGTCCCCATCCATATTCTCCATTGCGGCTTCATATTTTTTGCGAACTTCCCCCGGCATCTCCTCCAAACTTTTATATACCTTGCCATCAATGACGATTAGTTTTTGATTCATATCTACCTCCGGCGAATGACCAAGTTTAATGGATGCAACGTATGCATGCAAGTCATTTTTCCTATTGGCTGATTATTTGTTTGCTAGTAAACTTCGAGTATCAGAGAAATCATGACCGAATTGTTATATCAGACGGACAGTTATCTACAAGAATTCGACGCGCGAGTCCTTTCTGTTTTGCCGGAGGGACGCTCGGTTATCCTGGATCGGAGCGCCTTTTATCCCGGAGGCGGAGGACAGCCATGCGATTTTGGATCGCTGAAGGTGGGAGATGTGATCTATCCGGTGGAAAAAGTAAAGAAACAGGGGGATGACGTGCTCCATTTCCTTGGCGGGACTTCGCCTCTGCCTTCCGCTGGCTCCGCTTCGCGCGGGACCTTGGACTGGGCGCGGCGATACAAGCTGATGCGTACCCACACCGCCCTCCATGTGCTGTGCGGGACAGTCTTCCGCGATTATGGCGCGCTAGTGACCGGCGGCGATATGGAGCCATTGAAGGGGCGCATGGACTTCGAGTTCGAGACAATGCGCGGCGATCTAGTGCGCGAGATCGAAATTGCCGTCAATAAGGAAGTCGCCGCGGCGCGTGACATCCGTGTGAGGATTTTGCCACGGGAAGAAGCGTTCCAGATCCCCGACTTAATCCGTACCAAGATCAACCTTTTGCCCGAAGGAATCACTCAAGTGCGGACGGTCGAAATTGCAGGTCTCGACCTGCAGGCGGACGGAGGAACGCACGTCCGCAATACGAATGAGGTGGGTACGATCCGTGTTGTCGATTACAAGAGCAAAGGCGCGATCAACAAGCGGATTTATATCGAGATCGAATAAATCATAATAATCAAAGGAGAGTGTGGTATGAAAAAATTGTTTCCGGTTCTTTTGGCGGTGTTGGCGCTGGTCGCCTCATCGCTGGCCTGTTCTTTGACTGAACTGAGCCTTGAGAATGCCCGTATGGCATTCGACGAAAACGGCGAGAATGTGACGAGCACCTATTCGAGTTCCGACGTCTTCTACGCCGTTGCCGACCTCAATAATGCGCCAACCGGCACTGCCGTGGTGGCAAAATGGATCGCCGTCAACATCGAAGGAGAGGAACCGGGCTCCGTGTTTCAGGAACAGACCCTCGATATCACCGAGGACAGTTTCACCGGCACCATTTACTTCCAGCTTTCGAATGACTCGGGGTGGCCCTCCGGCGATTACAAAGTGGAGCTGTACTTGAATGGAACATTGACGCAATCCGTTTCGTTCAACGTTCAGTAAAGAAGAACCTGTCGTAAAAAAGCGCGCTCCCCAAAGAGCGCGCTTTTTGTTTGATCTCAGGATAACAGTACCTGTCCACAATATTCACATTTGTCCATGCCAAGTTCAAGGGTACCGCCGCAGTTCGGGCATTGGATGGTTTCCACTTTGATCGGGAACCCCTGTGTTTTGAAAGCGGCTTCGTTTTCCGCCAGATCGGCGCGCAGGCGTTTCAGCCGCGCCAGGTACGCATCGCCGATCACCTCGCCCGATTTGCGCAGGCGTTCCACATCCGCGATGGACTCTTTCAACATACGGCGTTCGGCTTCCAGCGATTCCCGGCTCTTGTCCTGGAAGGAGACCTTCAGCTCCGGCTTTTTCGGGATGGAGGCAAGAATGGCGGCGATGATCAAAATCACCCCTGAGACGATCACACCGACCAGCAGCGGCGCATATTGGAAGCCTGGAATGGAACTGAATTTCATCTTGTTGGCTTCCACGCTGTACAGGTCCGCAACGACGACAAAGCGTTCATTGCCCAGCCTGCCCACGTCAATGCGGGTAATGCCGCCGGGGCGCTTGGGGAGGTTGTTGCGTATCCCGCTTTCAGTGAAAACCGCTACATTGCCGGAGTCGTCACCAATGACAGCCTCCTCCTTTCCATCTTCGTTCACGTCGATTCCCGCAATCTCGTTGACCTTGTCAGAGAGTGACCCCGACCACATCTGACTGGCAGTACTGCCGTTGAAGGAGTATGCCCAGACGCCGCCTTCCTTCCCGCCGACCACGAACTCGCGTGACGAGGGGTCGCCGTTCAATTCCACTTCGCGCACTTCGCTCACCGCTTGCCCGATTGTTTTGCTGAAGAGGATATTTCCATTGACAGCGCTAAGCACATTCAACGCGCCATATTCGCCGCCGGTGATGATCTCGCTGTTACCGTCTGCGTTTAAGTCGAAGGCGCGCATCCGGCGCAGGGTCTCTTGCGAATATTGCCAGACAGGATTCCCGTTTGAGTCGATCACGGCAACCACTCCGCTGTAGGATGCCGCCGCCAGATGGATCTGACCGTTGATGCGCGCATCGTCCAACCCGCGGATCTCTGCGTTGCCAATCGACATATCCCACAATGGTTCGCCATCCAGAGAAATCGAAAGAAGATTGCCTCCGTTGTCGCCCAGAATAATCTGTGGCCCGGATGCGAAGCGGATAATGGCGACGCGGGAGGGCGCTCCGATGTTCAAAGAGGTTACGATTGTTTTTTGCTGTCCCTTATCGATTATATCCACCGACATCCCCTGACCATTGTAATACACGACGATATCTTCCACGCCGTCGCCGCTTACATCGCCAAGTGTGGTCTTGGATGCGGCATACCCAAAATTGAAGAGGCTGTTTCCGTTCTCATCCCAAATCGAGACGTTATCGGTCGTTTGTAGGAAGAGGTCATCCTTGCCATCGCCGGTCAGGTCGATGATTTTCATGCTTTCCGGCGCATTGTAAGGTTGTGACCATGCCACGTCCGCGCCGAATTTTTCGGCACTCACTGTGCCGCTGAAGGCAAAGACACCCGATACCGCCATGACCAGACAAACCAGGACAAACGCAACCACAAAAGGAATGATTTTGCGACTCATTTATGCAGCCTTTCTTTGAAGTAACGAATAAGCAGATTGCAAGACTTGCAGGATATTCTCGTGCTCCACTTCCTCGAACGGCGAATTGGCGATGAAAGTGATCATCCCCCCTTCGGTGTTCAACTGCCTGATGGTGTATTTGCCGATGCTCGACCCCTGTTTGAACGTCGGGCTGGCGCGGGCAATGGTGTACACTTCCGGGTTTGCCACGATGCGTACTTTCAAGTCGTGTTCGGTACCTTTGAACTTTTCGGGCTTCATTTTCATCTTGCCACTGATGCGGCTGCGTTTCCAGTACGATTTGCGTTTCTTCGATTTCTGGATTGCCGAGACGCGCAGGATATTCCCGTCATAGAGCTTTGCTTTCAGCGCCAGCCATTCATCGCGAAAGTATTCTGTCGTGCGGTCTTGTGCATCTTTGGATGTGCGCGCCACCTTGGTCGGGAGCATCGCGCCGGTAAGGTCAAGGTGACCGAGGAAGGTGGAGTTTGGTCGCAGGTCATCGCGCAGGGTGTAGAGAATTTCTTTCGTTCCTTTATACCGCGGCGAGAAATCTTGCAGGTCGCTTCGACGCAGACTGCGCGCCATGACGACTGCCGCCACCCATAACACCAGTCCGCCTGTAATGAATATGAAATCGCTGTACCCGAGCAACATTAGAATGCCATCGATCAGCATCAGACCGACGCCAGCGAAGAAGATAATCATCGGGACCCAGCGCCATTTATCGCCTGCCGTTTCCATCTTTTGCGCGTCCCTCCTGAGTTTATCCATGCCCTGCATGATGGACAATGGCTTGTCTGCCAGGGAGATGTAAACGGGAAGATAATCCTTTTTGCCGGGCGCGGCAGGGGGAGAGTTCTTCTTTCGGGCAGTGTTGAGAAGATAAAAGAAAATGATCAGGACTCCAACGAATAAAATACCGCCTACACAGATTAGTGCATCCATGCTTCTCCTTTGGCCTTTGACTTATAATGCGGATGATGAAACGCGTACTTTACACTGCCTTCGATGTGGTACCCAGCCCCAAGGGGGCGTCGACCCATATTTTGCATAACATTCGCGGGCTCGTCAATAGCCAGTTTGATGTGCATTTGCTTACGCCGAACGACGGTCTGCTCCCAACTGAGGACCGGATCGATGGGGCGCGTGTCACACGCGTGACGCAAGACCTTGCACAAAACTTCCTGGCGCGCGCAACTCATTTCGGGAAGGCGGTCCTCAATCACCTTGCGCTTCATCCGCAGTACGACGCTGTCCATTTTCGGAACATCTGGGATGGGCTTGCGGTCGCACAGAACAAAAAACGCTTTGGTTACAAGACCATTTTCGAAGTCAATGGGCTTCCTTCCATTGAACTGAAATATCATTACCCTGGTCTGGACTCAGGATTGCTTACGAAGATCAAGGAGCAGGAAATCGCCACCCTTCACCTTGCAGACGCGGTCATCTGTCCCTCGAATGTGACGCGCGACTATATTGCCTCGCTCGGAGTCAGCCGCAAACGGGTTACTGTCATCCCAAACGGAGTCAGCCCTTCAGATTTTTCCCCTTCGCCAATCCCCGCCCGCGAAGGACGCGTCCCTACCTTGTTGTATATCGGCACCCTTGCCGACTGGCAGGGATTGGACGTGCTGGTTCATGCCCTGCCTAAAATCCTGGAACGGCAGGCGGTGAAATTACAGGTGATTGGCAGAGGCAGGTCGAGGCAGAGAAAAATGCTGATGAAACAGATCCGCAAACTGGGCGTGGAGGGAAGCGTGATTGTCCAGCCAGCCATCCCGCATCATGAAGTCTCAGGAGTGATCGCGAACGCCGATATTTGTGTTGCGCCGCTCGGCTTCAATGACCGGAATGTAACTCAAGGGGCATGCCCCATCAAAGTGTTGGAATACATGGCAGGCGGGCGCCCTCTGTTAGCGTCAAATCTGCCCATCGTTCGGGAACTGGTTCGAGAAGACGTGGATGGTTTACTGTTCACTCCCGACGACCCCGACGACCTTGCCCGCCAGGCATTGTTGTTGCTGGAAGATAGGAAGCTTTCACAGCGACTGGCAAAGTCTGCCTCCGCGCGTGCGCTGACCCGTTTCACATGGCACGAGTCGCAGAAGAAGCTCGTGAAGGTCTACCAGGAATTGTTATGAATCTTTATCTGGGATGTCCGATCTGGTCGTTCAAAGGCTGGGTGGGAAATTTCTACCCTGAAGGCACAAGACCCGCCGACTACTTGCGCGAGTACGCAAAACGGGTTACAACCATCGAAGGTAATACCACATTCTATGCAGTTCCGGCACAGAAAACGCTGGAACAATGGGTGGCGGAGACGCCGGAGACGTTCCGCTTTTGCCCGAAGGTTCCCAAAGCCATCAGCCATCAAGGCAAATTAACCGATAACATCGACAGCGCGCGGGGATTCGTGGATGTGATGCGTAGACTTGGTTCGCGTCTTGGACCGATGTTTCTGCAACTCCCGCCTCGATTTTCCCCGCGCCTGTTTTCCGATTTACAGGCATTTCTCTCCGCTTGGGCGGGTGATGTGCGCCTCGCGGTCGAAGTCCGTCATCTGGATTGGTTTGACCCGCCGCATGACGAAGCGCTTGACCGGTTGCTCGAAGAGCACAGCATGGCGCGCGTGACGATAGATACGCGCCCAATTCGCAGCCTGCACGGGGATGCAATTTTGGCGGGATCTGCTTATGAGAGTTTGCTTGAGGCCCGGGAGCGTAAACCAGATGTCCCCGTAGTTCCGAAGCGCACATCCGATTTTGTATTTGTCCGCTACATCGGGCATCCCGATATGGAGATCAACCGTCCATTCCTGGAGGAGTGGGGAGGCTATTTTTCGGCGCAGATGAAGAGCGGGGCGGATGTGTATGCTTTTTGCCATTCCCCTGACAATTTAGTCGCACCCTATCTTTGCAGGGAATTGCATCGGCGTGTGATGAAGGAGGTACGCATCCCGCCGCTGCCATGGGATGACGCGGATGCAGGCACCTTCAAACAAGACCGATTGTTTTGACGTGTCACACCACGCTGGTGCTCGAAATATATTTCATGAACACTTCGATAACTTTAAGGTCGAAGTGTGAGCCGTTGGTTTCAAGTTAGGCGCTATCTTCGTTTCATGTCCAGCACTGCGATCTTGGTGGGATGATTGAACGGAGATGGGTCGGTAATCGGCTTATCGACCACTTTATACCCCACGAGATCTTCAGGCACGGGGATTAGTTCCCGGATACTGAGATAGCCATCCCGGCAGAGAGACTCGAGCGTTTGCATGTACTCCTGTCCGCTCACGTACAGGGCGTTGTTGATGGCGATCAGTTGACCGCCATCTTTGACGAGCGGACGTACTTTGTTGATCAGCCGCGCGCTTTCGTTCACCAGATCAACTTTGCCTTTGGATGTGGCGGAAAAGAAAGGCGGGTCGATGATGACACAGTCGAAGAGTTGCTTTGTGCTTTTGAAACGGGCGATTGCAGGGAAAAAGTCCTGTGCAATGAAGTCACTTTTGCGGATGGGAAAGCCGTTAAGCGCGTACGAATCTTTCGCTAGATTGAGGAATTGACGGTTCAAATCGGTCTGGACCACATGTGCCGCGCCACCCGCCATTGCCGCAACCCCGAGGCTGCCGGTGTAGGCAAAAGTGTTCAACACGGATTTTCCTTGCATGTTTTCGGCCAACCACTTCCGCAATTCACGTGTATCAAGGTAGAAACTCGCATCGCGGTTCATGGTTAGTTTGACGGCATACCAAATGCCGTATTCATTGATCCTGGCATCGGGCTTTTCACCGAAGATCAAACTTCCCCTTTTCTCCTCCTGTGTTTTACCGTTGCGAGTCTTTAGGATACCGGCGCGCAACCAGTCCAGAGAGCTTTGCAGGTGACTGACGATTTCCTGGATAGTCGACAGGCTTTGTACCGGATTATCAATGTAGTCGTGGATGACCAGCGTACTTCCGTACACATCCAACACAAGATCGGGGCAGCCTTCGCTGAATCCGTTGAAGAGCCGGAAGGCTGTTTCATGTTGCGGGTCAAAGAGGTGTAAACGTGAGGCAATGGCCTGTTCGAGCAGAGGAAGGATGGATGAGGTCATCGTTGAAGTCTTTTGCGGTTGATATTCGGGAGCTGCTTTGGAGTGGTGGGCGCTCTTTACAAACGGGATTCAGCTTACGGCTTGGCGTGAGGCGGCATTTCAATATTCGTAAGAATTTTTATCCCTGGGCGTCAAATCCATAACCCATGGCGCTACGGATTAAGGGTATATGAGAATTTACTCCTCAGATTGTACCCTTAACTTTTTTGGGGTAGACTATCTCAAATTTTTGCAGGAGTCGATGAGGTGACTTATGTCTGGCAGTGAACTGATTCCACAAGGCTCGAACGGCAGTCGCCCGAACGTAAGTGCGGAAAAGGCAAAACAAACACGCGCGGCGTACAACGCTAAAGCCTCCAGCGATTTTTATGGCGCGGTCGGCTGGCTGGTTGGCTTGATTTTTACGTTGTTCGTTTCGGTTCCCGTCATTTGGCTGCTGGTCAGCACGGCTTCGCGCTCCACCCGTCAGGATTTCCTGGTGATCGGCATCGCGGTCGCCTGGTGGTTGAATCCGCTTTCACTTGGCGCCCTGGGATATATTTTCAGCAATATGCGCGCCTGGCGGTTTTGGACGCTTGCCGCCCTGTTTGTGTGGGGACTGGTCAATGCAATGGTTTCATTTTCGATCGCTTCCGAGGCGGCCCGTGTTCTGGTCTTCGACGGTCTGTTGATTCTTTTTTACATCCTGCTTGGACTATTTTTCCTCTACATTCAACTGCGCGTATTCATCTGGGCGGCGGCTGGGAAACCGGCACGCTTCTTCTTCGGGATCGTAGGCTGGGCCGCGTTAAATGGACTGGTGTACTGGGCGATCATTTCCCCCGAAGTGCTGAATATCATTCTGGTGATACTCGGTTTTGCCTTTCGCATCGTGTTTGCGATTGGCTTTGCAATCATTCAGTTCGTGGCAATCTTCTGGTTCATGGCGCGCTCACGCGTGGAAATCATCCGCCCCGGCGATCCGAAGACGGTGACGTTCGACGATTACAAAGGGCAACCGAATCTCATCAAGATGGTGCGTCAGTGGATCTCTCTGCTCTCTGACCGGGCCCAGTTCCAAAAGATGGGCGGTCAGTTTATCAACGGTTTACTGCTGGCTGGTGAACCGGGGACCGGCAAGACCCTGCTAGCCAAGGCAATGGCAGGCGAGGCGGGTATCGCGTTCATCTCCATTGAAGGTTCCGGTTTCCGCGCTATGTTTTGGGGCGTGGATGTGCTTAAGATGATCCGTTTTATCGGGCAGGCGCGCAAACTGGCAAAGGAATACGGCGCCTGTATCGCCTACATCGACGAGATTGATGCGGTGGGGATGTCACGCGGCGCAGTGATGGGTGGACAAGGCGGTATGATGGGTGGCATGGGCGGCATGTTTGGCGGCGGCACCGGCGCGCTCACACGTTTGCTCTACGAAATGGATGGGATCGGCGAGTTATCCCGTTGGGAGAAATTGCGCGCCCGCTGGTACCAATTCCGCAAAAAGCCCATCCCACCACGCGACTGGCATATTCTGTTCATGGGCTCCACGAACCGACCGGACGTCCTCGACCCGGCATTGACCCGCCCCGGTCGTTTTGATCGCACGGTAGTGGTGAATAAGCCGGACCGTACCGGACGCCGTGAAATCGTGAAATATTATTTGAGTAAGATCAAAACGGATGAAACAGTGGATATCGAAGCAATCGTCAGTGACACCGCCTGGGCGACCCCTGCGAGGATCATGTCCGCTATCACAAAGGATGCCGTTCGCTTAGCATTGTTCGATAACCGCGAACGGGTTTCCCAGCACGATATCGAACTTGCCTTTCAGGAGCAGGCGATGGGTTTGGAAAATCCCATCGAAGAGATGGAGGAGGATCAGCGCAGGCAGGTTGCCTATCACGAAGCCGGTCACGCCGTTGTTCAATATCATCTTCGCCCGGACGAGCGCATTGTGCGCGTAAGCATTATCCGCCGTTCGGACGCCTTGGGATATGTGTTGCCTGTGTCCAATTTTGATATTTATGCACTCCCGTTGCGGACATTTATTGCTGACATCATGGTTTCCATGGCTGGGCATGTCTCGGCGAAGTTATTCCTCGGCGAATACTGGACCGGGGCTACCGGCGATTTTCAAAGTGTCCGTAACCGATTATGGCGGCTGGGGCATTATGGTTTTTTTGGGCCTCCGCTCGATTGGACGCGGGAGGATGTGAGATACGATTCTGAGAAGGTAAAGATCATCGAGGCTTTCTGGGTCAAGATGGAGGAAGAGACCGAGAAAGTCCTGTTTGCTCATTCCAATGAAGTCCATGCAGTGGCAAAGGCATTGTTGGAAAAGAACGATCTTACCGGAAAGCAGTGTATTGAGATCATCCGTTCTGCAGCTGGCGAAGTGGAGCCGGTCAACAGTGAGTTGTTGTTGAAAGGACTTGTCGAAGATACCATCATAGGCGGGAAGAATGGCAGGCATGGCAGAAACGGGAAAGACGAGCAGAAGGAAACCAAATCGAAGCGAAAGTCAACAGTGAAAGCAAAGGCTTAAAAAGGACTGGCTGGAGAAATCTCTCCAGCCAGTCCTTGTGTTGATGGGAAGGCAAGGCGACTGTTGTTTCTATTTCCATGACCAATAAGCGATATATCCCTGATCCAGGACGCGCGGTTCCATTTGTCCGGAGGCGGCGACAATGGCAATGCCGGGAGCGCCATCGGAGGTCAGGAAGGACAGCACGATGTTGTTGTTGTCTGGCGACCAGATCGTATTGGATTGATGGTACTGGTCAAAATAGAAGAGCATGGACGCAAAGGGATTTGTAGGCTGGAAGGTGAAGAGTTCCCTGCTTTCGGCGCTGTTCACATCCAGCATGAAGAGCGAAAGATAGAATTGTTGACCGGTCGAATCGCCGCCCTCGCCGGAGGACGATTCGGGGACCGCCGGTTTGAAGTACAACAATTTTTTACTGTTGGGTGACCAGAACGCCGCCAATACGCCCTCGTCCTGGAAGAAATCCTCCGAATTAGTGGTATCCACCACATGTAAGGTACCGACTGCCCCGGCGGTCATCGGAGTCTGTCCGTCGATATACGCGACCAGCTCGCTATCGTATGACCAGACGAAGGCGGTGTTGACATCGTAGCCTCCGATCACAGATTCGAACCTTCCACGTGAATCGGTGAGGATGATCTCGTTTTCGTTTTGCTCGTTGACGCGTGAGAGCAGAATGTGCTTTCCGTCCGGTGACCAGGCTGGGGCCTGGAAAGAGGCGGGTACTGTGTCCAATTGATCTTCGATGATCTCGTCCCCTAGTTGGAGGAAGGAAAGGCGCACCGGTATTGCGGAGGCGGCCTCGCCCGCGTGGACGATCATGACACTTCCATCCGGCGCCCAGGACCAATAATACGGCGAGCCGGTGTCGAGCACGGTGCGCTTTCCATCAATGGAAATGTTTTGTAGGAGAAAAGATTGCCCTGATGCGGCGGAGGAGAGGAAACCAATGTTTTCGTTGTCGGGAGACCAGTAAAGGTAAATGGGGTTTTCGGTCTCGCTGCTGAATAGTTTTTTTGCTTTTTCCTCCTCCATGTCGGCGACATGGAGGGTGGAACCGGAGGCTGTGCCGCCCTGTCCGCTGATGCCCACGAAGGCGAGTTTATTGCTGTCGGCTGACCAGGTGGGGTACTGATAGTACAAAAATGGCGCCGACTGCGACTCGGGTATGACCGCGTCATTTGTAAAAGCAGTCTTGTTCCCGCCGCCCTGATCCGAAACATAGATATTTCCATCAATGCCCACGTAAGCGATCATGCCTGATTTTCGTTCCAGCACGCTGAGCAATGGGCTTTGCGGCAAGCGCGTGTTTTGCGGCAGGCAGGATGCAAATATAAGTGCGGTCGTCAGAAAAGCCAGAATCCTTTTCATTGTTGCGCCTCCAACACTTCGATTGCCTTGTCGAGGACGGGATCATTCTCCGGCAAGACCTCATCCCAGCCCGCCTCGACGCGGACATCAGGTTGAACACCGTTATTTCCGAGGTCGCCTCCACCTTCGATTCGGAAGGAGGTGGTCTGGATAAAGACGCGCGACCCATCCGGCAGAAAATAGGCTGTAGTGGTCTCAATCGAGCCGGGGGTGGTATCGCCAATGATGGTCGCCCGGTCGTATGCCTGAAGACTGGCGGCAAGGATTTCGGGGAAGCCACTGGTGTTTTCTCCAACCAGAATGACAAGTGGAACTTTCTGCGAGCCGAAGAAATCCTGACCGGTGATCTGCGCCGGCTGGCTTTGAGTACGGTTGAAGAATTCGCCGATCTTGCCGTTATGGAAAAGCGTGAACATTTCCTCGAGAGGCCAGGTTCCCGACGAACCTGTGATCCTGAAATCAAGGATTAATCCATCCAGCGTCTTGTTTGACGTAAATGCCCTCAAACTGTTGACAACGTCGTCCATCAGGCTGGCGTAGGCGATGGGAGGAAACAGAATGTAGCCGTAGTTTGTGCCGGCCACCTGGTACGCCTCCAGTTGCCCGGTGCTGGTTAATTGCGCGCGCGTCACAGTGACAGTTCGCTCGGCTTCGCCCGGCGATTTGACGATCAGTTCGACCGATGTGCCCGCCGGTCCGCGCACGCGCTGGACGGCATTGAGTCCCTCATCGAGGAGGATTGGCGACCCGTCGATTTTGTACAGGCTGTCATGTGCTTTCAGTCCCGCTTTCTCGGCAGGCGACCCCTTCATGACCGCAAGAATAACGATGTGAGGCTCCGGTTCGGGTTGAAAGCCGATGTACGCCCCAATCCCGCCGTAAGTGGATGTGTCGGCGGAGTCGTTTTCGACACGCTCGGCGCGCGATTGATACAAAATACTACCCTCGGGCAGATCTGCCTCCAGTTCATTGAGCAGGGCAACAAACTCCTGATTTGTCAGTCCAGAGTTGATCCGATTCGTATATTGATCGTGGAGTGAATCCCAATCCACATCGGCGCTCTCGAAATAAATGTAATTCTCCTGCAGGTTCGTCCACAATGCTTCAAAGGTGCGCACTTGATGTTCCTGCGATGTCAACGGCGAACCATATTCTCCCGCGACAACTTCCTCCTCCGGAGGAAGCAGGCTGGAACAGGCGAATAGGACAAGACTGAATAGTAAAACTGCGGATGAGAAAAGGATATTTTTTCTTTTCATTCGATCGCCTCTAAGAAAATCAATATGACCGGATTCGCTCTCCCCTTGGTTGCCTTGATAGACGGTCTAATCCGGTCTGTCCTTACAGATAAAATTTGTGGGCATTGTACCCGTTTTGCTCCAGCGCGGATTCCCCAACTTATGCCTTCTTAATGTTTTTCGGGTTAAAGACGGAGATTTGGCTCAACCCCAAAATTGCCCGCGTTTCCTCGTCGAACTCCACCCAATAGAAACTGCGATACCCGGAATATGGGTCGATGCGGATGACCGTCCCCTCGAACCAACCTTCGCTTCGCGCCACTTTCGCGTCCAACCGGACCTGAACCCTGTCTCCGATACGGATGACCTCTTCCATCCGACTTCACCACCCGCGCAGGGACGAAGGCTTGACTCGGATTGCCACCGAATATTCCTGACTGAACTTTTCCGGTGTCATGCCAATATCTTTGATGCCGGTCTTGTATTTCTTGAAATACGCAGAAACCTTGTGTGCTGGTTTAACCTTCTCGTCAATCGTTGCTATGCCAAGATAAACAATCACATCCTGATCGCCGGTCTTGTCTGTGTTGAAGTGCAGCGAAACGGACGAATTTCTCCTGATGTGCGCCACTTTATGTGCCTGAGGCTGGCTGAAGATGAGGAACGAGTCCTTGTCCCAGATAAACCAGACCGGTCGCGGCTGAGGCGTGTTTGTCGAATCTACCGTCGTCAGCCAGATGACGTACTCTTGTTTTGCAAGTCGCTTTGCCTTGCTTTCCAGTCTCTTCTTGTTATCTGCCATTGAGCCTCCCGGGAAGATCACTTGCGATTGCCAAACCAGAACATCCCGCCGCCGATGAGCATGGCGATCGCGCCGTTGACCGCCCATTGCGGATCACCGGTCATATAACTGCCGGGCAGAATATTCAGTCCCTGTAAAAACCAGACTCCGCCTGCTAGGAAAACCAAAACGCCAATCACCTTCAACACTGTTTTCATAACTGTCTCTCCTTGAGCCATAAAATGATCCTGTCCGCAACCAATTTCCACCTGCTTTCCAACATTACATCGTGCGCCATCGGGAAGAATTCTGCCTGTGTGCCATAGGCGCGCGCCGTGTCGTTCACCGCTTTCATCGAAATGACAGCGTCCTGTTCCGCGCCAAGCACCAATATTGGTGTTTTGACACGCTTGGGGTGGACCAGATTCAGTCCCAATTCATCGACGTAAGCACGGAATGATTCTTCCTGCAAACGCTCAAAATATCGCTTTACCTGCTCTTCCGGCATGTCTACACCGAATAAATGCTCCCGAGCCAGCGCCGAGGTGCCAACGGCGGGATATAAGCTCCAAGTGGCTAAAATTTTCATGACGACAAGAGGATGCTTGCGGAAGATTATCAACGTAGAAGGCCAGGTGCCGTAATAAGGGACTGGCGTAAGTAACACCGCAGCAGGTGCGTAGTTGGTCTCGAGATATTTTTGAGTGATATAACCGCCCATCGAATGACCGATGATTACAGGCGGCGCCTTGAACTGACTCGCAACCTGTTTCACATCTGAAACGTAGTCAGCAATGGTATGCCAGCGGATGCGTTCCCTGCCTTCACTGTTTCCGTGACCACGCAAGCTAAGGGCGGTACAGTCATATCCATTTTCCGTAAAATACGGCAGGAAATGTTCCTGCCAGCACCAAGCCCCATGCCATTTGCCGTGGACAAATAACAACGGCGTTGGATATGCAACACCCTTTGCTGTTTTGTGGATGACTTCGAGTTTCATAGCTTACCTCGACGCTGTTGATTACCGTGATTATACCTGCGAGGCCGTCTAAACTTCTCTTTCCAGGCCGGGACCTGTTCCCGTTTTGGCAATCGTGCCGGTCTCCCTGACTTATGCCGAACGCGTGTTATAATAGAACACCCGTTCAGCTTATCGACTAAAACAAACCTATGGAATTCAAACTTCAAGCACCCTTCCTGCCCATGGGCGACCAGCCCGAAGCCATTCAAGGACTCGCGAGCGGAGTCAAGAGTGGAATGAAGCACCAAGTCCTGCTCGGCGCCACCGGTACCGGCAAGACTTTCACCATCGCGTCGGTCATCCAGGAACTGCAGATGCCGGCGCTTATCATGGCGCACAACAAGACACTCGCTGCACAGTTGTACGCCGAGTTCAAGGAATTCTTCCCACAGAACGCGGTTTCGTATTTTGTTTCCTACTACGATTACTACCAACCGGAAGCATACGTTCCCCGGCATGATTTGTACATCGAAAAAGAGACCGAGATCAACGAAGAGATCGAGCGTTTGCGTCTCGCCGCGACGACTGCATTGGTTTCCCGGCGGGATGTGATTATCGTTGCGTCTGTGTCCTGCATTTACGGTTTGGGTTCGCCGGAGAAGTTCGGTAAAGGAACGGTCACCTTGCAGGTTGGGGGGTTGTACCGTCGAAACGCGTTGCTCCGCCAGTTGATCGAGTCGCAGTATCAGCGTAACGATATGGATTTGAAATCGGGCGCCTTCCGTGTGCGCGGCGACACGCTGGAGATCATCCCGGCATACGAGGATAAAAAAGCATATCGAATCACTTTCTTCGGTGACGAGGTGGAGCGTATCTTGCAGATCAATCCGTTGACCGGCGAAATCTACGAAGAGCCGAAGGAAGTTTCGATCTACCCTGCCAAGCAGTATCTGACAGATAGCGACCGGATGAAGGAAGCGATCGCCAATATCGAGGCAGAGCTGGACAAACGGTTGAAATTCTTCAAAGAGACCGGCAAACTGCTCGAAGCGCAGCGTCTCGAACAGCGTACCCGCTACGACTTGGAGATGCTAAAGGAAGTTGGCTACTGTTCCGGCATCGAGAATTATTCCCGCCATCTGGATGGACGCGCGGCGGGGACACACCCGTGGACGATGATCGACTTCCTGCCGAGCGATTACTTGCTGGTCATCGACGAGAGTCACATGACCGTGCCGCAGATTCGCGGCATGTATAACGGCGACCGCGCCCGCAAGGAAACGTTGGTCGAATACGGTTTCCGCCTGCCAAGCGCGCTGGATAACCGCCCGTTGAAATTCGACGAATTCGAACAAGTGATGGGACACACCATCTATACCTCCGCCACGCCGGGACCGTACGAGATGGGCAAGGCAGAACAGGTGGTCGAGCAGATCATCCGCCCGACGGGACTCGTTGACCCACAGGTCGAAGTGCGCCCCACCAAGGGACAGGTGGACGATCTGGTCGGAGAGATCAGGCAGCGGGTGGAAAGAGGCGAGCGCGTCCTGGTCACCACGCTGACAAAACGGATGTCCGAAGACTTGTCCGAGTATCTGCAGGAGTTGGGGATGAAGGTTCACTACCTGCACTCGGAGGTGGAAACGCTCGAACGGGTAGGCATCCTGCGCGACCTGCGCCTGGGTGTGTTCGATGTGTTGGTGGGAATCAATTTGCTGCGCGAGGGCCTGGACTTGCCGGAAGTGTCATTGGTCGGCATCCTGGATGCCGACAAGGAAGGTTTCCTGCGCTCAGAGACCGCACTTATTCAGACGATCGGTCGCGCCGCGCGTCATGTGAACGGACGCGTGATCATGTATGCTGACAAGATGACGGACTCGATGAAGCGCGCCATCGACGAGACGAACCGCCGCCGTGCCAAGCAGATGAAATATAACGAAGAGAACGGCATTGTTCCGATCAGCATCCACAAGGCGATCCATGACCTGACCGAGGAGTTCTCTCAGAAAGCTGTGGCGGAAATGCGGGGGGAATATAAAACCAAATCTACGAGCGATCTGCCACGCAATGAGTTGCGCCAGATCATCCATGAGATGGAAAAGCAGATGAAGGAAGCCGCGAAGAATTTGGAGTTCGAGCGAGCTGCCGCCCTGCGTGATGAACTGTTTGAATTGAAGAGCCTGCTGGCGGAGGATGAAAAGCTGAAACCGTGGGAGCGGATCAAGTTGTTGAGCGGGGAAGAGGAGTAAATAGAAACGAATAACGATGTAATACTCCCCGGTTTTGGTTCAGAATCGACAACTCTGGCAGTGCTTCCTAATCTTAATAAATGCTTCTTATTTTCTTTATGAAACCTTTACATGGTAGTTGTATCCTTTGGGCGTAATCAGGCAAAACCTGAAAATTCACTCAAAGGAGTATAAAGAATGAAGAAAACAATTTTGATCGTTGCTTTGGTGGTGCTGGCGCTCGGAGCGCTGGGAGTTGGCGTGGCGTTCGCGCAGGGACCTGTCACCGGCGGATACGGCGGGGGAATGTTGCAGAATGGCGGCGGATACCTCCATACCTACATGGTGACCGCTTTTGCCGAGAAACTTGGCATGCAGGTAGACGATGTCAATGCCCGTCTTGCGGCCGGCGAGACCATGTATGACATTGCCATTACCGGCGGCGTCAAAGCGGAAGAGTTTCCTACCTTTATGGTGGATGTCCGTGCAAAGGCGTTGGGTGCCGCGGTCAAGGAGGGTGTTATCACCCAAGCGCAGGCGGATTGGATGAAATCGCGCGGTTTCGGTCAGGGCGGATACGGAACAGGAACCGGCACCTGCCCGATGGGCGGCGGATCGTTCGGACCCCGAAATGGCGGCGGCGGAATGGGCATGGGACGCGGCTGGGGCTGGCAGAACCAACAGGCTACTCCATAATAAGCCAGCCCAAAACAGAGGAAGTCCCTAAAGGTTTCAACCTTTAGGGACTTTTTACATGAACGTCGAAATCTCTTCCAACGGTTTCTTCCGAATCACCGGCACTTGTGCGCCTTCTGCAGGGTAACCGACTACCAATAACAGGAAAGGTTTCGCATCAGGATGGACGTTGAGAATGGCGTTTAAGAAACCCATTGGACTGGGCGTGTGGGTCAACGAGGCCAACCCGGCATTGTGGATGGCTGTGATGAGCATTCCCGTGGCAATTCCCACCGACTCATTGACGTAATAATTCTTCACCCGGCGGCCATCGGGCAAGGTGCTGTGATGCCTGCCGAAGATGGCGATCAGGTATGGGGCGGTTTCAAGAAACGGCTTGTGCTCGTCTGTGCCAAGCGGACCAAGAGCATCGAGCCATTCTTTTGGAGCGCGGCGATGATAGAACTCAAATTCCTCCTGTTCCGCAGCCACGCGGATCTCGTGTTTGATCTTTGGGTCGGTAACGACGACGAAATACCATGGCTGGAGATTGGCTCCACTGGGCGCTGTCCCGGCGGCAAGTAGGCATTCCTCGATGATCTCACGTGGAATCGGGCGGTCGGAAAAATGTCGTACAGTGCGGCGCCTCTGCATCTCCGTGCGGAAAGCGATAGCGCGTTCCTTCATTTCTTCGATGGGATATTCGATAAAGGTTGTAAGCGGTTGAAGTTTTGCCTCGGTCATTAAGCGATCCTGTCTTGTCGGTTGGACAAATGAATGGATTTGTTCGAAGGTTCCAGAAAGACCTTCTCGAAAACCGTCCTGACAAAATGAAGGGTCTGCTGGGGCGTTTTAGGGTCGGTTAACAGAAAATCGGACAGGCGATACTGATACCCCAGCTCATCGTTCAATTTTTTGATGCCGATTGGAGTGTGGTCAGGGTGATAGTTGAGCAGGAGCGTTTCCCGCCCGCTCAGTTTCCACAAACTGAACTTGACATCCTGTTGCAACGAAACAGGAATTTCGGCAAACCAGCGTGACCCGATGACATGAAACCACGGCAGGGAATCATGGTCTGTTTCGCTCAGCTCGAGCAGGTCCAGAGTGTTGTCGTTGAAATCGAATACAAACCCTGCCTCCCGGAAAAGCCGCTCATACTGGATGAAATCTTTGTATTCTTCCTCCGAAGCCAGAATTTTCACTCGGATGCAATACCCCTGAATGTTGCCATGCGTTGCAATGTCGCGCGGGCGCAAAATCACCGCTTCGGGTTTCATCCCCGGTTGAGGAAAGGATAGCTCCATCTCGCGGACGTTTTGGACCTGGCCGTCGCCGGGGAGGCATACATTCACCCGTCCGAAAATGGCGGCAGGGACGTTTTCCCTTTGTGCCAGTTCGATCATATAGAAATGATTGGTCGCGATAAACGACCCATAGGAAGTCGACGTAAGTTGTCTTTCATAGAGTTGATACGCACGCTTGACTTCCCCGGGGGTGATGCTATTCAGTTTGCGGGAACCGCGCGTATCGTATTTTCCCGGGTTGGGTTCGTCCTCGTTTTGCCCGCCCTGTTTCTGATTTTGCCCCTTCGAAAGTTTCTGCAGGCCGCGACCAAGTACGTGCGCCTCCTCTGGCGGACGCGGTTTCTCGTCTCCAAATTGGATGAAACCGGGCGAAAGCAGGGATCGTTTGAGGGCAATTTCGAAGGTCATGACTCAAGTTTTGGCAAGCATACAACCAAACCTACCTCCCGACAAGAACCAATTTGCTGGAAGACTGCGACTTTTCCCGTGTAATCCCGTATATTCACTCAAGAAAGGTATAAAAAATGAACACAACAAAATCACATCCCCTACGACGTTCCCGCAATAACCGCATCATCGCGGGCGTATGCGGCGGGCTGGCTGAATTTTTTGGTATCAGCGCGTTCTGGTTCCGCCTACTGTTCTTCCTCTTTTTCATCCCAGGCGGAGTTCCAGGCTTGTTGATCTACCTGCTGGCGATGATTGTTATCCCCTCCGAATAGCCCGAGAGAAACACACCGTCTCGAAGGTTCCAAGCCTTCGGGACGGAACTCAATATACCTTCTTCCTGATATCTTCCCTGGACAATATCGCTTCCAGCACGCCGCCGCCAATGGCAAGCGCCTTGTCCGACACGAGGCGGCAGGCACTCTCATCGTTTCGCGCATCCACATCGCCAATTTTCATGCCTTTGGTCACGTGCAAGCCGTCGTGGATAAGTCCACGCAGCACGCCGTCAAATGGGCTGGTGACTGTCCACTGGTTATCGATTACTGCAATTTCCTGTCCCTTTTCCACGTGCTCGCCAATCTTTGTTTTTGAGACCAACACGCCATCACCCGATGCACGCAAAACGCGGCGAGGGTCGCCCTCGGGTTCACGCGAATCGGGCTGGGTGGCCCCCGTCCAATAGACGCGCCCGAGGGTGTGGCTGCGGCGGGTTTCGATCGCGGCGTGGCAATTTTCCCCGGCGTGGAATCCGGGTCCCAGTCCGATATGAAGCGGGACGTCGATCGGAAGTGGAGAGGGAGGTTGTTTCAAGAGCCGCGCGTCCACGACAATTGGAACGTAAAACGCGCGGAGGATATCCACATTGGGGTCGATGAGCACAGGAATTTCATCCGCTTCCAACGAAGCCGGAAACTGATCCCGTTTCACGAGCCGTGCCGTCACCCCCTCGACTGTGTGACGCCCTGCATACACCGCCTCTGCAAATGATACAGTGCGCCGCACCGCCAGCGGCTGGGCAAGTTCGGTAATTACCACGCGAATGCCCACGCGATGGAGGCGGAGCGCGACGCCTGTTGCGAGGTCGCCTCCGCCGCGCAACAGGACGTGTATCGTTCTATTTTGCGACATTCGTTTGTTGGGTGATTGCCAACTGTTCGGGCGATGACTGCGCGTTGACTGCCTGCTCGCGGAGCAGGTGGCTGAAGGAATACAGCAGAAGGTAAACAAATAGGAAGAAAAATGTGTAAAGAAGCGTGAATGCGGCGAGCCTGCGGCTTGGGTCGATGATCACACCGAGAATGTCCATCGCGGTCTCGGTCGGGTTCTGCAGAATATCCCACGAATTCAGGCGGACGAATCGGCCGATATAAATGCCGAAACTGCTCAGTCCGGAGATGACAAAGACAAACACCCACCCAGAGAACCGGTTGAACGTGCGGACGATGATATCCTGCATGAGATATAGGGAGATTACTCCGAGGAGCATCCCTGTCCATGTGCACCAGACAACAATGATCACGTCATACCAGAGCGGGGCATCCGTTGCCTGCCTGGCGAGGTCTTGCAGGTCGGTGAGCATATACGGCGCATTGGGGAAGAAAATCAGCCACATGAAGGCGATGAACGGTATCACGATGAACAGCCAGTTTCGCCGCCAGGAGATGGCATGGGCAATGTAGGAAAGGATGAATGGAATCCAGGCGAGAAACAGGTTCCAGATCAACCCGACGTGCCGGCCTGTTTCGCTGTACGCCACGCGCGCGGCGACCAGCCCGATGCACATGGCGCAGGCTCCGTTGAGCAGGATGAACACGGCAAGGTTATGCCGGTTGCGGATGGAAAAGTTTCGAAGTTTGTTGAGCATTTTTCGGCAGGTGGTGGACACTTTCAAAATGGCTGCCACCCGATTTTATCCCTTCTCGATCAAATAAAGGATCATATCAATGTCACCGGGAGAATGACCCAATCCGGTCAGTATTGCGGCGGCTTCGGTCTTGTGCTGTGTGCCGTGATTGACTACGTGTGCCATCATCTGCCATAAAACTCTTTCGTGCGATTCGCCTTTTGTGGTTTTATAGCTGATCTTGCTGTTGAGCTTCTCGTCTGTGAGGCTTTCCACGAACGACATCAACTTATCCTCCTCTTCTGTCCAACGCGCCCGCAAGGACTCGAAATCCGGGAAATCTTCGGGCTTCAAGCGCGTGGCAGGAGAAACCCCTTCCCAGCGGTTGCGCCAGATCCATTCGGCGAACATCGCGTGAGTAAGCGTCCCGCGCAAGCCGCCGTGCGGAAAAGGCGCCGGTGCCAGGAACTGTTCCCGGGTCACATTTGCTGCGGCATTCAGGATCCTGGCAGTGGTCCATTGATTGTACTTATACAATAAAAGCATGTCTTGTTTGTTCATTTCAAAAACTCCAGCAGAATGGGGTTCACAACATCGGGCTTTTCGTAATGCGGAATATGCCCGCAATTTTCGATCACATGGAATTCCACATTTGGCATCACGGCTTGCAGGTCATGGCTATGCCCGAAAGGGACAGTTTCATCGTTCCGCCCCCAGAATAATAAAACAGGTTTGTCCATTTTGCCAACCTGCCTGTATGTGTCGATGAAAGAATTGAGCATCCCATTCCGTATCGACGAAAGAATTGCGCGTAAAAAACCCTTGTATTGCATTTGGACTCGATACTGCGATTTGAAACGTTCGACCAATTTGGGATCGAAGAAATCCCGGGCGTTGCTTTCGACGAGCGGTTCGCCTCCAACCAGACCGAGAATTATCTCCGCTATGAAGGGCAGTTTCAACACCCTTGCCAGCGGCGTCAGCGCGATGGGTCTGGCTCCCGCCGGGTCGATCAGTGTCAGGGATTTGACACGTTCCGGGTGGCGTGCGGTAAATGTCGCGGTGATGGGTCCGCCCATTGAAAGCCCAATCAGGTTGACGGGACGCGTGAAGCGCAGAACATCCAACAGGTCATGGAGTTGTTTGACAAAGAGGTCAATGTTATAGCGTGTGTCTGGGCGGTCGGAGAGACCGCGCCCGAACAGGTCATAGCGTAACACGAAAAAGCCGGATTTGTTGAGAAATTCAAACGTGGGATCGAAAATAAAATACGGCACCGAGAACCCATGCACCAGGACGACGGGTTCGCCAGATTCATCCCCGCCCAATTCAAAATGGGTGAAACCTTCTGGCAGACGAATGAACGACCCGTCTGCTGACTGACGAGTCATGTCGTTCAGTTCCTTGGTTTCGCCGCGCATGATTTTGCAAGGGCAGACAGACTTCTGCCCCTGTCTGTACTTAAATCTTTCCCAATGCTTTTAGTACGCGTTCGGGTGTGAACGGAAATTCATTGATCCACACCCCGGTCGCGTCGTGGATCGCCGCCGCGATGGCAGGAGCAACCACGAGAAAAGGCAGTTCACCCAAGCCGCGCGCCCCCCATGGGCCATTCGGATCAGGAACTTCAACAATGACGGTCTCCACTTTTTCGGGGATGTCCCAAATGGTGGGGATGAGATAGGTGCTGAGCTGGTCGGTGAGCACATAGCCGTTTTTGGTTTTGTAGTCTTCAAGGATGGCATAGCCCTGCGCCTGTACCACCGCGCCTTCCACCTGCCCCTGCACGAGGGCAGGGTTGATTGGCTGCCCGACATCATCGGCAGAGACGACGCGCACCACGCGGACATGACCGGTCTCGGTGTCCACTTCCACTTCCACGGCTTGCGCGACGAAGGCGTAAGCAAAGTTCGGTGTGGAATGGCCGGTTTCCTTGTCGAACTGGTTGGTGCGCGGGGCGAGATATTTGAACTCCCCAATGGCGGGACGTTCTTCCGCCTGCCATTTTTTCAACGCCACGTCCGCCGCGCCGCGGATCGCATTGCCCGCCATGAAGGTCATGCGTGAAGCCGAAACGGAACCGGAATTCCCCATCGTCGCCGAGTCGGATGCGATCATCTTCACCTTCTCGAACGGTACGCCAACCGCCTCTGCTGCCATCTGTACCATCACCGTATGTGTACCCTGTCCCACTTCAGCGCCGGCGTGATGAAGTACAACATGGTCAATTTCACTGTTGCCATGAATCTCGATCTTTGCCCAGCAATTCTCCTGATACCCGAAGGAGAAACCGACATTTTTGAATCCGGCTGCGAAACCTCGCCCGCGTTTCAAATGCGACTGAACTTCCACTTTCTGCTTTTCATTTTGCCATTCAAATTTTTCCGCCGCCGACTCGATGCATTTCACTACACTCACCGGGCTGGGACTCGGGGTTCCTACCCCCATCGTATCGCCATCGCGCAACGCATTCCTCAAGCGGAATTCCACCGGGTCCATGCCGAGTTTTTCGGCAAGCTTGTCCATTTGCATTTCAGCCATGAACAACGCCTGCGGAGCGCCGAATCCACGGAACGCTGCACCGGGCACATTGTTGGTGTAGACGCCGTAGACATCGGTCTTTACATTCGGAATGAAATAAGGTCCGGTGGATGTGATGGTGGAATTCCCCAACACCTTGTTGGACGTGTACATATATGCGCCGCCATCAGCGATCAATTCGACTTCCGCGGCGACAAGCTTGCCATCCTTGGTCGCTCCCCATTTGGCGCGGCTGACAGACGCGTGGCGTTTTCCATGCCCAATGATCGACTCCTGCCGTGACCAGATAATCTTGACCGGGCGTTGCAACTTCCACGCCGCCAGCGCCAGCACTATCTGCACGGACATGTCTTCCCGCCCGCCGAACGCGCCGCCAATGGCTGGGTAGATCACGCGCACACTTTCATTCGGCATGTTCAAGGCATGTGCCACCTGGTGTTGATCTTCGTGCGTCCATTGCCCCCCGCATTCCAACGTAATGCGGCCCTGGTCGTCGATGTAAGCGAGTCCTGCTTCAGGCTGGAGATAGGCATGTTCCTGCACCGGTGTTCGGTACTCACTTTCCACGATCACGGCAGCTTGGGCGAAACCAGCTTCCACGTCCCCTTTGCGGATTTTGTAATGGACGCAAATATTCGAATCGCCGATCTCTGCGTGGACGCGAGGTGCATCCGGTTTCATTGCCTCGATGGGATCGGCCACCACCGGCAGGTCTTCGTAGCCGACCTCGATCAATTTCACCGCCGCGGCGGCTTCCGCTTCGGTGCGCGCCACCACCGCTGCAACCTGATCGCCGACAAAACGGACGACATCTGTACCAGGTTTGGTGTTGACCTGGTCAATGGGTCCGCAAAAAACGGGCTGATCCTGCCATTGCAAGCCATATTCATTGACGGGAACGTCCTTGGCTGTGTAAACCGCCACTACGCCGGGGGCAGCTTCCGCTTTGCCGGTCTTAATCCATTTGATGCGCGCATGAGGGCGACCTGCGAAGAGCAGCTTCATGTGCAACATGCCCTTCATGGAAAGGTCGCCGGAATAGGGCGTTTCTCCTGTGACTTTGCCGCGTGCGTCCACGCGGGGGAGGGATTTTCCGATGGTATTATGCGTTGTCATTGCTCTGCTTTCAGATCAAAACGATGTCGTAGTCAGCGTGTGTATTTTTTGACTTTCTTTCGGATCGGCGGTGCGTCGGTGGGACCGTATTGCGATGGACCGAACGTCTTGTAGATGAAGCCGTAGAGAATGGCCATGATCGTGAACAAAAAGATGCTGATGAGCACCGTGAAAAGAACGTACGCGGGCATGAGGGGCTGGCTCTCTATGTAAAACAAGATGGGGTTCAGACCATTCAAAACTTTCATCCAATTGGGAAATACGATTCCACTGACCAATTCCCTGGGCAGCGGGATGGGAAAGTTGTTCACCGCGATGACAGATACGCCGTAGGACAGAATCGGAACGATGACCATCATGATGCAGCCGATGCCCCTCATGACAGGATGCACCTCGCGGTGGATTTTTGGCAGCGGTGGGGTGTTTCTTGAACTATATTTACCCATGTTTACCTCTATTGAACGATTTTGCTCGCGTCCTCGATGGCTTGAACGATCTTGTAATAACCGGTACAACGACAAAGATTCCCTGTGATTGCCTGCTCGATCTCGCCGCGCGTGGGATTCTCCTTTTCTTCCAACAACTTCGCCGCCGACATGACAAACCCCGGCGTGCAATATCCACACTGAACGGCGCCATGTTCGATAAACGCCTCCTGCACAGGATGCAGGTGCCCGTCCGCAGCAAGCCCTTCGATGGTCACGATTTCTGCGCCATGCGCGCGCGGCGCGGGGACGAGGCACGCCATCACAGCCTTGCCGTCCAGGAAGATGGTACAGGCGCCGCACTCGCCTTCCGCGCAGCCTTCCTTGGTGCCAATCAAATTCCCTTCCTCGCGCAACAGACGCAGGAGGGTCTTGTCATGTCCGTTTTTGAAAGTATAGCGCCTGCCGTTGATTGTCGTTTCAATGGGATCGGACGGCGACTTGTGCGATCTCTGGACTCCGTTTTTGGGAGCCTGTCCCCACAACAAGACCGCCTCAAACGGCATCCCGGCCTGCTCCTGACCATCGCGAATGGACCTCAACCCGCGCAGAGTGCAGACTCGCACCATCTCGCGGCGGTATGCCGCGGAACCTCGTACGTCGTCAATCGGCTTGGAAGCATTCATCGCCAAACGCGCAGCTTCGGCGATGACCTCGTCAGTCAACTTCCTGCCCGCGAGATATGTCTCAGCTTCAGGGGCATGGATGATCGTCGGGGAGACGGCTCCGAGTGTGATGGCTGCCGATTTAACGGAATCAGCCCCCAGGTCCAGGATGATCGTGACGTTGACCAGGGAAATTGCCTGGGCGCGGCGCAACGCCAGTTTGATGAACGCGCCGCGGGCAGTGGAATTCATCGCAGGAAAGGAAATATCCACGAGCATCTCATCAGGCTGCATTACCGTCTTGCGAACGCCGGTGTAAAAATCCTCGAGCGAGACTGTGCGCATGCCTTTGACAGATTTCAAGGTGACGGATGCGCCGAGCGCCATCAGCGGTGTGATGGTGTCGTTGGCGGGCGAAGCGGTGATGAGATTGCCTGCGACCGTGCCGCGGTTGCGAATCTGCGGCGCGCCGACCTCCCATGCCGCACGTGCCAGCGGATAGGCGTGTTCTCGGATCAGTTTCGACTCGACGCAGTGATTGTGGGTGACAAGCGGACCAAGGTGGATGATGTTGTCTTCGTCAATGGTGATTTGGTCGAGTTGTGGGATGCGGGTAATATCGATGAGGGTGTCGATGTTCCTGCGAACACCGCGTTCGAGTTCAAGGATGAGGTCGGTAGCTCCTGCGACGATGCGCGCGCGTTTCCCATTTTCTGCGAGAGCGTCGAGCGCTTCCTCGATGGTTGTTGCATTGATGTAGTTATGCCACATATATAAACCTGTAAGGGCGGGGTACCCCCGCCCTTACTGCAAAATGATTATCCGGCGGTCAGGACTTCTGAACGCTTATTGTAGGTTTCGACTGCCAGCCGTGCCAGCGATGTGACATTGCGGATGGCAGCGGGCAGCGCGGCTTCATCGCCCATGCTTTGTTCCACGTTATCGAGGGCGCGCCCCACTTGCTCGGCAAGGTCGAAGAATGCAGCATCGAACTGGTATATCTTTTCCAGTTCACTCTCGTTGATTTTGACCGCGTCGAATAGACCGGAGTAGCCACGCGGGGCGGTGCTGATTTTATCGATGAAGGTGCGCAGCTTGACGGCGGCTTTTTCCATATCGTCCACGAAGGAGATCTGTCCATTGCTGACCATGTCGGTCTGGATCTGCGACGCGCGTTTCCACTGTTCTTCGAAGCGGCGGGCTACGGTATCGCGCAATACCTTGTCTGCATCGCGGCGATTTTGTCTTTCGATGTAGCCCTTGAAGCCGGGGATATATGACGCCAGTTTTTTGAACGGGTCTTGCATGCTACTTATCTTGGTGAAGAAATCGTCCATTTATGCCTCCATCGATGATATACGAGTTCCAGTGACAATAGTCGCATGAACGAGTTACATTATAGCCTGAGTTGAGGGTTATAATCAAGAAAACCGATTTCCTATGCAATTATTCCCGGCATCGGAGGATGCTGGTGAAGCATGGATAAAACTTAAATTGGAGAAATGCAATGACCACCGATATTCAATCCCTTCTGGGCGATAAGGCCGAATCCCTGCTTGGGTTCAGTTCGCCCAAAATCCCCAAAGAGCGCCTGCACCTGCCGGGTCCCGATTTCATGGACCGCGTGTTCGTGCATTCCGACCGCAACAACCGGGTGTTGAACAATCTGCACTGGATGTACAACCACGGTCGTCTCGCCGGGACTGGCTACCTCTCAATCCTGCCTGTGGATCAGGGTATCGAGCATTCGGGCGGCGCCAGTTTTGCCAAGAATCCCGATTACTTCGACCCGGAGAACATCGTCAAACTCGCCATTGAGGGCGGATGCAATGCCGTCGCTTCGACCTACGGTGTGCTTGGTTCCGTTGCCCGGAAGTACGCGCACAAGATTCCCTTCCTCGTGAAGATCAACCACAACGAATTGCTGACCTATCCCAACAGCTTCGAGCAGATCCTGTTCGGCACGGTCAAGCAGGCGTATGACATGGGAGCAGCGGCAGTCGGCGCGACGGTCTATTTCGGCTCGGATGATTCCCACCGTGAGATCATCGAAATCGCGGAGGCGTTTGCCCTCGCTCACGAACTGGGTATGGCGACTGTTCTCTGGTGTTATTTGCGCAACAAAGGCTTCAAAAAGGACAAAGATTACCATGTTTCTGCCGACCTGACCGGTCAGGCGAACCACCTTGGCGTAACCATGCAGGCGGATATCATCAAGCAGAAACTGCCCGAGAACAATGGCGGTTTTCTGGCGCTGAACACTGGCGATAGCTCCTATGGCAAGCTGGATAAACGCATGTACAGCGAATTGGCCAGCGATCACCCCATTGACCTATGCCGCTACCAGGTAGCGAACTGTTACATGGGACGCGTCGGTCTGATCAATAGCGGCGGCGCTTCCGGTGACAATGACTTTGCCGAAGCCGCGGCGACCGCCGTCATCAACAAACGCGCCGGTGGGCAGGGTCTCATCTCTGGGCGCAAAGCCTTCCAGCGCCCGATGGCGGAGGGTGTGAAGATTCTGAATACGATCCAGGATGTGTACTTGGATCAGACCATTACAGTAGCGTAGTTGTCCGGTTTCGTAATACGCAGTATGGACGCTCCAATATTGCAGATCGCGTGTTGGCTCATGCCACAATCTGACCAGGGCGTTACGAAAGAACGGTATACTGTCATTCCCCGCACCGCGATCTTTTTGCGGCGCGGGGAATCGTATTTATTGCTCAAAGGGGCGCCAACTAAACGGCTGTGGGCGAACAAGTACAACGGGCTTGGCGGTCACGTGGAACGGGGGGAGGATGTCCTTTCAGCCGCGAAACGGGAACTGCTTGAAGAGACCGGTCTTACCGCAGACTTGTGGCTGTGCGGCACCTTGATCGTCAACGCAGGCGAGACGGGGATCGCACTCTATTTCTTCAGCGGGGAATGTGCGGAGGGCGAGCCGCAACCATCCAGGGAAGGGTTAGCCGAATGGATTGAATTCGAGAGAATTGGAGAATTGCCGGTGATAGAGGATCTGCCCGTGCTATTGGAAAAAATCCATGCGATGAAGCGCGGCGATCCGCCCTTTAGTGCGCGATCGTATTATGATGAAGATGGAAAAATAGTGGTGGAATTTGGAAAATAAAAAATCGGGCAGTAGTGACTGCCCGATTACTTTACGGAATATTATATTTTTGCAACTCAATTGTCTCTGTAAACTCTGTCCCGGTGATATTGCCCTGTCCCTCCGCTTTGACCCATCCTACACCTTTGACATACCAGTACGTGTACGACCCTGAAAACGAAGCCGGGACGGCAAGCCCCTGCACCTGAATGGTGAAGACGATATTGAGGTCCGTTTGCACTTTCACAGCTTGGAAGGTACCCGCCGGGACGTTGATCGACTCGGTGCCCACCACTCTGAAAATTGTCTGAGAACTGCCAGTTGCGGTCGCGGGCGAACCGGCAATATCCATCTTGCCTTCGAATTCAAGGTCATGTCTCCATTCATCACCCTGGTTCATTGCAAGCGGATAGGTAACGCCATCTACATTTTTAACTTCGAACGTGAAATCCATATCCTGCGAACTCAACGTTGCGGCAGAGAGTCCACCGAGTTGCAGGGCGGTCAACCCATTTTCCTGGCAGCCCCATTCCTGTGTGCGGGTCAACGTATCAAATTGCGATGTCAGCGTGAATCCGTCACTTCTTACTGCGGAGATTGTGTCGGTAAATTCATACTTCCCGGCAGGGCCGCCTGTGCTTTCGTACGTCCACGTTGCACCCTGGATGACGGGATAATAGTCATTGGCGCAGTTACCGGTGACAGTGGTGTTGCTTTCGGAACCTCCCTGATTCGAATTATTGCCATTGGCTGAACAGGCTGTAATCAGACTCAACGCAAAAAACAGGCTCAACAATTCTCTTGTCTTTTTCCACTTCATCAGACGCATACCTCTCAAGACCTTAATTTTTTCAATGTCAATGTAAACGTACTTCCCTTGCCAGGCTCGCTTTCCACGTCGATATTGCCCTGGTGTTGCTGGATGACCTGGCGTGTGATGGCGAGTCCCAGCCCGATTCCGCCGAAGAGATCGTCGCCGCTTCGTTCGAGGTGGTAGAAACGGTCAAAGATGCGCGGCAGGTTTTCCTTGGTGATGCCAATGCCATGATCCTCCACCGCGATACGTACATGTTCATTCTCCTCGTACAGGCGGATCAAAACATCCCCACCTTTGGGGCTGAACTTGATGGCGTTGTCCACGAGTGCCATGAGGGCGCGCTCGAGGGATTTTGAGTCGCCTGAAACCGGTGGCAGACCCGGGCTTGGTACGAGGCGCAAGTTTACGTTCCGTTCTTTTGCCTTTGGGTCGTACCGGGCAAACACCTGTCTGGCAATCTCGTTCATGTCCACCACTTGAAATTCAGGGAGGACGAGTTCCATCTCTTGCAGGAACAGGATGTCGTTGACGAGGGCCGCAATTTGCTGGACGTTGCGCGCCACCGTATCGATCCCAGCTGCGAGTTGGTCTCCGCTAATGATGCCTCTTTGCAGCATCTGGAGATATCCCGTGGCGATCATAAGCGGCGTGCGGAGTTCGTGGCCGATGTTGGTGAGGAACTCGCGCCGCGCCAGGTCCTGCTCGGCGAGTTTCTGGTAGGCATCTGCCAGTTCACTAGCGCGCATGCGCAGGTCGTCTACTGCCATCTGATCATTGGCGCGCAGGCGATTGCTGATCTCACTGACCATTGCCATGGCAATGGAACTGCTGTTATGCAGGACGCGGTCGAAGGCGGCTTTGTCGAGTTCGAGCGTTGTCAGTGAGGTCTTGGCAGAGACGGTGGCGGCGCGCGGCGCATTATGGATAAGCGCCATCTCGCCGAAAAAATCGCCAGGACCGAGGGTCTTGAGCAAACGTTCCTCGTTGTTGTTGATGTTCTTTGATACCTCCACTTCGCCTTCGAGGATCATGTAAAAGCGATCTTCGATGGCGTCTTCGCGGCAAAGGATGGAGCCGGGGGCATAAGAACGCACGCGGCTGTTGGCGATGAGTTCTTCGATCTCGTCGGGTTTGATGCCCGGGAAGGCCCGGGGAATGATTCGAGAGGGGGCTCGGCGGGTGGTCATATTTATAGACGCTCCAATTGCTGGATGAGCAATTCTAGCATGACGGCGAAACGAAATTATTGACCCATTGATACTAACAGGAAATTGCAAGGAAGAAAGGCGGCTGTTCTATTTGATTTTGTACCCGATCATGCGCAGAAAATCTTTGCGCCAGGCGATGCCTTCCTCGTCCTCGATGCCCTGTGGGGAGAAACCGTCCACCACACCGAGGATGCCGCGTCCCTGTCCAGTTTGCGCGACGAGCACCTCCGTCGGGTTGGCAGTGGCGCAAAAGACGCGCGCCACTTCAGGGACATTTTTGACCGCGTTCAACACATTGATGGGATAATAGCCCTCGCCAAGAAACAGGATGAACGAGTGCCCCGCGCCGATGGCTGTGGCGTTCTTCTTTGCCAGTTCAATCATGGCTTCGTCTGTTCCTGTCCAGCGAATGAGGCACTTCCCCGACGCCTCGCAGAACGCCAGCCCGAACTTGATGCCCGGCACCGCTCCGACCAGCGCCTCGTGAATGTCTTCGACGGTTTTGATGAAATGGGATTGCCCGAGAATGAAGTTGATCGTTTCGGGCTTTTCGATTGTGACAGTCTGGATGTCCATGCTCTCGCTCCATTTATGGATTGGATAATTCCATGATACAACAAAATTCAGGAAAATAGACTCTATTTCATGTCGTTGCGGAGCGGTCCTTGTCTGCCCGAGGCAAAGTGGTGGATGGTTCATTGATTAAATTTATTTACTAACCGGCAGGTTGCTTCTTCCGTCCCGGAAAGCCGTCTCGCAAGGACAAACATTATTTCGGAAGCCATGGGAAAAATGCGTTCGTTCTTCGCATATAATCTTCATATCCGGGCTTGAGCCTCATCGTTCGCTCAAGCATTGTCATCCCCGAGACTTTTGTCAGCAAATAGGTCATGAGCATGGGAGAGAATATTGTCCACCAAGAACCGGATGCAAGGGCGAAGATATAATATCCCCACCATACTATGGCTTCGCCGAAGTAATTGGGGTGACGGGTGAATCTCCACAAGCCGGTTGTGAGTAACTTCCCTTTGTTGGCGGATTTTCGTTTGAAAAGCGCAAGTTGTAAGTCGCCAATGACCTCGAATAAGAATCCAGCAATCCAGGCCACTGTACCGATCAAATCGAGCGGAGTCAATATTGCTGGAAATCCTGAGGTTTGTGCTGTGATTAGTGGAGCGCTGATGAGCCACATCAAAACACCTTGCAACAGAAACACTTGAAAGAACGAAACCCACCACCAGCGCGGTCCGTTTTTCTCGCGCCATTTGGCGTAGCGGAAATCCTCCGGCTTGCCCCAGTTGCGAATGCCGATATGCAATGCCAGCCGCAAGTCCCAAATCGTGACCAGCACCGCGACCAATTGCTTGCGCGGAATATATCCCTGCGCGAGCGAAAATGCCAGCCATGCAACGATGACAAATCCGACGCTCCAGAAAATATCCACGATGCTTGAGTTCTTAAGCGCGAGGCTCAACAGCCATAGAAATGTCATCATTCCCAAAATGATGATACCTACCAAGAGAAAAAGATTTACAAAAGGCATGATTATTTTTCCTTACGTTGATAGAACACTAATAATGTTGTCCCATATTTGCGGTTATCAAACTCTTCCAAATTCTCCAGTTTCAACTCTTTGTATTCCTTCGGGTCGATTTGTGCAATTGCCCAGCCATCGTCGCTCAGCCAGCCGATGTTTTCATCAAGCAATTCCAGCGCCTTTTCCCACATACCCTGATATTGAGGCGGTGCGATATAAATGTATTCAAATCGCTTATCAGGCGCCGCGCTGAGGTATGAGAACGCATCCGCGCGGCGGATCTCAGCCTGCGATTGAAATCCACAATGCCCCACATTGAATTTCATCGTTTCGATGGGTGCGCGGTGCAAGTCCGAGAAACGCACAAACGCCGCGCCGCGGCTCAATGCCTCGATGCCCACCGCACCCGTGCCGCCGAACAGGTCCCACCAATTGGCGTTGACCACATCCGTGGCAAGGATGTTGAATAACGCCTCCTTGGTGCGGTCTGTAATCGGGCGCGTGGTATCACCCGGCACCGCCTTGAGTTTGCGCCCTTTTGCCTTGCCTGCGATGACTCGTAAACTCATGCCTCACTCCCAACCCTTCCATCGAAAGTAATGAGAGCATTTCTCGCCGCCATCAGATTCCCATGTGACGCAATGATTGGAACGACGCATCCTGTACCAAGCATGAATCGTTTCCCCCTTGTTTGCCGGATGGCATCCGCCGCCTCGTTCTGGACTTCGACTTGGTCTCCGTACACAAGCGTGCCCTGCCTCATACCGCCGCACACGATGCCATCGAAAAGTTGTTGTGCTTCCGTCAACGACGGGAAGGTCTCACGGTCATGCCAGTTGACGATCTGGAACTTGTAAGAATTCAACAGAGAAAAGTAAACGTCGCGTCCGTGCAGATGGAGCAGGTTGCACCAAAGTTCGCTCGATGGCTCCAACACTTTTTGGTCGAATGGAATGCCGAAGGTTTTGTATTCATCGATGGTCAATAAACTGGCTTGTGCATGTTGAATGGCATAAAAGACTCCGTCGATGCCGGTGCCGAGACAGGCTTCCACAAAGCGGCGCGTCGTTTCGGCGATGGTAGCGAGTCCCTTCATCACGGCTTCAGGATACAGGCGCAGGTGAGAGATCAATGTTTCGTTGCTTGCTAGGTTCTTTGCCATTGCCAGCGGACTGAACACGGTCTGGAGTAGGGGAGTCTCCGGGTTGAGTCTCGCGCGGATTAAACGGAGGCAGGCTAACTGTCCTGCGAGATGCGGCGCTTTCGAGTCCAGCACGGGGAGTTTTTCCCAATCCCTCGGGTCGTGGATGACGCGCTTGGTGTATTGACGTGTCCCCTCGGTGTGACCGCGCCATTCGTCTTCCGCACCCCAATCGCGGATGGAAAAAGAGGAGGCAGGGGTTACTTTGACGAGGTCGAAATCGTAGATGCTTTGAAAATGAAGTGTGGTTTTGGCAAGTGTTTCGGGCGTTTGGTCGTCAACAGGGAAGTGCCGCCATAGTGCGATGGGTGGTCGGTCGAGCAATTCACCTCGCATAGATGCCTGGATACGTTCTTTATGTGTGTTCATGGGATTTGTTTGATGACACAGAATGTCGCGTTGCCGCGAGTAACTCGGATGATTTCCGGCGCGTCCTTAAAGATTTTACGGTCTTCGTTCGTCCGCGAATTGACGAGGATAAAATCACCAGTCCTCACATCCTTGAGCGCGCCTTTCAGTTCAAGGGCGTTGATGTTGTCGTTCGCATAATATGCCGCGATATACGCTTCGCGGTTGACGTACAAGTTAAGGAGTTCTGTGTACTCTTGGTTGATTTTTCCTACGGCTTCCTTATAGCAGGTAAGCCAATATTCGGTTTCGTATTCGCGAAACACCTTACCGGTTCCGCCAACGAGGGAATTGTAGTATGCGTACTCATAGGGGTGAAGATACGCAATGCCAATCAGTCCTGGGAGTAGGAGAATTGCTACAATTCCTGCGCGTAGCCAAATTGATGAAAACTTAGCAAACAGAAATTCAAATACAAATCCTGTCGCAATGAAGATTGGCGGGATGATGAACATGAAATGACGCAAACCGTCGTACATCGACGGTTTGCGCAGGATCACATACGCGACCGGAAGAATGAACCAGAATAAGACCAGCGAAAGTGAGACAATTCCAATTGCGTTTTTTTGTCTTTGTAGTTTCAGATAACCGAGTGCGAGTCCAGCCCCGAAGAGGAGCCAGACCGGTTCGGTCAGTGTGGCAAAGAGCATGAAAGGCAGGTAACTACGCGGTAATCCACCGGCTGGATAGACTTCACCGCCAAACAACACCGGCAATTCCGTCGGGTTGTCGGACATGAAGCGCAGGACTTCTATGAAGTTGCTAACCGGTGATTGCCACAAGTAGGGCCAGGCGGCGAACATGACGAGGGTGGCAATCACACCATATAAAGCAAAAGGCGGAAGAATCTTTTTAAATTGTTTGCCAAATCGATAAACTGCATACACCCCGACTACCAATCCTGCCAGCGGACCGAGAATACGAATGGAAGCGGCGATTCCCAATAGGATGGCGGGAGGGACCGCTGAAATAAGTTTTTGCCTTGCATTGATCGTTTTGTCTGCCCATCGGTCGATCATCTCAAACCCCAGACAGATCGAGCCAAGAAAGAATGTCAGAAACGAAGGGTCTTTCGGGTTGATGAAGGCATGTCCCCACAGGAGCGGTTGCCATGCAAACAACACGGAGGCGGCGAACGCGGCAGACGGCTTTACCCAACGAGTCAAGATGCGATAGAGGAAATACACGCCCAGTTGGAAGAAAAGGAAATTAACCAAGTGCCATGCAGAGGCTTCGTCGAGACCGGATTTTTCCAGCAGGTGGACCGGTCCGCGCGCAAGCAGGAGATAAGCGGGTCCGCGTGTCTTGTGATCTGTTCCGCTGGGTCCGAAGGAATTTTCGAGGTCGAAATGTCCGCTGAACCACTCGTGCGGGGAGTAGGCATATCCAAGCGCGTCGGCGTACTGGTAAAAATAAGGCTCGTCCCATGAAAGACCGTAATTGCGAAACAGAAACAACGCGCCAAGGATGTTGACGGCTAACAGAAGAAGGATCGGTTTTTGAATCAACTTTTGGAAGAACGAATTCATAGCATCGGATTGCCGATAATATCGAAAGCTTTGATCTCCGCCGCAGCGCAGGGCGTGGACGGATACTCGTCCGCGAAGAGGGTCCAGATCATGCTGTCTGTTGGATTCCCATGAGCAAAGCCAAGACGCCGCCGCGTGGCTTCATGGACATACCCCAATTTGCGCGGCACGGCGGCGCTGGCGGGATTTTTCGCCGAGCAATGGATTTCCATGCGTTCGACATGATGAAGTTCAAATGCCACCTTGGTCAATGCTGCGGTGGCTTCGGTGATCAAGCCCTGGTTGATGAAATCCTTGTGGAGCCAGTAGCCGATTTCGAGCGCGTTCCCGCTCAGGCGCGTGTGCAGACCCGTCCCACCCAATACACGCGTTTCATCGCGGGGGAAGATGCCATAAACGAAATCCTCGTTGCGGTCGAACCTGCCGCGGAACCTGCGAATGAGTTGCACTTTTTGCTCGACGGTTTGCGGCTCGTCTGCCGCCCACTCCATGAAAGGGATCAGGTGTTCCCTGCTCTCTGCGATGGCTTTTTGCATCAACGGAGCGTCTTTTGGCTCCCAACAGCGAAGGACAAGCCGTTTCGTCTCGATTCGATATACCGGGTTGACAATATTAAGTCCGCTCATTTTCTGGTTTTCTTTTTCCGGTTTGCCGTCCTGCCAAATCTGTCCAGCAGCATATTCAATTCTTTTTCCTCGCCCAACTGCCCTTTGAAATACTCGGTCATAAATTGTGAACGCCGCAGGCGCAATGCCATCGGCGCGACAGCTTTCAGGTCGCTTTGTGTGACCTCGTCGCGTCCATCAGCGGCGGCGTAGGCACGCGCCGACTCGAACCAGGTGATCTCGGCCCGCAGGGAATCAATGCCCATTTTTTGCACCAGCTTGATGGCGGGCGTTGCGATTTTATCCGGCACAACGACGCGTCGGACTCGTTCCCGCGCCGCCAGAATTTCAGACGCTGCCGCTTCCATCTCAGCCGAAAACTGTGCGATCATCCGACGCGGATTCGTCAGATAAGCCTGTACCCTTCGATACGCCTCCAATCGTTGACCGACATCCTCCAGCCCGCGCACGATGACGCGCAGACCGAAGCGATCCAGAATTTGCGGGCGGAGGCGTCCTTCTTCGGGATTCATCGAGCCTATCAAGACGAAGCGTGAACGGTAGGTCGCCACGACCGGTCCACGGCGGACAGTGTAACTGCCCTGGGCGGCGGCGTCTAAAATGGAGTCGATGATATCGTCGCCGAGCAGGTTGATCTCATCGATGTAGAGCAGGTTACGGTCGGCTTGCGCCAGAATCCCGCGGCGGATACGCATCCGTTCGTGCACGGCGGCGCGCTCGTCGATTCCACCCACCACATCCTCAAGCCGCGCGTTCAACGGCAGTTCGATCAGGCGCACTTTATCCGGCGCGGTCAATGAAATGCCTTCGCCGTATTTTTTGGCGCAATCCGGGCAGACGGCTTCGATGCCCCCGGCTTCGATATCCTCCGGCAGACAACCGTACGGACAGGTGCTCCGCTCCACCAGCGGCAACAGGTTCAATAAACTGCGGACTGCGGTTGTCTTTGCCGTGCCGCGCGGTCCGATGAGCAATATCCCGCCAATATTGGGGTTGATGAGTCCGAGCAGGAGCGCCAATTTCATTTCATGCTGACCCACGATGGCAAGGTATGGGAAGGGCAACGCCTCAGCGACGATTCCTTCCTCCGGAGTAAGCGGCGTAAGCGACTTACCCGCGACGTAGTCCACGAGTTCGCGCAATGTGCGGAACGTGTGTCCCGTGCGTTCCTTGGGCTCGGTGGGGAGAGTGGGTTCTGAGTCGGTCATTTCTGTTTTAACCGTCTTTCCTGTCGTTCCCTTGCCTGTTCCATTTTGCGTTTTTCCTCGTCTGTTTCGGCGACCAGAGGGTGCACGGCTGTCGGCTTGCCATCGTCGTCCAACGCCACGTAGACAAGATAAGCGTTATTGGTGTGAGTCTGCTCACCAGTGACGGGATTTTCGGCAAGGACCTGTACTTCCGCTTCGAGGGAGGTGCGCCCGGTATAGGTGACCTCCGCGTTGAGGATGATCAGATCTCCGATCTTGATTGGTTGGCGGAAGGTCATCGAGTCGATGGCTACCGTGACCACTTTTCGCTGGGCATGACGCATACAAGCCAGCGCGCCGGCTTCATCAACCAGTTTCATGATCCAACCGCCATGCACATTGCCCAGCAGGTTGGCGTGCTCGGGGTGCATCAATTGCGAGAGGGTGACGCGCGAGGCGCGCATTGGTTTTGGGGTTAAAGAATCACTCATGGCAGGTCTTGCCATGAGTTTACCATGTGAGGTATGCGGTTTGTAGGGATTAATCCATGTCTTCGCGGAACTCGCCGCTATCGAGGGTGTGCAGGCGTTCGGGTTCTTCGGCAAGGACATCGACCATACTTTGGGTCAGGTCGCCCATGAGCGGCGCTAGGGGGACCACGGCTGGGGGGGAGAGTCTGCCCGGAGCGGGAGGCGGTTTCAGGCGTGGTTTGAGCGCATTTGTCGCCCGTTTGCGCACGATGCGCGGCTCGTTGGTCAGGGTCCCGGCGTAGACTCCCAGCACGGAGTAGACATCCCGCTGTGGTGTGACCCAGCCGATCCACTCCCCGCCGCGGTTGAAAAGATAGGGAAAGACCAGAAATGCCTCCGCCTCACCTTTTGATGAATAGATGGGAATAATGCGGTGTGGAGTTTGCGTCATGGAAGTCCCTTGGAATGGAAATTACTCTATATCATTATACGTCCAGTAACGGTTGATGAAATAATTCCAGATCATTACAATCCCAATGGCGAGCGCCAGTGTGGCATTCTTGGCAAGCGACTCCGCCGCTGCGCTGGAGAGGTGCGCCATGCTTTCGAAGGTGCGCGCCATGGGTGGCTCGACGAAATGCAGGATGGGGATGCGGATAAGAATGCCCGCGGCGTTGACAATAAAAAACATTCCCAGTTGATGCAGGACGTGACGTGAACGTGATTCGGGGTAGGTCCAGAAGCGGTTTAGGGTAAAGTTGCTGATTACCGCACAGATAAAGGAAATTGTCCCGGCATAAACAAGCGGAAAATCGAAAAGATGGGTAAATAAGTTCATGACCCCGAAGTCCACCACGGAACCGATTGCCCCCACCGTGGCGAACTTCAGGAAACGTATTCGTTCTTTATTGTCTGCCAGAATCATGCAAGCCCCAGTTTTTTCTTGAAGTAGGGAATGGTTTTATGGATGCCTTCGTCCAGGCTGACCTTGGGTTCCCATTTGAGGATCGTGCGGGCGCGGGTGATATCGGGACGGCGCTGCTGTGGGTCGCGGATGCTGCGCGCATCCTTGACGAAGGTGATGCCGCCCTTGTTCCCGGTGATGCGGTTGATGGTCTCGGCGAATTGCAGGATGCTCATTTCATGCTGATTGCCAATGTTGACTGGCAGATGCTCGTTGGAGTACAGAAGGGTGACAATGCCTTCGACCAGGTCATCCACATAGCAGAAGGAACGCGTCTGGCTTCCGTCGCCATATACCGTGAGGGGTTGACCGAGCAGTGCCTGTTTTAAGAGATTGGGCAGGGCACGGCCATCCTCCAGATCCATGCGCGGTCCATAGGTGTTAAAGATACGCACAATGCGCGTATCCACGCCATGGTAACGGTGATATGCCATCGTCAGCGATTCGGCAAAGCGTTTGGCTTCATCGTACACGGCACGCGGACCGACCGGGTCTACATTGCCGGGATAATCCTCCGTTTGCGGATGTACAAGCGGGTCGCCATAAATCTCGCTGGTGGAGGCAAGCAGGAAACGGGCGTTGTTGGCGCGCGCCACACCGAGGCAGTTGTGGGTGCCGAGCGCGCCGGCTTTCATCGTCTGGATGGGCAGGTTGAAATATCCCGAGGGCGACTGCGGATTCGGGCTGGCGGGTGAGGCAAAGTGCATCACCGCATCCACTTTACCCTGCACGAAAATATAGTTCGAAACATCATGCCGCTGGAACGAGAACTTCGGATTGCCCATCAAGTGGGCAATGTTATCGGGGTTGCCGGTGATGAAATTATCCAGTCCGACGACTTCGTGACCGTCTGCCAACAGGCGGTCGCATAAATGTGAGCCGAGAAACCCGGCTGCTCCTGTAATCAAAATACGCATGTGATTATTCCTCTTTCCTTTTGAGTATGTCATTCCCAATCGATTTTTGTAACCAGACCATCACCGGTCACCTGATATGCCTGACCGTTGCCGCTGTCCACCAGCCAAAGGTTACCCTGATAGACCACGGCGATGAAATCACCCGATTGTCCCGCGATGGGACCCGGCGCCCAGACGGGAGTCTGTGGCTCGAGACCGGGCGCATCATTCGCAGGGAAGATTGTCCGCCGGTTCGAGCCATCCCGATCCATCACGACGACGCGGTAGCGGCTGGTCTCGCTTTGCGCCGGGAAAATGGCTTGCAGGAAGGCGATTTGATATTCCTTCTCGCGTACATTCCCGTGCAGCGCTGAGGAAGACGGATAGGAAAACATTCCTGTTTGTTCCACCACCTGGACAGTCGCGGAGGTTGCCACAGAGGTCGCGCTGAGATCGAAGAACGGCGAGTCCTCTTCACTGACCAGACTGGGCGGCGGTGCATGGGAGGTGTAGTACAGTGTGTTGCCGTCCGCACCCCAGGCAATGGAGGGAAGCCATGCCCAGTCGCTGTAGGTGTTCAATGGGACGATATCCAGCATCGGCTTGAGGTACTTCCCATCCACATCCACGAGGCCGATGCCATCGGGACGGGCAAATGCCAGTTTGCCATCTGGCGAGAAGGAGAAAGTCATGCCCCACCAGCCGTAGATGCCTCCGCTGCTGGATTCGAGAATCTTCCTCCGTTCTCCGGTAGTAACGCTGTAGCGGTAAAGGTCGTTATTGGCCTGCCAGCCCGGCGCCGTGCTGCGCGGCTCGACGGTGGAATACGCGATCGAACTGGAATTGGGAATCCACCCGGCGAAATGCACCACATTCGATGCCCCTGTGCTGAACGGCTTGCCGCCGTTCGTGCGGACCACCCAAAGCGTGTTGATCTCTTGATCGGCGGGCTTGGTTGATTTGCGGGTGAAGAGCAGGTACGTGCCGTTTGGCGAGAGTTCGAAGATCCTTCCATCGAGGTCGCCGGTAGTGACCAGTGGCGTGCGGTTTGCCGTGGAGGTATCCACGATCCAGGCGTTGCCTCCGGCGAGATACGCCATTTTACCGGGGATCGGCAAGGGAGCGAACGAGGATTGCGCCCCGACCATCACAATCTCCGGCACCGCTTCCTGAAGTGTCACAGACTTGACCACCGACTTGCTGATCTCCATGTCATCTTCGAGCACGCGGCGGTAGGTCAATTCCTGCCTGCCGTTCGTGCCCGCCTGGACGAGACGCGTCTCCCCTTCGGGCAGGGATTCGTTGCGGACAATCTGTCTTTCAAAGGGGATAATCTGTTCCTCAGTCTCGAATACCTCCCTGACGCGGATAATGATAATAGATTCGCCATTCCCCGCCACCGTGTACACAGGCGGTTCGACGCGGTCTAGGTTGCCCACTGTCAGCCTAGCGGCTTGGAGCGCCTGGCTGACAGTGCTCCCGGCTGGCACAATGACGTTTTGTGTTTTTCCGTCTGCGGTGATGCTGACTGTGATGTCTTCGCCCGCGACCTGCGGTGAGCGGCAGCCTGTCAGCAGGGAGAATGCGAGGAAAAGGGTGAACAGGCTTCGGCGGGGAAAGAGGCGGTACATGGTGTCGGCTGCGCTTCGTCTACGCTGGGCGCGAGAGAAGTATTGTATAATCCGTCCGCTACTTGATGCGACCCGTGATCGTCATGGTGCCGTCTGCGATAAGGATCGATTCGATTCGCAAGCCGGTGGCGGCTGGACCAATTGAGCCGGTGTACGCCTCTTTGACCATGGCGGTAAGCGCATCCTTGAGACCATCGGGCGCGGGGAACGGACCGAAATCTGCCGAGGCGATTTCGATCTTCGGTTGACCGGCTTCGTCGATGCCGACATTGATGATGATGCCGATGTTCGCTGTGAAAGTTCCCTGCTGGGTCTTGCCATAGATCTTCATCTGTCCATCGCGCAGATATACCTGCGGGTCGGTGATCAGCGGCTGCTGGCTGTCGGTTTGTTGCAGGCTCGGGTCGGATTGCATCCGGTAATACAAATAGGAAGTAATCTGGGTCTCGGTGATGTTGAGTGTGACGGTGCCTGTCGCGGCGCCCGCTTCGAGCGCCCGTTTCATTTCGTCTTTGAGGCTTTGTTCCGCCTCCTGTGAAACCGGGATGACGGGCAGATCCGAATAATCGGGTCCCCCGACGAAAATGGTGCAGGCAAGGGAAACCAGAACCAGCGTGAAGAGGAATACTGGAAAGATTTTTTGTTTCATTCGATTGCGATCCATACTTTTCGTAAGCGGAGTAATTATAGCATGAGCGACTCTCAACCGATCTCAACGGAGAATTCCGAAACCGAATTGCCATTATCCGTCAAACTGGAGGCGATGCTGTTTGTCGCAGCGGAGCCGGTGATGACCGCCCAACTGGCGACCGCGCTGGATGTGGCGCCGTCCGTTGTCGAACGCGGACTCAACGAACTGGACGCTTCTTTATCCAGCCGGGGCTTGCGTCTGCAACGACACGCGGGACGCGTGCAATTGACCACTGCGCCCGAACTCGCCGAACTGATTGAACGTTTCCTTGGACTCGAAGCGACCTCGCACCTCAGCCGCGCCGCACTGGAAACGCTGGCGATCATCGCCTACCAGCAGCCGGTCACACGCCCGCAGATCGATTCGATCCGCGGCGTGAACAGCGACAGCATGATGAAGAGTCTGCTGAGCAAGGGCTTGATCCTCGAATCTGGTCGTGCCGACGGTCCGGGCAGACCAATTCTGTATTCCACCACGCCTGAATTTTTGCAACATTTCGGGTTGAATTCCATCCTCGAGATGCCTCCTCTGGCAAAGCCTGAGGAGGAAGAAACCAAACAGGATGAGTTGTTAAAGGGCTAACTTAATGACGGAAGTCGGGAGGGTTTTGATACAGTCTCCCGGCTTTTTCTTGGTCGTTTGTATGGGAAAGTGCGATTTCCACCGTGAATTCTGCGAATCGATTGAATGTCCCTCCTCAGCTCTCCCCAAATCCGACAAGCCGGCAGATGAATACACATCCCAGGTTCAACGCCCCTGCATGCTTTCAGACTTAAGGGATCTTGATTGTTAGAGAACGGAACAAGAGCAGTTACAGACGCTGTATCGGCATCACCCACTCTTTGGAGAGAGTGTTATTACCAATCTCAGTCCCAGACCACAAATAACAGCTCCGGCGCAAACTCACAGATAATTTGTACTTCCGGTAATTCCAGCCCATACGGGCGCAAATCAGCGCGCAGGTCACTCACAATACGGGCGGAAGGTCAATGGTGATCGCCGGGTAAGGCTGGCGCGTGAGCGGGGCGGCGTCTTTGGCCTCTGGCGTGATAAGCGTACGGAGTGCTTGTTGCCAATCAAGAGGTCGATTGAGCGCAGCCAGTACCATGCTGAAGTGATAAAACCCAAATGCAGGCGGGTTTTGCGCCAATTCCAAGTAATTCTGGTCAAAGTAATCAGCCTGGTCCGCACCCGGCGGCGTAGGGTCTTGTAATTGACTCAACACTTGATTGACGAGCATGTGCAACTTTCGTAGACGTTCAGATTCGCCTCGCGCTTGCCAATAAGCGACGGCGAACGTATTTACGGCTACTTCATCACGCCAGCGATGTGGGTCAGTGGCACCATATCTTTCACGTAAAACACGGGCCATCTCGTGAGGGATATCAAACCAATAAAAATAGAGCTCGTAGAACGTTTGCCCATGCGCTGGTTCTCCTCCGTTCCATTGTGTAAACAGCGCCTGAAAATCGGCTGGCAAATCGGCCCAAACGGAATATTGAAGGCGAATATTTTTCATGGTGTACCTCTAAGGTGGTCTGCATGGCGCTGGAAAATAGCTTCTGTGGCTGTATTTCTTAAGAAGATTAAATTGTGGCCACATGATAGCAAGAAAGTCATGCCGTTTCAAGCCCCGAAAATTCTGCAGAGGGGTGTGCCAACGGCAAGCATTAGTGGCGGGCGGGCGTGGATTCTGTTTGGGAGCAGAAAAAACTTGAAGTGAGAAAAAGCCCGAAAATGCCGCACGCCGCGAAGCGGCAGTCCCACACGTCAGATGCACGCTTTGTTGGCTGGCGACACAGGAATTGGAGACATCAAGTATTGCTGCGGTTCCAACTTAACGCTGACGAAACTTTCGGACGCGTCCGTTAAAAAGCTCAGCAACATAAACATTGCCTTGCTGATCTACCGCGACACCGCCCACGGCAGAAAATGGCCCATCAGGAGTACCAGAGCCATCCCAATTATTTATGAAATGTCCATTGTTGTCGTACTTGCAAAGGCGGATGGAAGATAGATCGAAGACATATAGGTTGTCCTGGAGATCCACTGCCACGCCAGTAGCCGAGGTTACAAGTCTATCATCCCCGCAAGTATCTAATTTGGCTAAAAACTGGCCACTGCTGCCAAACTTAAGGATGCCATTAGTGCGGTCGGTGACATAAACATTGCCTTGGGAATCAACAGCGATATCAGCAAGGCTCGCGCTAAACTGCCCGTCTTCATAACCCGAACTGCCCCATTTCGCTAGGAACTTGCCATTCCCATCGAACTTTTGAATACGGGCATTACCGACATCACCAACATAAACATTTCCCTGTTGATCCACGGCAATGCCAAACGGGTCATTAAGCTGCCCGTTTTCACTCCCGAAGCCGCCCCATTTAGCCAGGAAATTTCCACTGCTATCGAATTTTTGGACGCGGTCATTACTATCGGTGACGTATACATTGCCCTGTTTATCCACAGCCACCATACAGAAAGGCGAACAATAAAATTCGCCGTCCTCATTACCCCTACTGCCCCACATGGCAATGAAACGCCCGTCACTATCGAACTTTTGGATTCGGGTATTACCAGAATCCATTACATAAAGATTATTTTGCTGGTCAATAGCTATGCCGTCTGGACTGCTGAACGGATTGGGATCCCCCGTAAGGCTCCACACTAGATCGACCGGACTTTCTGTGGGCTGCTCTGTTATGGTAGCAGCGGTCAATGCTGCGGTAGCGGTTGAGACAGGCAAGGTCGTTGCTAAGGTTGGCACTACTACTGGCATAATGTCGCCGCACGCCGTAAGAAGAAAGATGCCCAAAGATACCACTAAAAAGTTTTTTTCATGCTGACGACTCCTTTAGTATAGGACAATGATTAATTACTATCTACAACTCAAAGCACATTAAAACCTGAAGTAAAATCAAGTACACGATCTTAAAGCGATGCTATTCATTAAGCCACCCAACGGTTTGCGTTAGCCGCTTGGGGTGGGAGCGTAGACTCACCGTCGAAACGGGAAAACCTCCAAGCCAGTTATGCTCAATAAGGCGGCGCGTACCCACCGTCAGCTGCACGCTTTGTTGGGCGCACTCACGGCACAAAAGCCATTTACAACTTACTTTTGACTGTACCACCGTGATAGTTCAGCCGATAGATTTCTCGTCCTCGATAGAAGATTCGCTCCACGCCTGTAAAGCGCTCAAGATTGCCTTGACTTTCGTCCTGATACTCGTAATCATCTTCTTTCAAAACTTGGGGACCGCGAAACGGTCTGTCTACTTGAACTTGTTTCATGGCTTTTTGCAAAAACGCGTACACCTGGGCGGCTGGAACAGTCTCTTCAAAGACCAGACCATAATAATTCATAGCCCAAGTCACTTGGTTGTCTTGCCAGACAACTTCTTCGCCAATGAAAGGATTCCAGCCAAAGTATCGATCACGGTACAGGAACTCACCCTCTTTGTAGGTGAGTTCTTTACAGCCATCGGCGAGGATACCTTCTCCGCCTTCTCCTGCACCTGCATAGGCGCTGACTTTGGCTTTGACGAGAAACTGTTCGAGTTTCAATGTGATCTCCTATCTCTGATGTAATTGAATAAAGGCAATCATGGTGCGCCCAACGGTCTGCGTTAGCTGCGGTGGGAGGGCGTGGACAAAACTTCGAGAGCAGGACTTTGTTCGGCGGCTTTGCGCAATGCATTTCCTGTTATTATGGTGTCAAGTTATCCATCTTTTTTAACTCAACCAATTTGACTTGTTTTCAGATATTTTTCCAGTTTGTCCATTGATCAATGTGCGAGAAACACTGTTTGAAGTTTTTCGACTAATAATCCAAACTGGAAGAAGAACCAATTTATATGTTTTATCAAAAACAAGAACATCATCTTGAAGCATATCTGATGGTAGCATGAATAAATTTCGGCGAGTTGCTCTCTTAAAGGCAATGTCTCGCATACGTTTGTGAGACTCGATTGCTGCATCTTCAAGCGCAATTTGATAATTTTCGGCTTGCCAGCCAGCCAAAATTTCAGGGCGATATTCAAGAATAGATTTAAGGTCAAAAGGAAAAATTGACATAATTAAATCATTTGGCACACTTCGAGCGGCGTAAATCAATAAATCATCAATATTGCATTCAAACCAACTTTTTTCAACGGGCCACTCTCCTTTTAGAATTACCCGCTCTTCTGGCGAGTAAACAACAGGTGAAACTCGGTACCCTAATGCGCAAAAAATCTGTACTGTTCCGTCAAACGTCCAGAAAGGTAGGTATATAGATGAAAGCATGACTTCATTATTGTTGATGAGTTGCAAGAGTTTTCTTGTTTGAATGCTCCATTGCTTTGAGATGATTTCTAGAACATCATCTTTATGATATTGGAATGGCGCAATCCCAGTAGGGGAAACAAGGTTAGGAGTAGCAGATTGGATTGTTATCATGTCCGAATTGCAAAAAGGACATCTAATGGTTACTTGGCTGGGGGGGTGAGTTGTTTTTGCCCCACAAGCATTACAAGCAGATTGAGACTCTATAACTGCCCAGTTTCCTGAACTTTCCTGAAGGGATGTAGTCAAACAGGCTTCATGGTCAGATGCATTTTCAAATGTGAGAATCTCAACTTTGCCACAGTACTCACATTGCATACCTGAAATATCGGGGTCAAATCTTTGTTTGCCGCCACAATGTGGGCAAGTGAATATTGCAAGCATTGAGTTTTTCTTGTTGTAATCATTTTCAGATTGGTTTAATCGGCCAAGCAAAACACTTGCGGCAAGAGCATTAGGGTCAACCTTTAATGCCTCTTGTAAATATTTTCGCTTTGCTTCAACTGTTTGGGATGCAGTCGCCAGCCATAGCCAAACACGCGGATTGAATGGCTCGATTTTTGCAGCAAGGCTTAAAAACTTTATCGCTTCTTTGTATCGCTCTGTACGCGCTGCGATGATGCCTTGACCTAGAATTTCGTAAAAATCATATATCATCTTTGCTTGATTATAGATTGTATTTCATTCTGCCGCCGAACGGCAAGCGTTAGCGGCGGGCGGGGTATTGGCAGAGAAAACTTCGAGCGTAGATTCGCTTTTCGGGGCAGAATCCCTTCAGGCAGGGCAACACCCCCGCCTGTCCGCTGCACACAATGTTGGGCAGGCTACTGTTATCTGCTGACTGAGAGGATATCCAACTTCAGCGCTTTTGCGGCGGCAATCAATTCGTCAGGGGTGACTTCCGCCTGGTTGTCGCTGATCCAGTGCAACAGTTCAACACTGAAATCGGTATTGTCAGGAATCGCCTTCCCGTTTTCCGCGATTTGTGCCAGATACTGCTTTAGCAACTCATTGCCCGGAGAGACCGTATCGCGCCCCGGGTTGTCGCTGAAACGTTCGTCGAAGCTGGGCGTATCTTTGTCGCTGTCGGGCCAGATGGGGAGGTTTCCGTTGCTGTCGTACAGTCCGAGTTCCGAACCGCTCCCCGAGTTGAGCCGTGAGAGGGCGTTGGTGTTCATCCACCTGGATAACCATGTGCCGGCTTGCGCGAGTTCGGGGTAGTACGCCAATTGCTCCAGATACACCAGCGTATCGAATGCGTAACAGACTTCTTCTTGGACAATGGAGTTGGAGTCTTTATCTCCCTGATGCAATGCCTCGTGCGCCAGGGTGTTCGTGAACAGGAAGGGCATTTCAGCCTGAAACCGTTCGTTGAATTCGATCGCGATGACTTCTGGATCATCCAAACCAAACGGGCTGACCATCGCAATGGTATTGCTCCGGTTCGCTGGAAATTTGCTAAACCGCACCAGCGCGACCTTTGAGTTGCTCTGGGTGGTCTTGGCATGAAGAATGTAATCTATCGCCGGTTCGGCGACCGTGTCCGTGAGGGCGACAAAGGCCGCCCGCAGGCTGGGACTGGAAATCTTGAGGAAGGTCTCCGGGTTGTTATACAGCGCAATTCCCTTCTTTACTTTTGCCGGGTCGTCGGGATAGCGGGCTTTCAGATATTCCTCCAGCATCCCTCTCACCTCGTCCTCGGAAGGGGGATCGCCTGTGGCGTCCAACAGGGGCAGGTCGCTCGGATACACTGACGGGAAAAACAGTGATATATCTGTCGGTTTGAAGGGACGCTGCGCGAGTAATTCCAGCGCAGGAATCGAGGGAACGTCCGCTGCTTGATTTGCATCCACCATAGCAGTTACGGTAAAGGTGTTCGTGGCGCCTTCACGGCTGAACCAGTTGCCGGTCGCACCAAATTGAAAGACCTGTCCTGAATCGAATTTGTAGGTCAACGTACCGCTTTCTCCGTGTTTGAGATCATATAACGCCGCCACCGAGTTCTCGACCCGGCCTTCTGTGGGAATGACCGCGCCCTCGGGGAATAAATCGAATGATCCGTCGCTTTCGCCGTTGCCGAGGGTGATCTCAACCGTCAATGTCCCGCCGGATTGAAAGTCGGTGACATCAATCGGAACGATGGTGAAGTTTTGCTTGCCGTGCCCGGGCGCAGTCAACACGCCTTCGGCGGTTCCTTTGGGTTGGGCGTGTGTGAGGACCAGCACGCCGGGCTGAGTCCGATCTGAGGCATTGGGCATATTCGTCTGTGTTGCCGTTGGATCTACCGTCGGCGAATTCTGGGTGACAACGGTCTCCGGAGCACTTGTGCCTTGAGGGGTAACGTTACAGGCAACGCCAAGAGCAACCAACATTATTCCGGCGACCACCGGAGAGGTCCACTTGGCAATATAGTTACAAAGACTTCTCCAATACATAGAAACGAATTCTCCTTTTGTAGTTGAGATTTGGATTTAGCGAGAATTGTACATTAAAGCAAACCTGCCCAACGGTTTGCATGAGCGGCACGAGGGAGTTAGTGAGTAAAGGCTTGGGTGAATTATAAGCCAGTTCGCTGGAAAAGGTTGAAGCGTAGGAAAAAGCCCGAAGTGTCCGCTCCATGCCTAGTTGGGCGGACGGTCTCTTCTGACCGCCCCTATATATGACCGCCCAGCCGATGCTTTTTACCCACCCGTAAGGAGGCTCTTGTCAATGAGTAGGTGAAAAGACCTACGACCGC